>Ga0180218_1000052_pt1 | contig 228596 bp, 243 predicted proteins | sample eDN3rd37CKraftBY_FD_151334 | JGI IMG/M metagenome (GOLD analysis project Ga0180218, IMG submission 151334) | Enriched backyard soil microbial communities from Emeryville, California, USA - eDNA 3rd pass 37_C Kraft BY (version 2) (version 2) | ecosystem: Environmental > Terrestrial > Soil >... | reverse complement strand
CGTCCTCATAATATTCGTTGATCACGCTCGTCTGCGTGATGATCGTCCCGTCATGGTCGAGCACCGGCACCTGCCCGTCGGGATTGAGCGCCACGAACCACGGCTCATGCTGCTCGAACTTGTGCAGGTCGACATAGACGCTCTCATAATCGAGCCCCTTCTCAACCAGCGGAATCATGCTCTTCAGCGAATTGGCAACAGGTTCGGCATGATAATATTTCAGCGTCATTTCGGAAGCTCTCCGCCAGGCCGTTCTGCCTGTCGCCTAGCCTGCTTCGGTCCGCATTCCCCCACCCGGGGCGAAGCGAAGCGGGGCGGAAGGAGAAGCCCGGAGGCGCGAGGGAAGATGAAGCCTAACTTCATCGTCATTCCCGCGAAGGCGGGAATCCATAAACGCCACGGTACGTCCTATTGCGGGGACAGTGCCTCTGGATTCCCGCTTTCGCGGGAATGACGGATAGCGAGGGAGCGGCGGGGGCCACACCTTCTCCCGTCACCCCGGCGAAAGTCGGGGCCCATGGACTCGGCTCGCTTCCTCGCCGATCGACTCGATGGATTCCGGCTTTCGCCCCGAATGACGGCGCAGAGGACGATTATCGAAGCCGGAAGCGCCCTTCCCATCCCCACGCGAGGGAAGGGCGATTCCGGCTGATCGACAGGTGGCGCCTAGTTGAGCAGCACCGTCACCGCGCGACGGTTCTGCGCCCAGGCGCTCTCGTCGTCGCCCGGCACCGCGGGCCGCTCCTTGCCGTAGCTCACCACCGTGATGCGCGACGGATCGACGCCGGCGCTCACCAGATAGTTTTTCGCGGCATTGGCGCGCCGCTCGCCGAGCGCAAGGTTATATTCGCGGGTGCCCCGCTCGTCGCAATGGCCCTCGACGGTGATGCGGACGTTCGAATATTGGCGCAGCCACGCGGCCTGCTTGTCGAGCGTGGCGCGATCCTCGTCGTCTATGTCATATTGATCGGTGCCGAAGAACACGCGGTCGGAGCCGGCCTGCTGGAGGAAATCCTCCTTCGATCCGGGCACCGCGCCCTGCTGGACATTGCCCGTCTCGGCCGGCGGGGGCGCTTCGCTGGGCTGCTGCACGGGTGGCGGCGGCAGTTCGGCCGGCGGCTTTTTCGAGCAAGCCGTGGTCGCGAGCAATGCCGCGACGAAGCTGAGGGTCAATCCGGTATGGCGCATCTTATCTTCTCCTGTCTGTCGCGGCCCGCCCTGCCGCACTCGGTCCCCGGCGGAAAAACTCATATCAGGGCAGTAACGGTCCCCAGGCCGGATCGGATCCATCGAGCGGGGTGGGCACGCGCCGCTCGTTCACGCCGGTCAGGTCCACCGACCAGAGATCGGCCTTGCCCGATCCCTGCGCCGTCCTGAAGAACATGATGACGCGGCCGTTTGGCGACCATGTCGGCCCCTCGTCCTGCCACGCGTCGGTCAGCAATTTCTCGCCGCTGCCGTCGGGCGCCATCACGCCGATGCGGAATTTGCCGGCGATATGGGTGAAGGCGATGAGGTCGCCGCGCGGGCTCCAGACCGGCGTCGCATAACGGCCGCCGCCGAAGCTGATGCGATGCTGGTTCGATCCGTCGGCATTCATCACATAGAGTTGCTGCCCGCCCGAACGATCGCTTTCGAACACGATTTTCGATCCGTCGGGCGAATAGCTGCCGGCGGTATCGATGCCCGGTCCGTTGGTGAGCCGCACGGGGCGGCCGCCGCTCGCCGGCACGCGATAGATGTCGGTGTTGCCGTTCACCGCCATCGAGAAGATGATATAGCGGCCGTCAGGCGAAAAACGCGGCGCGAACGTCATGTTCGGTTCGTTCACCACCAGCCGTTGATGGCCCGAGCCGATGTCGTAGACATAGACGCGCGGCTGATTGTTCACGTAGGACATGTAGGTGATCGTTTGCTGATTGGGCGCGAAGCGGGGCGTCAGCACGATCGACTGGCCGTTGGTGATGAAACGGTGGTTGGCGCCGTCCTGATCCATGATCGCGAGCCGCTTGATCCGCTTCGTGCGCGGCCCGGTTTCGGAGACGTAGATGACGCGGCTGTCGAAATAGGGGCCTTCGCCGGTCAGCCGTGAATAGACGGTGTCGGCGCATTTGTGCGCGGCGCGGCGCCAGTTGGCGGGGGTGACGATGAAGCCCTGGCGCGTCATCTCCTGCCCCGCGAACACGTCGTAGAGATAGCAGCCGACCGTCAGCGTGCCGTCGCCATTCGCCTGGACGAAGCCCTGGACGAGCGCCTGCGCGCCCGTCACCGTCCATTTGGAAAAATCGGGCGCCGTCACCTGCGCGAAGCCGACGGGAGCCAGCGCATTCTTGGGCAGCGGCGAGAAGAGGCCGCTATTCTTGAGGTCCGCCGTCACCACATCGGCCACCCGCCCGCCGAGCGAGGCGGTGTCGCCCGCGGCGGTGGAGACGGTGGCGGGCGTGGGCATCGCCGGGATCGCGATCGGCATCGGCTGCGATATGCCGCCGGTGATGTCGACACGGATTGGCGCCTGCGCCATCGCCGGCACGGCCGCCGCCACTGCGGCGAGCGCGCTGGACGCCAGAGCGAGAAGAACGGCAGGCTTCATCAGTCTCTCCACTTTACGCAAGGTGCCGTTTCGGGGGCGATCATGCAACCACCGTGACGGCAGGCCAACCGGCCCGGGGCTTCCACGATCATCCCATCGTTCCGGGCGTGAACACGAACTGGATATTGGACCAGCCGCCCTCATACAGTTCGGCCGGCAGCTTGAGCGGGGCGCAGCGCAGCACCGCGCGGCGCGCGACCTCGGCGATCTGGCGGCGATAGCCCTCGTTCGCGGGCGTCACCCCCGTCTGCTCGGCGATCGCGGGCGTCCCCGCGACCGATCCGTCGCGATTGAAATGCAGATCGAGCACGGTCACGATCTCCATAGCCGACGTGCCCTGCAATGCGCCCAGCGTGTAGCAGGGCTGAATCTGGCGCTTGATCGCGGCGGCGAGGCCGGCCATCGCCTGCGCGCTCACCGTCGCGGCACGCGGGGTCTTGCCCTTGCCTTCGGTTTTGTCCGCCGTGATGCCCTTCAGGAAATCGGGGCCGAGGCGGGAGCCCTTGGCCTTTTCCGGTTCGGCCTTCTCTGCCTTCGCCTCGGGCTTCTCGCGATCGGGGCGGCGGCGCGGCTCCTTCTTCTCGGCCGGCTTGGCGGGAGACGCCTTCTCCGCAGGCGCGGGCTTCGCTTCCGGCTTCGGCGCGGGGGCCGGCCTGGGCGGTTCGGGTTTCGGCTCGGGCTTGGGCGGCGCCGGGGTGGGCTCCGGCTCGGGCGCGCTCGTCTCCTCGGGCTTGCCTACCTCGGGCGCTTCCGATTCCGCCGGCGGCTCGACCGCGGCCTTGGGCGCGGCGGACTTGAGCCCGATCTCGTCGACGAACTGCACGTCGATCGGCTCGCTCTGCGGCAGCTTCGCGGTCGAGACGAGGCCGAGCGACAGCATCGCGAACAACGCGACATGGCCGATGACGGCCACGGCCAATGCGTTGCGCTCGATGCGGTCCATCAGCGCGCATCCTTGCCGACGCTGACGAGCGCGACCTTGTTGAGGCCGACATGGTTGAGTTCGCCCATCACGGTCATCACCTTGCCGTAATCGAGCGCGCGATCGGCGCGCAGATAGACCTGCGGCGGCTCACCGCCCTGCGCGCGCTGCTGGCCGAGCACGCTCAACCGATCGGCCAGCCCTGCCTCGGGCACCGGCTCGTCATCGACATAGATGGTGCCCGACGCATCGAGCGCGATCTGGATCGGCTGCTCCTTCTGGTCCAGCGCGCCGGCGCGGCTGTCGGGCAGGTTCACCGGCACCCCCGTCGTGAGCAGCGGCGCGGTGATCATGAAGATGATGAGCAGCACCAGCATGACGTCCACCAGCGGCGTCACGTTGATATCGGCCATCGGCGCGCGCCCGCGCCCGCCCCGTTGCGAAATCGGGCCCATCAGCGGCCCCCTTTCTCCAGATCGGGCCTCACTTGTCGTGCTCCAGCTCGCGGCTAAGCGTCGCGTGGAAACCGTCGGCGAAACGCGTCAGCCGCGCCTCCAGCCGATTGAGCCCATGGCTCAGCCGATTATAGCCGATCACCGCCGGAATCGCCGCGAATAATCCGAGCGCGGTGGCGAACAGCGCCTCGGCGATGCCCGGCGCGACGACGGCGAGGCTGGTATTCTGCTGCGCGGCGATGCCGGTGAAACTGCGCATGATGCCCCAGACCGTGCCGAACAGGCCGACGAACGGCGCGACAGAGCCGACGGTGGCGAGGATATTGAGCCGATCGGACAGGCGGTCCACCTCGGCCGCGATCGCCGCGCCGAGCGCCGTCGCAAGCCGGGCGCGCGTCCCCTCGCGATCGATCGCGGAACCGCCGGTCGAGCGACGCCATTCGGAGACGCCGGCCGAAAAGACGCGCGCGCTGGGCACGTCGGCGCGGCCGGGGCCTTCATAGAAGCGGTCGATATCCTCGGTTCGCCAGAAATCGCCCTCGAAGCGCGCGCTGTCGCGCGTCGCCTTGCGCAGCTTCATCCCGTGGCCGATGATGATCGTCCACGTCCAGATGCTGGCGAGGATCAGGCCGATCATCACGATCTTCACGACGATATCGGCCTGCATGAACAGCGTGACCGGCGACAGCAAAGATTGCGTGGGCGCGATGGCAAGATTGTTCATTATGACGCGCTATTCCCTTTTATCCGCTCGAATTTCGTGACCCAGTCGCGCGGTTGTCGGCGGGGCCGGCCGTCAGGCGCGACGAAGGCCACGGTGATCTCCGCGTCGCTCACTATCTCTTCACCGCGCCTGACTCGTTGATGAATGACACAGGATGCCGCACGAACTTCGCGGACCGTGCTGACAACGAGAAGCGCGTCATCAAGTTTCGCGGGGCGCAGATATCGTATGGTCATGCCGGCGACGGCATAGGCGCCTTCGCCCGCCTCATGCGCCGCGCGCTGGTCGATCCCGGCGCAGCGCAGCATGTCGCTGCGCGCCCGTTCCATGAAGCGAAGATGATTGGCGTGATAGACGATGCCGGTGAGGTCGGTGTCCTCGAAATAGACGCGCACCGGGAAACGATGCTCTCCGGCGACGAAGCGGCCCTGCTGGGGCTGATCGATGCTGTCCTGCGCCATGCCCTTCCGGGATAGCGGCTGCGCGCGGCGAGACAAGCCCGCGCCGGCGCTATTTGGCGTCGAACAGCCCCGCCTGCCCGCCCTCAGGCAGGGGCAGACCCAGATGCGTCCAGCCGCGCCCGTTGAGGCAGCGCCCCCGCGCGGTGCGCGCGATCAGGCCGAGCTGGATGAGGTAGGGCTCGATCACCTCCTCGATCGTGTCGCGCGGCTCCGACAGGCCGGCGGCCAGCGTCTCCACTCCCACCGGGCCGCCGCGATAGATGTCGGCGATCATGTGGAGATAGCGTCGGTCCATCGCGTCGAGGCCAAGCGCATCGACCTCCAGACGGGTCAACGCCGTGTCGGCGACGGTGCGGTCCACCGTCGCCGCGCCCGCGACATCGGCGAAATCGCGCACGCGGCGGAGCAGCCGGCCGGCGATGCGCGGCGTGCCCCGCGCGCGGCGCGCGATCTCCGCCGCGCCGTCGGGGGCGATGGCGAGGCCCAGCAGGCCGGCGGCGCGGCGGACGACGCTTTCCAGCTCCTCCACCGTATAGAATTGCAGGCGGACGGGTATGCCGAACCGATCGCGCAGCGGCGTGGTGATGAGGCCCTGCCGCGTCGTCGCGCCCACTAGCGTGAAGCGCGGCAGATCGATGCGGACGGAGCGCGCCGACGGCCCCTCGCCGATCATCAGATCGAGCGCGCGATCCTCCATCGCGGGATAGAGCACCTCCTCCACGGCGGGATTGAGGCGGTGAATCTCATCGATGAAGAGGACGTCGCCATCCTCCAGATTGGTGAGCAGCGCCGCGAGATCGCCCGATTTGGCGATGACGGGGCCGGAGGTGGCGCGAAAGCCCACGCCCATCTCGCGCGCGATGATCTGGGCGAGCGTCGTCTTGCCGAGGCCGGGCGGCCCGAAGAAAAGGACGTGATCGAGTGCATCGCCGCGCCCGCGCGCGGCCTCGATGAAGATGCGCAGATTGTCGCGGGCGGCCTTCTGCCCGACGAACTCGTCGAGCGATCTGGGGCGCAAGGCCGCATCGATATCCTCGGGGCGGCGGCCGGACGTCAGGAGGCGGTCGGTGTCGGTCATGCAGGGTATGTTCCCTACCCGTTCACCGACCCTCCTGTCGAGCGGCCATGCCGCCTGCCGGCTCCGCTCAGTAGAAGGCCCGGTAAATCACGTCGACGATGCGCCGGGTGCGGATATCGACCAGCAGCAGATCAGGCCCATAGCGAACCCAGCGATAGCCCCGCGGCGGCGGCCCCACGCCGAGCGCGGCATAATTGTCATAATAATAGCGCGAGGCGAGGAAGAGGCTCGGTAGCAGCAGGCCGATCGACCAGCGGCGATAGCGATAGCCGTGCGGATAGTGGAAGGCGGGGGCGTGGATCGGCCGGAAATTGGGCGGACGCCCCGCGCCTGGACGGTGCGGCGGCCGTGGCCGCGTCGGATTCGGGCGGAGGCCCGGCGGGCGCGTCGGGCCGGGACGTGGCGGCTGGATTTCGGGCCGGCCGGGATTAGGACGTGGCGGATTGGGTCGCGAAGGATTCGGCCTGCCCGGATTGGGACGCGACGGCTGCGGCCGCCCGGTGCCGGGCCGGTTGCCATGGCCCGGCTGAACCGGCCTTTGCGCGCCGGGTGTCGGGCGCGTCGTCGGTGGAGGCTGGTTGGGCGTTTGCGCGGCGGATAGCTCGGGCGCGAGCAGCAAAAGGGCGCTTGTGACGTAGAGAAGCCGTTTCATGACCGCTCTCCTGGGTCGTTTGCCGTTGAAATTAAACTCGTTTCGAACCGCCGACAACCGGATTCGACAACGCCGCCGAAACGGCTCAGCGCGCGGCTTTCCGGAGTGCGAGCCGGACGAGCGCATCGAGGCTCGCGTCTGCGCCCAGCTCCTCCTCCGCCGCCGCGACGGCCGCGTTCGCTTCCGCCGGGCGGAAGCCCAGATTGGCGAGGGCGGAGAGCGCGTCCGCCGTCGCGCCGCCGCGCGCCACCGGTGCCGCACCCGGGGGGGCGAGCGCCGCGCCGCCCGCTTTGTCCTTCAACTCGTTGACAATGCGCATCGCGAGCTTGGGGCCGACGCCGTTGGCGCGCGCGACCATCGCCTTGTCCCCGCTCGCCACCGCGCGATGCAGTTCGTTCGCGTCGAGCACCGACAGGATCGCCAGCGCGACGCGCCCGCCGACGCCCTGCACCGAGGTGAGCAGGCGAAACCAGTCGCGCTCCCCCGCCGATCCGAAGCCGAAAAGCGTGATCGCATCCTCGCGTACCTGCATCTCGGTGAACAGCATCACCTGCCCGCCGACGGGGCCGAGCGCGCCCAGCGTGCGCGTCGACGCCTGCACCAGATAGCCGACGCCGCCGACGTCGATCACCGCCTGGTCGGCGGACGTTTCGGCGAGGATGCCGGTCAGCCGCGCGATCATGTCGCCGTTGCCCCGCGAATCGCGCGCGCGCTGGCGAGGTGGTGGGCATGGGTGATCGCGACAGCGAGCGCATCGGCGGCGTCCGCGCCCGCGATCTTCGCGCCGGGCAGGAGCCGCGCGACCATCGCATGCACCTGCTTCTTCTCCGCGCCGCCAGTGCCGACCACCGCCTTCTTGACGAGTCGCGCCGCATATTCGCCGACGGGGATGCCGACACGCGCGGCGGCGAGCAGGACGGCGCCGCGCGCCTGCCCCAGCTTCAGCGTCGATTGCGGATTGCTGTTCACGAACACCTCCTCGACCGCGACGCCGTCGGGCCGGTGCGCGAGCAGCAGATCGGCGAGCCCATCGTGGAGAATGAGGAGCCGCGCGGCGAGCGGCAGCGCGCTGTCGGTATGAATCTGGCCGTTGGCGACGTGCGAGAGGCGGTTTCCGTCGGCCGCGATCACGCCCCAGCCGGTGGTGCCAAGACCGGGATCGAGGCCGAACAGGATCATGGGGCGCGGCTTTCGGCGGGTCGTTTTGTTACGATGGCTTTGGAATTCTGCATGCCCCCACCCTCACCCCTCCCCTGAAGGGGGGGCTTTTTTTGATTAGCCGAGGCGTTCCATCACCTCGTCCGCCACGTCATAATTGCCCCAGACGGTCTGGACGTCGTCGTCATCCTCCAGCGCGTCGATCAGCTTGAAGAGCTTGCCCGCCTCCTCCTCGCCGACCTCGACCGTGGTCTGCGGACGCCAGGCGAGCTTCGCGCCTTCCGCCTCGCCCAGCGTCGCTTCCAGCGCGCGGGCCACCTCGTGCAGGCTGTCGACCGGCGTCCAGATCTCATGCCCGTCGTCGGACGAGGACACGTCCTCCGCCCCTGCTTCGAGCGCGGCTTCGAACACGGTGTCGGCATCGCCCGCGCTTGCCGGATAGGTGATGAGGCCCATCCGTTCGAAGCCGTGGCTCACCGATCCGCTCGCGCCGAGATTGCCGCCGTTCTTGGAAACGGCGGTGCGCACGTTGGTGGCGGTGCGGTTGCGATTGTCGGTCAGCGTCTCGATGATGAGGCTCACCCCGCCGGGGCCGAAGCCTTCGTAGCGGATTTCCTCATAATCGCTGCCGTCGCCCGCCGATCCCTTGTTGATCGCGCGTTCGATATTGTCCTTGGGCATGCCGCCGGCGCGCGCGGCGAGCACCGCCGAGCGCAGCCGCGCGTTCATCGCCGGATCGGGCAGGCCCGACCGTGCCGCGACGGTGACTTCGCGGCTGAGCTTGGAAAAGAGCGCCGAGCGCTTTTTGTCCTGCGCGCCCTTGCGGCGCATGATCGTCTTGAACTTGGAATGGCCGGACATGTACGGCTTTTATCCTGTCGCAGTGGCGAAACGTCGCGCTCTCTCTACCCAGAGCGCCGCGACGCATCAACCGCGCCGCGGCCGCCCGTCAATCGAGCCCCAGCGCCGCCTTGTAGGTGTCGAGCAGCGCTTCGGCCTCGTCGCGGGCGTTCTTCTCCATCTTCCGCAGGCGGATGATGGCGCGCATCGTCTTGCTGTCGAAGCCCTGGCTCTTGGCTTCCAGATAGACGTCGCGAATATCGTCGGCCATGCCCTTCTTTTCTTCCTCGAGCCGCTCGATACGCTCGATGAACAGCCTCAACTGATCGGCCGCGACATTATCTGACATGGATGATTCACTCCCTCGATGCGGTGCGCTGGGCGGCTGCGTCTAAGGGAGGATCGCGGATCGCTCAAGGGGAGGGAAGGGGCGTTCAGGCGCCCGGCCCGATCATCGCGGGCGGATCGCTGGCCGGGAAACTTTCCTCCAGCGCCTCGTCCAGCGCCTCCTGCTCGCGATTCTTGGCGACGCTCGCGCGCATCCGTTCGAGTTGCTCGGGCGTCGCCTCCTGCTGGTGCAGCGCCTTCCACTCGGCATAGGGCATGCCATAGACGGCGTGGCGCGCCGCCTCGCGGTCCAGCGTCTCGCCCGGCAGCTCGGCCGACGCCTCGCTCACCCAGTCGGCAAGGCAGTTGCGGCAGAAGCCGGCAAGGCCCATCAGATCGACGTTCTGCGCGTCGCCGCGTTTGCGGAGGTGGCGGAGAAGCCGCCGGAACGCCGCCGCGGCAACCGCGTCATCGAGTGTGGGAATGGTCATGGCTTTACTCCATCCTTGATCTGTCGCGCATAAGGCCTAACGACGGGCCACCCCGTTTCGCGCCAACCCGCCCCACTCTACGCAAGAGGATCATCTTGGCCATTCAGATCGCGCCCCGCAGCCGCAAGGTCCGCGTTCTCGCTACCCTCGGCCCGGCGAGCTCCAGCCCCGAGATGATCCGCCGCCTGTTCGTCGCCGGCGCGGACGCCTTCCGCATCAACATGAGCCACGGCAACCACGCCGACAAGGTGGCGCTGATCGCCGCCATCCACCAGGTGGAGAAAGAGGTCGGCCGGCTGGCGACGATCCTGTTCGATCTGCAGGGGCCGAAGCTGCGCGTCGGCAGCTTCGCGCAAGGGCTGGTGCAACTGCATGCGGGCGAGGATTTCGTGCTCGACACCGATCCCGCGCCGGGCGACGCCGGCCGCGTCCGCCTGCCGCACCGCGAGATATTCGAGGCGGTGGAACCAGGCACGCGGCTGCTGATCGATGACGGCAAGCTGGTGCTGCGCGTGACGCGCGTCGCGCCCGACCGGATCGACACGACGGTGGAGGTCGGCGGGCCGCTGTCCAACAACAAGGGCGTGAACGTGCCCGACGTCGTCGTGCCGCTGCCCGCGCTGACGACGAAGGACCGCAAGGATCTGAGCTTCGCGATCGAGCAGGGGGCCGACTGGATCGCGCTGAGCTTCGTCCAGCGGCCCGAGGATGTTGCCGAGGCGCGGCGGCTGATCGGCGGCAAGGCGTCGCTGCTCGCCAAGATCGAGAAGCCCGCCGCGGTCGATCGGCTGGAGGAGATATTGGAGATCGCCGACGCGGTGATGGTCGCGCGCGGCGATCTGGGTGTCGAGCTGCCGCCCGAGGACGTGCCCGCGATCCAGAAACGTATTGTCGAGACGGCGCGGCGGATGGGCCGCCCCGTGGTGGTCGCGACGCAGATGCTCGAATCGATGATCAAGGCGCCGACGCCGACGCGCGCCGAAGTGTCCGACGTCGCCACCGCCATCTATGACGGGGCGGACGCGATCATGCTGTCGGCCGAATCGGCGGCGGGCGACTGGCCCGAAGAGGCGGTGGCGATGATGAACCGGATCGCGATCGCGGTGGAATGCGATCCCAGCTATTCGGCGCGCATCCACTTCACCGAGACGCTACCCGATCCGACAACGGCCGATGCGCTGGCGGGCGCCGCAGCCGCGATCACGCGCACCGTTTCGGCCGCCGCGATCATCTGCTTCACCAGCTCGGGCTCGACCGCCAGGCGCATCTCGCGCGAGCGGCCGTCGGTGCCGCTTCTCGTCCTGACGCCGAAGCTGGCGACCGCGCGGCGGTCCGGTCTGCTCTGGGGCGTCCACGCGGTCCGCACGCAGGAGATAGGCAGCTTCGAGGAAATGGTCGGCAAGGCGAAGCGCATGGCGCTGCGCCACGGCCTCGCCAGGCCGGGGGATCGCATCGTCATTATCGCCGGCGTCCCCTTCGGCACGCCCGGGGCGACCAACGTCCTGCACGTCGTCCGCGTGATCGGCGACGAACTCAGGAATCATTCGGGCTGAAAGCGCCGGCCGCTCAGCCGGCGGCGTCTTCGGCGGCGTTTTCCGATTGCTGTTCCAGCAGCACCTTGATCATCGCGACGATCGGATCGGCGAGCGCCAGCCCCAATATGCCGAAGAGCGCGCCGAACAGAAGCTGCGCGCCAAGGACGAGCGCGGGCGGCAGGTCCACCGAGCGCCGGGCCACCATCGGCACGACGACATAGCCGTCGAACGTCTGGACGAGCAGATAGACGACCACCGCGCCGATGCCCGTCTCCACGCCCGCCGAAAAGCCGACGAGCACGATCAGCACGCCCGAGACGATTGCCCCGATATTGGGCAGGAAGGCGAGCAGGCCGGTAAGGATGCCGAGCAGCAACGCCATCGGCACGCCGACCAGTTCCAGCGCGATCGCGACCAGCACGCCCTCGACCGCCATGCCGAGCAGGCGCCCCGCCATCAGCCGGCGCAGCGTATAGCCCATGCGCTCGGCCGTTTCGTAGAAATCGGCGCGCCGCTCCATCGGCAGCATCCAGGCGATGCCGCGTTCATAGAGGCGTGGCTCGGCGGCGATGAACAGGCCGATCACGATGATCATCGCAAGGCTCGACACCGCGCCAATCGCGGTGCCGACGGCGGCCGTCACCTGGCCGAGCGATCCCATGATCTGCCGCCCGATCTCACCCCCGCTGCCGGGTGGCATGAAGCCGATCGCGTGCGCCCAGCCAAGGAATTGCTGCACCTGCGCGGTGACGACGACGCGGAGCGCCTCCGCCTGCGCCATGATCTGCGAACCGGCGAAATAGAAGGTCCAGACAAGGAAGCCGAGCGCGCACAGGCCGACGATCGCCAGCCGCCAGCCGCGCCCGATCGGCAGCACCCGGCCGAGCAGCCGCGCACCGCCGTCGAGCATGGCCGAGAAGACGAGCCCGCCGACGATCAGCAGCAGCGGCTGCGAAAGGAACCACAAGGCGACGAACATCGCCGCGACGCCAAGCCAGATGATCGCCCGCTTCAGCTCGCGTATCGTCGCCGCATCGCGGAAATCGGACGGGCCGGGCTCCTCGGCCGGGCGCACCACCCGATCGCTCATCGGCCCTCGTGCGCCGGGCGCAGGCTGGTGCCCGCGCGCGATCCGCGCATCGCCGTGAACCAGCTTATCGGGTTCCACAGCCGCGAAGTCCCGTCGAGCGAGAAGGTGATGAATTCAGCGCGGCCGCCGAGATTCTCGACCGGCACGGGGCCGCCCAGCCCGTTTTCCTCCTCGGGAACCCGGCTGTCGGCCGACTGATCGCGATTGTCGCCCATCAGGAATACCTCGCCCTCCGGTACGGTTACGGGCGCCATATTGTCGACCTGATAGGCGCCGAGATCGATCGTGTCGTAGGTCGCGCCATTGGGCAAGGTTTCGCGAACCAGCGGCATTTCGCAATAGCGCTTTCCGTCGGCCTCGGTGACGCGCAGCGCGGCGACCTCCGCCGTGTCGCACGGCACATTGTCGTCAAGCGGGATCATCGCGGGCCCGAGTCGCCGGCGCTTCACCGGCACGCCATTCAGGATAATCGTGCCGTTGCGCATCTCGATCCGGTCCCCCGGCAGGCCGATCACGCGCTTTATATAATCGGTATATTCGTGCGGCGGCTTCACGATCACGATGTCGCCGCGCTCGGGCAGGCGGCCGAACAGGCGGCCGGGAATGAAGGGGATGTGCAGATAATCGGTCTGGCCGGCGAGATGGCCGAGCCACAGGCCGATCCGCCCCGGCACCCGTGTGATGCTGGGCGACACATAGGACCAGCCATAGGGATATTTGGTCACGACCAGGCGATCGCCCTTGATGAGCGTCGGCATCATCGATTCGGAGGGAATGTAGAAGGGCTTGGCGATGAAGCTGTGGAAGGCGAGCACCGCGACGATCAGCCAGAAAAGGCTTTTGGCCTCGCCCCACCAGTTGGTGCCGCGCTTCTCCGCCGTGGCGGGAGCGGGGGCTTCGGACGTCGCGGGCTGTGGCAGGTCGGTCATCGTCGTGTCGCGATCGCCCACGCGATCTTCTCCTTCAGAGGCTGCGCGCGTAGAGAATGACGAACGCCTGCGCCCAGGGATGATCGTCTGTCAGGGTGAGGTGGATATCCACCGCGTGGCCCGGCGGGGTCAATGCGTCAAGCCTTGCCCGCGCGCCGCCGGTCAGCCTCAGCGTGGGCGCGCCCGAAGGGGCGTTCACCACGCCGATATCCTTCATGAACACCGATTGGCGAAAGCCCGTGCCGACGGCTTTCGAAAAGGCCTCCTTGGCGGCGAACCGCTTGGCGTAGGTAGCGGCGCGGGTGAAGGGACGCGACTCCGCCTTCGCCCGCTCGACATCGGTGAAGACACGGGTGACGAAGCGATCGCCGAATCGATCGAGCGACGCCTGTATCCGCTCGATACTGCACAGGTCGGAGCCGATGCCGACGATCACGGCCGCGCCGAACGTGCCGTCATCGTGCGCCGTCCATCAGCGCGCGCATCCGGGCGACGCTCGCGGCGAGGCCGGTGAACAACGCCTCGCCGATCAGGAAATGGCCGATATTCAGCTCCGCCAGTTGCGGAACGGCGGCGACGGGCACGACATTGTCGAAGGTAAGGCCATGGCCGGCATGCGGCTCGATCCCGTTCTTCACGGCGAGGGCGGCGGCATCTGCCAGACGGCGCAATTCCGCCGCGCGTTCCTCCCCTTCGGCATGGGCGTAACGGCCGGTATGGAATTCGACCACCGGGGCCCGCAATCGCATCGCGGCTTCGATCTGCGCCGGCGTCGGCTCGATGAACAGGCTGACGCGAATGCCGGCGTCGAGCAGACGGGCGACCACCGGCGCGAGCTGGTTATGCTGCCCGGCCGCGTCGAGGCCGCCCTCGGTGGTGCGCTCCTCGCGCCGTTCGGGAACGATGCAGGCGGCATGCGGCCGATGACGGAGCGCGATCGCCAGCATCTCGTCGGTCGCGGCCATTTCGAGATTGAGGGGGAGGGCGATCGTGCCCATCAGCCGGTCGAGATCGTCGTCGGTGATATGCCGCCGATCCTCGCGCAGATGTGCGGTGATGCCCTCGGCGCCCGCCTCGGCCGCCAGCAGCGCGGCGCGCACCGGATCGGGATGATCGCCGCCGCGCGCGTTGCGGATCGTCGCGACATGATCGATGTTGACGCCAAGCCGCAGCCGGGCGGGCGAAGGCGGCGTCACGCGCTGATCGCCGCGGCGCGGCTGCCCGGCTTGATCGCGGGCAGCGCCGCCAGTTCGGGCGGCAGCGCATCGGCCTCATAGCTCGGCACGTCGAGTCGAATCAGCGGATAGAAGGGGACGCCCAGATCGGCCGTGCCGTTGGACCGGTCGACCAGCGCGGCCGCCGCGATCACCTCGCCCCCCGCCGCCTCGACCGCGGCGATCGCCTCGCGCGAGGAGAGGCCGGTGGTGACGACATCCTCCATCAGCAGCACTTTCTGCCCCGGCTGGACGCGAAAACCGCGCCGGAGTTCGAACGTGCCGGTCGGCCGCTCGACGAAGAGCGCGTCGAGGCCGAGCGCTCGGCCCATCTCATGGCCGGCGATGACGCCACCCATCGCCGGCGAGACGACCAGATCGAGTCGCGCCTTCACCTTGTCGGGGATCTTGCGCGCCAGGGCGGCTGCCAGCCGACTCGCGCGCGCGGGATTCATCAGAACGCGGGCGCATTGCAGGTAACGCGGGCTGCGCCGGCCCGAGGAAAGAATGAAATGTCCCTCCAGAAGCGCCTCCGCCGCCCGAAATTCGGCCAGCACCTCGTCGTCGGTCATCACATTCCCCATTTTTTGCGTGACCGCCAGATAGGTCGCCTGGCGGCGCGGTTCAACCGCCGGAAATTCCTGTGCCAACATGCTTGAGACGTGCGAACCTCGGGCCTATAAGGCGCGCGTCCGAGAAGACCGATAGAGCCAGCCGCGCGTGAAATGCGGCGCTTACGGGGGTATGATGAAGACGTTGAATAAGATTTTGATGGCTGCCGCGCTGATCGCCGCGCCGGCCGTCGCGACGGCGCAGGCCCCGGCTACGGCCACGCCGACCCCCGTGGAAGCGGCGGCGACTCAGGTCCCGGCACCGGCGACGACTCCGGCGGCCGATGCGACGGCGGCGGCTCCCGTCCCTGCCGGCATCACGCACATGGCGCCCGATCCGAAGATCGGCCAGCCCGTTCCCGGCGGCTGGTTCCCCCAGGCGCAGGCGACCGCGGTCGGCGAGCAGGCGCTGTGGATGCATGACGTCGTCCTCATGCCGGTGATTACCGGCATCACCGTCCTCGTCCTCGTGCTGCTCGCCTGGGTGGTGATCCGCTATCGCGCGAAGGCGAATCCGGTGCCGTCGCGCACCGCGCACAATACGGTGATCGAGGTGGCCTGGACGCTCGTTCCGGTCATCGTGCTGATGCTGATCGCGGTGCCCTCGATCAAGCTGCTCGCCCGCCAATATACGCCGCCCAAGGCCGATCTCACCGTCAAGGTGATCGGCAACCAGTGGTATTGGACCTACGAATATCCCGATAATGGCGACTTCACGTTCGATTCGAACATGCTGCGTGAGAAGGCGGACCTGACGCCGGCGGAAATCAGCAAGGGCGCCCGCTATCGCACCGATGCCGACGGCCCCCGCCTGCTCGCCGCCGATGAGCGCATGGTCGTACCCGCCGGCGCGGTGGTGAAGGTGATCGTCACGTCGAACGACGTGATCCACAGCTTCGCGGTTCCTGCTTTCTGGACGAAGATGGACGCCGTGCCCGGCCGCCTGAACGAAACCTGGTTCAAGGTCGAGAAGCCGGGCGTCTATTTCGGCCAGTGTTCGGAGCTTTGCGGCCCCAAACATGGTTTCATGCCCATCGCGATTGAGGCTGTCTCGAAGGAGAAGTTCGCGCAGTGGGTAGCTTCCAAGGGCGGCACGATGCCCGGCGCGGCATCGTCCGGCACCGCCCCCGCGGCGACGGGCGCACCCGCCACCACAACCCAGCCCGCGTCGACGAACTGAGGCCCCTTCCGATGACTGATACTACTGCAACCGCCGCTCACTTTCAGGCACATGACGATCATTCGCATGAGCATGATGCGGAGCATAAGCCGGGCTTTTTCGCGCGCTGGTTCATGTCCACGAACCATAAGGATATCGGGACCCTCTATCTGATCTTCGCGATTATCGCCGGCATCGTCGGCGGTGCGATTTCGGGCATGATGCGGCTCGAACTCGCGGAGCCGGGCATCCAGTATCTTCAGGCCTGGTCGGGCGAGCAGGGCGATGCCGCGCTCCACTTCTGGAACGTGATGGTCACCGCGCATGGCCTCACGATGGTCTTCTTCGTCGTCATGCCGGCGATGATCGGCGGGTTCGGCAACTGGTTCGTGCCCCTGATGATCGGGGCGCCGGACATGGCCTTCCCGCGCATGAACAATATCAGCTTCTGGCTGCTCATTCCCGCCTTCACGCTCCTCATGGGCTCGATCTTCGCGGGCGGCGCGGGCACGGGCTGGACGCTCTATGCGCCCCTTTCCACCTATGGCGAGCCGGGCCCGGCGGTCGACATGGTCATCCTGTCGATCCATATCGCGGGCGCGAGTTCGATCCTGGGCGCGATCAACTTCATCACGACGATCTTCAATATGCGCGCGCCGGGCATGACGCTGCACAAAATGCCGCTGTTCGTGTGGTCGATGCTCGTCACCACCTTCATGCTGCTGCTGGCGCTGCCGGTGCTCGCGGCCGCGCTGACCATGCTGCTCACCGATCGCAATTTCGGCACCACCTTCTTCGATCCGGCGGGCGGCGGTGATCCGATCCTGTACCAGCACCTCTTCTGGTTCTTCGGCCATCCCGAGGTGTACATCATGATCCTGCCGGGCTTCGGCATGATCAGCCAGATCGTCGCGACCTTCTCGAAGAAGCCGGTGTTCGGCTATCTCGGCATGGCCTATGCGATGGTCGCGATCGCGGTGGTCGGCTTCGTCGTGTGGGCGCACCACATGTTCACGGTCGGCCTCAGCGTGAACACGAAGATGTACTTCACCGCCGCGACGATGGTGATCGCGGTGCCGACAGGCATCAAGATCTTTTCGTGGATCGCGACGATGTGGGGCGGATCGATCAGCTTCAAGACTCCGATGGTCTGGGCGATCGGCTTCATCTTCATGTTCACGATCGGTGGCGTGACGGGCGTCGTGCTCGCCAATGGCGGCATCGACACCTACATGCAGGACACCTATTACGTCGTCGCGCACTTCCACTATGTGCTGTCGCTTGGCGCCGTCTTCTCGCTGTTTGCAGGCTTCTATTACTGGTTCCCGAAGATGACGGGGCGCATGTACAGCGAGGTCCTCGGCCAACTCCATTTCTGGATATTCTTCATCGGCGTGAACGTGCTGTTCTTCCCGATGCACTTCCTGGGGCTCGATGGCATGCCGCGGCGTTATCCGGACTATCCGGACGCGTTCACCTACTGGAACAGCATCGCCACCCATGGTTATGAGATCATGGCGCTCGGCATGGTGTTCTTCTTCGTGAACGTCATCTGGTCGCTGCTGGCCGGCAAGAAGGCGCCGGGCAATCCGTGGGGCGAGGGCGCCACGACGCTCGAATGGACCCTTCCGAGCCCGCCGCCGTTCCACCAGTTCGAGACGCTGCCGCGTATCGACTGAAGCTGAAGGCACCAGACGCTACCCGGCGAACGCCGGGTAGCGCGCGGGCGGGGCGCCACCCTGCGACACCGGATCCGGCCACGGCCGGACGAATAGTATGAAGACAGTTGAACCCATGACGACCACCACCCTGGCCCATTCGGCGATGCCGGCGGAGTGGCGCGACTTCCTCGCGCTCACGAAGCCGCGGGTGATGACTCTCGTCGTGTTCACCGCACTGTGCGGGTTACTCGCGGCGCCCGTGGCGATGAATCCGGTGCTCGCCTTCACTGCGATCCTGTGCGTGACGCTTGGCGCCGGCGCCTCGGGCGCGCTCAACCAGTGGTATGAAGCCGAACTCGATTCGCGTATGACGCGGACGGCGAAGCGCCCGCTACCGGCGGGGCGGATGGATCGTCAGAGCGCGCTGCATTTCGGCATCGGCCTCGGCGTTTTCTCGGTCGTGTTGATGGGGCTTGCGATCAACCTGCTCTCGGCGGTGATCCTCGCGCTTTCGATCCTCTATTATGTCGTCGTCTACACGATGTGGCTGAAACCGCGTACGCCGCAGAATATCGTGATCGGCGGCGCCGCGGGCGCTTTTCCGCCGCTGATCGGCTGGGCGGCGGCGACCGGGCGGATCGAATTGCTGCCCGTGCTGCTTTTCGCCTTCGTTTTCCTCTGGACGCCACCCCATTTCTGGGCGCTCTCGCTGTTCGTGCGCACCGATTATGCCAAGGCGGGCATTCCGATGCTGCCCGTGGTGGCGGGCGCGCGGACGACGCGTCTGTCGATCTTCCTTTACAGCCTGCCGATGGCGGCGGCGGCGGTGGCGCCGTGGCCGCTTCGCCTGACGGGGCCGCTCTATGGCATCGCGGCGGCGTTGCTCAGCGCTTTCTTCCTGCTGCTCGCCGCCCGCGTCGGCCTCAGCCGCGAAACCGATCAGGCGGCGATGAAGGCGGAACGCGCGCTGTTCCGCTTCTCGATCCTCTATCTCTTTCTGTGCTTCGGCGCGCTCGTTGTCGATCGCTGGCTGTTCGCCTGATGCTCGAACCGATCGATCAGGAGGAGTTGCGCCGCCGTCAGCGGAGCCGGGCCAAGGTGATGGCGTGGCTTCTGGCGGCGTTTGTCGTGCTGCTGTTCGCCATTTCGGTCGTCAAGATAACAGCCGGCCAATGACGACGAGCGTCCAGAAAAACCGGCGCGTCGGGCTTCTCGTCACGCTCTTCGTGCTGGCGATGGTCGGCGTCGGCTACGCGTCGGTGCCGCTCTACCGGCTTTTTTGCCAGACGACGGGTTTCGCCGGCACGGTGCGCAAGGATGTCGGCGGCGAAGCGCCAGGCGCGGTCAAGGGCAAGCTGTTGAACGTGCGGTTCGACGCGAACGTCTCGCCGACATTGCCCTGGGCGTTCAAGCCCGAGAAACCGGTGATGCGAGTCGCGGTCGGCGCGCGCGAGATGGCGTTCTTCAACGCGACGAACGAGAGCGACGTGCCCGTCACCGGGCGCGCGATCTTCAACGTGACGCCCAGCCAGGCGGGCGGCTATTTCACCAAGATCGAATGTTTCTGCTTCACCGAGCAGACGCTCCAGCCCGGCGAGACGGTGCGGATGCCGGTGATCTTCTTCGTGGATCCGAAAATGCTGAAGGATCCCGAGGCGGATGATATCAGCGAAATCACTTTGTCCTACACCTTCTATCCGGTGGATTCGGACGAAGCGGGCGGTTAAGGACATTTCAGGAAAGCAAGGGGCACGACCAATGGCCGGCGCGAAGACTCACGATTATCATATTCTGGCCCCGAGCATATGGCCGCTCGTGGGATCGTTTTCCGCGCTGGTGATGGCGGCGGGCGGCATCCGCTGGATGCACTCGATGAGCCATGGTGGCCTGATTTTCCTGATCGGCGTCGCGGGCGTGCTGTTCACGATGTACGGCTGGTGGTCGAACGTGATCCACGAGGGGCATCAGGGGCATCATACCCCCGTCGTCCAACTCCACATGCGGTACGGGATGATCCTGTTCATCGCGTCCGAAGTGATGTTCTTCGTCGGCTGGTTCTGGGCCTTCTTCGATTTCTCGCTCTTCCCCTCGGCGGCCGAGGCGGTCGGCGGGCAGTGGCCGCCCAAGGGGCTGGAGGTTATCAACCCCTTCGCCTTCCCGCTGTTGAACACGATGATCCTGCTCTGCTCGGGCACCACCGTCACCTGGGCGCATCATTCGCTGATCCACGGGGACCGCAAGGGCCTGAAGACCGGCCTGTGGCTGACGATCCTGCTCGGCCTGCTGTTCACCTCGATCCAGGCTTATGAATATGTCCATGCGCCGTTCGCCTTCAAGGGGCTGAACTACGGCGCGGCTTTCTTCATGGCGACGGGTTTCCACGGTTTCCACGTCATCATCGGCACGGTCTTCCTGATCGTCTGCCTCTATCGCTCCTATCAGGGCGACTTCACGCCGAAGCAGCATTTCGGCTTCGAGGCGGCGGCCTGGTATTGGCACTTCGTCGACGTCGTATGGCTGTTCCTGTTCATCACCATCTATGTCTGGGGTGGCTGGGGCGCGCCGATCCACGCCGGATGATAGAGGCGGGAACCGGTTCCGCCCCGCAGCCCGCGTCGCTCCTTGCCATCGGCGCGCGCGGGCTCTGCCCGCGATGTGCCGCGCCCGGATTGTTTGAAGGCCCCTTGCGCTTTGCCGCGCGGTGCCGGGGCTGCGGCCTCGATTTCGCGAGCTTCAATGTCGGTGACGGGCCGGCGGCGCTGCTGATCCTGGTGATCGGCGGCATCGTCGTCGGCCTTGCCCTGACGGTCGAACTCGTCCTGCACCCGCCTTTCTGGGTGCATCCGCTGCTCTGGATACCGTTGACCGCCTTGCTGGTGGTCGGCGCCCTGCGGATGGCGAAGGGCGCGCTGATCGCGCTCGAATATCGCAATGCCGCCCGCGAGGGGCGCATCGTCGATCGGGCGCCGTGAGGCGGCTCCCGCTCCTTGCGACCTTTATCGTCGCGCTCGCGGTCGCGACGATGATCGGCCTCGGCATCTGGCAATTGCAGCGCGCGTCGTGGAAAGAGGGGCTGCTCGCGCGCTATAAGGCCGCCGAGACGATGCCGCCCGTCGCCTTCCAGCCGCTCGCCACCGACGACGGGCTGCTCTTCCGGCGCTCGTCCGCGCTATGCCTTGAGCCGGTATCGTGGACGGTCAATCCGGGGCGCAATCGCGCCGGCGAATCCGGATGGCACCATATCGTCAGTTGCCGCACCGGCGCCGAAGGGCCGGGCGTCACGCTCGACATGGGATGGTCCCCGCAATGGAACGATCCGGTGCGCTGGACGGGCGGGCGCGTCACGGGCATGATCACCTGGAAGCCCGATCATCGCAGCCTGATCGGCGAGGCGTTCGATCGCGGCGGCCCGCGCGGATTGATGATCGTCGCCGATACGCCCGCGCCGGGGCTCCGGCCGAGCGCCTTTCCCTCGATCGCCGACATCCCCAATAACCACATGGCCTATGCGGTGCAGTGGTTCCTCTTCGCCGCCGTCGCGGTCATCATCTACGTGCTCGCGCTGCGGCGGCGCGCGCGGCGCGCGGGCTGAACACCGCCGCAAAGGTTGCGGTGGGGCGGACACATGGCTAATCCCCGCCGGTCATGCGCTATATCAGCACCCGGGGCGCGGCCCCCACCCTCGATTTCGAACATGTCACGCTTGCGGGGCTCGCCACCGATGGCGGACTCTATGTGCCCGAGGCGTGGCCGCGCTTCACAGCGGCGGAGATACGGGCGCTTCGCGGTCTTTCCTATGTTGACACCGCCGTCGCGGTGATGGCGCCGTTCGTCGGCGACAGCCTGGCGCGCGAGGAATTGCGGGGCCTGTGCGAGACGGCGTACGGCCGCTTCGATCATGCGGCGGTGACGCCGCTGGCGCAGCTTGACGAGCGGCACTGGCTGCTCGAACTGTTCCACGGGCCGACGCTCGCCTTCAAGGATGTGGCGCTCCAGCTTCTCGGTCTGCTGTTCGAGCGGTTCCTGGCGAATCGCGACACGCATCTGACGGTGGTGGGCGCGACCTCGGGCGACACCGGATCGGCGGCGATCGACGCGCTGGCCGGGCGCGCCAAGGTGGACATCTTCATGCTCCATCCGCTCGGCCGCGTGTCGGAGGTGCAGCGCCGCCAGATGACGTCGGTGCTTGCTCCCAATGTCCACAATATCGCGATCGAGGGCAGTTTCGACGACGCGCAGGCGCTGGTGAAGGCGATGTTCGCCCATCAGGCGTTCGCGGGCCGCTTCTCGCTCTCGGCGGTCAATTCGATCAACTGGGCGCGCTTGATGGCCCAGATCGTCTATTATTTCTATTCCGCCGTCCGCCTTGGCGCGCCCGATCGTCCGGTCGCCTTCTCGGTGCCGACGGGCAATTTCGGCGACGTTTTCGCGGGCTATGCGGCGGCGCGGATGGGGCTGCCGATCGCGAAGCTGATCGTCGCCACCAACGTCAACGATATCCTGCACCGCGCATTGTCGGCCGGCGATTATTCGGTGGGCGCGGTGACGCCGACTGCCGCGCCGTCGATGGACATTCAGGTCAGTTCCAATTTCGAGCGGCTGCTGTTCGAGCTGCACGGCCGCGACGGCGCCGCGCTCGCCGCAACGATGCGCGGTTTCGAGGAGAGCCGCGCGCTCGCCATCGCGCCGGCGATGCGCGCCGAGGCGGCCGGGCTGTTCACCAGCGCGCGGATCGATCCCGACGAAATGGCGCTGGCGATGCGCTGGGCGGCTGAGAAAGCCGGCCAGATCGTCGATCCGCACAGCGCAATCGGCTTGGCCGCCGCGCGGAATGCCGATCTCGATCGCGATGTGCCGATCGTCACGCTGGCGACCGCGCATCCCGCGAAGTTCCGTGACGCGGTGGAGCGCGCGACGGGGCACCGGCCGCATCTGCCCGCGCGCGTGGGCAGCCTGTTCGAACGCGAGGAGCAATATGCGACGCTGCCCGCCACGCTCGACGCGGTGGAAGCCTATATTGCCGAACGCGCGTTCGTGACGGCATGAGCGCACGCCTCCATCGCCTCTCCAATGGCCTCACCGTCGCGATCGAGCCGATGGACGGCGTCGAGACGCTGTCGGTGGGGCTCTATGCCGATGTCGGCGCGCGATCGGAGGCGGAGGGGCTGGGCGGCCTCGCCCATATGGTCGAGCATATGGTGTTCAAGGGCGCGGGCGCGCGCGATGCCCGCGCCATCGCCGAGACGATCGAGGATGCGGGCGGCGCGCTGAACGCCTGGACCGCGCGGGACCATACTGTCTTTCACGCGCGGCTGCTGGCGGGCGATCTCCCGCTCGGCATCGACATGATCGCCGATCTGGTGCGCGGCCCGCATCTCGACGCCGACGAACTGGAGCGCGAAAAGAGCGTCGTCCTCGCAGAGCTGGGCGAGGCGCGCGACACGCCCGACGACATCGTCTTCGATCATCTGCAGGAGGCCGCCTTTCCGGGACAGGCGCTGGGCCGCGCGGTGCTGGGCGACGAGAGCAGCATCGCGGCGATCGACACCACGGCGCTGGCGCGCTGGATCGAGGAGCAGTATCGCCCCGCTGGCCTCGTCCTCGCGGCGGCGGGCAAGGTGGATGAGGACCAGCTCCTCGCGCTGGCCGAGGCGCGTTTCGGCGACATGGCGCCCGGCGCGCGGCCCGAGGCGGAGCCGGCGTGCTTCGCGGGCGGGCTGAAGCATGACCGGCGGCGTTTCGATCAGGTGCACGTCGCGCTCGCCTTCCCCGGCGTCGGCTATCGCGATCCCACGGCCCATGCGCTCGCGCTTTTCGCGCAGGCCGCCGGCGGGGGCATGTCGTCGCGCCTGTTCCAGCAACTGCGCGAGCAGCGCGGGTTGGCCTACAGCATCTATGCCTGGACGCAGAATTATGCCGAAACGGGGCTGCTGGGGATCTATTGCGCCGCGGCCCAGCCGCAGGCGGGGCAGGCGCTCGCGCTCGCCCGCGCCGTGCTCACGGAAACGGCGGAAACGCTGAGCGATGCCGAACTGGCGCGGGCCAAGGCGCAGGCGAAGGCGGGCCTGCTCATGGGCCTCGAAAATGTGGGCTCGCGCTGTGACCATCTTGCGCGACAGGTCCAGATCCATGGGCGCATCGTGCCGGCGACGGAAACGGTCGCGCTGATCGATGCGGTGTCGCTCGCCGATGCGAAGGCGGCGGGCGCGGCGGCACTGTCGGTGGGGGAGGCGCTTGCCACGGTCGGCGGCAAGCTCGCGAAGGCGGCGTGAACCTCGTCACCGTCGTCGCCGAGCCATGGGCCGATTATGGCCTGATCGATTCAGGCCATGGCCGCAAGCTCGAACGCTATGGGCGGTTCCGCTTCATCCGGCCCGAACCCCAGGCGATGTGGGCGCCCGCCGGCGATAACTGGCGCGCCGATGGCGAGTTCGTGGCGGCGTCGGACGATGAGGGCGGCGGCCGCTGGCGCCTCGCGCGCGATGTGCCGGGCGAAGGCTGGCCGATGACGTGGGAGGATGTGCGCTTCACCGGCCAGTGCACGCCCTTCCGCCATCTTGCTTTCTTCCCCGACATGGCGCCCGTCTGGTACTGGATGCGCGCGCGGACGGCGGCGGACGCGGAGATGCTGAACCTGTTCGGCTATACCGGCGTCGGATCGCTGGCGCTGGCGGCGCAGGGCGCGCGGGTGACGCACGTCGATGCGTCCAAAAAGTCGGTGGAGGCAGGCAAGGTCAATGCGGCCCTCGCCGGGCTGGCCGATCGCCCGATCCGCTGGCTGGTCGACGATGCGGGCAAGTTCGCCGCGCGCGAAGTGCGCCGCGGCCGCCGCTATGACGGCATCATCCTCGATCCGCCCAAATTCGGACGCGGACCGAACGGCGAGACATGGCGGCTGGAGGAAGGCCTGCCCGCGCTGATCGCCGATTGCCGCCGGCTGCTGGACGACAAATCCCGCTTCCTGATGCTGACCGTCTATGCGGTCCGCATGTCCGCCGTCGCGATCGGCGAACTGCTCCGCCAGACGATGGAGGGCCTCGGCGGCACCGTTGAAGCAGGCGAACTCACGGTGCGCGAGGAAACCCGCGGCCTCCTCCTCCCCACCGCAATCTTCGCCCGCTGGTCGCGGGATTGAGGGGGCCGTTACAGCCTCGGCCCGATAAACGGCGGTCGCCGGATTGTAGTCTCGCGCGTAATGCATTATATTGTCATGCAGAAAGGAAATCGACATGGCGGCAAATGCGCTGGTGCAGACCCGGATTGACGGAGCCGTGAAGGAGGAAGCCGCCACTGTGCTGGCGGCGATGGGTCTGACTGTCTCCGATGCTGTCCGCCTGATGCTCACCCGCGTTGCGCGTGAGAAGGCGTTGCCGTTCGAACCTTTGACGCCCAATGCCACGACGATCGCGGCGATGCGGGAAGCGCGCGAGCGCAAAGGAAAGAGTTTCGCTACGGCCGCCGATCTGATGACCGACCTCAATGCGGACGATTGAACGCGTCGGACAATTCAAACGCGATTATAAACGGGAGAAGAAGGGGCAGCATCGTCAGACGTTAGACGAGAGTCTGTTGGCCGTTCTGGAAAAGCTGGTGAATGACGAGCCGCTCGAGCCGCGTTATCGTGACCATGCCCTGACAGGCGATTGGCAGGACCATCGTGATTGCCACGTCAAGCCCGATCTGGTGCTGATCTATCGGAAACCGGACGACGAGACGCTGCAACTGGTCCGTTTGGGATCACACGCCGAACTGGGGTGGTGAGGGACGGCGCGCTAGCGCGTCGGGAAACGAAGGCTAAGCAGACGATCGGCTCAATCCAACCAATTGCGGATATACGATCACTTCGACTGCTCATTGCTGACCCAAGTGCCACTTTCGGATCGCCTGAACCCCGGCAAGAGCGATCAGCGAACCTCCAAAAACCAGCCAACTCACCCCCCATCCATGGAAAACATCGGTCTTGATCGACGCTTTCCAAACAAGTCCCACTCCCATCAGCGCCGCTAGAATCAGTTTACCGTAAGTGATCTTGGAGAAAGCAAGGGTGCGGGCTTCCTCTTTTGTCAATGCAGCACCTTCCGGAGTTCGGCGCTCCAACTCGCGGGATGGAGCATTCCACGCCCAATAGTAGATTCCCATGAAAGGTACCAAGATCGCTGCGATTCCAACCCACGTAGCTATTTGCCCTACAGGGCTATCCGCATCCGGGACTAGCCATACCAGCAGCAATATCAGACCAACTGTGGCTGGAACGATGGACCATGCCGCATAGCGCATGCGCTTGTTGAATATGGCTACAAACCTGTCTCGTTCGATCTCGCTTACGCGTATTGGTGCGCCTTTTTGCCCCTTGCGATAGACAAATCCCCGTGAATCACCGGAGAATTGATCTGCGAAGAGTTGCCGCACGCGATCGAAGTGGGAATTGTGGAACATATTGAGAAGTCTAGCGAGCGGTTCCGTAGTGTGCAATGTCCGCTCTTCACCAGCCTCAGGACATGACTACGCCATCATCACCTATCTATTTCGTTTACTAAAAATGCTATCGTGACCGAACTGGCAGAACATTCGCCTACTCCCTCCCCGCGCGGATGGCGGCGGCGGTGGCGAAGGGGGTCAGGGCGAGGAGGAGCAATGTGGCGGCGGCGAGGAGTTTGAGGGCGCCCGCGCCTTGATCGCCGAGCGCGCCCGCGCCGAAGATCAGGATGGGGACCGCGAGGGGGAGCATGACGAGGCCCGCCAGCGCACCCGCGCCGCGCAGGCCGAGCGTCAGCGCGCTCGTCATCAGCGCGAGCGCGGCAAGGCCGGGGGTGCCGATGGCGAGGCCCGCCTCCAGCCGCAGCAGGGTCGCGCCGTCAAGCTTGAGCAGCGCGGCGGCAGGCAGCGCCGCGAGCATCAGCGGCGGGCCGAAGCTCAGCCAATGCGCGGCGAGCTTGGCGAGCGCGATCATCTCCTCGCCGATCCCGCGCACGGCAAGCTGGTCGAGCACGCCCGCCCGCTGATCCGGCCCGATCAGGCGATCGACGGGCAGGAGTGCCGCGAGCAAGGCCGCCATCCACAGTGCGCCGCCGCCCACCCTTGCGAGCAGGGCGCCGTCCGGTCCCACCGCGAAGGGGAAGAGGGTGGCGACGAGCAGGAAGAAGATCAACGGGAGCAGGCCGCCGCCGCCCTCGAACGCGCGCGCCAGATCGCGGCGGAGGAGCGCGAGGAGCGCGCTCATGCCGCCTCGTCCAGACGGATGGGCAGGGCGCCTTCCAGTCCGAGCGGCTGGTGCGTCGCGGCGAGGATGATGCCGCCTGCGGCACGGTGTGCCGTCATCGCCGCCGCCAACCGGGCGAGCGCGGCGGTGTCGAGGCCGTTGCCCGGCTCGTCGAGCAGCCAGATGTCGGCGCCGCCCGCGATGACGCGGGCCAGTGCGGCGCGCTTCGTCTGGCCCGTCGAGAGCATGCGGACGGGCACGCCCGCCAGCGCCTCTATCCCCATCGACGCCAGCGCGCGATCGACAGCGGGTCGCGTCGCGCCGTCGAGCGTCGCCCAGAAATGGAGTGCGCGGCCGAGCGGCTGGGCGCGATCGAGCGCGGCGGCATCATTGGCGAGCGCGATCCGCCCTTCGCGCTCGATCGCGCCCGCGAAGGGGGGGAGCAAGCCGGCGGCGAGGCGCAGCAGACTGGACTTGCCGACGCCGTTTGGCCCGGTGACGAGGCCCGCCATGCCCGGTTCCAGCGCGAAGCCGACGCCCTTGAACAGCAGCCGGCCGCCGCGTCGGCAGGCGACCCGATCGAAAGCGAGGCGCGCCGTCATCCGGCGTCGTCTTCCAGCGCGTGCATGTCGGCGTCGGACAGGCCGAAATGATGGCCGACCTCATGGATCAGGACGTGCGCGACGAGCGCCTCCAGATCGATCCCCGTCTCGATCCATTCATCGAGCAGCGGGCGGCGATAGAGGTGGATCATGTCGGGCAGGCTGCCCGAATCGGTGGAAGATTTGTCGCCCACCGGACGGCCGCTGTAGAGGCCGCTCAGCTCGAACGGGTCCTCAATCCCCATTTCCGCGAGGATGTCGGGCGTCGCGAAATCCTCGACGCGCAGGACGATGTCGCCCAGATAGGCGCGGAACGTGGCGGGCAGGCGCGCCATCGCCGCACGTGCGAGCGCCTCTATCTCTTCGGCGGTGGGGGCGAAGATGCCGTCGCTCATCGATCCTTCGGGAATTTGCAGCCTGTTTCCAACCATGCTCTAGTTGGTCGCGCGGTGCGACGCCAGCGACGGAGACGCGAAGGATGATCGAACCTCTGAACGATACCGACCGCGCCGAGGCGCTCGATGGACTGCCCGACTGGGATTATGACGACGGGCGCGACGCGATCACCCGCCGTTTCGCCTTCGCGGACTTTGCCGAGGCGTTCGCCTTCATGACGCGCGTCGCGCTGATCGCGGAGAAGATGGATCATCATCCCGAATGGTCGAACGTGTGGAATCGCGTCGAAATTCTGCTGACCACGCATGACGCGGGCGGGCTTTCGGCGCGCGACGTGGCGATGGCCGAGGCGATCGACGCGCTCGTGCCGTGAGCGGCCCCGCCGTCGCCTTCGAAGGGGTGACGAAGCGTTACGGGGCGGGCGCGGCGATCGGCGATGTAAGCGTTACGATCGCGGGCGGCAGCTTCGTTGCGCTGGTCGGCACCTCGGGCGCGGGCAAGTCTACGCTGCTGAAGACGGTGAACCGGCTCGTCACCCCCGATGAAGGGCGCGTGACGATCGCGGGCGAGGACGTGGCGGCGCGCCCGCCAGCGCTGCTGCGGCGGGGGATCGGCTATGTCTTCCAGAATATCGGCCTGTTTCCGCATATCGATGTGGGCCGGAACATCGCGCTGCCCGCGACGCTGGCGGGGCGGGACATCGACGTCGCGGCGGCGCTGGAGAGCGTCGGCCTGCCTGCCGCCTATGCGTCACGGATGCCGCGCCAGCTTTCGGGGGGCGAGCAGCAGCGCGTCGGCGTGGCGCGAGCGCTGGCGGGCGGCGCGGGGCTGATGCTGATGGACGAGCCGTTCGGCGCGCTCGATCCCGTAACGCGCGCGACGCTGGCGGAGACGTATCGCGCGCTGCACGACCGGCTGGGCCTCACCACGATCATGGTGACGCATGACATGGTCGAGGCGCTGCTGCTCGCCGACCGCATTCTCGTCATGGCGGACGGGCGTGTCGTCGGCGATGCCACCCCGCAGGCGATCGTGCGCGGCGAAGGTGGGCCGGAGGCGGCGGCGCTGGCCGCCGTGCCGCGCCGGCAGGCGGAGCGGTTGCGCGCGATGGGCGCGGCATGAGTCCACGCCTCGCCGCCGCGCTCGATCCCGTGCCGGGGCTGCTGGCGAGCCATGTCCTGCTGTCGGCGGCGGCGATGCTGCTGGCGCTGGCGGTGAGCCTGCCGCTGGCGATCGTCGCGGCGCGGCGGCCACGCTTGCGAGGAGCGGCGCTGGGGTTGGCGAGCCTTGTCCAGACGATCCCCGGCCTTGCGCTGCTCGCGCTCTTCTATCCGCTGCTGCTGGCGCTTTCTGCGCTGGTGGGGGGCGGGATACCGGCGCTCGGCTTCCTGCCGTCGCTGTTCGCGCTCGCGCTCTATGCGGTGCTGCCGATCCTACGTAACGGCGTCGCGGGCATCGTCGGGATCGATCCGGCGGTGATCGAGGCGGCGAACGGCGTTGGCATGACGCCGAGCCAGCGGCTGCGCCTCGTCGAATTGCCGCTCGCCGCGCCGTTGCTGATGGCGGGGATACGCACCGCGGCGGTGTGGACGATCGGCGCGGCGACGCTCGCGACGACGGTTGGCCAGCCGAGCCTCGGCAATCTGATCTTCGCCGGCTTGCAGATCGAAAATTGGGTGCTGGTGCTGGTCGGTTGCCTTGCCTCGGCGGCGCTGGCGCTGGTGGTGGACGCGCTGTTGGGGCTGGTGGAGCGCGGCATCGCGGCGCGCCGCCGGCTGCTGGTGGGCGTGCCGCTGGGATTGCTGGCGTTGGGCGTCGCGGCGGCGCTGGCCTTCACGCTCGCGCCTGTGAAGCCGGCGGTGACGATCGGCGCCAAAAATTTTTCGGAGCAATATATCCTCGCCCGGCTGATCGGATCGCGGCTGGAGGCGGCGGGCTATCGCGTGCGCTATCGCGAGGGGCTTGGTTCGGCAGTGGCGTTTCGCGCGCTCGCGGGCGACGATATCGACGTCTATGTCGATTATTCGGGCACGCTGTGGACGACGATGATGGGGCGGCGCGACGTGGTGCCGCGCGCGGCGATGATCGAGGGGATCGCGCGCTGGATGGCCGCCGGCCCCAGCACCCGGATCGTCGGCCCGCTCGGTTTCGAGAACGCCTATGTGCTGGCGATGCGTGGGGAGGAGGCGCGGCGGCGGGGTATTATCAGCATCGCCGATCTGGCGCGTGCCGCGCCGCGCCTGAAGCTGGGCGCCGACCTCGAATTTCTCGACCGGATCGAATGGCGATCGCTGAGCCGGGCCTACGGCCTCCGCTTCGCCGCGACGCGGGCGTACAGCCCGACCTTCATGTATCGCGCGCTGGCGAGCGGGCAGGTGGACGTCATCTCCGCTTTCTCGTCCGACGGGCGGATCGCCGCCGACCGGCTGACGGTGCTGACCGATCCGAAAAGCGCGGTGCCGTCCTATGATGCGCTGCTGCTGGTGTCGCCCGGCCATGCAAGGGATGCGCGCCTGCTCACCGCCCTGCGCCCGCTGGTAAACGCGATTCCCGTCGCGACGATGCGCGAGGCGAACAATCAGGTGGATCGCGATACCGACAAGCGCACGCCCGATCAGGCGGCGCGCTGGCTTGCGCGCCACATGCGCTAACAACCTGTTTACCATTGTCGTTTATTTCTCCGCGCGAGAGTCGGGGAAGGCAGCGCGTGAGCATAGGCGATCTCAGCAGGCCGGCGGGGGGCGGCGTCGACAAAGACGCGGTGCGCCTCGCCATTGGCCGCGCCGCGCGCGCGACCGGTGCGGATTTCACCTATCTGCTCAACCAAGCGAAAAGCGAGAGCGGGCTGAATCCCCATGCCAGGGCGTCGACGTCCTCGGCGAGCGGGCTCTATCAGTTCATCGACCAGAGTTGGCTTGGCGTGCTGAAGCAGCATGGCGCCGAACATGGCTATGGCTGGGCGGCGGATGCGATCCGCTCGCGCCCCGGCGGCGGCTGGGCGGTCAGCAATGGCGAGGCGCGGCGCGCGATCTTCGCGTTGCGCAACGATCCCGACGCCTCGGCGCTGATGGCGGGCGAATTCGCGCAGGACAATGCCGCCGGACTCAGCAAGGCGCTGGGCCGCGATCCCACCGCGACCGACCTCTATTTCGCGCACTTCCTCGGGCTGGCGGGGGCGTCGCGTTTCCTGAAGGCGGCCGACGCCGATCCCGACGCCACGGCGGCCAGCCTTTTCCCCCGCGAGGCGCGGGCGAACCGGGCGATTTTCTACGCCAAAGGCGGTGAGCCGCGCAGCCTGTCGCAAATCTATGCGCTGATGGGCCGCAAGATCGGCGACAGCGGCGCGCCGACCCGAATGACCGAGCCCGTCCGGATGGCGGCGCTCGATACGTCCGCGACGGCGGCCGCGCTCGGCGACGCGGTCGTCACCGTCGACGTGCCCGAATCGCGTATGGCCGGGGGCGTCGAAGCGGCGCTGGCGGGGCGGGGCGAGCGGATCGACGTGCTGCGCCCCAGCCCGAAACAGGCGATGCTCGCCTATCTGGTCGTCTCGACGCCCTATCAGGCGTGATGCGGCCTCGCGTCAGCCGGCAAGGTGATCCCGGATGAACGCCACCCGGTCGGCGATCGGCGCGAGCGGCAGCGGGATCAGCTCATAACCTAGCGAAACGTAGGTTGCGGCCATGACATGGTATGTGGCCTCGGCCTCCTCCGGCGTCTGCCTGCGTTCGGCGTCCTGCGTGAAGATGGCGGGCCAGGGCGGCGCGATGAAGACGCGGCGATTATAGCGGTACAGCGCCGCCGCCTTATGGACATGGTCGGGCACGGCGAGGCCGCAGAGCGTGAGATAGCCGAGTATGTCGGGAATCCCGCGATCGAGGATCACCGGGCGGACAAGCGCGCACGCCTCGCGATACGAGCGCATTTCCCAGCCCAGCATCAGTTCCGCGAAGGCGGTGCGATCGGCCCAGGGCAGCGCGGAGCCGCCGATCGCGACCTGATCCTGGATGATGGCGCGACCCGCTTCGGGCATGTGGTGAAGACCCGCGTCGGCCAACGCGGCGACGAGCCTGCTCTTCCCCGAACCGGGGCCGCCGGTGATGATGTGGAGATGGTCGGTCATGGATTGGCCATCGAAGGGAGAGGGGAGGAATGCCATGGCTTGCGCATTCATGCCAGCCGGTCAGCGCGCAGCCGCCGGCTCCTCTTCCGCGCCGGCGCTCCAGCCCAGCGTGATCGACATGCGGCGGTTGCGCGGATCGTAGATATCGGCCGGTATATAGGGTTCGCGCGCGGCGACGCCTTCGATCCGGGTGAAGCGCGTGGCGGGCAGCCCGGAATCGGCGAGGGACTGCCGGGTGGCTTCGGCGCGCGCGGTGGACAGCATCCAGTTGTTCGTCGTTCGGCCGGCGGCATAGGGCAGCGCGTCGGTGTGGCCGCGCACGATCACGTCGTTGGGCACCGCCTCGATCACCTTCGCCACCTCGGTCATCAGCCGCCGCGCGTCGGGCAGCAGATCGGCGGTGCCGAGCGAGAACATCGCGAAGTCCGCCTGATCGACCAGATCGATGCGCAACCCCTCGCGCGTGTCGGTGAAGCGCACGCTCTTCTGGAGATGGCGGAGCGAGGGATTGCTCTTCATCCGCGCTTCCAGCGCCTGCCGGATCGCGCGGAAACGCGCCTGATCGCGGCTGCGGATCGCGGCCGCGCCTTCCTTCATGCCGCCGGTCGCGTCCTTGGGAATGGTGATGCCCTTGCTGCCGGTCTGCGTCGCCTTGTGCGGATAATTGTCCTTGGCGACGACCGAATCGCCGCCCAGCGGCCCGTTCGATCCCGCGCTCTTCTCGCGCATCTCCACGAGCGTGGGGGCGAAATAGTCGGCGATGCCCTTGCGCTGCTTCTCGGTGGTGGCGCCCAGGATCCAGAGCAGCAGGAAAAAGGCCATCATCGCCGTCACGAAATCGGCATAGGCGACCTTCCACGCACCGCCATGATGGCCGCCATGATCGGCCGCGACGATCTTCTTGACGATGATCGGCCTGGGTTCGGGCTCGTTTCTGCCGCGCCGGGATGCCGCGCTCGCCATCGGATCAGCGCCCGCGCATGCCGTCGAACACGTCGGCGAAGGCCGGCTGGTTCGAATGGCTGATGCCCGACCGCGCCGCCTCGATCACCAGCGGCAGCGGATGGCCGTGCAGCGAGGCGATGATGATCTGCTTCACCACCTGATAGATGGCCGCGTCGCTTTCGATCACCTGCCGCGCGCGGCTGGAAAAAGGACCGACGACGCCGTAGGCCAGCAGCACGCCAAGGAACGTGCCGACCAGCGCCGATCCTATCATCGCGCCCAGGATCGCGGGCGGCTTGTCGATCGACCCCATCGTCTTCACCACGCCCAGCACGGCGGCGACGATGCCGAGCGCGGGCAGCGCATCCGACAGCGACTGGAGCATGTCGGCGGGGCGGATCGCGTCGTGGTGGTGCGTCTTCAGGCTGTTGTCCATCACCTCCTCGACCGCATGGGGATCGAGCGTGCCCGACGAGACGACGACGAGGCGCAGCGTGTCGGTGATGAGGTGGACCAGCGTCTGGTCCTTCAGCAGCTTGGGATATTGATTGAAGATCGGGCTGGATTGCGGGTCCTCGATATGCGGTTCCAGCGCGACGGGACCGTCGGTGCGCAGCATCTTCATCAGGCTGGAGACGAGGAAGATTGTTTCCAGATAATCCTGCTTGCGATAGGTCGGACCCTTGAAGATCTTGCCGAGGCCACCGGCGAACTGCTTCAGTTCCTTGCCCGAATTGCCGATGATCAGCGCCGCGACCGCCGCGCCGCCGATGATCAGCATTTCATGTGGAATGGCTTCCAGGACCGGATGGATGTCGCCGCCGGTGATGACGAACCCGCCGAACACCATGCCCAGAAGAACGACCAGGCCCACCGCCGCGAACATTCACATACCCCTGCTTGCCCGACCCAAGGCGCGGGCCGCTTCATGATTTTTCCGCCCCGCTACCGGATGTAACGGCCTGATCGGCGGGGCCTTTATGCTTACCCGTTGGTTAAGCGCGAAAATTCAGCTCAACAGATCGAACAGGCTGGCCTGATTGATACGCGCAAAGGTGGTCTGCGCCGCCTGTAGCGAGAGCAGCATCGACTGGAGCTTCGCGACGGTGGCGGTGATGTCGGTGCTTTCCAGCGTGGTGCGTTCCTCCGCCAGCGCCTGGGTGGAGGCGGTCAACCTGTCGCGGGCGGCGTCGATCTGCTTGCCGCGCACGCCCTGATCGCCCGCGGCGGCGGTGATGCGCGTCGAGGCAGCGTTGACGGCGGTCAGCGCGTCGCCGGTCGCGGCCGCGCGCGCGGTCGGATCGGTCAATACCACCGCGTCGGCGGCGGCGTTGATGATGCTCGCCATGTCCATCGGCCCCGATGGCGTGTCGATGCCCTCGAATATCTCGGCGCGCGAGGCGGTGGGCGAAACGAACAAATTATTGCCGACGGGAATCCGGGGCGACGCGCCCGTCGGGAAGAGAGGATTGCCGTTCGAATCCTTCTCGTTCGACGCGGCGGTGATGTCCTGGGCGATGCCGCGCAGTTCGACCGCAATCGCCTGCCGGTCGCTGTCGTTGAGCGTCGCGGTGCTGGCGGACGTCATCAATTCGAGCGCGCGGTTGATCGCGTTCGTCACCGTGCCGAGCGTGGTGTCGCCGCGCGAGGCGATGGCCGCCGCCATCTCGACATTGGTGGACCAGACCGCCTCGTTCGCCTGCGAGCGGCCAATCACCGCGATCCGCGCGGCGGCGGCCGGATCGTCCGACGGCGCCTGGATGCGCGTCGTCGTCGAAATATCCGACTGGGCGCGCGCGATCTGCTGGGCAAGCTGCGTCTGCCGCGCGATTTCGGCGGAAAGCTGGTAGCGGGTGCCGCTTATCATGTGCCTGCCCCCTAGAGGATGTCGAGAATGGACTGGAGCGTCTCGCGCGCCGTCTGGATGATCTTGGCCGACGCCTGATAGGCCTGCTGGAAGCGCAGCAGGTCGGACGCTTCCTTGTCGAGATCGACGCCCGAAACCTCATCGCGCGAAGCCAGAGTGCCGTCGCGCCGCGTCGCGGTGGCGCTCGCCTGCTGCGTGGCGGAGGCGACGAGTTGCGAATGGACCGACACCAGTGAGGCGAGGCGCTGTTCGCTGCCGCCGTCGCGCAGCGGTTGCAGCGCGAGGAGGTTGCCGTTCGCGGTCCCATCGCCCGACGCCGCCGCGAGCGCGGCCGCGTCGGTGGTGGTGAGCGCCAGCGTGGCCGCGCCTCCCGGCATGGCGAGCAGAGCCGTCCCCGGCTGGCCGTTCGCGTCGACGCCGTTCGCCTGCCAATTATTGATCGTCGTGGCGAAATCGCGCGCGATTCCGTCAAGCTGGAGGCGGCGGTCCGCCACGGTGGCGGCGGCATCGACAAGGCCCGCCAGCGCGCCGCCGGTCGGGCTCGCCGCCTCGACATCGCCGGAGGGCAGCGCGACCGCCAGCGCGAGGCGCCCGTCGGCGCCCTGTCGCACAGACAATTGCGCAGGCGTTACGCCGCTGAGCAAACTGGTGTTGGAGCCTGCGAGCGTGAGTGTCGCCGCCCCGCTTGCATCGAGCGTCGTCGTGACGCCGATCTGGCCCGATATTGCGTCGATCAGCCGGTCGCGCTCATCGGCGAGGCCGGCGTGTGCGCTGCTGGCGGGATCGGCGCGGCGCAGCGAGAGGTTGATCGTGGCGAGCGCCTTCAGGTTGGCGTTCAGCGAATCGGCGGTGGTCTGCGCTTCGCTGGCGATGCCGTCGGCGGTGCGCGACAGGCCGTCGGCGGTGGTGCGGATCGCGCTGGCCGCGTCGTCCAGCGCCGCCAGCATCGCGCTGCGCGGCAGATCGCCGCCGGGATTGCCCGCCAGCGTGTCGGCGGCGGCGAAAAAGCCCGTCACCTTCGCGCTCGCGTCGCCGTCGGTCAGCGCCGTCTGCGCGGTGGTGAGCCAGCGCATCCGCGCGTCCGCCCCCGACGCGTCGGCGATCGCGACGCGGCTTTCAGACGCCTTGAAATCGTCCCAGGCGCGGCTGATCGCGGTGGCGGAGACGCCGCCGGCGATGAACTTGGATGAATAGAGGGGGTTGACGCTGCCCGCCGCCACCGTCTCGCTGAGCACGGTCGATCGGCGCGCATAGCCCGCCGTCTCGGCGTTGACGACATTGTCGCCCACCGTCGCCAGCGCCGTGCGATAGGCGGAAACGCCCGCCGCGCCTATGCCGATAAGGTCCGTCATCTAGCAGGATCAACGGCAGGCTGGGCCGCGTCTTTAGCGCCATAGTGCCGCATCAGCATCTCGGTGATGCCGAAACCGCCCTTTTTCGCCATCTCGTCGGCGACGCGCGCGTCGCTCATGTCGCGAAACTGCTCGGTTGCGCTCGAATCGAACAGGCCGTCACCGGGGCCGGCCGTTCGCATCGAGGAGATCATCTGCCGCAGGAACACCGCCTCGAATTGCTGCGCGGTCTGCTTCAGCTTCTGCGTATCGACGCCCTTGGCGGGCGCGGCCGTGGGGGAGGAGAGAGAGTCTATCATAGCACCACCAGATCCGCCTTCATGGCGCCCGCCTGCTTCAGCGCCTCCAGGATCGCGACGAGGTCGGCGGGCGAGGCGCCGATTGCGTTCACCGCCTTGACGATGTCGGCAAGGCTCGCGCCCGGCTGGAAATCGAACATCGGCCGCCGTTCCTCATCGACGCTGAGCGCGCTCGATTGCTGGACGGCGGTCTGCCCGCGCGAGAAGGGGGCGGGCTGGACGATCTGCGGCTTTTCATCGACGCGCACAGTGAGCTTGCCGTGGCTGACGGCGGCGGGCGAGATGCGCACCGCGCCGTTGATGACGACGGTGCCCGACCGCGCATTGATGACCACGCGCGCGGGGGCGTCGGCGGGATCGACGGGCAGGTTTTCGATCTGGCCCATCAGCGCGGTGCGCAACACCGCGCCCTGCGGCGCCGATATCGCGATCGACACCGCGTCCACCGCGCGCGCCCGCCCCGCGCCCAGCGCGGTGTTGATCGAGGCCGCGACGCGCCCGGCGGTGGTGAGGTCCGCTTCGGCGAGGTTGAAGACCAGTTCGGGCGTGGTCGCGAAGGAGTCGGCGACGGCCCGCTCCACCGTGGCCCCGCCGGGGATGCGGCCCGCCGTTGGAATGTTGACGGTCAGGTTCGATCCGTCCGCGCCGCTGATGCCCAGCCCGCCGACCGCAAGGTTGCCCTGCGCCATCGCATAGATCTGCCCGTCCGCGCCCAGGAGCGGGGCGACGAGCAGCGTGCCGCCACGCAGCGACTTCGCCTTGCCCAGCGCCGACACGGTGATGTCCAGCTTCTGCCCCGGCTTGGCGAAGGCGGGCAGCTCGGCGGTGATGATGACGGCGGCGGCGTTCTTCAGCGACGGGTTCACCCCCGGCGGCAGGGTCAGCCCCATGCGCGAGATGACACCCTTCATGCCCTGCGTCGCATAATCGAGGCTATCGTCGCCCGTGCCCGCGAGGCCGACGACGATGCCGTATCCGGTCAGCTGGTTGGTCCGCACGCTCTGGAAGGTGCCGAGATCCTTGATACGATCCGCCCGGGCGGGCTGCGCCGCGATCAGGACAAGCGCGAGAAAGGCGAGGAGCCGGTGCATGATAGGCCGTTCCTAGAAGGGGCTGATGATCGAGAAGAAGTGCGACAGCCAGCCCTGCCGGCTGGCGCGGGCGACGTCGCCCTTGCCCGAATAAGCGATCTTCGCATCCGCCACGCGGGTGGAGAGGACGCGGTTGTCGGGGCCGATGTCGGCGGCGCGGACGATGCCCGAAATCTGGATATGCTCGTCGCCGCGATTGAGCGTGAGCATCTTCTCTCCGCGCACCAGCATCGTCCCGTTGGGATAGACTTTGGCGATCGTGACGCTGAGTTCGCCGCTCAACTGGTTCGACTGGGTGGCCGCCCCCTTGCCGTTGAACTTCGATCCGCCGCCCATCGACGTGTCGGACGCGGTGAACAGCGCCAGCGGCCCGGTGATGGGCGGGGTCAGGCCGATATTGCCCGACCTGTCGGTGCTGGAGGTCGCCGTTTTGGCCGCCTGCGTGCTTTCGACGAGGGTGATCGTCAGCACGTCGCCCACCATCGAGGCGCGCGATCCGCTGGTGAGCGGCGCATAGCCGTTCGCCGCCTGAAAGATCGCGCCGTTCGCGGGCGTAGCGGGCATTTCGGGCGCGATCGCGGGCGCATAGGCGGACGGCTCGTCGTGATGGCGGCGCGCCTCGGCGGGCGCCGCCAGCAGCACGACGCCGGCCAGCAGCGCGGTTGCCACGCGGGCCATGCCCTCAGAGCTGCTGATTGACATATTGCAGCATCTCGTCGGTGGCCTTGATCATCTTGGAATTGACCTCATAGGCGCGCTGCGTCTCGATCATGTCGACCAGTTCCTCGACGACATTGACGTTGGAGCCTTCCAGCGAACCCTGGCGCAGCGTGCCGCGTCCTTCCTCGGACGGGGCGCCAACCTGCGGCGTGCCCGACGCCGCCGTCTCGACCAGCAGGTTGTCGCCGATTGTCTGCAGCCCCGCCGGGTTGATGAAGCGCGCCGTCTCGATCTTGCCCAGCTCGCTCGTCTCGGTCTGGCCGGCAAGCTGCGCCGACACCGTGCCGTCCGCGCCGATCGTGATCTGCTGCGCGCCTTCGGGGATGCTGATGTCGGGGATCAAAGGCTTGCCGTCGCCGGTGACGAGCTTGCCCTCGGGCGAGAGCGAGAAGCTGCCGTCGCGCGTGTAGGCGGTGCGCCCGTCGGGAAGCTGCACCTGAAAATAGCCGCTGCCCTCGATCGCGACGTCAAGCGCATTTTCGGTGCTGGTCAGCGTGCCCTGGCTATCGATCCGCGACGTGCCGACGATGCGCACGCCCGATCCGAGCGACAGGCCGGTCGCATATTTGTTCTCGGCCGAGCTTTGCGCGCCGGGCGCCGTGATCGCCTGATAGGCCAGCGTCTCGAAATTCGCGCGGTCGCGCTTGAAACCGGTGGTGTTCACGTTCGCGAGGTTGTTCGCGATCACGCGCATCCGTTCCTGCTGCGCGTCCAGCCCGGTGCGGGCGACATGGAGGGCGGCGTTGGTCATGGACAGGTCACTCCTGCAAAAAATCAGTCGGGCATCTTCATCAGGTCGGCGGCGTCGGTATCGATCTGGCGCGCGGTGGACATCATGCGGACCTGCATGTCCCAGCCCCGGCTGGCGTCGATCATCTGGACCAGAGCCTCGCTGACGTTGACGTTCGATCCTTCGAGCGCGCCCGATTCGAGCTTCGCGTCGGGATCGGAGGGCAGCGCGCCGCCGCCCCGCACGCGGAACAGGCCGTCCAGCCCCTTGGCGATCTGCGATCCCTGCGGCGAGACGAGCTTCAGCCGGTCCACCTCCTGCGGGGTCGCGGGGTCGCCACCGGTCGGCACGATCGAGATCGTCCCGTCGCCGGCGATCATCACCTTGTCGGCGGGCGGCAAGGTGATCGGCCCCCCGTCGCCGAGAACGGGCGTGCCGTCGCCGTTGGTCAGCAGCCCGCTGTCCGACAGCTGGAGGTCGCCGCGCCGCGTATAGGCTTCCTCGCCATCGGGCGCTTGCACGGTCAGCAGTGCGTCGCCCTTCAGCGCGACGTCGAGGTCGCGTCCGGTATGCACCGCGTCGCCCGCCTTCATGTCGGCCGCCATCACCTCTTCCGACGCCAGCGCGCGCGACGGCAGGCCCGCGCCCTGCACCCAGAGCGGGCGCGTCGCCGCCATTTCGGCGCGGAAGCCGGTGGTGTTGGCGTTGGCGAGGTTGTTCGCCACCGTCGCCTGCCGCGCCATGGCGCTGCGCATCGCCGACAGCGAGCCGTAGAGAAGGCGGTCCATCGCTCAGTCGCTCAGTTCAACTGAATGACGGTCTGGGTGAGCGTGTTGGCGGTGTCGATCGCCTTGGCGTTCGCCTGGAAATTGCGCTGCGCGGCGATCAGCGCGACCAGCTCCTCGGTGATGTCGACATTCGCCTGTTCGAGCGCGCCCGACTGGATCGATCCCATGCCGCCCGCGCCCGGTTCGCTGATCGTCGGATCGCCCGACTGGCCGGTGATCCCCCAGCTCGAATCGCCCAGCTGGCGCAGGCCGGCGGGGTTGGCGAAGTTCGCCATCGCGACCTTGCCCAGCTTCTGCGTCGCGCCGTTGGAGAAGGTGGCGGTGACGAGGCCGTCCGCGCCGACCGACACGCTGTCGAGCTGGCCCGCCGCATAGCCGTCCTGCGTCAGCGCGCCGACGGTGAAGGGGGAGGCCGCCTGCTTCGTCGCATTGCCGAAATCGAGCGTCAGGCTCATCGGCGAGATCGCGCCGGTGGGCTGGACATTGCCGAAGGTGACGGCGCCCGAAGGCGCGGTCAGCGCGCCCGTCGCGTCGAAGGTCAGTTGCAGCGGGGTCGCGGGCGTCGTGGTGCTGCCGTTCGCGCTTGCTTCGCTATTGCCGACGAACAGATGCGCTTCCCACGTGCTGTCGCTGCTCGTCTCGGTCGGCGCGGAGGTGCGGACATAATAGATCGTCGCCTGCTGCGGATTGCCCGCCGCGTCATAGACGGTCGTCGCGCTCGCATAATTGTAGCTATTCGGATCGAGGCGATCGAAGGCGTAGGACGAGGGCGAGCCGAACACCGTGCGGTTCGCCGGAATGTCGGCATCGGCGGGGAAGATCACCGACGTGTCGATCTTGGCCGTGCCATGCGCCTCGCCCGAAGTGAGCGGGATCTGGAGATTGCGCGTCGCCGACAGGCTGGTCGAGGTGACGGTGCCCTGATCGTCGACCGGCAGCACCTGAAGATAATTGCCGGCCGAATCGACGACATAGCGGTTCGCGTCGGTGCTGAACGCGCCGTTGCGCGTGAAGGCGAGCTGGCCGCCGGTCATGTCGCTGTGCGTGATGAAGAAGCCCTGCCCGCTGATCGCGAGGTCGAGCGCGCGATCGGTGGCCTGAAAGCCGCCCTGGCTGAATTCCTGGCTGATGCCCTTGAGCCGCGTGCCTTGCCCCGCGACGCCGCTCGCCTGCAAGGGCGAGGCCGAGACGAGATCGCCGAATTCGGTACGGCTCTTCTTGAAGCCGACCGAGCCGACATTGGCGATATTGTTCGAGATGACCGAAAGTTCGGACTGGGCGCCCTTGAGGCCCGAAAGCGACGTGTAGAAGGACATGGGAAGAGTCTCCTCAGTGAAGGCGGGTCAGCCGAGCCGAAGCGTGTCGGCCGGCGAAATCAGGCCGAGCGGCGTCACGAGCTTCGTGTCGCTGCCGCCGGCGGGCGACTGGACGGCGCTGATGCCCGTCCAGGTCGAGGTGGTGGCCGCCATCTGCCCGTCGGCGCCGGCCGCCGTGACGACGAGCTGGAGCGGCCCGGTCGCCACGGTGTTGCCGTCGGCGTCCTTGCCGTCCCAGGCGAAGGCCAGATCGCCTTTGGCCTGTGCGCCCAGCGTCTCCTGATGGACGACGGCGCCATTCTGGTCGACGAAGCTGATCGCGACCGCGCTGGCGTCGTTGGGAAGCGTGATTTCGCCGCGATAGCTGCCGTCCGACAGCGGAGCGGCGATGTCCGAGTTCACAAGGGCAGCACGACCCAGCCAGCTTGCCGCGTCGCCGACGCGCGATCCGGCGAGGCTCGTCTGAATGTCCTTCAGACTGGCGTTCATCTCGGCGATGCCCGCGACGCTGGAAAATTGCGCCATCTGGGCGACCATCTGGGTGTTGTCGACCGGGCTGAACGGGTCCTGCGTCTGAAGCTGCGTCGTCATCAGCTTCAGGAAAGCCGCCTGGTCGAGCGTGCCGCTCTTGTCGGCGCTCTTGCTGTTGCTGCTCGACAGACTGTCGAGCACGCTGTTGCCGCTAATCGTCGTCATTGGCCGAGCCTCAATGTGTCGAGGGTGAGTGTCTTGGCGGTCTGGAGGACCTGGACATTGTTCTGATACTGGCGCGCGGTCTCGATCATCTCGACCATCTCCTGCGCGCTATCGACGCCCGCTTCCCACACGTCGCCATTCTTGTCGGCCAGCGGGTGGTTGGGATCGTGGCGCTTGGTGGGTTCGGCGGTCGATGTGACGATCCGGTCCACCTGCACCGTCGCGACGCCGGGGCGGTCGGACACGGCATGGAAGACCGGCTTCAGCGCGCGGAACGCCGTCTCCGCCGATCCTGAGATCGAGCCGGCATTGGCGAGGTTCGACGCCGTTGTATTGAGGCGCACGAGCTGCGCCGACATGGCGCGCCCCGAAATATCGAAGATCGACATGGGTTTGGTCATCGCGCTCACTCGCCCTTCAGCGCCTGCATCACCGTGGAGATGCGGCCCTGCAAAAAGGAAAGCGTCGTGCGATAGTGCATCGCATTCTCGGCGAAGGCGGTCTGCTCGGTATTCAGCTCCACCGTATTGCCGTCGAGCGAGGCTTCGACCGGCACGCGATAGCCCATCGCCGCCTTGGCCGCATCCGATGGCGCGTCGCCCTTGGTGGCGAGATCGAGCGCCTTTTCGAAATCGATGTCGCGCGCCTTGTAATTGGGCGTCGCGGCGTTCGCGATGTTCGACGCGAGCAAGGCGAGGCGCTGACTCCTGATCGCCAGTGCCGCGCCATGCACGCCGAAGAGTTCGTTTCCGCCCCCCATCGTGTCGCCTTCCCTAAAGTTCGCCGCCGCGCTGCCGTTATTCGTATCGACGGCGCGGATCGTCATCCTGCGTGCCTGATCTGCAAGAGGCGTGCCAGATGGCCGAAACGCCCGGATTTCGCGGAGCGGACGGCGGTTCGCCGGGGCGGGCGGCAAGGCTTTGCCGGTGCCGGCAATTTTTTGCCGGTCGTTGCCGCATGGGTGTGAAGCGGGGGCGGTTGATGGACAGTGTGAACGCATTCGCCCGCTTTTTCGATCCGGTCGCGCTGCTTCTCGTGCTGGGCGGCGCGCTGCTGGTGGCGATCCTGCGCTCCTCGCGCGAGGATGTGGTCGCCGCCTTTCGCGCTTTCGGTCCCTTGTGCCGCGAACGGCCCGATGCCGACGCGCGCGCGGCGATGGCGGCGGTGAACGCGATCGAGGCGATTGCCGAGGCGAAGAGCATCGCCTGCGCCGATCGCGTGGCGACGGCGGGGCTGTTCCTGCGTCGCGCCGCCTTTCGCCTGTCGGATGCTGCCAACGCCGCTGCCTTCGCACGCTGGGCCGACGATGAGCTTGCGGGCCGCCGCCGCCGCCATGCCGGGGTGATCGGTTTTTGGACCGCTTTGGCCGACGCCGCACCCGCCATGGGCATGATCGGCACGATCATCGGCCTCGTCGGCATGTTCGCGACGATGGACGATGCCGCGCGGATCGGCCCGGCAATGGCGCTGGCGATGCTGACCACACTGTACGGTGTCGTCCTGTCCGGCGCGATTGCCGGGCCGATCGCCGCGCGGCTCCAGCGGCTGTCGGAGGCGGAGCTGGCCTGGCAGGCATGGGCGCTTGCCCGCCTGCAACTGCTGATCGAGGCGGAGCCGGACGTCCTGCCTTTCCGCGCCCGCGCGCCGCTGCGCACCGTGTCATGATCGCGAGGCGCACACCCCGCTGGGCGCTGAGTTTCGCCGATTTGTGCCTGTTGTTGCTTGGCTTTTTCGTGATCCTCCACGCCCGCGCCGGTGACGGCCGCGCGACGGCGGAGGGGCTGCGCGCCGCCTTCGGCGCAAAGCCCGCGCCGCCCGCCGCCGTCTGGCGCGCCGAAACCCTGTTCGAGCCGGGGCAGGCGGTGCTGCTTTCGGCTCGCAAGGGCGAACTGGCGGCACTGGGCCGCCGCGCGGCGCGCCGGGGCGCGACGGTGACGGTCGAGAGCCGGGGCGTCGACAGCGGCACGCGCCGCTTCGACGCATGGGAACTCGCCGCCGCGCGCACCGCCGCCATCGCCCGCGCGATCCGCGCCGGCGGCCTCGACGAACGGCGTATCGCGATCGTCCTGCCCCCCTCCCGGACGCGCGGGCAGACCGTCACGGTGCTGCTGCGATAAGGTTTGGCCCGATTATTGCTTCGATGAGCGCATGTTTATGCGGACCATCGTGGGAACCGGCCGAATGACGCGCACTTTTCGCCCTCTGATCGCCCTTTTCCTCGTCCTGCCGGGCACGGCATGGGCGGCGGGGATACAGGACCTCAACGCGCTGGAACGGCGGCTCGTCATTTCGCTGGGCGCCGATGTCGGCCAGCCGGGCGGCCCGCGCGCGCCGCTCGACCGGCGCATGAAGCTCGCGGCCTGCCCCGATACGGTGGAGATAGAGCCGCCCGCCCTGGGCGCGGTCGCGCTGCGTTGCGCGCCGCTGGGCTGGCGCATCCGCGTGCCCCTGCTGGCGGGCGGCCCCGCGCGCGCGGTGGCGATGGCCGCCGTCATGCCGGCCCCGAAGCCCGAACCTGTCGTCCAGCGCGGCGACCCGATCGAGCTGGCGGTCGCGACCGGCGGCTTTCGCGTCACGCGCGAGATGATCGCCGATGAAAGCGGCGCGCCGGGCGATCATATCCGTGTCCGCGCCGACCGGAAATCGGCGCCGATCCTTGTCGAAGTCATCGACGCCGGCCATGCGCGCTTGCCCGGATTTAAGTGACGTGGGATCGTGCCGTTAAAGGAATATGAAGCGAGCCTTGCAGGGCTTGTTGGTTGTTTGCGGAGACTGGGCGGATGATAAACGGTATCGGATCGACGGGCGGCGGCGGCCGGATCGACGGCACCCGCGCCCAAAGCACGCAGAGTGCGGGCGCGCCCGGCCGCGTGGCCGCGAAGGAAGAAGGCGCACCGCCTTCGCCCGCGGCAGAACTTGCCGCCTCCGGCCCGCCGGTGGATACGGCGAAAGTGGCCGAAATCCGCACCGCGATCGCCGAGGGGCGCTATAGCGTCGATCCGCGCGCGATCGCGTCGAAGATGATCGCGCTCGACCTGCCCGGAAAAGCATGAGCAGCGAGACGCTCGACCGCCTGATCGCCAGTCAGGAGGCGCTGCTGCGCGCCCTCGACGGCGAGGAAGCGGAACAGATCGATCAGGCGCTGGCCGGCTTCACCGCCGCGCTGGACGCCGTGCGGAGCATCGGCGGCTGGCGCGATACGCCCGAGGTCGCGGCGCGCCTCACCCACGCGCTCCAGCTTGCCGACGCCGCGCGCGCGCGGGTCAACTATCTGGCGGACGCCACCCGCCGCCGCCTAGATCATCTGGCGGTGCTCGGCGCCCCGACGCCGCATCGGCTGACCTATGGCCGCAAGGGCCGCGCGCAGGGCTGAGTCCCCGCTTTAAATTGGCACGATCCTTGCTGTGATATCCCTGAACTTTCGGGGGATCACATGGTCGCGAATTGCTCTGCCGTCTTCACCGCTTCCATCGGGGAGGCGTGACCGTGGCGACGAAGGCGCTCAATCGCACGCTCTGGCTGAACGCGGGTCGCGGCGCGATCCTGCCCGCGGCGACCTTGATCCTCGTCGGCCTGATGGTCGTGCCGGTGCCCGCGATGCTGCTCGACATGGGCTTCATCGCCAATATCATGATAAGCCTCGCAGTGCTGATGGTCGCACTGAACGCCGCCAAGCCGCTCGATTTCTCCTCCTTCCCCACCGTGCTGCTGTTCGCGACCCTGCTGCGCCTGTCGCTTAACGTCGCCTCCACGCGCGTCGTGCTGGTGGACGGGCATGAGGGGCCGGACGCGGCGGGCCATGTGATCGAGGCGTTCGGCCACTTCCTGATCGGCGGCGATTATGCTGTCGGCCTGTTCGTCTTCGCGATCCTGATGATCATCAACCTGGTGGTCATCACCAAGGGCGCAGGCCGCGTGTCCGAAGTGTCGGCGCGCTTCACCCTCGACGCGCTGCCCGGCAAGCAGATGGCGATCGACGCCGATCTCAACGCCGGCCTGCTGACGCCGGAGGAAGCGAAGCTGCGGCGGCAGGAAGTCGCGACCGAGGCGGATTTCTACGGATCGATGGACGGCGCGTCCAAATTCGTGAAGGGCGATGCGGTCGCGGGCGTGCTGATCCTCGTCATCAACATATTGGGCGGTCTGGTGCTGGGCGTGGTCAGCCACGGCCTGTCGCTGGGCGATGCCGCCTCCACCTATATCCAGCTTGCGATCGGCGACGCGCTGGTCGCGCAGATTCCCGCGTTGCTGCTGTCGATCGCGGCGGCGGCGATCGTGACGCGCGTGTCCTCGCCGCTCGACCTGTCCGGCCAGATCACGCACCAGTTCGGATCGGCACGGGCATGGACGCCGGTGGCGGGCATATTGACGCTATTGGGCGTGCTGCCGGGCATGCCGCATCTGGTGATCCTGCCGGCGGCGGGCCTTGCCGGCTTCGTCGCCTGGCGGCTGGCGCGGGCGAACGCGCCCAAGCCCGAGCCGGTCGAGGACAAGACCGCCGCCCCCGCCCCCTCGACGATCGGCTGGGACGAGGTGTCGGACGGCGCGACGCTGGGCCTCGAACTCGGCTACGGCCTGATCGGGCTGGTGGACGAGCGCAAGGGCGCGCCGCTGATGGGTCGGATCACCGGCATCCGCCGCCAGCTCTCGCGCGAACTGGGCTTCGTCGTGCCGATGGTGCGCGTGCGCGACAATCTCGCGCTCGGCCCCAACAGCTACCGCATCACCGTCGCCGGCGTCATCATGGGCGAGGATGAGGCGTGGCCCGACGATCTGCTCGCGCTCGACAGCGGCGCGCTGGAAGGCACGGTGGAGGGCCGCGCGGTCAAGGACCCGAGCTTCGGGCTGGACGCGGTGTGGATCAACCCCGCGCAGCGCACCGAGGCGGTGGTCGCGGGCTATACGGTCGTCGATCCGGCGACCGTCATCGCCACGCACCTCAACCAGATCATCGCCCATGCCGCCGCCGACCTGTTCGGCATGGACGAGGCGCAGAAGCTGCTCGACGCGCTGAAGGAAAGCGCGCCACAGCTCGTCGCGGGATTGACGCCGCAGCCCTTGCCGCTCGCCTCGATCGCCGCGCTCTGCCGCGCGCTGCTGGCGGAGGGCGTGCCGCTCAAGGATTTCCGCCGCATCGCCGAGGCGATGGTGGACGCCGCGCGCGAGGAGGGCGATCCCGCTGCCTTGGTGGAGGCGGTGCGCGTGCGGATCGGCGCGATCATCGTCCAGAGCCTCGTGCCGGTCAGGATGCCGCTGCCGGTCATCACCCTCGACGGCGGGCTGGAGGCACTGCTTGCCCAGGCGGTACGCGCCGGGCCGAATGCCACGCATCCGTTCGAGCCGGCGCTCGCCAATCGCATCGTGGGCGCGGTCAGCGAGGCGGCGGCGCCGCTGATCGGCGAGGCGCGGCAGTTCGCGATCGTCACCTCGCCGATCGCGCGCCGTCCGCTGTCGCGCCTGCTGAGGCCGCATCTGGCTGACGCGCCGGTGCTTTCCTTCCTTGAGATTCCCGATGGCAAGCCGGTTGAGGTTGTCGCCGTGGTGGGCGGCGCGAATGCGGCGCGTGAGCAGGAGTTGGTGCCATGAACCCGGTAACGGCGGAGGCAGGCCATGCCGTTCAATAGCGCGCTGGCCGAAGCCGGCACCTATAGCCGCAAGCCCGCCCGATCCGCTCCGGCCGAACTGGCGCGCACGCATATGCCGCTCGTCCGCCGCATCGCCTGGCACGTCCATGGCCGCGTCTCGTCGGCGATCGACATAGAGGATCTGGTGCAGATCGGCATGATCGCGCTGGTCGAGGCGGCGAACGCGTTCGAGGATCGCGGCTACGCCTTCTCCACGTATGCGACGATGCGGATTCGCGGCAGCATGATCGATCACCTGCGCCGCCACGCGACGATCCAGCGTTCGGCGATGGGGCATAAGCGCGCGCTGGCCGCCGCCCGCGCCGTACTGGAGAACCGGCTTGGCCGCGCGGCGAACGACGCGGAGATGGCGGATGCGATGAATCTCGACCCCACCGCCTATCGCGAGCTGGTGGACAGCACCGCGACGATCCACGTCGACTCGCTCGACGAGGTCTATTCGGATCAGTCGATGTGGTTCGCCGATGTCGAGGATCGCATCGACGTGACGATCGAGCGGGAGGAACTGCGCGGCGCGCTGGCCGACCGGATCGCCGAACTGCCGGAGCGCGAGGCGATGGTCCTCCAGCTCTATTTCGTCGAGGAGATGAATCTGGAGGAGATCGGCCAGACGCTCGGCGTCGGCGCGGCACGGGTCTGCCAGATCAAGAAGGCCGCGCTCGATCGCCTGCGCGGCGCGCTCAGCGCCTGGAATTGAGCGCCTGCTCGATCCGATCCAGCCTGATCCCGATCGTGCTGATCCGATTCGCCAGCTCCGCCTGCGCGCCGCCGATCGTGGCGGCCAGCGCCGGCCCGCCGCGTTCGGCCCCCGCCCGCGCGAGATCGCGGCGCAGATCGACAAGCGCCCTGTCCAGATCGGCGGCGGTCAGCGGGGTGGCGCCGTCCATGGGTAAAGCCGGCGGGGCTGCCGCTTCCACGACCGGAGGCCGCATCGCCCCGGCACGCAGGGCATCGATCGCGACGCGCGCCTCGGCCACCGTCCGGCTGGCGACGATCAGGCCGATCGCGGACAATAGCGCCGCCACCGCCGCGATCAGCACCGCGATCAGCGGCAGCAGACCGGTCCGCGCCGGCGCGGCAGACGCGGGGGCAACGGGCGCCGGGGTTTCGACAATCGGTACGTCCGCCGTTTCGGGCGCGGCTTCGCTCAGCGCGGTCATCCTGTCCTCTTTCTCTATAAAGAAGCCCCCGGCACGGCTGGCGCACCGGGGGTCTTCCTCGCCCATCGCGGGAAGGATCGGGTCCTTACCGCAGCAGCTGGAGCACGCCCTGGCCGGTCTGGTTCGCCTGCGCGAGCATCGCGGTGGCGGCCTGGCTCAGAATGTTCGCCTTGGCGAGATTGGTCGTCTCGGCCGAGAAGTCCGTGTCCTCGATGCGCGAGCGCGCGTCGGACAGGTTCTGGACGTTGTTGGTCAGGTTGTTGATGACCGAGTTGAGGCGGCTCTGCCCGGCGCCCAGCGTGGCGCGCGCCGTGGCGACGGCGGCCAGCGCGTCATCGACGTCGCCCATCGCCGTGGTCGCGCCCGTGCCGTCGGTGCCCGAAATGTCGGAACCGACCGCCGCGCTGAGGTCCAGCCCCTTGAGCGTCAGGTCCACCGTGTCGTCCGTCGTCGAGCCGACCTGGATGGTAATCGTCGCGTCGGCGGTGTCGAACAGCGTGATGCCGTTGAACTTGGTGTTGGTCGTGATGTCGGTGATCTGCGCCGTCAGTTCGGTGACTTCGGCCTGCAGGTTGGTGCGGTCGTCCTCGGAATAGGTGCCGCTCGCCGCCTGCACCGCCAGCTCGCGGATGCGCTGCAGCATGTTCGTGACTTCGTTGAGCGCGCCTTCGGCGGTCTGCGCCAGCGAAATGCCGTCATTGGCGTTGCGGATGCCCTGGTTCATGCCCCGGATCGACGAGGTCATCGAGCTGGCGATGGCGAGGCCGGCGGCGTCGTCCTTCGCGCTGTTGATGCGCTTGCCGCTCGACAGCCGCTCCATCGCGGTCTGCAATTCGGAGTTCGCGACACGCGAACCGTTCTGGGCGCGCAGCGCGGCGATGTTGGTGTTGATGACAGTCATGGATGTTCCTTTCCCGCTCGAAACTGGCGGCCCGGCCAGAGGTCGACGGCAGCCACGATCCGGGTAACGGCGGCACCGGCGGAACCTTTAGCGGCGGAAAATTTTCGGCGTGCGCGCCCAACAGGGCGGAATGCCTCTACGCGCGCGTTTATTGCCTTATGGGACAAAAGCTTAAGAGGTTGGTAACCATTTATCTCTATCGATGTGGGGCAGGGGGTAGCCGGTCCGAAAACGGGCAGGCCACCAGGAAAGAAGGCGGCCTGAGGGGGCTTGGGGATGAAGGTGATCGGCGTTTCCGAACGGGTTTCGTGCGCTCATCCGGTGCTGGCCGGATGGCTGGCGAGCATCGGCTTTTCGTTGCCGCTCGTCGCCGCGGACGCGCCGTGCGGGCGGGATGAAGCGCGCATCCTCGATGCGTCCGAAATGGCGCACGCCACCTGCCGCGATCTGATTCTCACCATCGCCGATGGCGCGCCTTGCTTCATGCCGGCGCGCGACGGTCTGCCCGCCAGAATCCGCTTCGGCTTCGATGACATGGCGTTCGGCCATGCGCTGATCGCCGAATGGGTCCGGCCCGAGGCGCGGCCCGCCTGCGGCGAACCCGAAAGCGCGCGCTTTCTGGCGCTTGCCCAGAAGATCGCGGCCAGCGACGCCACCGTCCTCATCCTGGGTGAAACCGGCACCGGCAAGGAAGGCGTCGCGCGTTATGTGCACGCCATGTCGCGCCGGCGCGATAAACCCTTTGTCGCGGTGAATTGCGCGGCCCTGCCTGCGACGATGCTCGAAGCGATGTTGTTCGGCCATCAGAAGGGCAGCTTCACCGGCGCCGGCGCGTCGGGTGAGGGTCTGTTTCGCGCGGCGGAGGGCGGCACCCTGCTGCTCGACGAGATTGCGGAGCTGCCGCTGGCGCTCCAGGCCAAGCTGCTGCGCGCCTTGCAGGAGCGTGAGGTGCTGCCCGTCGGCGCGACACAGCCGATCCCGGTCAATGTCCGCGTGCTCGCGGCGGCGAATCGCGATCTGGCGGGCGAGGTGGCCGCCGGCCGCTTCCGCGCCGATCTTTACTGGCGGCTCAACGTCGTGCCGCTGACGCTGAAGCCGCTCGGCGCGCGCCGGCTCGACATTCGCGCGATCACGGCGGCACTGCTGTGCCGCCACACGCCCGAGGACACGAACCTCGCCTGGCCGACGGCATCGGCGCTCGACCGGCTGATGGCGCACGACTGGCCGGGCAATGTCCGCGAACTCGACAACGTCCTTCAGCGCGCGCTGCTGCTGCATGAGGGCGAGCGGATCGAGGCGGACGATCTCTCGATCGAGGCAGGCATATCGCCCGAGGCGGTGCCGATGCCGTCGCTCCGCCTCTCCGATATTGCCCGCTCGATGCAGGCGCGCGCGATCGAGGAGGCGCTGGCTGCGACCGGCGGGCATCGCCTGCGCGCCGCCGAGCGGCTGGGGATCAGTGAACGGACGTTGCGCTATCGCCTCGCCGATATGCGCGCGGCGGCCTGAGGAGGCTCGGCATGAGCAAGATCGACAGTTCCGGCCTGCTGGCGATGCGAAGCGCCATTCTCCAGCAGAATGCGGCGCTCCAGAAGGCGGCGGGCGTCGGCCCGGCGGGCACGGCCGGCATGTCGGGTACGGCCGCCGCCGGCGAAAGCAGCTTCGGCGGCGCGCTGACCAGCGCCATTGCACAGGTCAATGAATTGCAGGCCAGGTCGACCGAAATGTCGACGGCCTATGAGCGCGGCGAGACGACCGACATCGCCGCGGTGATGCTTTCCCGCGAGAAGGCGTCCGTCGGCTTCCAGGCGACCTTGCAGGTCCGCAACAAGCTGCTGTCGGCATACAAGGACATCATGAGCATGCCGGTCTGACATGGCGGACGTTCTGGCTACAGAGGGGCCTTCGGGCCGTGCGCTCGCGCTTCCCGGCGCGCCCACCCTTCCGTCGACGGGGGCGATGATCGACCGTTTGCGTGGTATCGTCGCGCAGCCGGCGGTGGCGAAAAGCATGCCGCTGATCGCGCTGGCGGGGCTGCTCGGCCTCGCCGCATTGGTCTGGATGGCGTTTGCCCAGCCGCCGCAGCGCGATCTGTTCCGGGGGCTGGCCGATGCCGACAAGGCGGCAGTGGCGGACTCGTTGAAAACGGCGGGGATCGCCTACAAGATCGATCGCGACACCGGCGCGCTGACCGTGGCGGACGGCGATTTTTATCGCGCCAAGATGCTGCTCGCGCAACAGGGCCTGCCCAAGAGCGCGCCCGACGGCGACGCGTTGATCGCCTCGCTGCCGATGGGGGCGAGCCGGGCGGTGGAGGGCGAGCGGCTGCGCAGCGCGCGCGAGCTGGACCTGGCGCGCACGATCGAGGCGATCGACTCGGTGGAGCGCGCGCGCGTCCATATTGCGGTCGACCAGCCCAGCGCCTTTCTGCGCGATACCGAACGGCCCGCCGCTTCGGTGATGCTGACGCTGCATGCCGGGCGTACGCTGGGCGACACGCAGGTGGCGGCGATCGCGCATCTCGTCGCCTCGTCGGTGCCCGGCCTCACGCCCGAAGGCGTCTCGATCATCGATCAGAGCGGACGGCTGCTGTCGCGTTCGGGCGATGGCGTGACGGGCGCGACCGACCGGCAGATCGATATCCAGCGCAAGGTGGAGGCGCGCTATGCCGAGGCGCTCGACACGCTGCTGATCCCGCTTGTCGGGCAGGGCAATTACACCGCCGAGGTGCATGCCGACCTCGATTTCGCCGAGGTGCAGGCGACGCGCGAAACCTATCCCAAGGACAATGCCGTCGTCCGGCAGGAAGAGGGCGGCTGGACGAAGGAGGGTGGCCCTGCCGGTGCGCCTGCCGTCGGCATTCCCGGCGCGCTTTCCAACATGGCGCCGCCGGCCGCGCAGGTTGCCGCCGCGCCCGGCGGTACGCTGGCGCCGCCCAAGCCCGGTCAGCCCGATCCGGCGGCCGAGCCTGGCACGACCGCCGCCGCTGAGGACAGCACGCGCACGACCGAAAATTACAATCGCACCTTCCAGCTCGGCCGCGAGGTTTCGGTGACGAAGCAGCCGGTGGGCGTCGTCCGCCGCCTGTCGATCGCGGTCGCGCTGAAGCAGGGCAAGGGCAAGGAACGCCTCACCGCCGCCGCGATCGCGCAGATCGAGGCGCTGGTGAAGGGGGCGGTGGGCTTCGACGCGGCGCGCGGCGACCTGCTGGCGATCAACGCGCGCGATTTCGCACCCACGGCCGAGGCGCCGGCGACGCCGATCTATGAAAAGCCCTGGGTGCCGCTGCTCGCGCGCAATCTGTCGGCTATGCTTATCGCGGCGTTGCTGATCTTCGGTATCGCCCGGCCTTTCCTGAAACGACGTGCCGTCCCGGCGGCGGCAGGCGCATCGTTGACTGGTGAGCGGTCGATCATGGGTCGGCAGATCGCCGCAGCGCTTGCCGAGGAGGCGCGGCTCGATCCCGCGAAGGCGGTCACGCTCGACATGATCGAGGCCGCGCCAGGCTATACCGCACGCGCCGAACTGATCCGCAATTTCGTCCGGCAGGACCCGTCGCGCGCCGCCGTGGTGGTGCGTGACCTGATCCGTGCCGATGGCGCCGGAGGGGCTTGAGATGGCCGAGCTTGATACGATCGATCGCCCGGTCCCGGGGGGCTGTGAGGCCGCCGCGATCCTGCTGATGCTGCTGGCGGAGGAGGAGGCCGCCGACGTGCTCTCGCGGCTCGATCCCGAAGAGGTGCAGCAACTGGGCGGGGCAATGTTCGGCGTCGCCGACGTGTCGGAGCAGCAGGTGAACGACGTGCTCGATCTGTTCGTGACGCGCGCGCGGGTGCGGACCACGATCGGCTTCGGCGCGGATGGCCATATACGCGGCGTCATGGAACGCGCGCTCGGTCCCGACCGGGCTGACAATGTCCTCGCGCGGATCACGCCGCCCGCGCGGGCCAGCGCGCTTGATGCGCTGAAATGGATGGACCCGCGCACCATCGCCGCCCTTATCGAGCAGGAACATCCGCAGATCGCGGCGCTCGTCCTCGCGCATCTCGATCCGCCGATCGCCGCCGACGTGCTCCAGCTTCTCGACGAGGAGACACAGACCGACGTGATCTACCGGATCGCGACGCTGGGTCCGGTGACGGCCGAGGCACTGGACGATCTTGAGCGCGTGCTGCTGCGCCAGATCAATCGTTCCTCGCAGGGAGCGACCATGCGGCGCGGCGGCGCGACCGAGGCGGCGAAGATCGTCAATAATACCCGCCAGACGGCGGAGGCGCGGATCATCAAGTCGCTCGGCAAGCTCGATCGTTCGCTCGCGCGGATGATCGAGGATGAGATGTTCGTCTTCGACAATCTGAACGCGCTCGACGACAAGAGCCTCGGCACGCTGCTGCGCGCGGTGGAGAACGACATTCTCGTCGTCGCGCTCAAGGGGTGCGAGGCCGGGCTGCGGCAGAAGATGTTCGGCTGCATGTCCAGCCGCGCCGCCCAGTCGATCCAGGACGAGATCGCCGAACGCGGGCCGATGCGGCTTGCCGAGGTGCAGGACGCGCAGAAGGAAATCCTCGCCATCGCCCGGCGGCTGGCGGACGCGGGCACGATCAACCTCGGCGGCAAGGGCGACGATTATGTCTGACCTGTGGAACCGCGCGAGCGCGGTTGCCGCGGCACGCATCTCGCCTTTCATCCGGTCGCCCGAGGAGCAGGTGTTCACCCCCTGGTCCGCCGCCGCGCGTCTGTGCGACGTGGCGACGGCGTCGGACGAGGAGGACACCGCTGAGCCGGAGGTCCATGACGTGCTCGCCCAGGCCTATAGCGACGGCTTCAACGAGGGCCGCCGCGTCGCCGAAAAGGAATATGCGGCCGAGCGCGACGCGGTGGCGCGGCTTGCCGAGACGCTTCAGGCGCTGGAACCCGAACCCTCGGGCGCGCTGGCCGCACTGCTCGCCGAGACGGTGGAGCGGCTGGTCCGCCAGATCGTCGGCGAGGTGGCGATCGACGGCGAGATATTGCTGGAGCGCGCCGCCAATGCCGCAGCGCTGATCGCCGAAGAGGCGTCGCCCGCGCGGATGCGGCTTCATCCCGACGATCTCGCGCGGCTGGACGGCGCCGACCTTCCGGTCGAGAAAGTGGCCGATCCCGCCCTCGCGCCCGGCACGGTGCTGCTGGAAACCGGCGAAGGCTGGATCGAGGACGGGCCTGCGGCGGGGCTGGAAAAGCTGCGCATCGCGCTCGACCGGATGGGCGCGCCGCGATGAGCCGCCTCGCGCAACAGACGGCGGCCTTGCTCGCCCCGATCGACATTGCGGGCATGGGGCCGCGCCGTATCGGCCGTCTCGTCGCCTATGACGGGCTGATGCTGGAGGCGACGGGCTTCCTCCAGCCGATCGGCGCGGGCGCGAAGGTGATCGACGCCGATGGCCGCGCCGCGCGGGCCGAGGTCGTCGGCTTTCGTGGCGAGCGGACCCTGATGATGGCGCTGGACGCTGACGCGCCTCACACCTGTGGCGCGCGTGTCGAGCCCGACAGCCGGGGCGGTTCGGTCGATGTCGGGCCGGAACTGCTCGGCCGCGTCGTCGATGCGCTGGGCGAGCCGCTGGACGGGCTGGGCGCGATCAACACCGCGCATCGCTGGCCGCTCGCCGGACGGTTGGGCAATCCGCTGCACCGCGCGCGGGTGACGCAGCCCTTCGACACCGGCGTGCGCGCGATCAACGCGCTGCTGACCGCCGGGCTGGGCCAGCGCATCGCCATCGCCGCCGGATCGGGCGTCGGCAAATCGGTGCTGATGGGGCAGATATTGGCCGGCGCGGAGGCGGACGTGATCGTCGTCGGCCTTGTCGGCGAACGTTCGCGCGAGGTGAGCGACTTTCTCGCCACCAAGCTCACGGGGGCGACGCGGGCGAAGAGCGTGGTCGTCGCCGTGCCCGCCGATCATCCGCCGGTGCTGCGCCTGCGCGCCGCGATGCGGGCGACCGCGATCGCCGAATATTTCCGCGAGGCGGGCCTCAAGGTCCTGCTGCTGATCGACAGCCTGACGCGCGTGGCGCATGCGCAGCGCGAGATCGGCCTGTCGCTGGGCGAGCCGCCGACGATGAAGGGCTATCCCCCCTCCGCGCTCGGCCTCATCCCCCGCCTTGTCGAGCGGGCGGGGGCCGACCGGCGCACCGGCGGATCGATCACCGCGCTCTACACCGTGCTGGCCGATGGCGACGATACCGACGACCCGATCGTCGACACCGCGCGCGCGATCGTCGACGGGCACATCATCCTGTCGCGCAGCCTGGCCGAGCAGGGGGTGTTCCCCGCGATCGACGTCGGCCGTTCGCTCAGCCGCGTGATGGCCGACATCGTGACGCCCGAGCATCAGCGCGCCGCGGCGACGCTCCGGCGGCTCTGGTCCGTCTATGAGGAAAATCGCGATCTCATCCTGATGGGCGCCTATCGCGAAGGCAGCGACGCGCAGATCGACGAAGCGATCGCGCGCCACGGCGATATCCACCGATTCATCGCGCAGGGGCAGAAGGACCATGCCGGCTATGCCGAGTCGGTCGGCGCGCTCGTCGCGGGTTTCGGCGGATGAAGGCGCTCGTCGATCGCCGGCGCCGCATCGTCCGGGTGCGGCGCGTGCAGCATCTTCAGGCGGCGGCGGAAGCGTCGCGGGCGGAAGGCAAGGTCGCGTCACTGGAAACGAGCGCGGATCGGCTGTTGCAGCTTCGTGCCGGGCTTCGCCTTGCGCCGGGCACGGTGAACGGGGCGGCGCTCTCGAACGTCGGCGAACTGGCGATGCGGCTTGACGCGGTGCGCGACGGGCTGACCGACGCGATCGTCAGCGCCCGCGCTACCGCCGCGCAGTTCGCCACGCTGCGGCTCGAAGCGCGGATCCGGCAGGAGAGCGCCGAGAAGCTGGACGAACGGGCGCAGGCGGCCTTCGAGGAGCAGCGCGAGCGCCGCGTCGCGCTGGGCATCCGGCCGCGTGGGCGGACGGGAGGCGCGGAATGATAGCCTCCGCCGCGCCGCTGGCGTCCCAAGCTTTACCCGCCGCTGCCCTGCTGCCCGCATCGCCGACGCCCGAGATGCCGGGCGCGCCAACGGCGCTTGTCCAGCCGATCGCGCCGTCTTTCGATGCGACGCTGGCGGCAATCGGGCCAGTCGGCAATATTGCTGTGCTTGCCACGGCCACGGTGCCGGAAAGCGTCGTGGCGCTTCCGACACCCGCTCCGTCCGAACCTTCCGTCAATTCGGCCTTGTCGATTCCGGCGACGCATATCGCGGCCAAAGCCGGAAAGGACGAGGAGCTGAAGGAAGAGGCGCCCGACACGGACAGCGTGCAGCCCGATATGCCGTTCCCAACCGTCGCACCCATGGTCCCGGCGCCGGCGAGCGCCCTCCCGCCTGCTCCGGTGCCTGAAAGTACCGAACCTCCCGCTCCCTCACTGGTTCAGAGCATACGCGTCTCGCGGCCTGCCGTGGCGAACACTGCACAGACTGCTCCCACACCGGAAGCAGCGCATGCCGAGACGCCGCCAGTTGCATCCGATGCCAAGCCGGAAGTGCGCGCTGCTACCGCCGCCCCAGCGGCGCAGGCATCGGCCATGCAGATGGACCCGACGACAGATCAGGCGAGCAGCACGCCGCAAGCTTCTGCCCCCCGGCAGGGTGCTGCGCCGGCCGCGATGGATATCGACCTGCTGTTCCCGCGCGGGAGCGATCGGCCGCTCACCGTCACCTTCACCCAGGCACCGCCGCCCGCCATTGCTTCGGCAGCCGATCCTGTCATCCAGCCGGTGGCCATGCCAGCCGCTTTGCCCTCGCCGCCAGCGGCTTCGGCCGTGCCGCCCCACAAGAGCGGAGAAGGCGACCCGTTGGACATCGGCGCGACCGATGCGACGGCTCGCCCTCTCGCGCCGCTACTGTTCTCGTCCCCGCCGCCGATCGCCGCTTCGGGCAGTTCCAGCCCGCAAGCGCCCGATGCGTCGGCGCAGGCGGTGGTCGTCCAGCAGCATCTCGATCTCGCGCGCGACGGGGCGTGGCTCGACAGCCTCGCCCGTGACATTGCGCGCGTCGCGGACAAGGACGGGCGGCTGAGTTTTCGCCTCGATCCCGCACATCTCGGCACGCTGCACGTCCAGATGGCAAACGGCGCGGACGGAACCTCGATCCGCCTCACCGCCGACACCGAGGCGGCGCGCGCGATCCTGGTGGATTCGCGCCACCATCTCGTTGCCGAGGCGCGCGCGCAGGGCGTGCGCATCGCCGATACGCAGATTGACGTCGGCGGCGCGGCGGGGCAGGGGGCGACTCAGACGGGCGGGCATCATCAGGGGGGCGGGCACGGCCATATGGGCGGCCAGCAGCAAGCTTTGTTAACCATATTACCGCAAACACGCACCGTGGCGGAAGGACAGGCCGCGCCGGCCGTCGTTCGCGAGCGGTACGCATGACGGGGGCAGGGAATGAGTGACGATCAGGCGGTTGCCGCGCCACGCAAAAAAGGGAAGCTCGGCAAGGTCGCGATGATCGGCGCGGGCGCGCTGCTGCTGGTCGGCGGCGGCGTCGCGGCGGGCCTTTATGCCTCGGGCATGGGCGTGGGTGGCGCCCATCCCGTCGAAGACCCGAACCGGCCGAAGCTGGTGCTGAAGGACGGCACCGAGGCTGTCGCGCCCATGACCGAGGGCGCGCCGCTCGATCCCAGGAAATACAAGGCGACCTATTATAATCTCGAGCAGAATTTCACGTCGAACCTGCGCGATTCCGACGGGATCATGCAGGTCGGGCTCGGCGTTTCGACCTTTTACGACAGCCGGGTGATCGATGCGCTGAAGGCGAACGAGATACCCGTCCGCTCCGCCATCCTGATGACTCTGGCCGATCAGGACGCGTTCGTGATCGCGACGCCCGAGGGCAAGCGCGCGTTGCAGAAACAGCTCACCGATGCGGTCAACGCCGTGCTCAAGGCGAAGACGGGCTATGGCGGCGTCGACAACGTCTATTTCACGAATTTCATCGTCCAATGACGATGGCGCGCCCTCTGTCCGAGGAGGAAACCTCCCCGCTCACCGCCACGCGCGACGGCGATGGCGAAGTGCGCCGCTTCGTCCTCGGCGAGGAAGCCTTTCGCCCGACGGCGCGGCTTGCGGGGCTGGAGCGGATCGGTGAGCGTCTGGCGCGTCGGATCCGCACCGTTGTCGAGCCCTATTCGCGCGCCAAGGCGCAGGTGACGGCCGAGCCGCTGGAGACGCTGCGTTTCGAAGCGTTCCGCGCCGGTTTGCCCGCCTTCACCAGCCTCAACCTCTATCGGCTCCGGCCGCTGAAGGGCAATGTGCTGGTGGTGATCGAGCCCGATTTCGTCGCCAGCATGGTCGACGCCTTCTACGGCGGCACCGGCGCGGCGCGACGGCCGCGAGCGAGCGAATTTACCCCGACCGAAGAACGCGTGCTCGGCCGTCTCGCCGACGCGACGATCGAGAAGCTTGTCGAAGCATGGGCGGAGATCGTGTCACTCGCCCCCACCCTGGTTTCGCGCGAGACGAACGCCGATTATGCGAGCCTCGTGCGCGGCGACGAAGCGGTAGTGATACAGCGGCTGCGGATCGTGCCCGGCCAGGGGCGGACGAGCACGCTTTCGATCATCTATCCGCTGGCGGCGTTGCGCGCCCATGAATCGCAGCTTGCCGCCAAGGTCCATGCCGATGCCGGCCCGGCCGACACCGAATGGCGCGCGCGGATGGAGCAGGCGCTGGACCAGGTGCAACTGCCGGTCCGCAGCGTGCTCGCGCGGCCGGAACTGTCTGTTGCGCAGGTGATGGCGCTGAAGCCGGGCGACGTGATCCCGATCACGCTCGATCCCAAGGTGCCGCTGATCGTCGCGAACCGCCGGCTCGCCAGCGGCACGATCGGCGAACGAGAGGGGCGCGTTGCCCTGATGATCGAACATGTCGAACGGGGAAGCAATCGATGAACGCGACGAGCGAGGCCGAAACGGCCGATGAAGCAGGGATTCCGGCCCGCAATTACAAGATGCTGGCGGATATTCCGCTGCGCCTGTCGGTGGAGGTGGGGTCGACATCGCTGCGCCTGTCCGAACTGCTCGAACTGGCCGAAGGCAGCGTGGTGGAGCTTGATCGGCAGGCGAACGAACTGCTCGACATTCTCGTCAACGGCACGCTCGTCGCCAAGGGTGAAGTGGTGACGGTGAACGGGCGCTTCGGCATCCGCGTCGTCGAGGTGGCGGCGGCCGATGCGCGGCTCGCCGGGCTCGAACGCCGGCTATGATGACCGCCTATCTGTTGCGCCTCGTCCTGTTGCTGCCCTTGGTGGCGGGAATGGCCTTCGGCGCGCTGTGGCTGTGGCGCCGCGTCCAGCCGGGCATGGCGATTGGCCAGCGCGAACGCGCGGTCAAGGTGGTGGATGCGGTGCCGATGGGTACGATGGGGCGGCTCGCCGTGGTCGAATTTTCGGGCAAGCGCTATCTCGTCGGCGTCACGCGCACCCGGATGGACCTGATCGCCGAAAGCGACATGCCGGCGGCGGACGATGCGCTGTAGGGTGGCGATGCTTTGTGCAGGGTCCTTGCGCCAGTCGCGGTTGGATCATTGCCCACGCACATCCATCCCATCTTGTCATTCCCGCGAAGGCGGGAATCCATTTGCACCAAGGGTGCAAGAAAATCTGGACGCCGCGTGTATGGATTCCCGCCTTCGCGGGAATGACGGGTCTGTTGCATGGTCGCTCCGTCGCCCGCTCCTCGCCGCCGGTTTCGCGGCGACGATGCTGGCTGCCGCCCCCGCCTTCGCGCAGCAGACCGGCGCGCTCGACAGGGCGATGACGACGATCGCGGGCGATGGGCGGCCCTTGTCGCTGTCGCTTCAGATCCTCGTCCTCATGAGCTTGCTGACGGTCCTGCCGTCGCTCATCCTGATGATGACCAGCTTCACGCGCATCATCATCGTGCTCTCGATCCTGCGGCAGGCGCTCGGGCTCCAGCAGACGCCGCCCAATCAGGTGCTCGTCGGGCTTGCGCTGTTCCTCTCGCTCTTCGTCATGCGTCCGGCGGTCGATCAGATCAACGCGACCGCATTCAAGCCTTACGGCGCCGGCCAGATTTCCATCGAGGAAGCGGTGACGCGATCGGGCACTGTGCTCCATGGCTTCATGGCGAAGCAGACGCGCCAGGCCGATCTCAAGCTGTTCGCCGATCTCGCCAAGGCGCCGCCTTTTCGGACGGCCGCCGACATCCCCTTCTCGATCCTGCTCCCCGCTTTCATCACCAGCGAATTGAAGACGGCGTTCCAGATCGGCTTCCTGATCTTCCTGCCGTTCCTCATCATCGACCTTGTCGTCGCTTCGACGCTGATGGCGCTCGGCATGGTGATGCTGTCGCCGATGATCGTATCTATGCCGTTCAAGCTGCTGCTGTTCGTTCTTGTCGACGGCTGGGCGCTGACGATGGGGTCGCTCGCCGGCTCGTTCGTGACGTGATGGGGGATTGAGCCGTGGCGGACGCGGATTTCTTCGTCGGCATCGCGCAGCAGGCGCTTTGGATATTGGCGCTCGCCTCGGCGCCGATCCTGATCCCCGCGCTGGCGGCGGGGCTTGTCCTCGGCATGATCCAGGCGGCGACGTCGATCAACGAGCAGACGTTGAGCTTCGTGCCCAAGCTGATAGTCGTCGCCATCGCGCTCGCTTTGTTCGGCGGGGCGATCCTGATGCTGATCGCCGATTTCACGCGCGAGATGTACGCCCACATCCCCGATCTGATGCGCTAGGGACGGCCGCGGGGTGCCGATCGGTTTCGCCGGCCTCGAAGCGCAGCTCTGGCTGTGGCTGATCGCGATGATCCGGCCGGGGGCGGCCTTCCTTGCCGCGCCTGTCTTCGGCTCGCCGCAGGTGCCGGTGCAGCTTCGCCTGATCGTGGCGCTGGCGATCGGCCTGCCCGCGATGCAGGCGGGCCACTTCGTCATGCCTGACGACGGCATCGTCAGTATCGCCGGCGCGATGCTGGTGACGGGCGAGGTTCTGGCGGGGCTTGCGCTCGGTTTCGCGGTGCAGATCGGCTTTTCGGCGGCGCTGCTGGCGGGCGAGACGATCGGCAACGCGATGGGGCTGGGCTTTGCCGGCATGGTCGATCCGGCCAATGGTGGGCAGGCGTCGGCGCTGGGCACTTTCCTGTCGATCCTCGCGACCTTCCTCTTCCTCGCGATGGGTGGGCATCTCGCCCTCGCCGTGACGATCTTTGAAAGCTATCGCGCATTGCCGCCGGGCGAGGCATGGATGGGGGCCGATGCGTTGCGCGGCCTCGTGATGTTCGGCGGCGATCTCTTCGCGACCGGGCTGGCGGTGGCGCTGCCGGTGGGCTTCGCGCTGATTCTCGTCCAGGTCGTGATGGGGATGCTCGCCCGCTCGGCGCCCTCGCTCAACCTGTTCGCGGTGGGGCTTCCCGCCACCTTGCTGGCGGGCGTCATCCTCCTTGCCATAGCGGCACCGACGATGGGCGAGGGGATCGTCGCCGCCTTCGGGCGCGGACTCGACATGGCGCATGATCTCGCGCTCGGCGGAGGCGGCTAGATGGCGGACACGCCCGATCGCGACGAAAAGACCGAAGCGCCCAGCGAGAAGCGTCGCCGCGAGGCCGCCGAAAAGGGCGACGTCCTACAGTCGCGCGAGCTGGGCACCGCGTTGGTGGTCCTCTCAGGCGCGATCTGGTTCGCCCTCGCCGGCCCATGGATGCTGGGTGCTCTCGGTCACATGCTGGCGCAGGGGCTGCGCTTCGATGCGTCGAGCGTGCGGGATTTCGATCCGGCGGGCGCGGCGTTGCGCCTGATCGGCATGATCGCGATCCCCCTCCTGACCCTCTTCGTGTTGACGATGGTGGCGGCGGTGGGCACGCCGGCGCTGCTCGGTTCGCTCGGCTTCCGCTGGGGCGCGATCGGCTTCAAGGCGGAGAAGATCAATCCGCTCTCGGGCATACGCCGCATCTTCGGCCCGCAGGGGCTGATCGAACTCGTCAAGTCGCTTGCCAAGATCGTCCTGCTGGGCGGCGTCGGCTACTGGCTACTCTCCCGCTATGCCCATCGCATCCTCGGACTAGGCGCGGAGCCGCTGCCCGCGGCGCTCGGCGATGTCGGCGGCCTGTTCGTGCTGGCGGTGCTCGTCATGGCGTTGGCGCTGGCGGGGATCGCGGCGATCGACGTGCCGGCGCAGTTGATCCAGCGCGGGGGCCGTCTGCGCATGACCAAGCAGGAGGTGAAGGACGAGCACAAGCAGACCGAAGGCTCGCCCGAACTGAAGGCGGCGCTGCGCCAGCGCCAGCATGAGGTGTTGCGCGGGTCGGCGCGGCAGGCGCTGGCGGAGGCGACGGTGGTGCTTACCAACCCCACCCATTTCGCCGTGGCGCTTCGCTATCGTCCGGGTGTCGATCCCGCGCCCGTGGTTGTCGCACGCGGGCGGGGCGCCATCGCTACGGCGCTGCGCGAGATGGCGGTCGAGACGGCGGTGCCGATGCTGAGCTATCCGCAACTCACCCGTGCCATCTATTTCACCGCGCGCACCGGGCAGATGATTCGCGAGGATCTCTATCTCGCCGTCGCCACGGTGATCGCCTTTGTCTTCAATCTCGACAGCGCGCTTGCCGACACGACCCCGCCCGAGGTCGAGGTGCCGCCCACCGCCCGGTTCGACGCCGACGGCCGCAGAACCGGTCCGGGGTGAGAATCTCTGCCTTTCTGTCATTCCGGCGAAAGCCGGAATCCATGGATGCGCATCGATCCGCAATGAGGCGAGCCGAGTGCATGGCCCCGGCTTTCGTCGAAATGGCTAAATCTTCGGCGGAGTCCGCCGTTTCTGTTTTCCGAGCGAGGTAGAAGATCATGGCCACGACAGCAGTTTCGGGAACAGGAACGACATCCGCCGCGTCCTCCATCGCCGCGACGCTCGGCGTGGGATCTGGTATCGATACGGCGTCGCTGGTCACCAATCTCGTTAATGCCGTGCAGGCGCCCAAGGAAGCGCAGCTCGAAGCGCGCGAGACGCAGAATGCGGCCAAAGTCTCGGGGCTGGCCGATGCGGCGAACGCAATCGACAGCTTCGCGAGCGCGCTGTCCACCCTGCTCTCCGGCGGCTCACTCTACACGCAGCCGACCAGTTCGGACACGAGCATCCTCGACGCGAAGGCGTTGGCCGGATCGCGCATTTCGGGCCTCTCCTCGACGATCGAGGTGCTCCAGCTCGCGCAGGCGCAGACGTTGGTGTCGGGCAATCTCGCCAGCGCCGGCGCACCGGTGGGGCTGGGTTCGCTGACGCTGACGCTCGGCAGCGTTTCCGCCACCATCACCATCGACCAGACGAATAACAGCCTGACGGGGCTCGCAAAGGCGATCAACGCCTCCGCCATGGGCATCACCGCCACCGTCGTTCAGGATACGCAGGGCGCGCGACTGATGCTGAAGGGCGTGACGGGTGAGGCAAAGGCCTTCACGCTGACGGCCGGCGCGAACGCCGACGCCGATCTTGCTCGCTTCACCTATGCGGGGGGTAGCGGGGGCATGACGCTCGCCCAGGCGGCGCAGGATGCGAAATTGCGCGTCGACGGAGTGGACGTCAGCCGATCGTCGAACAGCTTTTCCGATCTGCTGCCGGGCGTGCAGATGGACCTTAGGAAAGCAGCGCCGGGCACGGTCGTCTCGCTCGGCACCAGCTCGCCGGCGGATGCGATCCGCCAGGCCGTGAACGACATGGTCGATGCCTATAACCAGCTCAAGACGACGCTCGATGCGGCCACCGCGCCGAAGAATGCCGACGGCACGGGCGGCGGTGCGCTGCGCGGCGATCCGGGCATACGCGACATGCAGGCGCGGCTGGCGAAGATCACCCTGACGGTGCTGTCGAGCACGGGCAGCGGCCCCAGGACGCTCGCCGAGATCGGGGTGAAAACCGGGCGGGATGGCTCGCTCTCGCTCGACACCGCGCGGCTCGATCAGATGCTGGCGTCCGATCCGGCGGGCGTGGAGGCGCTGTTCAACCCGACGCAATCGAGCAGCAGCCCGCTCATCACCATCACCAGCGCCATGGGCAAGGCGAAGCCCGGAACCTACACGCTGGAGAATATCGTCGCCGGTCCGCCGCCTTCGGGCATGATAAACGGCGTTCCGGCGATCGCGTCGGGCACCAGGCTGATTGCGGCCGCCAATTCAGGTGTCGCGGGGCTGGTGATCGAGCCGCTGGGCGATGTCGCCAACGCGACGATTACCGTCGATCCCGGGCTCGGCGGCGCGCTTCAGGCGATACGCGACGCGCTGCGCGCCTCCACCGGCTCGCTTACCAGTTCGCAGACCGCCGCCGCCGCCGAGACCAAGCGGATCGCCGAAGATCGAGAGAAGCTGGAAGCCAGCATGACCGCTTATCATGATCGTCTCGTCACCCAGTTCACCGCGATGGACGCGAAGGTGGCGGCGTTCAAGGCGACGCAGAGCTATCTGGAGCAGCAGATCAAGGTATGGACCAACAGCAACGATTGATCGCGGGCGAGTAGGACGTGGGGCAGGAAAGATGAACATGGTCAGGTCGGCGGCGCGCTATGGGAAGGCGGGCGCCCAATATCGCAACGTCGATGTCACGACGCGGATCGAGGGGGCGTCGCCCCATCGTCTCGTCGGCATCCTGTTCGAGGAATTGTTGAGCGCGATCGCCGCCACCGCCGCCGCCACACGTGCGCGCGATCTCGCGCGGCGAAGCGAGACGCAGTCGCGTAGTCTCGTCCTGCTCCAGGCACTCGATTCCAGCCTCGATTTCGAAAAGGGAGGTGAGATTGCGACAATGCTCGCCTCCGTCTATGCCGAGGTGCGCCGCCTGCTGTTGGCCGGCGTGCGCGAGAATGACGCCGCCCGCACGGATGAGGCGCGCAAGCTGATCGGGGAGATCGCATCGGCGTGGGATGCCATCGGCTAATCTGAAGAAATGCCTCTATGTTGTTGCAAAGCAACATCGGTCCATACGCCGCGATTATTATCGATGGCCGAAATCCCCTTGATTCAATACTGCATTACGCCCAAAAATCACTCCGTCCGAAGTCTGGGCTTGGGATGGGGGTGAAGGGCGGTGCAGGTGATGGAAGCTGACCGCAATCGCGCAATTTACCGTGCCGTGCAGGATTTCGCTGCCAGCACCCAGTCGGTTACTTCGATGGAGGAATTGCACGACGCGGTGCGGGACATCGCGCTGTGGCTCGGCTTCGATTGGTTCGCGATTGTCAATCATGTCGATTTCGGCCGCGTCGTCCCCAGTATCAAGGTGACGAATTATCCCGTCGAGATCGTCGGCATGCTGCGCGAGCGCGGGCTGATGCGTGATCCGGTGCTGCGCGCCAGCGAACGCGCGAGCATCGGCTTCTCATGGGATCAGCTTCACCTGCTCGTCCCCCCGCGCGAGGGCGATGACGACTATATGGCCGAATGCGCGAAGCTCGGCATCGCGATGGGCTTCACGGTGCCGAACAATGTGCCAGGCGAGATATTGGGATCGTGCCATTTCGCGGTGCGCGATCCGGCGCGTCTGCCGCGCGACTGTTTCGCCGCCGCGCAGGCGGTGGGTGATTTCGGCTTTGAGGCCGCGCGTCGGCTTGCCGCCGTCGGCGAGGGCGCGCAGGGCCCGGTGCCCGATCCCGCGCCACTCTCACAACGCCAGCGCGACTGCCTCGTCCAGGTCGCGCGCGGCAAGAGCGACGGGGTGATTGCCGAAATATTGGGGCTGCGCCCGCGCACCGTGAACGAATATGTCGAAGCAGCGAAGCGGCGCTACGTTGTCGCCACGCGCCAACAACTCGTCGTCCGCGCCCTGTTCCGCAGCGAGATCAGCTTTTCCGAAGTGCTCGACTGAGGGGACGCACAATGCTGCCGATCGACAGAGCTGAGGATATGCCGGGGGCCTTTGCCTCCGCCTGGAACGCGCATGACATGGCGGCGTTCGGGTCGCTGTTCCACGACGATGCGACCTTCGTGAACCGCTTCGGCCATTATGTGCGCGGCACGGACGAGATCGTCGCGCTTCATCGCGGCGTTCACGAGACGATCTATCGCGATTCCACGCTGCGGAACGAGTTGATCGATGCGGTGCCGATCGGCCAGGACGTGGCGATCCTCCATTTCTGGAGCCGTCTTGCCGCCGGCGCGGCGCATCCGGCGGGGCCGCATGAGGTGGACACGCTGATTCTCGCAGTGCTTGCCCGGCGGGACGGCGCGTGGCGCATCCAGGCGCTCGAGAATGTCACGCTGACGAACCCGCGCACCGGAGAGGCCGTGCTGAGGCCGGTTTGACATTCACAGGCGCGGCGGGCAGTCGCGACAAAATGGCCGACATTCCGTCCGACGCACGCTTGTATCTTTGTCCCACGGGATTCGTGGCGGCGCCATTCGGGGGCGATGGGCAGGTGTTACGTCTCGCCGGCGGGCTTTTGTGGTTCTCGGCGTTCGAGGTGATCGCGGTTGCCGGCGGAGGGCGGGTGCTGGAGCGGCTGGTGCCGGTCGATCGCATCGTCGCGTTCCTCGACGGCGTTTCGCCCGAACAGCGCGCGGCGGCTGAGGCCGCGATCGCTCGCATCATCGCACCGCGCCCGCCGCTGCAACTGGGCGAACGGACGATCCGGCTCGATCAGCCGCAGGTGATGGCGATCCTCAACATGACGCCCGACAGCTTTTCGGATGGTGGCCGCCATGTCGACGATCCGGCCGGCGCGGCGGCAGCCGGCGTCGCGATGGCGGCGGCCGGCGCGGCGATCATCGACGTCGGCGGCGAATCGACTCGTCCCCGCGCGGCAATCGTCTGGGAAGGCGACGAGATCGCGCGCACCGTCCCCGTGATCGAACGACTCGTGCGCGGCGGCACCGCCGTCTCGATCGATACGCGCAAGGCAGCGGTGATGGAGGCCGCGCTCGCCGCCGGCGCAGGCGTCGTCAACGACGTGTCGGCCTTGCTCTACGATCCGCGATCGATCGAGGTGGCCGCCGCCGCCACCTGCCCTATAGTGTTGATGCACCATCAGGGAGAGCCCGCGACGATGCAGGTCGCGCCGCATTATGGCGATGTGCTGATCGAGGTGTATGACTGGCTGGAGGCGCGGATCGCGGCGTGCGAGGCGGCGGGCATATCGCGCGGCCGCATCCTCCTCGATCCCGGTGTCGGCTTCGGCAAGACGCTGCGCCATAACCTCGCGCTCCTCAACGGGCTCGCCCTGTTCCATGGCCTCGGCTGCCCGCTCGTGCTGGGGGCGAGCCGGAAGCGGATGATCGGCGCATTGTCGCACGAGGCCCCGCCCGACGCGCGGCTCGGCGGTTCGCTGGCGCTGGCGCTCGCCGCCGTCGGGCGCGGCGTCCAGATCGTGCGCGTCCACGATGTGCCCGAAACCGTGCAGGCGCTCCGCATCTGGCGCGGCCTGCGCGACGAGGCGCTTACGTCACAGCAGCCGTAACTGCGCGCCTTCGGGCGGGCGGAACAGGTCGGTACGCGGGCGAATGCGGCTGTTGTTCAGGCCATGCTTGCGGCAGGCGATGGCGAAGCGGGTGCGCAGCAAATCGGCCCACGGCCCTTGCCCGCGCATCCGCGTGTGGAAATTCGGATCATTGTCGCGCCCGCCGCGCAGCGACTGGATGATCGCCATCACCTTGCCCGCGCGATCGGGATAATGCGCGTCGAGCCAGGCGCGAAACAGCGGCGCCACCTCATGTGGCAGACGCACCGGCAGGAAGAAAGCGCCCACCGCCCCTGCCTCCGCCGCAGCCTCGACGATATCCTCCATCTCCCCGTCGGTGATCGCGGGGACCACCGGCGCGATCGAGACGAACACCGGCACCCCCGCCCCGGCGAGCGCCCGCACCGCCGCCAGCCGCTTCGCCGGATGCGGCGCGCGCGGCTCCAGCGTGCGCGCGATGGCGGGGGTCAGCGAGGTGATCGACACCGCCACGGCCGCCAGCCCGCGCGCGGCCATCGGCGCCAGCAGGTCGATATCGCGCGTCACCCGATTCGATTTGGTGGTGATCGTCAGCGGATGATCGCATTCGGCCAGCACCTCGACTATCGCGCGGGTGATGCGCCACCGCTCCTCGATCGGCTGATAAGGATCGGTGTTGGTGCCGAGCGCCATCGGCGCGCAGCGATAGCCGGGTTTGGCGAGTTCGGCGCGCAGCAGCCGCGCCGCGTCGGGCTTGGCAAACAGCCGCGTTTCGAAATCCAGCCCCGGCGACAGGTCGTGATAAGCATGGGTCGGCCGCGCGAAGCAGTAGATGCAGCCATGCTCGCAGCCGCGATAGGGATTGATCGAACGGTCGAAGCCGATATCGGGGGAGGCGTTGCGCGTGATGATCGTGCGCGGATGCTCGACCGTGACGCTGGTCCGCGCCGGAGGGGCGTCGCCATCGATCGTGGCGCGATCGTCGAGCCAGTCGCCATCCTCTTCGCGCGCGGCGAGATTGAAGCGTGCGCTAAGCGCGTTGAGCGTCGCGCCGCGGCCGGGGCGAGGATGATTCGGCACATCCGGACGATAAATTCCAAATAGAACATATCAAGAACAAAATGTCAGCCGCCGCTTCGGGACCGCCTTTGCCGCCGGCCTTCCAGCGTGCTCAGCACGCCGCGCAGCGTCCGCACCTCCTGCGCATTCCAGCCGGGCTTGGAGAGGAGCGAACGCAGTGTGCGCCGCGTCGCGGGCGCGCGATCCTCGGGAAAGAAATAGCCCGCTTCGTCGAGCATCGCGTCGAGATGACCGACGAGACCATCAAGATCGGCTTGGGATGCGGGCGGATCGAGATCGACGTCGGGAGGCGAGGCGAGCGCCTGGCCCTTCGACCATTCATAGGTGACGAGGATCACCGCCTGCGCCAGATTGAGGCTGCCGAACTCGGGATTGATCGGCACGGTGACGATTGTGCGGGCGAGCGCAACGTCGTTCGTCTCCAGTCCCGATCGTTCCGGCCCAAACAGGATCGCCGCGCGGCCGGGATCGCCATGAATCTGGCGTGCGGCCGCCTCGGGCGTCAGCACCGGCTTGACCACACCGCGCTTGCGCACCGTCGTCGCATAGACGTGCGTGCAATCGGCGACCGCTTCGGGCACCGTCGCATAGACGCGCGCGCGTTCGAGAACGACGTCCGCGCCCGACGCCGCCGGGCCGGCCGCCGGATTGGGCCAGCCGTCGCGCGGGGCGACGAGGCGCAGGTCGGTCAGCCCGAAATTAAGCATCGCGCGCGCCGCCGTGCCGATATTCTCGCCCAGTTGCGGCTGGACGAGGACGATCGCGGGCTGCGGTGTCTCGGCGGCCATTATTCGCGCGTCCCGGCTTCGGTGACCGCGCCGGCGAAATCCTCGAAATCCTTGGCCTCAGTGAAATCCTTATAGACGCTGGCGAAGCGGATATAGGCGACGCTGTCGAGCGCCTTCAGCCCGTCCATCACCAGCTCGCCGACATGCGTCGCGCTCACTTCGCTTTCGCCCGACGTCTCGATCTGGCGCTGGATGCCCGAGACGAGCCGGTCCAGCCGGTCGGGGGCGATCGGCCGCTTGCGGCAGGCGATGGCGACCGACCGTTCGAGCTTCGATCGATCGAAGGGCTGGCGATCGCCGTCCTTCTTGACGACCGTCAGTTCGCGCAGTTGCACGCGCTCGAACGTCGTGAAGCGCGCGCCGCAGCCTTCGCATTGCCGCCGACGGCGGATCGAGGTGCCGTCCTCGGTCGGGCGGCTGTCCTTTACCTGGCTGTCTTCATAGCCGCAGAAGGGACAGCGCAATCAGCCCTCCGGATAAATGGGGAAGCGTGCGCACAGGGCGGAAACACGGGCCTGCACCCCGGCCTCGACGGCGGGATCGCCCTCGTCGCCCTTCTCGCGCAACCCGTCGAGCACGTCGGCGATCAAATTGCCGATCTCGCGGAACTCTTCGGTACCGAAGCCGCGCGTCGTGCCCGCCGGCGTGCCGAGGCGGATGCCCGAGGTGATGGCCGGTTTGGCCGGATCGTACGGGATCGCATTCTTGTTGCAGGTGATGAAGGCACGATCGAGTGCCTTTTCCGCCGCCTTGCCCGTCGTCTGCTTGGGCCTGAGGTCCACCAGCATCAGATGGTTGTCGGTGCCGCCCGAGACGATGTCGAGCCCGCGTTCCTGCAAGGTCGCCGCCAATGTCTGCGCATTCTCGACGATCCTGCGTGCGTAATCGCGAAATTCGGGGCGCAGCGCCTCGCCCAGCGCCACCGCCTTGGCGGCGATGACATGCATCAGCGGTCCGCCCTGCAAACCCGGGAAGATCGCGCTGTTCATCTTCTTCGCGATCGTCTCGTCATTGGTGAGGATCAGGCCGCCGCGCGGGCCGCGCAGCGACTTATGCGTCGTCGAGGTGACGACATGCGCGTGGGGCAGCGGGTTGGGGTGCATGCCGCCCGCGACGAGGCCGGCGAAATGCGCCATGTCGACCATCAGCCACGCACCCACCTCGTCCGCGATCTCGCGGAAGCGTGCGAAATCCCAGACGCGCGAATAAGCGGTGGCGCCGGCGATGATCAGCTTAGGCCGATGCTGGCGCGCCATCTCGGCGATCGCGTCCATGTCCAGCATCTGGTCCTGCTGGCGCACGCCATAGGGGATCGGCTTGAACCATTTGCCCGACATGTTGACCGGCGACCCGTGCGTCAGATGGCCGCCGGCGGCGAGATCGAGGCCCATGAAGCTGTCGCCCGGTTCCAGCAGGCCCAGGAACACAGCCTGGTTCATCTGGCTGCCCGAATTGGCCTGCACATTGGCGAAGCGCGCGCCGAACAGCTCCTTGGCCCGCTCGATCGCCAGCGTCTCGATCACGTCGACATATTCGCAGCCGCCATAATAGCGCTTGCCCGGATAGCCCTCGGCATATTTGTTGGTGAGGATCGAACCCTGCGCCTCCAGCACCGCGCGCGAGACAATATTCTCCGAGGCGATCAGTTCGATCTTGTCGCGCTGGCGGCCGAGTTCGTCGGCGATGCTGGCCGCGATCGCGGGATCGGACTCCGCCAGGCTGCGGGTGAAGAAGCCGCCGGCCGACGCATCCGACGGCGTGGGGGCCAGGCGGACGGGGTTCGTGCTCATGCGGGCTGCCTTTCGGAGGAGAGAGCGGTGAGATCGGGATGGCCGAGCTTCTCGACACGCCGCGCGTGGCGGCCGCCGTCGAAGGCGGTGCCGAGAAATTCAGTGAGAATGTCCTTCGCGGTATCGACACCGACGAGCCGCGCGCCGAAGGCGACGACATTGGCGTCGTTATGCTGCCGGGCGAGGCGGGCCGAAAGTCCGTCGTCAACGCGCGCGCAGCGACAGGCGGGATTGCGGTTCACCGCGATCGAGATGCCGATGCCCGATCCGCACAGCGCGACGCCCTTCGTCGCCTCGCCCGCGGCGATGCTCGCCGCCAGCTTGTAGCCATAATCGGGATAATCGACCGAGTCGGCGGTCGCGGGGCCGAGATCGCGCACGACATGGCCCTGTTCGCGCAGCCATTCGGCGAGGATCGCCTTCAGTTCGAAAGCGGCGTGATCGGATGCGATGGCGATCGTCTCGGCCAACAGACGGGTCCTTACGAATTCGGTCCGGGGAATCGATGGCGGCTATCTAGTGGCTATGCCGCCGAAACGCCACCGCCCAATGTGGCGCGGCGCATTTTTGAGTTATCCTGGTGCACCAGTAACCGAAAAAGCTCAGGCGGCGAGCCGCAGCTCCATCCGGTCCCAGATCTCGACGAGCGCGTCGGTCAGCTCGCGCATCATCGCCTCGTCATGCGTCGGACCGGGGGTGAAGCGCAGCCGTTCCGTCCCGCGCGGGACGGTGGGATAATTGATCGGCTGCACATAGACGCCATATTCGGCGAGCAATATGTCGCTGATCCGCTTGGCGTTCACCGGATCGCCGACCATCAGCGGCACGATATGCGTGGTCGACGGCATCACCGGCAGGCCCGCCTCGCGGAACATCGCCTTGAGCTTCGCCGCCGCTTCCTGCTGCGCATCACGCTCGACACTTGACGCCTTCAGATGACGGATGCTCGCCAGCGCGCCGGCGACGAGCACCGGCGAGAGCGAGGTGGTGAAGATGAAGCCGGGCGCGTAGCTGCGGATCACGTCGATGATCGTCTTGTCCGCCGCGATATAGCCGCCCATGACGCCGATCGCCTTGGCCAGCGTGCCTTCGATGATGGTGAGGCGGTGCGCCGCGCCGTCGCGATCCGAAATGCCGCCGCCGCGCGGGCCGTACATGCCGACGGCGTGCACCTCGTCCAGATAGGTCAGCGCGTTATATTTGTCGGCAAGATCGCAGATCGCGTGGATGGGCGAGACGTCGCCGTCCATCGAATAAACGCTTTCGAAGGCGATCAGCTTCGGCGCCTGCGGATCGGCCGCGGCAAGCAGCTCTTCGAGATGGGCGAGATCATTGTGCCGGAAAACGCGCTTCTCGCAGCCCGAATTGCGGATGCCCGCGATCATCGAGGCGTGGTTCAGCTCGTCCGAGAAGATGATGCAGCCCGGCAGCACCTTGGCGATCGTCGAGAGCGTCGCTTCGTTCGAGACATAGCCCGAGGTGAAGAGCAACGCGCCTTCCTTGCCGTGCAGGTCGGCCAGCTCCGCTTCGAGATCGTTATGATAATGGGTGTTGCCGCCGATGTTGCGCGTGCCGCCCGAGCCGGCGCCGACATCGTGGAGCGCTTCCTCCATCGCCGCGATGACATCGGGATGCTGGCCCATCGACAGATAGTCGTTCGAGCACCAGACGGTGATCGGCTTTGGCCCGTTATGCCCCGCGAAGCAGCGCGCGTTGGGAAAGGCGCCCTTGTTGCGGAGAATTTCGATGAAGACCCGGTAGCGCCCCTCGGCATGAAGGCGGTCAATCGCCTGGGCGAATACGCGCTGATAATCCAAGAGATTCACTCCACGGGACTCTTCGGGCGCGTATCTATGCGCTGAGCCGCCCGGAATCCAGCGCGAACGGCTCGCAATAAGCGGCGCCCCTTGCCGGGCGACCCGCCGAAAGGCTGAGGCTGGCCTGCGTCAGAGAAACTCGATCCGTTTGAGGCCGAAGCGGGCGAGCGCATCGCTGAGGCCCGGCGACAGGTCGAAGCGCGCGGTGAAAACGGCGACTCCCTCGACTGGCGTGGCGGGCCAGCCCTGTCCTTCGGTGAGAAAGGCGACGCGGCGCGCAATACCGGGGCCGCCGTCCACGAACGTCAGCGGGCGCGGGCTGGCCGCCGCCAACTCGTCCTCAACCAACGGGAAATGCGTGCAGGCGAGGACGACCGTGTCGATCCGCTCGCCGCCGGGCTTCCCGAGCAGGCCACACAGTTCGCGCGCATAATCGGCAGGATCGGTGGCGTCACCGCGCAGCTTGGCCTCGGCCAGTTCCACCAGCCGCGCCGAGCCGTGGCGGATGACGAGGCAGTCCGCCGCGAACTCGGCCGACAGCCGGTCGACATAGGGCTGGCGGACCGTCCCGTCGGTGCCCAGCACCCCGATCGCGCGCGTCGTCGAAAGCGCGGCGGCGGGCTTGATCGCGGGCACCGTGCCCACCACCGGCACCGCGAGCGCCGCGCGCACCGTGGTGAGCGCCATCGTCGAGGCGGTGTTGCAGGCGATCACGACGAGACGGGGGCGATAGCGCTCCACCAGACGCCCGAGCAGCGCGGGCACCCGCGTCGCGATCTCGGCTTCGCTGCGCGTGCCATACGGAAATCCGCCATTGTCAGCGGCATAGACGATCGGCGCCTGCGGCAGCAGCGCGCGGGTGGGGCCGAGGACGGAGAGACCGCCCACGCCGGAATCGAAAAAGAGGATCGGGCTGGCATCGTTCATGGCGGCCCGCCATACGATCCGCTGCGGCCCGAGAAAAGCGCGCGCCTGTGGATATCTGCGAAAAGCGATAATTTGCAGATTGTTAGATAGGGCAAATATGGTTTATGTTGCATATGCAACAGAGGGATCACCTTTTGGACATCGGACCTATGACGTCGGCCGCGCTGGCGCTGCTGGGTGGGTATCTGCTCGGATCGATTCCGTTCGGCGTCCTCGTCACGCGCCTGGCGGGGGCCGGCGACGTGCGACAGATCGGTTCGGGCAATATCGGCGCCACCAACGTGCTCAGGACCGGCCATAAGGGGCTGGCGGCGCTGACGTTGCTGCTCGACATGGGAAAGGGCGCGGTCGCGGTGCTCCTCGCCGGCTGGTTCGCGCCCGATCTCGTGCCGCTGGCGGCGGTCGGCGCCTTTTTCGGCCACCTCTATCCGGTCTGGCTGCGTTTCAGGGGCGGTAAGGGCGTGGCGACGTTGCTGGGCCTCGCGCTCGCGCTGTACTGGCCGTGCGGGCTGGCGTTCGCGCTCGTCTGGCTGGGGGCGGTGCTGGCGACGCGCTACTCCTCGGTCGGCGGCATCGCGAGCGCCTTTGCGCCGCCGGTGGTCGCCGCTTTTGCGGCGCGTTCCGGGCTGACCCTGATGTTTCTCGCTTTCGCCCTGATGGTGCTCTGGAAGCATCGCGGCAATCTGGAAAGGCTGCTGGCGGGCACCGAACCGCGGATCGGCGCGGCCTGACTTGTCCGACGCGGTAGACCTGGAAGACCGGATCGCACGGCTGCGCCTGATCCGCACGCCGACGATCGGCCCGATCACCTATGCCCAGCTTCTCGCGCGTTTCGGCACGGCGCAACTGGCGCTGAAGGCGGTGCCCGATCTCGCCCGGCGCGGCGGCGGCAAGCCGCCCGTGCTGGCGACGCGCGATGCGATCGAACGGGAGATCGCGGTGGTCGCGGCGCTGGGCGCGCGCTACCTGTTTCGCGGCGAAGGCGCTTATCCGCCGCTGCTGGCTGAGATTGAAAGCGCGCCGCCCGCGATCATCGCGAAAGGCGATCGCGCGCTCACCCGCCGGCCGGCGGTGGCGATGGTCGGCGCGCGCAACGCCTCGGCCGCCGCGATCCGTTTCGCACGCCAGCTTGCCGCCGATCTCGCCGCCGAGGGGGTGATCGTCGTTTCGGGGCTGGCGCGCGGCATCGACACCGCCGCGCATGGCGGCGCGCTCGACGGCGGCACGATCGCGGTGATCGCGGGCGGCATCGACGTCACCTACCCGCCCGAAAATGCCGATCTCCAGCGCGCGATCGGGGAGCGCGGCCTGCTGATCGCCGAACAGCCGCCGGGACTGGAGCCGCGCGCGCGCCATTTCCCCTATCGCAACCGGATCATCGCCGGCATCGCGCGCGGCACGGTGGTGGTTGAGGCGGCGCCGCGATCAGGCTCGCTCATCACCGCGCGCTATGCCGGCGAGTTCGGGCGCGACGTGATGGCGGTGCCCGGATCGCCGCTCGATCCGCGCGCGCAGGGCTGCAACCATCTCATCCGCGACGGCGCGATTTTGGTGCAGAGCGTCGCCGACATTCTCGAATCGCTTGGCCCAATCGGCGGTGGTCCGGTGGCGAGCCCGCCGCAATCTTACGCGCCGCCGCCCTCCAGCATCGACGCGAGCGAGAGGGAGCGACGGCTGGTGGCGGGGCTGCTCGGCCCCGTGCCCGTGCCGGTGGACGAACTGGTGCGGCTCAGCGACTTGCCGCCCGCCATCGTCCAGACAATATTGCTGGAGCTGGAGCTGGCCGGGCGGCTGGAACGTCATGCCGGCGGTCGCGTCAGCCTCGCCTGACACCTGCGTCATGCCTCTTGACGAGTCGCGGTCTGCATTCCCACCCTTGCGCGTACGTATGAGGGACCTGCCGATTTCATGAAACTTGTCGTCGTCGAATCGCCCGCCAAGGCGAAAACCATCGAGAAATATCTCGGCCCCGGCCATCGCGTGCTGGCCTCCTACGGCCATGTCCGTGACCTGCCGGCGAAGGACGGCTCGGTCGATCCCGAGAACGGCTTCGCGATGGAGTGGGAAAATTACGCCGACAAGGCGCGCCAGCTGAAGGCGATCACCGACGAGGCGAAGAGCGCCGACACGCTGATCCTCGCGACTGACCCCGATCGCGAGGGCGAGGCGATTTCCTGGCATGTGCAGGAAGTGCTGAAGAAGCGTCGCGCACTGCCCGTCGACGTGCAACGCGTCACCTTCAATGCGATCACCAAGTCGGCCGTCACCGACGCGATGGCGCATCCGCGCGCGATCGATGAGGATCTGGTGGACGCCTATCGGGCGCGCCGCGCGCTCGACTATCTCGTCGGCTTCACCCTGTCGCCGGTGCTGTGGCGCAAGCTGCCGGGCGCCAAGTCGGCGGGGCGGGTGCAGTCGGTCGCGTTGCGCCTCGTCGTGCTGCGCGAGCGTGAGATAGAAGCGTTCAAGCCGCAGGAATATTGGTCCGTCGCCGCCGATATGGAACAGGATGGCGTGCCGTTCATCGCCCGTCTGGTTCGCTGGCGCGGGGAGAAGATCGATCGGCTTTCGATCGGCACGGGCAAGGATGCCGAGGCCGCGAAGGCCGATGTCGAGACGGGCCGTTTCGCTGTCGCCTCGGTCGAGACGAAGCCGCTCACGCGCAATCCGCCGCCGCCCTTCACCACATCGACGCTCCAGCAAGAGGCCGCGCGCAAGCTCGGTTTCTCGGCCAGCCACACGATGCGGGTCGCCCAGAATCTCTACGAGGACGGGGCGATCACTTATATGCGGACCGACGGCGTCCAGATGGATGCCGGCGCGATTTCCGCCGCGCGCGGCGCGATCGCGAACCGCTATGACGCCTCCTATGTGCCCGACAAGCCGCGCCATTATTCGGCGAAGGCGAAGAATGCGCAGGAGGCGCATGAGGCGATCCGGCCCACCGATTTCGCGAAGGACCGCGCCGGCTCGGGCGATCATGCGCGCCTCTACGACCTGATCTTCAAGCGCGCGCTGGCGAGCCAGATGGCCTCCGCGCGGCTGGAGCGGACGACGGTGGAGCTGGTCGACGGCACCGGCCAGCACGCGCTGCGCGCCACCGGGCAGGTGGTGCTCTTCCCCGGCTATCTCGCCCTCTATGAGGAAGGCCGCGACGACAAGCCGGCGGGTGCGGGCGCGGGCGAGGAGGAGGATGACAGCCGCCGCCTGCCGCATCTGAAGGAGGGCGACAGCCCCGCGAAGAAGGCGGTCCATGCCGAGCAGCATTTCACCCAGCCGCCGCCGCGCTATTCGGAGGCGAGCCTCGTCAAGAAGATGGAGGAGTTGGGGATCGGCCGCCCGTCCACCTATGCCTCGATCCTCCAGACGCTCAAGGATCGCGACTATGTGACGATCGAGAAGAACCGCTTCATTCCGCAGGAAAGCGGCCGCCTCGTCACCTCCTTCCTCGAACGCTTCTTCGAACGCTATGTCAGCTTCGATTTCACCGCCGGGCTGGAGGAGGAACTGGACGATATTTCCGGCGGCCGCGCGCAGTGGCAGGCGGTGCTCGAAGCTTTCTGGCGCGATTTCAAGCCCAAGACGGCGGAGGTGATGGAGCAGAAGCCGAGCGAGGTGACCGCCGCGCTCGACGAGTTCCTCGCCCCCTATCTTTTCCCCGATAAGGGCGACGGCAGCGATCCGCGTCTCTGCCCGGTCTGCCAGAACGGGCGGCTGGCGCTGCGCGGCGGGCGCTTCGGCGCCTTCATCGCCTGCTCCAACTATCCCGAGTGCCGCTATACGCGCCGCTTCGGTCAGGGCGGCGCGGAGCAAAGCGGGGCCGATGCCGGCCCGGTCGTACTCGGCGCCGATCCGGCGACGGGCGAGGAGGTGACGAAGCGCACCGGCCGCTTTGGCCCCTATGTCCAGCTTGGCGAGGGCAAGGAGGCGAAGCGCGGATCGATCCCCAAGGACGTGCCCGAGGCGGACGTGGATCTGGGCTGGGCGCTGAAACTGCTCTCGCTCCCGCGCGAGATCGGCGCGCATCCCGAAACGGGCAAGCCGATCACCGCCTCGATCGGCCGCTACGGTCCCTATCTCGCGCATGACGGCAAATATGCGCGGCTCGGTTCCACCGCCGAGGTGTTCGAGACGGGGATGAACGCCGCCGTCGTCAAGCTGGCCGAGGCGGCGGCAGGCGGCGGGCGGCGGCAGGCCGCGCGCGAGCCGCTCAAGACCTTCGGCGAAAGCCCCGTAACGGGCAAGGAAGTCAAGCTGATGGAAGGGCGCTTCGGCCCTTATGTCACCGACGGCGAAACCAACGCGACACTTCCCAAGTCGGCTGATCCCGCGACGCTCGACGCCGAAACCGCGCTGCGCCTCCTCGCCGAACGCGCGGCGAAGGGCCCCGCCAAGGGGAAGGCGAAAAAGAAAGCCGCGCCGAAGAAGGCGGTGACGAAAAAGGCCGGCGCGAAGAAGAAGGCCGATTGATCCCAAAGTCTGTGGGGGTTTTCAGAACGCTTCTAAACCTGCCTGACATTCCCGCGCAGGCGGGAATGACGAATTGGGAGCAGGCGCGATTCCGCCCATCACTCCAACTGTCGTTCCGGCGAAAGCCGGACTCCATGGAAGCGGCTAGCCCATAACGTAGCGAGCCGAGTCCATGGGCCCCGGTGTCCGCTGGGGTGACGGGAGGGGAGCGTGGCCACCGCCCCCTCCTCGCCCTGCGTCAGGCGTCGCCCCACACCTCGCGTGCGACGTCGACCACCAGTTCCAGTTTGGCGCGCTGCTGCGCCACGCTGATGTCATTGCCCTCCTTGGTGGAGGAGAAGCCGCATTGTGGCGACAGGCAAAGCTGATCGAGCGGGGCGAATTTCGTCGCCGCCTCGATCCGGCGCAATATCTCGCCGCGATCCTCGATCGCCCCCTTCTTGGTGGTGACGAGGCCGAGGACGACGCGCTTATGCCCCTTGGGGAGGAAGCGCAGCGGCTCGAACCCGCCCGAGCGATCGTCGTCGAATTCGAGGAAATAGCCGTCAACGTCGAGTCGGTTGAACAGCGCGTCGGCGACATAGTCATAGCTGCCTGACGCGGCCCAGGAGGAGCGGAAATTGCCGCGGCACAGATGCGTGGTGATCGTCATTCCCGCCGGCTTGTTCGCCACTGCCCGGTTGATGATGTCGATATAGATTTCATGCTGCGATTCCGGATCGCCGCCCTGGTTCGCGATCATCGCGCGCTGGCGCGGATCGTTGAGGTAAGCGAGGCTGGTGTCGTCAAGCTGCAGATAAGTGCAGCCGAGCGCGCCCAGATTGTCGATCTCCTCGGCATAGACGCGGGCGAGGTCGCCGTAGAAATCCTCAAGCCGGGGATAGACCGCCTCGTCGATTGCCGCGCGGCCGCCGCGATAATGGACCATCGAGGGGCTGGGAATGGTCAGCTTCGGCACGCCCGACGAGACATTGTCGCGCAGGAAGAGGAAATCCTGCTCGAAGATCGTCGAGGGCAGCGACAGCTTGCCGCCCACCTTCAGCGCCGCGCTTTCGAAATCGAGATCGCCGCCCTGATTTTCGAAATGGACCTGCAGCTTCTGCGTCGATCGCTCGATCCCGCCGATGCGATAGATATAATCCATATGCCAGGTTTCGCGGCGCACCTCACCGTCGGTGACGCCCTTGAGGCCGACCTCTTCCTGCAAGGCGATGATCTCGCGCACGGCGCGATCCTCGATTTCCGCCAGGCGGGCAGCGTCGATCTTGCCTGCCTTCCAGTCCTCGCGCGCCTCCAGCAGATAGGAGGGCCTCAACAGGCTGCCCACATGGTCGGCACGGAACGGTGCGGTATTCGCCATCATCTTTACTCCCGCTTCAAAGGCGCTCGCCTACAGGCTATAACGATATAAAGATATACTTATATCATGTCATAGGCGAAAAAGATCGAGACATAATGAGGCCGCCCGCGAGAATGGCGGCCCATTGGCAAGCAGAGCTGACCGATCGGACCGGTGAAGATTGCGTCAGGCGCTGTGGGAGGCGTGCACCAGATGCGTGCGCTCCCCGTCACCCCGGCGAAAGCCGGGTCCCCATGGACTCGGGCGCGCTTCGTTATCGGGCGAATCGCCGCCCATGGAGTCCTACTTTCGCCAAATGGCGGGGAGGCGGGTGAGGCTGGAAAGGCGCGAGCTTAGGCTTGTCCCTCGAACTGGCGCCGATGCTCCGCGTCCATCAGCCGTCCGCGTTCGCGTATCGCCTCCGCCATCGGGCGGCCGTCGGCCACGTTGAGCCACAGGCGCAGCAGGAGGCGCCGGTGCGTCTCGCCGTCGATGAAGGCGGTGCGCGAATGGAGAAGCTGGAAATTGTGCCAGAAGAGCAATTCTCCCGGCTGGAGGAGGAAATCGGCGCGGATCTCGGGCCGTGCCGCGATGGCGTCGAAACAGGCCATCGCCTCGCCGAGCCGCTCGGGGATGCCGCCTTCCTCGCGGATGCCGGCCATGAAGACGCGGCTATAGAAGCAGCTTACCTTGCCGTTCACCGCGCAGAAGATCGGCACGTTATGTGGGGAGGGCCGGCCGTCGCGCAGGTCGATCTGCGGGTGGCCTTCATAAAGCGCGGCGAGCAGGTCCGGCCGCTCCTCGCGCATGACATTGTGGATCGCGAGCGCGCTCACCAGCCCGCTCCATCCGCCGCTTTCGGCACTCCGGATCGAGCCCAGCGACAATATCTCGTGGAAGTCGGTATGCGAGCGCAGCTCCATATCGGTCGTGTAGCCGCGCACGGGCCCGCCCACCTCGCGACGGACATAACCGATATGATCGCCCCGTGCGCTCTGCATTACGCCGGTGCCGAGATGGGTGCCGAGCCCCCAATAAAGGCGTTCGAAATCCTCCGGCGACCAGGTTTCGACATCGAGGCCGGAGAGGATGATCCCGCCATGGCCGTTCATGATCGTATCGCGCGCGGCGGCCATCAGTGCGTTGACTTCGGGATTGTCGAACTCGGCCCGCGTGATGCTGTGCGGCGCCCGCCCGCCCAGCGCCGCCACAAGGCGGCCGATCGCCGCGATCTGCGCGGCGCTCAGGCGATGCGTGAGCCCTTCGCGGCCGCCGATGTCCGCGCTTCGCCACGCAGCGGGATGATCGATGTGATGATCGAAGATGGCCGGCACGTTCTTTCCTTCAGCGGCATCATGGTCGCGCCGGCGGCGGCGCTCAACCCTTGGAGATCACCGTCTCCTGTTCGGTGATGAACTCCAGCAGCGCGGGCACACCCGCCGCGATCTGTTCCAGCGCGCGGCGGATCGCCGGAACGATTTCGGCCGGGTCGGTGACACGCTCGCCATAGCCACCGAAGGCGCGGGCCATCGCGGCATAATCGCCCGAAATATCGGTCGCCCGATATTTCTTCGTCGCCTCGGGCATGATCGGCAGCTCGATCGCCATCGCGAAATTATTGAGCAGGATCGACAGGATCGGAATCCGCTCGCGCACCGCCGTCTCGAAATCCATGCCGGTGAAGCCGATCGCGGCGTCACCCCACACATTGATGCAGAGCTTGTCGGGGCAGGCGAGCTTTGCGCCCATCGCAAGGCCGAGGCCATAGCCGAGCTGGGTCGATTTGCCCCAGCCGATATAGCCATGCGGTGAAGACGCCTTCCAAAAGGGCGTCAACTGGTCGCGCGGGCTGCCCGCGTCGTGGGTGATGATCGTATTGGCGACGTCCACCGTCGCCTGCAGATCGGCGAGCACGCGATAGGGGCTGATCGGCGCGCTCGCCGAAGTGCGCTTGGGCGCCCATTCGGCGAGCCATTCGGCCTCGATCGTCTTGATCTCGGCCGCCACCGCATCGAACGAACGCGGGCTGGGCAGCAGGGCGCGGCACGCCTCCATCAACGCCTGCAACGTCAATTGTGCATCGCCGACCAATGCCTGCTCGACGGCCACGCTCTTGTTGATGTCGGTCGCGTCGCTGGTGGCGTGGATCACGCGCTTGCCGGCGGGGATCGCGATGTTGAACGCCGATTCGGTGAAGCTGCAACCGATGCCGAACAGCAGGTCCGCCTTCGCCAGGAAATGCTTCACCGGGCGCGGGAAGCTGTTGCCGCCCGCGCCGAGGGCGAGCGGGTGGGTTTCGTCGAACGTGCTCTTGCCGGGAATGCTCGTCATCACCGGCGCGCCGAGCAGCTCGGCAAGCGTCTGCAATTCGGCGTAGGCGTTCGCCCAATGGACGCCCTGCCCCGAATAGATAACCGGGCATTCGGCCTCGACCAGCGCGCGCGCCGCCGCGCGCACCGCCTCCGGATCGGGCGCGGATCGGGTGCGGATGACGGGCCGGTAATCGAGCGGCGCGCTCAATTCCTCCTCGAACACGTCATAGGGCAGCTCGACCACCACGGGCTGCGGCCGCCCGTTGCGCAGGTAGCTGAAGGCGCGGCGGAAGACATTGGCGGTCTCGTCGGCCGATGTCAGCGGCTCGGCATGTTTGGAGACGCCCGCCATCTCGCGCGTCGAATTGAAGTTGAAGGGCAGATAGGCCGTCCGGCGCGCATAGCCCTGCGGCAGGACGAGCACCGGCACCGAATCGGCGTAGGCCTGCGCCACGCCGCCGAACGCATTTTCCGCGCCCGGCCCGTGCTGCATGCAGAAAACGCCCATGCGCTCACCGCGTGTCATGCGGGACAGGGCGTCGGCCATGTGAAGCCCGGTGCGTTCCTGGCGGACGATCACGGTGCGGATATCGGCCTTCGCGGCGGCCTCCAGCACGGCATTGCGCGGATAGCCGAAGATGATGTCGACTTCCTCGCGCTTCAGGATTTCGGCGATGGCATCGGCGGTCTTCATGGCGGCTGTTCTCCTTCGCTCCGGCTGTCGCCAGATGAAACAGTTCCCCTATCGCCTAGACTCCGGCCGGTTGGTAGGTAAGCGATACGCAAAGGATTGATGCAGGTTTGGAAAGAATGGATAGTCTGACCGACTATCGCATATTCGTTCAGGTGATGAGCGCCGGCAGCCTTTCGGCGGCGGGGCGCGAGCTTGGCCTGTCGCCGGCGGTGATCTCCAAGCGCCTTTCGCGGCTGGAGGAACGGCTGGGTGTGCGCCTCCTGCATCGCTCCACGCGTCATGTAGCGCCGACCGAGATTGGCGAGGAGTTTCACGATCGCATCGTTGCCGCCGTCGCCGCGCTCGATGAGGCCGAAAGCGTCGTCTCCAGCCAGATGCAGCGGCCGGTGGGCCAACTCAAGATTTCGGTCCCGACCTCGTTCAGCCGGCTGCATGTCGCGCCGCTGCTCAAGCCGTTCCTCGACGAAAATCCGGGCCTGCGCGTCTATGTCGATGTGTCGGATTCGTTCGTGGATGTCGTCGCGAACAGCTTCGACATCGCGATCCGCATCATGAAGCCGGCCGATTCGGGGCTCGTCGCGCGCCGGCTGGCGCCCAACCGGCGGATATTGTGCGCGACACCCGCCTATCTCGCCAGGGCCGGCACGCCGCGCATGGCCGATGATCTTGCCGGCCATGCGCTGCTTGCCGCATCCAATCAGGCGCCGTGGCGGATGACGGGGCCTGAAGGCGAAATCTCGATCAGGCCCGATAGCGTCATCCAGACCAATTCGAGCGAGATCATCCGCCAGGCCGTGTTCAGCGGCCTCGGCATCGGTTTCCGCTCCACCTGGGATGTCAGCGAAGGGATCGCCGACGGCCGGCTGGTGCGCGTGCTGCCGGATCATATGGGCGGGCAGGATCACGGCATATACGCGGTCTTTTCGAGCCGGAAGTTCGTGCCGGCCAAGATCCGCTCCTTCGTCGATTTCCTCGTCCGCCGCTTCGGCCCCGAACCCTATTGGGACCGCCAGATCGCCGAGGTGCTGGGCCTGCCCGCGACGGCCGGGGAGGGCGCCGGCTCATCCTGAACGATCCGGTGCATGATGGAAAATATGCGGACAACCGCTGTTCGGGGCGCCGATATCAAGCTACCGCCTGCCGGAATGAAGCATTCCACCCCGCCGAATGCCGACAAGGGCCTGCGCGCCGGCCTGTTTCGCCGCTTGCGCATAGTGGTACGGCGTTATGGCCCGACTGCGCCGGTCTGGCGGCGTCGGCTGGCGACCGGCGCGGGCGCGGTGTCGATCGGCCTCGTGGCCTTGCTCTTCACGGCGCTGGCCAATCGCGCGATCGATCTTTTCGCGACTCTGGCAACGGCGCTGTGGTGGCTTCCGCTGCTGGTGACGCCGCTGGGCTTCGCCCTCATCGCGGCCCTGATCCTGCGCATCGCGCCGGAAGCGTCGGGATCGGGCATTCCGCAGGTCGCCGCCGGCGTCGGCGAGCCGGCGCGCGCCGCCTCGGCCCTTCTCTCGCCCAAGGCGGCGGCGGCCAAGTTCGTGCTGACGATCGCGGCGCTGCTCACGGGCGCATCGGTAGGCCGCGAAGGGCCGACCGTGCAGATTTCGGCGGCCATCATGGTACTTTATCATAAGCTGCTTCGCGTGCCGTTGCGGCCCTCGATGATGATCGCGGGCGGGGCGGCGGGCGTGGCCGCCGCCTTCAACACGCCGCTCGCCGGCGTTACCTTCGCGATCGAGGAATTGGCCGACGCCTATGAGCAGCGCGTTGCCCTGCTCGTGATGACGGCGATCCTGATCGCGGGTATGGTCAGCCTCGGCCTGGCCGGGGACTATATCTATTTCGGCGTCGTGGGCGAAACGATGAGCCTTGGCGCCGTCATCAAGGTGGCTCCCGTGGCCGGCATTCTCGGGGGCGTCACCGGCGGGCTTTTCGCGCGGGCGATGCTGGACTTCAGCAAGCACCGCGATCGCTGGCTCCCCTTTTTCCGGGGAAGGCCGGTCGCCTGGGCGTTCGCCTGCGGCGTCGTCGTCGCGCTCACCGGTGTGTTGACCGGCCTCACCTGGGGAACGGGCTATTCGGCGGCGCGCGCGATCATCGAGGGCACCAGCACCCCTTACTGGTTCGGCCCGGCCAAGCTTCTGGCGACGCTCGCCACGTCGATTTCCGGCTTGCCCGGTGGCATCTTCGCGCCCTCGCTGTCAGCAGGCGCGGGTTTCGGCGCGCTGCTGCGGCCGCTTTTTCCGGGTGAGCCTGGCGGCGCGGTCGTGCTGCTCGGCGTCGTCGCCTATTTCACGGGCGCGGTTCGGGCGCCGCTCACCGCCGTCATCATCATCGTCGAGGCGACGGCGAGCCGCGGCCTGATCCTGCCTTTGTTCACCGCCGCCTTGATCGCCCATGCCGTTTCCCGGCTGGTGTGCAAGGAAAGACTCTATCACGGCCTCGCCCGCCCCTGGCGGGAGAAGCTGCGCACGGAAACGGGGCAAACGTAACGGTGCGCCGGATGCATGGAGCTGACAGCATGTTCGATTGGGCAACCCGCCTTGCGACCCGTTTCTGTCTCGCCGCTTTCGGGCTGTTGCTGCTGGCGGGATGCAGCCATTCCGGCCACTGGAACGATACCGATATTTCGGGCAGCGTCCCCACGCTCAGCTTTTCAATGGTGCGCGCTGAGGATCATAAGGCCGTCACCGGCGCCGATTATCGTGGCAAGGTCACTTTGCTCTATTTCGGCTACACCTTCTGTCCCGATGTCTGTCCGCTGACCCTGTCCAATGTCGCGCAGGTGCTCAAGCGGCTGGGGCCGGATGCCTCGCGCGTCCGCTTGCTTTTCGTCACGGTCGATCCCGATCGCGACAGCCTCGCGGTGCTCAAGCGCTATACCGAGGCTTTCGCGCCCGAGATCGATGGGCTGCGGGGAGACGCCGATGCGCTGGCGGCGCTCGCCCGCCGTTATCGGGTGGCCTATTCGGTGGACCCGCATGGCGCCGGCGGCGCCTATGAGGTGACGCACAGTTCGGGCATCTATGTGTTCGACCGGCGCGGCAAGGCGCGTTTGCTGATAAGCTCGCTATCGACGGCCAGCCCCGATATCGAGGGCGTCGCCGCCGATCTGCGAAGGTTGTTGCGTTAGGCGTCAGGGCGTCAGCGCCCCGTCCAGTTCGAGGAAGAGATCGCCCCCGGAGGCCGGGCGGCGTCCTCCTTCTCCTCGTTCAGCCGAAGCGCGTTGAGCACGAGCAGCAGCGCGACGACGCTCATCATCGCCGGCGGAATCCAGACGATCAGCCCGCCATAGGTCTGGTCGGCCAGCGCGTCGATTGAGGGATAGATACGCCCGCACCACGCATAGAAGCTGTAGAGATCGTGTCCCGCAAGGGCGATCACCGCGCCCATCGCTATCTGGGGGAACATCACCCCCACCGCCAGCACCGCGCGCATGCCGAAGGAAATATGCGCGGCCGGCGTATCGCGCGGATCGAGGACGAGGCTCCAGAACAGCAGCCCGTCGCCCACCATCGTCCAGTTCATCACCAGATAGAGCGTGGGGTCGATCATCGCGCGGAAGTGAATCCCCGGAACCAGCCAGAACGCGATCAGCCCCACGAACAGGAAGGCGGCGAGGAAAGGCTGCCGCGACACGCGCAACAGGCCCAGCGCGAGGGGAGAGGTCGCCCAGCGCCGGACCGGCTCCGGCATCCCGCGCAGGATCGTCGGCCAGGGCCAGGCAAGCGCGATCAGGAACGGCCCCAGATGATGCATCACGACATGCTGGAACCGGTTGAGGAAGAACATATGCTCGGCCAGATATTCATACCGGGTCTGCAACACGGCGTAGAGCAGCGCGACGCCCAGCAGGAAAAGGAGCGTGCGCCAGAGGCGCGGCTTCTCACCGGGCGCGCTCCGCTCCACTCCGCGCACATACCACCAGATCGGAAAGGCCGTCGCGTAGAACCAGGAGAAGGAGAACTCCCACGGCGCGATCGCGGGAAGCGCGCTTTCGTGGAAACGGCATGCCCACCATAGCAGCAGGCTGACGCCGACGATCGCCGCGCCCGCCAGCGTGCCGCGTCTCGATCGGATCGGAATATGTCTCATAGGCTCGATTCAGGCGGAGGAGTCGTGGCGCTGATAGACCCATGAACCAACGCCTTCCACCCCTCCCCTTCAGGGCCGGGGCTCATCTTCTCCCTCGACTTCGCCGCGCCCTCCCGACATAGAACAAGGTGGGAACGGGGGGATTGATGGTAGCTCATGTCGCGACGGTGGCCTTTCTGGGGCTGGAGGCGCGCGCGGTCGAGGTGCAGGTGCAGGTCGCGCCGGGGGTGCCGGCTTTCGTGGTCGTCGGCCTGCCCGACAAGGCCGTGGCCGAAAGCCGGGAGCGGGTGCGCGCGGCGTTGACCGCGATCGGCCTGGCGCTGCCTCCGCGCCGGATCACCGTTAACCTATCGCCCGCCGATCTGCCCAAGGAAGGCTCGCACTATGATCTGCCGATCGCGCTCGGCCTGCTCGGCGCGATGGGCGTGGTCGATGCCGAGACGCTGGCCGGCTACCTCGTCGTGGGCGAACTGGGGCTCGACGGGCGCGTTGCCGCGGCGCCGGGCGTGCTGCTCGCGGCGCTGCACGCGTCCGAGCATGAATTGGGGTTGATCTGCCCCGCCGCGCAAGGGCCCGAGGCGGCGTGGGCCGGCACGATCGAGGTGCTCGCCGCGCCCGATCTGCTGACCCTCCTCAACCATTTCAAGGGCACGGGCCAGCTTGTCCCGCCGCAGCCCGGCGTTGCCGATCAGCCCGTGATCGCGGCGGACCTCGCGCAGGTGAAGGGGCAGGAGATCGCCAAGCGCGCGCTGGAGATTGCCGCGGCGGGCGGCCATAATCTCCTCATGTCCGGCCCACCGGGGGCGGGCAAGTCGCTGCTTGCCGCCTGCCTGTCCGGTATCCTGCCCGAACTGACCCCGGCGGAGGCGCTGGAGGTGTCGATGGTCGCCTCGGTCGCAGGCACGTTGCAGGATGGGCGGCTGATCCGCGCGCGCCCCTTTCGCGCGCCCCACCATTCGGCGTCGATGGCCGCGCTCGTCGGCGGCGGCGCACGGGTGCGGCCGGGCGAGGTCAGCCTCGCGCATCTCGGCGTGCTGTTCCTCGACGAACTGCCCGAGTTTCAGCGCGCCGTGCTCGATTCGCTGCGCCAGCCGCTGGAGACGGGCACCGTCTCGGTGGCGCGCGCCAGCGCACATGTCACCTTTCCCGCCCGCGTGCAGCTTGTCGCGGCGATGAACCCTTGCCGCTGCGGCCATCTCGGCGATGCCTCGCTTGCCTGCGCCCGCGCGCCCAAATGCGCGGCGGATTATCAGGCGAAGGTGTCGGGGCCGTTGCTCGACCGGATCGACCTGCATGTCGAGGTCGCTGCCGTCAGTGCCGCCGATCTCGCGCTGCCGCCGCCCGCCGAAGGCTCGGCCGAGGTGGCGGCGCGTGTCCGCATCGCGCGCGAGATACAAGGTGCGCGCTATGCCGGCCAAGGCGTGCGCACCAATGCCGAGGCCGACGGCCCGCTGCTCGACCGCGTAGCCACTCCCGACGAGTCCGGCCGCGCGCTACTCGCCCAGGCGGCCGCCCAGATGCGCCTCTCCGCCCGAGGCTTCCACCGCGTCCTGCGCGTCGCCCGAACGATCGCCGATCTCGCAGGCGCGGAGGACGTCGGGCGTATCCATGTCGCTGAGGCGCTAAGCTACCGGAGGCAGCCGCCCCGGGCGTGACGCACCCATCACCGCTTCAGCAGAAACACCGCATGTTCGGCGCGGAAGTTTGCGGCGGCGGCGGTTGTGCGGTGGTCGCCGTTCAGGAACCAGGCCTTCTCGACGGTGATGCCGCGTTCGCCCAGGAAGGCGCGGAAATCGTCGATGGTGAAATGGTGGATATTCTCGGTGGCCCACCAGCTTACCGGCAGCGCGCGCGTCACCGGCATCCGCCCGCCCCACAGCAAGGCGAGGCGCACGCGCCAGTGGGCGAAATTGGGGAAGGAGACGAAGGCGCGCCGGCCGATGCGGAGCAGCTCGTCGAGCACGCGATCGGGTGCGCGCGCGGTTTGGAGCGTCTGGCTCAGGATCGCATAGTCGAATGCCTGATCGGGATAGTTGGCGAGATCGGTATCGGCGTCGCCCTGCACCACCGACAGCCCGCGCGCGACCGCCATCGAGACGTTGGCCGCCGCAATTTCTATGCCCCGCGCATCGACCTGCCGCCGGTCGCGCAGCTCGGCCATCAATTCGCCGTCGCCGCAACCGACATCGAGCACGCGGCTGCCCGGCGCGACATTCTCGGCGATGATCGCCAGATCGGGGCGCAGGCTCATGCCTTCACGCCTCGCCCGCGCGCAGGAAGCCGTCGACCACGCGGTTGAGTTCGGGCGCCTCCAGCAGGAAGGCGTCATGGCCGAAGGGGGACGACAATTCGACGAAGCTCACCGCCGCGCCCGCCGCATTGAGCGCGTGGACGACGGCGCGCGCCTCGCTGGTCGGATACAGCCAGTCGCTGTCGAAGCTCACCACGCAGAAGCGTGTCTTCGATCCGCGAAAGGCGTTGGCGAGCAGGCCGCCATGCTCCTCGGCGAGGTCGAAATAATCGATCGCGCGGGTGATATAGAGATAGGAGTTGGCGTCAAACCGTTCGACGAAGCTGATCCCCTGATGGCGCAGATAGCTTTCAACCTGGAAATCGGCGTCGAAGCCGAAGCTTTTCGCGTCGCGCGCCTGCAACCGGCGGCCGAACTTCTCGGTCAGCCCCGTTTCGGAGAGATAGGTGATGTGCGCAGCCATCCGCGCCACGGCCAGCCCCGCCGAGGGCGGGTCGGCATCGGCATAATAATCGCCGCCGCGCCAGCGCGGATCAGCCATGATCGCTTGCCGACCCACCTCGTTGAAGGCGATATTCTGTGCCGAATGGCGGGCGGCGGACGCGATGACGACGGCAGAACGCACCCGATCGGGATAGGTCGCCGCCCATTCGAGCGCCTGCATCCCCCCCATCGACCCGCCGATCACCGCCTCCAGCGTGCCGACGCCCAGATGATCGAGCAACAGCGCCTGGACGCGTACCATGTCGCGCAGGGTGATGACGGGAAAGCGCATGCCATAGGGCATCAGGCACGCCGGATCGATGCTCGCCGGGCCCGACGTGCCCATGCAGCTTCCCAGCACATTCGAACAGATGATGAAATGGCGTGCGGGATCGATCGGGCGGCCCGTGCCGACCATCCGCGTCCACCAGCCGGGCTTGCCGGTGATCGGATGGGTCGAGGCGACATGCTGGTCGCCCGTCAGCGCGTGGCAGATCAGGATCGCGTTCGATCCGTCCTCGGCCAGCCGGCCATAGGTTTCATAGCCGATGTCGATCGGCCCGAAGCGCAGGCCGCCGTCCAGCTCCAGAGGGCCGGGGAGCGTAACAGAGCGGGCAAGGCCGAAGCGCTGGTCGAGATCGGACATGGAGGAGGCGGAGGCTTGGGCGGGTGCGCTATGAATGTCAACGCCCGCAACGCAAGAGTGGGGCTATTGTCGGCGCGGTTCCTGCTTTAAAGGCGCTTCCGTCATGACCAGCCTTGCCCCCAAGCCGTGGATCACGGCCATCGCACCCTATGTGCCCGGCCGCTCCACCACCGACGACGGCCGCAAGGTCGCCAAGCTGTCTTCGAACGAAAATTCGCTGGGGACGGGGGCGGCCGCGCGCGATGCCTTCCTGGCCGCCGCCTCGTCGCTCAACTATTATCCCGACGCCGCCGCCACCGAATTGCGCGAGACGATCGCCGCGAAATACGGCCTCGATCCGGCGCGCGTGATCCACGGCACGGGATCGGACGAATTGCTCCATCTCGCCGCTGGCGCCTTCGCGGGGCCGGGCGACGAGGTGCTGTTCGTCCGCTACGGTTTTTCGGCCTATCCGATCGCGGCGCGGCGCGTGGGGGCCACTCCCGTCGAGACGCCCGATCGCGATTATGCGACCGATGTGGACGCGCTGCTTGCCCACGTCACGCCGAAGACGCGCGTCCTGTTCCTCGCCAATCCAAACAATCCGACCGGCACTTACGCGTCGAAGGCCGATCTGGCGCGCCTCTATGCGGGCCTCCCCAACGATTGCCTGCTGGTGGTCGATCATGCCTATGCCGAATATCTCGACGCGGCCGATGACGATGGCGCCTTCGCGCTGGCGCGGGAGGCGCCGAACGTGCTCGTCACGCGGACCTTTTCGAAGATTTACGGATTGGCCGCCGCGCGGGTGGGCTGGGCCTATGGCCCCGCGCCGGTGATCGATGCGATGCAGCGCATCCGCGCGCCCTTCAACATCGCCACGGCGGGGCAGGAGGCGGCGGTGGCGGCGCTTGGCGACGACGCGTTCGTGGAGAAGAGCCGCGCACATAATGCGCAATGGCGAAACTGGTTCGCGAACGAGATCGCCGCGCTGGGCAATGCCGGCGTCCGCGCGGTGCCGTCGAAGGCGAACTTCCTGCTGGTGCTGTTCGAAGGGGCGGTGACGGCCGAGACGGCATATCGCCGGCTGATGGAGAAGGGCTATATCGTCCGCTGGCTGCCCGGTCAGGGCCTGGCGCACGGCCTCAGGATGACGATCGGCACCGAGGAGGAGACGCGCGGGCTGGCCGCCGCGCTGCGCGAGATCGTGGGCGGGGGCGCCTGATGCTGCCTTTCTCCCGGGTTACGATCATCGGGCTGGGCCTGATCGGCTCCTCGATCGCGCGCGCGGTGCGCCTCTACATGCCCACGGTGCGGCTGACGGCCTATGACGCCGATCCTGAAGTGCGCGAGCGGGTGCGCGAGCTGGGCATCGTCGATGACGTCGCCGATACGCCGGGCGCGGCCGTCACCGATGCCGATCTCGTGATCCTCTGCGTGCCTGTCGGCGCGATGGGCGCGGTCGCGGCGGCGATCGCCGCCGATCTGCCCGCCGATGCGGTGGTCAGCGACGTGGGCGGATCGAAGGAGAGCGTCATCGCGGCGCTGCGCGGGGCCTTGCCGGATGCGATCATCGTCCCCGGCCACCCGGTCGCGGGCACCGAGCATTGCGGCCCCGATTCGGGTTTCGCGACCCTGTTTCGCGGCCGCTGGTGCATCCTGACCCCCGAGGAAGGCGCGCCCGAGCAAGCCGTCGTCCGGGTGCGGACCTTATGGGAGGCGTTTGGCGCGCATGTCGAGATCATGTCCGCCAAACATCATGATCTCGTGCTCGCCGTCACCAGCCATGTGCCGCACCTGATCGCCTATACGATCGTCGGCACCGCGTCCGATCTGGAGGAGGTGACGCGCGGCGAGGTGATCAAATATTCGGCCGGCGGCTTCCGCGACTTCACCCGCATCGCCGCGTCGGACCCGACGATGTGGCGCGACGTGTTCCTCAACAATCGCGACGCGGTGCTGGAGATACTCCAGCGCCTCACCGAGGACCTGACGGCGCTCCAGCGCGCGATCCGCTGGGGCGATGGCGACACCCTGTTCAACCTTTTCTCGCGCACCCGCGCGATCCGGCGCGGGATCATCGAGCAGGGGCAGGACGACGAGCGCCCCGATTTCGGCCGCGCGCACGACTGAAACCGATCAGATACGCTTCGACAGCGCAATCGCCATGCGGCAGCCGAGGCGGATCGCGCCCGACAGGATCGGATAGGCGGGGGCTTCCTCCGCGCCTTCCTCGATCGCGATGTCGCGATGCTCGATCTCCTCGGCGCGGAAGGCAGTAACGACCTCGCTCAACTCGGGGTCGGCATCGCCGAGCGCGTCGAGCTGCTCGCCATAATGGCGGTCTATCTCGGTCTCGATCGCGGCGGTGCAGGCCATCGCCGCCTTGGGGCCGATCAGCGCGGTGGCGGCGCCCAGCGCGAAACCGGCCACATCCCAGACGGGCTGGAGCAGAGTGGGCCGGACGCCGCGCTCGGTCAGCATGGCGTCGAAACGGGCGCGATGCTGCTCCTCCTGTCGCGCCATGCGCGCGATGGCGCGCGCGGCGGGGACGCGATCGCCCATCACGGCAAGCTGGCCGGCATAGATACGCGTCGCGCCATATTCGCCCGCCTGGTCGACGCGCAGCATCGATTCGGTATCGGGACTCAGCGGCGTTTCAGGCATAAAATCCCTATGAGGATCGCTCCGGAAATCGAAAAAAGCGCGTTCCAGCCCGCGAGCGAGACGCCGAACAGCGACCATTGCACTTCGTCGCAGCGGATCGTCGGCGCGCTCATGATTTGGTCGAGCACCGAGGCCGCATCGCCGCCGCCGGTGATCAGCGCGCTGCATTGGGTGAAGCCCTGCCACCAGCCATATTCGACGCCCGCGTGAAAAACGCCGATCGCTCCGCTGATGAAAATGGCCAACGCAGCAAGCAGGGTCAGCGCCCGGCTGGCCGACGTGCGGCGCAGCAGGATGGCGAGCAGCGCGAGGGCGAGCGCGGCATAATGCGGCCAGCGCTGCCAGTGGCACATCTCGCACGGATAGAGCCCGCCGATGATCTGCGATCCCCACGCCCCGGCGAGCAGGGCCGCCGGCAGCAGCAGGGCGAGGAGACGCGCGCGGGCGAGGCTGTTCACGTCAGTCCGCGGCCGTCTTGGGCTTCGCCGGCGACGCCTTGGCCTGCGCGGCCGGCGGGCCGAGCCGGGCGATCGTCTTCAGCGCATAATCGAGCTGGAAGTCCTTGATGCCCTCTTTCTTCAGCGCATCGGCGGTGGCGGAGAAGCGCGGATCGCCCTTGGGATCGTCCTCCAGCACGCTGTCGTCGATCTTCGCCGAATTGATGAGGTGGCGGCGCAGGTCCGCCTCGCGCAGGCGCGGCCGGCCCTTATAATCGGGGTCGGTAAGCTGCGGTACGACGATATCGGGCTTGATCCCGCCTTCCTGTACCGACCGGCCCGACGGCGTATAATAGCGCGCGGTGGTGAGGCGCAGCGCGGTGTCGTCCGACAGCGGCAGCAAAGTCTGCACCGATCCCTTGCCGAAGCTGGTTTCGCCCATCACCAGCGCGCGGCGGTGATCCTGCAACGCGCCCGCGACGATCTCGGCGGCGGAGGCAGAGCCCGCATCGACGAGGACGATGATCGGCAGGCCGTGCGCAAGGTCGCCCGGCCGGGCGTAATAACGCTCGATATCGCTCTTCTCGCGGCCGCGCTGCGACACGATCTCGCCATGGTCGAGGAAGGCGTCGCTCACTTCGACCGCCTGATCGAGCAGGCCGCCGGGATTCTCGCGAAGATCGACGATATAGCCGAGCGGCTGCCCGCCGAGCGTCTTGTCGATCCCCGCCAGTGCCGCGCGCACGCCTTCGCCCGTCTGCTTGCTGAAGCCGTTGATGTTGATGACGCCGACGCGACCCTTCACCTCCCACTTCACCGGCTTGATCTGGATGATCTCGCGCGTGATCGTGACGTCGAACGCCTTGTCGCGGCCGGGGCGGACGATGGTGAGCTTGATCTTGGTGCCCGGCGCGCCGCGCATCTGATCGACGGCGTCGTCCAGCGTGCCGCCATAGATCAGCTTGCCGTCGATATTGGTGATATAATCGCCCGCTTTGATCCCCGCGCGCCAGGCGGGCGTGTCCTCGGTCGGCGAGATAACCTTGACCGCGCCGTCCTCCATGCCGACGGTGAGGCCGAGGCCGCCATAATTGCCGTCGGTCTGCGTCTTCAGATTCTGGAAATCGCGCGCGTCGAGATAGGAGCTGTGCGGATCGAGGCTGGCGAGCATGCCGTCGATCGCGCCGCGGATCAGCGTCTTGTCGTCCACCTTGTCGACATAGTCGGCGCGCACCGTCTGGAACACGTTCATGAACTGGTCGAGTTCCTGGAACGTCTGCGCGTCCTGCGCGGCAAAGCCCCCGGTGACGGCGGGAAGCAGCGCGACGACACCGACGAGCAGGGTGGAACGCAACAGGAATCTGGGCATGGAGGATGGTCTTTCAGAAAAACTTGGGGGCCACGTTACATGCTTTTGCGGATCGACAAAAGGCGGGCAATGCCGTGCTTATCCGTTGGCGAGGCCGGCGAGGTCCACCGGCTTGTCGTCATGCCGCAGCTCGATCGTGACGGTCGGCCGGACGGCATCGGCGCGGCCGATCGGATCGCCGCGGCGCACGCGATCGCCCACATCGACGGCAAGCGCGGCAAGGCCGGTCAGCACGCTCGTCCAGCCCGCGCCATGATCGACGATGACGATCCGGCCATAGCCGTGGAACGGGCCGCCATAAACGATCTTGCCGTCCGCCGGCGCGATCACATGCGCATTCGGCGCGGTGGCGAGGGTGAGGCCGCGCGCGCGGATGCCGGCGGGCGACAATTCGCCGAAACCGGTGACGATCCGGCCCGCCACCGGCATCCTGAATGGCCGCTTCTTGGGCGCGGAGCGGACGAGGAGCGGCGGGACCGCGCCCGCGATCGCCGGGCGCGGCAAGGGGCCGGACAAGGCGGCGAGGCGCGTGCGCGTGGCGTCCTCGGCATCGGCGCGGTGCATCAGGTCGACAATGTCGCGCGCTTCCGCGCCGAGCGCGAGGGCGCGATCCTGCGCGTGCATCGCCTGATCGACATAGGTTTGCGACTGGCCGCGAAGATCGGCCTCGATCGCGGCGAGCGCGAGACGATCTTTTTCCAGCCGCGCGCGGGCGACACGTCGCGCCGTCGCCGCCTTTTCCGCCTCGTCACGCAGGCGGGCGCTCTGCTCCATATCCGCGCGGAGGTCGGCGGTACGTGCTTTGATCGCCGGCACCGCCTCGGCGAGCAGCGCGCGGACATGCGCCATATCGGTGATCGAGCCCGGCTGGAGCAGCGCCAGCGCGGGCGGCCGCCGCGCCATCACCTGCAACGCCGCCGTCAATCGCAACACCGGCGCGCGCCGCGTGGCGAGGCGCGCCTGCTGGTCGGCCTGTACCTGTTCGGCCAGCGCGACGCGTGCCTCGGCGGCGGCGACCTCCGCCTCGGCGGCGCGGACGCGCGCGGCGGCCGCAGCCTCCGCCGCCTGGGCGCGCCTCGCCTTCCGGGCGGTCGCTTTCGCCTGCGCTTCGAGCCGCCCGGCCTGGGCGGCGGCGGCGCGCGCATCCCGCCGCGCCTCGGCGAGCGCCTCGCGCGAGGCTTCGATCGGCGCCGCGCCGATCAGCCGTGCAGCGGGAACGCCTGCGCCAGGCACCAGGAGGAGAAGCAGCCCGGCGCGGGGCAAACGGCGCATCGCCCTCATCCCTCGCGATGATAGGGGTGGCCGGCGAGGATGCTCGTCGCGCGCCAGAGCTGTTCGGCCAGCATCGCCCGTGCCATCAGGTGCGGCCAGGTCGCTGTGCCGAACGCCAGCAGAAGGTCCGCCTCGGCGCGGGTCGCATCGTCGAATCCATCGGCCGCGCCGATCAGGAAACGCGCCTCGCGACGGCCGTCGTCGCGCCAGCGGCCCAGCCTCTCCGCGAAGGCGCGCGAGCCGAGTTGCTCGCCCTTTTCGTCGAGCATGACGCGCATCGTGCCGGCCGCCGCATCGGGCATGCGGCCGCCGCGATCGGGAAGCTCGGTGATCTTCGTCGGCCAGGCGATCCGCTTCATGTAGCGATCGACCAGTTCCGCCTCCGGCCCCCGTCCGATCCTGCCGCGCGCGACGATGTGGAGGAGCAACGCCTCAGGCTTCGGCGGTTGCCCGGCCCGGCGCGTCCTTCTCCTCCTCGAAACCCCACATGCGCTCCAGATTGTAGAAGCTGCGGACCTCGGGGCGGAAGAGGTGGACGATCACGTCGCCGGCATCGATCAGCACCCAGTCGGCGGTGGGCAGCCCCTCGGTGCGCGCGGTGCGGCCGGTTTCGGCCTTGATCCGCTCGACCAGCTTCTGCGCCATCGAGGCGACCTGACGCGTCGAACGGCCGCTGGCGATCACCATATGATCGGCGATGCTGCTTTTGCCGGCGAGCGGGATGGTGACGACCTCCAGGGCCTGATCGTCATCGAGCGAGCGGAGCACGAGCTTGTGAAGCGCGGCTGATGGCCCTGTATCTTCGGTGCCCTCGCGGGCGGCGGTACTGAGAGGCAAAGATTTTCCTAATCTATGGCCTTGCGCGTCACGGAGTCGCGCAGGGCATGGTGGGTGAAGGCATGAAACCAGAGCGGGTTTTCGGCCCGCAGCCGGGTCGCGGATCCTGGGTCGGGGCGAAAGCGCAACAGCACGAGCGCCGGCGGTCTCCACGTCGTCCAGCATTTCCCCTGGCGTGCGGGCCGGACGAACTGCCGCAGCCAGCCCATCGCCCTTACGGCGCGAGCGGTGCTATCATATCCCGGTCTGGCGATGACGGCAATCGGAACCGTGCGCGCGATCCGCCGCCAGTCCTTCCAGCGGGGCAACTGGGCGAGATTGTCGCTGCCCATCAGCCAGATGAAACGCCGGTGGGGATAAAGGCGAACGAGCTTTTGCAGCGTGTCGGCGGTGTAGCGCGTGCCCAGCTCGCGTTCGATCGCGGTCACGCGAATCGGCGCGCGCCGGGCCATCGCGCGCGCCGAGGCGAGGCGGGCGACAAGCGGCGCCATGTCGGACGCGTCGGCCTTCAGCGGGTTGCCCGGCGAGACGAGCCACCACACTTCGTCGAGCGCGAGGGCTTCGCGCGCGAACAGGCTGATCCGACGATGAGCGGTGTGGGCGGGGTTGAACGATCCGCCGAGCAGGCCGGTCGGGATCCTCCGGCCGGCCCTGCTTCGATGCGTCAAGGCCGGGCCTGCCCCGTTCCGCGTCCCACCCACTTATAGGTGGTGAGCCCTTCGAGCGCGACCGGCCCGCGCGCATGCAGGCGGCCAGTGGAAATGCCGATCTCGGCCCCAAGCCCGAATTCGCCGCCATCGGCGAACTGGGTGGAGGCGTTCCACAGCACGATCGCCGAATCGACCTCGGCGAGGAAACGTTCGGCGGTCGCCTCGTCGGCGGTAACGATCGCGTCGGTATGGCCCGAACTATGCGCGGCGATATGGGCAAGCGCGCCGTCCAGCCCGTCGACCAGCGCGACCGAGCAGATCGCCTCTAGATATTCGGTATCCCAATCCTCCGCCGTGACGGGGCGGACGCGCGCGTCGAGCGCCGCCACCTCCGCCGCGCCGCGCACCTCGCACCCCGCGTCGATCAGGGCGGTGACAAGGGCGGCCGGATCGTCATAGGTGCGGTCGATCAGCAGCGTTTCCATCGCGCCGCAGATGCCCGTGCGTCGCATCTTGGCGTTCAGCGTCAGCGTGCGCGCCATCGCGGGATCGGCGGCCTTGTCGATATAGAGATGATTGATCCCGTCGAGATGCGCGAGCACCGGCACGCGCGCTTCCTCCTGCACGCGCGCCACCAGCGACTTGCCGCCGCGCGGCACGATGATGTCGATCAGCCCGGCGGCCTTCAGCATCGCGCCCACCGCCGCGCGATCGGTGACGGGCACGAGCTGGATCGCGTCCTCGGGCAGGCCGGCGGCGCTGAGGCCCTCCACCAGCGCGGCATGGATCGCGCGGCTGCTGTGGATTGCTTCCGATCCGCCGCGCAGGATCGCGGCATTGCCCGCCATCAGGCAGAGCGCGCCCGCATCCGCGGTCACGTTGGGCCGGCTTTCATAGATGATGCCGACGACGCCCAGCGGCACGCGCACGCGCGTCAGGGGAAAGCCCGCCAGCGCGGTGCGTTCGTCGATCACGCTGCCGACCGGATCGGGGAGCGCCGCCACTGCCTCCAGCGCGCCGGCTATGCCTTCGAGCCGCCTGGTATCGAGCTTCAGCCGGTCGAGCATCGCGCCCGACAGGCCGTTCGCCTCGCCCGCCGCGACATCCTTTGCATTGGCGGCCAGTATCTCCGGCGCGAGGCGACGCAGCGCGGAAGCGGCAGCGGTGAGCGCGGCCGCCTTGCGGGCGGTGGCGGCGCGGGCGAGCACGGTGGCGGCGGCCCGCGCGCGGGCGCCCATGTCGGCGATCAGCGCGTCGGCATCGATGGCGCGGTCGCTGAGGAGGGTGGTGGCGGTCATAATAGCCCGCTTCTAGCATGAGCGCGCGGTGACGCGAAAGACGGGTTTCCGGCTTGTCGGCGGCAACGGCTTGCTGGATAGAGGGCGTGGCCGACGTCGCCATAAGGCGCGCGGGGCAGGAGGGGCTCTTTCCATGACCGAAAACAAGGCACCCCTTATGGTCCGGACGACGGCGTGAAAGGGCCGGGAATCGCTCTCGTCGTCGCGCGCGCTGACAATGGCGTCATCGGCCGCGACGGGGCCTTGCCCTGGCATCTGCCCGCTGACCTGCGCCGCTTCAAGATGCTGACCGACGGCACGCCGATGGTGATGGGGCGCAAGACGTTCGACAGCCTGCCCGGCCTGCTGCCCGGCCGCCGCCATATCGTGCTGACCCGCGACGAGAAGTGGAGCGCGGAGGGCGCCGAGGTGGCGCATGACGTCGATCAGGCGGTGCGCCTCGCCAATGCGCCGCGCATATCGGTGATCGGCGGCAGCGACATCTTCGCGCTGTTCCTCGATCGTGCCGATCGGGTGGAGTTGACCGAGGTGCATGCCGACATCGCGGGCGATGTGACGCTGCCCGCCTTCGATCCCGCTCAGTGGCGCGAGGTGGCGCGCGAGGATCATCCCGCCGCGGGCGATCGGCCCGCCTACAGCTTTGTCACGCTGGTGCGCGGCTGACCGCGCGCGCTTGGCGGATGACGATCCTGTTTCTATAGCAGCGCCCGATGGAACGGCTAACTAACGCCCAGGCCCTGCCGGAACGCCTCCGTGGCGCAGTCCTCGCGCTGGGCAATTTCGACGGATTCCATCGCGGCCATCAGGCGGTGGTGGAGCGGGCGCGTATCCAGGCGCGGCGTCGGGGCGTGCCGCTGATCGTCGCGACCTTCGATCCGCATCCCGTCCGTTTCTTTCATCCCGAAACGCCGCCCTTCCAGCTTACGACGCTTGCCCAGCGCGAGCGGCTGTTCGCCGGGGCCGGGGCCGACGCGATGCTGGTGTTTGATTTCGATGCCGATCTGGCGGCGGCGACTCCGGAAGAGTTCGTGGCCGATCGCGTCGCCGCGCGCACGGGCGCGGTGGCGCTCGTCACCGGACAGGATTTCACCTTCGGCCATGCCCGCGCGGGCAATGTCGTGACGCTCGCCGAACTGGGCGGGCGCTATCATATCGATACCGAGGCGGTGGGCGCGGTGGCGGACGGGGGCGGCGTCGTCTCGTCCAGCCGGGTGCGCGACGCGGTGGCGGCGGGCGATTGCGCGACGGCGGCGCGGCTGCTCACGCGCCCCTTCACGATCGAGGGCGTCGTCCAGCATGGCGACAAGATGGGGCGCGAGATGGGCTTTCCGACGGCCAATCTGCTGCTGAACGGTTATATACGCCCCGCTTACGGCATCTATGCGGTGCGTGGCCGCTTGCCTGATGGGCGGGTGGTGGACGGCGCGGCCAATCTCGGCCTGCGTCCCTCCTTCGATCCGCCGAAGGAATTGCTGGAGCCTTATTTCTTCGATTTTTCGGGGGACCTGTACGGCCAGACGATCGCGGTGGAGCTGATCCGCTATCTGCGTCCTGAAATGCGCTTCGACGGATTGGACGCGCTCAAGCGCCAGATCGCCGAGGATTGCGAGGAAGCGCGGGCGCTGCTTGCCGCCACCCCGCGCGTCGCCTAAACGGCGCGGCACCGATGACCGATACGCCCGACACCCCCGCCCAAGACTGGCGCTCCACCGTCTTCCTGCCGAAGACCGCTTTTCCCATGAAGGCGGGCCTCGCCCAGAAGGAACCCGCGATCCTCGCCAAATGGGAGGCGGACGGGCTCTATGCCGCCCTGCGGAAGGCCCGCGCGGGCCGCAAGCGCTTCCTCCTCCACGACGGCCCGCCCTACGCCAATGGCGACATCCATATGGGCCATGCGATGAACAAGGTGCTGAAGGACATCATCGTCCGCAGCCAGTCGCTGCTCGGCAAGGACGCGCCCTATGTCCCCGGCTGGGATTGCCACGGGCTTCCGATCGAATGGAAGGTCGAGGAGCAATATCGCGCGAAGAAGCTGAACAAGGACGAGGTCGATCCCGTCCAGTTCCGCGCCGAATGCCGCGCCTATGCCGAAAAATGGGTCGCCGTGCAGCGCGACCAGTTCAAGCGGCTGGGCATCATGGGCGATTGGGACGATCCCTATCTCACCATGAAATATGAGGCCGAGGCGTCGATCGTCGGCGAGCTGCTGAAATTCGCCGAGACGGGTCAACTCTATCGCGGCGCGAAGCCGGTCATGTGGAGTCCGGTCGAAAAGACCGCCCTCGCCGAGGCCGAGGTCGAATATGAGGACATCGTCTCGACCCAGATCGACGTGGCGTTCCAGATTACACAATCGCCGATCGAAGAACTGGTCGGCGCCTATGCGGTCATCTGGACGACGACGCCCTGGACGATCCCGGTCAACCAGGCGATCGCCTACGGGCCGGATGTGGATTATGTGTTGGTGGAAGCGAGCGGCAAGCGGCTTCTGGTGGCTGAGGCACTCGCTGGGCAGTTGCGCGCTCGTCATGCAAATGCAGACGAGACGGACGGTGTTCACGGGAAAGTCTGGAAGGGCGCTGAACTCGCCGGCACGATCGCGCGCCACCCAATGGCGAACCTCCTCTCACCCCTCCCCTTCAGGGGAGGGGCCGGGGGTGGGGGCGTCCAGCAAGGCACGTCGGAGCAGGTTGAGAACCCCCACCCCAACCCCTCCCCTGAAGGGGAGGGGCTTGAGACGGTGCATCCGGATTCGCCGCTGGCCGAGTTTTTTCTGCGGCCGCGCCCTTTCCTGCCGGGTGAGTTCGTTACCACCGACAGCGGCACCGGGCTGGTCCACATGGCGCCCGATCATGGCGAGGACGATTTCCTGCTGTGCCGGGCGCATGGCATCGATCCGGTCTTCGCGGTGGAGAATGACGGGCGGTATCGCGCCGACTGGGCGTGGATGGGCGGGCAGGGCAGCGTCATCGCGCCGAAGCTGAACGCGCCGGACGGGCCGATCTGCAACGATCTGCGCGCGGCGGGCGGGCTGATCGCGGCGTCGCACGATTATAAGCACAGCTATCCGCATAGCTGGCGTTCCAAGGCGAAGGTGATCTTCCGCTGCACGCCGCAATGGTTCATCCCGATGGACCGGCCGATCGCGGCGGACGGCCTCGCCCCGCGCTGTGCCGAGGAAGAATATATCCGCGGCCATCAGTCGAACGCGGCGACGTTGCGCGAAACCGCGCTCGACGCGATCGAACGCACCCGCTGGGTGCCCGCCAAGGCGAAGAACCGCATTCATGCGATGGTGGAGGGGCGACCCGACTGGGTGATCAGCCGCCAGCGCGCCTGGGGCGTGCCGATCGCGCTCTACGTCAATCGCAAGACGGGCGAATATCTGCGCGACCCGCAAGTGAACGCCCGCATCGTCGCCGCCTTCCGCGCGGGCGGGGCGGATGCGTGGTTCACCGCCGATCATGCCGCGCTGCTGGGGCCGGATCGCGACCCCGCCGATTATGAGGCCATCACCGACATTCTCGACGTCTGGTTCGATTCGGGTTCGACGCACGCCTTCGTGATCGAGGCGCGCTATGGCGCGGGCGTCCGGGCGGACCTGTATCTCGAAGGGTCCGACCAGCATCGCGGCTGGTTCCAGTCGTCGCTGCTCGAAAGCTGTGGCACGCGCGGGCGCGCGCCCTATGAAGCGGTGCTCACCCACGGCTTCGCGCTCGACGGGCAGGGCCGCAAGATGTCCAAGAGCCTCGGCAATGTCGTCGATCCGCTCAAGATCATCAACGAGAGCGGGGCCGACATCCTGCGCATGTGGGTGGCGTCCACCGATTATTTCGAGGATGTGCGGATCGGCAAGGAGATCCTCGCCGGCACGTCCGACGCCTATCGCAAGCTACGCAATACGTTCCGCTACCTGCTCGGCGCGCTCGACGGCTTCACCGACGCCGAACGCATCGCCGTGCAGGAGATGCCGGAACTGGAGCGCTATGTGCTCCATTTGCTCGCCGGCCTCGATGCCGAACTGCGTGCGGCGACCGACGGGTTCGAGTTCAATCGCTATATCCGCGCGCTCACCGATTTCGCGAATAACGACCTGTCGGCCTTCTTCTTCGATATCCGCAAGGACAGCCTCTACTGCGACGCGCCGGACAGTGTGAAGCGCCGCGCCTATCGCACGGTGCTCGATATGCTGTTCCACGCGCTCGTCCGCTATGCCGCGCCGATCCTCTGCTTCACCGCCGAGGAGGTATGGGGCACGCGCTATCCCGAGGGCGGCAGCATCCACCTGCTCGAATGGCCCGAGGTGGAGAGCGGCTGGCGCGACGAGGCGCTGGGCGGCAAATATCGTCGTTTGCGCGAATTACGTCAGATTGTGACCGGCGCTCTGGAACGTTTGCGGCGAGATAAAAAAATTGGCTCTAGCTTGGAAGGCTATTTGCAACTCCAAGTTCGTTCTCTGGCCGACGCAGAGTTGATGCCCTCTGCCGATTTTACGGAATTGTGCATTGCAGGCTTGGTGGAAATCAAAGCTGATCCCTCATTGCCTGAACACATCATGTCGGAAGTCGCTGATATAGGACGCGTTACCTACCACAAATGCGGCCGCTGCTGGCGGCACCTGCCCGAGGTGACGGCGGACGGCGCGCTGTGCGGGCGATGCGCGGAGGTGGTGGGATGACGGCCGCCGCGATCACCCATCGGCGGCTGGGTTTCGCGATCGCGCTTGTCGTCTTCATCGTCGATCAGCTTGCAAAGTGGTTCGTCGTCGGTCCGCTTGCCTTGTTCGAACGACAGGCGATCAGCCTGCTGCCGATCTTCGACCTGCGTTTCGTCGCGAATCATGGCGTCTCGATGGGCTTCCTGCGCGCCGGATCGGTGACGGAACGGTGGCTGCTCGTCGCGCTCACCGCGCTGATCGCCAGCTTCGTCGCAGTCTGGCTGTGGCGCGAGCGCAAGCGGTTCGACGTGGTGGCGCTGGGGCTGGTGCTCGGCGGCGCGATCGGCAATATCGTCGACAGGGTACGTTTCGGCTATGTCGTCGATTTCCTCGACTTGCATTTCGGCGACTGGCATCCCTTTTTGGTCTTCAATGTGGCGGACGCGGCGATTAGCATCGGCGTGCTGCTCCTCGTGCTTCGCGCCCTGTTGACGCGTGAGCGGCGCGATCCGGCGGAGAATGCGAATGCGTGACGTGTATAAGGTGATGGCGGCGGTGGCGGTGCTGGCGCTCGCGGGATGCGGCGGCGGCCGGGCGGGCGTCTTCGCCTCCGGCAAGCATGGCGCGCCCGACGAATTCGCCGTGGCCCGCCAGGCGCCGCTGGTGATCCCGCCCGATTTCGCGCTCGTCCCGCCGAAGCCCGGCGCGCCGCGTCCGCAGGCCGCCGATTCGAGCACGCAGGCGCTGCAGGCGATGTTCGGCGGCCCGGCGAAGCGCAGCCCGGCCGAGAAGGCGCTGCTCCAGAAGGCGGGCGGCGAGCGTGCCGAGGACGGTATCCGCGCCGATGCGGGCGATCCGTCCACTCTCGTCGTCGACAAGGGGCAGACGACGCGCGACATCATCGCCGCGCCCGAAGGCGCCGGGCAGGAGGCAAGCGCCTCGACCGCGCCGGCCGCACCCGCCGCTCCGCAATAGAGGGGCTGACGGGGCAGGGGGTGCTGGCGCTTCTCCTCCGCCGGCTGCTGACCGCGCTGCCGACGCTGGGTGCGGTCATTCTTCTGTCTTTCGTGCTGATGCGGCTCGCTCCCGGCGGGCCGTTCGATGGCGAGCGCGCGCTCGATCCGGCGACCCGCGCCGCGCTGGCAAGCGCCTATGGCCTTGACCGGCCGCTGGGCGAGCAGCTTTTCCGCTACGTGGCGCGGCTGGCGCAGGGCGATTTCGGCCCCTCACTCGTCTATCGCGATTTCACCGTCACCGATCTCGTGCGGCAGGGCCTGCCGATCTCGCTGACGCTGGGTGGTCTGGCGCTGGCCCTTGCGTTGCTGCTTGGCCTCGGCGCGGGCATCTGGGCGGCGGCGCGCGCCGGCGGCCGGGCGGATCGCGCGCTGATGCATGGCGCGACCCTGCTCACCGTCCTGCCCACCTTCGTCACCGGCCCGTTGCTCGTGCTGCTGTTCGGCCTGTGGGCGGGCTGGCTGCCGGTGTCGGGCTGGGGCGGCGGCGATCCGGCGCATCTGTTGCTTCCGGTCATCGCGCTGGCGCTGCCGGTGGCGGGCGCGATCGCGAAGCTCAGCCGGGCCGGCCTCGCGGGTGCGCTGGCGCAGGACCATATCCGCACCGCGCGCGCCCGCGGCCTCGCGCCGGCGTGGATCATCCTGCGCCATGCGCTGCGCCCCGCATTGGTGCCGGTGGCGAGCTATGTCGGGCCGGCGGCGGCGGGCCTGTTGACGGGGGCGGTGGTGATCGAAACAGTGTTCGCGCTGCCGGGCCTCGGTCGTTATTTCGTCCAGGGCGCGCTCAACCGCGACTATCCGCTCGTCCTCGGCGTGGTGACGCTCTATGCCGCGCTGATCCTCCTGTTCAATCTTCTGGCCGACCTGCTCTACGGCTGGCTCGATCCGCGCATCCGGGGATGAAGCCGCTCCTCCTTTTCGGCCTGATCGTCATGCTCGCGCTCGTCGTGCCGCCTTTCCTGCCCTGGGGCTATGACGTGATCGACTGGCAGGCGGTGCGCGCGCCCGCTTTATCGCCCGGCCATCTGCTCGGCACCGACGCGGTGGGGCGCGACCTGCTCGCCCGCGCGCTCGTCGGCACGCGGGTGACGCTGGCGGTGGCGGGCGCGGCGGCGCTGGTCGCGCTCGTCATCGGCGTGGCGTGGGGCGCGGTCGCCGGCTGGTGCGGCGGGCGGATCGACGAGGCGATGATGCGGATCGTCGATCTGCTCTATCCGCTGCCCTTCATGTTCGTCGTAATTCTGCTGATGGCGCTGTTCGGCCGCTCGATCCTGCTCGTCTTCCTCGGCATCGGCGCGGTCGAGTGGCTGACGATGGCGCGGGTGGTGCGCGGGCAGGTGATGGCCTTGCGCGAACGGCCCTTCGTGCTGGCGGCGGAGGCGTCGGGGGCGCGGCCGTTCGCGATCATGCGGGGCCATGTCCTGCCCAATCTGGCGGGCGTCGCCATCGCCTATCTGCTGCTCACCGTGCCGCAGGTGGTGATGGTGGAAAGCTTTCTCTCCTTCCTGGGCCTCGGCGTGCAGGAGCCGCTGACCTCACTCGGCATCCTCGTCAAGGAAGGCGCGGACGACATGGACATGGCGCCCGTCGCCCTGCTGCTGCCTGGCGGACTGCTCGTCGCCATCCTGATTTGCCTCACGCTGGCGGGCGAGCGGCTGCGCGACCGGCTGGCGGCGTGAGCGTCTACGCCGTCGACCGGCTCCGCATCCGGGCGGGGGAGCGCGCGATCGTCGGGGATGTGGGTTTCGCGATCGGGCGCGGGGAATGTGTCGCGCTCGCCGGCGCGTCGGGATCGGGCAAGAGCCAGACCTGCCTTGCCCCCTTTGGCCTCTCGCCGCTGCATGCCGAAGGTTCGGCCCGGCTCGACGGGGTGGACCTGATCGGTGCCGATGCTGAAACGCTGCGGCGGAGACGGGCGCGCGCGGCCGGCTTCGTGTTCCAGCAGCCGATGACCGCGCTGACCCCGCATCTCAAGGTGGGCGTGCAGCTTGCCGAGGCGTGGCGGCAGGCGGGCGCGGCGCGGCCCTCGCGCGCCGACCTCGCGGCGCTGCTCACCCGCGTCGACCTCGCGCGCGCTGACGAGCGGCTCGATCAATATCCGCATCGCCTGTCGGGTGGCGAACGGCAACGGGTGATGATCGCCGCCGCCATCGCCCATCGCCCGAAGCTGCTCGTCGCCGACGAGCCGACCTCCGCGCTCGACGCCGAACTGCGGCACGCGATTCTTGGCCTGTTCGATCGGCTGCGCGCCGAGGAGGGGCTGGCCCTGCTCCTCGTCAGCCATGATCTGGGCGAGGTGGCGGCGCATGCCGATCGCGTCCTCGTGCTGCACGAAGGCCGGGTGGTCGAACAGGGCGCGGCTCACGCGGTAATGACGCAGCCGGTTGCGCCCTATACGCAGGCGCTGATCGCAGCGTCACCCCGCCTCGACGATCCCGCGCCCGCGCTTCCGCCGACCGGGGAGATGCTGCTGGAGGCGCGGGCCATCACGGTGTCCTTTCCGCGGCCCGGCTGGCGGCGGGGCCGGATCGCGGCGGTGGACCGAGCCAGCCTGCATGTCGCGGCGGGCGAGGCGCTGGCGCTCGTCGGCGGATCGGGATCGGGCAAATCGACGTTGGGCCGCGCCATCGCCCAGCTCGGGCCGATCGAAAGCGGCGCGGTGCTGTGGCGTGGCCTGCCGCTGCCGCCCCGCGCGCGGATGCGGGTTGCCGATCGGCGCGCGATCCAGCCGGTCTTTCAGGACCCGGTGGCGAGCCTCGATCCGCTCTGGCGCGTGGCGGACAGCGTGGCCGAGCCGTTGCGCCACCTGATGCCCGAACTGTCCACCGCCAATCGGGCGGCGCGTGTGGCGCAGCTGCTCGAAGAGGTGGAGTTGGGCGCCGCCTTTGCGTCGCGACGCCCGGCCGAGCTTTCGGGTGGGCAGGCGCAGCGTGTCGCGCTCGCCCGCGCGCTCGCGGCCGATCCGGCGCTGCTGCTGCTCGACGAGGCGACGTCGGCGCTCGACGTGCTGACCGGCGCGCGGGTTATCGACCTGCTCGCCCGGTTGCAGCGGTCGCGCGGACTGGCCTTGCTCTTCATCACCCACGATCTCGCGCTCGCCCGGCGGCTCTGCCATCGGATTGCGGTGATGGAGGCGGGCCGGATCGTCGAGGAGGGCGAAACCGCGACGGTGATCGCGAATCCCTCCCATTCCGCGACGCGGCGGCTGGTGACGGCGAGCGGCGGCTGCCTTATGGTCGGCCGGGCATAAGGGGGCGAAGGCATGGGACCGGGCAGACTCGAGGCGTTCAGCGACGGCGTGCTCGCCATCATCATCACGATCATGGTGTTGGAATTGCAAGTGCCTCATGAAGCAGGCCTTTTCGCCCTCCTGACCCTCTGGCCCAAATTGCTGAGCTACCTGCTGAGCTTCGTCTATGTCGGCATCTACTGGAACAATCACCACCACATCATGCACGCGGTGCGCAACGTCGGCGGCGGGGTGCTCTGGGCGAACCTGCATCTGCTCTTCTGGCTGTCGCTCCTGCCTTTCACGACGGGATGGATGGGCGAGAATGAATTCGGCCGCTGGCCGATGATCTTCTACGGCTTCAACCTGCTGGCCGCCGCCATCGCTTATTATGTGCTGCAACGCGCGCTGCTGGCCCGCGAAGGGAAGGACGGTTTGCTGGCGCGCGCGCTGGGCGGAGATTTCAAGGGGAAGATATCCCCGCTGCTCTACGCGGTCGGTATCGCCGCCGCCTGGTTCGATCAGACGGGGCTGTCGCTCCTCTGCTATGCCGTCACGGCGATCATGTGGCTGGTGCCCGATCGGCGTATCGAGCGGGTCCTGGCGCAGAAATAGGCGATCAGGCGGCGGGCTTTTCGCCCTTGAACCCTTGCGCGATCACATACCATTCGGACGAATCCTTGCGGCTCGCCGGCGGCTTGGCGTGCTTCACGGTCGCGAACATCCGTTTCAGCTCGGCGACCAGCGTGTTGTCGGCGCCACCCGCCAGCACCTTGGCGACATAGGCGCCGCCGGGGCGGAGGATTTCGCCCGCGAAGGCGGCGCCGGCCTCGACCAGCGCCATGGTGCGCAGATGATCGGTCTGGGGATGGCCCACCGTGTTCGCGGCCATATCGGACAGGACGAGGTCCGCCGCCCCACCCAGCGAATCGGCGAGCAAAGCGGGGGCGGTGTCGAGCATGAAGTCCATCTGGAGAATCTCGACGCCCTCGATCGGATCGACGGGCAGCAGGTCGATCCCCACGATCTTCGCCTGTGGCGCAAGCTTGCGGACGACTTGCGTCCAGCCACCGGGCGCGATGCCGAGATCGACGACATGGCGGACGCCCTTGAGCAGGTGAAAACGCTCGTCCAGTTCGATCAGTTTGAAGGCCGCGCGCGAGCGATAGCCTTCCGCCTTCGCCTTGCGGACATAGGGATCGTTGAGTTGGCGTTCGAGCCAGCGGGTCGAGGATGCGGTGCGTCCGCGCGCGTTGGTAAGGTGGCGACGCCCGCCCGATCCGCCGCGGCTCATATCCGTTCCAGCTCGCGCGCCATCAGCAGGCGCAATATGCCCTCGCGAATGCCGCGATCGGCGACGCCCAGCCGCTCGGCGGGCCATAAGCTCAGAATTTCGTCGAGGATCGCGCAGCCGGCGACGACAAGGTCGGCGCGTTCCTGGCCGATGCAAGGCAAGGCCATCCGTTCGGGCACCGACAGGGCCGACATATGCTCGCTGATCGCGCGCATTGCGTCCGACGGCACGATCAGCCCGTCGATCTGGCGGCGATCATATGCGGGCAGGCCAAGGTGGACGCTGGCGAGCGTCGTCACCGTACCGCTGGTGCCGAGCAGCCGGCAGCGGCCGTTCCGATGCGGGGCGATCCGGGCCGCGAAGTCCGTAAAGCTCTCCGCCACGCGGCGGCGCATGCGCGCATAGGCTGCCAGCCGTTCCTCGCGCGAGGCGAAATCGTGCGGCTCGACCTCGGTGAGCGAGACGACGCCGAGCGGCGCGCTGTACCAGCTTATCACGCGCGGACGCGGGCCGCCCGGTTCGATCAGCACCAGTTCGGTCGATCCGCCGCCGATATCGAAGATCAGTGCCGGCCCGTCGCCCGGCTCCAGCAACACATGGCAGCCGAGAACCGCGAGCCGTGCCTCCTGCTCGGCCGAAATCACGTCGAGCGCGATGCCCGTTTCGGCATGAACGCGGCGGACGAACTCGTCGCCATTGGCGGCGCGACGACAGGCCTCGGTCGCCACCGAACGGACGAGCGAAACGTGGCGGCGACATAGCTTATCGGCGCAGATCGACAGCGCCTTCAGCGCCCGGTCCATCGCCGCGTCGCTCAGCCGCCCGGTCGAGGCGAGCCCCTCGCCAAGGCGGACGATCCGGGAAAAGGCATCGATGACGACGAATCCCTCTTCGGACGGCCGCGCGATGAGGAGTCGGCAATTGTTGGTGCCGAGGTCGAGAGCCGCGTAGGTGCGCCGTGACAGGAGCCCCCGAGGTGATGCCGGCGCGCTGCCGCCCCTTGGATGCCGGGGCGACGGCTGCGCCGTTGCGGGCCGATGCGCCATGTATGTTCGCTCTTATATATTCTACCGAACGGCCTGTGCCGCCGGAACTTGGGGGTGAGATTATCGGGCGTCGCCCCGCACGGCAAGGGGGCTGCGAGGGCGCCGTCGCGGGCGACGTGCCTCACGCGTTGACAGTGCCGGAAACGCCCCCTATTTCGCCGATCCGCTGCTGCCCCGTCGTCTAAAGGTAAGACTACGGACTCTGACTCCGTCAATTGAGGTTCGAATCCTCACGGGGCATCCAGCCTGCGGCTGGCTTTTGCGGGTGTTCGCGTCATGCTTGCCGATCATGTCCTTTTCATCGACGCCGAAGCGATGGTTCTCGACAAGCCCGCGGGCCTGCCGGTGACGACGCCGCGCGACGGATCGCTCAGCCTTGAAAATCACCTCGATTCGCTGCGATTCGGCTTCCAGCGCTGGCCGAGCGCGGTCCACCGGCTCGATCGCGACACGTCGGGTTGCCTGCTGCTTGCGCGCAATCCCAAGGCGCACAAGCGCTTCGCCGCCGCGTTCGAGGCGGGCACGGTGGAAAAGCAGTATCTTGCAGTTGTCGAGGGCGTACCAAAGGAAAAGGCGGGGACGATCGATCTGCCGCTCGCCAAGGTCAGCACGCGCGAGGCGGGCTGGCGAATGGTGGGTAATTCGAAGGGCAAGCCGGCGCGGACCGGCTGGCGGCGGGTCGCGGTGATGAATGGCCGCAGCCTGATCGCCTTTGCCCCCGAGACCGGGCGGACGCATCAGATTCGCGTCCATGCCGCCAGCGGCCTCGGCGCCCCTATCGTGGGGGACAGGGTCTATGGGGCGGCGGCCGACGGGGCGATGCTGCTCCATGCCTGGCGGCTGGTCGTGCCGCGCACGGGCAAGCCGGCGATCGAGGCCGAGGCACCCTTGCCCGCCCGATTCGCGGCGGCTGGATTCGGCGATGCCTTCCCCACCTGATACCTTTCCGATCCCCGAGGAGGCGATCGAGGAGAAGTTTCTCGCCGCGACGGGGCCGGGCGGCCAGAATGTCAACAAGGTGGCGACGGCGGTGCAGATCCGGCTCGACGTCTATGCGTTGCGCCTTTCGCCGCCGGTGTTCGCGCGGCTGAAGCAACTGGCGGGCAGCCGCTTTACAAGCGAGGGCGAGATCGTGCTCGTCGCGCGCGGCCACCGCACGCAGGAGGCGAACCGGACGGAGGCGCGGGCGCGTCTCGGCCAGTTGCTCGCCGAGGCGCATGATCTGCCCACGCGGCGGGTGAAGACGAAGCCCGGCAAGGCGGCGAAGGCGCGCCGGCTGGAAAGCAAGATGGCGCGCGGCGCGATCAAGCGCGGCCGGGGCAAGGTGATTCTGGACTGAGGGTTTTGCGTGCCGTCATTTCCGGGCCGGCAGATGATTCAATCTGCCTTGAAATCACTCTAGCTCAGCCGGTCGAGCGCCTCGTCGCTGAGCGAGCCGGGGACGATCATGACGGGGCAGGGCATCTTGCCCGAATCGGTGCCCGCGAAATGCTGTACGAGGGGGCCGGGGCCACCGCTCGCCGCCGCGCCGAGCACGAGCGCCGCCGTATCGGGCCGGTCGCGCAGCAGCGCGCGGACGACGGCGATCGGTTCGCCCTGACGCACGGTGATAGCGGGACGCAGCCCGGTTTCCTCGATCAATTCGCCCGCCGCCTGGGCGACGAGGGCTTCGGCGCGCAGCTTCGCTTCCTCTTCCATCGCCGCCTGCACGCCGCCCCACTGAACGAATTCGGGCGGTGCGATGAGCGCCAATATTTCCACCGATCCGCCTGTCTTGGCGGCGCGGCGCGCGGCGAAGCGCAGCGCAACGCGCGCTTCCTCATTCTCGTCAATCACGACCAGATAGGTCCGCATGGCGGCTTGCCTTCCCCCTCTTGCGTCCGACGATGGGTGATTTGCGCGCCGCGCGCAAGCGTGAGCCTTGACCGGCACCGCCCCGATGGCAGAGAGGGGGCGAAACCGTTCCCGAGGAAGAGGCCCCATTCATGCCGATCGAGCTCAAGATGCCCGCGCTTTCTCCGACGATGGAGGAAGGCACGCTGGCCAAATGGCTGGTGAAGGAAGGGGATGTGGTGAAATCCGGCGATCTCCTCGCCGAGATCGAGACCGACAAGGCGACGATGGAGTTCGAGGCGGTCGACGAAGGAACGGTCGCCAAGCTTCTCATTGCCGAGGGGACTGACGGGGTGAAGGTCGGCGCGCCGATCGCGCTGATCGCTGAGGAAGGCGAGGATGCCGCCGCCGCCGCATCCGCCGCGCCGGCCCAGCCCAAGGCCGAGAAGAAAGCCGAGCCTGAGGCGGCGGCACCCAAGCCGGCGCCGAAAGCCGAGCCCCCCGCGCGTGAAGCCGCTTCGGCTCCGGCGGCAAAGCCGGCCGCATCGGGCGATCGCGTCAAGGCCAGCCCGCTCGCGCGGCGTCTGGCGGCGCAGCAGGGGGTCGATCTTGCCAGTGTCACCGGATCGGGGCCGCACGGCCGCATTGTCAAGGCGGACCTGGAAGGCGCGTCCGCCCCGAAGCCTGCCGCTCCGGCGCAGGCCGCGGCACCTGCCGCCGCCCAGGCCGCTCCGGTTTCGAGCGAGACGCCGCACGAGACGATCAAGCTCAGCAACATGCGCAAGACTATCGCGCGCCGCCTGACCGAATCGAAGCAGCAGATTCCGCACATCTATCTGACGGTCGATGTCCGCCTCGATGCCCTGCTCAAGCTGCGCGGCGATCTCAATGCGGCGCTGGAGAGCCGGGGCGTCAAGCTGTCGGTCAATGACATGCTTATAAAGGCGCTCGCCGTCGCGCTGATCGAGGTGCCGGAATGCAACGTGTCCTTCGCGGGCGACCAGCTCCTGAAGTTCAGCCGCGCCGACATCTCGGTGGCCGTCTCGATCCCCAACGGTCTCATCACGCCGATCATCGTCGGCGCGGAAACGCAGGGCCTCGCGGCAATCGCGACGAACATGAAGGACCTTGCCGCGCGCGCACGCGAGGGCAAGCTGCAGCCGCATGAATATCAGGGCGGCACGGCCTCGCTGTCGAACATGGGCATGTTCGGGATCAAGCAGTTCGAGGCGGTGATCAATCCGCCGCAGGGCATGATCATGGCGATCGGCGCGGGCGAGAAGCGGCCTTATGTGGTGGACGACAGCCTCGGTATCGCCACCGTCATGTCGGCGACCGGCAGCTTCGATCATCGTGCGATCGATGGGGCGGACGGCGCGCGCCTGATGGCGGCGTTCAAGCAGCTCGTCGAAAATCCGCTCGGCATGCTGGCCTGAGGTGATGGCGGCCTGGGCGTCCCGTTTCGGAAGACGGCGCGGATGGCGCTGCTGAAGGCGGTCACGCTCGGGGCGATGGCGGGTATTGGCCTGCCCTATGTGGCGCGCGACTATCCGGGCCTGTGGGGCGGCCTGTTCGATGTGGGGGTGATCCAGCCGCTTGCGAAGGTGCCCGGCCTCCATATCTCGATACCGATTCTCGCCGCGGTGGCGATCTTCGCCTGGGGGCTGTTCGTCTGGGCCGAGAAATAGCGCAAGGGCCCGTCCGGGCCATTCGAAGGAGCATATATGGCGGACGCCTATGATCTTATCGTCCTCGGTTCGGGACCCGGCGGCTATGTCGCCGCGATCCGCGCCGCGCAGCTCGGCCTCAAGGTCGCGATTGTCGAGCGCGAGCGGCTGGGCGGTATCTGCCTCAACTGGGGCTGCATCCCTACCAAGGCGTTGCTCCGTACGTCCGAAGTCTATCACTATCTCACCCATGCCGACGCCTACGGCCTGTCGGCCGAGAAGCCGGGCTTCGATCTGGCGAAGGTGGTCGAACGCTCGCGCAAGGTGGCGGGGCAGCTCAACGCCGGCGTCAAAGGCCTGATGAAGAAGAACAAGGTGACGGTGGTCGAGGGCGAGGGCACGATTACCGCCAAGGGCAAGCTCAGCGTCGGGCGCGGCGATGAAACCGTCGAGCTGACCGCGAAGAATATCATCGTCGCCACCGGCGCGCGCGCGCGCGACCTGCCCTTCGCCAAGGCCGACGGCAAGCGCATCTGGACCTATCGTCATGCGATGGTGCCCGCCGAAATGCCGACGAAGCTGCTCGTCGTCGGGTCGGGCGCGATCGGGGTCGAGTTCGCCAGCTTCTATTCGGACATGGGCGCCGAGGTGACGATCGTCGAGATGCTGGACCGCGTCCTGCCCGTCGAGGATGCCGAGGTGTCCGATTTCGTCGCGAAGGCGCTCGCCAAGCAGGGCATGACGGTGTTGACCGGGGTCGGCGTTGAAAAGCTCGATGCGACCGCGAAGGGCGTCAAGGCCGTCATCAAGACCGCCGATGGCAAGAGCGTGACGCAGGAATTCAGCCACGCGATCGTCGCGATCGGCATCGTACCGAACAGCGAGAGCATCGGGCTGGAGGCGCTGGGCGTCAAGACGACCAGGGGACATATCGACACCGATCCCTACGGTCGCACTAATGTGGACGGCATCTGGGCGATCGGCGACGTCTGCGGCCCGCCCTGGCTTGCGCATAAGGCCAGCCATGAGGGCGTCGTCGCGGCGGAGGCGATCGCGGGGTATGAGGGCGTCCATCCGATGGACAAGTCCAATATCCCCGGCTGCACCTATGCGCGCCCGCAGGTCGCATCGGTGGGGCTGACCGAAGCGAAGGCGAAAGAAGCGGGCCACGATGTGAAGGTCGGCAAATTCCCCTTCATCGGCAACGGCAAGGCGATTGCGCTTGGCGAGGCGGAAGGCTTCATCAAGACGGTGTTCGACGCGAAGTCAGGCGAGTTGCTGGGCGCGCATATGGTGGGCGCCGAAGTGACCGAGCTGATCCAGGGCTTCGTGATCGCCCGGCAGCTCGAAACCACCGAAGCGGAACTGATGCAGACGATCTTCGCGCATCCGACGCTGTCTGAAATGATGCACGAAAGCGTCCTCTCCGCCTACGGCCGGGCGCTCCACTTCTAGAGGGGGAGGGCGCTTCGTCACCCCGGCGAAAGCCGGGGCCCCATAGATGCGGTTCGCTTCATTATTGCGCGACTCGCCGTCCATGGCTTCCGACTTTCGCTGGAAAGACGGGACGGAGCCGATCGGCCGAAATAATCCGGCGCCGCAACCTTTTCGGGGCGCGTCGGGTTTATCGGCTGAAAGGAGTTTCCGCCATGACGCTGCGTCCCATCCTTGCCGTTGCCGTGCTTGCCCTGCTGGCCGGTTGCGGGAAAAGCGAACGCGCTTCGGAGGTGGTGGTGGGCAATCAGGTGGCGGCGCCGGCGATCGACGACGGTACATCGGAAACGCCCGTCGCCAACGAGACCGAGGCCGCTCCCAAGCCGGCGGCGCAGCGCTTCGTCGATGCGATCGCGGCCAGCGATGCGTTCGAGATCGCGTCGGCCAAGCTTGCGCTCGACAAGAGCAAGGCGCCGCGCATCCGCAGCTTTGCCGAGCAGATGGTCCGTGACCACAGCGAATCGACGCGCGAGCTGAAGCAGATCATCGCCGGCCTGTCACCCCCGCTGACGCCCAATGCCGCACCCCCGGCGGCGCAGGAGGCGGACCTCGGCGTCCTGAAGGAGCTGCCCGCCCCGGCGTTCGACGAGGCCTATCTCACGCAGCAGAGCACAGCGCATGAAAATGCGTTGATGACGCTCGACGCCTATGCCGAGCATGGCGATATAGCCGCGCTTCGCGATTTCGCCGCCAAGACCGGTAAAGTCGTGCGGGGTCATATCGACATGCTGCGCAAGATCGACCGAGGCGTCGGGCAAGGCGGATAATCCGCCTGATGTACCGGAAAGCCGAGGACGCGAGATCGCTATCCCACGCCCTTTTTGATGGCCTATTTTCCGGGCGTGAGATGGGTGTTAATCACCCAGCCGACATTGTCATTCTCGTCGGCGACCTCCCACCACAGGCCCTCCTTCTTGCCCGTCGGATAGACGATCGCGCCGACGGGTAGCGCGCGGACCACCGCGCCCCTGGCATTGGGTGTGCGGCGCATCGTCGCGACGCTGCTCGCCAGATAGCTGCGCGTCGGCGCGGCTTCGGCCGTGCCCGCCGCGCCCGGTTGGACAAGGCCGAGATCGGTGACGAGTTTCGAATAGGCGTCGATGAAGGCCAGCGTCACGATGCGTCCGATATCGGTATTGTCATAGCCCCCGCCGACCGCGCCCATCGCGCCGCCGAGAAAGCCGACCCCGCCGCCGCCGCCGAAGCTGATGTCGTTCTTCGCGGCATAGCCTTCCTGCACCGCGATCGTTTCGGTGGTGCGTACGTTGGTGAGCGACAAGACGGTGTTCGCCTCGAGCTTCTTGCTGCGGATGCCGCCGAGCAGGCCACCGAAGCGCCCGCCGACGAGCCCACCGATCGCGCCGGCCGCGCCGCTGCCCTGCGCATTGCCATTGGCGGCCTGCACCTCGGCGACGAGCACATAGTCCGCCGCCTTGATCTGCCCGGTGCCGACGTTCGAGCGGCGTTGAAGGCCAAGCCCCGCGCCGATGTCCCGCTCGCGCGTCGCGGCGTTGAGGCCGGTGCCGCGATCGACGATGTTGAAGCAGCCCGAACGCTGGACGAGCACCCGCAGCAACTTGGCGGGTGGCGCGAGGCTGAACTGCGTCCAGCCATAGGCATCGTCGCCATTGGCGATCGAGACGGTGCCCAGCTTGCGCGTGCAATGTGGCACGTCCTGCTGCGCCTGGCGCTGGAGTTTTTCGGCGTTGGACGGCTTGGCCTGCCGCGGCGCGGCGGCAAGCATTGCCGGAGTCGCACAGAGAAGAACGCCAGTCATGGCGCGCGTGAAGCGTTTCATTTACAGCCCCCGTTGCAAACGGCTTGAGAGAATAACAGTGTAGTAACTATACACCAAGCGCAAAGGCGGGCTGTGACGCACGTCACTGCCGATGTGCGGGGGAAGGAGCAAAGCTACCCCGTTGACCCTGGGCCGGTCCGCAGTTATAGGCCCGCCCTGCTCGCGGATCGGTGACAGGCTCATGTCTCGATCGGGTTCGGTAGACGGGCAAGCTTGAACATTGCTGATGCGTGTGGAGGCTCGGGCGGGCCGGGAAAGGCCGCCGGGGCTTTCGTGCATTTCCGGAAACGGAAAGGGCAGGTCGGGCATCGGTAAAGTAACTTGAAAAGGTGAAGGGCTTCATGCCGACTATCAACCAACTGGTCCGCAAGGGACGTGTGGCGCAGATCGAGCGCTCCAAGGTCCCCGCGATGGAAAAGAATCCACAGAAGCGGGGCGTGTGCACCCGCGTCTACACGACGACGCCGAAGAAGCCGAACTCGGCGCTGCGCAAGGTGGCCAAGGTCCGCCTGACCAACAGCCGCGAAGTGATCAGCTACATTCCCGGCGAAGGCCATAACCTTCAGGAGCACTCGGTGGTGCTGATTCGCGGCGGGCGCGTGCGCGACCTTCCGGGTGTGCGCTATCATGTGCTTCGCGGCGTGCTCGACACGCAGGGTGTGAAGGATCGCAAGCAAAGCCGTTCGAAATACGGCGCCAAGCGGCCCAAGTAAGGAAATCAGCAGATGGCTCGTCGTCGTCGTCCCGAAAAGCGCGAAATCCTTCCCGATCCGAAGTTCGGGGATGTCGTGCTCTCCAAGTTCATGAATTCCGTCATGCTCGACGGAAAGAAGTCCACCGCCGAAAGCATCGTCTATGGCGCGCTCGACACGATCGAGACGCGTGCGAAGCGCGAGCCGATCGGCGTGTTCCACGAAGCGCTCAACAATGTGAAGCCCGGCATCGAGGTCCGCAGCCGGCGCGTCGGCGGCGCCACCTATCAGGTGCCTGTCGAGGTACGGCCCGAGCGTTCGCAGGCGCTGGCGATCCGCTGGCTGATCGCGGCGGCGCGCTCACGTTCGGAAAACACGATGTCGGCCCGCCTCTCGGGCGAACTGCTCGACGCCGCCAGTAATCGCGGCAACGCGGTGAAGAAGCGGGAAGACACGCACCGCATGGCCGAGGCGAACCGCGCCTTCAGCCACTACCGCTGGTAATAGACCATCCCCATATCGTCGGGAGAAGCCCCTGCGGCTCCTCCCGACATCGGAGTTTCTGATCATGGCCCGCAGCCATCCGCTCGAACGCTACCGCAACATCGGCATCATGGCGCATATCGACGCCGGCAAGACGACGACGACGGAGCGTATCCTTTATTACACCGGCAAGTCCTACAAGATCGGCGAAGTGCATGAAGGCACTGCGACGATGGACTGGATGGAGCAGGAGCAGGAGCGCGGCATCACGATCACGTCCGCCGCGACGACCTGCTTCTGGAAAGATCACCGGATCAACATCATCGACACGCCCGGACACGTCGATTTCACAATCGAGGTGGAGCGGTCGCTGCGCGTGCTCGACGGAGCGATCACCGCGTTCGACGGCGTCGCCGGCGTGGAACCGCAGTCCGAGACGGTGTGGCGCCAGGCGGACAAGTACAAAGTTCCGCGCATGTGCTACGTCAACAAGCTCGATCGCACGGGCGCCAATTTCGATCGCTGCGTGCAGATGATCAAGGATCGCCTCGGCGCGCGTCCGGCGGTGCTCTATCTGCCGGTCGGCATCGAATCGGGCTTCAAGGGCCTCGTCGACCTCGTCGAGAATCGTGCGATCATCTGGCTTGAGGAAAGCCTGGGCGCGAAGTTCGAATATCAGGACATCCCGGATGACCTGAAGGACGCCGCCGCTGCCGCGCGTTCGGAGCTGATCGAGATCGCCGTCGAGCAGGACGATGCGGCGATGGAAGCCTATCTCGAAGGCAATGAGCCGGACGTGGCGACGCTGAAGGCGCTGATCCGCAAGGGCACGCTGGCGTTCGATTTCGTGCCGGTGCTATGCGGCTCGTCGTTCAAGAACAAGGGCGTGCAGCCTTTGCTCGACGCGATCGTCGACTATCTGCCCAGCCCGCTCGACATTCCGGCGGTGCAGGGCGTCAAGCTGGACGGCGAGACGCCCGACGAGCGCGCGGCCTCGGACGACGCGCCCTTCTCGGCGCTGGCGTTCAAGATCATGACCGACCCGTTTGTCGGCTCGCTGACCTTTGCGCGCATCTATTCGGGCAAGCTCGAAAGCGCCTCGACCGTGGTCAACTCGGTCAAGGACAAGAAAGAGAAGGTCGGCCGCATGCTGCTGATGCATGCGAACGACCGCGAGGACATCAAGGAAGCTTATGCGGGTGATATCGTCGCGCTCGTCGGCCTCAAGGACACGACGACCGGCGACACGCTCTGCGCCGCGAACGCGCCGATCATCCTCGAACGGATGGAATTCCCCGAGCCGGTGATCGAGGTCGCCGTCGAGCCGAAGACCAAGGCCGACCAGGAGAAGATGGGCATCGCGCTCAATCGTCTCGCGCAGGAGGATCCGTCCTTCCGCGTGACGAGCGACCATGAGAGCGGCCAGACGATCATCAAGGGGATGGGCGAGCTTCACCTCGAAATCCTCGTCGATCGCATGAAGCGCGAGTTCAAGGTGGACGCCAATGTCGGCGCACCGCAGGTGGCATATCGCGAATCGCTCGCCCGCAAGGTCGACATCGACTATACGCACAAGAAGCAGTCTGGCGGCTCGGGCCAGTTCGGCCGGGTGAAGATCACGGTCGAGCCAGGCGAGCGCGGCCAGGGCATCATCTTCAACGACGAGGTGAAGGGCGGCAATATCCCGCGCGAATATATCCCGTCGGTGGAGAAGGGCGTTCGCGAAGTGGCTGCCACCGGGTCGCTGATCGGTTTCCCGATCATCGACTTTACGGTCACGTTGACGGACGGTGCCTATCACGACGTCGACTCTTCGGCCTTGGCGTTCGAGATTACGGGGCGCGGCGCGATGCGCGAAGCGGCCCAGAAATCGGGCATCAAGCTGCTGGAGCCGATCATGAAGGTCGAGGTCGTCACCCCGGAGGATTATCTGGGCGACGTCATCGGCGACATGAACTCGCGGCGCGGCCAGATCCAGGGCACGGACACGCGCGGCAACGCGCAGGTCGTGGACGCGATGGTCCCGCTGGCCAATATGTTCGGCTATGTGAACCAGTTGCGTTCGTTCACGCAGGGGCGCGCGCAGTACAGCATGCAGTTTTCGCATTATGACGAGGTCCCGGCGAATGTCGCGGACGAGGTCAAGGCAAAGCTGGCATAAAGCGCAATTTGCTCTTATGAGCGCGTCCGCATCGGGCGGCCCGCTCGGCAAACTGATTGGGAAGAAGGTAGGAAACAATGGCGAAAGCTAAGTTCGAGCGGACCAAGCCGCACTGCAATATCGGCACCATCGGCCACGTCGACCATGGCAAGACGTCGCTCACCGCTGCGATCACCAAGGTGCTCGCGCAGACCGGCGGCGCGACCTTCGTCGACTACGCCAATATCGACAAGGCGCCCGAGGAGCGCGAGCGTGGCATCACGATCGCGACGAGCCACGTCGAATATGAAACCGACAAGCGCCACTATGCGCACGTCGACTGCCCCGGCCACGCCGACTATGTGAAGAACATGATCACCGGCGCCGCGCAGATGGACGGCGCGATCCTCGTCGTCTCGGCGACCGACGGCCCGATGCCGCAGACTCGCGAGCACATCCTGCTCGCCCGCCAGGTCGGCGTTCCGCAGCTCGTCGTGTTCATGAACAAGGTCGATCTCGTCGACGATCCCGAGATCCTCGAACTGGTCGAGCTGGAGATTCGCGAGCTGCTTTCGAAGTATGACTTCGACGGCGACAATATTCCGATCATTGCCGGCTCGGCGGTGGCCGCGCTCGAGGACAAGACCCCCGAGATCGGCAGCGAAGCCGTGCTGAAGCTGATGGCGGCGGTCGACGAGTGGATTCCGCAGCCGGAGCGTCCGCTGGACAAGCCGTTCCTGATGCCGATCGAAGACGTGTTCTCGATCTCGGGCCGTGGCACCGTCGTCACCGGCCGCGTCGAAACCGGCGTCGTCAAGGTCGGCGAGGAAGTCGAGATCGTCGGCATCAAGGACACCCGCAAGACCACCGTCACGGGCGTCGAGATGTTCCGCAAGCTGCTCGATCAGGGCGAGGCCGGCGACAATATCGGTGCGCTGATCCGTGGCGTCGGCCGTGAAGAGGTGGAGCGTGGCCAGGTGCTCGCGAAGCCGGGTTCGATCACGCCGCACACCGAGTTCCAGGCTGAGGTCTATGTCCTCTCGAAGGACGAGGGTGGCCGTCACACGCCGTTCTTCGCCAACTATCGTCCGCAGTTCTATTTCCGCACCACGGACGTCACCGGCGAGGTGACGCTGCCCGAGGGCACGGAGATGGTGATGCCCGGCGACAACGTCTCGCTTGGCGTCAAGCTCATCGCCCCGATCGCGATGGACCAGGGTCTCCGCTTCGCGATCCGCGAAGGTGGCCGGACGGTCGGTGCAGGGGTTGTGGGAACGATCTCGAAGTAATATAGGGCTGCCTCCGCCCGATTCCCCGTGGTTCGCCGATGGGGGATCGGGCGGTTAGCTTTTAATGTAAGGTCCGAACCAACGGGCCAGGCTCTTTCGCATCGGTAGGGTAATGGACACGCAGAATATTCGTATTCGCCTGAAGGCGTTCGATCATCGAGTGCTCGATCAGGCGACCGGCGAGATCGCCGACACCGCGCGACGTACCGGTGCGCTTATTCGTGGTCCGATTCCCATGCCGACGCGTATCGAGAAGTTCACGGTGAACCGCGGGCCGCACATCGACAAGAAGTCGCGTGAGCAGTTTGAGGTGCGCACCTACAAGCGGCTGCTCGACATCGTGCAGCCCACGCCGCAGACGGTTGATGCGCTGATGAAGCTCGATCTCGCCGCAGGCGTCGACGTGGAGATCAAGTTGGCCTAAGAGGCCGGCAGGCAGCGGCCCGGTGATTCGCCGGGCGCCGCCGCGAATACAGGGATACCGAACGGCATCGCCGTTGTCCGAGTCCCCACCGGTCGCTCAAGCGGCCTCCAGCCCGGGTGGGGGCTTTGTCGTTTTTTGGGCTGGCGTCGCTCGATGAGGGCGGCGTTTTTGTATGTCACGCTCGCCGCTGACGCGAGCCTCTGAAGGAAGGGACAGATCATGCGCACTGGCGTGATCGCGAAGAAAATGGGGATGACCCGCCTGTTTCAGGCCGATGGCAGGCATGTGCCTGTCACCGTGCTTGCGATGGAAGGCGTGCAGGTCGTCGCCCGTCGCGAGGCGGGCAAGGACGGCTATGTCGCGCTCCAGCTTGGCGCGGGTGTCGCCAAGGCGAAGAATGTGGCGAAGCCGCAGCGCGGCCATTTCGGCAAGGCCGAGGTGGAGCCGAAGGCGCGCCTCGTCGAGTTTCGCGTTGATGAGGATGCGCTGCTTGAAGTGGGCGCCGAGCTTTCGGCCGACCATTTCGTCGCGGGTCAACTCGTCGATATCTCGGGGCACACGCAGGGCAAGGGCTTTGCCGGCGCGATGAAGCGCTGGGGCTTCGGCGGTCTTCGCGCCACCCACGGTGTCTCGCTCTCGCACCGCTCGCACGGTTCGACCGGCAACCGCCAGGATCCGGGCCGCGTCTTCAAGAACAAGAAGATGGCGGGCCATATGGGCGACCGCCAGCGCACCCAGCAGAATCTCGAGATCGTGCAGACCGATGCCGAGCGCGGCCTGATCTTCGTGCGCGGCTCGGTGCCGGGTTCGAAGGGGGCCTGGCTCACGGTATGCGATGCGGTGAAGATGCCGCGCCACGCCGACGCGCCGTATCCCGCGGGTCTCAAGGCCGGTGCGAACGCCAATGACGGCGCGCCCGCCGATACGCCGGCCGAGGCCGGGGCGGTCGCGGTCGAAGCCACCGACGGCCAGGAGGGCTGATCAGATGAAGGTCAAGGTTCAGACCCTCGACGCCAAGGGCAAGGGCGACATCGATCTCGACGACGCGATTTTCGGCGTCGAGCCGCGTGCGGACATTCTGCACCGCGTCGTCACCTGGCAGCTCGAGAAGCGGCGCGGCACTGCGCGTGCGGCGCGTGAACGTTCGGACGTCGCACGTTCGGGCAAGAAGTTCGGCCGTCAGAAGGGTGGCGGTACCGCCCGTCACGGCGATCGTCGCGCTCCCGTCTTTATTGGCGGCGGCAAGGCGCATGGTCCGCGTGTGCGCGATTTCAATCCGTCGCTGAACAAGAAGGTTCGCACGCTGGGGCTCAAGATGGCGCTTTCGGCCAAGGCTCGTGATGGTCAGTTGATCGTCCTTGAGGCGCTTGATGTGGCCGGCGGCAAGACGAAGGCGCTCGCCGCGCAACTCGGCAAGCTCGGTTTCGGCGCCAAGGCGCTCGTGATCGACGGCGAGAATGTGAATGTCAGTTTCGCGCAGGCGAGCGGCAATCTCTTCGGCGTGAACGTTCTCCCGGCGATCGGCGCGAACGTCTACGATATTCTGAAGCATGACACGCTGGTGCTGACCCGCGCCGCCGTCGAGAAGCTGGAGGCGCGGCTCAATGGCTAAGAAGAAGCAGGCGGTTGTCGACAACCGTCACTATGACGTGGTGCTCAGCCCGCACATCACCGAAAAGTCGACGATGCTCAGCGAGCATAACGCTGTCGTCTTCAAGGTGGCGGGCGACGCGAGCAAGCCCGAGATCAAGGCGGCGGTCGAATCGCTCTTCAACGTCAGTGTGACGGGCGTGAACACGATGGTGGCCAAGGGCAAGACGAAGCGCTGGAAGGGCCGCCCCTACACGCGCTCCAACGTGAAGAAGGCGGTCGTGACGCTGGCGGAAGGCCAGTCGATCGACGTCACGACAGGGATCTGACGCGATGGCGCTCAAACATTATAATCCCACCAGCCCGGCGCGACGGGGTCTGATCCTCGTCGATCGTTCGGTGCTGTGGAAGGGCAAGCCCGTCAAAGCGCTGACCGTCGGCAAGCACAAATCAGGCGGCCGCAACAATATGGGCCACGCCACCGCGCGTGGCATCGCGGGCGGCCACAAGCAGAAATATCGCTTCGTCGATTTCAAGCGGCGCAAGTGGGATCAGCCCGCCACCGTCGAGCGGCTCGAATATGATCCCAATCGTTCGGCCTTCATCGCGCTGGTGAAGTATGAGGATGGCGAGCTCGCTTATATCCTCGCGCCGCAGCGGCTTGCCCCCGGAGACACGGTGGTCGCGGGCAAGAAGACCGACGTGAAGCCCGGCAACGCGATGGAGCTGGGTCAGATGCCGGTCGGCACGATTGTCCACAATGTGGAGATGAAGCCGGGTAAGGGCGGCCAGATCGCCCGTGCGGCGGGCACTTATGTGCAGGTGGTCGGCCGCGATCGCGGCATGGTGATTGTGCGGCTCAACTCGGGCGAGCAGCGCTACATTCACGCCGATTGCATGGCGACGGTGGGCGCGGTGTCGAACCCCGACAACGCGAACCAGAATCTGGCGAAGGCCGGCCGGAATCGCTGGCTCGGCAAGCGTCCGCTGACGCGCGGTGTCGCCAAGAACCCGGTCGACCACCCCCATGGCGGTGGTGAGGGCCGGACCTCGGGCGGTCGCCATCCGGTAACGCCGTGGGGCAAGCCGACCAAGGGCGCGCGCACGCGCAACAACAAGTCGACGGACCGGATGATTATCCGTTCGCGTCACGCGAAGAAGAAGAGGTAATCATGGCCCGTTCCGTCTGGAAAGGTCCGTTCGTCGATCTTCACCTTCTCCGGAAGGCGGAAGGCGCGCAGGACAGCGGCGCGCGTGCGCCGATCAAGACCTGGTCGCGGCGTTCGACGATTCTGCCCCAGTTCGTGGGGTTGACCTTCAACGTCTATAACGGCCGCAAGTTCGTGCCGGTGTCGGTCAACGAGGACATGGTCGGTCACAAGCTGGGCGAGTTCGCGCCGACGCGCTACTTCCCCGGCCACGCCGCCGACAAGAAGGGCAAGCGCTGATGTCGAAGCCAGCATCTCCCCGAAAGGTTGGTGAGAAGGAAGCGCTCGCGGTCGCCACCGCGGTGCGCGGCTCGCCGCAGAAGCTCAATCTTGTCGCGGGCCTGATCCGCGGCAAGAAGGCCGGCGACGCGCTCAACATCCTTCAGTTCTCGAAGAAGGCGATGGCGGTCGACGTCCGCAAGTGCCTCGCCTCGGCGATCGCGAACGCGGAGAACAATCACAATCTCGACGTCGACGCGCTCGTCGTGAAAGAGGCGTCGGTAGGCAAGGGACTCGTGATGAAGCGCTTCGCGGCGCGGGCGCGCGGCCGGTCCAGCCGGATCACCAAGCCGTTCGCGCGGGTGCGCATCGTCGTTCGCGAGCAGGAGGCCGAATAATGGGTCATAAGTCGAACCCGATCGGAATGCGGTTGCAGATCAACCGCACCTGGGACAGCCGCTGGTATGCCGATGGCGGCGATTATGGTCGCTTGCTGATGGAGGATCTGAAGATCCGTTCCTTCATCATGAAAATGGCGCCGCAGGCCGCGATCTCGAAGGTGGTGATCGAGCGGCCGGCGAAGCTGTGCCGGATTTCGATCTATGCGGCGCGTCCCGGCGTGATCATCGGCAAGAAGGGCGCCGACATCGAGAAGCTCCGCCGCAAGGTGGGCGCGATGACCTCGTCCGACGTGTCGCTGAACATCGTCGAGATCCGCAAGCCGGAGATTGATTCGAAGCTCGTGGCGCAGTCGGTGGCCGATCAGCTCGAGCGCCGTGTGGCGTTCCGCCGGGCGATGAAGCGCGCGGTGCAGTCGGCGCTCCGGCTGGGCGCCGAGGGCATCCGTATCACCTGCGCCGGCCGGCTCGGCGGCGCGGAGATTGCGCGGACGGAATGGTATCGCGAGGGGCGGGTGCCGCTGCACACGCTGCGTGCGAACGTGGATTATGCCGAGGCGGAAGCGCACACTGCTTATGGGGTGTGCGGCGTGAAGGTCTGGATCTTCAAGGGCGAGATTCTCGGCCATGATCCGCTCGCGCAGGACCGGCTCATGATGGAAGCTCAGACGTCGGGGGTCCGGCCGGCGCGGTAAGGGCACACCCCTCACCAGCGTCGCCTGATCGACCGGACAATCGGTGTCAGAAGGCGATTTGAAATGCTGCAACCGAAACGCACAAAGTTCCGCAAGGCCCATAAGGGCCGGATCCACGGGAAGGCTCCCGGCGGAACGGCTCTCAATTTCGGCTCGTTCGGGCTGAAGGCGATGGAGCCCGAGCGGATCACCGCGCGCCAGATCGAAGCGGCGCGCCGCGCGATCACGCGTCACATCAAGCGCCAGGGGCGCTTGTGGATCCGTATCTTCCCCGACGTGCCCGTCTCGTCGAAGCCGGCCGAAGTCCGCATGGGCTCGGGTAAGGGCGCGCCTGAATTCTGGGTCGCGCGCGTCAAGCCTGGCCGCATCCTGTTCGAACTGGATGGCGTTCCCGGTCCGATCGCCCGCGTCGCCTTCGAGCGCGCGGCGGAGAAGCTGCCGATCAAGGTCAAGGCGGTCGCTCGCCTCGGCGAATCGCTGTACGAGGGAGCTTGAGCGATGGCTAAGATCGCGGATCTGAAAACGAAGACCGACGATGAACTGTCGACTGAGCTTGGCGACCTGAAGCGCGAGCAGCTGAACCTGCGCTTTCAGGCGGCGACCAATCAGCTTGAGAAGCCGTCGCGAGTGCGCGAGGTGCGCCGCACGATCGCGCAGATCAAAACCTTGCAGGCCGAGCGCAGCCGCTCGGCCCAGTCGTGAAGGAGTATCGGCGATGCCCAAGCGCGTGCTGACGGGAACGGTGGTCTCCGACAAGACCGACAAGACGGTGGTGGTGAGCGTGGAGCGCAAGGTGAAGCACCCGCTCTACGGCAAGATCATCCGCCGTTCGAAGAAATATCATGCCCATGACGAGGGCAACGTCTTCAAGGAAGGCGAGATCGTCCGCATCGAGGAATGCGCGCCGATCTCGAAGCTGAAGACGTGGCGTGTGTTGCCGAAGGCCGATGCGTCGGCCCAGGCGTCGTAAGGAGGACTGAACCATGATCCAGATGCAGTCCAACCTCGACGTGGCGGACAACAGCGGTGCGAAGCGCGTCCAGTGCATCAAGGTGCTGGGTGGATCGAAGCGTCGTTTCGCGACCGTGGGCGATACGATCGTCGTGTCGATCAAGGAAGCCGCGCCGCGTGGCAAGGTGAAGAAGGGCGATGTCCATCGCGCCGTGATCGTGCGGACCGCGAAGGACATCAATCGTCCCGATGGTTCGACGATCCGCTTCGACGGCAACGCTGCGGTGCTCATCAACAAGAATAACGGGGAGCCGATCGGCACCCGTATCTTCGGCCCGGTGGTGCGCGAGCTGCGCGCGGCCGGCCATATGAAGATCATTTCGCTCGCGCCCGAGGTTCTGTGACATGTCCGCGCTGAAGATCAAGAAAGGCGACAAGGTCGTCGTCCTGTCCGGCAAGGACAAGGGCAAGCATGGCGAGGTGACGCGCGCTTTGCCCCAGGAGGGCAAGGTGATCGTCTCCGGCGTCAATGTCGCGACGCGCCACCGCAAGCCGAGCCAGGCGAACCCGCAAGGCGGGCTCGACCGGTTCGAGGCGCCGCTGCATGTGTCGAAGGTCGCGATCGAGGACCCCAAGACGGGCAAGCCGACGCGCGTCCGTTTCGAGGTGCGCGACGGCAAGAAGGTCCGCGTGGCCGTCAAGTCCGGGGAGCTGATAAATGGCTGATGAACGCTATACGCCGCGCCTCAAGAAGCTTTATGAGGATCGCATCGTCAAGGCGATGACCGACAAGTTCGGTTACAAGAACGCCATGGAAGTGCCGAAGCTGAGCAAGATCGTCCTCAATATGGGCGTCGGCGAGGCCACGCAGGACAAGAAGAAGGTCGAGACGGCGGCGGCGGAGCTGACGGTGATCGCGGGCCAGAAGGCCGTCGTCACCCGCGCCAAGAAGTCGATCGCGCAGTTCAAGCTGCGTGAAGGCATGCCGATCGGCACCAAGGTGACGCTGCGTCGCGAGCGGATGTACGAGTTTCTCGACCGCTTCGTCACGATCGCGCTGCCGCGCGTGCGCGACTTCCGTGGTCTGTCCGACAAGTCGTTCGACGGGCGGGGCAATTATGCGACCGGCCTCAAGGAGCAGTTGGTCTTTCCCGAGATCAGCTACGACCAGATCGACAAGATTCGTGGCCTGGATGTCGTGATTACGACCACCGCCAAGACCGACGATGAAGCGCGTGAACTGCTTCGTCTGTTCGGTTTCCCGTTTCCGCAGCCCCAGGGCGAAGAGAAGAAAGCCGCCTGAAGGCGATTGAAGGAAAGAGAACTTAAGTCATGGCGAAACTGAGTTCGATTAACAAGAACGAGAAGCGCAAGAAGCTGGTCAAGGCTTATGCGGGCAAATATGCGCGCCTGAAGGCGATCGCGAACGACGAAAGCAAGGACGAGACCGAGCGGCTGATCGCCCGGCTCAAGATGGCCGAGCTGCCGCGCAACGCGAACCCGACGCGCGTGCGCAACCGCTGCGAGCTGACCGGGCGTCCGCGCGCTTATTATCGCAAGTTCCGGCTGTGCCGTGTGCAGCTTCGCGATCTGGCCAATAAAGGCCTGATCCCGGGCGTCACGAAGTCGAGCTGGTAAGGATCTCAAGATGGCATTGACCGATCCCCTGGGCGATCTGCTCACCCGTATCCGCAATGGCCAGCGGGCGCGCAAGGACAGCGTGGTATCGCCCGCGTCCAAGCTGCGCGCGCGCGTGCTCGACGTGTTGCAGCGCGAAGGCTATATTCGCGGCTACAGCGAGGAAGAGCTGGCGGGCCATGCCGGCCTGCGTATCGAGCTGAAATATTTCGAGGGCCAGCCTGCGATCCAGCATGTCGCGCGCGTGTCCAAGCCGGGCCGGCGGGTTTATTCCGGCTCCAAGGAACTGCCGCGCGTGCGCAACGGCCTTGGCATTACCATCGTCTCGACGCCACGGGGCGTTCTGTCCGACGCGGAAGCGCGAGAGCAGAATGTCGGCGGCGAGGTTCTCGCGGAGGTGTTCTGATGAGCCGCATCGGCAAAAAGCCGGTCGTCGTTCCGGCCGGAGTAACGGCCACGATCGAAGGCGGTACGCTTTCGGTCAAGGGGCCCAAGGGCACGCTCTCGATGGCGCTTGCCGACGAGGTGCGCTATGCGGTGGAGGAAGGCGGCATTTCGGTGCAGCCCGCCAATGACGGCAAGCGCGCACGCTCCTTCTGGGGCATGCAGCGCACGCTCGTGCAGAATCTGGTGACGGGTGTCACCGAGGGCTTCACGAAGACGCTGGTCATCACGGGTGTCGGCTACCGCGCGAACCTGCAGGGCAAGAATCTGAAGCTGCAGCTCGGCTACAGCCATGACGTCGATTTCGCGGTGCCCGAGGGCATCGAGATCAAGACGCCCGACCAGACGACGGTGCAGATCAGCGGCATCGATCGCCAGAAGGTCGGCCAGGTCGCGGCGGAGATCCGGCGCTGGCGGAAGCCTGAGCCTTATAAGGGCAAGGGCATCAAGTATCAGAACGAGTTCATCTTCCGCAAGGAAGGGAAGAAGAAGTAAGATGGCCAAGGGACTTTCGCTTTTCGAGCGGCGCCGTCAGCGCGTCCGTACCGCGCTCCGCGCCAAGGGCGGTCTTCGCCCCCGGCTGTCGGTGCATCGTTCGGGCCGTCATATCTATGCCCAGGTGATCGATGACGAGGCTGGCCGCACGCTGGCCGCCGCGTCGACGCTCGACAAGGGCGTGAAGGGCAAGACCGGCGCGACGGCGGAGGCCGCCGCCGACGTCGGCAAGCGCATTGCCGAGCGCGCCTCGGCGGCGGGCGTCACGCGAGTGGTGTTCGATCGTGGCGGCTTTTTGTTCCACGGCCGGGTCAAGGCTTTGGCCGACGCGGCGCGCGAAGGCGGATTGGAGTTCTAAATGGCTGACGAAACCGAGATCCAGGCCGGCGCCGCTGAAGGCGCCACGGCGGAAGCGCCGCAGGCCGAGCGCCAGGCGCGTGGTCCGCGTGGCGGCCGTGGGCGTGGCCCCGGCGGCGGGCAGGGCCGTGGCCGCGACGGCAATCGTCGGCGCGACGATCGCCGTGGCAACCAGGATGATGGCGGCGAGGAACTGGTCGAGAAGCTGGTTCACATCAATCGCGTGTCGAAGACAGTGAAGGGCGGCAAGCGCTTCGGCTTCGCGGCGCTGGTCGTCGTGGGCGACGGCAAGGGCCGGGTCGGCTTCGGCCACGGCAAGGCGCGCGAGGTGCCCGAGGCAATCTCCAAGGCGACCGCGTCGGCCAAGAAGGCGATGATCCGCGTGCCGCTGCGTGAAGGGCGGACGCTGCACCATGATGGTCTTGGCCATTTCGGTGCGGGACGCGTCTATCTGCGCGCAGCGCCGGCGGGGACGGGCATCATCGCGGGCGGCCCGATGCGCGCCGTCTTCGAGAGCCTGGGCGTGCATGACGTGGTGACCAAGTCGGTCGGCACGAACAACCCCTACAACATGATCCGCGCGACCTTCGAGGCGCTGACGGAGCAGACCAGCCCGAAGTCGGTGGCGCAGCGCCGTGGCAAGAAGATTGCCGACCTGCTCGGGCGCAGCGGCGGCGCGTCGGCGGCGGAAGCCGAGGCCGAAGCGGCCGCGGTCACGGAGTAATCGACAATGGCGACCATCAAGGTGACGCAGATCGGCTCGCCGATCCGTCGGACGAAGGACCAGCGCGCGACGTTGATCGGCCTGGGTCTCAACAAGATGCACCGTACCAGCGAACTCGAGGACAGCCCCGAGGTGCGCGGGATGATCAAGAAGGTGCAACATATGGTGAAGGTTTCGGACTGAAGGGACTGACACCTTCGTCCGGGATCGCGCGACAAAAGCGAAAGCGAGTGCAACGATATGAAACTGAATGATATTCGCGACAATAGCGGCGCGCGCAAGGAGCGCGTCCGCGTCGGCCGCGGCATTGGCTCGGGCCTCGGCAAGACCGCCGGACGCGGCCAGAAGGGCGCCAAGGCGCGCTCGGGCGTGTCGATCAACGGCTTCGAAGGCGGCCAGATGCCGCTCCACATGCGGCTGCCGAAGCGCGGCTTCAACAACATCTTCGCCAAGGATTATGCCGAGGTGAACCTGGGTGCGATCCAGAAGCTCGTCGATGGTGGCAAGCTCGCGACCGATGGCGTCGTCGATCATGCCGCGCTGAAGGCGGCAGGCGTCGCACGCGGCGGCCGCGACGGCGTGCGCATCCTTGGCAAGGGCGTGCTGTCGGCGAAGCTGTCGTTCAAGGTCGCCGGCGTGTCGAAGGGCGCGCGGGAAGCGATCGAGAAGGCGGGCGGTTCGGTCGAGCTGATCGCGGTGGTGCCGGCCAGCGAGAAGGCCGCCGCCAAGAAGGGGACGGCGAAGGCCGCGAAGAAGGCCGCCAAGGCTTAAGGCCGCGTCAGGTTCGGGCTGACAAGCCCGGCGAGGACCTTATATGAGGCGGCGGGGAGCGGGGACGCATCCCGCCGCCTTTTCATTTTCCGGGATCGAGACACATCATGGCATCCGTAGCCGAACAGATGGCCGGCAATATCAATTTCGGCCAGTTCTCCAAGGCGACCGAGCTGAAGAAGCGGCTCTGGTTCACCTTCCTGGCGTTGATCGTGTTCCGGATGCTGAGCTTCGTGCCGCTGCCGGGCATCGATCCGCTGGCGCTGAATTCGCTGTTCAGCCAGACGAGCGGCGGCGTGCTCGATTTCTTCAACAGCTTCTCGGGCGGCGCGCTCGAGCGGATGAGCATCGTCGCGCTGGGCGTGATGCCCTACATCACTGCCTCGATCGTGATGCAGCTCGCCAATTCGCTGTCGCCCACGCTCGCGGCGATCAAGAAGGAAGGCGAGGCGGGGCGCAAGAAGCTCAACCAATATACGCGCTACGGCACCGTCGGACTCGCCGCGATCCAGGGCTATTTCATCGCGGTTGGGCTGGAAAGCTGGGGCGCGGGGCAGGGCGTGTCGGCGGTCGTCGATCCCGGCCTGCTGTTCCGCGTCACCTGTGTCATCTCGCTCGTCGGCGGCACGATGTTCCTGATGTGGCTGGGCGAGCAGATCACCAGCCGAGGCGTCGGCAACGGCGTCTCGCTGATCATCATGGCGGGCATCATCGCCAACCTGCCGAGCGCCTTCGCCAAGGTGTTCGAGGGCGGCCGCACCGGCTCGCTGTCGGGCACGATGATCGTGCTCGTCCTCATCCTCGTGCTGGGCCTGATCGCCTTCATCTGCTTCATGGAGCGGGCGACGCGCAACGTCCTCATCCAATATCCCAAACGCCAGACGCAGCGGGGCATGATGCAGGCCGATCGCAGCCACCTGCCGCTGAAGGTAAACACGGCGAACGTGATCCCGCCGATCTTCGCTTCGTCGCTGCTGTTGATGCCGCTCACGATCACGCAATTTGCGGGGCAGCGCGTCGCCGGCGAGAGTGCGTGGGGCGATTTCATCATCACCGTGAACCAGTATCTGGCGCACGGCACCCCGCTCTACATGGCGCTCTATGGCGCGGGGATCATCTTCTTCTGCTTCTTCTACACCGCGGTCGTTTTCAATCCCGAAGAGACGGCGGACAATCTGAAGCGTTATGGCGGCTTCATTCCGGGCATTCGCCCCGGCAAGAACACCACCGAATATCTCGATTATGTGCTGACGCGCATCACCGTGATCGGGGCGATCTATCTCACGCTGATCTGCCTCGTTCCGGAAATCCTCGTGGCAAGGCTGCAGATTCCCTTCTATCTGGGTGGTACAAGCCTGCTGATCGTCGTTAATGTGACGATCGACACGGTGACGCAGATTCAGAGCCATCTGTTGGCGCACCAATATGGGGATCTGATCAAGAAGGCGAAGCTCAAAGGGGGCGTGCGGCGGTGAACATCATATTGCTGGGGCCCCCGGGGGCGGGGAAGGGAACCCAGGCCAGCCGCCTCGTTCAGGAGCGCGGCATGGTGCAGCTTTCGACCGGAGACATGCTGCGCGCGGCGGTGAAGTCGGGCAGCGAGATCGGCAAGCTCGCTGACGGCATCATGAAGGCGGGCAAGCTCTTCCCTGACGATCTGATGGCCCAGATATTGGGCGAGCGGCTGGACGCGCCCGACACGGCCCGGGGCGTGATCTTCGACGGCTTTCCCCGCACCGCGCCGCAGGCTGCGGCGCTCGACACGCTGCTTGGCGAACGTGGCCGCGTGCTCGATCATGTGATCGAACTGGAGGTGAACGAGGACGCGCTGGTCGATCGCATCACCGGCCGCTTCACCTGCGCCAAGTGCGGCGAGGGTTATCACGACCGATACAAGCTGCCCAAGGTGCCGGGCGTCTGCGACATTTGCGGATCGACCGAGTTCAAGCGGCGGCCCGACGACAATGAGGAAACGGTGCGCACGCGCATGGCCGAATATCGCGCCAAGACCGCGCCGATCCTTCCGATTTACGAGGCACGCGGAATCGTCCGGCGGGTGGACGGCATGGCCGATATCGAGGATGTCGCCCGCGCCATCGCGGCCATTCTCGACGGCGAACAATAACGGCCGCGCCGGATCGACCGTGGCCTTTCTCTTCCCCTTTTCCGGTTTTTGCGGAGCCGGCAACCGCCTGCGATGCAGGCGGTTCGAGCCTGGCCCGGCTGCTATTTGATGCCTGAGAGCTTGATCGGGACGGCGAGCATCTCCTGAAGGCATTGGCATTGCCGCGCGTCCAGAACGCGGCTGTCGCGACACACGTCCATCCCCGCCCCGTGCGTTCCCTCCGCGGGGCGCGGGTTTTGTCCATTCTTATCGCGAGGAACCAAGAACGTGTCCCATTATATCGATCTGCCGACCTTCATCGAAGACGTGAAGAAGCAGAATCCCGGGCAGGATGAGTTCATCCAGGCCGTCACCGAAGTCTCGGAGGACATTTTCGGTTTCATCGCCGACAAGCGCGAATACCATCATTATAAAATCCTGCAGCGTATCACCGAGCCCGATCGCGTCGTCTCCTTCCGGGTCTGCTGGGAGGATGACGACAACCATATCCGCGTCAATCGCGGCTGGCGCGTCCAGAACAACAATGCGATCGGCCCCTATAAGGGCGGCCTGCGCTTTCACCCGTCGGTCAATGAGAGCGTGCTCAAGTTTCTGGCGTTCGAGCAGACGTTCAAGAATGCGCTCACCGGCTTGCCGATGGGCGGCGGCAAGGGCGGCTCGAATTTCGATCCGAAGGGCAAGAGCGATCATGAGGTAATGCGTTTCTGCCAGAGCTTCATGACCGAACTGTATCGCCATATCGGCGCGGACACCGATGTTCCCGCGGGCGACATCGGCGTTGGCGGGCGCGAAATCGGTTATCTGTTCGGCCAGTATAAGCGGATAACCAACCAGTTCACCGGCGTGCTGACCGGCAAGGGCATGGAATATGGCGGCTCGCTGATCCGGCCCGAGGCGACCGGCTATGGCGCGGTTTATTTCCTCGTCAGCATGCTCAAGACGCGCGGCGACAATCTGCCGGGCAAGACGGTGGTCATCTCCGGTTCGGGTAACGTCGCCACCTACGCGGCCGAGAAGGTGATCCAGCTCGGCGGCAAGGTGCTCACCTTCTCCGACAGCCAGGGCTTCATCCACGATCCCGAAGGCATCACGCAGGAGAAGATCGACTGGGTGAAGGACCTCAAGAACAACCGGCGCGGCCGCATTTCCGAATATGCTGACGAGTATAAGAGCGCGACCTATCATCCGGGCAAGACGCCGTGGGTGGTTCCCTGTGACGTGGCACTGCCCTGCGCGACGCAGAACGAGATTTTGGGCGCGGATGCCGAAATGCTCGTGAAGAATGGCTGCATCGCGGTGTCCGAAGGCGCCAACATGCCGACCAATCTGGACGGCGTGCATGTCTTCCGCGATGCGCGCATCCTCTATGCACCGGGCAAGGCCGCCAATGCCGGCGGCGTCGCCGTTTCGGGGCTTGAGATGAGCCAGAATTCGCAGCGCCGCTCGTGGAAGGAGAGCGAATTGCAGCAACTCCTCCTCGGCATCATGGAGGGGATTCACGAAAGCTGCGTCGCCTATGGTGCGCATGCGGGCACCAACTATGTCGATTATGTGAAAGGCGCGAATATCGCCGGCTTCAAGAAGGTGGCCGATGCGATGCTGGCTTACGGCGTCGTCTGATCGGTGACGGGTGGCGTGAGCGTGCTCACGCCGCCGCCAGCCGGGTGAGCATGCCCGGCGTAAGGACCTGCGGCAGGACGGTGAGCGGCTGTCCCGGTGCGTAGAAGAGATAGAAGGGCACGCCCGATCGGCCATGCGCTGTCAGGAAGCGGGTGATCGCCGGATCGCCGCGTGTCCAATCCCCCACCAGCACCGCGACATTGCCGGCCTTGAACGCGTCGGCGACTTCGCTGCGTTCGATCGCGGCTTTCTCGTTCACCTTGCAGGTGAGGCACCAGTCAGCCGTGAAATAGACGAAGACGGGCCGTCCTCCCTGGCGGAGTGCGGCAAGGCGCGCCTCGCTGAAAGGCTCCGCGCCCGGCAGGCCGGCTTGCGACGCCTCGGTCGCGGCGGCTGGCGTGCGTGGCACCAACGGCACGAGCAGCAGCGCGGCGAGGAGGGCGGGCGCGAGCGGCCACCACAGCCGTCCCTTGTCCGCCGCCTGTCGCCGCCCCACCCACCATAAGGCGAGCGCGAGCAGCAGTGCCGCGCCGAGCCCCATCGCCATCGCGTCGACGCCGCCCAGCCGCCCGAGCACCCAGGCGAGGCCGAGGGCGGTGGCGAACATCGGCAGCGCGAGGATGCGGCGCAGGCTGTTCATCCATGGACCGGGGCGCGGTAGCCGCCGTCGCAACGCCGGCACATAGCCGAGCAGCAGAAAGGGCAGAGCGAGGCCGAGCCCCAGCCCGGCAAAGACGGCGAGCGCGGAGGCCGGCGGCAGGACAAGCGCCGCGCCGAGCGCCGCGCCCATGAACGGGCCGGTGCAGGGCGTCGCGACGAAAGCGGCGAGCGCGCCTGTCCAGAAGGCGCCCGCCGTGCCGCCGCGTGCCGCCAGCGCGTCGCCGCCGGTGATCGCGGGCAGCTCGAACAGGCCGGCGAGGTTCAGGGCGATTGCGCTTACCAGCAGCAGCAGGAGCAGGATGACGCGCGCATCCTGAAGCTGGAAGGCCCAGCCCGCCGCCATGCCACCCGCTTTCAAGGCCAGCAGCCCGACGCCGAGCGCTGCGCAGATCAGCACCGCGCCCGCCGTATAGGCCCAGGCCTCGCGCCGAACGGTGCGTTCGTCGCCGCCAGCGCGGGCGAGGCTCAGCGCCTTCAGGCTGAGGATCGGGAAGACGCACGGCATCACGTTGAGGAGAAGGCCGCCGAGCACCGCGCCCGCGAGCGCGAGAAGCAATGTCGTCCCCTGCATCGCGGCGGCGCCTCCCGAGGCAATCGGCGTGCCGGCGGCGGGCACGGGGCCCGGCGTCGCGGTGACGCCCAGCCCGTCGCCCGTGCCGATGCGGATCACGCCGGCGAGGCTGGCGAGGCTGGTGGCGTCGCTATCCGCCTTCGTCTCGACGATCAGCGTATCGCCGTTGCGGCTGATCGCCTGCGGATCGGCATAGGTGACGGCGTCGTCGGTCAACGCGAAGAAATAGGGATCGGCGACAGCGACCGAGGCCGGTAGTGGTATGGCGAGGCGCAGGCGATCGCCGGCAATCTGGAAATGGCCGGTCGTGCCGAGCGGGCGCGGCAGGGCGGCGCGCCATGTGTCGAATTGCGCGCGGGCACCCGCGTCGGGCGCGCCGTTGCCGACGGTCAGGTCGAGCGCGACATCGCTTTGCTCGGGAACGCAAATCTGCTCGGTGCAGGCGAGCCAGCGGACGTGCGCGCGGATCGGCAGCGATGTGCCCGCCGCAAGCCCGGCGGGTACATGCAATTGGGTGAGCAGCGCATAATCGCCTTCATAGACGTAGCTCATCAGCCCGGTGATCTGGAGCGTGCGCGGCAGCGGATAGCGCAGCGGATCGGCGGAAACGCCGGGCGGGAGTTGCCACGCAATCTCGGTCTTCACGCCCGAATCGCCGGGATTGGCCCAATAGCCATGCCATCCCCGCTCTGTCTTCATGACGAGCGCGACCGCAACGGTGCTGCCGGGGGCGGGATGGCTGCTCTCGGCGACGAGCGCAGGGCGGATATGGAGCGTCTGGGCGACGGCGCTGCCGCCCGATACGATCAGGGCCAGAACCGCCAGCAGCCGTAAGCCGAACGCGAACATCGCGACTCCGAGAGGAAGAATCGCGATCGCTATAGCACAGCCGGCGTCTTGCGCCTGTCCTTACTCCTCGGTCGGCTTCGACTGGAGCTGGATATAATTTTGTAGCCCCATCTGCTTGATCATGTCGAACTGCCGTTCGAGCTCGTCGATATGTTCCTCCTCGCTTTCGAGGATGTCGGTCAGCAGGTCGCGGCTCACATAATCGCGCACCGACTCGCAATGGGCGATGCCGTCCTTGAGCGTCGGCAATGCCTCCTGCTCAAGCGCGAGATCGGCTTTCAGCACCTCCTCGACGGTTTCGCCGATGCGCAGGCGGCCGAGAAGCTGGAAATTGGGAAGGCCGTCGAGAAACAGGATGCGCTCGGCGAGCCGGTCGGCATGCTTCATCTCGTCGATCGACTCGCCATATTCGAACTTGGCGAGGCGCTGCACGCCCCAATGGTCGAGCATCCGATAGTGGAGGAAATATTGGTTGATCGCGGTCAACTCATTCTTGAGCGCCTCGTTCAGATAGGTGATGACCTTGGCGTCGCCCTGCATGTCGTCCTCCATTGCAAGGCCATCATAATAGCCGCCCCGGGAGGATCTGTAACCCGCTAAAGCCCCTGAAAATAGAGATTTTTCTGAAATTGCTAGGCAGTCGCACCCTCGGTGGAGACGATGTCGCGTGCAAATGGCAGGCATTGTCCGCACTTGAGGCGCTTGCCGAGCGACGCATAGGCGCTGCGGGGGCAACTGGCCCCGTTACGCACCGCATCGCGCACTTCCTGTTCCCGAATCGCATTGCAGACACAGACGACCATAAGTGTCCCACTCCTCTTGCGACTCGATATAGCGCTACTGCGAACAAGTCTCAATATCTGATGCGACGAAAAGGTTGAAGCGCTCCGCGCGCGAGCGAGCGCCAGAGCCATTCGAACGGGCCATAGGCGAATCGGTCGAGCCACGGCTTGCTCCACAGCAGGATGGCCGCCCAGATGCCCGCGACGACGATGTAGAGATCGGCCCGGCCGAGCATGCCGAACAGGCCGAGGCCGTAGCCGTAGAAGATCGTCGTCGCGACGATCGTCGAGCCGAGATAATTGGAAAGCGCCATCCGGCCGGCGGCGGCAAGGCGCACCGCCAGCCAGCGGGCTTGCCCCGAGGCCATGAAGAGCAGGATGAGGCTGCCCTGCGCCAGCGCCAGCCACGGCCGCAGCAGCAGGCTGAGCGCGCTCGCCAGCGGCAGGATCACGGGATCGAAGCGCGTGTCGATCAGCAGCCGGACGATCGGCGCATAGAGCGGCAGGATGATGAGGCCGCCGATCACGGCGAGCGCCTGATAGGCCCGGCGCGGCCAGCCGCCCGAGAAGAAGCCCGTCCGGTGCAGCGCGAGGCCGAACAGCATGAAACAGAGCGACTCGAGGATCGAGGTCGGCAGCAGTTCGGTCTGGTACAGGATCGTCATCGGCGCGCGGGCGGCGAAGACGTCCGCCACGCCCCCGCGATACATCTCTATTTCGCGCGCCAGAGCGGGCGAGGGGGTGGCGACGTCGAGGACGGCGCGCCATGCTTCATGCGCGATCGCGGGCGCGTCTGGCGCTTCGGCGGCGGCCTTGAGCAGCGCGAGATCGTGCCAGTTGATGAGATCGATCCCGACGAGCAGCGCGAACAGCCCCGCGCTGGTGTAGAGCAGCGCGGACGTCGGCCATTGCCAGGCGATGAAGGCGATCGCGCCCGCCAGCGCATAGACGACGAGGATATCGCCGTACCAGAAGCCCCAGGCGTGGAGCATGCCGAAGACGAGCAGCCATGCCATGCGGCGATAATGCGTCGCCACGGGGCCGGGTACGCGGCCCTCGGCGCGTTCGGCGATGAGCGCCATCGACGCGCCGAACAGCATCGTGAACAGCGCGCGCATCTTGCCGTCCGCCAGTACATAAGCGGCGCCCCACGCCACCAGGTCCGCGCCTTCGGCCCCGCCATAATAAAAAGGGTCGACATAGGCATAAGCCGGCATGCCCATGGCGACGATGTTCATGATGAGGATGCCGCAGACCGCGAAGCCGCGCACCGCGTCGATCGTCTCGATCCGCCCGGCGTCGCCGCTCACCGGCCGTCTCGCGGCGGCCGGGGGCCGAAAGAGTCCCGGCTCAGGCGAGCGGGGACTCCATCAGCCCGGGGAAGAAGCCCTCATGCGCGCGGCGCAGGTCGGCGAGCGGCACGGCACTCGCGCGTTCGCTGGCGAAGGCGATCCGGTCGCCGCCAGTCGTGCCGAGCACGGTTGCCGCGATGCCCTCGTCGCGAGCACGGGCGAGCAGCGTATCGGCATCGGACGTCGTGACGAGATAGCGCGCCTGATCCTCGCCGAACGCCAGCCCAGTCGCGTTCCCGCCCAGCCGGACGTCGGCGCCGATGCCGCCGGCGAGCGCCATTTCGGCGACCGCGACGGCAAGGCCGCCATCGGACAGGTCATGCACCGCGGTCACGGCATTGTCGCCGATCAGCGCGCGCACCAGATCGCCCGTCCGGCGTTCGGCGGCGAGGTCCACCGGCGGCGGCGGCCCTTCCTCGCGCCCGGCGATCTCGCGCAGCCAGAGCGACTGGCCGAGATGCCCCCGGCTTTCGCCGAGAAGGATGATCGCCTCGCCCGCCGCCTTGAACGTGATCGTCGCGCTCTTCGACCAGTCGGCGAGCAGGCCGACGCCGCCGATCGCGGGGGTGGGCAGGATCGCGCTGCCGGTGCCGTCATCGCCCCGCGTCTCATTGTAGAGCGAGACATTGCCCGAGACGATCGGGAAATCGAGCGCACGGCACGCCTCCGCCATCCCCTCGATACAGCCGACGAACTGGCCCATGATTTCGGGCCGCTGCGGGTTGCCGAAATTCATGCAGTCGGTCGCGGCCAGCGGCAGCGCGCCGACGGCGGTCAGGTTGCGCCAGCATTCGGCGATCGCTTGCCGCCCGCCCTCGACCGGATCGGCCTGGCAGTAGCGCGGCGTGCAGTCGGTCGCGATCGCAAGCCCTTTGGCGGTGCCGTGCACGCGCACCACCGCCGCGTCGCCGCCCGGCCGCTGGACGGTGTCGGCACCGACCATATGGTCATATTGTTCCCAGATCCAGCGGCGCGACGCGAGATCGGGGGAAGCCATGAGCTTGAGCAGGTCGGCCGCGATATCGGCCGACTCGGGCACGTCCGCCAGCGGCGCGGCCGGCGCGGTGGCGGTCCACGGCCGGTCGTAGCAGGGCGCTTCGTCGGCGAGCGGGCCGAGCGGAATGTCGCACACCGTCTCGCCCTTGAAGGTCAGCACCATGCGGCCGCTATCGGTGACATGGCCGATCACCGCGAAATCCAGCTCCCACTTGCGGAAGATGCTCTCCGCGAAGGCTTCGCGGCCGGGCTTGAGCACCATCAGCATGCGTTCCTGCGATTCGGAGAGCATCATCTCATAAGGGGTCATCCCCTCCTCGCGGCAGGGGACGGCGTCCATGTCGAGCTGGATGCCGACGCCGCCCTTCGACGCCATCTCGACCGAGGAGGAGGTGAGGCCGGCCGCCCCCATGTCCTGAATCGCGACGATCGCGTCCGACGCCATCAGTTCGAGGCACGCCTCGATCAGCAATTTCTCGGTAAAGGGATCGCCGACCTGGACGGTGGGGCGCTTCTCCTCCGAATCCTCGGAGAAGTCGGCCGATGCCATCGTCGCGCCGTGAATGCCGTCGCGCCCGGTCTTGGAACCGACATAGACGATCGGATTGCCGACGCCCGAAGCGGCCGAATAGAAGATCTTCGCCGTCTCGGCGACGCCTACCGTCATCGCGTTGACGAGGATATTGCCGTCATAGGCGCGATGGAAATTCACCTCGCCGCCCACCGTCGGCACGCCGACGCAATTGCCATAGCCGCCGATGCCAGAGACGACGCCGGCGATCAGGTGGCGCATCTTCGGGTGGTCGGGCCGGCCGAATCGCAGCGCGTTCAGGTTGGCGACGGGGCGCGCGCCCATCGTGAACACGTCGCGCAATATGCCGCCGACGCCGGTCGCCGCGCCCTGATACGGCTCGATATAAGAGGGATGATTGTGGCTCTCCATCTTGAAGATGGCGGCCTGGCCGTCCCCGATATCGACGACGCCCGCATTCTCGCCCGGGCCGCAAATCACCTGCGGGCCCGTCGTCGGCAGCTTCTTGAGGTGGATTCGCGACGATTTGTACGAGCAATGCTCGGACCACATCACCGAGAATATGCCGAGTTCGGTAAGGTTCGGCTCGCGGCCGAGCGCGTGGAGCACGCGCGCATATTCTTCGGGGGACAGGCCGTGCGCGGCGACGACGTCGGAAGTGATCTGGCTCATGCCAGCGGCCGATAGCTTAGCCCGCGCGCCTTGTCAGCCGGGCCCATGAAAAAGGCCGGCGGAAGCTTTCCCGCCGGCCTCTGTGGGACTGAAGAAAATTTTCGACTCAGGCCTTGCAGCTCATGCTGCTCTTGCCCGGCGCTTCATAGGTGATGTGCTCGCCCTGTCCTTCGACCGAATAGCCGTCGGCGGTAAAGGGCTTGCCGGCCTCGCTCGCGGTGAGCTTGATCGGCTTCGCGTCTTCCTTGGGCTTCAGGTTGGCCGTCACATGATCGTCGAAGAAGTCGACCGAGATCAGGCTGTTATCCTTGCAGCGATAGGTGTGGCTTTCGGAAAGCGCGGGCGGCAGCGTCACCGGCGGAGCGGCCGCCAGCTTTTCCGCATTGGGGTCGGCAGCGCCGGCCACGATCGTTTCCGGCTGCGAATTGCAGGCCGCAAGAAGGGCAAGAGCCGCGAGCGGCGCGGCGCGGAGATACGAATAGGGGCTGTGCATAACAGGGCGCATTTCGCGTTTGGAACGCCATCCGTCAAGATGTGGAATCGTGACAAATCGACAACAGGCAACCAAAAAGGCCCGGCCCGGCCATATATTTGCCCCGCTTGTCGCACCTCGAACGCAACCTTCGCTGCGCCGTGCCCAAGATAAGCTCGCTTGCGGCGGCCCCTGCTGCTCGGCTATTCCCTTGTTCATGGCCGTCATTCCCAATTCGCTCGCGCTCATCGGCAACACTCCTCTGGTGCGGCTGAAAGGGCCCAGCGAGGCGACAGGCTGCGAAATCCTCGCCAAATGCGAGTTCATGAATCCCGGCGGTTCGGTGAAGGACCGCGCGGCGCTGTTCATCGTCGAAGATGCCGAGGCGAACGGGCTCATCCAGCCCGGCGGCGTGATCGTCGAAGGGACGGCGGGCAATACCGGCATCGGCCTTGCCCTTGTCGGCAACGCCAAGGGCTATCGCACGATCATCGTGATGACCGAGACGCAGAGCCGCGAGAAGCAGGACACCCTGCGCGCGCTGGGGGCCGAACTGGTCCTCGTCGCGCCGACATCCTATTCGAATCCCGCGCATTATGTGCACCAGTCGCGCCGGATCGCGGAGGAGACGCCCAACGCGCTCTGGGCCAATCAGTTCGACAACATCGCTAATCGCATGGCGCATATCCGCACCACCGCGCCCGAAATCTGGGAGCAGACGGGGGGGCGGATCGACGGCTTCACCTGCGCCGTCGGCACCGGCGGCACGCTGGCGGGCGTTGGCCTCGGCCTGAAAGAGTTTAACGAGGATATCGTGATCGCGCTGTCCGATCCCTACGGGGCGGCGCTCTACAATTATTATGCGTGCGGCGAATTGTCGGCAGAGGGCAATTCGGTGGCCGAGGGAATCGGCCAGAGTAGGATCACGGGCAATCTCGAAAATGCCCCGGTCGACACGCAATTCCGCATCTCGGACGAGCAGGGAATCGGTCAGGTTTTCGCGCTGCTGGAGAAGGAGGGGCTGTGCGTCGGCCTCTCCTCGGGCATCAACGTCGCGGGCGCGATGAAATTGGCGCGCGAGCTGGGGCCCGGCAAGACAATCGTCACGATCCTGGCCGACTCGGGGATGCGCTACCTGTCGTCGCTCTTCAATCCCGAGTGGCTGACGGCCAAGGGCCTGCCCGTTCCGGAGTGGCTTGCACGCCGCTGATCGACAAGCGAGGCTGGCTCGGCTAATCCTGCGTGCGCCACGGGTCGTCGGTCGGCCGCGATCGGAGAAGGAGTAGAATGCAGCGTGTTCGCATCGGTCTGACCGGGCTGGCCGCCGTCTTCCTGCTCGTGCTTCTCGCGGCCGCCTTCTTCGGCCTGATCTCGAAGGAAACGACGGTGAAAACCGATTCCACCGGCAAGGTGGTGACGGTCGCGCCACCGCCGCCGGGGGGCGATGCCGCCGCTTCCAGCCAGCCCAAGGAGCCGCTCGCCGAACTGGGGGTGACGCCCGGCGGCGCGCCCGAGGCGGCGCAGATTCGCAACGATATGAGTGCCGCGACACCGGTTCAGCCCTGAAACGGCGCTGCCGCTCCCGCGCGCATACGCAAGCGCCCAACAGACTTATCCACAGCCCTGTCAACCGTTTGTAGGAAGAAAACGCCCGGAATCCGACCTGTCACCCTGAAGCTTGAGGGTTATGCGCCCCGTAAATCCACAGCTTTCCCATGCAATACCATTGAAACCCATCTGATCCCCTGCTACCCCATTCGCAGCTAAGGGGCGCATGGGGCGCACCCCCGCACGCAGAGCCGAGGAGACGGTATCATGCGGGAAAGCAGCCCCGAGTTCGCCGAAATGGGGCTTAGGGCGTGGAAATTAAGGACTTTTTCCACGGTAGCGCACTTAACGCGGTAGACGCGAAGGGACGCGTGTCGGTGCCCTCCACCTTCCGTTCGGTGATCGAACGGCGCTCGCATCGCGCGCTGATGCCCGGCGAATTTCCGTCCAAGGACAAGATCATTCTCATCGGCGAGCATGAGCGGCTGCCCTGTCTCCAGGCATTCGATCCCAGCTATTCCCATATGCTGTTCGAAAATGTCGCCGGCCGCGTCGATGCGATGGGCGAGGGTGTGGACCGGATGAATGCGCTGGACGACGCGCAGCTCGACGTGTTCGGCGCGGCCAACGAATATAGCTATGACGATGCGGGGCGCATGGTGCTGCCGCCGCTGCTCCGGATGATCGCGGGGATCGAGGGGCTGGCCTATTTCGTCGGCGGCGGCGCGACCTTCCAGATATGGAATCCCGAGCGTTTCCTTGAACATTGCGCGGACAAGCCCCGTCTTGCGCGCACGCTGCAATTCCTGCTTGCCGAGCGGGCGGGCAAGGCATGAGCGCGGCCACCCTCCACGATCGGCGCCACGCGCCGGTTCTCCTCGCGGAGGTGATGGCCGCGCTCGCCGTCCGGCCCGGCGAAACGCATGTCGACGGCACCTTCGGCGCGGGCGGCTACAGCCGCGCGATGTTGGCTGCCGGCGCGCGCGTGATCGCCTTCGATCGCGACCCCGACGCGATCGCCGAAGGCGGCGTGCTGGTGGAGGAGGCGGCGGGCGCGTTGCGCCTCGTGCCCGAACGCTTCTCGCGCATGGCCGAGGTGCTGGGGGATGATCGCGTCGACGGCGTGACGCTCGATATCGGCGTCTCCTCGATGCAGCTCGATCGGGCGGATCGCGGCTTCTCCTTTCAGGCGGACGGCCCGCTCGACATGCGGATGGAGCAGGAGGGGGAGAGCGCCGCCGATTTCCTGAACCATGCCGATGAGGCCGAAATCGCCGACGTGCTGCGGACGCTGGGCGAGGAACCGCGCGCGCGCCGCGTCGCGCATGCGATCGTCGCCGCCCGGCCGATCGCGCGCACCGGCGAGCTGGCGGCGATCGTCCGCCGTGCGCTGGGCCATCGCCCGCATGATCGCAAGGACCCGGCGACGCGAACTTTCCAGGCGATCCGCATTCACCTGAACCGTGAGCTGGACGAGCTGGAGGACGGCCTGGCCGCCGCCGAGCGGGTGCTGAAGCCGGGCGGGCGGCTGGCGGTGGTGAGTTTCCACAGTCTCGAAGATCGCATCGTCAAGCGCTTCCTGCGCCGGCGCAGCGGCGGCGAGGCGGGCGGATCGCGTCATCGCCCCGACGCCATCGCCGACGTCGCGCCCAGTTTCGAAGCCATCGCGCGCCCCGTCCGCGCGGGTGAGGCCGAGATCGATCGCAATCCCCGCGCGCGCTCCGCCACGCTGCGCGTCGCGCGTCGCACCGCTGCTTCTCCCTGGCCTCGAGTAAGGAAAGGTCTTTCGTGATGATGATGGCTGCCCGGTTCAGATCGGTATTCTGGGTCGCGATTGCCTCGATCGCGGGCCTTTGCTGCTACATGATTACCCAATATGTCGCGGGTGAGCGGCTGGCGCTGGCGCATCTGGAGCGGCAGGTGATGCGCAGCCGGGTCGCGGTGCGCGACCTTCAGACCGAGCTCGGCACGCGCGGCAGCATGGCGCAGCTGGAGCGGTGGAACGAACAGGCGCTGGCGCTCGCCGCGCCGAGGGCGGACCAGTTCGTGAAGAGTGAGGCGCAACTGGCGATGCTCGGCCGTCCGCCGGTGGCCGCGCAGCCGCACGCCGCGACGCCGGGCGGTGGCGCCCCGGCCGAACTGGCGCAGGTTTCCTATCGGCATGTGGCGACGCCGGCGCCGCAGCCGGCGGAACCCGCCCCCGTCGCGACGCCCACGTTCCGCCAGGCGACCTATGTGCGCCCCGCGCATGATCATGTCGCGGAAACGCCCGAAAAGGTGTCGCTGCTCGCCTCGACGACTCTCGCCGAGATCGGGCGTATCGCCAACAACGAGCGTTCGCGCTCGCGTCCTGAAAACCAGTGACGGCGGTCGCCGCACCGCCTGAACGCATCCGCCTCGCCGATCAGCGCGAGGAAAGCATCGCGATCGCCCATTTCCGGCTGATGGTGATGATGCTGATGGTGATCGGCGTCACGCTCGTCATCATCCTGAAACTGTGCTGGATGGCGGTGTCCACCGATCCGCCGTCCAGAGGCGCCTATGCGTCCGCGCTGGTGCCCGCCCGCGCGGACATCGTCGATCGCAACGGCGTGACGCTCGCGCGCACGATCCAGGGCTGGGCGATCGGCGTCCACCCGCGCGAGGTGCTGAACGACCGGCGGGCGCTGGCGGTGAAGCTCGCCCGCATCCTGCCCGAGCATGACGCCCGCTATTATCTGGCGAAATTGAGCGCCGATTCGAACTTCGAATATCTGCGTCGCCGCGCCTTGCCCGAGCTGGTGGCGAAGGTGAATGCGCTGGGCGAGCCGGCGATCGAGCTGATCCGCGAGCCCGAGCGGCTTTACCCGCAAGGCACGATGGCGGCGCAGGCGATCGGCTGGGTCAGTTCCGACGGCGTCGGCAAGATGGGGATGGAACAGGCGCTCGACGCGCGGCTGCGCGATCCGGCGAAGCGCGATCAGCCGGTGGCATTGTCGATCGATGCCAGGGTGCAGGCGGCGATGGAACGCACTTTGTCCGACGCCATGACCGCGCAGTCGGCCGAGGCGGCGAGCGGCCTTGTGCTCGACGTGCATACGGGCGAGATTCTGGCGATGGTCTCGTTGCCGACCTTCAATCCCAATACCCCGCGCGACATGCCGCCGCCCGCGCTGGACGAGCGCGGCGATCCCATGCCCGGGCCGACCTTCAATCGCGTCACCAACGCGGTCTACGAGCTGGGATCGACGTTCAAGCCGATCACGGTCGCCAATGCGATCGACCAGGGCGTCGTGACGTCGCTGGCGAAGCGCTATGACGCGCGCTTCCCGCTTCAGGTCGGCCGTTTCCGCATCCGCGACGATCACCCGCAGCGCCGCTGGCTCGATGTGCCCGAAACGCTGGTCTATTCGTCGAACATCGTCACCGCGCAGATCGCCGACGAGCTGGGCGCGGACCGGATGGCGTCGATGTTCCGCAAGCTGGGTTTCGACAGGCCGGTGCAGATCGAGATCAATGCGCGCGGCACGCCGCTCTTCCCCTCTTTCTGGGCGCGGACGACGGTGATGACGACGGGCTATGGCCATGGCATCGCGGTGACGCCGCTGCATCTTGCCAATGCCTATGCGGCGCTGGTGAACGGCGGCATCCTGCGCCCCGCGACGCTGCTGAAGCGCGAGCCCGGCAATGTGCCCGAGGGCACGCGCGTCTTTTCCGCATCGACCAGCGCGGAAATGCGCCGGCTGCTGCGTCTGATCGTCACTGACGGCACCGGCGGCAAGGCTGATGCCAAGGGCTTCCGCGTCGGCGGCAAGACCGGCACCGCCGACAAGACGCGCGCCGGCGGCGGCTATGCGCATAATGCGCGTGTCTCCACCTTCGCCTCGGCCTTCCCGATGGATGCGCCGCGCTATGTGGTGGTCGCGATGCTCGACGATCCGAAGGGCAGCAAGGAAACCTATGGCATCGCCACCGCGGGCATGGTGTCCGCGCCGGTCGTCGGCCAGGTGATCGAGCGGATCGGCCCGCTGCTGGGCGTCTATCCTGATGAATCGAAGGATATGGACATCACGGCGCTGCGCGATCTCCTCTGGAAACCGAAGAAGAAGGCGCACTGATGCGGCTGGGCGCACTCACCGGCGGAGACGAGACGGCGGCCGTCACCGGCTTCGCGATCGATCATCGCAAGGTGGCGCCGGGGACGGTGTTCGGTGCCTTCGCCGGGCAGCGCTTCAACGGCGAGGATTTCATTCCCGATGCGGTGGCGGCCGGCGCGGTGGCCGTCGTCGCCCGGCCCGAGGCGCGGGTGGAAGGGACGGTGCACATCGCCGACGCGCAGCCGCGCCACGCCTTCGCCCGCCTCGCCGCGCGCTTCTTCGCGCCCTTTCCCGAGACGGTGGTGGCCGTCACCGGCACCAACGGCAAGACATCGGTGGTCGAGCTGACGCGCCAGCTCTGGCGGATGGCGGGCGAACGCGCCGCCTCGATCGGGACGCTGGGCGTCACCACGGCGAACGATCAGGTGGCGACGGGGCTCACCACGCCCGATATCGTCACTTTCCTCGCCAATGTTTCGGGCCTCCGGCGCGAAGGCGTGACGCATGTCGCCTATGAAGCGTCGAGCCATGGCCTCGCCCAATATCGTTGCGAAGGGCTGCCGGTGCGCGCGGCCGCCTTCACCAATCTGAGCCGCGACCATCTCGATTATCACAAGACGATGGACGCCTATCTTGAGGCGAAGCTGAGGCTCTTCACCGAGGTGGCCGCCGCCGACGGGACAGCGGTGGTCTGGGCGGACGATGCGGCCTCGGCGCGCGTGATCGAACTGGCGCGCGAGCGCGGCATGGCGGTGCTTACCGTCGGCGTCACGGGCGAGACGATCCGGCTTGTCGAGCGCGTGCCGACCCAGCTTGGCCAGCGGCTGACGGTCGTGGCGGATGGTGCGCGCCACGTCGTCGATCTGCCGTTGATCGGTGCCTATCAGGCGGCGAACGCGCTGGTGGCGCTGGGCCTCGTGCTGGCGACCGGCGGGGAACTGGCGGCGACGCTGGCGCTGCTCGAACGCGTGCAGCCGGTGCGCGGCCGGCTGGAGCGGGCGGTCATCACGCAGGCGGGCGCGCCGATCTATGTCGATTATGCGCATACGCCCGATGGGCTGCGCGCGGCGATCGAGGCGCTTAGGCCGCATGCGAAGGGCCGGATCGTCACCGTCTTCGGCGCTGGCGGCGACCGCGATCGGGGCAAGCGGCCCGAAATGGGCGCGGTCGCGACGCAGCTCAGCGACGTCGTGATCGTGACCGACGACAATCCGCGCGGCGAGGATCCGGCGACAATCCGTCGCGCGGTGCTGGCCGGCGCGCCCGGCGCGATCGAGATCGGCGACCGGCGCGAGGCGATCGCGGCGGCCGTGGCCGAAGCGGGGGGCGCCGATATCGTGCTCCTCGCCGGCAAGGGGCATGAGCAGGGCCAGATCGTCGGCGCGGGCGAGGCGATGCGCGTGCTCGCCTTTGACGATGTAACGGTGGCGCGGGAGTGCGCGGCATGAGCGACGCGGCGACCCTCCCGCTCTGGACAGCCTTCGATATCGCGGCGGCGACCGACGGCACGGTGGAAGGCGCCTTCGCGGCGTCAGGCGTGGCGTTCGACTCGCGCGAGGTGGGGCCGGGCGATCTCTTCATCGCGCTCAAGGGCGAGACGACCGACGGCCACCGCTTCGTCGATCGCGCATTCGAGGCGGGGGCTGCGGGCGCGATCGTCAGCGAACCCGTCGATCATCCGCATGTGCGCGTCGCCGATACGCAGGCCGCGCTCGACGCGCTGGGCATGGCGGCGCGGGCGCGGACAGAAGCACACGTGATCGGCGTCACCGGATCGGTAGGCAAGACGGGGACGAAGGAGGCGCTGTTCGCCGCGCTCGACCGCAGCGCGCCGGGCTTCGCGCACCGTTCGGTCAAGAGCTATAACAACAATACCGGCGTGCCGCTCAGCCTCGCGCGGATGCCGGCGGCGACACGCTATGGCATATTCGAGATGGGGATGAACCATGCCGGCGAACTGTCGGCGCTGACCCGGCTTGTCCGCCCGCATGTCGCGATCGTCACCGCGATCGCACCCGCGCACAGCGCCTTCTTCGCCAGCGAGGAGGCGATCGCAGACGCCAAGGGGGAGATATTCGAGGGGTTGGAGCCGGGCGGCACCGCGATCATCCCCTTTGACAACCCGCATCGCGAGCGGCTGATCGCCGCCGCGCGTCCCTATGCCGGGCGCATCCTGACTTTCGGACGCGGCGAAGGCGCGGACGTGCGCGCGCGCGAAGCGGTGCGCGGCGCGCGCGGGACGCTGGTCAGCGCGATCCTGCCCGGCGCGGAGCTGACCTTCACGATCGGCATGGCGGGCGATCATTGGGTGTCGAATGCGCTCGCCGTACTGGCGGCGGTGGAGACGGTGGGCGGCGATCTGGCCGCCGCCGGCCTTGCTCTGGCCGACATGGCGGGCCTCGCCGGGCGCGGGCGGCGCGTCGAAGCGGCGGTGGGTGGCGGCACCGCGCTCGTCATCGACGAAAGCTATAACGCCAATCCCGCCTCGATGGCCGCCACGCTGAAACTGCTGGGTGAGGAAAAGGCCGAGCGGCGCATCGCCGTGCTGGGCGAGATGCGCGAACTGGGCGAGAAATCGCCCGTCTACCATGCTGCGCTGGCCGGGCCGATGCGGGAGGCGGGCGTCGATTATGCACTGCTCATCGGCCCCGACATGGCAGCGCTTGCGAACGAGCTTGAGGGACGGATCGATTTCGCGCATGTGGCCGACGCCGCCGCCGCGCTCGATCTGCTCGACAGGGCGATCCGCCCCGGTGACGCGGTTCTGATCAAAGGGTCCAACGCCATCGGGCTCGCCCGGCTTGTCGAGCATTATGCCTCGCCGGCCGGGACGGGCGGGAATGCCACATGCTGTATCTGATCGCCGAACATCTGGGCTTTCCGGGCCTGTTGAACCTCATCCGCTACATCACCTTCCGCGCGGGCGCGGCGGCGATCACCGCCTTGTTTATCGGCCTCGTCATCGGGCCGAGCGTGATCGGCTGGCTGCGCGTGCGGCAGGGCAAGGGCCAGCCTATCCGCGAGGACGGGCCGCAGACCCATTTGTCCAAACGCGGCACGCCGACGATGGGCGGGCTGATGATCCTGATGTCGGTCACGATTTCGCTGCTGCTCTGGATGGACCTGTCGAACAGCTATGTCTGGGCGTGCCTGTTCGTGACCTTGGGTTTCGGCTTCGTCGGCTTCCTCGACGATTATGACAAGGTGCGCAAACGCCACCATGCCGGCATTTCGGGGCGCGTCCGCCTGCTCGCCGAATTCGCGATCGCGGGGCTGGCGAGCTGGCTGATCCTCGGCGGGACCGGCACCGAGCTTTATGTGCCCTTCTACAATGGCGCGGTGATCGATCTGGGGCCGTTCTACATCGTCTTCGCGGCCTTCACGATCGTCGCGTTCGGCAATGCGGTGAACCTGACGGACGGGCTGGACGGCCTGGCGACGATGCCGGTCATCATCGCGGCGCTCGCCTTCTTCGTGATCGCCTATCTCGTCGGCAATGCGAAATTCGCCCATTATCTGGGCATTCCGCACGTCTATGGCGCGGGCGACCTGACGATCCTCACCGCCTGCATGATCGGCGCGGGGCTGGCCTTCCTCTGGTTCAACGCGCCGCCGGCGGCGGTGTTCATGGGCGATACCGGCAGCCTCGCGCTGGGTGGCGCGCTGGGCGCCATCGCGGTGACGACGCATCATGAGATCGTGCTGGGCATCATCGGCGGCCTGTTCGTGCTGGAGGCCGCGTCGGTCATCATACAGGTCTATTATTACAAGCGCACCGGCAAGCGCGTGTTCAAGATGGCGCCGATCCATCATCATTTCGAACAGCTCGGCTGGAGCGAGCCGACGGTGGTGATCCGTTTCTGGATCATCAGCTTCGTCCTCGCGCTGGCGGGCCTTGCGACGTTGAAGCTCAGATGATCGCCAGCCCCGCCTTTCGCGGCAAACTTTATGCGGTGCTGGGCCTCGCGCGGTCGGGGCTGGCGACGGTCGAGGCGCTGCTGGCCTCGGGCGCGACCGTGACGGCGTGGGACTCGCGCGAGGAAGCGCGGGCGGCGCTTTTAGCCCCTCCCCTTCAGGGGAGGGGTTGGGGTGGGGGCGTCCAACAAGAGACGTCGGAGCAGGTTGAGAACCCCCACCCCTCCCCTGAAGGGGAGAGGCTTAGTGTGGCGGACCCCTTGGAGATCGACCTCGCCGACTTTTCCGGCGTCGTCGTGTCGCCCGGCGTGCCGCTCAACCGGCATCCGATCGCGGCGCATGCGCGTGCGGCGGGTGTGCCGGTGATCGGGGATATCGAGCTGTTCGCGCAGGCGCGCGCGCATCTGCCGCCGCACAAGGTGGTGGGGATCACCGGCACGAACGGCAAATCGACGACCACCGCGCTTATCCATCATATTGTCGAGACAGCGGGCGTGCCGGCGCTGCTGGGGGGCAATATCGGCCTGCCGATCCTCGGCCGCGATCCGCTGCCCGAAGGCGGCGTCTATGTGCTGGAGCTGTCGAGCTATCAGATCGACCTGACGGCAAGTCTCGATTGCGACGTGGCGGTGCTGCTCAACATCACTCCCGACCATCTCGACCGCTATGAGGGCTTTGCCGGCTATGCCGCTTCGAAGGCGCGGCTGTTCGCGATGCAGTCGCCCGATCATGTCGCGGTGATCGCGGTGGAGGACGATGCGAGCCGCGCGATCGCCGACGGGGTACGCAGCCGCCTCGTCCGCGTGACCGCCGATCAGGCCGGGGACCAGTCGGGCTGGCCGGCGCTGCAAGGGCCGCACAACGCGCAGAACGCCGCTGCCGCGATCGCCGTGGCGCGCGCGCTCGGCATCGGCGAAGCGGCGATCGCGCGGGGGCTTGCCACCTATCCCGGCCTGCCGCACCGGATGGAACGGGTGGCGACGCGGGGCGGCGTGCTGTTCGTCAACGACAGTAAGGCGACCAACGCGACCAGCGCCGCGCCCGCGCTCGCCGCTTATCCGGCGATCCACTGGATATTGGGCGGCAAGCCCAAGACCGACGAACTCGACGCCTGCGCGCCTTTCTACGATCATGTCCGCGCCGCCTATACGATCGGGGAGGCCGGGCCGATGTTCGCCCGGCTGCTGCGCGCGGCGGGCAAGTCCGTCACCGAGAGCGGCACGCTGGAGGCGGCGGTGCGCGCGGCGGCGGCGGCGGCGAAGCCGGGCGAGGCGGTGCTGCTGTCGCCGGCCTGCGCCTCCTTCGATCAGTTCGCCGATTATGAGGCGCGGGGGGCTGCTTTCCGCGCGGCGGTGGAGGCGTTGCGATGACGACGATGAATCCGGGTCTGCCGCGCCGCCGCAACCGGAACGCTCGCCTCGGTCGGGGCGATCGGAGCTGGTACGCCACCTGGTTCTGGGAGATCGATCGCGTCCTGCTGCTGCTCGTCGCGATGCTGATCGGCATCGGCCTGATCGCGGTCGCCGCCGCCTCGCCCGCCGAGGCGAGCCATCACGGGCAGGCGCCGCTCACCTATTTCTTCCGCCAGCTCGTCTGGGTCGCGATCGGCGTGCCGGCGATGGTCACCGTATCGATGCTGCCCAAGGATATGGCGCGGCGGCTGTCGATCGTCGCGGCGATCGTCTTCGCCGTCCTCCTGGCGCTTGTGCCGCTCGTCGGCTTCGATGTGAACGGATCGGTGCGCTGGATTGGCATGGAAGGGCTGCGCTTTCAGCCATCCGAGTTCCTGAAGCCGTTTTTTGTGGTCACGCTGGCGTGGATGCTGTCGCTCCGCGCGCAGGATGCGAGCCTGCCGGTGATCCCGCTGACCGGCCTCATCATGGCGGCGGTGGCTTTTTTCCTGATGGTACAGCCCGATTTCGGCCAGACCGTGATCTTCGCCGCGGTGTGGTTGGCACTCCTGATCCTCTCAGGAATAGGTCTGCGCTTCATCGGGGCGCTGGGCGCGGCGGGGCTGGGGGCGCTGGTCGCGGCCTATCTGTTCTACGAGAATGGCCGCGACCGTATCGACCATTTCCTCGGCCTGACCTCAGTGGAATCGAGCGGGCCGACGCATACCGATCTTGCCTATCGCACGATCACCAATGGCGGGCTGGTCGGCCTCGGCCCGGGCAGCGGCGTGCGCAAATTCCACCTGCCGGAAGCGCATAACGACTATATCTTCTCGGTGATCGGGGAGGAGTTCGGCCTGATCTCCTGCATGGTGATCGCGCTCATCTATCTCGCGATCATGGTGCGCGTATTCGTCAAACTGCTCGACGAGAAGGACAATTTCCTGATACTCGCCTCGGCGGGCCTCGTCATCCAGTTCGGCTTGCAGGCGCTGATCAACATGGCGGTGAACGTGCAGATCGCGCCGTCCAAGGGCATGACCCTGCCCTTCATCTCCTATGGCGGATCGTCGGTGGTGGCGATCTCGATCGGTTTCGGGCTGCTGCTGGCGTTCACCCGGCGCAACCCCTATCTGACGCGATCCCCCTATGTGGTGAAATGGAGCGGCCGATGAGCGCATATGGCAGCGTCGTTCGTCATTTCGTCCTCGCCGCCGGTGGGACGGGCGGGCATATGGTGCCTGCGCACGCCGTCGCGGCGGAACTGATGCGGCGCGGCCATCATGTCGCGCTGATCACCGACGAGCGGGGCGCGAAGATACCCGGCCTGTTCCGCGACGTGCAGGTGCATATCCTGCCCGCCGGGCGGATCAGCGGCGGGCCGATCGGCTGGCTACGCGGCATGCGCGCGACGCGGCAGGGGCGCGACATGGCGCGCCGGCTCTACGAGACGTTTCAGCCAACAGCGGTGGTCGGCTTCGGCGGCTATCCGGCGCTGCCCGCTATGCTGGGCGCGTTCAAGGAAGGCATACCGACTGCGATCCACGAGCAGAATGCCGTGCTGGGTCGGGTCAACCGCCTGCTCGCACGCAAGGTGGACGCGATCGCTACCGCTTATCCCGTCGTCAACCGGCTGGCGCGCAAATATGAGGTGAAGGTCGATCTCGTCGGCAATCCGGTGCGCGACGAGGTGCTGGCGATCCGCAACCGATCCTTTCCCGCGCTGCCGGCCGAGGGCATCTTCCGTCTGCTCGTCACCGGCGGCAGCCAGGGCGCGAGCGTGCTGTCCGATGTGGTACCCGAGGCGCTGGGGCTGCTGCCGCTCACCTTCCGCCGCCGCTTGCAGGTGACGCAGCAATGTCGGCCCGAGGATATAGAGGCGGTGCGCGCGAAATATGCCGCGCTGGGCATACCGGCGGACCTTGCCACCTATCTGCCCGATCTGCCCGAGCGGCTGGGCTGGGCGCATCTGGTGATCGCGCGCGCGGGCGCATCGACGATCGCCGAGTTGACGGCGGCGGGGCGGCCAGCGATCCTCGTGCCGCTGCCATCGGCCACCGACGATCACCAGACTGTCAACGCGCGCGAAATGCACGAAGCGGGTGGCGCGCGGGCAATCCCGCAGGCGCGCTTCACGCCGGTGGAGCTGGCAAAGCAAATGCAGAAACTGGCGCTCGATCCGGAGGCTTTGCTCAACGCCGCGCGGCGTGCGCGCGAATGCGGCCGGCCTTATGCGACGACGGCGCTCGCCGATCTGATCGAGAGCTTCGGCGCCGCGCCGCTGATGGACCCTGTGCCCGTCCAGCAGGGAGAGCCGCGTTTCGCGCGGCAGGTTTTCGCATGAGGAGCGTTCACGCATGAAGGGTGTCGAAACCAGCATCGGCACGATCCATTTCATCGGCATCGGCGGGATCGGCATGTCCGGTATCGCCGAGGTGATGCACAATCTGGGCTATAGCGTGCAGGGCTCTGATGTGGCGGAAAGCTATGTCGTGCAGGGGCTGCGCGCGAAAGGCATCCCGATCTTCATCGGCCACAAGGCGGAGAATCTGGGCGACGCGGCGGTGGTCGTCACGTCGACCGCGATCAAGCGCGGCAATCCCGAGGTGGAGCTGGCGCTGGAGAAGCGCATCCCCGTCGTCCGGCGCGCCGAGATGCTGGCCGAACTGATGCGGCTGAAATCCACCGTCGCGATTGCCGGCACGCACGGCAAGACCACGACGACCTCGATGGTCGCCGCTTTGCTCGATGCGGGCGGGATCGATCCCACCGTCATCAACGGCGGGATCATCAACAGCTATGGCTCCAACGCCCGGCTGGGGGCGAGCGACTGGATGGTGGTGGAGGCGGACGAGAGCGACGGCTCCTTCCTGCGTCTCGACGGCACCTATGCGGTCGTCACGAACATCGATCCCGAGCATCTCGATCATTACGGCTCGTTCGACGCGGTGAAGGCGGCGTTCGTCGAGTTCGTCGAGAATGTGCCCTTCTACGGCGCGGCCCTGCTGTGCCTCGATCATCCCGAGGTGCAGGCGATCCTGCCGCGCGTGCGCGACCGGCGGATCGTGACCTACGGCTTTTCGGCACAGGCCGACGTGCGTGGCGTCAATGTGACGCCGATTCCCGGCGGCAACCGGTTCGAGGCGATCATCCGCCAGCGCGACGGCACGACCCGTTCGATCGAAGGGATCGAATTGCCGATGCCCGGCCGCCACAATGTCCAGAATGCGCTGGCCGCGATCGGCGTGGCGCTGGAATTAGGTATCCCCGACGAGGTCGTCCAGACCGGCTTTGCCCGCTTCGGCGGGGTGAAGCGCCGCTTCACCAAGGTGGGCGAGGTGGACGGCGTCACCGTGATCGATGATTATGGGCACCATCCCGTCGAGATACGCGCGGTCCTGTCGGCCGCGCGCGAGGGGGTCGGGGGTCGGGTGATCGCCGTCGTCCAGCCGCACCGCTATACGCGGCTGCACGATCTGATGGACGCGTTCCAGACGGCGTTCAACGATGCGGACATGGTGTTCGTCACGCCCGTTTACGCGGCGGGCGAGACGCCGATCGAGGGGGTCGACGCCGCTGCGCTGGTGGCGGGGCTGAAATTGCGCGGGCACCGGTCGGCGCAGGAAATCGCCGACCCGCAAGCGCTGGCCGAAGCGCTGGCCGAGATTGCCGCACCGGGGGATATGGTGGTCTGCCTCGGCGCGGGGGACATCACGCGCTGGGCGGCGGGACTGGCCGACGGCATCGCTTCGGCGCGGGCAGAGAGCGGAAAGGCGGTGGCGTCATGATCGAACCCTTCTCGTCATGGGTGGCGTTCCAGGAAGAGATGATCAAGCTGCAGCAGGCGCAACTCGAGGCCACAAAGAAGGCGTTCGAGGCCGGCACCGATATCGAGGCCGCGCGGCGGGCGGGCGAGCAGGCGGCGCATGCCGGGCTCAAAGCGTGGTCGAACTGGCTCGATCTGTGGACCGGGCGCAAATGAAGGCCGACCTGCGCCCGGACGATGCAACGCGCGCCATTCCCCCTGTGCGGGGGACGGCGGAGCATCGGGGCGCGCTCGACACGTTCATCTGGTTTCGTACCGGCGGCCCGGCCGAATGGCTGGTGCGTCCCGCCGATGTCGACGACCTCGCGGCTTTCCTGAAGGCGCTCGACCCCGCCGTGCCGGTCTTTCCGATCGGGGTGGGATCGAACCTGATCGTGCGTGACGGCGGCGTGCCCGGCGTCACGATCCGCCTGCCCAAGAGCTTTGGGAGGGTGACGATCGAGCCGGGCAATCGCGTGCGCGCGGGCGCGGGCGCGATGGGAATCAGCGTCGCCAGCGGGGCGCGCGATGCCGGCGTCGCCGGTCTTGAATTTTTGCGCGGCATCCCCGGAACGGTGGGTGGCGCGGTTCGAATGAACGCCGGGGCCTATGGCCGCGACGTTTCCGATATCCTCGTCGACTATCGTGTGGTGACCCGCGCGGGTGAGGTTCTGGAGTTGCCGGCTTCGGAACTCGCCTATCGCTATCGCCATTCGGCGCTGCCCGCCGGCAGCGTTGTCGTCGAGGCCCTGTTCGAGGGCGAAGCGGGCGATCCGGCGGCGATCGGCGCCGAGATGGATCGCATCGCCGCCGAACGCGAGGCGAGCCAGCCGCTCCGCTCGCGTACCGGCGGGTCAACCTTCAAGAATCCGCCTGGCGACAAGGCGTGGCGGCTGGTCGACGAAGCCGGCTGCCGGGGCCTGACGATCGGCAAGGCGATGGTGTCCGAAAAGCATTGCAACTTCCTCCTCAACATGGGCGGCGCGAGCGCGGCCGAGATCGAGGGGCTGGGCGAGGAGGTGCGCCGCCGCGTGAAGGCTCAAACGGGCGTCGAGCTGGAATGGGAGATACAACGCGTGGGGGTGCCGGCATGAGTGTCGCGCCACTTCATGTCGTGGTGCTGATGGGCGGCTGGTCCGCCGAGCGCGACGTGTCGTTGACGAGCGGCGCCGGCGTCGCCGACGCGCTCGAATCGCTGGGCCATCGGGTGACGCGGATCGACATGGATCGCGGCGTCGCGTTGCGTCTCGCCGAGGCGAAGCCCGACGTGGTGTTCAACGCGCTGCACGGCACGCCCGGCGAGGACGGATCGGTGCAGGGCATGCTCGATCTGATGGGGCTGCGCTACACCCATTCGGGGCTCGCCACCTCGGTGATCGCGATCGACAAGCAGCTTACCAAGAACGCGCTCGTCCCTCACGGCATCCGCATGCCGGGCGGATTGATCGTCGCGTCCGAAAGCCTGCACGTCGCCGATCCGCTGCCGCGCCCCTATGTGGTGAAGCCGGTCAACGAAGGCTCGTCGGTCGGCGTCGCGATCGTCACCGAAGACGGCAATTACGGCAGCCCGATCGGCCGCGATGTCGAGGGACCGTGGCGGCATTTCGAAAGCCTGCTGGCCGAGCCGTTCATCAAGGGGCGCGAACTGACGGTGGCGGTGCTGGGCGATCGCGCGCTGGCCGTCACCGAACTCAAGCCCCGCAGCGGCTTTTACGATTATGACGCCAAATATACCGACGGCCTGACGACGCATATCTGCCCCGCGCAGATACCGGCGGAGATCGCCGCCTCGGCGATGGAGATGGCGTTGAAGGCGCATCGCCTGCTGGGCTGCAAGGGCACCTCGCGCGCCGATTTCCGCTGGGACGAGGAAGCCGGCGAGGCGGGGCTCTATCTGCTGGAAGTGAACACCCAGCCGGGCATGACGCCCTTGAGCCTCGTGCCCGAACAGGCGCGCCATGTAGGGATGAGCTACGCCGCGCTCGTCCAGCGCATCGTCGAGGAGGCCTTATGAGCAGCCATGAGGACCGCACCAGGATCCGCCGGGGGGCGAAACCCCGCAAGCGCGTCGCCAAGGGGCGCCCGGCGGCGCGGCGGCGCGGCGCGTCTTCGTCGCTCGACCGGGCGCTGAAGACGATCCCGCCGCGCTACGTCGCGGCGGCGCGCAAGACGGTAACATATGGGCTGGCCGCAGGCGTGGTCGTCGTCGTCGCCGCCGGTCTTGTCGCGATGCGGTTGCCGCAGATGATCGGGATCGAGCTGGGCGAGATGGTGGGGCGCGCCGGCTTCGCGGTGAAGCGCGTCGAGATACGCGGCATCGATCATATGGACCGCACGCCGGTGGAGAATGCCGCGCTGGACGAGAAGGAGCGCGCGATGCCGCTCGTCGATCTCTCCGCGATTCGCGAGCGGCTGCTGGCGCAGGGCTGGGTGGCGGATGCGCGCGTCTCGCGACGCCTGCCCGATACGCTGGTGATCGACATTGTCGAGCGGCAGCCTGCCGCGCTGTGGCAATATCAGCGCCGGCTGATGCTGGTGGATAAGGACGGCCGCCCGATCGAGCGGGTGCGGCTGACGGGCAGTCCGCTGCCCGATCTGCCCATCGTGATCGGGCCGGGCGCGAACCGCCAGCTCGGCGCGCTCGAAAAGCTGCTTGCCGCTGCGCCCGCATTGAAGCCGGTGCTCGACGGCGCGACCTGGATCGGCAACCGGCGTTGGGACATACGCTTCCGCTCGGGCGAGACATTGTCGCTGCCCGAAGGGGCGCAGGAAGCGCGCAAGGCGCTGGTCTATTTCGCGCAGCAGGACGAGGTGGCGCGACTGCTGGGGCAGGGAATCACCCGGTTCGACATGCGCGTGCCGGGGAAGCTGGTGCTTACCATGCCCAAACGCGACGAGCATGGACGGGGCGGCGCGATGCTGCCGGCGAGCGCGCCGGCACAGCGGCCGACGCAGGCCGAGATGGCCAAGGATATCTGAGGGGGACAGGATGGCGCATCAACGGACCGACTCTCTCATCACGGCACTGGACATAGGATCGTCCAAGGTCTCCGCGCTGATCGCGCAACTGCCCGAGGAAGGCGGCGGCCCCTTGCAGGTGCTCGGCACCGGCCAGCGCGAAAGCCGGGGCGTCAAGCGTGGCTATATCGCCGACATGGAAGCGACCGAGGTCGCGATCCGCGAGGCAGTGGAGCAGGCCGAGCGGATCGCGCGGCTCAACATCGAGAATGTGTGGGTCAGCTTTTCGGCCGGCGGCCTCGTCAGCAAGCTCGCCTCGGTCGAGGTCGATCTGGGCGGGCACCGGATCGAGCAGCGCGACGTGGACGACCTGCTGGCGGCGGGGCGCGGATCGATCGACCCGGAAGGGCGGATGGTGCTCCACGCGCAGCCGACGCTCTACACGCTGGACGGGCTGAAGGGCACCAAGACGCCGATCGGCCTGCATGCCGACCGGTTGGCGGTGGACATTCATGTCGTCGCCGCCGAAGCCTCGCCGGTTCGCAATGTCGATCTGTGCGTGAGAAGCGCGCATCTCGACGTGAAGTCGATCGTCGCCTCGCCGGTCGCGACAGGCATGGCCTGCCTGTCCGACGAGGAACGCGATCTGGGCGTCGCGCTGGTCGAAATGGGGGCGGGCGTCACCAACGTGTCGCTGTTCGCGGGCGGAATGCTCGTCGGCCTCGCCGCGATCCCGATGGGGGCTGCCGACATCACCGACACGCTTGCCACCGCCTTCGGCACGCGCCGCGCCGACGCCGAACGGCTCAAGACCTTCTACGGATCAGCGACGACGTCCCCACGCGACAATCATGACATGATCGATATCGTCCCCGTCGCCGGCCTTCAGCCCGACGGCGTGGAGCGCCCGCAGATCACGCGCGCGCAGCTGATCGCGATCATCCGCCAGCAGCTCGAAAGCTGGATGGGGGAGATCGACGCGACGCTGAAGCGGCTCGGCTTCACCGGCCCGGCCTGCCGTCAGGTCGTCCTGTCGGGCGGCGGCGCGGAGTTGAAGGGCATGGCCGATTATGCGCAGGGCGCGCTCGGCCGCTCGGTGCGTATCGGCCGGCCGCGGGGGCTTTCGGGCCTGCCTGACGCGCATAGCGGGCCGGCCTTCGCGACGCTCGCCGGGCTCGCGCAGTTCGCCGCGGCGACGCCGGTGGACCTTCGGCAGATCGTGCCCGCGCAACAGACCGTCCACCGTGTCACCGCCTCGGGCATGGTGCAGAAGCTGATCGCGGCGTTCAGGCAGGGATATTGATGAAAATAGCTGGGGATAATCTCGTTTCCGTCCACTTTTTACGTGCGTCGCTGATTCGCGTCTGGCAAGATTCCCCGTGTCGGGGTGCGCGTCGGGCGAGGCACCATCGGGGAGATGACAGATGACGATCGAATTCATGCGGCCGGAAGTCGATGAGCTGAAGCCGCGCATCAGCGTGATCGGCGTCGGTGGCGCCGGCGGCAATGCCATCGCCAACATGATCAACTCCGACGTGCAGGGCGTCGACTTCATCGTCGCCAATACCGACGCGCAGGCGCTCAACAATTCGGCGGCGGAGCGGCGCATCCAGCTCGGCCTCGAAATCACGCAGGGCCTCGGCGCGGGTTCGAAGCCCGAGATCGGCCGCGCCGCCGCCGAGGAGACGATCGAGGAGGTCGAGCGTGCGCTCGATGGCGCGCACATGTGCTTCATCGCGGCCGGCATGGGCGGCGGCACCGGCACCGGCGCGGCTCCCGTCATCGCCAAGGCGGCGCGCGAGCGCGGCATATTGACCGTCGGCGTCGTCACCAAGCCATTCAATTTCGAGGGTAGCCGCCGGGGCAAGGCGGCCGAGGCGGGTATTGAGGAGCTGCAGAAGCATGTCGATACGCTGATCGTCATCCCCAACCAGAACCTGTTCCTCGTCGCCAATCCGAACACGACCTTCAAGGACGCGTTTAAGATGGCGGACGAGGTGCTCCAGCAGGGCGTGCGCGGCATCACTGACCTGATGGTGATGCCCGGCCTCATCAACCTCGACTTCGCCGACGTCCGCTCGGTGATGGGCGAGATGGGCAAGGCGATGATGGGCACGGGCGAAGCCTCGGGCGACAATCGCGCGATCGAGGCGGCCGAGAAGGCGATCGCCAACCCGCTCCTCGACGGCGTTTCGATGAAGGGCGCGAAGGGCGTCATCATCTCGATCACCGGCGGCGAGGATATGCGCCTGATGGAGGTCGACGAAGCGGCGAACCACATCAAGGAACTGGTGGACCCGGACGCGAACATCATCTGGGGTTCGGCGTTCAACAACGATCTGGAAGGCATGATCCGCGTCTCGGTGGTCGCCACCGGGATCGAGGCCGACCAGGCGCTGATGCCCGAGCCGGCGAAGCTCTTCACCTTCCCGTCGGCGCGCAAGGCCGAAGCCGCCGCTCCGGCACCGGCGCCTGCACCGGTGCAGCAGCCCGAGGCGGCGCCCGCACCCGCCGCGCAATCCGAGCTGAAGGCCGATCTGCCCGGCAGCGAGGAACTGGGGCTGGCCGCGGGCGACATCGTGCCGCCGTCCGCCGATGACGAATTGCTGCTCGACAGCGGGACGATCTTCACCCCGTCGCCGGCGCCTGCGGCCTCGTTGCGCGGTGGCGAGGGCGATCGCGGCGCGGCGACGGGATCGGGCAACCGGCCCTATGTCGCCCCCGCGTCGCCCGCCGCACCCCGCCCGCGCGAAGGCGGCACCCTGTTCGAGCGCATGTCGAGCATTGCGCGCGGCGCGCCGAAGGTGAGCGACGAGGACGATCGCTCGCGCTCGGCCGACCCGCTCGATATTCCGCGCTTCCTGAACCGGCAGAGCAACCAGTAAGCGGACTGGAGGGCGGATGGCGCTCGCCGCGTCGTTCGTCCTCCCGCTCCACCGTTCCGGCGTGAATTGGCGCGCGGCGGCTTGCCTCGCGGCGGCCGACCTGTCGTCTCCACCGATCATGCTGGCGAACGCCGGCACCTCTCGTCTTGTCCGGGGGAAGTGGCGAAAGGCTCGCGGAGCCCAAGCCGCCGCCTTATGACGGGCGAGCCGAGTCTATGGCGCTCGCCGGGACGACGGGGGCGCGAGAGGGAGACGCATCGCGCCGATGAAGTGGACTTGGTTCTGAAACCCGCATTTCCCAAATCGCTGCTGTTGGCCGGTTGCGCGTTGCTGCTGGCCGGCCTTGCGCCGTTCGCCTCCGCGCTGGCGCAGACCACGCCTGCCGCCGCCGTTGGTGATCCGGCCGAGAGGCTGAGCCGCTATCTGCGGGCGCTGGCGCAGAACCCGCAGGACCTGGCGATGCTCACCGCCTCGGGGCAGGCTGCGCTTGAGCTGGGTGATGCAAGTGGCGCGCTCGGCTTCTATGCGCGCGCGGAGAAGCTTGCGCCGAAGGACGGGCGGGTGAAGGCGGGCCTCGGATCGGCGCTCGTCCACCTCGAACAGCCGAAAGAGGCGCTGAAGCTGCTCGATGAAGCGGTCGACCTCGGCGTGCCAGAGGCGGATATCGCCAGCGACCGGGGCCTGGCGCGCGACATGCGCGGCGACAACCGGCGCGCGCAGGCCGATTATCTGCTGGCGCTGCGGGCCCATCCCGATGCGGAGACGACGCGCCGTCTCGCCTTGTCGCAGGCGATTGCGGGCGACAGGGCTGCCGCGCTCGTGACGTTGCAGCCGCTCCTTCAGCGCCACGACAAGGGCGCGGACCGCGCGCGCGCCTTCGTGCTGGCGCTGACCGGCGATACGGCGGGCGCCGAAAAGGCCGCGCGCGACGAAATGCCGGCGCAGCAGGTGGCGGCGCTCGCCCCCTTCCTCGCCCGCCTGTCGATGCTCAAGGCGGGGCAGAAAGCGGCGGCGGTGCATTTCGGCCACTTCCCCTCGCTCGGCCGCCGCTACACCGAGGCGCAGCTTTTCGCCGAGGCGACGCGCGACGCCCAAGGCGTTGCAACGCCGCTGGCCGATGATGATGTGAGTGGCGACGAGGAGCCCGTCTTCCGCGCCGCCCCGCCGCGCGCCGAAGCCGCCCCCACCACGACCGCCCGGTCGAGGGCCGACGCCGCGCGCGAGAAGGCGGCCGACGCGAAAACGAAAGCGGCGAAGGCCAAGGCGACGACCACCGCAAAGGCCAAGGAGAAAGCCGAGGCGAAGGCGAAGGCCGCTGCGCCCGAACGCTATTGGGTGCAGGTCGCCTCGGGCCGGAACAAGGCCGATCTCGGCAAGGCATGGCAAGCGCTCGTCGCGAAATACGCCAAGCTGCGCGGCCGTGAAGCCTGGACGGCCCCCTGGCGCGCCTCCCACCGCCTCCTCACCGGCCCGTTCAAGACTGCCGCCGACGCCCAGGATTTCGTAAACACCCTCGCCAAAACCGGCTTCTCGACCATCCAGTTCACCACCCGCGCAGGCGCGACGGTGGAGAGGGTGACGACAAAATAGAGGGCGGCTCTCCTTATCCCCGCGCCGCCGGGACGTGGCGGTCTACTATGAAGGCGGCGGCGGAGACGAGGAGGGCGCTGAGGGCGAGGACGGTGAAGAAGGGGATGACGCTGCCGGCGCCGAGATCGAGGAGGGCGCCCCCGAAGCCGCTGGCGGAGATCGCCCCGACGCGGCTCATGAAGATGCCGAAGCCGATCCCGCCCGAACGACAGGACTGCGGATAGCCATAGGCCATGATGACATACATCGTCGCGATCCCGGCGCTGAACACCGCGGAGGCCGCGCCGATCAGGCTGACGGTCAGCACGCGCTGGTCGAGCGACGGGCTGGCGGGGAGAAGTTCGACGACGAACGCCAGCGCGATCATCAGGACCAGCAGGACCGCGCTGACGGCGGCCATGACGCGCCGCGATCCGTAGCGGTGGGTGAGGACGCCCGCGCCCACCGATCCGATCATCGCGGTGATCCCCGCCACCGACACGGCATTGCCCGCCTGCTCTAGGGTGAAGCCCGCCGCGGTGAGGAAGGTGGTCGTCCAGTTCAGCACGCCATAGGCGACCATCGCGCAGGCGGCGAAGGCGACGCCCACGCCGATATTGAGGCGCAGATTGGTGCGGTGGAGGACGCCGATCGAGGGGCCGCTCTCGCTGTCTGTGTCATGGCGTTCGGCGGTTAGCGTGACATCATGGCCGAGCACGCGTCTCGCCGCGCGGGAGGCCTCGGCGGCTTTGCCCCGGGAGAGCAGGAAGGACGGGCTGTCGCGCAGCACCGCGAGCACGACCGCCACCAGCAGCAGCGTCGCCACGCCGAATACGACGAAGGCGCCGCGCCAGCCGTGCAGCTCCGCAATGTCGGGGCCAAGCCAGCCGGCGATCGTGCCGCCGACCGGGGTGCCGACCGACAGGGTGCTGACCGCGACCGGGCGCCACCGCTCGGGCAGCCACTCGCTCGCCATGGCGAGCGTGTTCGAATAGGCCGCGCCGAAGCCGATGCCCCCGACGATGCGCCACAAGGCGAGGTCCCAGACGCCGCCGGCGCGGCTGGCGGCGATCGTGGCGAGCGTGAAGACGAGCGCGGCAAGCGCGAGCGAGTAACGCCGGCCGATCCGGTCGCCGAGCCAGCCGCCACCCCAGGCGCCAAGCCCGAAGCCGACCAGCGCGGCGCTCATCGCGATGCCGAATGTGCCCCGGTCGACGCCGAAATCATGGATCACCAGCGGCGCGACGATGCCGAGCAACTGCATGTCGATGCCGTCGCTGACCAGCACCAGCATGCACACCGCCACCGTTGCCCATTGGAAGGCGCGCAACGGCGCGCGCGACAGCGCGTCGCTGAAGGTCGTGGCTGCTACCGTCGCCATGGCGCCGTCTTCTCCTCTCCCGTCGTCCGCTTTGTACGCGGCTCTCTGCCTGCCTAGCCGGTTAGGCGGCGGCGGGAAAGGTTGACTCTGTCGCCTTCGTCAGGCGGCCTCCCCGAGGATCGCCGCGAGCGCCTCGGTAAGGCGATCGAGTTCGGGCTCCGATCCGATGGTGATGCGGAGGTAGTCGGCGACGCGCGGGCCGGAGAAATGGCGGACGAGGATCGCGCGTTCCCTCAGCGCCGCCGTCAGCGCCGCGCCGTCGTGGCGGGGGTGGCGGGCGAAGACGAAATTGGCGCTGGAGGGCAGGACATCGAAGCCGAGGCTGCGGAGCGTCGCGGTCAGCCGCTCGCGATTGGCGATGATCGTCGATCGCGTCTGCTGGAACCAGGCGTCGTCTTCGATCGCGGCGACGGCGCCCGCTTCGGCCAGCCGATCGAGCGGATAGGAATTGAAGCTGTCCTTGACGCGGGTCAGCGCCTCGATGAGCGCTTCGTCGCCGATCGCATAGCCGACGCGCAGCCCGGCGAGCGCGCGCGATTTGGACAGCGTCTGGACGACGAGCAGGTTGGGATGATCGTGGATCAGCGGGATCGCGCTCTCCGCGCCGAAATCGACATAGGCCTCGTCGATAACGACAGGTACGTCGGCGCGCGCGGCGAGCAACCGCGCGATATCCGCGCGGGAGAGGGCGATGCCGGTGGGCGCGTTCGGATTAGGCAGAATGATCGCGCCGAGGTCACCCTGATAATCGGCGATACGGATGTGCATTTCGCCGTCGAGCGGGATCGTCCGATGTTCGATGCCGAACAGCCGGCAATAGACCGGGTAGAAGCTGTAGGTGACGTCGGGGAAGAGCAAAGGCCCCGGCTGCTTCAGCAGGCCGGCGAAAGCGTGGGCGAGCACTTCGTCCGATCCGTTGCCGACGAAGACCTGCGCGGGTGTGACGCCATGATAGGCGGCCAGCGTCTCGCGCAGCCGCGTCGATTGCGGATCGGGATAGAGGCGCAGCGTATCGGCGGCGGCCGACTGGATCGCGGCGATCGCACGGGGTGAGGGCGCGAACGGGCTTTCATTGGTGTTGAGCTTCACCAGACCGGGAATGCGTGGCTGCTCGCCCGGGACATAGGGCGACAGGCTCCGGACAAGGTCCGACCAATAACGGCTCACATGATCCTCTTTCGCTGCTGCCCGCCGCGATGGGGGTTCGGCCTCGCGCGGTCAAGCCCGGCAAATAGGGATTCAATGCGCGGCCGGTCGTCCCTATGAGGGGGCATGACTCCGCCCGCGCCCTATGCCTCCGATCCGGCGCGGTCCCGTGGAAGGCGGCATGCCGAGCAGCGCGGCGAGACGCGCGGGCCGCGCGATGCCTTCCAGCGCGACCGCGATCGCATCATCCACTCGATCGCCTTCCGCCGCCTGCGGCACAAGACGCAGGTGTTCGTCGCGCCCGACGGCGATCATTTCCGGGTGCGGCTGACGCACAGCCTGGAAGTGGCGCAGATCGGACGGACGATCGCGCGCGCGCTCGGGCTGAACGAGGATCTGACCGAGGCACTCTGCCTCGCCCACGATATCGGCCACCCGCCCTTCGGCCATGCCGGCGAGGACGCGCTGAAGGCGGCGACGATGGATGCCGGCGGCTTCGATCACAACGCCCATACCTTGCGCGTGCTCACCCGGCTGGAGGCGCCCTATCCGCGCTTCGATGGGCTGAACCTGAGTTGGGAAATGCTGGAGGGACTGGCCAAGCATAATGGCCCGGTGCGCCATCCGGGCTGGGCGCTAGCGGAGGCGGACGCCGACTTTCCGCTCGATCTTGCCAGCCATGCCTCGCTGGAGGCGCAGGTCGCGGCGCTGGCGGACGACATCGCTTATGACAATCACGATATCGACGACGGTATCCGCGCCGGCCTGATCGGCCTCGACGAGGTGGTCGCCGAGCCGCATGTCGCCGAGGCGTGGCGGACGGTGACGACGCGTTATCCCGACATATCGCGGCGGCGTCAGGTCGCCGAATTGGTTCGCGAGCAGATCGGACGGATGGTGAACGACCTGCTCGACGAAACGCGCGCGCGGATCGCCGCGGCCGGCGTCGCCAGCGTTGAGGAGGTACGCGCGGCGGGGCATGCGCTGGCCGCCTTCTCCGACGAGATGACGGCGCGCGAGCGCGGCTTCAAGCGGTTCATGTATGCGCGGCTCTATCATCATCCCTATCAGGTGGAGGTGGCGGAACAGGCGGGAAAGGTGGTCGCCGGGCTGGCGGCGGCCTATCGCGGCGATCCGGTGCTGCTGCCCGAGGGGTGGCGCACGCGCCTGCCCAGGGCCGATCCTGAGCGCGCGCGCCATATTGCCGATTTCATCGCGGGAATGACCGATCGCTACGCGCTCGCCCGCTATCGCGAGCTGATCGGCCCGATCGAGATTGCGGAAGGTTTCTAACCTAATAGGTAAAAATACCTTGGACATGTAGGATAATCGCTGCCATCTCCCGTGCCGCACGGGACGGAGGAGGGCAGACATGACGATGCAGCCGCGATTTGCGATCGAGGAGGGGATCACCCATCGCTGGCATGGGCGGCGGCCCGGCGGGCTGGAGGGCGCGATCGTCCATTATGACGCGGGACGGACGCGATCGGCGCATGCCCCCGGCGATGCCGAATGGGGTGCGCGCGCGACGCTGGCGAGCGGCGAGCGCCAAGGATTCGCCTTCGTCACGATCGGGCGGAGCGGCATGGTGCATCTGCCCGCGAATATGGACTGGGAGGCCTGGGGTTATCATGCGGGCGAAAGCCGCTGCCCCGCGACGGGCCGCACCGGGGTGAGCCTTTATTATGTCGGGATCGAGGTCAACTCGCCCGGATTCGTCTATCCGACCGCCGACCCGGACCTGTTCGTCCCCTGGTTCGAAGCGGTGCGCGATGGGCGCGGCAACCCGATGCTCGACGCCACGGGCCGCGCCGAGCCGGCGCGCGAGGGCGGCGAAACCTACCGGCGGAGCGAGGTCCGCGTGGTGACGGCGCAGGCAGGAAATATCCGGCCGGGCGCCTATGTGCCCTATACGGAGGCGCAGCAGGACGCGCTGGTCGGCCTGCTGCTGTGGCTGAAGGCGCATTATCGGGGGAGCTTCCGCCTCGATCGCGTGTTCGGCCATGATGAGGTGGCGCCGCGCCGCAAGCTCGATCCCGGCGGCGCGCTGGGTGAGGGAAGGACGGCGATGCCGATGGCGGCGTTCCGCGCGCGGCTGCGGGACTATGAGGCGGTGGCGACGGCCTGAGACGCGCGTCTGTTTTTCGGGAGCAGGGCATGAAGGCGTTGGGCAAATCGACGGCGCTGGCGATTGGACTGGTGATCGGCGCGATCATCGGGCTCATCATCGGCGATATCGCGATGGGGCTGGGAATCGGCATCGCCCTTGGCATCGCGATCGGCATGGTCGCGGACGGCGCGAAACCGAAAGGCTGAACGATGGCGACGAGCCCCACCTACGCGCCGCTGAACGTGCTGAAGCCGGTGTGCGACGATGTGTGGATCGTCGACGGGCCGCTGATCGATTTCGGCCCCCCATGGCTGCATTTTCCCTTTCCGACGCGGATGACAGTCGTGCGGACTGGCGAGGCGTTGTTCGTCCACTCGCCGACGCCGTTGACCACCGATCTTGCGGAGGCGGTTCGCGGGCCGGGCGCGCCGCGCTGGCTGATCGGGCCGAGCACGATCCATTATTGGTGGCTGCCCGAATGGCGCGCGGCCTTCCCCGATGCCGGGTTGTTCCTCGCGCCCGGCATCGTCGAACGGGCGAAGGGACGCATCGCTTCACCCCATGCCGTGCTCGATCGTGATGAAGGCTGGCCCTGGTCCGACGCGATCCGCACATGGGTGTTCCGCGGGCGTGGCGTGAGCGAGGTGGTCTTCTTCCACCGTGCGAGCCGGACGCTGATCCTGACCGACTTCATCGAGAATTTCGAAGCGGAACGGATCGCCTCCCCCTGGGCGCGGGCCATCGCGCGGCTGGGCCGCGTGATCGACCCGGAGGGCAGCATGCCGCGCGACATGCGCCTCGCCTACCGTCGCGAACGCCCCCGGCTACGCGCCGCGATCGAGGAGATGATCGCGCTCGATCCGGCGCGGGTCATCCTGGCGCATGGGCGATGGTATGAAGAGAACGGCGCGGCGGAATTGCGGCGGGCGTTTGGATGGTTGCTGTGAGGGGCTTCAGTCGGCGAGCTGACCATATATCCGAAACCAGTCGGCCAATCCTTCCTGCGACAAGCTAACGGGTTTCGCTGTTCCGGCGGGCCGACGTGATCGTTCCGGAAATGCGCTTCTTCCGCAAAATCGAACTCATCGGCGGGAAGGACGGCGCGCCATCGCCGCTATGATGGCGTGGCGCATCGCCTTCGTGGCGATCGTTCTCCCCCCTCACAGCACCTCGAACAAGGCCGCGGCGCCCATGCCGCCGCCGACGCACATGGTGGTGACGACGCGCTTTGCGCCGCGGCGCTTGCCTTCGATGAGTGCGTGGCCGACCATGCGCGCACCCGACATGCCGTAAGGATGGCCGATCGAGATCGCGCCGCCGTCCACGTTGAGGATATTATCGGGGATGCCGAGCGTGTCGCGGCAGTAGATTACCTGGACGGCGAACGCCTCGTTCAGTTCCCACAGGTCGATATCGGCGACGGTGAGGCCGAAGCGATCGAGCAGCTTGGGCACGGCGAAGACGGGGCCGATGCCCATTTCGTCGGGCTTCGTGCCTGCCACCGCCATGCCGACATAGCGGCCGAGCGGGGCAAGGCCGCGCGCTTCGGCGACCGAACGCTCCATGACGATGCAAGCCGACGCGCCGTCCGAAAGCTGGCTGGCATTGCCGGCGGTGATGACGCCGGCAGGACCGACGACAGGTTGCAGGCCGGCGAGCGCCTCGATCGTCGTCTCGGGGCGGTTGCCCTCGTCCTTGGCGAGGGTGACTTCCTTTTGAGAGGTTTCGCCGGTGGCCTTGTCGGTGAGGGTCATCGTCGCGGTGACAGGGACGATCTCGGCATCGAAGCGGCCAGCGGCCTGCGCGGCGGCGGTGCGCTGCTGCGACTGAAGGGCGTAGGCGTCCTGCGCCTCGCGACTGATATTATAGCGCTTCGCCACCACCTCGGCGGTTTGCAGCATCGGCATGTAGACGTCTTTCACCATCGCCAGCAGCTCGGGATCGGGGGTGATCCGCAGATCCTTCGTCTGGACGAGCGAGATCGATTCGACGCCGCCCGCGACGACGACATCGACGCGATCGACAAGCACCTTCTTCGCCGCCATCGATATGGCTTCGAGGCCCGAGGCGCACTGGCGATCGACTGAGACGCCTGCGACCGTCACCGGCAGGCCGGCGCGCAACGCGGCGGTGCGGCCGATCGTCGCCTGCACCCCCTGCTGGAGCGCCGCGCCGATGATGCAGTCCTCGATCTCCGCCGGATCGACCTTCGCGCGCTCGACGGCGGCGCGGATCGCATGGGCGGCGAGCGTGGGGGAGGGCGTGGCGTTGAACGCGCCGCGGTAGGCGCGGCCAATCGGCGTCCGCGCGGTGGAAACGATGACGGCGTCACGCATATTCGGCATCTCCCTTGGACTGGCGGCCTGTTGTGGCGCGGGTTGCGGACGGCGTCCAGCGGGTCGGGGCGGAGAGGGGGGAGGTGCTTCTACAACGCAGTTGTCATTCCCGCGCAGGCGGGAATCCCTAAGCGCGGCGTTCCGACGGATTTCCCTCCCGCTGTGCCTTATGGATTCCCGCCTTCGCGGGAATGACGGAGAGTTTAGGCCTCGGGAGTTCCGTTTTCGTCCTCGCTTTCCCCGTCGGGCGCGGCGAGGGCGAGGAGGGTCTCGGGGAAGTGGAGGGTGAAGCGCGCGCCGCCTTCGTTCGCCCGGTTGGTGGCGGAGACGGCGATGTCCATCGCGTCAGCCAGCCCCTTGACGATCGCGAGGCCGAGGCCGGTGGCGTTGCCGCGATCGCGTTTCTCGCCGCGCAGGAAGCCTTCGAAGATGTGCGGCGCCTGATCGGGGCGAAGACCCGGTCCCTCGTCGAGCACGGCGAGCGTGATGCCGTCATGGACGCGGCGGCCCTCCAGCGTGATCGGCGCGTCGCCGCCGCCATGGCGCTGGGCATTGTCGATGAGGTTGACGAGCATGTGGTTGAGAAGCCGCTGATCGACCGAGACGCGCGGCAGATCCGGCGGAATGTCGAGCACGATGCGCGCGGGATCGAGCGTGGCGCGCAGGTCGTGGGCGGCGGCGGCGACCGCCTCGACCAGATCGGTCGGCTCGGCGGCGATGTTGAGCGCCCCCGCCTCCACGCGCGACATGTCGACGATGTCGGCGAGAAAGCGGCTGAGCCGCCGCGTCTCGACGCGCAGCGTGCCGAGCAGCGCGGGATCGGGCGGCCCTTCCTCTTCCTTGTCGAGCGCGTCGGCGGCGGCGATGACGGCGGTGAGCGGCACGCGGACATCGTCGCCGATCGAGGAGATGAGCGCGGCGCGCAGCCGGTTGCGCTCGCCTGCCACCGTCACCTCGCGCATGTCGCCTTCGAGGCGGACGCGCTCATAGGCGAGCGCGGCCTGGCCGATCAGCGTGGCGAGCAGGATCGCGCGATCGGGCGGCACCGGCGTGCGCCCGCGCGGCTCCACCAGCCCCAGTACCGCCATCGTGCCGAGCGAGGTCTTGAGCGGATGGAACTGCCAGTCGGCGGCGGCGAGCGTGGAGGTGTCGCGCCCCGTCGGCTCGCCATGATCGAACGCCCATTCGGCGGCGGTCATCTCGACCGGGCCGAGCGACTCGGCGCGGGGCGGCGCCGCCTCAATCATCACTAGCACGCCGTCGCGCCGGGCGAGGAGCACGGTGTCGACGCCGAGGAGGCGCGAGACTTCGGCGCAGATCGCGCCGGCGGTATCCTTTTCCTTGGAGACGATGGCGAGTTGCTGCGCGAAAGCGGCGATGCTCGCATTTTCGCGTGCGCTGCGCGCGCCGATCGTCGCCTCCGACCGCAGCCGCCCGGCCATGCGGCTCGCCACCATCGCCACGGCGGCGAGGACCAGCAGGGTCGCGATATTGGGCGCGTCGCGGATGATGAGCGTGTGCAGCGGCTCCAGGAAGAAATAGCCGTAGGCGAGCGCGGAGAGCAGGCTCGCCAACAGGCCGACGCGGATGCCGAACAGGGTGGCGGCGGCAATCACCGGAAGGAGATAGAGCATGTCCACCGATCCCGCCGAGATGATCGGGACGAGCCCCAGCGCGGCAAGCGTGGTCAGCGCCACCATGCCCGTGGCGATGCCATAGTCGCGCAGCCGGACGCCCAGCGGCGGGCGTGGCGCGGCCTCGGCCGGCGCGGCGCCGGGGGGCGAGGTAGGCCGGGTGGCGGAAGGGATGACGTGGATCGCCACGCCCGCGAAACCGTGGAGCAGCCGGTTGACGACCGAGCCGTGGCGCAGCGTGAACCACCAGCTACGCTGCGACTTGCCGATGACGAGCTGCGTCGCGCCCATTTCGGCAAGCTGGGCGCGTATCCCCTCGGCGACATTGGTGGCGGGCACGGTGGCGAGCGTCGCGCCGAGGCTGGCGGCAAGCTGGAGCGCGTGGGCGAGCTGGGTTTGCGCCTCCTCGCCCAGCGCGCGGGTGCGCGGCGTTTCGACGTGGAGCGCGGTCCATGGCGCGCGCAACGCATCGGCGAGGCGTTTGGCGGCGCGGACCAGCGTCTCGCTGCCCGGCAGCTCGCTGACCGCGACGAGCACCCGCTCGCCGGCGGTACGAATGCCGCGATCGACGCCCTCCATCTCCTCCAGTTGGGCATCGACGGCGAGCGCGGCGCGGCGCAACGCCAGCTCGCGCAGCGCGGAGAGGTTCGGCCGCGAGAAATAATGGGCGAGGACGCGGCTCACCTCCTCGGGGACATGGACCTTGCCCTCCTTCAGCCGCTCGACGATCTCGTCGGGGGGCAGGTCGATCAGCTCGATATCGGCGCGATCGACCAGCGCGTCGGGAACGGTGGCGGCTACCTGGACGCGACTGAACTGCGCGGCGACGTCGGTCAGGCTCTCGATATGCTGGACGTTGAGCGTGGTCGCGACGTCGATACCGGCGGCGAGCAGCTCCTCGACATCCTGCCAGCGGCGGGGATGGCGGCTGCCCGGCGCGTTGACGTGCGCGAGATCGTCCATCAGCACGAGCGCGGGCGCGCGCGCGACGATCGCGTCGAGATCGGCCTCCTCCTGCCGGCGCCCGTCCCGCTCGACCACATGGCGCGGCACCGTCTCGAAACGGCGGGCGAGCGCCTCGATATCGGCGCGGCCGTGCGTCTCGATCGCGCCGATCACGACGTCGAGACCGGCGCGCCGTCGCGTCGCGCCTTCGCGCAGCATTTCCAATGTCTTGCCGACCCCTGGCGCGGCGCCCAGGAATATCTTGAGCTTCGCCCGGGGGACGGAGGGCGCATCAGGCGCGGGCCGGGATGGATCGGACGACGGCACGCCGAGCCTTTAGCGCATCGAATGCCGGCGCAACAACCTCCCGCCGCCAACGCTCCCGTCGTCCTTCGTGCCCGGCCCGCCGATTTCGCCGCTCGACACCGGCGACTCGCCCGCGATAAGGGCGGGGTGGGCGAGCGACGGCGAAGCGGACGGGGATCGGCACGGGAATGACCATCTGGGTTAAGTTGCTCGACCGGACGGCCGTGCTTTTCCTGGGCGTTGCGGTAGGCGTGGCGATGGGCCTCGCCTTTGCCGGCGGCGAGGAAGAGGAAGCGCCGCTGCCGGTGCCCGCGACGCAATCCTCCGCGCCCGCGCCGGCGTCCTCCGCGTCTCCTTCCTCCACCAGGAGGCCGGCGCAGGGCCAGCCTCGTCTGGCCGACAACCGGCCCGTCACCCCCGGCCTCGGCCAAAGCAGCGACCCCGGCCTTGATCTCGCGGCGCCGTTCGGGCCGCATCTGCTGTCGACGGTGGCGCAGGGCGGCAAGGTGCGCGTCGGCGTCTTCGGCGACAGCTATGGCGACGGCATCTGGTCCGCGCTCTACCATCTGCTGCCCGCCAAGCGGCAATATGAAGTGGTGAAGTTCAGCCAGCAATCGACCGGCTTTACCCGCTATGGCAGCCTCAACCTCGAAGATCATCTGCGCGAGCAGATCGCCGACAAGCCGATCGACATCGCCGTCATCTCCTTCGGCGCGAACGACACGCAAGGGGTGATGGCGGGCCGCCATGCCGCGAAGCTGCTCAGCCCCGAATGGCAGGCGATCGTCGGCAAAAGGGTTGAGGGTTTCATCCGGATACTCAGGCAGCAGGGGGCGATGGTCTATTGGGTCGGCCTGCCTCGGATGCGCAAGCCGAGCTACGACGCCGATATCGCCGGCATGAACCTTTTCTATGCGCGCAAGATGAAGGAGCTGGGCGTGCCCTGGATCGATACCGCGCCGCTTTCGGTGGATGCCGACGGCAATTATGCGCCATATCTGCCCGATGGGCCCGACCAGAAGCGCATCCTGATCCGCGCCAATGACGGCATCCACATGTCGATGATCGGTTATCAGCGGATCACGCGCGGGCTGGCGAAGCGGATCGACCATTATGTCGATGCGGCGAGGCGCCAGGCGGGCGTTACGCCGCTCTCGGGCACGGCATCGGCACGGACCGACGAAACGGGCACGGGGATGCGCGCATCGTGATTGCGCTGGCTCTGGCGGCGGCGGCGGCCGTGGCGACGCCCGGCTGCGTGGAGGGGCTGTGCAACGTCAAAGCGCTCGACCCCTGGTTCGAGAAACTGGCGAAGGCCGGTCATCAGGAGGGGCGGCGGCCGCTCCATATCCTCCAGATCGGCGACAGTCACACGGCGGGCGACACGCTGACCGCGCCGTGGCGCGACATCCTGCAACAGCGTTACGGCAGCGGCGGGCGCGGCGTGCTGCCTCCCGGCCGGCCGTGGCAGGGCTATTTCGTGCGCGGCATGACGGCGGAAATGTCCGATGGCTGGTCGCTGGCGGCGACGTTCGGGCCGGGATCGTCGGACCCGCGCCCGCCACTCGGCCTTTCGGGATTCAGTCTCACCTCGCGGCGCCCCGGCGCGCGGATCGCGCTGACCGCCGATGCGGGCGAAATGTTCGATCGGTTCACCGTCTGCGCGATCGCCGGGCCGCGCGCCGGCGCCTTGCGGCTCACTATCGGCCAGGTGAGCGAGCGGATGAACCTCGACAGCGCGATCCAGCGGCCGCAATGCCGCACGCTGACGACGGCGCAGCCGCAATTCACCGCCGAGGTGGTGGCGGAGGGCGATCCGGTGACGATCACCTCCTGGGCGACGTTCCGCGACGCGGGCGGCGTGGCCGTCTCGAACCTCGGCGTCGTCGGGTCGCAGCTCGTCCATTTCGCGCGAACCGACGACGCGGTCGTCGCCGAGGAGCTACGGACCTACAAGCCCGACCTGATCGTGCTCGCCTTCGGCACGAACGAGGGCTTCGCGCCGGTCTTCCGGCCGTCCGAATATGAGGTGCTGCTCCGGACGCAGATCGGGCGGCTGCGGCGGCTGTCGGGGGGAACGCCGATCCTGCTGATCGGCGCGCCCGACGCCAGCTCGCGTCGTGAGGCGATGCGCCATAATGCGCCGGGGCCGACGCCGCCCGCCTGCCCCGAGCCGACGACGGTGACGGTCGCCGCACCCGCGCCGACGCCGCCTCCCCCGCAGAGCCGATCGCCGATCGACGAGGTGATGGCGGACCTGCGCGGCAGCGAGGGCGAGCCCGATCCCGCGCCCGCGCCGGCGGTCGCCCGACCGACGACGACACGCGTGCAATGGGCGGTGCGCGGCGCCGATCCGCTGTTCCCGCCCGCGGGCCTCGCCTCGGTGCGCGAGGTGCAGCGGCGGGTGGCGCATGCGCTGGGCGTCGCCTTCTGGGACTGGAACGCGCGGATGGGCGGGGCCTGCTCGGCAGTGCGCTGGACCAAGGCCGATCCGCCGCTGATGCGGGGCGACTATGTCCACTTCACCTCGGCGGGCAGCAAGATCATCGGCGAGCGGCTGGAGAGCGACCTTACCAAGGCCGCCCAGATCGAGGCGCGGCGCTGAGGATGGCGGATAACTCTATCTGCCGTCATTCCGGCGAAAGCCGGAATCCATGGAAGCGAGTCGCTCCATGACGAGCCGAGCCGAGTCCATGGACCCCGACTTTCGTCGGAGTGACGGGTGGGGTGTCATATCGGGATTGAGGGGTCGGGACAGCCGCCTCGCTGTCGCAAGGTTCGCGCCCTCCGCAGCAATTTTGCGTCATTCCGGCGGAAGCCGGAATCCATGGACGGCGGGTCGCTCAACGAGGAAGCGAACCGAGTCCGTGGACCCCGACTTTCGTCGGGGTGACGGGTTGGGGGGTGTCTCGACACTCTCCTCGTCATTCCCGCGCAGGCGGGAATCCATAGACGCGACGCTGCGACCTGTTCGGGGGACCATGCATATGGATTCCCGCCTGCGCGGGAATGACGGAGAAGGTTGGAGGGGCAGGGTTCTGCCAGGGACCCTGCGCGGGATTGACGGCGAGTGTTCGGGGGGGCGGCGCTAGGCCATGCTGTTTCCCACGCTCACCTTCGGCCTGTTCTTCCTGCTCACCTACACCGTCGTGTGGGGCACGTCGGAGTGCAATGAGTGGCGCAAGATATTGCTGCTCGTCGCGTCCTGGGTGTTTTACGGCTGGTGGGACTGGCGTTTCGTCGCGTTGCTGATCGGGTCGGCCTTCCTGAACTGGGGGGCGGCGGCGCTGATCGCGCGGAGCGAGGAGGAGCGGACGCGCAAGCTGCTGGTGGCGGCGGGCGTCGCCGGCAATCTCGGCATCCTCGGCTTCTTCAAATATTACGACTTCTTCCTCGAACAGCTCGGCATCCTGCTCGATGCGCTGGGCTGGCATCGCGATCTGCCTTTGCTGTCGATCATCCTGCCGGTGGGCGTGTCCTTCTTCACCTTTCAGGGCATGTCCTACCTGATCGACGTCTATAAGAAGCGCGTGGCCCCGGCGAGCCTGCTCGACATGACCCTGCTCATGTCCTTCTTCCCGCATCTCGTCGCCGGGCCGATCGTGCGCGCGTCGGACCTCATTCCCCAGTTCCGCCACACGCCGAAGATCGATCGCGGCATGGTGACGATGGGGCTGCTGCTGATCGTCTGGGGGTTGTTCAAGAAAGCGGTGGTGGCGTCCGAACTGTCGGTGAACCTTGTCGATCCGGCTTTCTTCGATCCCGCCTCGCAGACCAGCCTCGACCTGATCGTCGCGGCCTATGGCTATGCGGTGCAGATATATTGTGATTTCTCAGCCTATAGCGACATGGCGATCGGTATCGCCGCCCTGCTCGGCTATCGTTTCCCGATCAACTTCAACCAGCCCTATCGTGCCGCCTCGCTCCAGGATTTCTGGCGGCGCTGGCATATCAGCCTGTCGAGCTGGCTGCGCGACTATCTTTATATCTCGCTGGGCGGCAATCGCGGCGGCCTGTTCTACATCTGTCGCAACCTGATGATTACCATGCTGCTGGGCGGCATCTGGCATGGCGCGAAATGGACCTTTCTCATCTGGGGCGGTCTGCACGGCCTCGTCCTCGCCGTCGAGCGGATATGGCGCGAGGTGAAGCCCGAGGGGTGGGGATCGCTGCCCAAAGCGCTGGGCATCTTCATCACCTTCCATATCGTGCTGCTGGGCTGGATATTCTTCCGGTCCGACAGCTTCGAAGGCGCGATCGCCTATCTGGGTGGCATGGCGGGCGGCGACATGACGGCGATGCTGACGACGCCGCTCGCGCTCGTCCTGATCCTGTTCGGGCTGGCGATCCACTTCACGCCGCCGCATCTGGCGCAGGGCATGGCGCTGCGCCTGCGCCGGCTGAACGCGCCCGCGCTGGGGCTGGCGATCGGCGTCACCATCCTGCTGATCGACGCGATGCGCTTCGAAGGCGTCGCGCCGTTCATTTACTATCAGTTCTAGAGGCGACGGCGATGGCGATCCTTCCCGAACCCGAAGCGGATGCCGAAGCGGCCGCCCGCCGCCGGCCGCGCGACGACATGGCCTCGCCGGTGGACCTGCCCGATGCCGAGCCGATCGGCGCGAACCCGTTGCGCTGGACGAGCGGGGTGATCGCGGTGGCGACCTTGTTCCTCTTCCTGTTCAACGCCAATGCGCTGAGCGACTGGGCCGCCGAGCTGCCCCCCAACGCGATCAACGCGCGGATCGTGACCGCGGCGGAGGCGTGGGAGTCGCTGACCGACGAGATCGGCCTCGGCGCGCCGCGGGCCTGGCTCCACGCGCGCTGGAAGGGGGCGGAAGAGGCGAAGTTCTCGGAATGAGCTGGCGCCGGAAGGACAAAGAGGGGCGCCCTTTCCGTCACCCCGACGAAAGTCGGGGGCCATGGACTCGGTTCGCTTCTTTAACCGGGCGAGCCGCCGTCCATGGATTCCGGCTTTCGCCGGAATGACGTGGAGTTGGTGGAGAGGGGGGCATCCCCCCGGTTGCGGTTGGGTCGGGGCGCGGCTACCAGCCTTGCATGACCGACGCCGCCGAAGCTCCCGATCGTACCGTCAACGAGCCTTTCGACAGCGCGCTTTCCGAACGCTATCTCGTCTATGCGCTGTCGACGATCACCGCGCGATCGCTGCCCGATGTGCGTGACGGGCTGAAGCCGGTCCACCGCCGGCTGCTCTGGGCGATGCGGCTGCTCCGCCTCGATCCCGCCTCGGGCTACAAGAAGAGCGCGCGGATCGTCGGCGATGTCATCGGCAAATATCATCCGCATGGCGACGTATCGGTCTATGACGCGATGGTCCGCCTCGCGCAGACCTTCGCGCTCAGATATCCGCTGGTCGACGGGCAGGGCAATTTCGGCAATGTCGACGGCGATAATGCCGCCGCCTACCGCTATACCGAAGCCAAGCTGACCGAAGCGGCGATCGAGCTGATGGACGGGCTCGACGAAGGCACCGTCGATTTCCGCCAGACCTATAATGGCGAGGAGGAAGAGCCGGAGGTTTTCCCCGGCCTGTTCCCCAATCTGCTCGCGAACGGCGCGTCGGGCATCGCGGTGGGCATGGCGACGTCGATCCCGCCGCACAACGTCGCCGAGCTGATCGACGCCGCGACCCATCTGATCGACCAGCCCGAGGCGGATACCGCGCAACTGATGCGTTTCGTCCAGGGGCCGGACCTGCCGACGGGCGGCATCATCATCGACAAGCCGGCCGCGATCGAGGAAGCCTATACCACCGGGCGCGGCGCCTTCCGGGTGCGCGCGCACTGGGCGGTCGAGGATCTGGGGCGGGGGACGTGGAATATCGTCGTCAGCGAAATCCCCTATCAGGTGCCCAAATCGAAGCTGATCGAGGATATCGCCCGGCTGATCGCGGAGAAGAAGCTGCCGATCCTCGACGATGTGCGCGACGAATCGGACGAGAATATCCGCATCGTGCTGGTGCCGCGCAGCCGCACCGTCGATCCCAAGGTGCTGATGGACAGCCTGTTCCGGCTGACCGCGCTCGAATCGCGCGTCTCGCTGAACCTCAACGTGCTCGACGCGACGCGGACGCCGCGCGTGATGGGGCTGGGCGAGGCACTGTCCGCCTGGCTGACGCACCAGTTCGAGGTGCTGATTCGCCGCTCGCGTCACCGGCTGGCGAAGATCGATGACCGGATCGAGCTGCTCGACGGCTATCTGATCGCCTATCTGAACCTCGATCGCGTGATCGAGATCATCCGCAGCGAGGATCAGCCCAAGCCGCTGATGATGGAGGAGTTCGGCCTGACCGACCGGCAGGCCGAGGCGATCCTCAACATGCGGCTGCGTGCCCTGCGCCGGCTGGAAGAGATGGAGATCGGCAAGGAGCGCGCCGCGCTGGACGAGGAGCGCAAGGGCCTTGCCGCGCTGATCGACAGCCCGGCGCGGCAGCGCACGCGGATGAAGCGTGATCTGGCGAAACTGCGCGAACACTATGCCCCCGACACGGCGCTTGGCGCGCGCCGCACGCTGATCGAGGAAGCCGAACTCGCCGCCGATATTCCGCTGGAGGCGATGATCGAGCGCGAGCCGATCACCGTCATCCTCTCCCAGCGCGGCTGGATACGCGCGATGAAGGGGCATAACGACACCGCGCCCGAGACGCTGAAGTTCAAGGAAGGCGACGGCCCGCTCTTCGCCTTCCACGCGCAGACGACCGACAAGCTGATCCTTGCGACCGACAGCGGCCGTTTCTACACAATCGGCGCGGATCGGTTGCCGGGCGGGCGCGGCTTCGGCGAGCCGGTGCGGCTGATGGCGGATATAGAGGGTGAGGCGAGCCCGATGGCGTTGCTCGCCGCCCAGCCGGGACAGAAGCTCCTGCTCGCCGCGTCGGACGGGCGCGGCTTCATCACCGCGACGGGCGACGTGCTGGCCGAGACGCGCAAGGGCCGGCAGGTCGTTAATCTGCGTAGCGGCGCGAAGCTGCGCGTCGTTTGCCCGATCGCGGAGGGCGACGATTATGTCGCGACGATCGGCGATAATCGCAAGCTGGTGGTCTTCCCTTTGGCCGAGCTTCCCGAAATGGGACGCGGGCAGGGCGTACAGCTCCAGCGCTACCGCGACGGTGGCCTGTCCGATGCGGTGACGTTCCGTTTCGAAAACGGCCTGTCCTGGGCAATGGGCGGCGAAAGCGGGCGGACGCGCACCGAAAGCGACCTGACGCCGTGGCGCGTGGCGCGCGGCGCGGCGGGGCGGATGCCGCCCGTCGGCTTTCCGCGCGATAATAAATTTTAGGATGCTTGCAGGCTCAACATCTCAAGCAAGAATTAACCCTCTGCCGATATCGCGTCTGTCATGCACGCGAAGCGGACCGGACGAATATCGGACAGGAGGCCCGGCGGATCGGACACGATCGCCGCTCCCGCGCGGCCGAATTCGACGGCCAACGGCGATCCGGCGCAGATCATCCAGTTGGCGCGACTCGATTATCTGAACGCGTTGCCCATCGCCGCGGCGGTCGTGGTGCAGGACGAGGACGGCGGCTATCCCGTCGTCTCGGTGGGGAATGAGCAGTTTGAGCTGCTCAATTCGATCTCGATCAGCGGATTCCTGGCGCAGAATGACGATGCCGGCGCGCTGATCGAGCGCGAGCCGCTGCGCAGCCGCGTGCGCGAATTCCTGAACGCGCGCGAAAAATCGCTGCAATTCGACTGGCATGACGGCGGCGGCGTCGGCGGGCGGCACTTCATCGTCCGCCTGGCCCGGCTCGAAGCTTATGCCGATCGCGAGCTGCGCTGTATCCTCTCGCTCGTGGACCGCACCGCAGAGATCGAGAATGAACGCTCGCTGCGCGCCGAAATGCTCCACGACAGCCTGACGGGCCTGCCGAATCGCGTTGCGTTCAACGAAGCGATCGAAGCCGCGATCACCGCCGAAGAGGAAGATGGCAAGGGATTCGCGGTGCTGGTGCTCGACCTCACCCGTTTCAGCCGGATCAACGAGAGCATGGGCTCGATCGCGGGCGATGAGCTTATCATCACCGTCGCGCGCCGGATGGTCTCCGCACTGCGCGCCGGCGACATGCTGGCGCGAATCGGTGGCGACGAGTTCGGTATCCTCCTTCGCCTCGTCAACGGGCCGGAGGAAGCGGCCCACGCCGCGCGGCGCCTGCAGGCGACGATGACCGCGCCGTTCCGCCTGTCCGACCTGGAAATCCGGGTCGATTGCGCGATCGGCTGCGCGCTGATGAATGATCAGGTGACAGGGGCGGAGGATATGGTCCGCAACGCGCAGTTTGCGCTGAAGCGGGCGAAGCAGTCGGGCAAGGAAGAGATTTACCGCCCAGGCGAGGTGACGGCCGCGCGGCGTCGCTTCAGCCTCGAAACCGAATTGCGTCGGGCGATTGAGAATGACGCGCTGGAATTGGCGTTTCAGCCGCTGATGAACCTCCAGACGGGGAAGGTCGCCGGCTATGAAGCGCTCGCGCGCTGGCCGCACGCGACGCATGGCGCGATATCGCCGGTGGAATTCATCCCCGTCGCCGAGGAATCGGGACTTATCGTGCCGCTCGGCCGCTGGGCACTCGATGCGGCGGCGCGAACGATGGCGGCGTGGGACGCAAAGGCGGGGATGGCGCTGCCCATCCATGTCGGCGTCAACGTATCGGCGATCCAGCTTGCCCGCGACGATGTGGCCGGCGTGGTGAAAAGCGCGCTCGCGACATATGGGCTGAGCGGCGACCGCCTCACCCTCGAAGTCACCGAGAGCGCGATCATTCAGGACCCGGAGGGCGCGACGCGCACCCTGCTCGGCCTCAAGGATCTTGAGACGCGAATCGCGATGGACGATTTCGGCACCGGCTATTCGTCGCTCGCCTATCTTCAGCGCTTGCCGATCGACATCCTCAAGATCGACCGCAGCTTCGTGACAGGCATGCTGGGCGATCGCGATTCGGTGGCGATCGTGCGCGCGGTGCTGAGCCTTGCCGACGCTCTGGGCATGGAAACCACCGCCGAGGGCGTCGAAACGGTGGAACTCGCGCAGACGCTTGCCGCGCTCGGCTGCACCTGTGGGCAGGGCTTCTATTTCGCCAAGCCGCTCAAGCCCGACGACGCCTACGCTTATTGGCTCGCCCGCCAGGGATGAGGGTGGCCTGATCTGCGATACCGTTTTTCCGGTCTCTATCAGCCCAGCTTCTTCCGTCATTCCCGCGCAGGCGGGAATCCATAATCCGCGCGTTTTGACTCTTCTGCACCGACAATGCCTATAGATTCCCGCCTGCGCGGGAACGACGGCCTGGGTCTGTAATGTCAGCCGCGCGCCATTTCCCTCGCGCGCGCCTCCACCCAGCCTGAACCGGGGAAGCCGGCGTCGACCCACTCGCGCTCGATCGTCTGAAGCGCCTTTGCAACGCTAGGACCGGGGCCGATACCGAGCGCGACGAGATCGCCGCCCTTCAGCGGGAATTGCGGCCGCTCCCACTCGCCAAGGAAGGCGATGCCGGCGTCGACCGCCTCCTCCGCCCAATCGGACAGCAGGATGAGATCGATCGCCTCGCGTGGATGCCGCCAGCCGATCGCGTGCGGCGGCGCCTCGCCGATCGGCGAGGCGCAGAGGCGCAGGAAAGCGCGCGCGACGTTCGAAAGCTTGAGCCGCGTGCCGATCTGAAAGGCGAGCGCGGGCTCGCGCGGCAGCAGCGCGGCGAGGCGGCGTAACCCGGCGGGCGCGATGCCGAGCCGCCTCTCGCGCGCGACCAGCCGGGCGAGGTGCGCCACGCCTTCGGCGCCGATCTCGGGCAGGACGGGGCGCAGGATCGCGTGCTCGATCATCAGTCGCACCGTGGGCAGGGGATCGGGCAGCGCGAGCAGCTTGAGCAGTTCGTCGGCAATCCGCTCGCGCGAGAGCGCCATCAGGTCGTTCGCGCGCGCGGTGCAGGCGGCAAGATCCGCCGCCTCGGGCTCGCCACGGCCGAAGCGCGCGTGGAAACGGAAGAAACGCAGGATACGCAGATGATCCTCGGCGATGCGGGTGAGCGGATCGCCGATGAAGCGGACGCGGCCCGCCGCCAGATCTTCGACCCCGCCGAAATAGTCATGGACGTCGCCGCTGGCGGGATCGGCGGAGAGCGCGTTGATCGTGAAATCGCGCCGCGCGGCATCCTCGCGCCAATCATCGGTGAAGGCGACGGTCGCGCGTCGTCCATCGGTGGCGACATCGCGGCGCAAGGTCGTCACCTCGACGGGGCCGCCGGGCAGGATCGCGGTGACGGTGCCATGGGCAAGGCCGGTCGGCACCGCCTTGAAACCGGCGGCCCGGACGCGCGCGATCGTCTGCTCGGGCTTGAGCGCGGTCGCGCAATCGATGTCCTGCACGGCGAGGCCGGCGAGCGCGTCGCGCACCGCCCCGCCGACATAGCGCGTCAGCCCCTCGCCGCCGCCGAGCGCGGCGAGCAGGTGATCGAGCCCCTCGCGGGCCTGCCAGGGCGCGGGCGGGAGCTTCACAGCCCCTCCAGCCGGCGCGCGATATCGATCACCATCGCCGCGGTCGCCCCCCATATCCGCCGTTCCTGCCAGAGTATCTCATAATAACGCCGCTCGCGCCCCTGCCACAGCCCGGCGCGGACCTGGTGGTTAGCGGTGTCGAGCAGGTAGGAAAGCGGCACCTCGAACCAGTCCGCCACCTCGATATCATGCGGCAGGAGCGGCAGATCGGGCGGGACGACGCCCAGCACGGGCGTGACCGAAAAGCCGCTGATCGTGTGGAACGGATCGGCGGTGCCGATGATCTCGACCCGATCGCGCGGCAGCCCGATCTCTTCTTCCGCCTCGCGTAGCGCCGCCGCCACCGGGCCGTCGTCCTCGGGGTCGATCCGGCCGCCGGGAAAGGCGACCTGCCCGGCATGGGTGCGCAGCGTCGCGGTGCGCGTGGTGAAGAGCATCGCCGGATCGGCGCGATCGACGATCGCTGCGAGCACCGCCGCGGGGATCGTCACCTCGGCAGGCGCCAGCAACGCATCCCCCGCGATCGGCGCAAAGCCACGAAGGGCGCTGCGTTCGAGCGCGGCGCGCAGCGATCCGGCGAGATTCATGCCGCGCCCCCGAACGAGAAGAAATGACCCGCGCTCCACAAACCCGGCGGATCGCCGCCTTCGTCGAGCGCGAGCGCGGCCAGCTCATAATAGACCGGCCGGGCGATGCGGGCGTCGAGACGATCGCGGACCCGCAGGCAGGGATGCGGCCCATCCGGGCGATTCTCGAATCGTAGCGGATGATCGGTATCGGCGATGACGAGATCGCCGGTGTTGAGCCGGAAGGCGAGGCGACGCGCGGCCCCTTCGCCCTCGCTCTTCATCTCGATCGCGATGAAGGGCGTGTCCTCGACCGCGATCGTGAGCTTTTCCACCGGCGTGACGAGGACATGGCTGCCGTCCGCCTCGCGCCGCAGCAAGGTGGAGAAGAGCCGCACCATCGCCGCCCGGTCGATCGGCGCGCCTTCGTGATACCAGCGCCCGTCGCGCGCGATCCGCATGCCGCTGTCGCCGCAATGCGGCGGGTTCCAGCTTGCGACCGGCGGCAGTTGCCGCGCCTCGGCCCGGCGGGCGATGTCGGCGAGCGACAGGCCGGCAAGGTCGGCGGGAGGCGGATCCGTCTCGGGCATGGCGCCCGATTGGGCCATTCGCCCCGTCAGCGCAAGGCCGCGGGCGTCTCGATGCGCGCGCGCAGCAGGCCACGCTCGGGAAGCGACAGGCCCGCCGGAATCCGCGCGAGGAGCCGTCGCCGCTCGACCGGGCCGGGCACCTCCCACCCGTCTGTCGCGTCCGCCGTGAAGCCGAAGAAACGGCCATAATATTCGGGGTCGCCGATCATCGCCAAAGCAAGCGGGGGATCGCCGCCATCGGCGGCGGCGAGCAGCGCGTCCATCAGCCGCTTGCCGATCCCGCCCTGCTGCCGCTCGGGCGCGACCGCGACCGGACCGACGAGAACGAGCGGAATCGGCGCCTCCCTCTCCGGCGCCAGTTCGAGCGGCCAGCTTTGCAGCGACCCGATCAACCGGTCCCCCTCGAACGCGGCGAAGGACAAGGACGCGATCGGCGTCACGCCTTCGCGCAGGCGATAGGCGGTGCGGCCGTGACGATCGCGTCCGAACGCCGCATCGAGCAGCGCCTCGACGGCATCGGGATCGGCAAGCGACAGGGGGGCGAGACTGGTCACGCGGCAGGCGACTTTCAGGTGGGGGACGGGCAATGGGCCCGCGATCGGCCAAGCGATCGCGCCTTTAGCGGTTCGATCGCCAATTGGAAACGCGAATCGGCGGCAGAGCGCGATGCAGCTTATCCCCAGCCCTGGGGGAAAAGCGGTGGATAAGATGTGAGCGGACGGCCAGCCGGGGCGGCCCGCCTGCCCCGTGCCCGACTTGCCCGCTTTTCGGGCAGTCGCTACGTCGCCTCCGCATGACGGCAGAATTCGATACCCCACGCACCGCGATCGTGACGGGCGGCGCCAAGCGCATCGGCGCCGAACTGGCGCGCGCTCTCGCCGCCGATGGCTGGGACGTGCTGATTCATTGCCACCGGTCGGTTGCCGAGGCCGAGGCCTTGGCGGCGGAGCTTGGCCGGGCGAAGATCGTCGTCGCCGATCTTACCGCGCCGGATGCAGCCGCGACGATCCTCGCCGCCATCGCGGGTATGCCGCCGCCGGCGTTGCTGGTGAACAGCGCATCCTGCTTCGTTTATGATTCGTTCGATGATTTCGACGCCGCCGGATGGGATCTGCACGCCGCGACCAACCTGCGCGCGCCGGCGCTTCTCTCCCAGGCCTTCGCCCGCGCCCTGCCGGAAGGGGCGGGGGGGCTGATCGTCAACCTGCTCGACGCCAAGCTCGCTCAGCCGAATCCCGATTTCTTCACCTATACGCTTTCGAAGATCGGGCTGGCCGGCCTCACCGAACTCAGCGCCCGCGCGCTGGCGGGGCGCGGCATCCGCGTGTGCGGGATCGCACCGTCGGTCACGCTTGTCTCGGGCCCGCAATCGCGTGCCAATTTCGAGGAGGTGCACGCCTATAATGCGCTCGGCCGGGGCGTCCGCGTCGAGGAGATCGTGGGGGCGCTGCGCTTCATCATCGCGACGCCCACCTTGACGGGGCAGACCATTTTGCTCGACGGCGGCCAGCGTTTCCTGTCGCTGCCGCGCGATGTCCAGTTTCTTGCGCCGCCGGGCGACGGCGCGGCCTCGAGGTGATGCGATGACGACGACGACGACTGCTCCCCGGATCGACGGCCTCGTGCCTGCGACGCTTGCGCCGCGCACCTTCCGCATCTTCCTCGAAGATTATGATTTGCCGGTCGATATCGGTTTCCATGATTTCGAGGTCGGGCATCCCCAGCGGTTGCTCGTCACCGTCGAAGTGTGGATAGACGCCGCCTTCTTCGCCGCCGAGGATGATGCGGCGGTTGCCTGGGACTATGATTTCCTGCGCAGTGAGATCGCGCGTCTGGTGCGCGGCCGGCGCTTCAACCTTCAGGAAACACTGGTCCGCGAGATTTTCGCGCTGGTCGCGGCGCGCGCCGGCGTCACCCGGCTGCGCGTCGCGGCGCGCAAGCCCGACGTTTATCCCGATTGCGCCGCTGTCGGGGTCGAGATCGCTTCCTTCTGACCGGCTCAGCGCGTGCTGTGATTGCGTGCGCAGGGGCCGAGACCCGCGAGAACCAGCGCATAATCGGCACGGGTCGCCTCGGCGTCGGCCGGCGAAAGGTCGGCCGTCGAATCGGCGGGCATCTCGCGCGGCAGGAAGCATGCGAGCTGATACCAGAGCAAGGTGTCGGGCTCTGGTGGGCGCGCGGCGGCGTCGACGATATCGCCCAGCGCCACCGCCCAGCGCGGCTGTTCATTCGGGCGGCGCAGGATGTTGAGCGAGACGGGGCGGCCGTCGGCGGTGTTCAGGAATATCTGCGTCTCGCTTTCGCCCGGCAACGAGCCCGGCACGTGGAAGGCATGGCCGACGCCGGTGATTCTCGAAGGCGCGTCGGGCGCGTTCATCGCGGTCAAAATGCCGCGCAGCTTCTGATCCATCTCGGGCGACCAGCCGATGATCGCGTCGGGCGCGACCAGCCGGACCTCGCCTGGCCGGCCCTGCACCGGCGCGGCGAGAATCAGAAAACGCATCTTCTCGACCTTCGGTGCCCGATTCGCGACGAGTGGAAAATCGGCGAGAAAGGCGATCTGGCCCGGCAGCCCCTGCGCCCCACGGATCAGCGTCAGCACGTCGGCGACGATATAGAATCGCACTTTTCCAGGCGGAACCGAGGCCGCATTCGCGCCCTTCAGCGGAATCGCCTCATGCACCATCACGTCGGCCGTGATCGGCGCCATTGCCGCGAGATCGGCGAGGTCCGCGTAGGAATATGGCGCTACCACAGGGGCTTGCGCGGGGGTTTCGGCAGAAAGAAGCAGAGCGGCCAGGAGCGCGGCGGCAGAAGTGAAACGCATCGATATCCGATCCTCGTTTACTGGTTGACAACGCAATCAGTTCGCTGTCGAAGGGCTGCTGTGGCGATGCGAGGCCGGTGCGCGAGCGTCCGGACAAAGCAATTGCCACGCGGAAAGTGTCACGATAGAGACACCGTATCCGTCAACGATACGATAAGAAAGACGGGGGCGCCGTTTCCGGCATTGGGTTTTGAGCGTCGGCGTCACGGCTACATCGAGGCTTGTGGATTGGAGGGAGTGTGGTTCCTTAATGGCTTATGCTGATCAATCGATAAGCTCGCGCAAGATCGCGGCGATCGTGCTAGTGGCGCTGTTCCACGCAGTGATCGGATACGCGTTCATCACCGGTCTTGCCTATAATGTGGTCAAGAAGGTCGCTCAGGACCTGAAGACCTTTGACGTGCAGGAAGAGCCGCCGCCCCCCGAGGAGCTGCCGCCCCCGCCGCCGCCCGAGCAGAAGGTCGAGCCGCCTCCCATGGTGGCGCCGCCGCCGGTCGTCAGCGTGCCCAATCCGGCGCCGCCGGTGATCGTGCAGACCGTTCCGGTCGCGCCGCCGCCGCAGATCCACGTCGAAGCGCCGCCCGCGCCGCCGCCGAAACCGTCGGTCGCCAAGCGTGCCGATGCGCGTGGCAATCCGGGCACATGGGTTACGCCGGACGATTATCCGTCGCGTGCGCTGCGTGAAGGCGTCGAGGGTGTCACGACGATCAATTTCGACATCAACGCCGATGGCCGTGTCGAGAATTGCCGCGTGACGGCGTCGAGCGGGTCGAGCGAACTCGATGACGCGACCTGCCGCAACTTCACGCGCCGTGCCCGTTATCGGCCGGCCGAGGATGCTGCTGGCAACAAGGTTCCCCAGCCCAACAATACGCAGCGCGTGCGCTGGCAGATTCCGAAATTCTGACCGACCTGCGCGGGAGAGCGGGCCAGCGCTCTCCGGTGCGATCCTTCATTGCTATTGATTGAGAGGAAGACCGCTATCATGACTGCTCCCGCTGCTGCCGGCGCCGCCGCCGCTACCTCCAACCCCTATGGCCTGATGGCCGCTCTGCACCAGGGCGGCGCGATGGCCTGGGGCGTGTTCATCATTCTCGTGATCATGTCCGCCGCTTCCTGGTACATCATGTTCACGAAAGTGATCGAGCAGCAGAAGATCCTCAACCAGGCGAAGCGCGTGCGCGCGACCTTCTGGAACAACCCGACGCTCAAGGACGCTGCCGCGAAGCTCGAGAAGAACTCGGCCTATCGCCAGATTGTCGACGATGGCCTGCGCGCGCAGGAAGAGCATTCGAAGCTCCTCGACCCGGTCGAGCAGCATGATTGGCTCGCCGGTTCGCTCAGCCGCAGCCAGCAGGCGATCAATTCGAAGCTCGGAACCGGCCTTGCCGTTCTCGCGACCGTCGGCTCGACTTCGCCGTTCGTCGGCCTGTATGGCACCGTCATCGGCATCTACCGCGCGCTCATCAAGATCGGCGCCGCCGGTCAGGCATCGATCGACGCCGTCGCCGGCCCGGTCGGTGAAGCGCTGATCATGACCGCGCTCGGCCTTGCCGCCGCCGTTCCGGCCGTGCTGTTCTACAACTGGCTGGTTCGCCGCAACAAGGTTGTGTCCGAGCAGCTCGCGGCCTTTGCCAACGACGTGCATGGCTATCTGGTGTCGGGCGGCGCGCTGAAGCCGCAGATCGCCGGTCGCCCCGCGGTGGCTGGCCCGGCGAAGACGGCCCCGGCCGCCACCACCCCGAAGGCCTGACGTTACATCGCCGCCGATGCGCGGGGTCCGGCCCGGCGCATCGGCAGCGGAAAAGCGAGGCCGACCTCGCTGAGGCGTCAGAATAAGCAGGATAGGATTTCACCCCATGGCCATGAGTGCGGGTCCGTCGGATGCCGGCGAGAGCGACACGCCCATGTCGAACATCAACACGACGCCGCTCGTCGACGTCATGCTGGTGCTCCTCATCATCTTCCTCATCACAGTGCCTGTCGTGATCCAGACGGTTCCCGTCGAACTACCGAAGGTTGTGTACGAACCGACGACCACGAAGCCTGAAAACGTGTCGCTGTCGATCAAGGCAAGCCCGACCGGCGAATGCGAGGTTTACTGGAACCAGACGCGCGTCGATGCGCAGAAGCTGCTCGACCTGTCGGTCGCCAAGCTGAAGCGCGAGATCGATCGTCAGGGCGGCCCGAGCGCGCCAGGCCTCGAATTGCCGGAAGCGCATATCCGTGGTGACATCCGCACGCCGTATCGCTGCATCGGTGGCGCCATCTACACCTTGCAGCGCGCGGGTTTCTCCCGGATCGGCTTCATTTCCGAGCCGCCGGTGGGCTACTCGACGGCGCGCTACTGATCGGAGTTTCGTCCTATGGCCATGAGTTCAGATACCGCCGAAGGCGAACCGATGCTGGATATCAACACGACGCCGTTGATCGACGTCATGTTGGTTCTCCTCATCATGTTCATCATCACCATTCCGATCCAGACGCATGCGGTGAAGCTCGATCTGCCGCAGGATACGCCTAACCAGCCGCCGCCGCCGGTCGAGCCGACCAAGAACAAGGTCACGATCGACGCCGCTGGCACGGTGCTGTGGAACGGGTCGCCGGTGAGCCTGACGACGCTTCGTCAGTATCTCGATATCACGCAGACGATGAACCCGGTTCCCGAACTGCATCTCGAACCTGACGCACAGGCGCGCTATGCTGTGGTCGATCAGGTCCTCGCGATCACCAAGCGGGCGCAGGTCGAGAAAATGGGCTTCGTCGGCAACGAGAAATATGCGGGCTTCTAAGCGGTTCGCCTGACGGGCTGGTCGGTTCCGGCCCGATAGAAGGTCCAGGTCCGTTCGATCATGAAGGCCGGCATCGCCTTCCCTCTCCGGCTTGAGGGAAAGGCGATGCCGGCCTTCATTGCGTTTTGGCCCCGCTTCTGTCGTGCCGTTATGCTTGCAGGGGAGTGGCCGCGTCGGGAGGGCAGCGCAGATAGATGTGAAGCGGTAATAATCTTTTCTCAAAGGGCGCGACCAAGTTGAGCGGTCGCTGCAGCGCACGTTTTGCGGGGCGCCGATATGCCTCCTCGACTTGATCTGTCCTGCGCTATAATCGGTTTCCTTCTCGCAATGTGTAGGGCGCTGTGCAGCACTTTTGCGTCGAGCTGCCCGAGGTGTGGCAGTCGATCCGCTCGCTCCCCGGGCTCCCTGCTCTTTCTCCCGCGAGCCCTTGTTCCCGCGATGTCTTGAACTCCTTCCCCGGCGCAGGATGGCGGATGGCGCATTCCTTCCCATCGCTGGCGAACGGATGCCCTCAGGAACGCGCGCGCGTCCTTTTGCGGTGGTCCGATATTGCAGATCGGGGCGGCCTCTTCGACGGAGGCGACTCGCTTCCTTGCCGATGTTCCGTCGCCCACAGATTCCGGCTTTCCCCGGCATGAGGGGGGAGACGCGAGAGAGTCTTTGATGTTTCCCCCGGATAGCGAAAAGAGGGACCCAGCCTTCGCCGAAACAGGGGGGAGGGGCCTTTCGGACGAGATCTTATGGAGGCTGTTACCCCCTTCACGCTCTCAGGTGCGGAGGCGCTCGATGGCCTGGGCGAGGGCGACGTAGAGTTTGCCGGCGTCGGAGGAGAGGAGGGTGACGCTGAGCGGCGTGCCGTCGCGGCTCGCGAGCGCACGACGGAGCATCGCCTCGAAGTCGTGGATATAGCGATTCACCTGTTCGCGGAACTCGCCATCCTCGTCATAATGGCGCGCGATTTCCTTGATCTCGGTCGCGTTGACGAGGCGGACGGCGCGGCGCGTAAAGACGCTGCGATCACCCTTGAGATATTTTGCCCAGGCGCGATCGGTGACGTCGTTCGATAGAATCTTGGCGACGTCGATCGCGGTGGAATTGAGCGCCTCGATCAGCAAGGCGACACGCGGGGCGAAGAGGTTTTCGTCCTCGGTGGCCTCCAGCGCCCGGGTTTCGGCGTGACGCGCCTCGATTGCAGCGGCTTTCTCACCGATCGCGCGCATTTGATCGTCCAGCGCGCCGCCGGCCTTCCGCGCAGCCTCCAGTGCCCGGTCGGCGGCGGCGGACAACTCGGCCATCCGCGCTTCGACCTCGTTGCCGATCGTCTGGCGAATCGCGTCGCGGCTGGCGCTGCCCAGCGAAGCGGCGGCGTCGGGTATGACCTCGCCCAGCGTCTCGCGGGCATGCTCGGCGGCCTGGTTGGCCGTGTCGCGAACGCGCAACAGCGCCTCGACCAAGCGTGGGCCGGCCTCATCCGCCACGGCATCGGTGCGCGCGCGCGCCTCCGTGATCGCGGCCTCGAGCGCGCGCGCCTGATCGCCGGCGCCGGAGAGCCGTGTCTCGATCGCCGCCGCCTGATCGATCAGCGCCAGCATCGAATCGCCCTGTGCCTCTATGCTCTTGCGCGTCTGTTCGACGGCGGCGGTCGCGCCATTATAAGCGGTGTCGATCGCGCTGATCATGCGGCCCGACGCTTCCTCAATCCGCGTCTCGGTGATGGCGCCGGCCTCTTCAACCTCCTGGATACGCTGGGCGAGCCGCCGGGCGGCTTCGTCGGCCTGGCCGGCGGCGGCATGGGCTTGAGCGGCAAGCCCGGCGAGCGCCGCGTCGAGCATCGCCGCCTGCTGCCCCGTATCCTGGCCGACGGCATGGATGCGCGCGGCTATCCCTTCGATCCGCGTCTCGGCGGCGGGCAGGTCTTCGATCAGCGTGCGGATATCCGTCTTCGCCGTGGCGGCGGCATGTTCAAGCCGATCCGCCTGCCGGCCGAGCGTCTCGGTGCCGGTACGCATGCCGGCCGAAAGCTCGGCCATACGAAGCGCCGAATCCTCGCCGGCGCGGAGCAGGCGATCGCTCTGTTCGGCCAGCAGCTTGCTATTGTCGTCGAGCCGATGGGCGAGCCGCGCAACGGCCTGTTCGAGCGCGTTCGCCTCGGCCCGCATCGCGGACGCGGTGTGGGCGAAGCGCCGCGCCTCGCGCCGGCTGGTACGCCGGAGCAACAGATAGAGGATGCCGAGGAGCGCCAACGGCCCGCTGGCCATCGATACACGCGCGACCACGTCGACGAGCGCGCCGCCATCGGCTTCGAACGAAGTGAAGACGGCGGCGACCCAGAGCACCGCGACAATGCCGAGGACGACGGCGCCCGCCGTCTCGCGCCAGGGCGACGCCACCGTGGGCGGATCGGCCTCCTCTTCCGCCTCGACGACGGGATCGGGAACCGGGACGGGCAGCGTCGTGCCTTCGCCCTTGTTGCGGGCGATCGCCTCGAGCAGCGCGCGATGTTCGCGCCATTGATCGGTTGATCGAGCCCCCATGTCCATGCGACTGTTTAACATCTTTCGCGCCGCGAGAAAGCCCGCGGCAACGCCTTGTTAAACCAGTCCACCGCAAAGGGGTCCCGATGGCCTATGATCCTGGAGCTCTCGAAACGTCGCTTGCGGCGGCAGTCGGCGATGACATCGCGCTGGTCGCGGAGCTTCGTGACGCTTTCCTGGTGAGCGCCGAGTCGCATGCGCTGGCGATGGCGCGGGCGGAGGGACGCGAGGCATGGCGCGCGGCCGCATGGCGCCTGCAAGGGCTGGCCGCGAGCTTCGGCGCGCTGGCGCTGATGAAGCTTGCCAGCGCGGCGGCGGAAGGCGCGGTGGGGGACCCGGCGATGCTGCGCCGTATCGGCCGCGCGATCGCCGCTCTCGGCAAGTAAACGGCGCCCCTTGGCACCCGGCGTGCGCCGGCTTATCGCTCCTCCCCGCATGGACGCGAGACGATCGACATGGCGCTGGCGGCGCTGATTTCCGCCTGCCGCACGGTAGCGGAGAGCGAGGATTTGCGCGCCTTGCTGCCGGTGGCGGGCCACACCCTGATCGAACATCAGGCGCGGCTTGCAGTCAGGGGCGGCGCGGACCATGTCGTCGTGCTGGTGGAGCGGCTTCCCGCGGATCTGGTCGCCGCGATCGACCGCCTGCGCCATGGCGGCGTGAACGTCGAGATCGCGCGCACGCTAAGCGAGGCGATCGGGCGCATCCCTTCCGAGGACCGGCTGCTGCTGATCGCCGACGGCTTCGTCGGATCGGATCGGCTCGTTGCGCGGGTAGCCGAGGCGCAAGGGCAGGCGATCTTGACCGTGCCGGACAATGCGGCGCACGCCCGGTTCGAGCGGATCGACGCAACAGCGCGCTGGGGCGGCCTGCTGCTGCTCGACGGGCAGCGGCTGCGCCAGGTATCCGAAATGCTCGGCGACTGGGACCTCGAATCGACGCTGCTTCGCCGCGCGGTGCAGGACGGGGCGGCACGGCTGCCGGCGGAGGAAGGCGGGGCTGAGGGGCCGCCGCGCCTCATCGAACAGACCGGCGATCTGGACGAACTCGACGCGCTGCTGTTCGCGGCCTCGTCGCATGAGCGCAGTGGGAGCGACTGGCCGCAGCGCTATCTTTATCCGGCGGCCGAGCGGATCGCGGTGCCGCCGCTGCTCCGCCGCACCGTCGAGCCGGGCTGGCTGACGATTGGCGCGGCGGGTGCGACGTGGTGCGCGGCGTTGCTGGCGCTGGCAGGCTGGCGCGGCCCGGCGCTGTTTTTGCTCCTGCTTTCCGGACCGTTGACGGCGGTGGCGGAGCGACTGGCGGCGACGCGGTTGATCGATTCGCGCGAAACCGGCCTGCTGGGCAGGGCTCGCGCGGCGGGTGCGGTGGCGGCGCTGCTGGCGCTGATCTGGCGAATGGAGCCGGCGGCGGGCTGGGGCGTGTGGCCGCTTGCGTTGCTGCTGCTGCTCGGCATGGCGGCGCTGATCGGCGAACGGCGGGTCCTCGCGCGCCTGTCCGATGGCACGGTGCCGTCGTGGCTGGCGAGTCTGGATGGACTCATCCTCATGCTGCTGCCATTCGCACTGGCGGGCTATTGGCTGACAGGTATAGCCATGCTCGTAATCTATGCGGCGGTGTCGTTGTTCGCCGTGCAGCGTGAAGTAGCGGTGCGTCTGGCGGTCTTGCCGCATCATGAGGATTAGCAGGCTTTTAACGACACTGGCCCTAGAAAGGCCCCGATGTCCGTCGACGATCGACACCGGGCGTACCGGCCCGGAGCGGAAGGTATGGCGTTGCTGGCGGAGGCCGCCGGCGCGGCGGGCCACATGCGCGCGCGGATCGAGGGGGCTGTCACTGACCTTTTCCTGCCCGACGAGGGACGCCTGACCGACCAGTATCGCGCGGCGATGGTGCGGCTGCGCGCGCGGCTTGTCGGCGGGGTCGAGGCCGATTTGCGGCAGCGGTTGTACGCGCGAGGCGAACCGGCGCTGACGGCCGCACTCGACGCCGGCCCGGGAAGAACGGCACTGGCAAGGTTGCTCCGCGCGGGCGTGCTCCGCGACGAAGGTTTCACGGCCCTGCTACTGCGCCGGGCCGAGGAATATCGGCTGGCGGGCGCGCTCGACGTGCAGGCGGCGCGGGCGAAGCAGACTGATCCTGCGCCGGCTCCCCCAGTGCTCGAATCGCTGCCGTCACCGCTGGACGAGATGGCGATGTCGTTCCTCGCAGCCGAAGCACGGCGGCGCGATGCCTTTCACGATCCCGCCCCCGGCGAGAGCGAACTGCCCGCCGAACTGTACCATCGCCTCGTCTGGTGGGCGGCGGCGGCGTTGCGTGACGATCTGACGCAGCAAGGCGTGGCGCCGGCGGCGGTCGACCGCGCGCTGGCGGCGGCGGGGGGAGAGCTTCTCGCGGCCTATGACGAGGGCGATACGCCTGAAGGACGCGCAATGCGGCTGGCGCGGGTGCTGCACGCGGCGGGGCTGCTGGAGGATCAGACGGTTGTCCGGCTGCTGGCGGAGGGGCGCCTGACGCTGGCGGCGGCGGCGCTGGCGACGCGCGCGGGCATCGCCTTCGCTCCGGCTTGGGAGATGATGGCCGACACAGGGGGCGCGCGCCTGCTCCTGCTGCTCCGCGCGATCGGCATGGCGCGCGCGCCGGCGGCCGACTTCGCCTTTCGCCTCGCCTCTGTGCAGGAGGAGGATGGCGGCGCGGCGCTGGCCGATCGGATCGAGGCCTTCGCGGCGCTCGATCCGCAGCGAGCCGAAGAAGCGCTGCTGCCGTGGCGCCTCGACGATGGTTACAGGCGGGCGCTGGCCGATCTTGCCGGGCGTGGGCCATGACGATCGATACGGCACCCGTGCGCGGCCGCCTCGATTGCGACGGCCGGCTGGTGGAGGCCGATCCGCCGCTCGCCGCGCTGCATGCGCGCGCCGGAGGGGCGGAAGGCGGCGTGCTGGCGGTGCCGCAACTGGCGGCGCTGGCGCGGCTCGCACGCCGGCTGGGCATCACCATCTCGCGCGGCGTGATCGCCGCTGACGGCGCGCGCGACCTCGATCTGTGGGTGCGCGCCGAACCTGAGGGGGATGAAGTACGGCTGGCGATTGCCGGCTGGGAGGCGCGGCCGGCCGCCTCCCCACTCGCTCCGATGGCGGCGCGCGAGCGCGATTTCGAGCGGGCGGGCGCCGATTGGCGATGGGAAATCGACGTGGCGTTGAAGCTGGTCGCGCTTTCCCCGGTGCGTGCGGAGCTTATCGGCCAGCCGCTAACGCGCCTCTTTTCGTTACGCGAAAGCGAGGATGGCGGCCTGCCGATTCTCGATGCGCTGGCGCTGCGGCAGGCTTTCGAGGGGCAGCACGCCGAACTGCGCGGCGACGGGCGCGCGATGGTGTTACGCGCGACGCCAATGCACGATGCGACGGGGCGCTTTGCGGGCTATCGCGGTACCGCGACGTCGCTCGACGCCACGCCCCCGATCGATTCGGCAAAAATAGTCGTCGAAGCGCCCGAGGCGTTCGGTCGGCGGCTCGACCACGCGCTGCGCATGCCGCTCGATCGCATCATTGCCCATGCCGAGACGATCAGCACGCGCGCGGAGGGGCCGATCCGTGCCGATTATGCGGGCTATGCCGCCGATATCGCGAACGCTGGGCGCCATTTGCTCGATCTGGTCGGCGATCTTGTCGACCTGCAAGCGATCGAGCGGCCCGATTTCCGGATCGAGACGACGCCACTTGATCTGGGCGATGTCGTCGCCCGCGCCGCCGCACTGCTGGGGCCGCGTGCGGCGGAACAGGGCGTGCGGATCGATCGGCCGACGCCTGACGAGCTGCTACGCGCGCGCGGCGATGCACGGCGGGTGTTGCAGATTCTCGTCAACCTGATCGGCAATGCGGTGCGCTACTCGCCCGAGGGCGGCGCCGTGTGGCTGCGCTGCGAACGCGAGGGTGGGATCGTCGCGGTGATCGTCGCAGATCAGGGCAAGGGCGTCGCGATCGAGGATCAGGGCCGGATATTCGAGAAGTTCGAGCGCGTCGATCCGGCCGAGCCGGGCGGCACTGGCCTCGGCCTCTATATCGCGCGGCGGCTGGCACGCGCGATGGGAGGCGATATCGCGATAGACAGCGCGCCGGGCCAGGGCGCGCGCTTCATCTTCACCCTGCCGGCGGCGTGACGCCGGGCCGGCAGGGCGCCGGCCTCAGCGTTGGTCAAGCGGAACGTAATCGCGCTGCGCGGGGCCCGTGTAGAGCTGGCGCGGGCGGCCGATCTTCTGCTCGGGATCGGCGATCATCTCGTTCCACTGGGCGACCCAGCCGACGGTGCGGGCGAGCGCGAACAGCGCGGTGAACATCGTCGTCGGGAAGCCGATCGCCGAGAGGATCACGCCCGAATAGAAATCGACGTTCGGATAGAGCTTCTTCTCGATGAAATATTCGTCCTTGAGCGCGATCCGCTCCAGCTCGCGCGCGGTGTCGAGCACCGGATCGTTTTTGCCCAGCTTGTCGAGAATCTCCGCCGCCGCCTTGGAAAGCACCTGCGCGCGCGGATCATAATGCTTGTAGACGCGGTGGCCGAAGCCCATCAGCCGGAACGGATCGTCCTTGTTCTTGGCACGGGCGATATATTCGGGGATGCGGTCAGGCGTGCCGATCTCGCGCAGCATGTTGAGCGCGGCCTCGTTCGCGCCGCCATGGGCGGGGCCCCACAGACAGGCGATGCCGGCGGCGATGCAGGCGAACGGGTTCGCGCCCGACGATCCGGCAAGGCGCACGGTGGAGGTGGACGCGTTCTGCTCATGATCGGCGTGGAGGATGAATATCTTGTCCATCGCCGATTCGACGATCGGATCGACCAGATATTCCTCGGCCGGAACGCCGAACGTCATCCGCAGGAAGTTAGCGGTGTAGCTCAGGTCGTTCTTCGGATAGAGGAAGGGCTGCCCCATGGCATATTTATACGCCATGGCGACGATCGTCGGCATCTTGGCGATGAGCCGGTGGCTTGCGATCATTCGCTGCTGCGGATCGGAAATGTCGGTCGAGTCGTGATAGAAGGCCGAAAGCGCGCCGGCGACGCCGCAGAGGATCGCCATCGGATGCGCATCGCGCCGGAAGCCCCGGAAGAAGATGGTGAGCTGTTCATGCACCATCGTATGGCGGGTGATGGTGTAGACGAACTTCTCCAGCTCGGCTTCGGTCGGCAGCTCGCCGTTCAGGAGGAGATAGGACACCTCCATAAAGCTCGATTTCTCCGCGAGCTGATCGATCGGATAGCCGCGGTGAAGAAGGACGCCGGCATCGCCGTCGATATAGGTAAGCGCCGATTCGCAGCTTGCGGTGGAGGTAAAGCCCGGATCGAAGGTGAAGGCGCCGGTCTTGGCGTATAGCTTGCGAATATCGATGACATTGGGGCCGACGCTGCCCGATAGAATGGGATAATCGTCGGACTTGCCGTTCGCCTCGATCTTCGCGGTCTTGTCCTCCATACCCTGTTCCTTCTTCTCAATTTCAGTCAGAGGCCCGCTCCAGCCGGTCGGCCAGCCGCCCCAGGCTCTCCTCACGACCGAGGAGAACCAGCACATCAAAAATACCCGGAGACGTGGCCCGGCCGGTGAGCGCGGCACGAAGCGGCTGGGCCACCTTGCCGAGACCCATTCCCGCCTCCTCCGCGATCGCGCGGACAGCCTCCTCGAGCGCGGGCGCGCTCCATTGGGGCACCTGCCCGAGCCGGCGATGTACCGACGCCAGCAGACCGGGCGGTGCTTCGCTTAGCAAGGTAGCGGCCTTCTCGTCGATGGCAAGAGGGCGAGTGCGAAAGAGAAAGGCCGCGCCCGCCGCCAAATCGCGTAAATCCTTAGCGCGTTGCTTGAGAAAAGGCATGGCGCGGCGCAACAAATCGATACCTTTTTCGTCCAGCGAAAGCCCCGCTTCGGCGGCTACGGCGCCCGAAATCAGGCTGGCGAGCCGGCCGTCATCCGCCTCGCGAATGTAATGACCGTTCAGATTTTCAAGCTTCTTCGTATCGAATCGCGAGGGCGAGCGGCCGACGCCCGCAATGTCGAACCATTCGATCGCCTGCGTGCGGCTGATGATCTCATCGTCGCCATGGCCCCAGCCGAGGCGCAGGAGATAATTGGCCAGCGCCTCGGGCAGGATGCCGAGATCGTCGCGATAGGCCTCGACGCCCAGCGCGCCGTGGCGCTTCGAAAGCTTCGCGCCGTCCGCGCCGTGGATCAGCGGGACATGCGCATAGATCGGCTCGGGCCAGCCAAGAGCGCGGATCATCGCCAACTGGCGGAACGCATTATTGAGATGGTCGTCGCCGCGAATGACGTGCGTCACGCCCATGTCGTGATCGTCGACGACGACCGCCAGCATGTAGGTGGGCGTGCCGTCCGAGCGCAACAGGACCATGTCGTCCAGCTCGGCATTCCTGACCGTGACGGCACCCTGCACCTGATCGTCGATCGTCGTCTCGCCCGCGCGCGGAGCCTTGAGGCGGATGACGAAGGGCTTGCCCTCTTCTTCGGGTCCGGGCGCGCGATCGCGCCAGCGGCCGTCATAGCGCAGCGGCTGCTTCTGGGCGCGCTGGGCGGCGCGCATCGCCTCCAGCTCCTCCGCGGTCGCATAGCAGCGATAGGCGTGGCCGGCGGCGAGAAGCTGATGCGCCACCTCGGCATGGCGGGCGGCGCGGGCGAACTGGAAAACAGCCTCGCCGTCCCAGTCGAGCCCCAGCCAACGCATGCCGTCGAGAATCGCGTCGATCGCCGGCTGCGTCGAGCGGACGCGGTCGGTGTCCTCGATCCGAAGCAGGAACTTGCCGCCATGATGGCGGGCGAACAGCCAGTTGAAAAGCGCGGTGCGTGCGCCGCCGATATGCAGGAATCCCGTCGGTGACGGGGCGAAACGGGTAACGACCGGACGAACTTCTGTGCTTGCGCCCACGCGCGGATTCTCCAAGGACTTCGTGGGCATGCCCTACGATTTCGGCCTCGCCCCTAGCATGGCTGCCCGGCCGCGACAAACCGTCGTCGCGCGGGCGATGGCGCGTGCCGAAACCGCGCTGGAATCCTGGCTCGACGCCGAACGCGACCAGCTTGTCCTGTGGCTGCCGATCGGTCTGGGCCTCGGCATAGCGTGCTGGTTCGCGCTGCCTGACCGGACGGCCTGGATCGCGCTGATCCTTACAGCGACGGGCTTTGCGGCGGCGGCGGCGCTGCTGCCGGGTGCCGGACGGACGGGGCGAGCGCTCGCCGTCCTGGCGCTGTCGGTGGCGGTCGGCTGCGGATTGATCTGGTGGCGGGCCGAGCGTGTGGCGGCGCCGGTGCTCACCCGACCGGTGGTGGCGCAGTTCACCGCCCGAGTCGAAGCGGTCGAGTCGCGGGCGGCGGAAGGCCGCACCCGCCTGCGACTCGCCCCGCGGGACGAATCCGCACTGCCGCCGCGCCTTCGCGTCAATGTCGACGATCGCGACATGGTCGAAGGAATCGAGCCGGGGGCGGTCATCGCCCTGCGCGCCCGGTTGATGCCGCCGCCGACCGCCGCCTTGCCGGGAGCCTATGATTTCGCCCGCGTCGCCTGGTTTCAGGAACTGGGCGCGACCGGGCGGGCGCTGGGTCCGCTGCGGCTTGTCACGGCGAGCGGCCATGGCAGCTTCACCCTCTGGCTGAGCGGTCTGCGCGCGCGACTCTCCGCCCATATCCAGGCGAGCGCCCCCGGTTCGCCGGGCGGCATCGCCGCCGCGCTCGCCACCGGCGACATGGGGGGTATCCCCGCGGGCGATTCGGAGGCGATGCGCCGATCGGGTCTTGCGCATCTCCTGTCGGTCAGCGGCCTGCATGTGACGGCGGTGGTCGGCGCCGTGATGCTGCTCGTGCTGCGGCTGTTGGCGTTGAGCCCCATGCTTGCGCTGCGTGCGCCGCTGCTGCTGATCGCGGCGGGCACGGCGGCGCTGGCGGCGATCGGCTACACGCTGCTGACGGGTGCGGAGGTGCCGACGGTGCGATCCTGTGTGGCCGCCTTGCTCGTGCTCGGTGGGCTCGCGCTGGGCCGCGACGCGCTCACCTTGCGGCTGGTGGCGGCGGGCGCGGTGATCGTGCTGCTGCTCTGGCCCGAGTCGCTGGCGGGGGCGAGCTTCCAGTTGAGCTTCACCGCCGTCGCCGCGATCGTGGCGCTGCACGAGCATCGGGGCCTGCGCGCTTTTCTCGCGCGGCGCGAGGAAGGCGCGGGCCGGCGGATGCTGCGGGCCTTGGCGGGCCTGCTGATTACCGGCGCGGTGGTCGAGCTGGCGCTGGCGCCGATCGCCCTGTTCCATTTCCAGCGCGCGGGCCTCTACGGCGCGGTGGCGAATATCGTCGCGATCCCGCTCACCACCTTCGTCATCATGCCGCTGGAGGCGCTGGCGTTGCTGTTCGACACGGCGGGGCTCGGCGCGCCCTTCTGGTGGCTGGCGGTGCTGGCGCTGAAGGCTTTGCTGTGGGTGGCGCACCATGTCGCGGCGACGCCGGGCGCGGTGGCGGCATTGCCGACAATGCCGGTCGCCGCCTTCATGCTGATGGTCGCGGGCGGCGTGTGGCTCACTCTCTGGCGGACGCGAGTGCGGCGGCTGGGGCTGGTGCCGCTTGCGTTGGGCGCGGCCTGGGCGCTCGCGACGCCCGCGCCCGATCTGCTCGTCACCGGCGATGGCCGGCACCTCGCCGTGGTGGGGACGGACGGGCGGATCGCGCTGTTGCGCCCGCGCGCTGGGGATTATGTGCGCGGCCAGCTTGGGGAGAGCGCCGGGAGCGAGGAGGAGGCTTTCGATCTGGACGCCATGCCGGGCGCGCGGTGTAGCCCGGACCTGTGCATAGCGGACCTGATGCGCGGCGGTCGGCGCTGGCGGCTGCTGGCGACGCGAACACCCTATTTCGTCGATATCGCTGCGATGAACGCAGCTTGCGCCGCCGCCGATATCGTCGTTTCCGATCGCCGCCTGCCGCGAAGCTGCCGGCCACGCTGGCTGAAGGCCGACCGTAGCTTGCTGGCGCGGACCGGGGGCCTTGCGGTCCGTCTCGATGGGCCGAGCGTCGAAACGGTGGCGGAACGCGCGGGTCGGCATCCCTGGGTTCTGGCGCGTCAGCCGACAGTCGGGCAGAAAGCGGATAGGAAGACAGCGCATCGAGGGGAGGATGACAGGATATGATCGAACGCCGCCACATTCCGCCATTGTCGCGATTCGAGGAGGAGATCGGCTTTTCGCGCGCGCTGCGCGTGGGCGACCGCATCCTCGTGTCGGGCATTACCGCCGTCATGCCCGACGGATCGATCCCCGCCGACGCCGGCGCGCAGGCCGATCGCTGCTTCGAAGAAATCCTGCGTTATATCAAGGAATTGGGCGGGCGGGCCGAGGATGTGGTGCGCGTCCGTATGTTCGCGACCGACATCAAGGATGCCGATGCGATCAGCGCCGCTTTTTCGCGCGCCCTGAAATGCGCCAGACCCGCCGCCACGCTGGTGGCGATCGCCGCGCTCTATAATCCCGAATGGAAGGTCGAGATCGAAGCCGAGGCGGTGGTGTCCGCATAAGGCGACGCGCCTTCAACGCCGCCATTCCGGCGAAAGCCGGAATCCGTGGAGGGCGGGACGCTTGACAAGAAAGCGAGGGGAGTCCGTGGACCCCGACTTTCGTCGGGAAGGCTAAGGAATGTCAGGCGATCCCGGCGATCAGCCCTTCGAAGAGGCGGCGGCCGTCGGTGCCGCCATGGGCCGGGTCGATCATCCGTTCGGGGTGCGGCATCATACCGAGCACATTGCCCGCGTCGTTGACGATGCCGGCGATGTTGCGCGCCGAGCCGTTGACTGCGTCGGCATAGCGGAAAACAACACGGCCCTCGCCCTCCAGCCGGTCGAGCGTTTCGGTGTCGGCGCTGTAATTGCCGTCATGATGCGCGACGGGGACGGTGATCGTCTCGCCCTGCCGATAGCGGCTGGTGAAGGCCGTCTGGCTGTTCTCGACGGTCAGCGGCACGTCGCGGCAGACGAAATTGAGGCCGGCATTGCGCATCAGCGCGCCGGGCAGCAATCCCGCCTCGGTGAGAATCTGGAAGCCGTTGCACACACCGAGCACGGCGACGCCGCGCCCCGCCGCCTCGACCACCGCGCGCATGACGGGTGAGCGCGCCGCCATCGCGCCGGAGCGCAGATAATCGCCATAGGAAAAGCCGCCGGGCACGCCGATCAGGCCGACGCCCTCCGGCAACTCCGTCTCGCGATGCCACACCATCGCCGGCGCCTCGCCCGTCGCCTCGCGCAGCGCGACGGCCAGGTCGCGGTCGCAGTTCGAGCCGGGAAAGACGATGACCGCGCTTTTCACGCCGCCACCCGTTCGATGCGGAAATTCTCGATCACCGTGTTGGCGAGCAGCTTGCGGCACATGGCCTCTATGTCGGCATCGGCGACGCCGTCGGCAAGGTCCAGTTCGATGAACTTGCCCGCGCGCACATCCTCGACGCCCGAGAAGCCCAGGCCCTCCAGCGCATGATGGATCGCCTTGCCCTGCGGATCGAGGACGCCGTTCTTAAGGGTTACGTAGACGCGCGCCTTCATGTCACTTGCCCCGGTTCTTGCGATGCTTTTCAAGGTCGAGGACGGTGGTGTCGCCCTCGGGCAGCAGGCCCAGCCGCCGCGCGACCTCCTGATAGGCCTCCACCTCGCCGCCCAGGTCGCGGCGGAAGCGATCCTTGTCGAGCTTCTCGTTGGTCGCCATGTCCCACAGGCGGCAGCCGTCGGGGCTGATCTCGTCCGCCAGGATGATGCGGCTATAGTCATTGTCCCACAGGCGCCCGAATTCGAGCTTGAAGTCGACAAGGCGGATGCCGATGCCCGCGAACAGCCCCGACATGAAGTCGTTCACGCGGATCGCCATGTCGGCGATGTCGTGCATCTCCTCCTGGCTCGCCCAGCCGAAGCAGGCGATATGCTCGTCCGCGATCATCGGATCGCCGAGCGCATCGTCCTTGTAATAATATTCGATAATCGTGCGGGGAAGCTGCGTGCCTTCCTCGATCCCCAGCCGCTTGGTGAGCGAGCCCGCGGCGACGTTGCGGACGACCACCTCGATCGGCACGATCTCCACCTGGCGGATCAACTGCTCGCGCATGTTCAGCCGGCGGATGAAATGGGTGGGCACGCCGATTCCACCGAGCAGCGTGAAGAGATGCTCCGAAATCCGGTTGTTGAGGACGCCCTTGCCCGAGATCGTGCCCTTTTTCTGGGCATTGAAGGCCGTCGCGTCGTCCTTGAAATATTGGATGAGCGTGCCGGGTTCAGGCCCCTCATAGAGGATCTTGGCCTTGCCTTCGTAGATTTGACGGCGGCGGGACATGGACGAAATGCTCCCTTCGAGGAGTCCGGAAAAGAACGCGCCCCGGGCAGCCGGCGGCGACGGGGCGACGCACGGTCCGGGGCGGGTGCGCGCCCCTATACCGGAAGGGTAGGGGTGAGGCAATCGACGCCGGGCGCGCTGCCGAAACCGCCGCCTGACGCATCGTCGCCTCGTTGCGGCTACGAAAGATATCATTAATGTCTCCATGGTCTAAAGGCGCGTGCACGCTGCCTGCTGGGAATGAAGACGCATGGGCTGGATGGCGCGAGCCGTCATGGTGGGTATGATTGCTGCCTTTGCCGCGACGCCGGTCGCGGCGCCCGTCGCCGTGCCCTATGACAACCACGGCCGCACGCTTGAGCAACATATGCTCGACCTCCACAATCGCGCGCGGGCGAGCCAGGGCATTCCGCCGCTGCGCTGGGACCCGGACCTCGCGGCGAGCGCCGAGCGCTGGGCGGAGCGGCTGGCGGCGCGCGGCACGCTCGAACATGCCGATGCCGAGGGGCGTTTCGGGGAGAATCTGTGGGCGGGAACGCCGGGCGTTTTTTCGCTGGACCATATGGTCGGCCGCTGGGTGGACGAGAAACGGCTGTTTCGCGCGGGGCCCTTCCCCGACAACAGCGCGACGGGGAACTGGTTGCAGGTCGGCCATTATACGCAATTGATGTGGCGCGCGACGACGGCGGTCGGCTGCGCCCTCGTCACCGGAGCACGGCGCGAGGTGCTGGTCTGCCGCTATGCCCCGGCGGGTAACGTCTATGGCGAGGTGCCGTTTTAGGCGCGGGTGGGGATGTGTCCCACAAACCCCGTCATTCCGGCGGAAGCTGGAATCCACGGACGGCGGCTCACTCGATCAATAAAGCGAGCCGAGTCCATGGTCCCCGACTTTCGTCGGGGTGACGGAGGGGCTGGGGGATGGTTTGCCGTTATGCCCAGGCGGCCGGTAGCAAATCTGCCGTCATTCCGGCGGAAGCCGGAATCCATGGACGGCGGCTCCCTCAACTAAAGTAGCGGGCCGGGTCCGTGGTCACCGACTGCCTCACGCCAGATGGAGCTTCAGAAAGGCGACGGTGCGTTGCCAGGCGAGGGCGGCCGCCGCCGCGTCGTAGCGGCCGATGGCGGTGTCGTTGTTGAAGGCGTGGTTGACGCCCGGATATTCGTAGGAATCGACCGCGACATGCGCGGCCTTCAGCGCGGCGACCCACGGGCCGGCGGCGGCGTTCACCCGTTCGTCCAGTCCGGCATAATGGAGCAGCATCGGCGCCTTCACCTTCGCTGCCTCCGCGGGTGGCGGGGGCGGGCCGTAGTAAGAGACGGCGGCGGCCAGATGGTCGCCGGCGGCGATGGCGAGCTGATCGGCCATCGCGCCGCCCCAGCAGAAGCCGACGACGCCGACGCGCCCCGTCGAGCGCTGCGGCTGCTGCATCAGGCGGATCGTGGCGACGCCGTCGGCGATCGCGGCCTTGAGGTCGAGCCTCGCGATCATGTCGCGCGCTTCATCTTCGTTCCCCGGCGTTCCGCCCATCGAGGTAAGGAAATCGGGCGCGACGGCGGTGAAGCCTTCGAGAGCGATGCGCCGCGTCATATCGCGGATATGTTCGTTCAGGCCCCTGTTCTCGTGGATGACGAGGACGATCGGCAGCTTGCCGCGCGCGACGGCGGGCCGCGCCGAATAGCCCTTCATCTTGCGCGCCGACACGCTCGTCGGCCAGGTCAGCTCGATCGTCCGCACGCGCGGGTCGTTCGGGGCGATCTGGCTGGCGGCGGCGGGATTGGCGGCGATGAGGCCGAGCAGCGCGTTGGCTGCCGCGACGCCGCCCGCCAGCCGGGTGAGATCGGCCATGAAGGCGCGTCGGTCATGCGTCTCATGCGTGAAGCGGTCGTAGAGCGCGATCGCGCGGCGGCGCAGGCTGTCCTCGTTCATCGGCATATTCCCCTTCCCCGCGCAATCGGCAGAAATGCTATCGCATTTCCGGGGTGACATGAACCGCCAAGTGCGTGCTTGACCCTGACATGATGTAAAGGTTCAGAAAGAGGTCCATGGACAAAGGAGCGAGTCGCATGGATCACCTGCACGAAGCACATGGGGAGCATGGCGCCTGCCTCCATGGCGCGGCCGAAGCCGTGAAGGACCCGGTGTGCGGCATGACGGTCGATCCCGCGAAGACGCCGCACCATGCGCGGCATGACGGTACGGATTATCATTTCTGCGGCGCGGGTTGCCGGACGAAGTTCCTCGCTGATCCGGAGCGCTATCTGGGTGACGCGCCGCCGCCGGTCGAGGCGCCCCCCGGCGCGACCTGGACCTGCCCGATGCATCCCGAGATCCGGCAGGAAGGCCCTGGCACCTGCCCGATCTGCGGCATGGCGCTGGAGCCGGAGGCGCCCTCGCTCGACGATCGGCCCAATCCCGAGCTGATCGACTTCACGCGCCGGCTGTGGGTGGCGGGCGTGCTGGCGGTGCCGCTGCTGATCGTGTCGATGGGTGCGGACATGCTGGGCTGGCATCTGCTCGATCCAGCGGCGTCGCGCTGGGTGCAGCTTGCGCTGGCGGCGCCGATCGTCTGCTGGGCGGGCGCGCCTTTCTTTGCGCGCGGCTGGGCGTCGATCCGCACGCGACACCTCAACATGTTCACGCTGATCGCGATCGGCGTGGGCGCGGCCTTTTCCTATAGCGTGGTGGCGACGATCGCGCCCGGCATTTTCCCCGCTACCTTTCGCGGTCATGACGGTTCCGTACCGGTTTATTATGAAGCGGCGGGCGTGGTGGTGGCGCTCGTCCTGCTTGGCCAGGTTCTCGAATTGCGCGCGCGCGCCGCGACCGGCCGGGCGATCCGCGCACTGATGAATCTCGCGCCTCGCACCGCCCGGCGGATCGGTAAGGATGACGCGGAAGAAGAAGTGCCGCTGGACGAGGTACGCGTCGGCGACAGGCTGCGCATCCGCCCGGGTGAGGCGGTGCCGGTTGACGGAAGGGTCGTCGAGGGGCGCTCCTCGGTCGATGAGGCGATGCTGACCGGCGAGCCCGCGCCCGTCGCCAAGGAGACTGGCGCGGCGCTTACGGCGGGCACCGTCAACGGCACGGGCCGCCTCGTCATGGTGGCCGAAGCGGTGGGCGCGGACACGATGCTGGCGCGGATCGTCCGCATGGTGGCCGAGGCGCAGCGCAGCCGCGCGCCGATCCAGGCGGTCGCCGATCGCGTGGCGGGCTGGTTCGTGCCGGCGGTGGTGCTCGTCGCCCTCCTGACCCTCCTGGTGTGGAGTATCGTCGGCCCCGAACCGCGCATGGGCCACGCGCTCCTCAACGCCATCGCCGTGCTCATCATCGCCTGCCCCTGCGCTCTGGGGCTCGCGACGCCGATGTCGATCATGGTCGGCACCGGGCGTGGCGCACAGGCGGGCGTGCTGGTGCGCGATGCCGAGGCGCTGCAGGCGTTCGAACGTGTCGATACGCTGGTGATCGACAAGACGGGCACGCTAACCGAGGGCAAGCCCGCGCTGATCGCGATCGAGACGCTGGGCGCGATCGGTGAAATCGATTTGCTTGGCCTCGCCGCGGCGGTGGAAGCGCAATCGGAGCATCCGCTGGCGCATGCCGTGGTGGAGGCGGCCAAGGCGCGGAATGCGTCGCTCGGCACTGTGCGGGGCTTCGAATCCTGGACGGGTGAGGGTGTCCGCGCCGAGGTGGATGGGCACGCGATCGTCGTCGGCAACGCGGCGGCGATGCGGCGCGCGGGTGCCGATCCCACCTCTCTGGCCGAAGCGGCGGCGGGATATCGCGTGACGGGCGCGGGGGTCATGCTCGTCACGGTGGAGGGGGCGCTTGCGGGCCTGCTCGCCGTCGCCGATCCCTTGCGTGCCGGCGCGAGCGAGGCGATCACCGCGCTGCGCCGCGACGGGCTCAAGGTCATCATGCTGACCGGCGACGATGCGGGAACGGCCAAGGCGGTGGCCGAGACGATCGGTGGACTCGACGCCGTGCATGCCGGCCTGTCACCCGAAGGCAAGGCGGCGGTGATCGCGGACCTCAGACAAGCGGGTGCGCGCGTCGCGATGGCGGGTGACGGGATCAACGACGCGCCCGCTCTGGCGACGGCGGACGTCGGCCTCGCTATGGGAACGGGCACCGACGTCGCGATCGAAAGCGCGGGCATCACCCTGACGCGCGGTGATCTGGCGGCGGTGATCCGCGCCCGGCGGCTGGCCCATGCGATGATGCGCAATATTCGCCAGAATCTACTCTTCTCCTTCCTCTTCAACGGCATCGGCGTGCCGATCGCGGCGGGCGTGCTCTACCCGGTGACGGGGTTGCTGCTCTCGCCGATGGTGGCGGGGGCGGCGATGGCGCTGTCTTCCTTCACCGTCGTTACTAACGCGCTGCGACTTAACAGGGTGAAGCTGTGAATATCGGCGCGGCTTCACGTGCGAGCGGCGTTTCGGCGCGGATGATCCGTCATTATGAGGCGATTGGCCTAGTCCCGGCGCCGCCGCGCCGGGACAGCGGCTATCGCGATTATGGCGAGGCCGACATTCATCGCCTGCGCTTTATCGCTAACGCCCGCGATCTCGGCTTTCCGTTAGAGGAGATTGCCGAGTTGCTCGATCTCTGGTCCGACGCTGGCCGGGCAAGCGGCGAGGTGAAACGGCTGGCCCTGGCGCGCGCCGACGCGCTGCATCAGAAGGCAAAGGCGCTTGAGGCAATGCGTGAGACGTTGCTCGATCTCGCTGCCCATTGTCAGGGGGATACCCGCCCCGACTGCCCAATCATCGATCGACTGGCGGGCGAGGAAGAGGCGGGCGAAGGCTCATAGGCCGAAGGTCACATGCCCCTCGGCGTCGATCGTCCAGGCGGGATTCCATGCAATCTCCCAGGCATGTCCGTCGGGATCGGCGACATAGCCGCGATAGCCGCCATGGGGCGGAGCATCGGGCCGGCGCAGGATCGTCCCGCCCGCCGAAGCGAGACGCTCGATAAGCCGGCCCACCTCCTCGCGGCCGCCGACATTGTGGGCGAGGGCGACGCTACCCGGCGCGGGCGTGACCGCCCGGTTGCTGTCCTTGGCCAGCGCCGCGCGCAGCCAGGTGCCCAGCACCAGTCCGTTCATCTGATAAAAGAGTATCTCCGCATTCTCGAAGATCGGCGTCCAGCCGAACCCGGCCGCATAGAAACGGCGCGAGCGTTTGAGATCGTCGATGCCGAGCGTGATGACTGAAATCTGCTGTTGCATTGCCACATCCCTTTTGCCGCCGACGCGCCGCGCGCCGACATTCAGGGCCGTGGGACTCGATGCAGGCGCACCGGCCAGGAACCCCTTGGGCGGGGTGGCCGGGCTAACCATACCGACCATGCCTTTTTCCACAAAACGGAGGATATCGTCTTGCATAAAGGAGGCAAGACGCCCTCTACCCTTGACGCGGCCGCCCGCGCCCCATAAGGGACCGCGCTCCGCTTGCCGGCCCCTTCGTCTAGCGGTCTAGGACGTCGCCCTCTCACGGCGAAAACACGGGTTCGAGTCCCGTAGGGGTCACCATCGTCAAGGAGAAAATGGCTGAATATCGCCGTTTTCTGAGAGCTTTCTGCCTTCATTCCCACACTTAGCCCCACAGAAAGTTGCGGCTTTAGCGCGGCTTCTCGAGCATTATTGAGACGGATTGTCGCGCGCTGCTGATTGCCCGCGAAGATATTCAGAGCCCACAATGATCGCCTTTAGCTGTTTGACCGCTTCGGCGAGGAGAGTTCGAAAGGCGATTGCTGACATCTCCTCAAAGTGAAGATGGAAACGACCGTTCGAGCCACGACCTGACCGCCAACGGCGTCCCGTAGCCAGTCTCCTTGAGTAAGCGAGCGATATCGCTAGCTGCGATCACAATAATGGGATGCCCGTCCTCCTTAATCTCCTTATAAGCTTGCTCGTCGACACAGCTCGTCGTTACGAGAATGCCGAACTGGCGGTGACGGAGGCGGGAAATCAGGCGTGACATCTCCCGAACGCCCACAGCGTGAGTGGCGGCATAGCATTTTGCCTCTAGTGCGAAGTCCACGAGGATCGCGCTTGTCCCTGTTCCGATACGCATCTGCCCGATGCCATCGCGCCCGCCATCCCTCGATCGCCTCGTGAGATCGAGACTGGTGATGTCGGGCAACATCATCCGCGCCAGCTCGGCGGCACACTGTTCGAATCCGTGCGGATCATCAGAAAAAAAGCGATGAATGACCTCGACCACTTCTTTCTCGATAGGATCGGAAGGAAGCTGCTCGCCGCGTCGACGATGCTGAATCGTGCGCGGAGCAAGAAGAGGTATCACCCTGCCGGTCTCCACCCATGTCGCCCAGACTGCCGGGGCCAACGATAAGTCGGGCTGACCAGCTATAATGCTGTTGATCCAAGATCGCGCCACGTTCTCCGTCCGAAGAATGGTGAAGCGCGCTCTGTAATTCTGAAATCGGCTTTCGTCCCTCGTACGCCAAACCGCGACGAGGTCTTCCGCTGGCCGCTGTCCGGCGACGCCGGGCACTGCCAGGCCCAGAAAGATGACGTCGCGCCATTCGCCCGCCGAAGTAAATACGAGAACTGGCGGAACCCTTTTGCGACCAGATACCCCGCGGTTCGCATCCTCGAATATGCGTTGCAGCAGCGCGTTGCCAAACCGCGGTGTTTCGTGAAGCGCCCGGCCTGGAACCTTATTGTCCCCATAGTAGGTATAGATGCCGGTTTCTCGGTCGAGAGCATCGGGCCAGTCGGGATCACGCTTGTTCGAAGTGAGCACGACGAGTTCTAGATGGTCAATCCTGCCCCGGTAGCGGAATCCTCCGCCAGTGCTGACGCCCACTAGCCTCGGCAATGGATCGTCTCCGGCGCCACCGCGGCGCCCGCCCTGATAGATTGCATCGACTAGAAGATCGGCGGCGGTCGCTTCGTCTGGACCAAAGACACGCATCGTATGCCGCCGTGTTAAGCCGCAACGGCCGTACGACGATCGACGCTCCGAAATTTCGGTGACGATTCTGCCTGTTCAGCTGTATCGCGTGTCAGCGACTCCACGACCGCCTGCATGACCGGCGGACAGACCCCGTTCCCAAGTAGCTTCACCCGGTCTCGTCGCGATCCTTGTTCAAGTTTAGCGCTCTCGGGATAACCCATCGCGCGGCGCAGTTCCGACACCTGCAGCATCCGGAACGTTGCAACGCCATCTATCCAACGAACCAGTCCGAAACGATCCAACGTGGTCAGCGTCCGTATCGGCCTGTCCAGCTGTTGCCACCCGCCAGCGCGATCCGAGCCGTAATATACAACTAAAAAATCCTCATTCTTGCCCAGCTCCGTCATGCCACGGTTTATGCGTGCGATAGTGTTCTGGGAGAGGTGACCGTCTGAGATCGGGCGAGCTTTCCAGACCGAAGGATCATCGAGAATCGCCGCAACATTGGGGCATTGGCGGCTCGCCAAAACCTTGGCCGGCTTGCGGATACGGTCGCCGAGAATGAAGAGACGCTTCCGCGTCTGCGGCACGCCGAAATTCGCAGCATCCAGCATCTGCACGCGCAGATGATAATGCTCGCCAAGTTCATCGATCAGTTCCTTGTATCCGTCCCAGCGCTGCATGCCGGAGACATTCTCCAGTACGATCCAGCGTGGTTCGTAGTCCCGCACGAAGGGCATGACATACCAGCCTGATCGGCGGCTGGATTCGCACCGTGGCTTGGCGCCTCGGGCGATCGAGTGATGAGTGCATTCGGGTGACGCTATAAGCAGATCAACCGAGTCAACTTTGGAGAAGAGACCTGCACCGCTGTCGTCATCAAGGCGTGTGGTGATCACTTCCGACTTAGGAAAATTATCTCTGTAGGTTTCGGCCGCAATGTCCCAGGCATCGACCGCTCCGACCATTTCCACGCCGCCGGCGCGGGCGCCGAGGCTACTACCCCCTGCGCCACAGAATAGGTCCAAGCCCCTAATTTTGACCACGTACCCCCCTGCTTTTGCCTGCGTTGCGCATCTCCGAGATTGCGACGTTGCCAGGCTCAACGCTGAACGGCAACCCTCTGTGTACTCGCAGGAGAATGCTGCGGCGGCATCCTTGCGGTCGCTCGCGGACCCGATGTTCCCACAGCCGCAGTACTTGCCAACCTGCCCGTCGTAACAAGCGTCGGTTGCGGTCGTCGCGCCGTAGGTTCGCGGTGATCTTCTCCTCCCACTTTTCGGAAAGCTTCATGCGCCAGCTCTCGAACCGCCAGCCGTGCCAGAAATCGCCGTCGACGAAGATGCACAGCGAGTGCTGCCGCAGCACGAAGTCCGGCCTGCCAGGCAGCGACCTATCTTGACTCTCGAACTCTAGGCCAAGGGCTTCAAGCATGGCCTGTACCGCTCGCTCCGGACCGGTGCCGTGGCTCCTTATGCGACCCATGACTGCGCTTCGGGTAGCCGGACTCATGAAATCGCCCCGGTGTTGCCGGAGCGTTGATGTCGTTACGATACCGTCTGCCGTCATGGGAGGTGCCGGCTTCGACGGCAACGGTTTGTCAACCGATTCAGCGGGATTATGTTGCGCTCTCATAGGGGTACGCTAGACCCTTTCTAGGGGGATGTATTGGCCGAAGCGGATATCAGAGACCGTATAGAGGCGCGAATCGGCCAGGGCGAGTTCCTGGCAAACATGCTGCTCGTCACGCGGCAGCAGTCCGATCAAGCGCACGCCGACTTTGTGGGAAGCCTTTCAGGAATAGCAGGCAGCGTCCGCGCCCTTTTAGAAAACAACGATCTGCTGCGCCGCATCGACTACGATCCTAACGAATTTTGGCCGAGACTCCGCGGAAAGGCTTTTGCCTTCGTCGACGGCGGCGTCGCCAATATTGAGCTTCCGTCGGCGGCACCGATAGGCATTCGCGTCGGCTCCTACATCGTCCGACCGGGGGACGAATCGGACAAACGGGAACAGTTCAACATCGAGCTGTCGCTGGTCGATGATCTATTCAGCGATTCCGGGTTCCTGTTCGAAAGCGATTTCCTCGACGTGGCGAAGCTGCGCGACGCGGCGCGCATGGTGAGCGAAGTTGCCGCCGGCTACCGCTTGGCGAAGGCCACAGGCAAGGACAGGGTGGACGCTGTCATCCTGCATGGACCGCTTGTAAATCCGGTGGCTCCTTACGGGCTGGAAGACTTCCCTTCCTTCGGACGCGCAGCCTCCAGGACGCTGCTCAATGACGATAGCTGGGACGGCGACGAGCGCGACCGCCAGTTCGTTGCCCTCTATCTTACGCTGCTGGAACGGCTCCGCGAGACGGGGACCCCGGTGGTCGGCGCGGTGGAACGATCGATCGGGCGCGACCCGGTCTTCCTTCGACGTATTCTGGATCGGCTCCAGAAGAGCAAGGTTTTGAAGGAAAGGGATGCGCGGGAGCTGGAGCTACAGATACTCTCCTACGGTCTCAATGACGCCTCGCTACTCGACGTCGTGCTGGGTGACGGTGAGTACGTCGCGCCAATTCCCGTTATGCGGCAGGGGCCAAACAATAAATGGCCCGAGGACTGGAAGCGGAAGATCAGCGACTATCCCGACGCCTTCACCACCTATATCAAGCCCTCGGCGATGGTGATGCCCTTCCGAGTAGAAGCTTTTGAGGACATCAGGGGTTTCGATGACCTGCTGGCGTTGATTTTCCACACCAGCCGCCTGCTGCCGTCATACGGTTTTCCGGTTGGTCTGGACATCGTCGATCGCTTCGCGAAAGTGCCGGCTTGGCTGAGCCGCGGGGTCAAGGGCCAGCACCAGATCGTGCTGCTGAGGCGCGCTATCGAGAGCGGCGATCCCAAGGCGATTGCTTTTGCAAAACGAGTGCTGGCGGCCAAGGGCCGGGATTGGCTGTTTCGGCCGAGTGCGTGAGAGGATTGAGGGGGGCAGATGGCAAGGGAAGGAGCGACACCGCAGCGTGAGGAGTGGCCGCGCATAGGGACGGTCGTGGGCGAGGCCTCCACGGGACGGTACACGTTCATTCTCCGGAATCTTGAAGGAAAGCTTGGCGATATCGTTGCCACTCGGGTCGAGGTGCCTGTCGCGTCAGCCGGCCGCCGCGAGATCGCTACGGTATGGGGCCGGATTACCTCGATCGACCGTTTCAATCCCTTCTTTCCAGCCGAGGCAGCGCAGGAGCTTGCGAACGAGAACATTCGCTTTCTCGATACGGTGCTTTCAGGCAGCCGCGACCATCTTGAAGCCGAGGTGCTAATCCTCGGAACGACATTCGGCGACGACCCTGGTGTCGCCCAGCTTTCGCCTTTGACGTATCCGGTAAAGCCGTCCGCAGAGGTACTATATCCGCCGGCACAGGCCGTGCGCCGTCTACTGACTGGCGACGATGACCGCACGGACCCGCCTCCTCCCAAGTTGCAGGTCGGCAGTCTCATCGCCCGTGGAGATGTCGAAGTCAGTCTGTCGGCGCGCGACATCGTTTCAAGGCATCTGGCGATCCTGGCGATGACGGGGGGTGGTAAAACGGTTGCGGCGCGCCGGATCATTCGTGAGTTGATCGAACTGAGATATCCGCTCGTGATCTTCGATCCGCATGGCGACTATCTCGGTTTCTATGAAAAGCGGGATCGTTTCAAGAACACTAGGATCAGAGTGCTCTATCCGGTCATTCGAGTTCGCCAGGACAATCTCGGGATCATTTCCGATCTAATCGACAAGATGGGAAAGAAACTGACCGATCCCCAGCAGCAGTTCTATCTATACCTCCTGAACAACGCGAAGGTTCAGGATGGCGAGACAGCCGCAAGCTTTCTGCGGAAGATGATCGGCCATGCGGAGGCCGTCGCGGCGAAAAAGAGGCGCAAGGACGGGAACGATCTGCCCGAAGACCTTGCCGAAACACGCACCGGCACGATGAACGTGGTGAAAAGGTCGCTTGAATTCGTTCTCTCTAATCTGGAGCAAATGGAGTCGAATAACGCAAGGCTGCGCAGCCAACCGCGCTTCTCCAGCTACGATTTCGAGGAGATGCCCGATCCGTCTGATGCTCCGGACGAGATCGTCGCGCCCGGAACCGTTTCAATCTTTTATCTCGCCGGGTACGATCATCTCAACCAGTCGGCTATCGTTAGCATGGTCCTTGAGGCGCTCTTCGGCCACCGTTCCACCCTTTCCGGCCTCATCCCTCCCTTCCAAGCTGTTATTGAGGAAGCCCACAACTTCATTCCGAGCCGCCAGGAGGGCACCGACGAGACGCCGTCATTGCCCACTATTAGGAAGGTGATAACGGAGGGCCGCAAGTTCGGCACCGGCCTGATCTTGATCTCGCAGCGACCATCCCGGCTGGACGAGACGACCCTGGCGCAATGCAATAGTTTCCTCGTGCTTCGTCTCGTCAACCCGCGCGACAAGAGCTTTGTGCGGTCCGTGATGGAGAATTTGTCGGAGGCCGACGCTAACATTCTGCAGGCATTTGGTCGCGGCCAGGGGATCGTGTCGGGACAGGCGGTGCGCTTCCCCCTGCTGGTTCAGGTGAAATTCGATGCGGACCTTGTGAGCGAAGCGATCGGCGATGAGGATTTCATCAAGGAGGCGCAGAGCTGGAAGCCAGACGCACGTCGCGAGGCAAACACAAAGGCTGTCCGTGCGAGCCTGCGCAAAACGCCTGAGTCATCCGAAAGTGGCGATACGGCCGCATCGAGGCCGAGCAGACGCACCACGAAGCCGAAGCCGAGACGCCGTGGCGGAATACGGCCGGATTACTAACAGCTCAGCTTTTAGATCGTTACCCCGGCGCTCCGTGCGGCCTGTAGGACGCGGCTACCCCGCACAGCCTGCTTGGATGAAGGTGGCTTGATCCAGCCATTCATCGCGTACCCGCTTAAAGTATGGACCACCTTGCGGTCGTAATCATCGATCTCGGGCGATGCCGCTGCCCACGCCATTATTCTCGCCCACGCAGCACCGTCGAGAGCCGCGCATTCCGCAATTAGATCATCCGCCGCCTCGTCGTGGCCTTCGCCGACCTTGAGTTCCTGCGGCGTCCGCATCGAATCGCGGAATTCCGACGGAAGAACCGGTGACAGAGGAAGATTGAGAGCGCTAAGCTCTGCCCAGCAATCGTCCTTTTTGCACCATTCCGTGACATTACGGTTGCCGGCACTAGCCACAATTTCCCCGTGGATTAGCGGCGCCCACGTTGCGAACAGCTCCTGCATCTCGTCCGAGACCTGCTGCACGTCCCAAAGGCGTTCAAGATCGAGCCTGTCGCCATGATGAGCGGCCAAGAGCGCGATCATGTACGCGACCACGTTTGCACCGTATGACTGAAGGCGAGCCTTGCGAACCACGCTCTGGGCGGCCTTGAAGAGAAGCGCCTTCGCTATCGTGAGACGGAAAAAATCCCTGTCCGGGCACCAGTCCTCGCCGAGTCGTTCGCGCAGGCCGAACATGAAGGCTGCGTAGTTCTTCTGCGCACCGCGGCTAACGATCTGGGGATTGCCCCACCAAGCCATCAGGTATTTCGCGAGATCAGTTTTTCCAAAATGCTGGCTGCGCGGACACGTCCGATCGAACTCTCGGCGGCGCGCCGGTGTCGATCCATGCCTGTTGCGCGCCATCTGATAGGAGCCCCGTGCCCGCTCATAGAACCAACGACTTTCCTCGCCGGGCGGCCAAACCGATTCTGACAGGATCTCAAACTGCTGGTGGAAACGGTCACTAGCAGAGAGGTCTGCCACCTGGATTGGGTTTTGCGTATTGGCAAAACGGGCGATGAGCGGGACGAACTCTTCAAGTTTCGCCGACGGCACGAGGGTGAGTTTCATAGAAACTGCCACCTCGTCCAACGGAAGCTTATCGACCTTTAGGGCCCGGTGGATTGATGCGGTCGTCTGTGCGCCATTAACTATCTGAAGTCCTCGCAGGCGATTGATGACGGTTTCGCCATGCCAGGACGTTACCTCGATTTCATCAGCGGTCGCGGTCACACCGTTGTTGTAGGCAAGAAACCGGCCAGGTTCTTCTTTGATAGTCCGCTGGATTCCCCGGTTTACTGCGCCCCTTGCCTGTAAGAACGAGCGCACGTTAAATTCGAAAAGCCGTGGCCCATACTGGTCAAAGAGATCGTAGATTAGTTTTCCAGGCAAGATGACCAGATAGGTCTCATACTCTGTGGGACGCGGCTTCATTTCCAAGCATGCTAGCGGCCGACCGAGCAGCTTTACGAAATCGATTTCGATCCGATCGCGCGTGACATCCTCGCCAGTGGCGCGATAGAGCCGTTCGACATCCCAGACTTCAGTTTCGACTGGCCGCCCGTGAACGGTAATGTCTTCCACCGCACGATCGCGCACACGGGCATCCGTGAGCACGTTGATGCGCACTTCCTCAATGCGGGGCAATTCGCTCTGAATGAGAGTAGCCGCCTCAAGTGCCGCGTGGTCGTTCTGAAAGCGGGCATGATCGCCCTTGGCGGCATACTCAAAAAAGCGCGCCGCCCATCCCGACAGGCGCGCGATTTCGCGCCGCGCCAACACCGGTTCGGAATTCAGTCCCAGGGTAGTGAACAACTCCAGCCTGACAGAATCCTCGGGCAGGGAATAGGCGATCACACGGCAGGGCCGGCGAAGTCCGACATCCTCATGCGGGCATAGATCGTGACCTGCTATGGAGCCGGCTTCTTCCAGATACCCAAGAATGACCTCAGCCAACGCCGTTTCGGCTGCCAGCGGCAAATCTGCTGGCAACTCCTTCAACCGCTCGTCAGCGTCATCCCTGAGCCCCGCCGCGAATTCTGCTACAAGCTGCTCTTCAAGCACCCAGCTGCCTTTTATTGCCCCTTTTCAAACGATATGCATGAGATTACGATTAAGGCAACCGTGTGAAAAAGCTTGCTTGAACGAAAACCGCGTTTGGGCGCGGCCGAATATGTTCTGAAGCTAACAGTGGGCGCGTTACCGACGATCCGCTTTGCTTGTAGGCGCTGGCGGTCGCCGAATCGTTTCAGGCGGCTGGACGCCGAGTGCGCGAGCCGCCATCCATTCTGGGACGTGCCAACTCGTCGGTAGCGACCGGGCGACAGCGCCGGGCAGCATTGCCCAGATCAGCATGCCGACGAACAGGCCGACGACTGCATGCCAACGCTCGCGCTCGACCCGTCGATCGGCCGCATGCCCCCGCTTGATGATGCCGTCGATCCGCCCGAGCGACTGATCGAGCGCGCCGCGCGCCGCATCCAGCATGCGACGATCCTCAATCCTGACTGTCTCGGCGGCTATGCCAATCTCCTTGGCCAGTTCCACAGGCGACAGCGAGATCGCGCGGCTTTGTTCGATCGCGGCAAGCCGCTTGCCGGTCTCGCCGAGTACCCGGGCCATCTGCCCAAGCGTCTGGCTGTAATCGGGTATTTTCTCACGCTCTGCTGCCAGGCCGGCAACGGCGCTGTGGAGCAGGCTGAGTTCACGTCGCACGGCCTCGAAGGCCTGTGCGGGGTCGGGCTGGCTGGTGGTGCTGTCGGTCATGCAACAACCCTAAAGCCCCAATCCGCGCGAGCGCGAGCGGCTGAGGCTTTGCTGGAGCTCATGGGATAACGATGCCCCTGACCGGCGGCGGATTCCGAGGTCGCTGACGCGATTACGGAGTAGCGACTCGAGCTGAGGATCGCGGTGCAGACTCTTCGCCATCAGGTCGAGCTTGTCCCTAACGCCCTCGGCGGCAAGGTAATCGCCATTCCGCTCCAGCCGGCGGAACTGGCGCGCCTGGACCTGCCAGTCATGCACGAACCGATCGGCACGATTGGCGGCATCGATGCGCATCTCGTTCTCGGCGACCATCGCCTGGATCGCCTTCGCCGTGCGACCGTTCGCCGCCTCGCTGACCAAGGCAGGATCGCGCGCCATCGCCGCGCTCAGGTCTCGCGCACCGTCACGCCGAAGCCCGTCCACCGCCTTGCCCGCCTCGGTCATGGCCTGACGCTGGTGCACCAGCGGCTCATAACCTCTGTCGCGCATGCGCGTGATATCCTGCGCAGCACGGGCATAGCGCTCGACCGCGCGGTCGAGCGGACTGCGTTGCGGCTTGTCGATCGGATCGGCGTTGAGCCTGAGGCCGTCGAAGATCGAGCGACGGGGCGGCGCTGCTTCGGCCGGCGCAGCCGGGACGGCGATTTCGACGAGCGGCGCGTTGACGTCGTGCTGCGGAGCGACATCGCGGTTGGCCTGTACCGGGGCCTCGGCAGTCCGCGCATAATCGGATGCCATGTCCTTGCCGCGTTCGCGCGACAGCGAGCGGACGAGCTGGCTGCGATCGGCGAAATCGTCCTTGCCGTAGTGTAGGTCGACGCCGTCACGGTGCCGCGACATCGCAACATAGGCGGAATGACGATCCATCCCCGGTGTCACGAGGACATGGACGCGGTCGACCGTCATCCCCTGCGCCTTGTGGATGGTCGCCGCATAGCCGTGATCGACATGGACATAATCCTTGAAGTCGAACGCCACCGTTCGGCCGTCGTCGAGCCCGACCGTCATACAGCTCGCACCGACAGCCCGGACGGTGCCGAGCGTTCCGTTCGTCACATCGAGGCTGCGCTCATTGCGCAGGAACATGATCCGGTCGCCGTCTGCGAACGCACGGGCACCGCGCTCGACCTTCACCATTACATCGTCACCAAGATCGCCTGATGCGTGCATGCGTTCGCGTGCTGCCTCGTTGAGCGCCGCGACCTCGTCATTGGTGTGGGTCAGAATGATGCGGCTCGCGCCGGGCTTGGCCTGGCGTCCCTCATTCCAGCGGTCGATCAAATCGTCGCGCGCCTGCTCGCGGGTTTCTGCGGCATGGATACCGCCAGCAGCATCATAAGCCGCCAGCGCTTCGCCGGTCCTGCCGGTGGCAAGCTGGCGAGTGGCATCGCGCTGCCAGTCCTCGCGCTGCCGACGCACCTCGGTGATCTCGATGGCACCGTGATGCTCGGCGAGCGCTCGGAACGCAGCGCCCGCTTCGATCGCCTGCAATTGCTGCGCATCGCCGACGAGAACGATCTTGGCACCCGCCTCGGCAGCATGCGACAGCACGCGCTCCATTTGCCGCGTGCCGACCATGCCGGCCTCGTCGATCACTAGCACGTCGCGGTCGGTCAGCAGTTCGCGACCCTGGCCCCATCGATGTTCAAGACTGGCGATCGTGCGTGACGCGATACCGGAGCCATTCTCCAGCCCCTCGGCTGCGATGCCCGAGAGTGCAGCGCCGCGAACTTTGTACCCAGCCTCTTCCCATGCCTCGCGCGCGACGCCGAGCATCGCGCTCTTGCCGGTACCGGCATAGCCGATGACGATATCGAGATCGCGACCACTGGTGGCATGTTCGAAGGCACCGGCCTGTTCACCTGACAGCAGCAGGCCGCGCTCAGTCGCACGATCGAGCGCGTGATCGCGGTGACGTTCGCTCACGCGATGCCGTTCCCGATGAGCCATCCGTTGGGCGGCATGATGAAGCCGCTGCTCGGTCTCGATCATCTCGCGGGTGGTGAACCGGTCCTCGCCGCGTCCATCCTGACCAAGAGCGACGAGATCGGGTGAAGACGACATCGCACCCATCACCGCATTGAACTGGTCGAGCCCGTCGGAATGACGATGCGCCATCATCGCCATATCACGCCGGGTGAAGGTGGCCTGGCCATGGGTGATCGCATCGAGCCCGAGCCGAGGATCGCGGATGATCCGCTCGCCATTGTCATGGGCGATCTGGCGATGCTCGTTCGCGCGATCAGCCTCCAGACCCTGCGCTTCCAGCCGCCGGGCGGCTGCGCCGATCTTGCTCTGCGGGTCGAGGTCGATTCCCTGAGCTTCGAGACTGCGGTGATCGATGCGCGCGTCGATATCGAGTTCGGCGAGCCGGGCATTGACGTGATCTGCCCAGGCTTCGCGCCAGTGCGTCAACAATTCGGTCCGGTTCCAGTCGCGGACCTTGGCGCCGAACCCTTCTTCCGACGCTTCGCGCATGCCCAGCATGACATGCGCGTGGGGCTTCGGTTCGCCATCCGCGCCGATATCCCAATGCACATTGAGGTCGGCGACCATGCCGCGATCCACAAATTCGCGCTGCACGAAGTCGCGGGCCAGCTCGATGCCCTGCGCCTGCGTCATCTCGCGCGGGATGGCGAACTCGACCTCGCGGGCAAGCTGGGCGTCCTTGCGCACCTCAACGGCTTCGACATCATTCCACAGTCGCTCGCGGTCGTGCCATTCATCGGGCGCGCCGTCCGGCAGCATCACCTCGGAATGAACGACACCGGCCTTGTTCGAGAAGTCGTGGTGGCGATCGAGCGGCTCATCGTGCAGCCGTGACGCTGAGCGATAGGCGGCTGCCGCCAGCGCCGAAGAGCCGGAAGCGCGGCTGATCACTTTTGCCGAGAAGTGGTAGATGGCCATGACGGCCGTACCAACTACACCTAAAGCAGCACGTCGGCACGACGTATAAGCGCGCCCTCAAAAGATTTCATCTTTCTCGCGACTGCGCGATCTCAAGACATTTCATGGCATTGTGTCTGATCGAACGCAACGATAACTGGAATGTCCTCAACGGCAAAGAGGACGGGGCTATGCGCAAGCTTCACGACTACGCTTCGGAACTGAAGGCGCTTGCTGACAAGGCCAAGCGGCTAAGGGATCGACAGGTGCGGCAACTCGGCGAACTGGTAGTCGCCTGTCGCGCCGACGCGCTCGACGCGGAAGTGCTGGCGGGCGCGTTACTTGCGGCGGCGACAGCATCCGACACTGCAACGACGGAGGGCTGGCGCAAGGCGGGCGCGGCGTTCTTTCGCACACCGACGCGAAGCGATGCGCGCGGCCCTCACAGCCGGGCGCGCAGCGCTTCGTCGGACGGCGGCGGCGCGCAATCGGCTGCTGGCGAAACAGGCGCGGTATGACACGCGCGCCTGGCAGATGAAGCGCCGCGAGCGAACGCGCCAGCTAATCGAACTGGGCGGGCTCGTTGCAAAGGCACGATTGGTCGAACTCACCGATGACGATCGCGCGATGATCCTCGGTGCATTGCTCGACGTCGCCACGCGGCTGGGCGACGACGATGCCGACACCGTGAAGACGCTATGGCGGCGTCGTGGCAAGCGCGCTTTCGCCCAGAACAACGACGAGCGTGCGACAGGTTAGGCTGGCGCCGCGATGCCGATCAAAACCACCATTCCCACCATCGCAGCGGTCGACCATCCATCGCCCGGGATAGACCGAAGAGTGCGCGAGCCATTTCGCGTTGGACTCGCTTGACGCTCGTTCCGGTGACCCGGGCGATTTCAGCGTAGCTGAGATCATCGACCCGCTGCGCCAGAAACACCTCGCGGGGGAAGCGCGGCAATGTCTCCAGTGCGGCTTCAAGACGGGCAAGCAGCTCGGTGTCGATCGGCTCCCCGTCGGTGGCATCGTCAGGCATGGCGCCGCCCCCACCAAGTCGGCCGCGGGTGTCCCGTGACGCGGCGCACATGGTCCAACAGGTTGCGGGTAAGCCGACAGATATCGTCGTGGCTGAACGGCCCGTCCTCGGGCTTCCTGCCACTTTGCTGCGACATGGCATTCCATTTCCAATACGGCGTCAAAATCGCGGCAAGCAATTCGATCTCCGCGCCTCGGTGTCCCAGGCCGGTCGCGTTGGCGTAGGCGAGCGATTTGGCGACGCGGTGGCCGATGTTTCGTGCGCACCATTGATCATCGAAACCCACGTCGAGAAGATGCGAACTCAGCCCGAGTTGGAGGACAATACCGGTTTGGTAGAGCAAGTCGTCACGGCCTCGGCGGAACCCGGCCTCGGTGCCCGCAAAGAATTCTTCGGCATTGTGATATCGAAACTCGCTGCGGCTCCGCCCCTTCTCGGTTCTGGTCAGGGTAATCGGCTCGTCGCCCCAAGCCGCGAATTCACGGTTCAGGGCTTCTAACGAGGGAGCAGCGACGACGGTCGCTGATGTGGCGGCAAACGCACCAAGAAACGCGCGCCGCGAGTGAGCGGAACTGATCGCGCCCATATGCACCTCCATGTCCGCATCCAGCGGATGAGGCGGAAGTGACAGGATGGATGCGGCACGATCCCGAACTCCCGCGCGCTGGGCGCGGGAGTCGCCGGGGCTGGTAACATGATCCGAAGACATGCGCCGCCGTCTTTAGCCCCGAAGAGCCTGGACATACACAACGGCACCCCGGAAACTTGGCGTTTCCGAAGACTGATTTCGGATCGGGATTACCAGTCCCGGCGCTGCCCTTTTCGCAGCGCGGCGTAAATGTATGCTCCGTTCTGATTTTGGGCAAGCGGGCGACCGACCAAGTTTCCCGCGGCGTTAGGCCCCGAAGAACGCAAAATAGGGTTTCATCTCGGATTGATCCTCGTGCCGGCAGAACAAATTATCGAAGCTGGTTGACGGAGGATACCTCGCGAAGGCCGCTTTCGCGGCAAGGTCTAACCTTGCACGGTACGGGGCGCTCGCTAAGCAGGAGCATGCGAACTGGCTGAAATTAAAGGGGGACGAGAGCACCGTGGATACGATTGGCTATCCCTTGCCGAATGAGTTGACCCAAGGGACCATCTTCACCTGTGCAACATCCGAGGACTATCTCGTCGCTGCGCCTCACGGACTGGTAATTACAGCCCGATGCGACGTCGCACACGGGAAGGCCCCGGTCATCAGTTACGTACCGCTGGTTAGCTTCCGCGCATGGCTCTTCTGTGACGGTTTGAGGCTTCTGGCGTTGCGTGTGATCGCCGCGAGCCGGGGCGCGATGAGGGCCGCACTACGCGAGGCCGGGCTGGCTGGGTCTATGATCGACACGCTTTCCGCCGAAGCTTTGCGCGAGCAATTGGCGACGATGACTGAGAAAGCTGAACGGAAGGCGGCCAAGCGATATGCCGACGCCGAGGCACAAAAGAACTTAGCCGAGGCGGCGCTCGCCGCTGTCCCGGCGACAAAGCTTGCGGCGGACTTGTTCGATGCCCAACCGAAAGAATACCAGCGAATGTTGCACGAGCTGCTCTCGAACAGCATCTCGGACTATCACTTCGTCGAGCGCTCTGAACCCGGGGAAATCTGCGAGGGCTACGTGGCATTACTACGCGAGATACGTTACCTCCCAGTAGCCCTGGCGAGCGAGCTGAAGGACGGCATTGATTTTCAGCGCTTCGCGGAGCTCTGCAGCGAACAGCCAAGGTACAGCGACAAGTTAACGATAAGCGACGAGGAGCAATATGCGATGCCAGTCGGCTTGTTAAAATCGCCATTCATCGAGCTGTTTATGCAACGCTTTACGAGCCTTTACGCTAGGATCGGCGTCACCGATTTTTCGCCCGAGCTGATGAGTTCGCTGCGCGGGATTGTGCCATTCAACCTCGGAGACGCCGCATGAAGTTCCTCGCAATCAGACGAGACGCGGCGGAGGAGATCATCGCGGAACGCGTCCTCCAGTCGAATGACTTCCCGGAGGGTCGCCAGCTCGCACTTCACTTGCGGTCGGGATCAATCGACGATGTTGGATCGAGGATCTCAGTCAAGAAAACGAAGCACGGGACAGTCGCTTACGGGAGAAACGCTACGGAACAGCATTTCGTTGTTTTCGACCTTGATGAGAGCCGAATCTTCTCAGAAGCGACGAACGAGCAGGCTCTCCTTTATCTTCAGCGCGTGTTGCGGTTTGCAATCAAGTTCTGGGACAAGGGCGTCCTCACTCCGGCGGAGAAGGTGCTGAGCGCCACGACCGCGGCGGTGTTTCCCTATCCCCTAAGTCAAAAGACCGGAGTGCGCATCGCGCTCGACCTGAACCCCGACGTGGAGCGACTGGCGAAGCGCGGCAGGTCAGGGCGCTACTTGCTCGTTTATAAGATTGGTACCGATCAGGGGGATGGACCGCAGGAGACCGCGAGCGTCGCGACGTTCCGTAAGTTCTTGGACGATCTTGACGGCCTCGGCACAAAGCTTGAGGCGACAGCGGCAAAGACTCCGCCTGAATGGGAGACCAATTTTTCAAGCACCTCCTTGGGAGCGCTTCACTCCAAGGTCGATATCCACCAAGGATACGAAACCTGGATGCGATTGTTAACCGAGGACCAGAAAAAGTTTATACTCGCCCCGCTGGTGCATCCGGTCCGGATTGATGGACCAGCGGGCACCGGGAAGACCGCGTCGTTGTCGCTTGCCGCGATCCATTCGATGCGACAAGCGGCAAGCGACGATCGAGAATATCAAGCGATTTTCATTACACACAGCGAAGCCAGCAGGCGTAGTATATCGACCGTTCTTGAAGCGATGGGCGGCGATCATTTCATGCCACAACAGGCGTCTATCCGACGTTTGCGCGTCGAGACGCTGCAAAGCTACTGCAGCGGTCTATTGAGGCAAGAAATTTCCGAGACCGAGTTTGTCGATACCGACGCGTATGATGCGAAGCAGCTGCAGCTGATGTATGTTGACGAAGCGCTGCGCCAAGTTGAAAACGAATTTGAATCCTACGCAAGATTCATGTCGACAGAATTTAAGGCTTACATGGAGAGCGAGGAGGATGAATTTAAGATTCCTCTTATTCAACACGAAATATCTGTCGTAATTAAAGGACGCGCCAAGGAGAACTTGGACACCTACAAAAGAATTCCACCCATCCCTTCTGCACTGCCAGTGAGCAGCGAAGGAGACAAAGCTTTCGTCTGGCGGATATACGAGCGTTACCGTGAGCAGCTCGTGGCGGGAGGCCAGTTCGACACGGACGACGTTGTCCTCTCTGCCTTAAGCCAGCTCTCTACACCGATTTGGCGTCGGAGGCGCGTGCGTGACGGCTTCGACGCTATTTTCGTCGACGAGACGCATCTATTCAACATGAACGAACTGTCGGTCTTCCACCACTTAACTCGTTCGGAGAACTCATTCCCGATCGCCTTCGCCGTGGATCGCTCCCAGGCAATCGGCGATAGGGGTTGGGCAGACGACATAGACGTTGCCTCTCTGATGCCATCGTCGGAAGAGCGTTCGTCAAGTACCACGATCAACGTAAGGGGCATCTTTCGGAGTTCGCCTGACATCGTAAACCTCGCCTTCAGCATCACATCATCCGGGGCGAGCCTTTTTACGAACTTTCAAGACCCCATGGCGCTCGCCCACAGCAACATGACGTTTGAGGAGGAGAAGAAGGCGAAACGTCCGTATTACGTCGGCTACCCGACCGACGAAGCTATGGTAAGTGCGGCACTAACAGTGGCCGAAGAAATGCGCGTTTCGATGGGCGCATCCAAGGGAGACGTTGCGGTCGTCGTGTTCGATGAAAGCCTCTTCCACGACCTTGAGAGGAGATCAGTCGAGGAAAATCGCCCAGTCGAGATCCTCAAACATCGCGGCGATCCCGAGGTGGCAAGACGAGCAAGGAGCACTGGCCGCTTCGTCCTATCTCTTCCAGACTATGTGGGCGGCCTAGAGTTCGATGGCGTGGTACTGGTCGGCGTAGATGACGGGAGGGTGCCGCCGTCGCTCAACAGCCATCACTCCCAAAGCAAAGCCTATCTGACGTTCGCTGCACACAACAAACTGTACGTGGCGGTCACGCGCGCGCGGTATCAGGTAGCCATCCTCGGCGTGCAGGCGAGGGGACCTAGCGTCATCCTCAACAGTGCGCTGGAGGTGGGGGCGCTTGAGAGGCGCGACGGCTAGACGCAAGCGCGCTCGCTGGAGAACGTGGCAACTCGATGAACTGATGCAGGCAGGATTGAGTCACCTTTTTGATCTGCCATACTTAAGCAGTCGAGCCGCTTTCCGCCGTATCCCTCCGGCGGGGGCCGCCTTGCGGTGATGCGGTGATCGGCCGAGTTAGCACTGGTGCAGGCGTGAGTGTTTGTATCGGTGTTAGCGACGGTGCGATGGCCCAGATGACGATCATTTCCGGT
>Ga0180218_1000050_pt1 | contig 233834 bp, 222 predicted proteins | sample eDN3rd37CKraftBY_FD_151334 | JGI IMG/M metagenome (GOLD analysis project Ga0180218, IMG submission 151334) | Enriched backyard soil microbial communities from Emeryville, California, USA - eDNA 3rd pass 37_C Kraft BY (version 2) (version 2) | ecosystem: Environmental > Terrestrial > Soil >... | reverse complement strand
CAAGGACGCATCAGCCTGCCGCTTGCGGCGCCGCCGCCCTCGTTGTGGCGCCATATAGACCCCACCAAACAAAACTGTCAACGACCAATCATAACTTTTTCCAAAAATTCTTTCCACAGGCATCAAAACAAAAGGGCCGCTCAAGGCGGCCCTATATATAAGCGTCGATCGGCTTCACGCAGAGAGCCAGCCCATGCGGTCCGCCACGTCATTGGCAAGTGCACGCACGCGCTTGCCCATGTCTTCTATAATATCGGGGCGGGCCTCGGCAGCCATCATCGACAAGGCAATCCCGGCCGTGGGATGGAACGGCCGGTCGCAGATCGCCGCGCCAATGCAGAACATGCCTTCGCGCAACTGGCCGTTATCCAGTGAATAGCCTCGTGCCTTTACTTCCGCCATCTCCGCTTCCAGGACCTTGAGAGACGGCGCGCTGGCCGGAGTGATCAGCTCCGGCCATTCGGAGGGCAGGTGACGGGCCAGTTCCTGCGGTGACATCGCGGCCAGCATGGCCTTGCCGGTCGCGGTAAAGACAGCCGGAACCCGCATGCCGATGCGGAATGTGATACCGAGAGGCGCGGTCGAGTTGCGGCAGGACAGATAAATGACCTCCGGACCTTCCAGATGCGAGAGCGTCAATGTATGCGCGCCAAGGCCTTCCGCCTCTGCCACCGCCTCATGAAACGCATCGACAATGTCGCTGCCCGCCATGAACACATTGGCCCAGCGCACCGATTGCGATCCCATCGTGAAGCTTCCGTCGCTATTGAGCTTCAAGAGCTTGAGATGCACCAGCGTCTGGCAAAGCCCGTGCACACTGCTTTTCGGCAAGCCCGTCCGGCGGGCAAGATCGGAAAGCTTGAGCCCGTCCGCAGAACCCTTGCCGCCTTCCTGCGCGGATTTTGCAACCTGATCCAGAATTTGAGCCGCGCGCATGACCGCCGGAACCAGTTTCTGGGAACTCTCCTCATCGCTCGCCGTTTTCGTCATAGCCTTGCCATTCACCTGATCGACCGCCTGATTAACCGTTTGACTTTGGTAATGACGGCCTGTTTAATTCAAAATACCGTAAGCTGTTCAATATACTGAACATGCTTTCTCTGCAAGACTGGGATGGAAAACCACTATGCTCGCTTTGAAAGACCCTTCGCTGCTCAAATCGCAATGCCTTGTTGACGGGCGCTGGATAGACGCCACGGACGGCGCCAAGATTGACGTGACCAACCCGGCAGACGGTTCGGTCATCGGCACTGTTCCTTCCCTTTCTGTCGCGACCATCAAGGAAGCCATCGACGCTTCCGCAAAAGCCTTCCCGGCATGGTCCGCCAGGACCGCCAAGGAACGCGCCGCCATTCTGCGCAAGTGGTTCGACCTGATCGTTGTCAATGCAGACGATATTGCTCTTATCATGACATCCGAACAGGGCAAGCCGCTTGCCGAAGCGCGCGGCGAGGTTCTCTACGCGGCATCGTTCATCGAGTGGTTCGCTGAAGAAGCCAAGCGTGTCTATGGCGACACCATCCCTGCCCCGCAGACCGGGCAGCGCCTGACCGTCATCCGCCAGCCGGTCGGCGTCACCGCCGCAATCACCCCATGGAATTTCCCGGCGGCGATGATCACCCGCAAGGCAGCACCGGCGCTGGCTGCCGGCTGCACGATGATCGTTCGCCCTGCGGACCTGACCCCGCTGACGGCGCTGGCGCTGGGTGTTCTTGCCGAAAAGGCTGGCATTCCCGCCGGGGTCCTGCAGATCGTTACCGGCAAGGCGCGCGAAATCGGCGCTGAGCTGACGAGCAGTGAAACAGTGCGCAAGCTCTCCTTCACAGGGTCCACCGAAGTCGGTCGCCTGCTGATGGCGCAATGCGCGCCGACCATCAAGCGCATCTCGCTGGAACTGGGCGGCAACGCGCCGTTCATCGTCTTTGACGATGCCGATCTGGACGCAGCCGTCGATGGCGCGATGATTTCCAAATATCGCAATGCGGGACAGACCTGTGTCTGCGCCAACCGTATCTATGTACAGCGCGGGATTTACGACAAGTTCGCTGAAAAGCTCGCGGCCAAGGTCAAGGAACTCAAGGTCGGCAACGGTACGGAACCGGGCGTCGTCATCGGGCCGATGATCGAGCCGAAAGCCATCACCAAGGTCAAGGCCCATATCGATGACGCCCTGTCCAAGGGAGCGAAGCTCATCACCGGCGGCAAGGAACTGGGGGGCCTGTTCTTCGAACCGGGCGTGCTGACCGGCGTGACCACCGACATGATCGTGGCCAGGGAAGAGACTTTCGGTCCATTGGCCCCACTCTTTGCCTTCGATACGGAAGAAGAAGTCATCGCCATGGCCAATGACACGATCTTCGGGCTGGCAGCTTACTTCTATACGGAGAATTTCAGCCGCGCGATCCGTGTGAGCGAGGGGCTGGAATACGGCATGGTCGGCCATAATACCGGGCTCATTTCCAACGAAGTCGCGCCGTTTGGCGGTGTGAAGCAGTCGGGCCTCGGTCGCGAGGGCTCCAAATACGGCATCGAGGAATATCTCGAAACCAAATATATTTGCAGCGCCTACAAGCGTTAGCAAAAACCGGTTTCCAGTCCGTTCCCGAACTGTCCGGTGCAAAGCGGTATCAAAGAGGATGGCGCGCATTGTTCGCGCCATCTTTTTTATCTATAGACGGTGTAATCGCTAATATGGCTTTCGCCGAAGATAATCCGGAAAATATATGCTGCGCCGCCTTTACGACTGGACGATTTCGCTTGCCGCAAGAAAATCCGCCGAATGGTGGCTGGCCATCATCGCATTCGTGGAAAGCTCCGTCTTTCTCGTACCTGCCGATGTTCTGTTTCTGCCGATGGCGCTTGCAAGGCCGGAGCGCGCCTGGCGCTACGCCTTCATTGCCACGGTTTCATCTGTCCTCGGCGGCATTGCAGGCTGGTATCTGGGCTATCACGCCTATGAACAGATCGCCAAGCCGGTGCTCGAAATGTACGGCAAGCTCGACACGTTCGAGCAATTGCGTGGCACGACCAGCGCTGACGCGATCCTGTTGATGCTGATCACCTCCGGCCTCGCGCATCTGCCGCCAATAAAGGTGGTGACGATCCTGTCCGGTGCAGCGGGCATCAATATCTGGCTGTTCATCGCATCGGCGATCGTGGCGCGCGGCGCGCGCTTCTTCTTCCTGGCCTGGCTGCTGCGCCGCTATGGCGAACCGATCCGCCATTTCATCGAAAAGCGCCTGGGCCTGATCGCAAGTGTGGTGGCGCTTGCCCTGATTGCGCTGTTCTTTGCTGTGAAATACCTTCACGCCTGAGCGGTTCGCCCAAACTCGGTCAAAATGAACTGCTTGGGAACAAGGCAGATTTTGCGCTTAGATATATCCAGAGCACCTTTTCAGGGAAACCCACATGGCGTTTGCACTCAATAATCCGGTCGGCAAAACACAGGCATGGACCGCGGGCATAATGACCATCGGCCTTGCCACAACCGTCGGCACGGCGCTGGGTTTCGAACATCTGGCTGGCTTCATGCCCTGCAAGCTCTGCCTCGAACAACGCACGCCTTATTATATCGGCGTTCCGGTTCTGGCGGTGGCGTGGGTCTCCTACGGCCTGAAATGGCCCCCGATCCTGACGCGCGGCCTGATTCTCATCGGCGCGCTGCTGATGACCTTCGGGCTGGCGCTTGCGATCTATCACACAGGCGTCGAACTGAAATACTGGCCCGGCCCGATCGATTGCAGCGCCGCGACCATGAAGGTCACGCTGGATGCGGGCAATCTTCTGAGCGACCTCAATTCCACGCGCCCACCTGCATGCGATAGCGCGCCGGGCCACTTCCTCGGCCTGTCCTTTGCCGGATGGAACGTCGCCGCAAGCCTGCTCTTTGCAGCGATCGGCTACTACGGCGCTTTTGCGAAAAGTGGGAAGTAAGAGCGGAAAACTATAGGAATCAAGGCTCCAGTTCGACATCCCAGTACAGAAAATCGAGCCAGCTGTCGTGCAGATGGTTGGGAGGGAAAAGGCGGCCGTTATTGTGCAGATCCTGCACGGTCGGCATGACCGGCTTCTGGCGCGGCCACATATGCGCGACGGCGGGCATCATGCCGCCCTTGCGCAGATTGCATGGTGAACAGGCGGCGACCACATTTTCCCACGTCGTCTCGCCGCCATGGCAACGCGGGGTAACGTGATCGAAGGTCAGATCATGCGGCGATCCGCAATACTGGCACTCGAAACGATCACGCAGGAAGACGTTGAAGCGGGTGAACGCGGGATAACGCGGCGGCTTCACATAATCCTTCAGGCAGATGACGCTCGGAACGCGCATGGAAAACGATGGCGAGGAAACGATGTGATCGTATTCCGCCACGATATTCACGCGTTCAAGAAACACCGCCTTGATCGCATCCTGCCAGGACCAGAGCGAGAGAGGATAGTAGCTGAGCGGGCGATAATCCGCGTTCAGAACCAGCGCGGGCAAGCCACTGGTCGAGACGGTTCTGGGTGAGACGGCAACAGTCAAGGGCGCACCTCCTTCAGAGCAACTCCGAAAAAGGGCGAAATGGCTCTCCATGCGGAATTGCGCTTCTCATCGAAGCGCCGCGCGTCCATTTGGGCGCAACAACGACGCTCCAATCTCATGAAGACGGTGCGGCGATGCGCAGACAAATCAAGCTTCTGCGAATCGAAATACCGTCATCAGCCGATGTGGATAATGTAAGCCCGACGTGACAGGATTGTGAAGCGGAAACGCATTTATGCTTCGGGAAACACGCAAGATTTACAGAAGCGGCGCAGCCTCGCGTCCCTTGATGGCGGCATAATAGGCCCAGAACAATCGCGCCGCCACGCCCCGCCACGGCGCCCAGTCTTCCGCAAGCTTGCGAAGCGCCACTGCATCGGGCCGGGTCTCGTGCGCAAAGGCATGGCCGACAGCCGTCTGCAACGCCACATCGCCCGCCGGAAACACGTCCGGATGACCGGCTGCAAACAGCAGATAGACCTCCGCCGTCCACGGGCCGATACCCTTGATCGCCGTCAGAGCTGCGATTGCTTCCCCGGCAGGGAGTTCACAAAGCCCGTGCAGGTCGAGGCCATCCCGGGCAAGCGCTTCGCTCACAGCCAGAAGCGTTCTCTGCTTTGGCCGCGAGAGACCGGCAAAACGCCAGGCCTCCTCCCCGCCCGCAATATAGGCTTCCGGCGTCAGCGGATCGATCGCCTGTTTCAGTCGCGCCCAGATCGCGGCCGCGCTGGCCGTCGATACCTGCTGCGCGACAATGATCGAGGCGAGACTTTCAAACCCCGGTTCGGACCGGCGCAGCGGCACCGCATGGGAGCGGCTGCGAATATCGGCGAGCCGCGTATCGGCCAGAACCAGCGCCTCCAGCCCGGCTTCAATATCGCTCAATGTATCGATCCGCCGCATCCCCTGGCCTTTCATTTCTGCGACGGGCACCGTACCAATGGAATCAGATGACAATCAACTGACATCGGCAACTGACCCGGCAACAGACATTGAACCTGCCATGACCCAACCCGTCTTCCGCTTTGCTCCCAGTCCCAATGGCCAGTTGCATCTTGGCCATGCCTATTCCGCCCTCCTGAATGCGGATATGGCGGCAAAGAGCAACGGACGTTTTCTGCTGCGCATGGAAGATATCGACACCGCGCGCTGCACGCCTGCGCTGGAGCAAGGCATTTACGACGATCTTCGCTGGCTTGGCCTGACATGGGAAACCCCTGTCCGCCGCCAGTCGGAGCATTTTGGCGAATATCGCAATGCCCTCACCAAACTTGCCGACAAGGGCCTCGTCTATCCTGCCTTCCTCAGCCGGGGCGAGGTTCGCGAGCAGATCGGCGAAGCTTTCGCCAAGGGCGAGGAATGGCCATCCGACCCGGACGGGACGCCGCTTTATCCGCAAGGCGAACGCGATCTGACCGAAAAGGAACAGATGGAGCGTATCGCCTCGGGCATGCCCTATGCGTGGCGGCTCAATATGGATAAGGCGCTTGGGGCAATTGCCGCCGCAGGCGAACCGCTGTTCAAGCCCCTGACCTGGAATGAAAGCGGTGCGGGTCCGGAAAATGAAACAGGATGCGTCGTCGCCGACCCCGCCCGCTGGGGCGACGTGGTGATTGCGCGCAAGGACACGCCGACCAGCTATCACCTTTCCGTGGTGGTGGATGATGCCCTGCAAGGCATCACCCATGTCGTGCGCGGGCGCGATCTGTTTCACGCGACATCCGTGCACCGGCTCCTGCAGACGTTGCTCGGCCTGCCGGAACCGCTTTATCATCACCATGATCTGGTGCTGGGCGACGACGGATTGAAACTGTCGAAAAGCCGCCAGGATACCGCGCTCGCATCGCTGCGCGAACAGGGCTTTACCCCGGACGATATCCGCGCCAAGTTATCGCTATAGAAGCTATTTTCGCCGCAGCGTCACAGATGATGTGCCCGCGCCCCGATTGACGAACGCACGTCAAAGCGGTTCAAAGGCGGCATGACGGCTGGCACTGAAGAGTGCCGGCGGCAATTTTGTTTATTTTGAAGGAGGCGGAGCCATGGTTTCTCAGAAAGCCGGTAATTACGTTGAGATAGAAGGCTTGCGCGTTGCCCCCGAACTGGTGGAATTTCTGGCCAAGGAGGCCGCGCCTGGCACCGGTGTGGAACCGGAAAAGTTCTGGAAGGGCTTTGCCGCCATCGTCCGCGGTCTCGCACCGAAGAACCGCGCCCTCCTCGCCAAGCGCGACGACCTTCAGGCCAAAATCGACGCCTGGTACAAACAGAACCGCGACAAGGGTTACACCCAGGCCGACTACCAGCAGTTCCTGAAAGATATTGGCTATCTCCTGCCGGAAGGCGGCGAGTTCAAGGTGTCGACCGCCAATGTCGATCCGGAAATCGCCCATATCGCCGGTCCGCAGCTTGTCGTTCCGGTAATGAACGCGCGCTATGCGCTGAACGCTGCCAATGCGCGCTGGGGTTCGCTCTATGATGCGCTCTACGGCACCGATGCCATCTCCGACGCCGATGGCGCGGAAAAGGGCAAGGGCTACAATCCCAAGCGCGGTGAAAAGGTTATCGCCTGGGCGAAGAACTTCCTCGATGAAAGCGCCCCGCTCGCCTCTGGCAAATGGGCCGACGTCGCCGGTCTCTCCGTGAAAGACGGCAAGCTTGAAATCAGGCTCGCCGACGGTTCGGCAACCGCACTGAAGGATGAAAGCCAGTTCAAGGGCTATAATGGCGATGCCGCCGCCCCGACGAATGTGCTTCTCGCCAAGAACAACATGCATGTCGACATCGTCGTCAATGCGGACCATCCGATCGGAAAGACCGATCCGGCACATATTGCCGATATGGTTCTGGAATCGGCCATCAGCACGATCCAGGATTGCGAGGATTCCATTGCCGCCGTCGATGCCGAAGACAAGGTTGCGGTCTATCGCAACTGGCTCGGCCTGATGAATGGCAAGCTGGAAGATACGTTCGAAAAGAACGGCAAGCAGATGACCCGCCGCCTCAATGGCGACCGCAGCTATAAGGCGCCGGATGGTTCCGAACTTACCCTCAAGGGCCGTTCGCTCATGCTCGTGCGCAATGTCGGCCACCTGATGACCAATCCGGCCATTCTCGATGCCGAGGGCAATGAAGTGCCGGAAGGCATCATGGATGCTGCCTTCACCAGCCTGATCGCGCTGCATGATATTGGTCCGAACGGCCGCCACATGAATTCGCGCGAAGGTTCGGTCTATATCGTCAAGCCGAAGATGCACGGCCCGGAAGAAGTGGCTTTCGCCAACGAGCTTTTCACCCGCACGGAAGAAATGCTCGGCATGAAGCCCAACACCCTCAAGATGGGTGTGATGGACGAAGAACGCCGCACGACCGTCAACCTCAAGGAGGCGATCCGCGCTGCCAAGGATCGCGTCGTCTTCATCAATACCGGCTTCCTTGATCGCACCGGCGACGAAATCCATACTTCGATGGAAGCTGGCCCGATGATCCGCAAGGGCGACATGAAGCAGGCCGCATGGATCGGCGCTTACGAACAGTGGAATGTCGATATCGGGCTGGAATGCGGCCTTTCCGGCCACGCACAGATCGGCAAGGGCATGTGGGCGATGCCCGATCTGATGGCCGCGATGCTGGAGCAGAAGATCGCGCATCCGAAGGCCGGGGCGAACACCGCATGGGTGCCGTCGCCGACTGCCGCAACCCTTCACGCGACGCATTATCATCAGGTGGACGTTGCCAGCGTTCAGGAGAAACTGAAGAGCCGCCCGCGCGCCAGGCTGGACGATATCCTGTCGGTGCCGGTCGCAACCCGCCCGAACTGGACGCCGGAAGACATCCAGAAGGAAATCGACAACAATGCCCAAGGCATTCTGGGTTATGTCGTGCGCTGGGTCGATCAGGGCGTCGGCTGCTCCAAGGTGCCGGACATCAACAATGTCGGCCTGATGGAAGACCGCGCAACGCTGCGCATCTCCGCGCAGCACATCGCCAACTGGCTCTATCATGGCGTCGTGACCGAGGCGCAGGTGATGGAAACCATGAAGCGCATGGCAGCAGTCGTCGACAAGCAGAACGAAGGCGACCCGCTGTATCGCCCGATGGCTGCGGACTTCGACAAGTCCATCGCCTTTCAGGCCGCCTGCGATCTCGTCTTCAAGGGCCGCGAACAGCCGAACGGCTACACCGAGCCGGTCCTGCATCGCCGCCGCCTGGAGTTGAAACAGGCGTCCTGATATTCACCACCTTGTCCCCCTCATCCAGAGGAGGTGTCCTGAGCGCAGCGAAGGAAACCGTCTCGAAGGGCTGAGGGGGCGAGCGACCCGGCGGCAATCTTACTGCCCAAACCGCTCGGACAGGATTGTCGCGCGTTTCCCTCAGCCCTTCGAGGCTTCGCGCCGCACCTCAGGATGAGGGAAGAATGCGCTTGCCAGATGGATGCAATTGTTGACGGCGGGAGAAATCCCGCCGTTTTCTTTTACATCGTGGATCAAGAGGACTATTTCAGTAAAACCTATCGCTACCGACAAGGCCCCCGCAATGAACCTCCTCATCCGCCACGCGACGGAAGCAGACCTCCCCGCCCTGCTGGCCATCTACAATGATGCCGTCGAAAACACCCTTGCCATCTGGAACGAAACGCTTGTCGATCTGGAAAACCGCCGCGAATGGCTGAAAGCCCGCAACCGCGATGGTTTTCCGGTGCTGGTTGCCGAGCACGACGGCGCTGTACTCGGCTATGCGAGCTATGGCCCGTTTCGCCCGTTCGAGGGCTTCCGCCATTCCTCCGAACTTTCGATCTATGTGGCGAGCAATGCCCGCGGCGGCGGCATCGGACGCGCCCTTTTGGCCGAGCTTGTGGAGGAAGCGCGCGAGCGCAAGGTGCATGTGCTGATTGCCAGCATCGAGGCTGGCAATGCCGCGTCTGTCGCCTTGCACAAGTCGCAGGGTTTCGAGGATTGCGGCACGCTGAGACAGGTCGGCCAGAAATTCGGGCGCTGGCTCGATCTGACCTTCATGCAGAAGATTCTCTGAATAGTAATGTTCAGGAAAGAGCGCAGCGGGTCATTGCCCTGCTGCGCTCTTTTTGTTTATACAAGCGTATTCGCAAGGACCCGGTGAAAGCCCGGGTGGCTCTTCTGGCCGCCTATCCGCCAGACAACGCAACAACATCCCCCATTTTTACAATCGGCCATGTTGATACGGGCATTCCTGTCCGTTTTCTATTTGCGGAAAATTCAATGACACGTCTTGCTGCCTACCGCCGCGAGTGGTTCTGCAATATTCGCGGCGATGTTCTTTCCGGCATCGTCGTAGCACTTGCCCTCATTCCGGAAGCCATCGGCTTTTCGGTCATCGCAGGCGTCGACCCGAAGGTCGGTCTTTTCGCCTCCTTCGCCATTGCCTGTGTTTCCGCCTTCACCGGCGGGCGTCCCGGCATGATCTCGGCCGCGACCGCCGCAACCGCAGTTGTGATGGTCTCGCTCGTCAAGGAACACGGGCTGCAATATCTCTTTGCCGCCACCATCCTGATGGGAATTTTACAAATTCTTGCAGGGTTTCTGAAACTGGGCCGTTTGATGCGTTTCGTTTCACGCTCGGTCATCACCGGTTTCGTCAATGCCTTGGCGGTCCTCATCTTCATGGCGCAGCTGCCCGAACTCATCCATGTCCCGGTCCAGACCTACTGGATGATCGCAGGCGGTCTCGCCATCATCTATCTGTTCCCCCGCGTCACCAAGGTGATCCCTTCGCCGCTTGTCGCCATTGCCGTGCTCACCACGCTTGCCTGGACGACCGGCATGGATTTGCGAACCGTCGGCGATCTCGGCGAACTGCCCTCCGCACTGCCGGTCTTCGCCCTGCCGCAGGTGCCGCTGACGCTGGAAACGCTGCAGATCATCCTGCCCTATTCGATCACGCTTGCGGCGGTGGGCCTGCTTGAATCGCTGATGACCGCCCAGATTGTCGATGACATGACGGATACGACCAGCAACAAGAGCCAGGAATGCATCGGTCAGGGCACCAGCAACATCGCCTCGGCGCTGATCGGCGGCATGGGCGGTTGCGCCATGATCGGGCAGTCGGTCATCAATGTTTCCTCCGGCGGTCGCGGAAGACTGTCGACCTTCGTTGCCGGATCTTTCCTGCTGTTCCTGATTCTGGTTCTCGACGATCTGGTGCGCATCATTCCGATGGCGGCGCTCGTGGCAGTCATGATCATGGTCTCCATCGGCACCTTCTCGTGGCGTTCGATCCTCGACCTGCGCCGCAATCCGCCATCCTCCTCCATCGTCATGCTGGCAACCGTTGTTACAGTCGTCTCCACCCATGACCTTGCCAAGGGTGTTCTGGTGGGCGTTCTGCTTTCCGGCGTGTTCTTCGCAGGCAAGGTCGCCAGAATGTTCCGGGTAAGCGAAACCGCGAGCGCGGACGGAAGCGAACGCGTCTATACGGTGGAGGGCCAGATTTTCTTCGCCTCGGCGCAAAACTTCATCGCAGCTTTCGATTTTTCAACGCCTGCACGCAAGGTCACGATCGATGTCAGCCGCGCTCATCTGTGGGATATCACCTCGGTCGGCGCGCTCGACAAGGTGGTGCTGAAATATCGCGCCAGCGGCACGGATGTTTCGGTGATCGGCTTCAATGAAGCAAGCGCCGACATGATCGACCGGTTTGCCGTCCACGACAAGGAATCTGGTGCCGCAAAGCTCGCGGCACACTAAGCATGTCTCCCAAAAGTGGGAACCGGTTTTGGAATAAAGACATGCGCAAAAGAAAAGGGCCGCTTTCGCGGCCCTTTTTCAGTTCGGCTGTGGAACGGCACTCTCGGTCGAAAGCTCCGTCAGACCGATCTCGCCTTCGACCTGATCGCTGCGGGCCATCAGGTAGAGGCCAAGCCCGCAGGTCAGAACGGCGATGAACACCAGATACCAGGCATGGGCCATCGGGTTGACCGCCAGAAGCGAGGTCACGATCACCGGCGTCAGCCCGCCGAAGACCGCATAGGAAACATTGTAGGAAAACGATAGGCCCGAGAAGCGCACCGGCGCCGGGAACGCGCGCACCATCACATAGGGAACCGCGCCGACCATGCCGACCGAAAGCCCCATTACCGCATAAAGCGCGAAGAGGACGGGCAGGGAAACCCCCGCATATGTGTAGAAGACGAAGGTCGCGACACCGAAGAAAATGCCTGCTAAGGCGAAGAAGCGCCCGCTGCCGATCCGGTCCACGATAGCGCCTGCGGCGACCGTGCCGAACATCAGGAACAGTGTGCCGAAGCTTGTGGCGGCAAGCGATTGCAGCGGCGTGTAACCGTAGAGCTTCTGCAGGAAGGTCGCGGTCATCAGCGTGGTGACGACGATGCCGGCCGACAATATCCATGTCAGCAGCACGGAAATGACGACACCATGCATATGGTTGCGCAGCACCGTGCCGAGCGGCAGCTTGTCCTTGAGCAGATGGCTGTTCTTCATTTCGGTGAAGATCGGCGTTTCCGCCAGCCAGCGGCGCAGGTAAACGGCAAACAGCCCGAAAATACCACCGATGAAGAACGGAATGCGCCACGCAAAGGCGGACAGTTCTTCCGGCGTGAAAATCCAGTTGATGGCAGTCGCGATCAGCGAGCCGATCATGATTCCGAGCGTCAGGCCCGAGCAAAGGAACCCACAGGCCATGCCGACGCGATTGGCCGGAACGTGTTCGGCCACGAAGGTCCATGCACCCGGCACTTCGCCGCCAATGGCAGCGCCCTGCAACATGCGGAAGACGATCAGCAGGATCGGCGCACCGACGCCCAGCGTCGCATAGGTCGGCAGGCAGGCCATGGCCAGCGTCGAGATGGACATGAGAAAGACGGAGAAAGCGAAGACGCGCTTGCGGCCGAACTTGTCGCCGAAATGCGCCAACACGATGCCGCCCACGGGGCGCACCAGATAGCCGGCTGCGAAAATGCCGAAGGTCTGGATCAGCACCAGCCAGTCCGGCATGTCGGGCGGAAAGAACAGATGGCCGATGACGCTGGCAAAGAACACGAAGATGATGAAATCATAAAACTCCAGCGCGCCGCCAAGGGCCGAAAGGCCGAGCGTGCGGAAATCCTGCCGGTCAAGCGGACGCGGACTATTGCTTGTGTGGAGATTCGTCGATGCCATCGATTCGCTCTCTTCTGATCGGGTCGCTGATATGATGCCCCTCATTTCAGGGCCGGGTTTTAATGCGCCAATTGTGTCCGCACTGCAAGACTTGACTTCCGGATGCTGAGGCATATTTTAGAATCATTCTAAACTTTGGATTCCCAGGATGCTCAGCCGATTCTTCCGCAATGACCGCCGTCCCTTCGATTCGCTTTCCGAACAGGAAATTCTGGCGCTCGCCATATCCTCCGAGGAGGACGATGCGCGCATCTATCTCGCTTATGCCGACGGCCTGCGCGACGAGTTTCCGCAATCGGCCAAAATCTTCGAGCAGATGGCTGCGGAGGAACATGGCCACCGCGATGCGCTGATCGAACGTCACAAGGCCCGCTTCGGCGACCGAATTCCGCTGATCCGCCGCGAGCATGTCAGCGGCTATTATGATCGCAAACCCGACTGGCTGGTGCGTCCGCTTGGCATCGACAAGGTGCGCGAAGCCGCATCGGAAATGGAAGAACAGGCCTATCGCTTCTATGTCGAGGCGGCCAGGCGTGTCAGCGACGCGGACACCCGCAAGCTGCTGGGCGACCTCGCCCAACAGGAAAAGCAGCACGAAGCCAAGGCTGAATCGCTGGAAAACACGCTGACGCCGGATGACGTGCAGGACGAGGAGCGCGCTGCCGAACGCAAGCAGTTCATCCTCACTTATGTCCAGCCGGGCCTCGCGGGCCTGATGGACGGCTCCGTATCGACGCTCGCCCCGATCTTCGCCGCCGCCTTTGCAACGCAGGACACGTGGCAGACCTTTCTGGTCGGTCTGTCGGCCTCGGTCGGCGCCGGTATTTCGATGGGCTTTACCGAAGCGATCCACGACGACGGCAAGCTCTCGGGTCGCGGCTCACCGGTCAAGCGCGGCCTGTCCTGCGGCATCATGACGACACTCGGCGGCCTCGGCCATACCCTGCCCTACCTGATCCAGGATTTCTGGACCGCCACAAGCATTGCCGCGATTCTGGTGTTCTTCGAGCTCTGGGCCATCGCCTTCATCCAGAACCGCTATATGGAAACACCATTCTTCCGCTCGGTGCTTCAGGTGGTTCTCGGCGGCGCGCTGGTGCTGGCGGCGGGCATATTGATCGGCAGCGCCTAGGCTTCGAAGCCGCTAAACTGTCACGGCATCCTGCGGTCGGGAAATCGGTTCCTCGAAAGCCTCGATCGCAATGCGCCCCTGCCGGGAAACAGTGACGAAACTGTTTGCCGGCACCGCCATCCAGTTGGCAGCTTCGCCGTCGAGCGGCTCCGACACCACGCAAATGCCCAACGACCCGCCCAGCGTCGCCGTATAGAGCGTCGGCGCAAAGGCATCGGTCGCATAGCGGATGGCATAAAGCTGGCTTCCGTCGGAGAAGGCGGCGGTCAGCCGCAGAAATGGCGGCACGCCGCCGCGGACCGCTTCCTCGACAACCGTTGCCACCATGCGCTTCATCGCCAGAACGGGGTCATTGTCGAGGCCGAATTCCAGCATCAGCAGAAAGATCAGCTCCGAATCGGTAGCACCGTGCTTCTGGCCGTAGATCGCATCGCTCAAATGGCTTTCCAGCCTGCGGCGCAGCCGGTCGAAATGCCCGATCTGACCGTTATGCATGAAGCTCCAGCGGCCGGAAACGAAGGGATGGCAGTTGGAACGGCTGGTAAGCCCGCCGGTCGAGGCCCGCACATGCGCAAGAAAAAGGCGCGACCGTATCTGTCGCGCCAGGCTGCGGAGATTCTGGTCGGACCATGCGGGCAGAATATCCCGGTAAAGGCCCGGCTCGTCGCGATGGCCGTACCAGGCAACGCCGAAGCCGTCGCCATTGGTCCGTGTTTTGGCTTCATGCGCATCGTGGCTTTGCGCCACGAGCGAATGGCAGGGAGACGAAATGATGTCTTCCAGATAGGTTTCAGGTCCGAGATAGGCGGCCCAACGACACATTTTTGCTCCGGCGATTACCGGCCCCGGTTATGCGTCCGCTCATAAAGCTGGCGAACGATCGTGCTCGCCGTCTTCTCGAACAAAAATGGCAAAATTGCATGAATGAGTGCTGCAAACGCCGCACAAAAAAGCTTGAACGAAAAACGACCGGCAAAGGCCATATGTTCGAAATAGGTTTCGTCAACCGACTGTGGATGTTCGGTGAAGAGGCGTGTGATGCGAGTGGTCATTGGAAATACTCCCGTCAATGAGCAATTCGTTCCCTTTTGTCCGGCGCGAGAAGCACCTTTCTGAAAAATCATTCTAGCAAATGCGTTCGAGATGAAATCTCAAAATATCCTTGCCAAAGTGGATTTAATGGGACAATCATCCCACGATGAAGCCATTTCTTGACGAGATTGACCGTAAAATCCTGGAGGAGCTGCAAATCGACGGGACCTTGTCCGTTGATTCTCTCTCAGAGCGCGTCCACCTCTCCCGCAATGCCTGCTGGCGGCGGGTAAAGCGCATGGAGGATGAAGGGATCATCAAGGCGCGTGTCGCCCTGGTCGATGCCGAAACGGTGGGCTGCGGCCTGTCGGTCTTCATTCTGGTGCGCACCTCAAGCCATGATCCCGACTGGCTGACGAAATTTCGCGCCGCCATGGGCCGCTTTCCGGAAATTGTCGGCGTTTATCGCATGACAGGTGATCTGGATTACGTGCTGAAGGCCCGCGTTTCAGACGTCAAGGCCTATGACCGCCTTTACCAGCGACTGATAGCGAGCGTGCCGCTCTCGGACGTTTCGGCCTCTTTCGTGATGGAGGAGATCAAGGAAACGACCGCCGTGCCGCTGAAGGAATAACGGATTGTGCGGGACCGCTTGACCGGGGAAAACAACCCGTTCTTCGCGTCTCTCCCGGCAGCGCTTGTCATTTCAGGCGCCATTTGAAACCAATTAATAGGTCTGACCTCGAGCACGGTCCCGCCGGAGTGAACGAGGACCATCAGGATATGCTTCGAATGGAAGAGATGGGGTGCTGAATCTGATTCAATCGGATCGCAACACGCTCTAATGGCCAGCCATTTCGCGGCAGATGGCAGCGCACTGCTCGCACGCTTCGACGCATTTTTCCATGCCGCCGACCTCACGGCAGGATTGGGCACAGGCTTCGCAAATCTTCGCGCAGGCTCCGCAGGTTTCACGATGAAGGGGCGTGTCGAGCAACATTATGTGCGCTGCCGTGCGGCAGCTTTCCACGCAGGCCAGCATGATGCGGTAATGTTTCGGCTCGACATGCGCCCCACCTTCTTCGAGGCAGTGGCTGGAGGCCGTGTCGAGGCAAACGCGATAGCAATCAAGGCAGGCATCGATACATCTGGTCATTTCGGGGCTCGGCATTTTCAGATCCTCTTTCCTTCGACACGAAGTCCAACAGGCCAAGGATGGATTTGTTCCATGGGCGCGGTCGGGAGTTTTCCATTCCCGGCGGACATTCCCGGTGCAAATTGCATGACCCTGTGCCGTACTATCATTGCAAAACGCCAAATAGGCGGTACACCTTTCATTGGTTTTCACGTATGAGCGTCGCCAGTTTGAGCGCATCGGGAAAAGTGTGAACGTTTTCCAGACAGATGCGCCATGAAACAATGTCTCTCGCAGGCTAATTGAACTCTCGCAGGCCAACTGAACTCTTGCAGGAAAGGCTCCCTCATGACCGCAGCATCCTCTTCCGCGCCAACGCTCGGCATCATCCGGCTCGAACATGCGAAGGACCTTGAACTCCCGGCCTATGAGACGTCTGGATCGGCGGGTATGGACCTGCGGGCAGCCGTTGCCGAAGATCGCCAGATCGTTCTCCTGCCGGGACGTCGCACGCTGGTGCCGACCGGCCTGATCTTCGAGATTCCGGAAGGCTTCGAGGTGCAGATTCGCCCGCGTTCCGGCCTAGCCTTCAAAAACGGCATCACCTGTCTCAACACACCCGGCACCATCGATTCCGACTATCGTGGTGAAGTGAAGGTTCTCCTGATCAATCTGGGCGATGACGATTTCCGCATCGAACGCGGCATGCGCATCGCGCAGGCCGTTTTTGCGCCGGTCGTCCAGCCGAAGATCGAAGAGCGCACCGAAGTGACCGACACGGCACGCGGCGCAGGCGGTTTCGGTTCCACCGGCACGGCTTAAACGCGCCAATCACAGACAAAAGCCCGGCTGAGCCGGGCTTTTTATTGCCGTTTTCTCACTGTGTAAGAACGGCGCGTTGACAGAGAACCCCGGTCACCTGAACGTCAGCCTCGCCCAGTTTGACACCGAGCAAGTCGAGAATTCCGAAGAGCAGGTTGTCAATTACCGGGGCAACAGGCGTCAGCAAAACTCCCAACAGCCCCACCACATCTCCTAGCGGCAGTTTTATTATTTTTAGCAGTGTCAAATCGATATCAATGTTCTTGAGAAGCGAGCTTGAAAGCGAAGACACCAAATCGTTCGAATAAGCAGTCTTGATCTTTTTATTCTGAATATCATTGTAGTTGAATGTCAGCGACGTTATCTTTTCTCCCAGTTTCACTTCAGCTTTTGCGTCAAGGTCGACCAGTCCGATTGGGAGCCCCAGTAGGTATAACTGCACCTTAGCTATACTCGTTTTGCTTACAGAGGGTTTCCGATTCAAATCACTGAAGGAACTGACCTCACCAAGGTAAATGCCGACGATCCCGGGCTTTGCTGCAATCGTGACATTGGCGCCCGTGGGGCCCGATGGACAACTTATATTTCTGAGTTCTCCTTCACCCGAAGCAATATCGATCGCTATCGGCAAATTGACATTAAGGAGTTCCACACCGAGCAAAGGATTGCCTGATTGCCCTCCGACGCGGATACCGAGTTGCAAACGGATCTGCGCTGTGCGTATGAAAGTCCCGGCTGCACCAACTCTGAAAAATGGAGTGCCCACCGGTGCTTCTCCCACCAATATTTTTAGAGTAACGCCAAGCAGTCCCGGAACGTTCAAGCCCGACGCAATATCCACTTGGTGCTTGCCCCCAATGATGACCGCAGCTGAAACCAGCTGTAGAACATTGGCGGTTATGTTGTATCCGGCTCCGGAGCCTATGGAAGCGTTAGCCAACGATCCGAGCCCCAGCAGCTTTCCGACCGGCAGTTTCGTAGCCAATGCAACGGCATCCTTGCCCAAAATGCCGAGTGCTGCTTTGGCCGTTGGATTGTTCGTCACCACCTCGGCCAGCACGGTCGCCAGCACGCCGACCGAAACATCCGTATTTAACAACTGGTCGTAGGTTCCAGCCGTCAGCCCCACTTTGGGAGCAAGCTTGTCCAGAAAGCCGAGCAGATTGATATCGGTCGCAGCCAGGGCATTGTAATCAACAAGCTTCAGATTAAGGGAGGTTCCCAGAAGCCCGCCCAGAAGACCATTCAGCACGCTCTGATCGGTATTCAGGCTCAACAATCGCGAACCCACCGAAAATGCCGCTTCCGCCTTCGTCGCCGCCGTGCCAGTCGCTCCAAGCGCGGGCCGGCTGATGAACGATTGGCCGAAATAGAGATTGCCCGGACGCGCCAGCCGGACGCGAACCGCATCCGGGTTTGCACCGCCCGCCACGAAACGGTCTTCGACCGCACGACCCTTGTCGGGGAAATAGTTGCCCTTCTCCACCCAGACCCGCGTCTTGTTGTCGGCTTTCCCGTTGACGATGGACGGGTCGTAGCCGTCTGTCATCAGCACCGGATCGAGGCCGTTCGCCTGCAATTGTCGCAGCACCGCTTCATTGGCCTGCGAAAGGGAAGCCGCTCCGGCGACGGCTGCAAGGTCGGCCATGTTCTGCAACTGCCGCCGTTCCAGAAACAGCGAACTCGTGTCCACGCAGAATGCCGCCACCGCCAGGAACAGCGGCGAGACCAGCGCGGCCATCGTCGCCAGATTGCCGCCCCGCGCACCCAGGAAACGCGATACAAAACCCCGCATGACTTATGCCCCCCAGCCCGTTTCAGATTCCGCCGAGCCTTATTGTCGATGCCCTCGTGATGATCGTGTCGGGAAGCGGCAGGCCGGTCATCAGGTTCCAGATCGGCAGGTTTTCCGCATCATATTGGATCGTCACGGTGAACTGGTTCGGGTCGGACTGAGCATTGTCCACGTTCACCTGCATCTTTTCAGGATCGATCAGCGAATATTTCGCCGCGTTCTTCCGGATATAGCTGGTCGCCAGCGCGAGCCGCTCCGGCGGATCGATGCCAGCCAATGCCGTCCGCGTCGCATCAGCCGCAAGCTGCTGCACGGCGTTCGCCACGCCCAGATAGAGGCCGAACGCAATCATGCCCATCAATATCAGAAGAAAAACCGGCGCCAATATTGCGAATTCGACCGCCGCCGTACCGCTTTTATTACGATTGAAAAACAACAATAATGGTATTCTTCGAAACCTGTTCGTTACGAATGAAAACCTTTTCCGCCCCATAATAAGGTAAGCCATTTGCCCTCCCGTCCAAGAGCATCGAAACCTTATTCTCATGCCATTTCCAAGCAACATGCATCATGCATGCGCCGACCATCCGCCTTCGCGGACAGGTCACGTTCTGAATTATTCTTTCTACTTTCAGATTATGCTTTCCCGGCCTTATTTAACCGGGAGATAATTTAAGAACACTTAATCTGACTAATAATTTGGCTTAAGCCATTCTTTTTGAAAAGAATAACCGGAAGTTGTATATTGACGGCAACTTTTCAGCATTTCACCGCTTGCTGTGGAGACAATTGACAAGGCACGGACAAGCCTCCGGCCATTGTGCCAAAGGCAATTATTGCATGACAAATAATTAAGATGAAATCCTGAGCCGGGAAGCATAGATATCCGGGAGGCAATGTGCCATCGAAGCGCGCCCTGTCCCGCTTTGGTTGCATGGTGCAAAAAATTATGCGGGACATGGTGATGAATCTCCGATGAGCGGCGGTTCAGAAAGTTTTGAGGGTTTGACGGTGCTTACATCTTCCGATTCGTCCAAGACCGGGCAGCACAAGGCACCGTCGTCGAAGCGCGCGCCGCGCAAGGCGCGCCGCTGGTGGCTTTGGCTACCGATTGCGGCAATCGCTGTGGGCGCGGGCTGGTATTTCTACGGCTCGGGCGAAGCTGGCGGCCAGAAGACGAACTATCTTGCCGAAACGGTCACGCGCGGCGACATCGAAAACGCCATTACCGCCGTCGGCACGCTCAGCGCACTGCGCAGCATCAATGTCGGCGCGCAGGTTTCCGGCCAGCTTAAAAGCGTGAAGGTAGAAGTGGGTGATCAGGTCAAGCAGGGCCAGCTCATCGCTGAAATCGACCCCTCGCCCTTCGAGAAGAAGGTGGAAATCGCCAGCGCCCAGCTCGATAATCTCAAGGCGCAACTCCTGAGCAAACAGGCGCAGCTCACGCTGAAAAAGGCCAATGCGGCGCGCCAGCGCTCGCTTTTGGCCACGCGCGGCGTGTCGCAGTCCACCGTCGATCAGGCCGATGCCGACCTCGCCATGGCCGATGCTGACGTGAAGGCGCTCGGCGCGCAGATCCGCCAGCAGGAAGCCCAGCTTGCCAGCGACAAGGTCGATCTCGGCTACACCAAGATTTACAGCCCTATGGAAGGCACGGTCGTCGATCAGGCCGCCAAGGAAGGCGAAACGCTCAATGCCGTGCAGAGCGCGCCGACCATCGTCACCGTGGCCGATCTCAAGGTGATGACCGTGGAAGCGCAGGTGTCCGAAGCCGACATCGGCAGGCTGAAGCCCGGAATGCCGGTCTATTTCACCCTGCTCGGCCAGTCCGAAAAGCGCTTTACCGGCACGTTGCGCCAGATCAAGCCGACGCCCGCGACCGAGAACAATGTGGTTCTCTATTATGCGCTGTTCGACGTGCCGAACCCGACCGGCGAGCTGATGATCAATATGAGCACGCAGGTCTATTTCATTCTCGATGAGGCAAAGGACGTGTTGATCGTCCCCTCCTCGGCGCTGAACTACAAGCGTGCCGACCAGAACCAGAAAGCCCAGAACCAGAATGGCAAACCGCAGATTTCGGTGAAGGTCGTAAGCAGCAACGGCGCGGTGACCGAACGCGAGGTTCAGATCGGCGTGCGCAATCGCGTGCAGACAGAGATCATTAGCGGGCTGGAAGAAGGCGACAAGGTTATCGTCACCAGCGCTTCCAGCGGGGCCGAAGCCGCCGCCGGGCAGCGTGGCCGCAGGCCCGGCATGCGCCTGTTCTGATGAGCCGCCTCATGCCCGATAATCCCATGACCGACACGCCGCTCATCAGGCTCACCGATATCCGCAAGACCTATCACAACGGCGATCTTGCCGTTGAGGTGTTGCACGGCATCACGCTCGATATTCAGGCTGGCGAATTCGTTGCGATCATGGGCGCATCCGGCTCCGGCAAGTCGACGCTGATGAACATTCTGGGCTGTCTCGACAGCCCGAGCGGCGGACAATATCTGCTGGATGGCGAGGATGTATCGACACTGGATGCCGACGCGCTGGCAGCATTGCGGCGCAGAACCTTCGGCTTCGTCTTCCAGAGCTATAACCTGATCTCGACATCGACCGCGCAGGAAAACGTCGAAGTGCCGGCGATCTATGCGGGCCTGCCTGCCTCCGAACGCCATGCCCGCGCCGCCGAACTGCTCAACCAGCTGAAGCTCGGCGACCGTCTCGACCATCGCCCAAATCAGCTTTCAGGCGGCCAGCAGCAGCGCGTTTCCATCGCGCGGGCGCTCATGAATGGCGGGCGCATCATCCTTGCCGACGAGCCGACCGGTGCGCTCGACAGTCAGAGCGGCGAAGACGTGATGGAATTGCTGCGCTCCATGCACCAGCAGGGCCACACGGTCATCGTCATCACGCATGCCCGTGAAGTCGCCGAACGCGCCGACCGGCTGATCGAAATCCGCGACGGGCAGATACTTTCCGACACGGTCAAGCGCGCCATTCCCGATACGCAGGCCCCTTTCCGGCTGCAGGAAAGCCTTGAAGGCAGTTCAGCCCGCATTGCCGATGTTTCGGAAGCGGTGAAGATGGCGATGCGCGCCTTGCGGGCCAATATCTTCCGCACGGTCCTCACCCTGCTTGGCATCATCATCGGCGTCAGTTCCGTTGTGACGATGCTTGCCATCGGCACCGGCGCGCAGAATTCCATTCTCGACCGCATCAATGCCATGGGCACCGATCTCATTCTGGTTCGCCCCTCCATGGCCGGTTTCCGTGGAACAGGCTCGATAGCGACACTGGTTCCCGAAGACGCCACCGCCATTCTGGAACTGCCGAACATCAAGACCGCCGTGCCGGAAGTGACCGGAACGGTGACGCTGCGGCGCGGCAATGTCGATTACCAGTCGCAGGCAAACGGCACTGTTTCCGCCTTTTCCGAAGCCAAGTCGTGGAAGGTGGCGACCGGCGATTTCATCAGCCAGAGCGATATGGACAACTATGCGCCCGTCGCAGTGCTGGGCAAGACGGTCGTCAACACCCTGTTCCCGGATGGCAGCAATCCCATCGGCCAGTATATCCTGATCCAGAAGATACCGTTTCAGGTGATCGGCACCCTGGAGCCGAAGGGCGCGGGCTTTGGCGGCGCGGATCAGGACGATGTGGTGATCGTGCCGCTTTCGACCGGCAACCTGCGGCTGTTCGGCCAGAAATATGTGCGCACCATCACTGTGCAGGTGAAGGATTCAGACCTCATCAACACCACGCAGGAACAGATCCAGGACCTGCTCGACCAGCGCCACAAGAAACAGGACACGATGATAACCAACATGTCGTCCATCCGCGAGGACGCGACGGCGATGGGCAACACGATGACGCTGTTTCTGGGGTCGGTCGCGGCAATCTCGCTTCTGGTCGGCGGCATCGGCGTGATGAACATCATGCTGGTGAGCGTGACCGAACGAACCCGCGAGATCGGCGTGCGGATGGCAACGGGTGCAAGAAGGCGCGATATCCTGCTGCAATTCATCACCGAGGCGCTGACCGTCTCGGCCATTGGCGGTGCCTTCGGCGTCGTGGTCGGGCTGGGCGCGGCAGCCGTCGCGGGATGGGCCGGGCTTTCGGTGGGCTACAGCGTGGGGCCTGTCCTGCTGGCCTTCGCCTGCGCTTTCGCCACCGGCCTCATCTTCGGCTTCCTGCCCGCGCGCAAGGCTTCCCGCCTGCTCCCGGCTGTGGCACTGTCGTCCGAATAACCAATATTGGAAGGCAGCACAGCGATGATTCCCGTCAAGCGAACCCTGTTCGCTGCCGCAATAATGGCAGCTGCGAGTGCTGCCCTGACGCAGCCGGGCCGCGCCGAAAGCTGCAACCGAGAGACTTTCGAGAACACGGATTATATCGTCTGCGACGCCGGAGCCGACGGCACCGGACTGCACCTGTTCTGGCAGAATGCGGATGGCGAGCCTTACCGCAATTTTTCAAATCTGGCCGACACTGCCGCAAGCCAGGGCAAGACATTGGTTTTCGCGCTCAACGCCGGAATGTACCAGTCGGACTTTTCGCCAATGGGCCTCTATATTGAGGATGGCCGCGAACTTCGCCCGGCGAGCAAGGCCGCACCTGCCCGCGGTTCCGGCCCCGTGCCAAACTTCTACAAGAAGCCGAACGGCATCTTCTATCTGGGTGAAAAGGGCGCTGGAATACTGCCGACAGACCGTTTCATGAAACAGGGGATGAAGCCGCGTCTGGCAACCCAGTCCGGGCCGATGCTGGTCATCGGCAACAGGGTCAATCCGATTTTCATCATCGGCTCAACCGACAGGACGCGGCGCAGCGGCGTCGGCATTTGCAAGGGCGGCGCGATCCGCTTCGCGGTCAGCGAGGATGCGGTCAATTTCCACGACTTTGCAAGATTGTTTCGCGACCACCTTCAATGCCCGAACGCCCTGTTTCTGGATGGCGGCGGTGGCGCAGGCATCTACGTCCCGGCGCTGCAGCGCAACGACATATCCTGGCACGGTGGATATGGCCCGATGTTCGGGTTTGTTGAGTGATTGCGAGCAATGGAAAAAGCCGGTCTGATTACCAGACCGGCCTTTAAAATCGCGCTTGCTTCATGGCCTACTTGAACAACAACGGCAAGGTGATCGGCATACGCGCCTTGGCAACAGCGGCTGGCGGTGCAGGCACCGGCGAGGCTCGGCGCGCCGCTTCCAGTGCCAGTTGATCCACGTCTGGATTACCCGACGACCCGGCAAGACGCGCCGAAAGCACATTGCCCGATGGGTCAATCACGAAGGTAACCTGAACAAGCCCCTTGGCATTGCGTGATTTCCGCTGCAGGAAACGCACATTGCGCGCCATATGCGACTGCAGTTTCGAGGTCCACTTGGCGGAACTGACACCCGCGGATGCAGAGTTTTCACCTCTACGATTTGCCGCAGCACGAGCGCCATTGTCAGCATCCATCTGCGGCGCAGCGGCCTGACGGGTTTCGGGCGCTTTCTCAGCCTTCTTGGGCTTGGGCTTTTCGGTCTTGGGCGGCTTTGGCTTCTCCGGCTTTGGCTTCTCGACCTTTTTCGGTTCCGGCTTCGGCTCTGGCTTGGGTTCCGGCTTCACTTCCGGCTTTTCAACGGGCATGGGCACCGCGACTTCCGGCTTTTCCGCCTCGACCACATCCGGGACGACTTCTTCCGGTTCCTGAACGGCCTGCGGTTCCGGCGCGGGTTCGGGCGGGGTGACCTCTTCCGGCTCGGGCGGAGTCGGTTCTTCCTGCACGGGTTCCGGCTGCGGGGCCGGTTCCGCCTGTTCCTGCGGCGCTTCAGCCGTTTCCGGCTGGGCTTCCTCCGCCACCTGTTCTTCCATCGGCGCTTCCGGTTCAGGTGCCAGTTCCACCACCATGGCGGCAACCTGCGCGCCGTCGGGCAGGTCTTCTTCCTGCGCCATGTGGATAGCATAGGCACCGGCGGCGTGAACGGTCAGAACAAGAATGCCCGCGCCGAGCCAGCGCCCCGCATCATGCCAGAAGGAATGATGGTGAACGTCAGCCGAAGCCACCTTTATCGGGGGATGCTCGGGCGGGAGTGCATTCATTGCGCGGCTCCCTGCGGTGCCTGCGTGGAAGGTGCTGTTCCAGGCGTTGCAGCCGCCGGAGCGGTCCCGGCGTTCGCACCAACGGTTTCAAGCCCCACCAGCGCGATCTTCAGGTAGCCCGCCTCACGCAGAAGGTTCATCACCCGCATCAATTCGCCATAGCCGACATTCTTGTCGGCGCGCAGGAAGATGCGCGCTTCCTTGTTCTTCTCCGACAGCACGTCCAGCGCTCCGCCGAGGCGCTCGCGGTCCACGACATCGTTGCCGACGCTGACACTGAGGTCTTCCTTCAGCGTCACGTAAAGCGGCTTGTCGGGGCGTGGTGCGGGCGCTGCCGTCGATGCGGGCAGGTCCACCTTCACGTCAACCGTGGCGAGCGGTGCCGCCACCATGAAAATGATGAGCAGAACCAGCATGACGTCGATGAAGGGCGTCACATTGATCTCGTGGTTCAGCTCGAGATCGTCGCCGCCGCCTTCGCGAACTTTACCAGCCATGGCGCCTACTCCGCTGCGTGCAGCGTGCCTTCACGCACACCGGCCGTCCTGAAATCGAGGTCGCGGCTGACAAGGCGCTCCACGCCCGCCGAAGCATCGGCGAGCAGCGACCGGTAGCCGGTGATCGAACGGGCAAAAACGTTATAGATGACCACGGCAGGAATAGCCGCGACGAGGCCGATGGCCGTTGCAAGCAGGGCCTCCGCGATACCCGGCGCCACGACCGCGAGGTTCGTGGTCTGCGCCTGGCTGATATTGATGAATGAATTCATGATGCCCCAGACCGTGCCGAACAGACCGACAAACGGCGCAACCGATCCGATGGTCGCAAGAATGCCGGTGCCTTTGGACAGGCGGCGTCCGGCCTTGGCTTCGATGCGCGACAGGCGCGAGGATACGCGTTCCTTGAGGCCTTCGCCGCCAGCGCGGGCAAGCGCCGGACCGGAAAGGCGAACTTCGTCTTCCGCAGCACGGACCAGAACCGCACCCGGCCCCTTTGCTCCGTCGAGCGCACGTACCGCTTCGGCAAGCGTTGCCGAATGCCCGATAACCTTCAATGCCTTATAGGCGCGGCGGCGCGCACCGGCCAGTTCAAGCGATTTGGCGACCCAGACCGTCCATGTGGCAAGCGAAGCCAGGGCCAGACCGATCATCACCGCTTTCACGACCCAGTCGGCAGCCATGAACATGCCCCATGGCGACAGGTCGTGCGGGAGGATGAGGCCATTTTCGCTTTCGACCGGCGCAGCGGCAGGAGCAGCCGTCTGCGACTGGATCAGTTCAGGCGATGGCGCAGCAGCGGGAGCAGCAGCAGGCGCCGTATTGACCGGTGCGGGACTGGAAGGCGCTTCGACGGCAGGGGTTGCCGGTGCATTCGTCGGGGAGGATGCATCCTGCGGTGCGTTTTGGGCCAATGCAGAAGCCGCGCCCAGCAAGCCGATGCCCATCGCCGCAGCCATGAAGCCTTTTCGCCAGAAACCAGTCATTTTGTTCGCCTTTTGATTGTTCAAATCCGCGCGCACATGACCAAACCCTCATGCAGGCCGTCGCGCCGCCTGTTGGGCCTCTTCTTAACTCCCAATAATATGATGACGCAAGTCATGTTTTCATTTGAAGGGCATTTTCATCATGCAAAATTGGGGTCGGGGAAGATTTTTCGGCTCGCGCCTTTTTGCCAGTTGCACATTGGCGTCAAATCAGACCTGATAGGATGACCGAAGCGCTTCGGGATTGGTTTTAAAAAACAAATTCCCGCGCGAGGGGAGGAAATGCAATTCCGCTTCGACCGGAATTTCGGAGGACATGCCAATGATGCTCAAGGATATCCAGACGCTTGAACATGCGGCACGCACTGCCATGGCAGGAAATGACGATCCCTTGCCGGTGCAGCAACGTTCGCTGAAGCCTGCCCATGTCGGACTGGCCGTTATCATGCTGGCAGGCGCGGCTTATCTGCTGCTGGCCTAGCTAGCAATTACAACCTGAAAGGGTCCTGGCCTCATTTTCGCCATTAAAAAGCCGTTCCCTTCACAATTTTGACGCTTCAATAACACGGAATTTGAGCGGAACTGAAACCGTTTCCCCTCGTTTTTTCTCCTGTTGATGGCGAGATTCGCTCTCGCCTTCGGTTTGCCTTAATTACTGACAGGAGTTTTCATGAAACGATTTCTCGCCTCCACGGCTCTTGCCGCGCTGATCGCCCTGCCCGCTTTCGCTCAGGACCGTTCGCCGATTTTCTCCGATGAGAAACAGGAAAAGCCGATCGCCAGCGAGAATGGATATTTCGTTGCATCGCCCGGCCAGCTTCTGGTGTCGGGCTTCATCGGACAGGCGGTTTACAACGGCCCCTCCAATGATGCCGCCAATATCGGCACGGTCAATGACATGATCCTCGGTGCAGATGGCAGCCCGCAGGCGGTGGTGATCGGGGTCGGCGGCTTCCTCGGCGTGGGCGAAAAGAATGTCGCTATCGGCTTCGACCACCTGTCATGGGTGGTTCGCGAAGACGGCAAGCGCTGGCTGATCGTGGATGCCACCAAGGAACAGCTCGAAAAGGCACCCGCCTTCGACCGCAACAAGGCTTTCGCAGCCGATGGCGCGCCGCGCACCGAACCGCCTGCCGCCGAAAAGACGATCACCACGCAGAAGGCGGACAGGGTCATGCCCGAGGGCATGAAGCCGGTGCCATCGGAAGGACTGAGCGCCGACAAGCTGATCGGGGCGACTGTTTTCGGCGCGGACGAAACCAAGATCGGGACAGTCGGCGATGTGCTGATGTCCGCCGACGGGCAGACGGAGGCATTCGTCGTGGATGTCGGCGGCTTCCTCGGCATCAATTCCAAGCCGGTGGCCGTATCCATCGCCAATCTCGATGTAGCGAGCGGTAAGGACGACAAGCTCAACGTCTTCACGCAGTTCACCAAGGAACAGCTTGAGGCCCAGCCCGCTTATTCGGACGAAGCCTACAAGAAGGACCCGGAAGGCACGATCCTGCACGGCGAAGCCGAATAAGCCTCGCACTATGCGCGGAAGCATAGCAGGCAATGCTTCCGCGCCTTCCAGCAGCGCCATTTACCACGCCTTGCAACAACCGCCCGGTCTTGTTGCCGCTGACGGCTTTGCATGCAACCATTGGGCGGGCAGCACGTTATCCGAACGATCAGCCAAAGAATGAACAGGAGAGCCGATATGGCGCGAACATCCGCGAAAACGAGCAAGATCGAAGAAAAGATCGAGGAAGCGCTGACCGATGCCAGCGCGGAAGACCTTCAGACACAGGTCGAGCAACTCAAGGAAGACATTGCCGCCATCGCGGCGACACTGGCCAATCTCGGTTCGCAGACGGTCCGCGACGCCAAACGCAGCGCGAAGGAGACCTACAAGAGCGCCTATATCCAGGGCGAGGACGCCATCGATGATCTGCGCAACAAAGCGCAGGATCTCGAAGCCCAGCTGACGGCAACGGTGCGGGAACGCCCGATTGCCTCGCTCGCCACTGCACTCGGCGTCGGCTATCTGCTGGCCTTGCTCTCGCGCCGCTGAGGCGGGTCATGCTGAAAGCTCTCATGCCCCTTTTAACTGCGATGGCAGGCGAGGAACTGAAATTCGTGGCGGGCCAGACGAAACGCGCCGCGATCTTCGGCGCGGCCATCGCGATCTTCGCGATCATCGCAGTCACCTTCCTCTGTGTCGCCGCTTTCCTGGCGCTTGCGCAGAGCTATGGCGGTCCGCTGGCCGCTCTCATTCTCGCGGCTTTGTCGCTGATCGTGGCGCTTCTCATCCTCGCGGTGATGAAGATTCAGGCTGCGTCAGAGGCCAGAAAGCGCAAGGAGAAAATGGAGGCGGACAAGACGGCCATGATGGCAACGGCCGCAATCGCAACCGTTCCCGCCATCCTCAAACGACCGATACTGGCCGCCGCCCTGCCGCTTGCGGGCATTGCGCTCGTCTCGCTGCTTTCCGACAAGAAGAAGCGCCCGCCGCGAAGCTGATCCGCCTGATCGGGACACGCTGTCCAAACCTTGAAAACGCCGGCCTCATGAGGTCGGCGTTCGTCGTTCGGACCCAAGGGCTTCTATTGGCCAGCCGCCTTGTCGGAGCTATCAAGGAGCGAGGACAGACGAACGATCACTCGCGTTCCAACACCATTATCGGTCTTGCAGTAAACCGGCTTTTCGCCGAACTGCATGCAAAGCTGCTCGATGACGAGCGTCCCGAGACCGTTCTTTTCGCCGGTTTTGTGATGGTCCAGTCCGACGCCGTCATCTTCCACGACCAGCACCGGAACGGCATCCTCGCCCGGCTTCAGGCTGATGCGGATATGGCCTTCCGTGCGCCCCTTGAATGCATGCTTGATCGCATTGGTGACGAGTTCGCCCAGAATGATGCCGATCGTCGTCACATCGCGGGCTTTAAGGTCAAGCGGCGCCAGATCGGTAGTGAACTCGATCTTCCGGTCCTGCCCGATGGCGTTGCGGATGTCATCGATGACGGTGCCAAGAAAATCGTCCACGCGGGCCGATTCCATGTCCTCGCCCAGACGCAGGCGGCGATGCGCCGTCGATACGGTCTGGACGCGGTCGCGGGCGGCGGCTAGCGCGGCGCGCGCATCCTCGCTGCGGGTCTGGCGCATCTGGAGGCCAAGCAGCGATGACACGGTTGCCAGCGAATTACCGATACGATGGTTGGTGTCCTGCAGCAGAAGCTCGACCCGCTGGCGTTCGCGCTCGGCGATGCGGCGCTCCTCTTCCAGCTCGGCGGTCCGTTCCTTCACGCGCTGTTCCAGCAACTGCTTTTCGGAACGCAGCGCGGTCTGCCCCTCGAACATCGACCGCGCATAACGCTGCACGCGGCTGAACAGCAAAAGCGCCAGCATGGCGGCGGAAGCCAGCGCCACGATGGAGGTGGCGGTCATCCAGTAGCGCATGCGGTTGATGCGCTTGTTGCGCTCGAGAAGCTGCTGTTCTTCCGCATCGATGAATTGCGTCACCGTACTGGCAAGCTGGTCCATCAGCACCTTGCCCTCGTCGCCGCGCACTTTCTCCACCGCTGCGGCCACATTGCCAGCCTGCGCAAGACCGACCGTCTCGCGCACATCTTCCTGTTCACGTTCGACCAGCGCGCGGATCTGCTTGACCCGCGCATCCTGCAACGGGTTCTGGTCCGTCAGGGCTTCAAGATCGGCGAGCGTCTTGTCGACGCTCAGGATCGTGTTGCGATAGAGATCGAGATAGGTCTCATCGAGCGTCAGAAGATAGCCGCGACGGCTCATCTCTATATTGCTGGCAAGGCGCGCAACCTTGTCGACCTGCTGGCGCAGGGCATAGTTGCGGGAAATATCGATCACCTGGTGGTTTACGCCTGACGACAGAAACAGCGTCATGATCGCCGACAGAAGCACGAGCCCGAGCGAGACGATAACCGCAACCGGCTTCGACGTCGATTGAAGCAGTTTTTTCCACAAGGCTGATGGCAAGACGCAACCCACAAACAACAATCACTGCGCCGACAAGAAATATCAGCAACCGCTAACCTACAAGTGACTGGAGATAAAAAGCAATCGCTGCGAACAAAAACCCGCACAGGTCCGGGTTTTCTGCAACAAAAGCTCTCCCCTGTCCGGCAGACAGGGGCATCAAAGATGCATCATGCGAAGCTTCTCAACGTGGCCCGCGATGAATCCGCATCGGGACCGTAATCGCTTTCGCCCTCGATCTTGAGGATTTCCTGCAGGCGCGTGCGGGCACGGCTGACGCGGCTCTTGATGGTTCCGACGGCGCAACCGCATATTTCGGCAGCTTCCTCATAGGCAAAGCCCGAGGCGCCGATCAGGATGATCGCTTCGCGCTGGTCGTCGGGCAACTGCTCCAGCGCTGCACGGAAATCCTGCAGGTCGAGCGTGCCATATTGGGAAGGATGCACGGCGAGCTGCTCGCTGAACACGCCATCCGTGTCCTGCACCTCGCGGCCGCGCTTACGCATCTGCGTGTAGAACTCATTGCGCAAAATGGTGAACAGCCAGGCCTTCATATTGGTCCCCATCTCGAAGGACTCCTGCTTGGCCCAGGCTTTCATGATCGTATCCTGTACGAGATCATCCGCCTTGTCATGCTGGCCGATCAGCGACACCGCGAAGGCGCGCAGGCTCGGCAGCGACGACAGGAGTTCTCGCTTGAACTGTGCATTACTCTCAACCGACGGACCGGGTGCTGTGTTCACGCATACTCTCCTGTTCAGCCTGATCGAGTTTTTCGAGAAGATCGAGGAAGCGATCCGGGATCGTCTCATCCTGTATCGAGGTGTACAGTGCCTTTAGTTTCAATCCGACTTCACAATTTGGTCCTAATATATCCTTCTGAACACGGCGGGTCGACCGAACCCCGGCTCCGTTCATAAGAAGGTTTTCTTTTTCTGCCATATCTTGATCATTCCGGGCTGATTGCCCTACCCTATTAATCTAAGCCCCTGCTTGTCCGGGAAATGCGCGGGTTTCTAAAAAGTTCCCGATTATATTTCCAACTTGCGGAACTTTTTTCAAAACGCCCCGTTTAGGGTAACATAATGCTGCGCTCAAAGCATAGGCGGGAGAGGGTCAAACCTGCTCGCCAATGTGCATTCAATGAACGAAAGCGGCAGTTGAGGAGTTCCATTACCATGACGTTATCGACGCGTATCGCGCCGCACCTTCCCTATCTTCGTCGTTTTTCCCGCGCTCTTACCGGCTCGCAGGCTTCCGGCGATGCCTATGTGGCGGCGGCGCTTGAAGCATTGATCGCCGATGTGAGCATATTCCCGGAGGGATCCTCCGACCGGATCGGTCTCTATCGCCTTTTCTGCAACCTCTACAAGACAGCCTCCGTCCGCGTGCCGGAACCGGCGTCGGAATTTGCATGGGAACAGCAGGCGGCAAGAAATCTTGCCCATATCGCCCCGCTGCCGCGTCAGGCCTTCCTGCTTGTGGCAGTAGAGGGTTTTTCCGACAAGGAAGCCGCCGAAATTCTCGAACTGGACGACGCCGAACTGAGCCGCGTCCTGTCGGTCGCTTCGACCGAAATTTCGCGCCAGGTGGCGACGCGCATCATGATCATCGAGGATGAGCCGCTGATCGCGATGGATATCGAGCAGATGGTGGAAAGCCTCGGCCATGAGGTCGTGGGCATCGCGCGCACCAGGGACGAGGCGCTGGCGCTCTACAGGCAGGAGAAGCCGCGCATGGTGCTGGCCGATATCCAGCTCGCCGATGGCAGCTCGGGCATCGATGCGGTGAATGAAATCCTGCAGAACGATGCGATACCCGTCATCTTCATCACCGCATTCCCGGAACGCCTGTTGACGGGCGAACGCCCGGAACCGACCTTCCTCGTCACCAAGCCGTTCAATCCGGATATGGTGAAAGCACTGATCAGCCAGGCGCTCTTTTTCGAGGAAGCCTCGCAGGTCGCAGCCTAGCGGCAGGGAGCGAAGCGATTGCCTTGATACGAAGTCCCGGAAGGCATGCCTTTCGGGACTTCGGCCCGTTAGCACTTCGCCCATCTGTCAATCACCCCGCCTTACGCCCCGTCATGAGTATTTAGAGTTGTGAGCGCGCTAATTTTCCCCGGACCACGGAACAAATACCGCTTGGATGGCGTTTCTTCTTCACCCAATAAAGAGGAGACCGAAAATGCTTTACTATGCGCTTGTATTTCTCGTGGTGGCACTCGTAGCAGGTGCGCTTGGCTTCGGCGGCATCGCTGGTGCGTCGGCTGGTATAGCGCAGATTCTGTTCTTTGTGTTCCTTGCCTTGCTCGTCATTTCGCTCATCGCGTCGGCGATCCGCAAGGCCTAGACCGCACAAAACCGAAGGCTGTTTTTGACCTCCTGAAAGCCCAGCCTATATTAGACTCAAGTGAAGGTGACCGCCGCATAAGCCATGCGGCGGTTTACCGATTTAAGGATTTGGGCCGGTCCAAGGACCGGAAGATGAAGGCTCGACCGCGACCCGCCAACCGGTCGAAGAAAACGGACGCCATGGCACGCAGATTTCCGATCAGTCTTTCCGGAGTTTTTGACGTGTCGCCAATGGGCGGTCCGACTATTTGTTTCGTTGCATCCTCCACCGCAAAACCGCTTGGCACTTTTGCTGGAAATGCGCTGAGTGGGCTGCGGGTTGAATGAGGCAGACATGACAGCTGGCACAAAATTCAACCTGCAGGATACCGAGCCGGACGCAGCGCGTCTGAGGGCGCTGTTGCGGGCAGTGCGCAACAGCAATGTCTGCGTGCTCTATCAAGGCCCCGACCTCGCCTATTCATGGGGCGAGAACATTCCGCTCTACTGGCAGGAAAAGTGGAAAGTGGGCGGCAACGACTGCGACTTCATCTTCTCCGCAGCCCTGCACAAGCTCGTCGGCGCCAAGCAGGCGGCGCTTGATACGGGCGAAGCGCAGAATGTCGAGATCGCCATCAATGACGGCGACAAGCTGCGCTGGATAGAGTTTCATGTCGATTGTGACCGCGACGACGAGGGCAATATTCAGGGCCTCGTCACCACGGCGATCGAGATCAGCGAGCTGAAGCGGCGCGAGCAGGTACTGAAGACGCTGCTGCGCGAAGTAAGTCACCGCTCCAAGAACCTTCTGGCCATCGTGCAGAGCATCGCCAGCCAGACGGCGCGCTTTACAGACACAATCGATGATTTCCTGCTGAAGTTTCGCGGGCGCATCCAGTCGCTGTCCTATTCGCAGGATCTGGTGACGGATTCGAACTGGCGCGGCGCATTGTTTCGCGATCTCGTGCATTCGCAGGTCGAGAAATATATCGACGTCAGCGACGAGCGCCTGAGCATCGAAGGGGATAACCCCTATCTTTTCCCGGGCGCGGCCCTGCATGTCGGCCTGGCGCTGCACGAACTGGTGGTCAATGCGACCTCGTTCGGCGGACTTTCCATCCCCTATGGCCGGGTGAAGATTTCGGCGAAGGTCCTTCATCTGACGGGCGGCATTGACCGGCTGGAATTCCTCTGGGAAGAAACCAATCCGGCGATGCCCGAGGTTTTCGAGCATGACCCGCGCTTCGGCAGCGCCGTGTTGCAGCGCATCGTTCCCGCCTCCGTCAATGGTCACGCCGATTATCGCATAGACGGTACCGGGGCGGTCTATTCGCTCACCATCCCCACGGAGCAGTTCGACGCCTGAGGCGCAAACCGTGGCCGGGCATTCTGGGACATTTGGGAGATCAAAAAAAAGCCGCCATGGTCCGGCCTTGAGCCTGAACCACGGCGACTTGCTCTGAATTTGCGGAACGCCAGCTGCTTAACGTTTGACGGTCAGCGCGGCATTCTCGCCGCTCGCCTCGTGCGGGGAGGTTGAGGCGAACTGTGAAGACCGCGTTGTGGGGGCGGGGTCACGGCCTTCATGGGCGCTAAACGCGGCAAACGAAATTTGGTTCCGTCAGTTTCCGATTTTTTTGCAATAAAGTTCGAGCCGGTGATGGACGATCTCGTAACCGAGCGACCGGGCGATTTCTTCCTGCAGCTTTTCGATCTTGTCGGAGCGGAATTCGACCACTTCGCCGGAATCCATGTCGATGATATGGTCGTGATGCGCGCCGCTTGCCTGCTCGAAACGCGAGGGCCCGCCCGCAAAGGCGTGCCGGTGAATCGCGCCGCGCTCTTCCAGAAGCTTCATCGTTCGATAGACGGTCGACAGCGAAATGCTGCTGTCGATCTCGACCGCCCGGCGGAAAATCTCCAGCGCGTCGGGGTGATCTTCCGTCTCGGTCAATATGTTCAGGATGATCCGGCGCGGCCGCGTGATGCGGACGCCTGCCTGGCGCAGTTCCTGTTCATAATCGGGTTTCTTGTACGATTCACTCATGCGGCAATTATGCACTGTCCCGGCTCCAGTTGCAAATTTTTGCAACTGGCAGCACAGCGATCTCCCCAGCCCTTGTTGGGATTGCGCATGGGAGCGCGTTTCGATCTGGTTGAATCAGATCGGCGCTCCAATCTCTTCTGTTTGAAGCATGATCTTGTCGACCCTTGGTTCACTCCGTCCGGATCATGCCCCAGTGACCGGGCTCCACCTGCGAGCCGGACACCTTGTCATTCAAATGGTATTGTCCCCTGCCGACCCGCACGAAAAGCGCATCGCCTTCCGGTTGATTGGCGGTACAGTTTTCGGCGAGGAAGGAGAAGTATCTGGAGTAAGGCCAGCCGGGAGCGACGCGACGCACGTCTCTCGGCGTGAAAGGTTCGGCAAGAATGCCCTTCACCCTGACCGCATTATGGATTTGAGGATAAATAGTCGATCCAATTTTCCACATGTCCCGATACTATCACTACCATGCGTAGCATTCATATCCCGTGAACACGGGATGCGCGTTGGAATATGTTACTTGGAGCGCCTATGGATTCAGCCGGATCAGCCCTTCGATCTACGCTTACCCCTCTTCCGCTCCCTGTCTGGCCGATATCCACGCTATCGCAAACGCGAAACGATCCGGCGGAAAGAAAATACTGAAGCACTCTAAATAATAGAAAGACGGAGCCGGAGTAGACTGACATCGTCTGCGATTCTCTTGACAAAGCCGCTGCAGAGCAGCATCAAAAGAAAGATATTAATATCTCAACGATACTACACAACATATCGCCCTTTCTTTCAAACTATCTAAATTAGTATTGTTCAATGCCGAAGGTCAGCGTTGTAATTCCAGCCTTTAATGCGGCAAGCTCCATCGGCAGAGCCCTCAACTCGCTGATGCGTCAATCGCGAGACGATTTTGAAATCATAGTGGTGGACGATAGAAGCACCGACGAGACGATGGAGATCGTCAGTCAACACATTCTCGCGCTTCAAGGTAAATTGCGGGTCTACTCGCAGCCCGACAATTACGGGCCCGCCGCGGCTCGCAACATGGGTTGGTCCTTGGCCCGCGCGGATTATGTGGCCTTTCTCGATGCCGATGACGCCTGGCATGAAGACAAGCTGAAGTGGCAACTTGCCATCATGGAAGACGGCGCCGATATTTCCGGCCATCGAACACCCCTGATCCACTCCGAAAGCCGGCTCAGCGAGACATTGCCCCGAGCAGTGACGGCGAGAAATCTCCGCCGCTTGGACGTGCTCCTCAAAAATCCGTTCAACACCTCTTCGGTTATTGTCCGTCGCGATCTGCCTCTTCGCTTCTCCGAACAGTTGCGATGCACCGAGGATTATCTGCTTTGGTGCGAGATCGTCATGGGTGGGTATCGGAGTGTGGCGCTCGATCCACCCGTGGCGTTTGTATTCAAGCCGTTCTATGGACATTCTGGCTTGTCGGCGGATTTGCGCGCCATGCAACAGGGGGAACTAACCGTCTATGACCGATTATATGAGGCGCGGCAGCTGTCACGCGCAGCATGTCTCGGATTGAAAGCCTGGTCCTGCATCCGATATTGGCGGCGATGCCTGATTAGCCGACTCAGGTTACATCAGTCCCATGACCGATAAGTCGCTTCGGGTATATTTCCTCTATGTCGGTTTTGTCTGCCTGATATTTGTTGTTGCGTGGCACCGGCCTCTGATGTCGCCTGATAGCTGGGCGCTGTATGATCTCAGCCGCTGGCTTTGGCACGGTGAAACAGTGACCGGCATTCGCCAGTACCGTGTAGGCACCGGTCTGCCGATCAGCCATCCATTCTTCTTCCCGTTTCTGAGCGGTGGCCTTGACCAACTGTTCGGTACAGGTTTTCGCTCCGGCCTTGTCGTGAATATTGCAGCAATCCTGCTTTTGCCGTGGCTCATCTATCTGGCCATAAAGCCGATTGCAGAAAGCAGGAAGGGCGCGGTTTTCATTTCATGGGGTGCGACTGTCGGCCTCTGCCTTAACTGGTTTTTCCTCGAGGAAGTCGTCGCCGGACGCACAATACCCGTTGCTGCCTGCCTTGTGGCGCTGGCACTGCGCTTTTTCTTCCTTGGCGCCCAACAACGCAATCTGGTCTTTGCGATCCAGCTGGGATTGGTCCTCGGCGTTCTTGCGCTCACCCGGTTCGATACGCTGTCATTTGGCCTTATACTGGCTGTCGGCACATGGCTGGTCTGGGCGCCCGGGAGAAAGCGCTGGATGGCGCTGCTTATCACCACTGTCCTGTTTCTCGTCGGATATGCACCTTATCTGGTCTATTCCATTCAGTGTTGCGGCACCGTTCTCGCAACAGAAACCCGAGGCATTGCGATAACAGCACCGCCAACAAGCCCCACGACTTACTGGCCTGTCCCTCCGCCAACCCTTCTGGATGCGCCGACAATCTGGATGGAGCGGCTGGTCCGGTCCATGCTTGATTCCGGCCGGGCCTTGTTGCTGGCCGTCCTCATTTCCCCTCTCCCGGCACTGCTCGCTTTCACCCCGATTTTTTCAGGCCCGTCGACGAAACACCCGCCGCAGTCGGCCACTGTTGCGATTATTCCGATCCTCGCGCTGGCGTCGATCGCTTTCGGCCCGATCCTCCTTGCTTTTCCTCAAGGCCGATATTTCGTGCTGCCCGTCGTGTTTATCTGCTCAATCGTGGCTGCAAATTGGGGCGGCTCGCTTTTTGACCACGCGCCATACCCCCGTCGGCTGAAATTTGCAGCCATATGCGCTGGCTTCATTGGAATTGCCGCGTGCGGCTATGGCTGGAGTCGCAGCACACCGCTCCTTCCCCAATCCCTGATCGACGCGGCAGCCGAATGTGCCACGGGCGGTCGATTATTGGTGAAGGGGCAGCGCGGTCCGGAAATTGCGGCCCGAAGCAGAGCACCAACATTGCTTGAGCCGGACAATTGGAGTTTTCTGGTTGCAGCCGAAAAGGATCAGTTCCTGCATGACTACCGCGCAAGCGCCATTTTTGATCCGGAAAGTGGCATTTGCGAGCGCTTGCCTAATGCGGAGCCCGCCTTCAGAAACTGATAGCAGTTCTGGCAGCCAGCTTTGCCGGTCAAGCAGACAGGAAGTTTGAGCGCTGCAAGAGATGCCGGGACATGGCCCGGTGCAGCAGACCTTGAAGCGCTATGGATGAGAGCAATGTCCCCAGTGCGGCGCCGGTCAGCCCAAAGGGGAGAGCAAGTGCTGAAACAAACATCACTTCGATAACCAGCCCGATCCCCAGACCATACAATGCGGTCTTTTCACCGTTGGTCAGGGACAGCGCCAATTGAGGAAACAGGGCGGCAGCACGGACGACATGGACAAGCAGAAGCGCGATCAGTGCGAAATGTCCTGCATCATATCCCTCGCCGAAGGCGGTACGAAGCGCATCGCCGCCAATGAAGAGCGAGGCTGCGACCAGTGGCAGTGTCAAGGCAAGTGTCACACGCCGCGCCTGTCGTAATATGGCTACAGCGCTTTCGCCCTGGCGATAAGCCTTTGCAATGGCGGGAGCATAAAACAGCGAAGTCGCCAGCGCCGGGAACCCGCCTATTTCCGAAACCGTCAGCACGGCTCCATAGAGGCCCGCAGCATCAGCACCGGAAATATAACCAAGTATCAACAGGTCCAGTCGCGAGAGAAGCAACTGCCCCGTCGCAAGCAGTGTGAGCCAGAAAGCAGCCGATTGCAGCCTGATCCGCAAGGCTTTAGCGGCGGCCCAGTCGGCGGAAACCCCATATCCCATTTGCCGGGCGAGCAGAGCTGTCACGACCATTGCCACACCGGCTCCGCAACAAACGAGCAACAGCGCAAAGACGGACGAGCCGAGACGCATTCCCAGAAGTGAAAGGATCAGCAGGACGGCAAGCGGCAAGCCATCGCGCAGAAAGCGTTCTGGAGCATGTCCAGCTTGCGGATAGCCAAGCCCCGTTAGAATTCCCGCAAAAAAACGGGTACTGGCCAGTAATGGAGTGAGGAGACAGATCAGCGCCACTAGTTCAGGAGACAGTACCTGCCGGTAGAGGATAAACCAGACCGACCACGTGATTGCCGCCATGGCAAGGGATGCCATGACGATCATTGAATGACCGGCAAGGACAAATGCACTCCTTATCCGAGGAGCATCTTTCCACTCCTGCACATGACGCGAAGCAAGCACATCGTAGCCGCATAACGCACCCCAGCAAGTTATCGATGCGATCGACATGGCAAGCATGTAAGAGCCATATTCCGCGAGAGACAGGGAACGGGCCAAGACAAGATTGAGACCAAGCGCAAGCAGGCTTCCGCCGGAGATTTGAGCGACGAGACTCAACTGGCTGATTATGGCGCGCATGAGAGACGGGATTTGGAGCCGGGCGTACAACACAGCGAATTCTTATGGCGTGGAAACTTTGGTCAAGGAACAGCCCTCTTTGTCAGCAGCTATCATTTTCATGCCTTCGTTATCGAGAAACATCTCCTCCAGCTCTCGATCACCCACGCTTATATTCGACACGGCGACTGACTGGATTTTGATGTCAGCATAGTCCGCCAGCGGTCCGAGCTTTTTCATGTCGAGTTTGACCTGGTCGCCAGCCCGCGCGAAAACGGGGAAGGAGAACGAGCTTACATCCGTCGGCAGACTGACGGGCGTCGGCGGCAGCAGGGAAGTATCCACTCCGTCTATTGAAATGAGGTAGCGCGTCGAACGGCCGATTACGGGGATATAGGAGACAGAATTCGTCACATTGTAGCTGATGACCACTTCTCTGAGTGTAAAGGCACAGCTGTCCGACGCATCGACGGGCGGAAGCTTGACAGGCAAGGAGGACGAAATCTGCTGCGCTGCCGTTTCCCGGTAGTCGGTCGCATCATCCCTTTTCCAGAGGCCGAAATCAGGGTTGGAATATTGCAATTTATAGTGTTGGAGCACTTGCTTGAACAAAGGCCAATGCCAGTTCTCTAACCATGCCGTGAAAGGACTGACCTTCGTAAAACTGAAGTAGTCTGGAGCGGCAGAGGCGAATGTCCTGTAATAATTTTCGCGATCCTTGCGAGACAGCGCATGGATCGACAGCTCTACCGGCGCCGGATTTCTCTTGTCGTAGAGAATATTGATCATGCTGCCGGGATAGATTTCCCAGATCGTCTTGTCGTGAATATTGCTGGGACGTGGTTGAGGGGAAGCCGCTTGATCATCTGTCGCCGTAACGAGCTCGAGATTCATGCTTCTGTTCCATACCTCTTCCATCGAAATCTGCCCTTGTTTACCGAAAGCGGCAGCGAACGACTGTTCCTGCTTCTCCGTCAAATCTTCCCAACGGGCGATGGTGCGTTCAAGACCATCCACGATCAGGCTATCATGTTGGAGACATGATCGAATTTCCGATATTCCAAACTGTTTTTTCAGTAACCACTCCGCAGCAACACCCGACAATCCATCGAAAAAAACACCATCGTCGGACTCGACCCCTGCCAGGCAGGCCTGCATCGCCAGGGATGTCAGAATATCTATTTCCAGATGATCTCCATTCGCCGCTCCAACAAAGAACGGGCCGCCGCCCGAATCCAGGCTTATCAACGCCCCTTGTTTGATACGGGAGGCAGGATCGACAGCCACACGGAACTTGCGTTCGCGCCCATTCAGGAACACCTCGTTGGAAACGGGATTAACCCTGATCATCAGTCCGCGTGCCGGCGCCGGTTTGTTCGCGGTGACAGCGATAATATTCACACGATTGAAAAAATGGGCTTGCAGCCTGTCTCCCCCCAGAACCACAAAATATCCGCTCGCCAGCTTCATGACGGACTCAATTTTCCGCTTGTCGCCAGAGGCGAAGTTGACAGTATCTCCAATGGTGGGCCTGAAACGCGGCTTCCCTCTCCTGCCAAAACCGCTCACGTAAATACCACGTCCATCGGTGCCGGATATGATACCTCCGTGCAGATTGGTGGCGATGTTCGTAGCTGAGACGATAGTTATCTCTTCACCGGAGCGTTTAGCCCCTTCGAGACTCGTTACCTGTGTCGGAAAGAAGTTGATCGGAAGATTGCCAATCACAACAATTTCCGAGTTGGTGCCTGATGCAATCACAGCTTCAATGCTGCGGCCGCTTCCATCAATCAGTTCAACCCACTGTCCGATCAACGAGGCCGGAAAATCTTCCAATGGCAAAATGCTGATCCTGGTGGAACGCTGAATGCCGAAAATATAATCGTCGTTGGTGACCGGCTTCACCGGTATCAGCTGGCGATTAGGTCCTGACCGGGCCAGCCAGTCAGCTCCAGGTTTTTCGATGGCCCAGTGGAAACCGTTATCCGCTTCGCCAAACGTTCGCGACAGCTCCCCTAAATAGGATGCATAGGCGCTGCTATTGCTTTTGGTGCCAACGATTTCTCGAATGTCATTGAACTTCGACATATGGACGCCGGAGGCCCTGTTGAGACTATAGGAATCCGCTTCCTTATGATTATACGCCGTGCGCATTTGCCCCCACCACGTCAAAGCCGTCACGAGAGAAAGGACAGTGAGCAGAACGCTGCATGCGAGGGATGTAGCCGGACCCGGCAATGTTGGAAGTTTTTTGATCACTGGGAGGGCTCCGAGGTCGCGACTTTTTCAGTGTGCGGCGAGCGGGTCACCTTGCCGGCGATCGCTGTCGCCGACAAGACAAGGGCCATGATGCACGTCCGCAAAAATAAAGGCGCCTGATGTTGGCCGATATAGCCAAAGTTAGCGACCCAGGACAGCAGGCCCCCTGCAAACAGGACGAGAACAACCAGGAAGGCTGGAAGCGTCAGCACCTTTCTGAGCAAAAGACCGAAGCACAAAAGCAGCGCAACAATGCCTCCAATTGTTCCTGCCTGGCTTGGAACAGCGGCTGTCACTCTCAAGGTAAAAAACTCGGTCCAACTGGCGAAGAAACTGTTCGGAAATACGCCATAAACCCAAACCTGATTATCCGAGATATCTTTGAGAGCGGCAATCGTTTCGAGCGACCCGAACAGGATGAGCAAGGCAGCAACAAAACATACGCTGAAGCTGACCAAAACAGTTGCAGTAAAACCTATGCGCTGCAGAATCCTCCACCTGCGCCCTCCCAGAAAGAAAACCGCCCCGGCAGCTGCGGCAACAGCATAAAAACCTTGCTCCGCCCCTAAAAGAGGCATCGCCGCGCCCACCGCGCCGACTATTATCAATCGCTGCAACGTAGCGGGAAAGGATATCTCCCCGGTTGAAGTGCGTAACGCGACCTTTGCCACCGCGATGGCCATGAATATATGCGGCGACATTCGCACGCCCATGGGGGCGCCAATGAAAAGCGGGGAAAGAAGAGCACCCAGCACTGGAAAATAGACCACGCTCAATGCGAATAGCATTAATGCAATTAGCGAACCCTGCCGCTCCATGAAGAGACGACAAAGGTAATACATTGGTATAAACAGGAATATAAAATTGATTAAATATGTCGAAGCCATGGATGATGCTACATCCCCACCCAGAAATATGGAGGCTATTTTATAAAAAGGAAATATAATATAAGGTATTCCATTTCCGTGAAAGTAATAAAAATCACGACCCGGAAATTCACCTTGATCCAATTTCCGCAAGGGAAATAAGGTTTGGAAAATGCCATCGCCCGGCGGATAGTTGAAATACATAATTGTACGGGCTTGGATCAGCACAATTGCGATAACTGAAGCTAAACCGAAGACAATGCAAAATAACAGCGATATTTTTTTTAGCTTATTATCAAGTTCGTACAAGTCGAATTTAGGTATTCTCATCGCCCCGCCCCTTGGAAAAAATAGATTTGTTGGACGCAATCAACACTTACCTGATCGTCAATCCCCCAAATGCATTCATGGATATAAGTATCTACAAATGCAGGGCGTCTATCACTCTGCGATTTGAACGCTTATCATCGAATCTTTGTTTCGCGATTTTTCGACTATTCTTTCCCATTTCTTTGATCAGATCTGGTCGTTCGGCCAGCTTGCGCATAGCCGCGGCGAGTGCCGCCGGGTCCCGAGGGGGCACCAGAAGTCCGTTTTCCCCCTCCTCTACAGTATCCCGGCATCCCGGAACGGTGGAGGTAATGATGGGCATTTCCATTGCCATCGCTTCCTGGATACTGCGCGGAACCCCTTCTCGATAGAATGAGGGGAGGACAAAGATACTGCTCTCTTCAAGCCATGGCTTGGGTTCCACATGGCCGGGCCATTCGAGAACGCCGTCCTCCACCCAGCCCTGAAGCTCAGACCTCCGCACCGCCCCCGGATGCAGGTCCAGATCGCCCAGCAGGATGAAACGGGCATCCATGTTTTCCCGCCGAAGCTGCTGTGCAGCAGCTACAAAATCATAAACTCCCTTGTCGCGGATCATTCGCGCCATCATGACGAATGCTGGTGTTGCGGGCTTTGGCCTTTGCCGGGTCCAGTAATCAAGGTCGACACCGATGCCCCCGAGCAATATGGCCTGTCCGGGCCGAAGCAGGTCGAGACCTTCAAAATCCTTCACATCGGCTTCGTTGAGGAAAAACACATTGTCTGCAGCAGCGAGCGCCTGTCTGTAGAGCGCCACGGATACGCCGCGCGCTACCTTGCGTCTCAGTTCCTCCATAATCGTGCCGCCTGCTCCAAAGGCCCACCCCAACCCCTCGATCATGGCAAAACGTTTGGGAACCCCGGCCTTCTTTGCGGCCAGGGTGCCAAGGATGGCGGGCTTGGGTGTGTAACCCAGAGTGATGTCGGGCCGGATTTCAGCAATCCGGGCTGATATTTCGCGGTATGCGAAGAGGTCCCGGAATGGGTCCATGCCCGTTCTGGAAAGCGTGAGATCGATCGGTGTAGCGCCCAGTTCCCTCACCGCTGTCCGCGTTGCATCCGTGTAACCCGGCGCCAGCGCAAAACACGCGACACCGCGCTCCGACAAATCCTTCAACAGGCTTCCCCGAAAGTTGACGACGGAGAAAGCCTGATTTCCGATCAGGACAAGACGCTTAGCCATGGAAAGCACCTGCGGCTGTGCGTTTTCCATAGTGCTTTTCCAGAATCTGGACAGAGTCCCTGATTGCCTGTTTCCAGTTATCGGTCTGGCGCATTTCCACGCTTACCCAACCGCTATAAGCACTGTCGAGCAATGTGGCGCCGAGTTGCGCGTGATCCACGCCAGAACTGCCAACCGGTACGAGATTTGGTTCGCTGACATGAAAATGCCGCGCCGCTGACAGCACGGCTCCATCCACCATGTGAGATTCATCATTGGCGAAATAAGTGCCTGAATCGAATTGCAGGTCGAAGCCGCGCATGCCGACCGCTCCAACAAGCGCCAGCGCATCGAGGGTGTGTGTAATGAAACGACAATTATAGATTTCCGGATTGGCTTCGAAGCATAAAGCAGAATTGCGCGCGGCAAAAAGGGGCGCAACGGCGCGAAAGAAGCGTTGCGCGTCGTTCATGGCATCGGCGGGCCTCATGTCGCCGGGATCGCGCAGTGCAGGAGCGCCAAAAACACAGGCTCCAGCGCCAAGCCACCCGGCAATATCTGCAACACGGTTCAAACGCTCATAAAGCGCTTCTTCCTCACTTTGCGTGCCGAAAAGCCGCGCCTCGGACGCTGGGAACAAGATGGCCTGCATCGCCGGTATTGCCAGCCCGCGTTGTTGAAGCTGTTTGCGATAGAGACGCACTGTTTCTTCGCTGACATCGGAAAGAGCGCCAAAAATTTTGAATGGAGCGATCTCGACACCCTCGAGCCCGAGTTCGGCGACAAGGGCAATCGCTTCTTCCTCGGCAGTTTCCGGCCAGGCTATATTGGAAATTGAATAGCGAAGCCGCGCTTTAGTTGCCCCCATTTTGCCTCTCCCGCGCGACGAATTTTGCAATATCCTCCATTACGCTGCTGGCCGGGGCGATATAGCGGCCCGTCTCACCAAAAACCCCGGCATGTCGCGTACAAAGCCGGTAGGACAAAGGCGCGTCAGAAGGCTTACCGACGAAAGCATCGGGAAACAGCTTATCGAGAATTGCGCGTGTGGGGACCGGCTCGGGGAAAAGGTTGACCAGCTTGAGACCGGCGTGGCCGGCAATCTCGATGTCATTCCAAAGACGATCAAGGCTGTACCATTGGAAACTGCTTGCCGGATCGATTTTGTCGGTCTGGTTGTCGTGAAGCAGATCGAAGATCACATTCTTCTTCAGTCCGTGCCCGAAGAGAGCAGGAAGACGAACTATCATAGTATCGGAAAAATGCGCGGTGGCCCATTTTTCAACTTCAAGCCTGTGCTTTCCGTAAGGTTGTGCTTCCGGATCGAAAGGGTCTTTGCTTTCGTCATGTGGCCTGGACGGGTTCGAATAAACGTCAATCGTCGAAATCAGAATAAAGCGATCGGCAGTCACCTTCGACAGCGGGTCGATCAGTGCAGCGATTTGCTCCCGATCCCGGTCGGGTTCTTTATTGGCTTTCCACTTAACCGCCGGAACGCCAGCGCAAACCAGCAGGTCGTAATGCTTGCCGACAATGTTTCCAATATTGGAAGAATTGTAGAGGTCGTCGAAACTGCGGGCGCGAAGCAAGTTTGAACCGACAAACCCAGTATATCCGATCAATGCCGATGCCATGTTTTTTCCAGAGTCTTCAAGCACTCGCCCTGCCGGAGCGATGCATGATTTGCCGAACAAGCAGATAATTTACGAGAAAGGATGCCGTGACTGCGGTGCCAAGCTGGAACAAGATCAACTTGTCGCCGAGTAAAAAGGATAAACTGGTCAAGACCAGCGCGCGCGTGACCAGAGCAGTCAGCGCCGATATCAGCGTTTGTACCAGCCGCCTGATCGAAAAGCGGCCACCGCCGCCGAAGGTCCAATGCTCATGAACGAAATACACGAGAGCCGCAGCCGTAAATAACGAAACAGCGCTGGCGGCCAGAACGGCCATCCCCCAAAAGTGAACAAGCACGTAGGACAGCGCTATATCGAAGATCACGCCGCTCAGGCTTGCGGCGAAGAAGCGCTGGAATTCCAGAATGCGCTTGCGATCAAACCTCATCATTCCACCAACTCGAGCAAATCATAGATGTTGTCGATCTTGCTGCCGAGAACAGACCACAGGCCGGGCATGTCGTCGTGATGCTGCAAGAGTATCGGGCGGCCGTCATCGTGTTCGTTTTTGATGGGAACGGTCTTCACGTCGTAAAGCGATTGGATCCATCGAACATCGCCAATTGCCGGCATATAGCGCCGCGCATCGTTCACCATATGTTTCCAACGCGTCCCCGTTTCCATTTGCCTTGCCATGTCGTAGGCGCTGAAGGGTGCGGTATCGTCGGTCCAGTTATGGTGCGGCGTATAGCGAACATGCGTGAGCGAATAGGCTTTTCGGGCCGGATAGGGCATGGACGAAAAATAATCCCCGTCCATCACGGTCACGCCAAATGGCCTCAGCGCCGGAGGCGGTTCGACCAGGGCAATCTCGACCAGTTCGTGTTTGAGCGGTAGCGGCTTCAGGCCGCTGGCCATCAGAAGCGCATTCAACTGGGCGTAACCGACGTTGAATACGCGTGCCGCCTGCGCCCTTTTCCCGCTCGCGAATTCAACCGTCAGCTGGTCCCCTTGCGCGCGGACCGTATTCGCGGGGCAGTGGAAAGCGATTGTAACGCCGGTTTTTTCGAGACGCCGGAAAACGCTGCTTCGCAGGATCGTATAGTCAAACGCATCCTCGCCACAGACGAATACATCTTCGATCAGGCTGGCATCGAACATCGCACGCTGCGATGGGGTTGCTTCCTGAATTGGCGCGTGCATCGCCTTATACATGCCATAGAAACGTTGCGCATTAACCTTGGTGCCATGCCTTGCGATGGCGTAGAGCATCTGGAAATCCGAGACCAGCGCCTCGCTGTAATCCTCGATAAAGCGTGGCCTGTTATGGAGCGACCGCAATGCGGTTACGAGGCTGCGTGGATAATGAAAACCGGTGTGCACGCGCGCCTGGTTTACCGCCGAGGCGCGGGACATGGCTTCACCTGCCCGCTCGCTCAGGAGAACTCGATAACCGAGTTCCGACAGATGGGCCGCAAGGACACAGCCATAGAATCCCGCCCCCACAATAATCACATCATAATTGCCATCCATGGCATCGGCACAAACTATATTCATGGATTGTAGCGGCCCGCCAAAGTGCAGAAGATAATCTTCATCAGATCGATGTTGCCGGCCATATTGATCTTGGTCGGGATCGGGCCATGATCTGGATAGGCGCGGGTCGTCGGAATTTCTTCAGTCTTCAGGCCAAGTTGCGAGGCGCGAACCGTGAGATATGCCAGAAGCTCATAGGTCATGAAGACGTCACGCAGCGGCTGGACGCGCGGGTGCAGCAGATAGCGACGGCTATAAGCACGAAAACCCTGCGTGGTGTCCGTATAACGACGACGAGCCGCAAGGCTGAGTATCGGGGCGTGCAGGAACTTGATCGCCAGTTCGCGCGAACGCGGCGTATTGATAGCCTTGCCACCCGAAATGAACCGCGAAGCTTGCGCGTAATCGACACCGCGGTCCAAAGCATCGATGAACAGTGGGATGGACTCAACGGAGTCCTTGCCATTGCCGTCGATGGTAATGATGCCCTCATACCCACGATCAAGCGCGTAAGCATAAGCCATTCGAAGCTGTGCCGACAGCTTGCCAGCCCCCGTCTTGGTCAAAAGCACCGACACGCCATTGGCGCGCAGCATGGCATGCTTCAGGGAACCATCTTTGGAGCCGCCGTCTGCAATGATGATGTCAGCGGCTTGCGCCTGGCCCAGGCGATGCATATCGACAAGCTGCCTGCCAATGCGTTCACCCTCGTTTATCACGGGAATCACGATGCAATAGCGGGCCGTCTTCGGCGCAAACTCCATGACCTCATAGGCTGGGACGTCTGTGTCCGGAACGGATGAAGCTGATCCGACGGCTGCTTTGGTCAAGGCCGCAACTCCTTCGGCATATTTTGATGAACGGCATCGACGGAAAGTGTTGCTTCTTCGACATTGAGAAGATTGGAGCGCCGGAACAGATCGCCGATCAAACGATCCCCGACCACGCGCGGCGTGTTCCGGGCCTGCTGGAGTTCGAGCGCCCGCGAAATGCCGAGGCACATCACTGCGGCGGCAGCGAACTGTATGCACGCCCAGGCACTGATCATGGCAATGGTCGAGCTCCAGCCCTCCATGACGTTCCAACCGATTGCCCAAAGCAAGACCGGATACGTCATGGTGAAAAGCGCGCCCAGGGACAGCAGCGCACAGCAGGCAGTGGCAAGACGCAGGAGACGAACCGACGACACTGCGATAAGATGCAAGACCAATTCCAGCCGCGAGACCAGATGCCTTACCGAACCGCGGACCCGCGGCAATTCAACCGTAACGGTCTTCTGATTGCGGATATGGCCTGCGACCGTAAAACGGATCAAATGCGACTGAAACGGTATCTTTAGGAGATCGCTCACGATCTGGCGTCCCAGCGCGAGTGTACGATAATAACGTATGTCTACTTCGAAACCGGTGAGGACGCGCATGGCTGAAGCGACGGCCCTCGCAAAAAATGAGCTGCCTTTGCGCTTAAGGCGCACGAACTGAGCACCCGCCCGAATGGGTGCGAGCAATACTTCAAGATCGATAAATGGCAGTTCGTCGGACGAGGATATGATAATCGTATCCCCAATCGCTTCCTGATAACCATGGATAGCCAGATCATCGAAGTCATTGTCGCCATCGATCTGCAAAAGCCGCAACTGTGCTACTTCTCGTCCCAATACTTGTAGGGCCTCATCTGCATAGCGATCAGAATCATTAGCGATTATTAAGACTTCGTAGAAGGCATATCGCTCCGAAATAAAGCGGGCAGCATTCAAAATTGGCTTTTCCGCCCCAAGGAGATTTGGCGAAGCCACAATAATCAAACTAACTAAAACACCAGTATCTAATACGCTGGACCCGTCATAACCACTTGAACGATTCCCCATCATATCTTCCTAAAAGATAAAATTCCGCCGAATACGCTCTACCAATGCTATAAATACTACCTATTTATTTATAACTAACCTGAACCGGCTTCATCAGCAAGGAATAAACGAGGTGGGACAGCCTTGCGATGAGGAAAGGCCACTTAAAGGGAGTGCAGCGCATTCCCGGCCAAATCGAAAGACCGGTGACAGGCACTGCGCCTGCCCGGGCTTTGATGAAGCTCTTCAATACAGTGACAGGACGGACAGGCCGCGTTCCCCCGATTCATGTCCGCGCGAAAAGGGGTGCGCTCAATATCGCGTTCGGGATTAGCGTGCGCGGGATAACGTGCAAAATCACCGACCAGCATGCCCTCCAAAGGAGAGTTGCTGTGGAATAGCGATTGATTGAATTTGCTGGTACGCCCAAGGGGAATCGAACCCCTGTTTGCGCCGTGAGAGGGCGCCGTCCTGACCGCTAGACGATGGGCGCCTGAGCCATATTGCTGATATAAGCGCCAAAAGGAAAAAGCGCAATCCTCGCAGGCAGAAAGAAACAGGGCGGCAATCATGCCACCCCGATCAGTTTGCCCCAGAGCATTTCCAGCAAAAGCGCGGTGCGGATTTGCGTAGGATAATGTTTTAAAACAAATAGTTAGAGCGGTTCCGCGATTCCGTATGAAACGGAACTGCTCTATTCGACATTGCCGAGCTTGATGCGGCCGATGATGCGCGACTCGCGATAATCATAGATGATGAGTTCCGTGCCGCCGTCCGGCAGCAGCGTTTCCAGCGAAAGTTCGTTGCCCGAAAGGCTTTGCGAAAGAAGACGGGTGCCGGGCGTCAGGTTGATCTGCGATTCGATCAGCTTCGGCGGCTCCGGCTTTGCGGGCGCAGGCGCGGCCTGTCCGGGAATATCGGAACGGGCTTCGTCAACCGGGGTTTCCGGCGCGCGATTGATCTTGTAGACAACGGCGACAAGCACCGCCATAAGACCGATCAGCATGACACCGATGGAGACGGCCAGAAGCCGGATCATTTTGCGGCGCACACGTTCCATGGCTGGATCAAGCGCGGGCTCGCCCTGTTCATCCGGGTAATAGCCCTGCTGATAGTCCTGATAACCCGAATCCTGATGATTCTGGTATCTTGGATAGTGTGGATCCTGCATTCAACGACTCCGGTTCGAACTGCGCCGTGTTACGGCGTGTGGCGCGTGATAGAGCATTTTGCAGCCAAATGGAAACATTTGACGTCGCATAAATGCGGTAAAATCAAGAGACAGAGCAGTTCTGACGATTTCGTTAAGACAGAGCCGCTCTCAACAAGGAAGACACGAGTGAAAGAGCTTACGACCGACTCCGATGCCACAGGCAAGCGTCTCGACCAGTGGCTGGCCGCAGCATTGGGGCCGGACCTCTCGCGCAGCCGCGTGCAGTCCCTCATTGCCGAAGGCCATGTGACCATCGACGGCGTGCCCGCCCGTGAAACCAAGCAGAAGCTGCGCGAAGGCATGACAATCGCCGTCGTGCTGCCTGAACCGGAGCCAGCCGAACCGATTGCCGAGAACATCCCGCTCGATATTCTCTACGAGGACGATGATCTCATCGTGATCAACAAACCCGCCGGGCTTGTCGTTCACCCCGGCAACGGCAACTGGACGGGAACACTGGTCAATGCCCTCATATATCATTGTGGCGATAGCTTGTCGGGCATCGGCGGAATCCGCCGCCCCGGCATCGTCCATCGCCTCGACAAGGATACGAGCGGCGTCATGGTCGTGGCCAAGAACGATCTTTCGCACCGGCATCTGAGCGAACAATTTGCCGACCATGGCCGCACCGGCGATCTGGAGCGCGCTTATCTCGCTCTTGTCTGGGGCATGACCGAACGCCCACATGGCTACATCGACGCGCATCTCGGTCGCTCGCACCGCGACCGCACCAAGCAGGCCGTGGTCAATGAAGAGCGCGATGATGCCCGCCACGCCATCACCCATTATGCCACGGTCGAAAAATTCGGCCCCCGCGAAGACGCGACCGCGCTCGCCTCGCTCGTCGAATGCCGCCTTGAGACCGGCCGCACCCATCAGATCCGCGTGCACATGGCCCATATCGGCCATCCGCTTGTCGGCGACATGGATTATGGCAGCGCCTACAAGACCAAGGCCAACAAGCTGCCGGATCCGCTGAAGGAGGCCGTGCGCGGTTTCCACCGCCAGGCCTTGCATGCCTTTCTTCTGGCTTTCACCCATCCATCCACCGGGGAGCTTATGCGTTTTGAAGCGCCGGTGCCGGAAGATATGGAGCATCTTCTGGAAAATTTCCGGAAGCATTCTATATAATACTGGCAACCGTCACGGTTGGCCGGAAGGATGGACAACTGATAGGTCTGAGGGCTGACCATCACCAGGATCGGGGGCGCGGGTGTGGTGAAACCGCTCTCTCTCTCTCAACACCAAAGCATTTCCAGCAACAGCGCGAAGCGGTTTCGTGCCGGATAATGCTTGAGAACAAAGAGATGGAGCATTTCCGGTGACAGGGAAAATGCTCTGCCGCCTTACATTTCATACGATTTGCGAAACCTTTGCCCCTGACCAACGTTCACATTGTAGTGACAGTTTGTTTCATGAGTTAAAGGATCGTGTTTTTGCCAAAATCATGCCTATATATGGAGGCTCGCGAGAGGGAAGTGCAGGAGGCAGCCCCCGCGACAGGTTCGCCAGACGGGAACCTGAAATCATAAAGGAGGGTGCTCTATGGCCCAGATGAATCTCCCAAGCATCACGTCAGGTGACGGCGGTCTTACCCGTTATCTGGAAGAAATCCGACGTTTTCCCATGCTTGAGCCGCAGGAAGAATATATGCTGGCCAAGCGTTATCACGAACATACCGATCCCAAGGCCGCCCACAAGCTGGTGACGAGCCATCTACGTCTCGTGGCCAAGATCGCCATGGGCTATCGCGGCTATGGCCTGCCGATCGGTGAAGTCATCTCGGAAGGCAATGTCGGTCTCATGCAGGCCGTCAAGCGTTTCGAGCCTGAACGCGGCTTCCGTCTTGCCACCTATGCCATGTGGTGGATCAAGGCTTCGATCCAGGAATATATCCTGCGCTCGTGGAGCCTTGTGAAGATGGGCACGACCGCCAATCAGAAGCGCCTGTTCTTCAATCTGCGCAAGATGAAGAGCAAGATTCAGGCGCTCGACGACGGCGACCTCAACCCCGATCAGGTCAAGCAGATCGCGACCAAGCTCAATGTGAGCGAAGACGAAGTGGTGTCCATGAACCGCCGCCTGTCCGGTGATGCCTCGCTGAATGCGCCGCTGCGCGCTTCGGAAGGTGAATCGGGCGAATGGCAGGACTGGCTGGTCGATGACAGCAGCAGCCAGGAGCAGATCCTGATCGAACAGGATGAGCTGGACAACCGCCGCTCCATGCTGGAACAGGCGATGGATACGCTGAACGACCGCGAACGCCGCATTTTCGAGGCCCGCCGCCTCTCCGACGACCCGATGACGCTGGAAGACCTGTCCAGCGAGTTCAGCATCAGCCGCGAGCGCGTGCGCCAGATCGAAGTGCGTGCCTTTGAAAAGGTTCAGGCCGCGGTCAAGGCCGCAGCTTTCAAGCAGCAGAAAGCGCTGAACCATGTCGAGGAAGCGCACGCCTAAAGCGCGTTTCAGATGCTCTGCTGATCTTTTTACTGCCGCAGAATGGGAAACCATTTTGCGGCAGAACTATTTACCGGCCCCCCTCGCCTTTCGTGAGTTCAAACCCCTCATCCATCCAGCCTGTCAGTCCGCCCGCCATGATCTTGACGGGACGGTCGAGGTTGGCGAGCCGCAAGGCGCCCCGTGCTGCGCCATTGCAATGCGGCCCGGCGCAGTAGGTTACGAAAACCGTATCCTGCGGCCACTCCGCCATCTTTGACGCGATGATCTTCCCGTGCGGCAGATTGATCGCGCCCGGTATGTGACCTTCCGCAAAAAGCGCTGGGCTACGCACGTCGAGGAGCACGAAATCGGCGCCTTTCGACAAGGCGTCGTGCACGTCCGAACAATCGGTTTCGAAGGTGAATTCTGCCGCGAAATGTTCGCGGGCCACCCCACTCGGTGCCGGTGAAATGGCCGTCACGGCTGATCTTTTCCCGATCTTGGCTGCACTGTCCATCGACGATCTCCTGTTTTCTTCAGGAAGATTTCGCCTATTTGCCAATGCGCTTGCAATTGGCGAGATTGACAATATACGTAAATATAATGACAAACCGCACACTAGACCTGCAAGGCCCGCTCGTCGTGGCGCTGCTCTATGACCGGCTTTGCACTTTTGAATTCGGCATCGTCGCCGAAATTTTTGGCCTGCCCCGGCCGGAAATGGGACCGGGCTGGTATCGCTTTGCCAGTTGCCCGATCGAAGAGGGCCCGTTGCGCGCGCATGGCGGTTTGCTCATCACGCCCGATGGCAGCTCCGACCTGATCGATGAAGCCGACATCATCATCGTTCCGGGCTGGAAAGGTGCGGACATTCCGGTGCCGGAAGCGGTCAGCGAGAGGCTGCGCCGCGCGCACCGGCGCGGGGCACGCCTTGCCTCCATCTGTTCGGGCGCGTTCGTGCTGGCCGCGACGGGGCTGCTCGACGGCGGCACCGCCACCACGCACTGGCGCCATGCCGATGCACTGCGCAAAAGGCACCCCGAAATCGATGTCGATGATGCATCGCTCTACCGCGAACATGATCGCATATTTACCTCGGCTGGAAGCGCGGCGGGAATGGACCTCCTGATCGAAATCGTGCGGCAGGATTTTGGGACGCTCGCCGCGAATTCCGTTGCCCGACGGCTGATCATGCCCGCCCATCGCACCGGCGGGCAGGCACAGTTCCTGGAACGGCCAGTGACGAGGCGCGAGGGCACGGCAATCAGCCCGGTTTTGGACAGGATGCGCGCCAGTCTGGCGGCGGAATGGACAATCGGGCGCATGGCGGCGGAATGCCGGATGAGCCCGCGCACTTTCCTGCGGCGCTTTGCCGAAGCGACCGGCGCCACCCCCAGCGACTGGCTCACCATGGAGCGCGTCGCAGCGGCAAAGGAACTCCTCTCGCAAGGAGAGGCAAGCATCGATGATATCGCCGCTTCGGTCGGTTTTGGAAGCGCCCACACGCTCCGCCATCATTTCCGCCAGAAGATCGGCATCAGCCCGGCAAAGTATCGCAGGCGCTTCCTCGTCGAAACCGTCATCCAACCGATATAAAACCGTCAAACAACTGTAATGGATTGGCATTAGGGACGAGGGCGTGTTTCACCCCAGCTTCAAGGTCATCCCATGAAAAAGCTCCTGCTCGCCGCAGCTATCGCGCTTACCGCTGCCACCGCCGCATCTGCTTCCGAATATGTCTCCTTCCTCGACTATCCACAGAAGGAACAGGACGGGAAGGAGTTCTTCACGGCCATCGAAATCCCGCAGGGCAGCTTCACCAAATACGAAATCGACGACAAGACCGGCCATATCGTCGTCGACCGCTATCAGTCCATGCCTGTGGTCTATCCGGCCAATTACGGCTCGATCACCAGCACGCTTGCCGGTGACGGTGACCCGCTCGACGCGCTGATCTACACGCGTGAGCCGATTGTTCCGGGCGCGATCATCAAGGTTCGTCCGATCGGCGTTTTGAAGATGATCGACGGCGGCGACCAGGACGACAAGATCGTTGCCGTGCCGACCACGGACATCGATCCGACCTATGACAACATCAAGGAAATCACCGATCTGCCCAAGATCGAACAGCAGCGTCTCGAAGCCTTCTTCCGCGTCTACAAGCAGCTGCCGGAAGGCCGCAAGGTCGTGGAACTCGCAGGCTTCGACAGCGCGGAAGCCGCGCAGAACGAAGTCGCCAAGGCAATCAAGGCCTTTGCCGAAAAGAAGTAATCCTGTTCGTCAGCAAACAAAAAGGCCGCTCGAAGCGGCTTTTTTCGTTTTGCGGGAAGATTAATTCGCACCCAGCACGTCGTTGAACGCCTTCTCGCCCGGCACGCCTTTTTCAAGGCTGATGAGGGCGCGGCGGCCATTGCGGTAGGAGATCGGAATATCTATCCATTGCAGGCGGCGCATCAGCGATAGATTGGTATCCTGCGCGGTGCGGGCGTCGTTCAGCCATACGATGAAGAAATTATCGCCGATTTTCGACGGCACGGCGATCAGCGGATTGCCCGCCGCCTGTTCCGTGTCCTTGAAGGTGACGCGCTGTACATTATCCACCACGCCGCCGGAGAAGCCCTCGGGGACCGTGAAGACCATTTCGATCAGATGGCTTGCTGGAATCGACTGGTCCGTATTCTTGCGAATGGTCATCTTCAGCTCGACCTTGCTGGTCGGCATCGTGACGGTTGCGCGCACGGCGGGCTGCGCAGGCTGGCCGTCTTCCGGACTTTCCTCGATCACCGACCAGACCACATTGCCGCGCTCGACCGAATCCGACCCGGCACCGCCGCGCTCTTCATAGAGAAGCGCCTGCTGGCCGACGGCGACGGTCTGGTTCTGTCCGGGCTGCGCGCCCGCTGGCGAGTTCGTCTCGGCAGGTGCAGGGGTGGAAGCGGCGGTGGAGGTGCCCTCCCCGATTCCGTTCGCGCCACCGGCAGGCCCGCTATCGGTTTCGCTGCCGTCCGGCATCAGCCGCTGCGTCAACTTCTGCTCGCCCGCAGGCTGTTGCGGCTGTTCCGGCGTCTGTTCGCCGCCCGTCGTCGCCGCATTGCTGTCGGCTGGCGGCGTCGTGTCTTGAGGCTGTGTCTGGCTGTCGGAACCGGTCGCAGGCGCGTCGCTGCGGCCAAGGCTCGACGCGAGTTCCTGAATCTTGTCCTTGTTGTTCCAGACAACGTAGCCGGCGGTTCCGAGAGCCAGAACCGCGATCAACGCGACAACCAGCCCCTTATAGGAGCGCTTCTCCTTCTTGGACGTGCGCTCGATATATTCGCTGCGGCGGGCCTGCGCCTTTTCCTTGGCGCGGTCCAGCTTCCAGTCGTCGTGGCGCTCGGCCACGAAAGCCGGTGCGTCGTCATCCTCGCCGGAAACGCGGTCGCGGCGCTCATCCTGCGGGGCGGCGGAAAATGCAGGCTCGTCGTCTTCATGGGACGGCGCGCGATCCACAGCAGCGCGATTCGCCTCCTGCAGAAAATCATCCAGCGCATCCTCGACCGGCGGCTCCGGCGGGTTGGCGGGCGGCGCATAAAAAGCTTCGACCTCGGCAATGGCGTCTTCGAGAATATTACGCTGGCGGACAGCCACGGCCTGCGAGGCGTTTGCCGTGACAAGCTTCTGCTCGATCGTCGCACGCGCTTTCGCATAAACGCGCTGGCGCAATTCAGGAGACTTGTCCGCCTGCGCATCGATCGTCTTTTTCAGTACCGCTACAAAATCCGCCATTCCGTCTTACCCGGTTTCCGCCCGTCCAGATGAACAATAAGCACAGGATGCAATAAATGTCCCAATAATCACAATAATCAAGGGAAAGCAAAGTCTCCGGCTACGATTTAGCGAAGACTTTCAAAACGATGCGGTGAAATAGTGGCAAAATTCACCCTGTTGCGAAGCTTTATGCAGCCGATTGCGTTCTTTGTACAACGGCCGAAACGAAATCGGAGCAGCTTCCGAAAAAGCCGCTCCGAACATATCGCTCATTGACTGCAAACAATCAGTCGTGGAACGGATCGGTGACGAGGATGGTATCCTCGCGTTCCGGGCTGGTGGAAAGCATGGCCACCGGCGCGCCGATCAGTTCTTCGATGTGACGGACATATTTGACCGCCTGCGCCGGAAGATCGTTCCATGAACGTGCACCTGCGGTCGTTTCCGACCAGCCCGGCAGTGTTTCATAGATCGGCTTGACGCGAGCCTGCGCGCCCATGGAGGACGGCAGATAGTCGATGCGCTTGCCATCGAGTTCATAGGCCACGCAAATCTTGATTTCGTCCAGGCCGTCGAGAACATCGAGCTTGGTCAGCGCGATGCCGGTAATGCCGGAGGTGCGGACCGTCTGACGCACGATCACGGCGTCAAACCAGCCACAGCGGCGCTTGCGGCCTGTCACCACGCCGAATTCATGGCCCTTGGTGCCAAGGAATTCGCCGATCTCGTCATTGAGTTCGGTCGGGAACGGGCCTTCGCCAACGCGGGTCGTATAGGCCTTGGTGATGCCGAGCACATAGCCGATGGCCGTCGGGCCGAGGCCCGAACCGGCGGCAGCCTGACCGGCAACCGTGTTGGAGGACGTCACGAAAGGATAGGTGCCGTGGTCGTTGTCGAGCAATGCGCCCTGCGCGCCTTCGAACAGGATGCGGTCGCCCGCCTTGCGGCGTTCGTCGAGAACGCGCCAGACCTGATCGATATAGGGCAGGATCTGGTCGGCAACCGAGGTCAGCTCGGTCAGAATGGTTTCGACCGCGATTTCCTCAAGGCCCATGCCGCGACGCAGCAGATTGTGGTGGGCGAGCAGGCGCTCGACCTTCGGCTCAAGCGTTTCCGGCTCGGCCAGATCGATGACGCGGATGGCGCGGCGGCCAACCTTGTCTTCATAGGCCGGGCCAATGCCGCGCTTGGTCGTGCCGATCTTGAGGCCCGAATTGGAGCCTTCGCGCATGGCATCGAGATCGCGGTGGATGGAGAGGATGAGCGGGGCATTTTCGGCAATGCGCAGTACGTCCGGATTGATGTCGATGCCCTGCGCGCGCAATTTCTCGACTTCGGAAACGAAATGATGCGGATCGACAACGACGCCGTTGCCGATGACGCTCAGCTTGCCACGCACAAGGCCGGAAGGCAGCAGCGAAAGCTTGTAGCTGACGCCGTCGATGACCAGCGTATGACCTGCATTATGACCACCCTGGTAGCGCACGATGACATCGGCGCGTTCGGACAGCCAGTCAACGATCTTACCCTTGCCCTCGTCGCCCCATTGCGACCCGACGACAACCACATTTGCCATTGAAGAAACTCCTTGGCTTCTATTTGAAAATCCAAGGATCGAAGCGGCCCGGTCATCGCCAGCTGAGGCTACAGGGTGCTGATCCCTCGTCTCTATACAGATTGAAACGGGATTGCGCGACTCTTTCGTGCAAGAAATTCCCGATTTTTGAACGCTAACTGGAACGAAGGGCGCTTAGATCGTTTGAGATTCACGCTATGGAGAGGCGAAAATGGTATTCTTTGAGAACCGGAGCGGAATGTACATTTTAGTACATGAGCACCGGAAGCTCAAAAGAATGCCATTTGCAGACCTCCAAAGCGTGAATATCTACGATCTATCCGGCGCGGACCATATAAAGGGCATCCTCCGAATAGCTTTTCAGCTTTTCCTCGAGCGCCGGGAGATCGCGGACGACAAAGCCCTTCTTTTCCCAGAAGCCCTGCGAGCCGTTGACGGCGACGAGCGACATGGTGACGAAACCATCACGCTCGGCCTGCAAGGCCATCAGCTCGACGACGCGGGTGGCGGCACCGCCGGAGCGGGCTTCGGGCAGAAGTGCAATATCGTGGATGTAATAGGTATTGGTGTCTTCCGGCAGCGCGCCCAGAACGGCGTTGAGGGCCGGAACCGTATCGAGCTTCCACGGGTGGCTGACGCCGTAACCCAGAATCTCGTTCTCTCGGGCCAGCACGAAGCAGCCTGCCGGATAGAGTTTGAAGCGGTCCCGGAAGACCGCCTCATCTTCGAAGAAATCGAGATGGACAACATTGGCGACGGCGGTCACGCTCGCAATATCATGCTCGTGCATGCGCCGCCATTCCGGCTGTACCATCTCTTCAACCATTTTCTCAAACTTCTCCGACGTTGAACTCAAGCGGTGTTGCCGCCTTGATTGCCTCTTGAGCCGTCAGTTCGTCAAGTGCCGCCTGTGGAATCTGTTCATCCACATAGAGCATGGCAATCGCGTCGCCACCCGGATGGTCGCGTCCAAGCGAGAAGTTTGCGATGTTGACATTGTGCTTGCCGCAGATCGTGCCAAGCAGGCCGATCATGCCCGGAACGTCCTTGTTGGTGACGTAAAGCATGTGCGGACCGACCTCAGCGTCGAGATTGATTCCCTTGATCTGGATGAAACGCGGCTTGCCGTCCGAAAAGCAGGTGCCCGCGATCGAACGCTCGCGCAGGGTGGTCTTCACCGTCAGCTTGATATAGCCGTCGAAGATGCCCGACTTGTCGCGCTTGACCTCCGAAACGATGATGCCGCGTTCCTTCACCATGATCGGCGCGGAAACCATGTTGACGTCGGCAACCTGCGGACGGATGAGACCTGCGAGGGCCGCGCTCAGAAGCGCGCGCGTGTTCATCGTGGCGGTGGAACCGTCGAACAGCACTTCCACTTCCTGGATCGGCTCGTCGGTCACCTGACCGACGAAGGCGCCAAGCACATCGGCAAGCTTCACGAACGGCTTGAGGCGCGGTGCTTCTTCCGCGGTGATCGACGGCATGTTGATGGCGTTGGAAACGGCGCCCTTCACGAGATAGTCCGACATCTGTTCGGCCACCTGAAGCGCGACATTTTCCTGCGCTTCCGCCGTCGACGCGCCAAGATGTGGCGTGCAGACCACGTTCGGCAGCGAGAACAACTCGTTCTCCGTCGCCGGTTCCGTTTCGTAGACGTCGATACCGGCGCCTGCGACATGGCCGGATTTCAGTGCTGCCACCAAGTCCTTTTCCACGATCAGCCCGCCGCGCGCGCAATTGACGATGCGCACGCCCGGCTTGGTCTTGGCGAGGTTTTCCGCGTTGATGATATTGCGGGTCTTGTCGGTCAGCGGCGTGTGCAGCGTGATGAAATCGGCGCGGGCGAGCAGTTCGTCCAGCTCGACCTTTTCAACGCCCAGTTCCTGCGCACGGGCTTCGGACAGGAACGGATCGAAAGCCACCACATGCATTTTCAGGCCGATGGCGCGGGTCGCAACGATCGAACCGATATTGCCGCAGCCGACGACGCCGAGCGTCTTGCCGGTGATTTCGACCCCCATGAAGCGGTTCTTTTCCCACTTGCCGGCGCGGGTGGATGTGTCGGCCTCCGGCAATTGCCGGGCGACAGCGAACATCAGCGCGATGGCGTGTTCGGCAGTGGTGATCGAATTGCCGAAAGGCGTGTTCATGACGATGATACCGCGGCGCGAAGCCGCCGGAATATCGACATTGTCGACGCCGATACCGGCGCGACCGACGACCTTGAGCTTTTTGGCGGCGGCAATCAGCTTTTCCGTGACCTTGGTGGCCGAGCGGATCGCCAGACCGTCATAATCGCCGATGACTTCGAGAAGCTTTTCCTTGTCCTTGCCGAGATCAGGCAGATAGTCGACTTCCACGCCGCGATCCTTGAAAATCTGGACGGCAGTGGGCGAAAGCTTATCGGATACGAGAACGCGAGGTGCCATTAAGGCCTCCTTCAAACATTTTCAAATCATGCATTTCCTGTGATAACGCAGACTGTTCTGCTTCAGGAAATGCGCTGTAATGTGGGAATGCGGACCGTGGCCGCCCCAACGCGGACCACGGTGTCATGCACGAATCTGCTTAAGCCGCAGCTTTAAGTGCAGCCTTCTGCGTTGCAAAAGCCCAATCCAGCCAATGCGTCAGCGCTTCCAGATCGGAAGCTTCCACCGTCGCACCGGCCCAGATGCGCAGGCCGGAAGGTGCGTCGCGATAAGCGCCGATGTCATAGGCAACGCCTTCCTTGTCGAGCGCCGTGACGATGCCCTTGGCGAAAGCAGCTTGCTCGTCGGCAGACAAGGCGGTTACTTCGGGATCGACAATCGTCAGGCAGACGGAGGTGTTGGAGCGGGTTTCCGGCTTCACGGCCAGATTGGCGATCCACGGCGTTCTCTCAACGAAATCGTTCAGGACGGCGAAATTGGCGTCGGCCCGCGCAACCAGCGCATCGAGACCGCCGAGCGACTTCGCCCATTTCAGCGCATCGAGATAGTCTTCCACGCAAAGCATGGACGGCGTGTTGATGGTTTCGCCGACGAAAATGCCTTCGATCAGCTTGCCGCCCTTGGTCATGCGGAAAATCTTCGGCATCGGCCATGCAGGTTTGTAGCTTTCCAGACGCTCGACAGCACGTGGGCTGAGGATCAGGATGCCGTGTGCACCCTCGCCGCCCAGCACCTTCTGCCAAGAGAAGGTAACGACATCGAGCTTGGGGAAATCGAGACGCTGCGCGAAAGCGGCAGAGGTCGCGTCGCAGAAGGTCAGGCCCTTGCGATCAGCCGGAATGAAATCGGCGTTCGGGACGCGCGCGCCCGACGTGGTGCCGTTCCAGGTGAAAACGACATCGCGGTCGAAATCCACTTTGGAAAAGTCGACAATCTCACCGTAGGGCGCTTCGAAGGTGCGAACGTCTTCGAGCTTGAGCTGCTTCACCACATCCGTGACCCAGCCTGCGCCAAAGCTTTCCCAGGCGACCATATCGACGCCGCGCGCACCCAGCATGGACCACAGCGCCATTTCGACAGCGCCGGTGTCGGAAGCCGGCACGATGCCGATGCGGTAATCGGCAGGCACCTGCAGCACTTCGCGGGTAAGGTCGATGGCCTCTTTGAGCTTGGTCTTGCCGATTTTCGCGCGGTGCGAACGGCCAAGCGCCGCATCGACCAGCGCATTCAGCGACCAGCCGGGACGTTTTGCACAGGGACCGGATGAAAAATTAGGATTAGCCGGGCGAACTGCCGGCTTCGCAATCGTCGTCATGTTGTTTCTATCCTCTCAGATAGCACGCGTCTCGTTGGGGAGACGTGGCCCACTTACCGGGATAGCCGAAAGCGCGTTTTTCCTCAATACGGCTTTCGGGGAATATTTTCATCAAACCCGCCCGAATTGCTCCGGGCGGGTAGAATTTCCTTATCGCGTAACCGTCTGCGTCTCTGTCGGCTCGTCTTCCATGCGCGCATAGTAGCTTGCAATCAGCGCGCCGGAGATATTGTGCCAGACACTGAAGACAGCGCTCGGCACAGCCGCCAGCGGCGAGAAATGCGCATTGGCGAGCGCGGCGCCAAGCCCGCTGTTCTGCATGCCGACCTCGATGCTGATCGCCTTGCGCTTGGCAAGCGACAGCCCCGGGAAACGCGCCGCGAAATAACCAAGCAGCAGACCGAAGCCGTTGTGCAGGAACACGACCGCGAAGATCAGCAGGCCTGAATGCGCGATGGCGGCCTTGTTGACCGCGACCACGGCGGCCACGATAAGCACGATGCCGATGACCGACACCAGCGGCAGCATGGGGATGGCCGCCTTGACCAGGCCGGGAACCAGTTTCTGCAACACGAAGCCGAGCGCCAGCGGCACGAGGATGACCTTCACGATGCTGATGAACATGCTCATCGCATCGACCGGCAGATACTGGCTGGCGAAGAACCAGACCAGAAATGGCGTCACGAGCGGCGCAAGCAGCGTGGTGACGCTGGTGCAAGCAACGCTCAGCGCCACGTCGCCCTTTGACAGATAGGTCATGACGTTACTGGCCGTGCCGCCGGGACAGCAGCCGACCAGAATGACGCCCGCAGCCACTTCCGGCGACATGGGGATGATGCGCGTCAAAAGCACGGCGAGAAGCGGCATGATGATGAACTGCGCCAGCACACCGATGGCGACGTCAAAAGGCCGCCTGGCGACCTCGGCAAAATCCTTGCCGGAAATCGTCAGGCCCATGCCGAACATGATGATGCCCAACAGAACCACGATCCACGGCGCAAATACGCTGAATGTCGACGGCAGGACGAAGCCGAGAACAGCGAAAATAATGACCCAGACGGCGAAAGTCCGGCCTACGAAATCTGAAAATGCTGCGATTGCTTTCATAACCCTCCCCTTTTCAGGAAATGCGTTCGACGCATTCGTTCACCTGTAAGGATTTGGGCCGTATATGAAAACCAAAAATTCGCCAAACCTGAAACAATGAACTGCAAGGCGGGCCCAAAGGCCCGCTGCAATTATAGCAGGGCGTTAAATTGCTAACGCAAAATGCTCAATGGCCGCACGGGCCTGACCAGGTCTCGATGAGACCTGGTATTACCAGGTCGTGAAGCGCACACCGGCGCGGAGCTGGTGGGACTGAATGTCCTTGTCGCTCAGCGTGATGCCTGCCGCGCTTGCAATATCTGCTCCCTCGATAACCCCATATCGATAGCCGACATCGAGCTTGATATTGGAGGCCACATCGATGCCCACGCCAGCCATCAGCGCCCAGGCGAGCCGATAATCATCATCCGCCTTGTATGCGCCATAGACCGTATCGATGGAATACCGCACATTGGCAAAGCCTAGACCAGCGCCCAGATAAGGCGTGAAACCGTAGTAATTGCCGAGATCGACATAGGCATTGGCCATCATGTCCCAGCTGCGAACATCGACGTCCAGATCATCGAAGCTCTGCTTGGAATAACCGAACGTCACGTCGCCGCGCAGATTATCCGTGAACTGATAGCCGACGCCAACGGACGGCACGACATTCTTGTCCAGATCGTAGCCTTGCGACGCGCTCCAGAAAGCCGTCTCCGTCTGGACCTTGACCTTGGAGGAGATGTTGTAGCCGATATCGCCGCGTAGATACCAGCCGGACCCAACCTCGACCGGCTGCTGCGCCGGAGCGCCCGGCTCATAGCTGATCATATCAAGATCGGCGGCAAAGGACTGCGATACGATGCATAATCCGGCCAGCAGCGCAGCCGGCGAACAGAAGGCACGCCATTGCATGGACATGATGAAATCCCCGCTTATGAATGTATCATCATGTATGAACGGACATGGTTAAGATCGCATGAATATAGGGATCTGTTTACCGTGTTTCTAAAGCATCTGCCGCAAGGCGCGAAGCGTCTGTCCAATATCTGTTGAAACGCGCACTAAACGAAAAGGGCCCGGATAACCGGGCCCTGATTGCTTTGCTGTATCTTCGGCTTACTTGTAAACCGGGCCGTCCACGATGGTCGAGACCTGCTGCGGCGCATAGGCCGGAGCCGCACCGCCGAACATGTAGCGCAGGCCGACGCGCACGTCGTGAATGTCCATCCCCTTGTCATATCCGTCGCCGACGCCGTACTTACCATCGAACATCTTGCCGCCATTGACATGACGATAGCGATAACCGGCATCGAGCTTGAGGTTATTCGTCAGATCAACCGACGCACCCGCCATGAGCGCATAGGTAAAACGCCAGTTGGCATCACCGGGCAATGCTCCGCCATTTGTAGTATCGACAAGATCGGCCCACTTAATACGCGTGCCGCCGATACCTGCACCGACATAAGGCGTAACGCCACTGAAATTGCCGAGATCGACATAAGCATTTGCCAGGAGCGACAGTGCCGACAGGTGGCTTTCATCACGCTCGCTCGTAAATTTCGCGCGCGTCATGTAATCGAGCGTGAAATCTGTGCGGAAATAATCTGTTACCTGATAGCCGATACCGCCACCAATCAGGAATGACCCCTTAAGGTCTCCGCCTTTGATGTCCTTTTTGTCGATAAAAGTAGTTTCGTTGCCGCATGGGTCACAACCACTTCCGACAACCGTATAGTCCGCACCCTTGAATTTATTCCAGGAATAACCGATGTCGCCGCGCAGATACCAGCCGCCAACGGCAGGCGGAGCGACAACGACTTCAGGGACTTCCGGCACAGGTTCGATGATATCGGCCGCCAGCGCGACAGATACCATGGCCGTGAGGGCAACCGATGCCGCCACACCGGCAAAAAGAGTTTTCGTAAGACTTTTCATATGTCTGCCCCATCGGAGAATCACGCCGCCGGAAGCGACGGTACGGATGTTTGTGGGGAAGACTATTCGGCAAAAGTTAAATCCGACTTAACCTTGTTTTTTTACCAAGCTCATTAAGAATCACTAATATACCGGACGTGCTCCGGCTTCAGTTCTCACTCTTCGGGACACGCGTCCAAACAAAAAGCGCGGGACAGAACCCGCGCTTTGCTGAAATTGCTCATGGGGTGATCAGGCGGCAGCACTGCCCTCGGATGAGATCACGTCGATAATGTCGTTGACGACCTTTTCCACCAGACCGCGGTCGTCGCCTTCCGCCATGACGCGGATGAGCGGTTCGGTGCCGGACGGGCGGATAACCAGACGGCCCTGACCGCCAAGGCGCTCGGTGGCTTCAATGATTGCGCTTTTCACGCGCTTGTTCTCCAGCGGCTTGCCGCCAGCGGTGCGAACATTCTTGAGAAGCTGCGGCACCGGATCGAACTTGCGGCAGACTTCACTGATGGGCCTGCCCTGCTCCTGCGCGACGGCAAGAATCTGCAAGGCCGAGATCAAGCCGTCACCCGTCGTCGCGAAATCGGACAGGACGATATGGCCGGACTGCTCGCCGCCGACATTGAAACCGTGCTCGCGCATATGCTCGACCACATAGCGGTCGCCCACCTTGGTGCGGGCCAGCGTCAGATGACGGTCGGCAAGGAAGCGCTCGAGGCCAAGATTGGACATGACGGTCGCCACGATGCCGCCGCCTTCAAGCCGGTCGCTCGCCGCCCAGCTTTCGGCGATGACGGCCATCAACTGGTCGCCGTCAATGACCGTGCCGTTTTCATCGACCAGCAGCACACGGTCCGCATCGCCATCGAGCGCAATGCCGACATCGGCGCGCACTTCATGAACCTTTTTCATCAGGCCGATCGGATGCGTCGAACCGCAATCCTCGTTGATGTTGATGCCGTTCGGCTCGTTGTTGATGGTGATGACTTCCGCGCCCAGTTCCCACAGCGCAGCCGGGGCAACTTTGTAACCCGCGCCATTGGCGCAATCGACCACGACGCGCAGACCGTTCAGGTCGATATTGCGCGGCAGCGTGCGCTTGGCAAATTCGATATAGCGATAGATGTCACCATCGACGCGCTTGGCGCGACCGACATCGCCATGGCTGGCGAGATATGGAGAGAGATCGCCGTCGATCATCGCCTCGATCTTCAATTCGATCTCGTCGGAAAGCTTGTATCCGTCTGGGCCGAAAAGCTTGATGCCATTGTCGTAGAACGGGTTGTGCGATGCCGAGATCATCACGCCGATATCGGCGCGCAGCGAGCGGCAGAGCATCGCAACGGCAGGCGTCGGGATCGGGCCAAGCAGGAAAACATCCATGCCTGCGGCGGTGAAACCGGCCACCAGCGCGTTTTCCAGCATATAGCCGGAACGGCGCGTATCCTTGCCGATCACCACGCGCGAAGCCTGACCCTTGCGGCGGAAGATGTGACCAACCGCCATGCCGACTTTCATGGCGACTTCCGGGGTCATCGGAAAGCTGTTGGCCTGTCCGCGAATGCCATCGGTTCCAAAATATTTGCGTGCCATCTGTTTCGCCTTGCGCTGAGCCATGAATTGCTCTCTGTCTTCAAATATATGCCGCCCAAAATGATCGGCGAGCAATGGCTGCCGGTTGGCCGGGCAGCAGATTTTCGCTGTTCTTAACGCGAAAACCTTCACAAATGCAATTTCGTCTTTGGCTGCAAGTTCGTCCTTCCCCCGACCAAAGTCGTAAGCTGGTGCAGTATGATGCGCCGAAATCCTTAACGAGCCTTTGCGACAAGCCCCATAAAACCGGATAACAGAAAGCCGGGACTAGCCCGGCTTTCTGTATTTCTTTTCGAGCAGCTTATTGCGGCTGCGGCTCCATACCCGGTTCGCTGCCAGGCTCACTGCCCTTGCGCTTGCGCGGGCTGCCAGCCTTCGGAACGCCTGAACCGCGCGACGGCGTATCGCTGCCCTGATCGCGCGACGGCTTGTTGCCCGCGATCAGTTCCTTGATCTCGTCGCCGGAAAGCGTTTCATATTCGAGCAGTCCTTCGGCAAGCGCGATCCAGTCCTTCTTCTTCTTGGTCAGGATGCGGGTCGCTTCGGCATAGGCCTCATCGATCAGGCGACGCACTTCGGCATCGATGATCTGCGCGGTTTCTTCCGAAATGTTCTGCGTGCGGGAAACCGAATGGCCGAGGAAGACTTCTTCCTGATTGTCGCCATAAGCCACGCGGCCGAGCTTGTCCGAATAGCCCCATTGCGTAACCATGGAACGGGCGAGCTTGGTGGCCTGCTGGATATCGGAGGAAGCACCGGAGGTGATGTTTTCCTTGCCGAATTTCAGCTCTTCGGCCACACGACCGCCCATCATGATGGCAAGGCGCGACACCATCCAGGTATAGGTGGCCGAGTAACGGTCGCCTTCCGGAAGCTGCATCACCATGCCGAGCGCACGGCCGCGCGGAATGATGGTTGCCTTGTGAACCGGGTCCGCCTTCGGCACGTTGAGCGCAACGATGGCATGGCCTGCCTCGTGATAGGCCGTATTGGCCTTTTCTTCCTGCGTCATGGCGGAGCGGCGTTCCGCACCCATCATGATCTTGTCCTTGGCGTCCTCGAATTCCTGCATGGTCACGAGGCGCTTGTTGCGGCGCGCGGCCATGAGGGCGGCTTCGTTGACGAGGTTGGCGAGATCGGCACCGGAGAAGCCCGGTGTGCCGCGTGCGACAACCTTGAGATCGACATTGGGTGCAAGCGGCACGTTGCGCACATGCACTTTGAGAATCTGTTCACGGCCGACGATATCTGGGTTCGGCACCACGACCTGACGGTCGAAACGGCCCGGACGCAGCAGCGCGGGATCGAGAACGTCGGGACGGTTGGTCGCCGCGATCAGGATGATCGATTCGTTGGCTTCAAAACCGTCCATCTCGACCAGAAGCTGGTTGAGCGTCTGTTCGCGTTCGTCATTGCCGCCGCCGAGACCGGCGCCGCGGTGACGGCCGACTGCGTCGATTTCGTCAATGAAGATGATGCAGGGCGCATTCTTCTTGGCCTGCTCGAACATGTCGCGGACGCGGCTCGCACCGACGCCGACGAACATTTCAACAAAGTCCGAACCGGAAATCGTGAAGAACGGCACATTGGCTTCGCCCGCAACCGAGCGCGCCAGAAGCGTCTTACCGGTGCCGGGAGGGCCAACGAGCAGAACGCCACGCGGAATCTTGCCGCCCAGACGCTGGAATTTTTGCGGATCGCGCAGGAATTCGACGATTTCCTCAAGATCCTGCTTGGCTTCGTCCACGCCAGCGACGTCCTGGAAGGTGACGCGGCCATGCGCTTCGGTGAGAAGCTTGGCCTTGGACTTGCCGAAGCCCATCGCGCCCCGCGAGCCGCCCTGCATCTGGCGCATGAAGAAAATCCACACGCCTAGAATCAGGATCATCGGCAGCCACGACAGGAGAATGCCGATCAGCGAGCTGGAGCCATCGGTTTCCGGGCGTGCGGTGATCGCGACACCCTTGTCTTCAAGGCGCGAAACGAGACCCGTATCGCCCGGCGAATAGGTCTGGAAGGTCGAACCATTGTCAGCAAAAGTACCGGTGATCCGCTGGCCGGTGATCGTCACCGATTTCACGCGACCGTTGGATACGTCGTCAATAAACTGCGAATAGGAAACTTCACGGGAATTGGAGCGCTGACCTGGGCTTTGGAACAGGTTGAACAGCGCGATCAAAAGAAGAGCAATGATCGCCCAGAGGGCGAAGTTGCGATAGTTCGGATTCATATCGGGTCCAATCGATACCACGGCCATTCCGCGGGCACGGAACGATGTTTCGGTCTAACATAGGATCGAAGGATGGCCTTGCCAAGGCGCGTTTGACCCCGCATCCTCGATTCTTCGCACTCTGGTTTATAAAAAGAGCATTTCCAACCAAAGTGCGAAGCGTCTACGCGGGGAAATCAGTTCACTGGACTGATTTTTCATCCCGCTTCGATTCGGCGCAGACGCGCCCGATGCGAGCTTCAACAGCCATTGCAAGATCGAAATCATGCCCCGGCAACACGTGATCGAAGATCGCAAAATGCCGTTCGACACGAATGTCTTTCGGAAAATCCCCTTCCCGCCGGAAAGGCAGGGCATAAAGCCTGCCATCCTTGTAAAGGGCTGGCGAAACCAGCAGGGCCTCACGTCTGCGGGATTCTATCTCGATGTTCTGCGCCTTCAGGAAATCGGCGAGTTCCTGCCGTCCCGGTGCAGCGAGTTCGAAATCAATTGAGCCTTCATTCGAGAAACGGAAGCGTCCGTCCCAGACGATTGGCTTGCCCGGCTCCAGATGGAGCTTGGGGAGATTGCGCTTTTCGCGAAGAAACCGATGCGGCGAGCCGTCCGCGCCACGCTCGATCAGCGCGCCGAACACAGTCAGGCGATGATTGTCATCCTCTCCCGAAAGAACCCGTTCGATGCGTGAGCGCTCGCTGTCGCCCGGCAGGAAACGGCGTCCGCCCGCAATCGCCGCCAGCAATCCGGCGAACAATCGCCTGGCATTGTCGGGAAGCGCGGCGTAAAGCTGCGGATCGACCAGCAACGCCCCGTCCGCATCGATGCGCAGGCTCGCCGGGTCGGCGAGTGCGGCAATCAGGACGGCATTGTCCCGCTCCCGCGCGGCTCCGGCCTCGGCAATCTGGTCGAGCACCGCCTGTCTGTCCGCCTTCGCCGCGACGCCCAGACGAACCCGTGGCCGTTCATAGTCCGTATTGGCATTGCTGGGATCATCGATCCAGCCAATGCCCCTGCCCCGCAACTCCTCACGCAAGACCTGCCGGGAAATGGAAAGCAGCGGGCGGTCGAGTTCTACCGATCCCACCCGCCCGAGGCCGCCCAGTAACGAGCGCGATGACATGGCGGCAAGCCCCCGCGCTTCTGCATGGGCGCTGCGCTCCCTGCGCATCAGAAAGGTTTCGATCTGGTCGTCCTGCGTATGGCCGGTGACGATGAAGGCAGCGCCTGCCTCCTGCGCCGCCTGCGACAACAGGCGATAACGTGCCGTGCGCGCAGCTGCAGCAAGTCCGCTCGTCGGTTTCGCCTCATCCCAGGTGAGAATACGGTGCTCGATCCCGTAGTGCCGGCAAAGCCGACCGACATTTTCGGCCTCGGCCCTGGATTCTGCGCGCAATTGATGGTCCACCGTCACGGCGATCAGCCGGGGCGGGTCCTTGAGCATGGCCATGTAATCCCGGAGGAGAAAAAGCAGGCCGAGAGAATCGCTGCCGCCTGACACGGCGGCAATCACGGCCCTGGCCTGCTCAAATCCGAATGGCTCGAATAATTTGAAAATATTGCTTGGGCTAAGCCCCACGAATTAACTCCGCCATTAGAGCATTTCCAGCAAAAGCGTGAAACGGTTTTGCGTTAAATAATGCGATAAAACAAAAAGTCAGATCGGTTCGACGGCTGTGTTCTAACGGGAACCGCTCTAGCACTTTGCGCGCGTGCGCTCATCGGCAACGCGCTTCAATATGGCAGGCGCCGCCTTGGGATAACGTTCCGGTATCTGCGCGAAGGTCGCGCAGGCAACATCGCGATTATCCATTTTTTCCAGCGTCATGCCGAGCTTGAACATGTTTTCCGGCGCGCGCTTCGAATCGGGATAATCGCGCTGCGTATCGATGAACACCGTGGCGGCTTCCGGATAACGGCCCTGACCGTAAAGCGATTCTCCAAGCCAGAAGCGCGCTTCAGCCGTGCTGGGATCAGCCGGATAGCGCTTCACATGCTCGCGGAAGCCGGTTTCAGCTGCCTTGTAGTCGCCCGACATCAGATATTGATAGGATGCCTGATAGAGCGAACCGGGATTATCGTCGGTCGGAAGCGATGCAACCGCATCGCCTGCTGCCGTTCCGCCTGCGGCGGTTCCCGGTGCCGCGCCCGGCTGTACCGTGCGCGGCGTGGCGTCGAGTGTTTCGCCGATTACATTGCCACTGGCGTCGAAGCGGATGGAGCCCAGCGTTTGCGGCGGCTCGCCACGTGCCGGTCCGCCCTGTGCGGGCGCATTCGAACCAATAGCCATGGAATCGGCGCCAGACGACTGGCTGGCCGCAGCCTGCGTGGAAGCGTCATATCCGCCATTCTGCGGGGCGCTTCCGGAAACCCCGCCATCGAGGTTTCCGTTGCTGCCCTGATCCGAACCGGCAGCGGCCAGCGACGTGTCGCCGCCAGCCTGCTGAATTTCCGTATCGGCGCGTTTTCCGGTTTCCAGAAACTGGAAGCGGGTTTCGTTTGCTTCCTGCATCTTCTGCATCTGATCCTGCATTTCGAGGATCTGGAAGTTCATGGCTTCCGCCCGCGCGCTCAACGCATCGGCAATCGCGGCCGCGTTGCCGACGCCCTGCGCGCAGAGATCGGCGCCCGGCGATGCTGCAGCGGGCGCAGGCTGAGCCGCGCTGCTCGAAGCAGGCGAGGTTACGCCATTCTTCTTTTCCAGTTCTTCAAACCGGAATTCATTGTCTTCCTGCGTCTTTTGCAGCTGATTGTCGGTGAACGAAATCTGGGCGTCCACATCCTCGACCTTGCCGGTCAGGTTGCGCACCAGTTCCTGCTGCAAGCCGGGGCTCTGATAGCCGCCGCCCTGCCCGCTGCCGCCACCATTGTCCCGCATCGCTTCGTCGAGAATGGCCGTTGACCCGATGCTGACGCGATGCTGTGAACCCCCGCGCCCCTTTTCCAATGCCTGGAAACGCGCTTCATTGTCGCGCTGGATTTTCAGCATCTTGTCGCGAAGCTGCAAGATGCGCGCATAGGACTGGGCATTTTGATGTGCCAGATTGCAGACCTGCTGCGAAAACTGATCCCCGCCGGGAGCACCTGCCTGCGCGAGCTGAATTTCCCCTTGCGAAGAAACAGATGCCGCCAGAGCCGGAGCACTCGCCAAAAGCGGCAGCATGGCAATTGCCAGCGTCACTTTCCTCATTGGTTTCCTCATTCCCTTTGCCCCTGCAAATTTACCCATCCAATTCACGCGAACCGGATGATCGAGTGCCGCGCCTGAACAGACGCTGAATGCGTTTGCCGCACGATCAGCTCCGCTTTTAGAGCATTTCCAGCAAAAGTGCGAAGCGGTTTTGCGCCGCAAAATGCGAAAAGCGAAGGCTTCCTGGCGCTCACTATGACAGGGGTGACTTCGGCCAAAGTTTGTCGAAACGCCCAAACAATCGGCCCGAAACGAAAAAAGCGGCCCGAAAGCCGCTTTTCCGTAATACTATCTGATATTGGCAGATCAGCTGCCCGCACCGTTGAGAACGGTAACGGCGCGGCGGTTCTGCGACCAGCACGAGTCGGCGTCGCAGACTGCGACCGGACGTTCGTTGCCGTAGGAGATGGTGCGCATACGGTTGGTCGGCACGCCGCGCGAAGCGAGGAAGTCGCGGGTGGCGGCTGCACGACGCTGGCCGAGAGCGAGGTTGTACTCACGCGTACCGCGTTCGTCGGCATGGCCTTCGATCGTGATCGAGTACTGCGGGTAACGCTGCAGCCACTGGGCCTGCTTGGAAAGCGTCTGCTGTGCATCGGCGCGGATCAGCGAAGAATCGAGATCGAAGAAGATGCGATCGCCGACATTGACCGTGAAGTCCTGTGCGGAACCTGGCGTTGCGGCGCCTGCACCGAGACCCAGATCACCGGCATTGTTCGGAAGGTTCTTCTTGGACGCACAGCCGGCAACGGCGAGCGACATGAAAAGGGCGATAGCGATCGGGCTACGTGCAATCGACTGGATACGGCGCATGGGCCGGAGCTCCTTAAGATTTGATGTTCCTGCGTAACCATCCAATAATCATATTGAGGTTAAGACAGGCTCAAGAAGTATGGTTAATATTTTCTTGCTGCCTCAGCCCTTGGGGGCAAAATACGGCAGAAACACGGCTTTCCGGCAAGGATTGTGGCGCATTGCCATGAAAAAGGCGCGAAACACCGGTTTCGCGCCTTCACTTTCCATAACCGGAGCATTTCCAGTTCAACTGAATCGTCGAAACGCTCTATTCGAGCAGCGGCGACCATGCCGGATCGGACGCGAAGTTCGGCGTCTGGATCTGGCGCTCGTTACGGCCGGTCAGGTCGATGGTGAACAGCTTCGGACCACCTGCCCCTGCCGCCTTGCGGAAGAACATCAGCACGCGACCGTTCGGAGCCCAGGTCGGACCTTCATTGTGGAAGCCGGAGGTCAGGAGGCGTTCGCCGGAACCATCGGTCTTCATCACGCCGATGGAGAACTGGCCCTGCGACTGCTTGGTGAAGGCGATGAGATCGCCGCGCGGAGACCAGACCGGCGTGGAATAGCTGCCGTCGCCCATCGAGATGCGGCGCGGGTTGGAGCCGTCTGCACCCATCACATAGAGCTGCGGGCGACCGCCGCGGTCCGAGGTGAACACAATCTGCGAGCCGTCCGGCGAATAGGACGCGCCGGTGTCGATGGCCTGGCTGTTGGTCAGGCGCGTGGTCGAACGGTTGCGCAGGTCCATGGTGTAGATGTTGGCGCTGCCATCGTCCTGGAGCAGGCTCATCACGACCTTCTGGCCATCGGGCGAGAAACGCGGAGCAATGGTCATGCCGGGAAAGTTGCCGACGAGCTCGCGCTGGCCGGTTTCCAGCTGCAGCAGATACACCTTCGGCGTACCGCCTTCATAAGACATATAGGTGACTTCCTGACGGTTCGGCGAGAAACGCGGCGTCAGGGAAATGGCGCGGCCGTCCGAAATATAACGCACATTGGCGCCGTCCTGATCCATGATGGCCAGACGCTTCACGCGCTTCTGTGCCGGACCGGATTCGTCGACGAAAACGACGCGCGTATCGAAATAGCCCTTTTCACCGGTCAGGCGCTCATAGATCGCATCGGCGATGATGTGGGCGACGCGGCGCCAGTTGTCCGGCGTGGTGAAGAACTGCTGGCCGATCATCTGCTGGCCGCCGAACGTATCCCACAGGCGGAACTCGGCCTTGAGACGGCCATCCGGCTGCTTGGTGATACGGCCCGTGACGAGCGCCTGCGCGTTGATGACCTTCCAGTCCTCGAAACGCGGAGCCGCGTCCGGGTTGGAAATCTTCTCGATGAAGGCGCCCTTGTCGATAGGTGCGAACAGGCCCGACCGTTCCAGGTCAGCCGCTATGACCGAGGTGATATTCGGTCCGAGCTGGTCGGCCGAAAGGAAATCGGTGATGGCGATCGGCAGCGGCTCGATCACACCCTTGTTGATGTTGATTTCCACGACGGCGCGCGCCGGCATGGTGCAGACAAGGCTTGCGGCAATCATACACGCGAAAGCCGAAAAGACCGTCCGGATCTTTGTATTGATGATGCCGATTTTCATGTCTTCTGGGACCTCTTTGTCCTTGCAGTGGTTGGCGACCGGAAACCCGGTCAGAACATTTCGCTCGGGTCGAAATTGACGATCACTTCCGACCATGAATCATATTTGTCGACTGGCAGATTGTACGGTGCGCAGCGTGCGACAGCGCGCTTGGCGCTCTCGGCTGCTGCTCGCCCCACACCATCGCCGCCGCCGCCCGATGTCACCTCCGGAACGCCCTGAATGGAGCCGTCCTGGTTCAGCTTCATCTTGACGGTTACGATCAGCCCCGGCGCGTCCGCCACACCGGCGGGAACGTTCCAGCACTTTGAAATCGCACCGCGCAGCGCGTCCATTTCGCTCTGGCTGAGCTTGGAGCCGCCGGTATTCTTCTTGCCGCCCAGCGATGCCTGATCGGTGGACCGCTTGGCGCCGCCGCCTGCCGCCTTCTGCTTGTTGAGAAGGGCCGCAACCTCGTCTGCAATCGCATCGTTCTTGGACTGCGACGACTGGGACGCGCTCTGCGTCGGCTTCTTTTCCTCGGTCGGCTTGCGATCCGGCGTCTTGGCGGTCTGCGCCTGCGGCGGCTTCGGCTTGGCTTCCGGTGCGGGGACCTTGTCCGGCAGCTTCGGCGTCTGGGCGTCGGGCGATTCAGCCTGCTTGTCGATGGCTTCCGCCACCGGATCGGGCTTCACTTCCTGTTTTTCCACCGGCTTGGTCTGCACTTCCGTCGCGGGAACCGGCGTCGGCTTGGGCTCGGGCTTCGGTTCCGGTTTAGGCTCCGGCTTCGGTTCGGGCTTTTTCACCGGCTCCGGCTGCGCCTTCGGCTCTTCCGCTGCCTCGATCGGCTTGGCCTTCGGGTCAGGCTTCGGTGGTGTCTTGGTGTCGATATCCTGATCGCCGAAATTCTCGGCGTTAGGAACTGTCTGCGGTTTGGTTGTCGGCACGGGAGCCGACTTTTCCTTCATAGGCGCAGTCTTTTCGCCCTGCTGGATCTGCGTCAGCGATTCAATCGGTACGATATCGACCGGGAACGATTCCGAATCCTGCACGTCGAAAGCCTTCGGCGAGGAAAACGAAACCACTGCCAGCGCGACCGCAACGGCATGCAAGGCAACAGAAGATGTCAGGCCAGCCTTCATGATGGCGTCAGCTATCCTGCTCCTGGAGGGTCACAAGGCCGATATTCTTGAAACCGGCGGCGGAAATGCGGGCCATGACTTTCATGACGGTGCCGTAATCGGCAGCCTTGTCACCGCGCACGAAAATGCGCTCCTCATAGCCCGTCTTGGCGATGGCCTGGAGTTTCGGCACCACTTCTTCGATCGGGATTTCGGTTTCCTGCAGGTAGATCTTGCCCTCGCTGTTGACCGAAACGGTGATCGGCTGCGTGTCGGCGTTCATGGCCTTGGCCTGCGTATCGGGCAGGTCGATCGGCACGCCGACCGTCAGAAGAGGCGCGGAAACCATGAAGATGATGAGGAGAACGAGCATCACGTCGACGAACGGCGTCACGTTGATTTCGCTCATCAATGCCTTCTTGCGGCCGCGCCTGCGGCGTCCGCCCGACTGCATTCCCTGATTTCCGACCGACATGCCCATTGCAAGATTCCCGAAGGCTGAAACTACACTCGATGCTTGATGCCGCTTAATTACGCGGCGTCAGCTTCTCATCAATTTGGCGCGACAGTATGGCGGAAAACTCGTCCGCAAAACCTTCCAGCCGCCCGCCGATCTTGCCGGCATCCGCAGACAGCTTGTTGTATGCGATAACGGCAGGAATAGCGGCGAGAAGGCCGATGGCCGTTGCAAGAAGCGCTTCGGCGATACCCGGCGCAACAACGGCAAGGCTGGTGTTCTTGGAGGCTGCAATTGCCTGGAACGAGGTCATGATACCAACAACCGTGCCGAACAGGCCGATGAAGGGAGCTGCAGAGCCGATGGTTGCCAGAAAGCCCAGTCGCGATTCCAGCTTTTCGCCTTCACGCGCCAGCGCCACGTCCATGGCCTTGTCGATACGCATCTGGAGACCGATGGGGGAACGCGCGCCCTTTTCGAATGATTTCTTCCACTCGCGCATTGCGGCCATGAAGATGGATGCCATGCCGGTGGTGCGGCGTTCGCCGAGATTGCGGTAAAGTTCTTCCAGCGACTGGCCGGACCAGAACGTCTGCTCGAAGCGATCAATCGCGCGCCGCGCCCGTCCGTAAGCAATCGTCTTGTCCACGATGATAGCCCAGGTCCAGATTGAAGCGAACAGCAGGCCAAGCATAACCAGCTTGACGACCCAGTTCGCCTGCATGAACAGGCCCCAGAGGGTAACATCGGCGGCGGGGGCCGCTAACGCAACATTTTCCATCGATCTACCGTCCTCGAATCCAAACGCCCGGCCACATGACCGGGCGGTATCGCAAATCCGTTACCCAGCGTCTGAAAACAGACACTCTAACCTTGCGCAGCTTTTCAACGTGAAGCCGTACCTGCCCGACGAGCGGCCGACACTTCGCACCGCAACCGCCATCCCGGATTTCAACTTTAAATCCATCAGGCGCTTGTTACGGTTAATTTTGGTGAAAGGAAGGCGCTGCGCTGTCAGCCAGCCTCTCTACCGATTCCGTCAGGGTGATTAATGGAATATTATGGTTAAAGATGCGTTAGCATTTGCCTAAATAGAACGCACCCCAAAAAAGTGGAAACGATTTCGGGCGGAATAATCCGCAGCTCAGCCCTTGCGGCTGTTGGTGAAGGCCTCTCGCCATTCATCGGGAATGCGGCGCGGATGGCCCTCCTTGGTAATCATTACGGCTTCCACCTTCGCTTCCGAAAGCAGCCGCTCTCCACAGGTGATCTTCTGCGCCATGATGACCCGTGCCCCGCGAATTTCGCTGACGCGGGTTTCGATCAGGATGAGGTCGTCCATCTTCGCCGGCGATTTGTAGTCGATCTCCATGCGGCGAACGACCCACACCATTTCTTCGCCAAGCGCGCCTTCCGCCAGCTCGATATGGTGAACGTCCTGCAAGCGCAGAAAGTCCGTGCGCCCGCGTTCGTAGAATTCCAGATAGCGGCCGTGATAGACGAAGCCGGAAAAATCCGTATCGGCATAATAAATGCGTGCATAGAGCAGATGCGCGCCGTCCTTCAGTTCGCCCGATACGGCAGCCTGCGCCAATTGTTCCTGTCGTTCCGTCATTCGTCTTCCATGAAGAGGCCGTATTGCGACTGCTGGATGATTTCAGCGGGCGCAGGCAATCCGAGATGCTGCCATGCAACGGCGGTCAGGACCCGGCCGCGCGGCGTGCGTTGCAGGAAACCCTGCTGAATCAGATAGGGTTCGATAATGTCTTCAATCGCGTCACGCGGCTCGGACAGACCGGCAGCGATGGTTTCGATCCCCACCGGCCCGCCACCGAAATTGCGCGCGATGATATTGAGATAGCGCCGGTCGAGCTGGTCCAGTCCGCGATTGTCCACCTCAAGACGCGACAATGCCTCATCGGCTATCTTGCGATCGATGACGTCGGCGCCCGCCACCAGCGCAAAATCGCGAACGCGGCGCAACAGCCGCCCGGCGATGCGCGGGGTGCCGCGCGAACGTCGCGCCACTTCCAGCGCACCATCCGGCGAAATACCCATCTGCATGATGCGCGCGCCACGGCGCACAATATATTCCAGTTCCTCGACCGTATAGAAGTTGAGCCTCACCGGAATGCCGAAGCGATCGCGCAATGGCGTGGTCAAAAGGCCGAGACGGGTCGTTGCCGCAACGAGCGTAAACTTGGCAAGATCGATCTTCACCGAACGGGCGGCAGGGCCTTCACCAATGATGAGATCGAGCTGAAAATCCTCCATGGCGGGATAGAGGATTTCTTCCACTGCCGGGCTCAGGCGATGAATTTCATCGATGAAAAGAACGTCGCGCTCTTCGAGATTGGTCAAAAGTGCTGCAAGGTCGCCCGCCTTGGCAATGACCGGGCCAGACGTGGAACGGAAATTGACGCCCAGTTCCTTGGCCATGATCTGCGCCAATGTCGTCTTGCCGAGACCCGGAGGGCCAACGAACAGCACGTGGTCAAGCGCCTCACCCCGCACCTTGGCCGCTTCGATGAAAACTTTCAGATTGGCGCGCGCCGCCGCCTGGCCGACGAAATCGTCGAGCATCTGCGGGCGCAGCGTATTGTCTTCATCTGCGCGGCTGTCGGGATTGATGAGAGGGTTGCGGTCGCTCATGCCTTCCTCCTCGCACGAACATCATGTTCAGGCAAGCTGCGCAGAGCCTGAATCAAAAAGCGGCAGGCCGTGGCGAAAATGGCGATTTTCGAGTACCGGAGCGGAGTGTACTTCATGTACATGAGCACCGGAACGCAGGAAAGCGCCGTTTGCAGACCGGCGTGGCGACTTTTGGAACAGGCTCTCACCGCGACAATTCCTTCAAACCCAGCCTGATGAGCTTTGCCGAATCGGCATTCTCTCCCGCCTCTTTCAGTGCGGCTGCAACGGCATTGGCTGCCTGATCCCGGGAATAACCGAGATTGGAAAGCGCCGACACCGCATCGGCCACCGGTGCAGGCGCGGCACCCGCGCCAAGTTCCTGCTTGAGCCCGATCGTGCCGCTCGCATCGCCGGCAAAGGCAGGCGCCTTGTTCTTCAGTTCAGTCACGATGCGCTCTGCAACCTTCTTGCCGACGCCCGGCGCGCGCGACACCATCGCGATATCGCGCAATGCGATCGCATTGGCGAGTTCGGACGGCGACAGCGTGCCAAGCACCGCAAGCGCCACCTTGGCGCCGACGCCCTGCACATTCTGCAACAGGCGGAACCATTCGCGCTCAAGCTGATTGGCAAATCCGTAAAGGCGGATCATGTCCTCGCGGACATAGGTTTCGATGAACAGCACCGCCGCCTCGCCCGCGCCACCGAGATTGCCCAGTGTCCGCGCCGAGCAGAACGCGACATAGCCGACCCCATGCACATCGATGACCGCATGATCCTCGGCGATTTCATCGATCACGCCTTTAAGCTTGCCGATCATTCTGGTCTCACCCCGCTAACAGCGCCTGCATCCGGCGGGCGCTTACAATGCTCTGCCGATGGTGCGCATGGCAAATGGCAATGGCAAGCGCATCGGCGGCATCGCTCGTATCGAACGATGCACGCGGCATCAGCACTTTCACCATCATGTGAATCTGCTGCTTTTCACCGTGTCCGACGCCGATAACCGCCTTCTTCACGGCATTCGGCGCATATTCGGCAACAGGCAGGCCAGCTTGCGCCGGAGCCAGCAAGGCAATGCCCCGCGCCTGACCAAGCTTCAATGTCGCCGTTGCGTCCTTGTTGACGAAAGTGTGTTCGACCGCCGCCTCGTGCGGCATGAATTCATGCAGGACTTTGGAAAGCCCTTCATGGAGCTGGCAGAGGCGCGATGCGAGATCCATCTCGGCATTCGAGGTCACAGTCCCCGAGCCGATGAAATGCAGTGAATTGCCAAGCGATTCGACAATGCCCCAGCCGGTGCGGCGCAGGCCTGGATCGATACCAATGATGCGAATCGTTTCTTTCATAAGCGAACCCTATCCTCAGACGGATTCACTTGACAGCAGAAAAGTGAACAAAAGAGAAACATGCGCCCCGAAGGGCGCGGATGCTCAATGGTTATTCAATGTCAGGAAGCACCGAAAGCAGTTTTCAGCAACACGATCTGTTCGGAAACCGGATTGCCGCGCGGGATGCCCTGCAGCGAAACCACCTCACCGTAGACCTCGCGGTCCATCCGGCGCACGCGGGCCTGAAGGCGCATCGAGCGTTCAACCAGTTCCACGAAGGCGGCGGGCAGTTCGGACCAGCCCTGGGCGGCTTCACCCGCGGACGGAGTGTCGAGGCGCACCTTGGCCTTTTCGGCGGAAACCTGCTGGCGGGACATTTCTCCGCTGCGCGCGGCGCGCTGGAGCAGCAGCCAGGACGCAATCTGCATCAGGCGCGTGGTCAGCCGCATCGATTCGGCGGCATAGAGCGTCGCGGCCACGCGCGACAGATTGCGCGCATCCTCACGGCCTTCGCCATCAAGGTAGCTTGCGGCTTCCTCGACCATATCCATGCCTTGCGTATAGATCGGCTTGAACGAATCCGAGAAGACCATGCGCTCCGCGAGGCTGATCATATTGCTCGGCATCTGACCCTGTTCGCTAATCACTGCTCTGCCACCTTGCATGACCGCCGGCATCGGCGGCCCATTCCGTTGCCGTAGCCCTCCGGTGGGATTTGCCGGACGGATACGAATGAAACCATTGAACCGCTGTTCGACCATGGGGGAGGCTGAGACGGAACAGCTGTGCTAAACAAGTCCACGACAAACTGCACTTTCATGCACCGTCGCGCAAGTTTATGTTTAACGTTCGGTTAACATTTTCAGGGGCTTTTAAAGAAAGTCCGCAAATAGAACGGATCGGCAGTTGATTTCGTTCCACGTGGCGGCGCGTGGAAAGCCGACATTTCCGGGATGTGCAGCAAAAAGCGCATAAAAAAAGAGCCGCAAGGGCGGCTCTCAGGAGTTTAACAGGGAGGCGTCAAACAGAGTGGCTAAACCACTCGGTAAGAATCCAGCCGAACTGGATGTAAACCATTTAACATTCTTAAGATTAATGAATGGTTAATTTCCGCTCCGCTCTGTGGATAATCTCAAACGATTCCGCGCTTCGGCCGAAAGAAAAGCCGCCCGAAGCGCCCGGCTTATCCGTGGTCAATATCGCTGCATCGCAGGCTTTCCGCTTGAGGCGAGCTGCATCTTGACGGGTTCGGCAGCGGGAACGCCGGGCTTGGCCGAAGCGGCTGCGCCCTTCTTGCTCCAGCCGATGGTCGGCAGCCATTCCAGATAATAGGCCAATGCGAATTGCATCACGATGCCGGTTGCGATCAGCAGCGTGTCATATGGCAGGCCGCCGGGGTTCACCAGCTTCATCACCTGTGCCACCATCGCCAGCAGCGTACCGGCAATGAAGACCGGCAGCGAATGCTTGCCGAGAATGGCGAGCGGATTGTCGGGCGCAGTGCGGGCGATGTTGTTCAGCGTGGGGACCACGGCAATAAGATAGGCAATGGCCAGCACGTGCAGCAGGCGGGGACCCGACAGGAACGTCTTGTCGAAGCCGGTGATGACCATCGGCATTCCCATCGATGCATCGATACCCCAGAGCGGGATGCGCACCCACGCCAGCGCCAGCACCAGATAGCCGACCGCAAGGCCGATCAGCAACGGATGCTTCGGCAGTTCGCCTCCGCGACGCACATGCATCACGCCTGCGATACCGATTGCGAACAGGAACTGCCAGGACAGCGGATTGAGGAACCAGACGCCCTCGGTCGGATAATTGACCGGTGCCACGTGATAGAGGCCCGAGAGGAACCAGACCGTGCCGGAAACGCCAAGCATCAGCGGCAGGCTGATGCGCGCCAGCAGAAGCAGGACCGGGGTCAGGACGAGCATCACGGCGTACATGGACAGAATGTTGTTATAGCCGAGCTGGTGGCCCATCGTGACGATGCCGAACAACGCTTCGACCGGATGCTTGACCAGCGGAGCGATGTTGATCTGCGTCAGGAGTTCCGAACGCTTAAGGAAAAGGGCAGCGGCCGCGAAGATGGCGATGGTCGCCATGGTCGTCATGATATGCGCGGTATAGAGCACACCGGCGCGGCGCCACATCTTGAGCGACAGAAGCAGGCGATTGCCGGGAGCGAACTTCGATCCATAGGCAAGCGCGACGGCCATGCCGGAAATCAGCACGAAGGCTTCGGCCGAATCGGAAAATCCGAGATTCCTGTGTGTGAGATTCTCGTAGATCGTGCCGGGTACATGGTTGATGAAGATCGTTAGCAGCGCGAGCGCACGGAACACGTCAATGCGCGTATCGCGCATTTTCGCATTGGGTGCGTGCATCGCTTCTCCAGCGGTCGCAATATTCATTTACCAGCCTGCCTATCCTTGAAGGAAAGCACCTGCACTTGGGATTGCGAGGACTTTCCAATCTTCTTCGTGTCATTCCGGATGGGGGGCCGGAACGGTTTCACACGTTCTGCCGGGGCGTTCAGTGCCCGGTCTTGGTGTGGGTTATATATCCGTAAATTCGTGCAGAACCGGGTTGGTTCCGATCAACTTTCGTTCCAGTGGATAACATTATGCCAGTCCGGACTGGCCTGACCGGGAACGTGTTTCGCCAATGAATACTTGCCGAAGCGCGGTTGCGTCGCATAAATGCGATAAAACAAATAGATAGAGAGCCGCTTCCGTTTCCGGTAAACAGAACGCCTCTATTGCCCGAATTCCATCACGTTTTTCCCGTTAGGCTTCGTTCATGAACACGCCCGCTCACCAGACTGAAACCGACCGCTGCCGCATCGTGCTGGTTACGCCCCCGCTTGCCGACGGCGCGGCGCTCGCAAAACTGTTGACGGCTGCGCTTTCGGGCGGTGACGTTGCAAGCGTCATTCTCGACACCGGCGATCTCGACGAGGCCACTTTTCAGGCCGCCGCCGAAAAGGCGATCCCGGTCATTCAGGAAAAGGGCGCTGCCGCGCTCATCCTCAATGATACGCGCATTGCAGGTCGCGTCAGGGCCGACGGCATCCATATCGAAGGCAAGGCTGCAGATCTGGCCGAAGCGATAGAAAAGCACACGCCGAAGATGATTGTCGGCACCGGCAATCTGCGCGACCGCCACGGTGCGATGGAAATCGGCGAATTGCAGCCCGACTATGTGTTCTTCGGAAAAATCGGTGCGGACAACAAGCCGGACGCTCATCCGCGCAACCTGTCGCTCGCCGAATGGTGGGCGCAGATGGTGGAGATACCCTGCATTGCGCAGGCCGGAAGCGCGCTGGAAAGCATTATCCCGGCCGCCGAAACCGGCGCGGATTTCGTGGCGCTCGGACGGGCAGTCTTCGACGCCGAAGACCCGGCGCAGGCTGTTGCGGAAGCCAACCGGCTGCTCGACGAAAAAGCGCCGCGCTTTGAAAACTGATACCTCATCAAGGTCTTGCCGATGCCCATGAAGAACAAATTTCTTCTCGCTGCCGTTATGTCTTTCGCGCTGCCGGTCCTGCCTGTTCTGGCAGCCGGCGAGCCGGTGCACGGCCAGAAGAGCGGCAAGCAGGGCAATCATCAGGGCACGAAGGCCGACAAGCCTGCCAAGCCTGCCAAGCCGGTCATGCTGCCGCAACCGGCAACCACGGAACCGATGCCGCATATCGATCCGAGCCGTTTCGGCGACAAGCCGGCGGACGAGGCTTTCGGAGCATTCCAGCGCGGCCTTTATCTGACCGCCTTCAATCTGGCCAAACCACAGGCCGAAAAGGGCGACCCGGCCTCGCAGACGCTCATCGCGGAGATTTATGCGCGCGGTCTCGGCATTCCCGCCAACCAGAAACTGGCAGCAGAATGGTACGAGAAGGCGGCCAATAATGGTGTTGTGGAAGCGCAGTTCCGCTACGCGGCTCTTCTGCTTCAGGGCACCTATACCGCGAAAGACCCCGTCAAGGCGGAAGAGCTGATGAAGAAGGCTGCCGAGGGCGGCAACGCCATGGCGCAGTTCAACTACGGCCAGATGTTGATGGTGAAGACACCGGGCAAGCCCGGCCTCGACCTCGCCTTCCCGTGGTTCGAGAAGGCAGCCGAGGCGAAGCTTGCCGATGCGCAATATGCGGTCAGCCAGGTTTACGCCAATGGCACCCCGACCATTCCTCGCGACGACAAGAAAGCGCGCGTCTATCTCCTGCTCGCAGCGGCGCAAGGCTATGACACCGCACAATTCGACCTTGGCCGCTGGCTGATCGAGGGGCGCGGCGGCGACCGCAATTACGAACAGGGTTTCGGCTGGATGCAGCTTGGCGCGCAGCGCGGCATGGTTATGGCGCAGGCATGGCTTGCCCGCCTCTACCGCGATGGCATCGGCACCGAAGGCGATCTGGTGAAGGCGGCCGCCTGGTATATCGTCGCCCAGCGCGCCGGTTTCCGCGCGCCGGACCTCAACGACATGATGGACGGACTGGCTGACGATCAGATCAAGCAAGCCATAGAAACCGCCAATAACCTGCGCGTCCGCTGATTTTTGAGCGGTTTTTTCAAACCGGACCGGCCCTCTTTTCGTGGTCAGGCTTGCACAAAGCGTCGTTTTATGGTCTTGGAAACGCGATTATCGCGGCTCGAATATGAGATGCTCAGGCAATCCCCGAAATAAAGCCGGGCCGCACATAGTTTCACATTTTCATTCCGGACCAAGCTCATGAAGATCAATGGTAACGAAATCCGCCCCGGCAATGTCATCGAACATGCTGGCGGCCTGTGGGTTGCAGTCAAGACCAATGCCGTCAAGCCCGGCAAGGGCGGCGCCTACAATCAGGTCGAACTGAAGAACCTCATCAACGGCACCAAGCTCAACGAACGTTTCCGCGCCGCCGAAACCGTCGAGCGCGTTCGTCTGGAACAGAAGGATTTCTCGTTCCTCTACGAACAGGGTGAAGCGCTGATCTTCATGGACACGGAATCCTACGAGCAGCTCGAGCTGGCCAAGGATTTCGTCGGCGACCGCTCCGCCTTCCTGCAGGACGGCATGATGGTCACTGTCGAACTTTACGAAGAAAAGCCGATCGGGATCCGCCTGCCGGATCAGGTCACGCTCGCCATCACCGAAGCCGATCCGGTCGTCAAGGGCCAGACCGCCGCTTCGTCCTACAAGCCGGCGGTACTTGAAAACGGTATCCGCATCCTCGTTCCGCCATTCATCGAATCGGGCGAACGCGTGATCGTCGATACCAACGAACTGACCTACGTCAGCCGCGCCTGATCCGTTTCTGACTATGGCGGCGTCCCGCCGGGGCGCCGCATGTCGCATCCTTGCGACCGTTCTTTCTCAGATCGCTCAATTCCCTGACCGTCCGCCGTATATGTTCGCGGCTGGATGTTCGCCCTCTCTTTTTAACGAAATGCATGATCCTCTTTAAACTCCACGCTTAGGGATCGTGCTTACAAGGACAATGAAATGGCCCGCTCAGCCCTTCTCAACGTTATGGTACAGGCCGCTATGAAGGCCGGCCGCAGCCTCGCTCGCGATTTTGGCGAAGTCCAGAATCTTCAGGTTTCTCTCAAGGGCCCCGGCGACTATGTCAGCCAGGCAGACCGCCGCGCCGAAAAGATCGTCTACACGGAATTGAGCCGCGCCCGCCCGGATTACGGCTTCCTGATGGAAGAATCCGGCGAGATTGAATCCAAGGACGGACAGCACCGCTGGCTGGTCGATCCGCTCGACGGCACCACGAACTTCCTGCACGGCATTCCGGTTTTTGCTGTTTCCATCGCACTTGAGCGTCAGGGACAGATCGTCGCCGGCGTCATCTACAATCCGGCCATGGACGAGCTTTACACCGCAGAACGCGGTGGCGGCGCATTCCTCAACGACCGCCGCCTGCGCGTCGCATCGCGCAACAAGCTGGTCGATTCCGTCATCGGCACCGGCATCCCGCATCTGGGCCGCGGCCATCACGGCCATTATCTGGTCGAGCTGCGCAATGTCATGGCCGAAACCGCAGGCATCCGCCGCATGGGTGCTGTCGCGCTCGATCTCGCCTATGTCGCTGGCGGCCGCCTGGACGGCTTCTGGGAAGATGGCATGCATCCGTGGGATCTCGGCGCCGGCATCCTGATGGTGCGCGAAGCTGGCGGTTTCGTCTCGGACAAGAATGGCGGACAGGATATGTTCACTAATCATTCGATCGTCGCCGGCAACGAAACCATTCACGGCGCGCTTCTCAAGACGATCAAAAAGCCGATCTGATATTCCCAGCATTATTCGCTTTTTGGATCAGCGCGTCGCATGAAAGCGGCGCGCTGAAGCATTTCTGCCTTCATTTTTTCGTAACCAGACGATTCCGCTTCACGAATTAATGAAGTAGGCTCCCGTGCAAACACGCGACCATGGAGCGCAACGCATGAGCGATTTGAGACTTTCCCGGGAACGTCTGGATGAGGGACGCGATTACGACCCCTACCGCCTTTCGAGCCCGCGCATTGTCATTCTCACCATGGCGATCTTCCTTATTATTGTAGCCTTTCTGGCTGCAATCCTCATGCGGCAGATTCACACGTTCTTCGTCACCAATCCCGGGCTCAACGGGCTTATTCTCGGCGTTCTGCTGGTGGGCATCCTGCTCGCTTTCGGACAGGTGCTCCGGCTTCTGCCGGAAATCCGTTGGGTCAATTCATTCCGCGACGGCGACCGCGAGGGCACCGCGCGCCCGCCCGTACTGCTGGCGCCGATGCGCGCACTCATCGGGCGTCGCCAGTCGATGGCGCTTTCCACCGCCTCCATGCGCTCGATTCTCGATTCCATCGCGACCCGCCTTGACGAAAGCCGCGATATATCGCGCTATCTGATCGGGCTTCTGGTCTTTCTTGGCCTTCTCGGCACCTTCTGGGGCCTTCTGGAAACCGTCGGCTCCATTGGTCGGACTATCCAGACCCTCGATCCCAATTCGGGCAGTACCGGTGACGTTCTCGATGCCCTGAAAGCCGGTCTTCAGGCGCCGCTCTCGGGCATGGGCACGGCTTTTTCGTCGTCGCTGTTCGGCCTTTCCGGTTCGTTGATCCTAGGCTTCCTCGACCTGCAAGCGGGTCGTGCACAGAACCGCTTCTATACGGAACTGGAAAACTGGCTTTCCTCCGTCACCGATCTCGGCTCGGACGCGGACCAGCACGGCGGCACGGAAGAAATCCGTAATCTGGCCGATCGCCTGCAGAACATGCATGGCGGCGATGCATCCACGCAGCGCACAACGGCAGCACTTGCCAATCTTGCCGAAGGCATACAGGGCCTCGTCAAGAACATGCGCAGCGAACAGCAGATCATGCGCGACTGGGTGGAAAAGCAGGCCGACGAGCAGAAGGCGATCCGCCAGACGCTCGACCGCCTCACCCGGGCCATCGGAGAGCGCCCGCATGACCGCAAGTCCGACCGCACGGACAAGGCGGAGTAAGGCCCATGGCTTTTGCTCGCAACCGCCGTACCCAAAGGCATGTCGATTACTGGCCGGGCTTCGTCGATGCCCTGACGACGCTGCTCTTGGCAATCATGTTCCTGCTGACCGTTTTCGTGCTGGCGCAGTTCCTGCTCAGCCGTGAGGTCAACAACAAGGACAGCGTGCTTGCCCGCCTCAACAGCCAGATTCAGGAACTGACCCAGCTCCTGTCGCTGGAGCGCAGCAATTCGCAGGACATGCAGGACACCATCGCCAATCTGCAAGCCTCGCTGTCCACGGCGGAAACCGAGCGTTCACGTCTGCAAAGCCTGTTGAACGAAGGAAGTGGCGCAGGCGCCGCCGCTGAAAAGCGCGCCGGGGAACTGTCGGCGAGCCTTGATGCCGAAAAGCAGGTCAGCGCCCGCGCGCTCAGTCAGGTAGAACTGCTGAACCAGCAGATTTCGGCTCTGCGCCGCCAGATCGCCGCACTTGAAGATGCGCTCAACGCTTCTGAAAGCCGAGACCGCGAATCGAACGCTAAGATCGCCGATCTAGGGCGCCGCCTGAACGTTGCGCTGGCCCAGCGGGTGCAGGAACTGAACCGCTACCGGTCGGATTTCTTCGGGCGTCTGCGTGAAATCCTTTCCGACAAGGAAAATATCCGCATTGTCGGCGACCGTTTCGTCTTCCAGTCGGAAGTGCTGTTCCCGACAGGCTCGTCTGATATCAATCCCGCCGGTCAGGACGAAATGAAAAAGCTCGCCGATGCGGTAAACCAGCTCAATCAGGAAATCCCGGACGACATCAACTGGGTGCTGCGTGTCGACGGCCATACCGATAATGTGCCGCTGGCAGGCACCGGGCGCTTCCGCGACAATTGGGAGCTTTCATCGGCCCGCGCCACCGCTGTGGTCAAATTCCTGATCGCCAATGGCGTCCCGGCCAACCGGCTCGTTGCGGCAGGCTTCGGGGAATATCAGCCGCTCGATGCCTCGGACACCGCCGATGCCCGCGCCAAGAACCGCCGCATCGAACTGAAACTGACGGAGAGATAGAAGCATAAACGGGGAGAAGCCGTCCCCGTCTATTTGGTGACGAAGACCTCTTGTCACTTTATGTATCTAATGGATTTTTCGAATTTGACGTTTGAAACAGCATCTCATTCAGTCGGGATTCAAACGTCAAATTCAATCCACTAGCCCCGCATCGAATTGCAGCTTGGCGAGGCGGGCATAGATACCGCCCTTCTCGACGAGGGTTTGATGCGTCCCCTCTTCGACGATGCGGCCATGGTCGAGGACGAGGATGCGGTCGGCCTTGAGCACGGTCGCAAGCCGATGAGCGACGACAAGTGTCGTGCGATCAGCCATCAGGCCGTCCAGAGCCTTTTGCACCAGCATTTCGCTTTCAGCATCGAGCGCCGATGTCGCCTCGTCAAGCAACAGGATGGGCGCGGCACGCAGGATTGCCCGCGCGATGGCGATGCGCTGGCGCTGGCCGCCCGACAGCGTCACCCCGCGTTCGCCCACTTCCGTGTCATAGCCCTTGTCGAGCGCCATGATGAAATCATGCGCGAGGGCGGCTTTTGCCGCTGCCATAATTTCCTCATCGGTTGCGCCTGGCCTACCAAACGCGATGTTTTCGCGCACGCTGGTGGCGAAAATCGCCACATCCTGCGGCACGGTGGAGATGCGCGCGCGAACGGCCTGCGGGTCGGCATCAGGCAAGGCAACGCCATCGATGAGTATCCTGCCCGACTGGGGATCATAATAGCGCATGACGAGCGCGAAGATCGTGCTCTTGCCCGCGCCCGAGGGGCCGACAATCGCAACCGTCTCGCCGGGCTTCACCGTAAAGCTGACGCCGTTGAGCGACGGCGCATCCGGTCGCGTCGGATAGGAGAAGTGCACGGAATCGAACACGATCTCGCCCCGTGGCGGCACCGGCATGGCAACGGGCTTCGCAGGTGGGGCAATACCCGGCTGCTCATCAAGAATTTCGACAAGCCGCTCCGTCGCGCCTGCGGCCTGCGCCAGCTCGCCGCCCACTTCCGACAAGGCCCCGAAGGAACTGCCTGCAAATACGGCATAGAGCACGAACTGGCCGAGCGTACCGGCTGACATCGTACCGGCCAACACGTCACGCGAACCGAACCACAGCACGGCCACGATGCTGGAGAAGATCAGGAAAATGGCAAAAGCAGTCAGAACCGCGCGGGCCTGAATGGAAGAGCGCGCTGCCTGGAAAGACTTTTCCACGGCGCTGCCAAATCGCCCTACCACCATTTCCTCGTTGGTGAAGGCCTGCAATGTGCGCATCGCGCCGATCTGTTCGCTGGCATAGGCGTTGGCCTTCGCCAGCATGTCCTGTGTCATGCGCGAGCGGCGGCGCACGGAGCGCCCGAAGGCGATAAGCGGAATGACGATGACCGGAATGGCCGCGATGACCAGCGCCGAAAGTTTCGGGCTCGTGACAACCATCATCGCCAGCGCGCCGACACCCAGAATCATGTTGCGCAGCGCAACAGAGGCCGTCGCGCCGACCACAGACTTGATCTGCACCGTGTCGGATGACAGGCGCGAAACGATTTCTCCCGACTGCGACCGGTCGAAAAATTCCGGCGAAAGCGCCGTCACATGCGAAAAGACCGCATTGCGCAGATCGGCCACCACCCGCTCACCAAGCGAGATCACGAAGAAGTAGCGCAGGCCCGATGCAAGCGCGAGAATGAGCGCCAGCGCCACGAGCATGCCGAAGTAGTTATTGACGAAGATCGCATTCGAACCGGTGAAGCCGTGATCGATCATGCGGCGCAACGCGACCGGCACGGCAAGGGTCGTCACGGCGGCAAGCACCAGCGAGAAGAGCGCACCTGCAACCAGCCCCTTATAGGGCGCGAGGAACGGCGCCACTCTCTTGAGTGGCTTCAACGAACGGCGTTGGCGGCTTTCTTTTGCGGTCAATTCATGATTCATATCAATTTCAGTATCCCGGTCGGCCATTCTTGTGTTTGCGCCCTTGTTATTGCCGTGCGCCTGATGTATAGGCTCGCCAACCCTTTTGGAAGCCGTTGCCTGCAGGTAATGGGTCTTCATATCTGCCATTGGGCGAAAGTGCCGCAGTTTCGATAGTCAAGGCTGCGCTTTTCACCCCAGACTTTCAGGATTGAGAAGATGAAAGCCAATATCCATCCCGACTACCACACCATCAAGGTCGTGATGACCGATGGCACCGAATACACGACCCGCTCGACCTGGGGCAAGGAAGGCGATACGATGAACCTCGATATCGACCCGACCACCCATCCGGCTTGGACGGGCGGTTCGCAGACCCTGCTCGATCGCGGCGGTCGCGTTACGAAGTTCAAGAACCGTTTCGGCAATCTCGGCATCTGATCCGATATTGCATCTGGTTGAAAAGCCCCGCCTCGGCGGGGTTTTTTATTGCCCTGGTTCTTCGTTTCGCAAGGCACAAAAAATCCCGGACAAGGCCGGGATTTTTCAAAAACAATCTTGAGAACCGGATCAGGCGCTCAGCTTTTCCATCACTTCGTCGCTGACTTCGAAGTTCGTGTAGACGTTCTGCACGTCGTCATCGTCTTCAAGCACGTTGAGAAGCTTGAGAACAGAACGCGCCTTTTCCTCGTCCAGCTCGGTATTGGTCTGGGGCTTCCAGATCGTCTTGATCGATTCGGCTTCACCGAGTGCAGCTTCCAGAGCCTTCGACACTTCGCCGATGTCTTCAAACGCGCAGATGATGACGTGTTCTTCTTCGCCGGACTGCACATCGTCGGCGCCAGCTTCGATGGCTGCTTCCATCACCTTGTCGGCATCACCAACAGACGACTTGTAGATGATTTCGCCAACGCGATCGAACATGAAGGAAACCGAACCGGTTTCGCCCAGCGCACCGCCCGACTTCGTAAAGGCTGCACGGACATTGGATGCCGTGCGGTTGCGGTTGTCCGTCAGCGCTTCCACGATGACCGATACGCCGCCGGGACCACGGCCTTCGTAGCGCACTTCATCATAGTTCTCGCCGTCATTACCGGCAGCCTTCTTGATGGCGCGCTCGATATTGTCCTTTGGCATGGACTGCGCCTTGGCGTTCTGGATCGCCAGACGCAGACGCGGGTTCATCGCGGGATCAGGCAGACCCTGCTTGGCAGCAACGGTGATTTCGCGCCCGAGCTTGGAAAACATTTTCGACCGCACCGCATCCTGACGGCCCTTGCGGTGCATGATATTCTTAAACTGTGAATGGCCGGCCATGGCACCCCTGTTCTGTTTAAAATGCTGCGCACGGAAGCGTCACGCATGAAACAGAGATCAAGCAGAGAAGGGCCGCGGTCGGGCCACAGTGCTTTCCGTGCAGAATGGCGGCGTTATAAGGAATTCAGGCCCATTCGTCCAGCAAAAGCGCTACAAACATCGATTCCCTGTCAATAAAGGCAATATCGCTCGACCCGGCGAGCAAAGCCGATTATCTATAAATTCATGATTCAGCCTCCCCACAACACTCCCGGTGAAACCATCGCAGCCCGCATCAGCCGCATCCTTGCCGACCGCATCATTGCGGGCGAGATCGAGCCGGGCACCAAACTGCGACAGGATCACATCGCGGAAGAATTCGAGACCAGCCATGTGCCGGTCCGCGAAGCGTTCCGGCGATTGGAGGCTCAGGGCCTCGCAGTATCGGAACCGCGACGCGGCGTCCGGGTTGCGTCGTTCGATATTGGTGAGATCAGGGAAGTTGCGGAAATGCGGGCGGCTCTGGAAGTTCTGGCGCTCCGCCACGCGGCACCGCACATCACGCAGGCAACGCTCGACGCCGCCGAACAGGCAACGCTGGAAGGCGACAAGTCGCGCGACGTCAGAAGCTGGGAAGACGCCAACCGCCGCTTTCATCGGCTCATACTCGAACCATGCAGAATGCCGCGCCTGCTCGCCGCAATCGATGATCTTCATGCCGCCAGCGCGCGGTTCCTTTTCGCCACGTGGCGTTCGGAATGGGAAGCCCGCACCGACCATGACCACCGGGCGATATTACAAGCGCTGCGCCAGAACGATGTCGACAGCGCCGCCACGATCCTCGCCCGGCACGTGCAATGGATCGGACACCGCCCCGTCAAGACGGCATCAGGCAAGACGCGCGATTCGTTCGCGATCGTCGGCTGACGCCATCGCACGCGCTTCCTTCCGACTTTAACCTATCTCTATACCCCCACGCGGATTTCAGGCGGCGGAACGGGCTTTTTTGCGCGCAACTTCCACAGCAAGGGATGGTGCCGTTTGTTCGGCTCTTGCGTTTATCGTCACGAGCTTTAAAAAGATATAGATCGAATCTCCATTTTATCTATAATTCGAGGTAACCATGTCGACTATCACTCAGACCCGCCCATCCTTTAGCCCGCTTAATCTCGAAGCCCGCTCCCCGGCAATGCGCCTCGCGGCCGTAGCATTTGGCACGCTGGTTCTCGCCGTCTCATCACAGATCGAAGTTCCGATGATTCCGGTTCCGATCACGCTGCAGACCCTGATCGTTCCGCTGATCGGCGCGCTCTATGGCTGGCGTCTTGGCATGGCCACGGTTCTGGCCTGGCTCGGAGAAGCAATGATGGGCCTTCCGGTTCTCGCAGGCGGCGCCGGTGGTCTTGCACATTTCGCAGGCCCGACCGCAGGCTATCTCGTTTCCTTCCCGATCATTGCTGCACTGACCGGTTATCTGGCCGAACGCGGCTGGAACGGCAACCGCGTCGGCCTCGCATTCGTCTCGTTCCTTGCTGCCAACATGATCTGCCTCGCTCTCGGTGCAGTCTGGCTGTCCACCCTCATCGGCGCTGAAAAGGCCGTCGCCTTCGGCGTGACGCCGTTCCTGCTCGGCGCTCTCATCAAGTCGGCTCTCGGCGCAGCGATCCTCAAGGCTGCAGCGCCGAACCGTTGACCATACGTCTGCGTGGCCATCATCTTCTTTGCATGCTGACTTATGTCGGCAAGGGCTACAGCCCGGCTTTCGTGGAAAACTACGATGCGATTGCCGGGCGGTTGAGCCGGGGAGAAGATATTCTTCTGATTGATGGTCCCGATGACATCTGCGCGCCCCTGCTCTGCGGGGGCGACTGTCATTGTTATGAAGCAAGCGTCAGGAGACGCGACGCACTGGCGCTCAAGACCGTGGGCGAACTTCTGGGAACGGTTCTCGCTACGCCTTCCCCGTTCACGCTCGATGCGGAGCGGCTGGCAGCAATGCGCTCGAGCTTCGCCGATGGCACGCTGCGCGCGGCCTGCGAACATTGCGAATGGTCTGATCTGTGCACCCGGATTGCGGGGCCGGAAAATTTCGAGGGCGTGAAAGTCACCGCACCTGTTTCTGCAACCGAAAGCGGTTGCTGAAACGGTTAACTCCAGAACGCCGGTATCGTCTCTTCCAGATGCGCGCCGATGCGCAGGGGAGCGGCCTTTTCTGCAAGCCCTGTGCGGTCCGAAATCTCGATGCCGACGCCGCAGATGGTGGCAGGGCCGTTCGCCGCCTCGAACCGTCCTTTCGGCACTTTGGACAGGAAGCGGTTGAGCGGCTCTTCCTTATCCATGCCGAGCGACGAGTCGTAATCGCCGCACATGCCTGCATCCGACATATAGGCCGTGCCATTGCGCAATATCTGGCAATCGGCCGTCGGCACATGCGTGTGCGTGCCGACAACCGCGCTTGCGCGGCCATCGACAAAGTGGCCGAAACACTGTTTTTCGCTGGTCGCTTCGGCATGGAAGTCGAAGAAGACGGCATCGGCCTGTTCACCAAGCGGACAGGCTTCCAGAATTTTCTCGGCAGCGATGAAAGGATCGTCGAGATCCGGATGCATGAACACCCGGCCCATGATGTTCGAAACCAGAACACGGGCACCGTTCTTGGCGATATAAAGCCCCTCACCCTTGCCTGCCGTCCCTTTCGGGAAATTGGCCGGGCGCAGGAAGCGATCTTCGCGCCTGGAGAAATCCAGCGCCTCGCGCTGATCCCACACATGGTTGCCGGTCGTCACCACGTCGGCACCGGCACGAATGGTGTCGTGAAAAATCTCTTCGGTAATGCCGAAACCGCCAGCGGCGTTCTCGCCGTTGACGATAACGAAGTCCAGCTTCAGATCGGAAATCAGCCCCGGCAGCTTTTCATAAACCGCGGTACGGCCCGACCGGCCCACCATATCACCAAGAAAAAGCAATCTCATGAGATTGCCTTATAAACCTGCGCCAAGCGAACGCAAGCCGGTCAGGGCATTTTGCAGTCAGGCGGCATCCCCTGACATCGCATAAATACAGGAGCAAAATTAGACCGCCGACCCGGTTCCAAGCGAACGCAGGCCGCTTTCAGTCAGTATCTGGTTGAGCGCGATATCGTGCGGCTCATCGGGCACATGTTCGACTTCCTGACAGTCGAAAGCCATGCCGATCAGCAGCGGCTGCAAACCGCGCTCGGTAAAGCGTGCCAGCGCGCGGTCGTAATGCCCCGCACCGTAGCCGAGCCTGTGGCCACGCCGGTCGAAGCCGGCAAGCGGCATCAGCATGATCGCCGGATCGACAACCGGCGCGTCCTCCCCCGGCCCCATCGTGCCGAAACCGGTCTGCACCAGCTCGGTGTCCGGCAGATATTCACGAAAGGCAATCGTTTCCTTGTCCAGAACGACGGGCAGGCAGAGCCGTGCGCCTTTGGCGCGGAAGGCGGACAAAAGGGGACGCGGATCGATTTCGGACCGGATCGGCCAGTAGCCTGCAATCAGCGTGCCTTTGGGAACGTCGATTGCGGCCTCACCCTTTTTGGCAGCGGCCAGAGAAGCCTCGTAATGAAAGCGCGGATCAAGCGCATCGCGGATTGCAAGAATCCTGCGTCTCAGCTCCTGCTTTTCCAGACCGGGGCTACGCTCCGTTGCCGTCATGCCAAGCCACTCCCTGCTGCCGTGTTTCGCCATGCAGTGGAACCGCAATATGACAATCCGTCAAGTGACTCCGCCCGCCCCTTGAGCGACCTTCTCGGAACGGTCGCGGATGACGTTCAAAACGACGCCATGGAAGTCATTCAGGAACAATTTTCCCCACAGGTCGCAATAGAAATCGATCGGCGTTGCGATCCGGTAATGGGTCGTCAGCGTAAGGCGCGTATGGCCGTTCGCCAGTGGTTCGAGACTGTAGTTGCCCTGGGCAAGCTTAAGATAAGTGCTGTCGACCTTGATATGCGCCTCGACCTCGGGCGGGATGGAACCGGGACCGAAGCGGAAATCCCACGCCAGCAGCCGGTTTTCTTCCCATTGCGTGACAATTTCCTGAAAATTGACACCATGTGTCCACCGGAGCTGGCGCACTGCCCCGATGCCCTCTCCTTCAAGCCGCGCATCTACCGGCTGCGGCACGCCCAATATTCCATGACTGAATGTCCACGACAGTTCGTGGGGGCGCACATCGCGGATTTCGACCGTCTGCCGCCAGACAACTTCCGGCGGGGCTGCGATTTCGACTACCGTCGTGACGAAGCTGTCGTGCGGAGCATAGGTCATCTGAAGCTCGGCAGGCAGTACCAGCAGCGGCAGCGCAATGACCAGAGTGGTCGAGCGCCGCGAGCGAAACTGCCGGATGATCCATAATGTCACCGCCGAACCGAGCGCCGAAAACACCATGAAAAATGGAGCGGCCATGGCCACGCAAATGCCCGCCTCGTGGAAAAGCACCATGCTGGTGACGACAAGCCCGCCAATGATGGCCCAGCCCATGCGCACATGACGCCAAAGCCCCTTTTGCGCGCGCGGGTCCGACAGGCAGGAGGCGAGGCTCGCAACCGCCATCGGCAACAGGGCAAGCCCGGCAATGACCGGCATCGCGTCCATGTAGTGGCGCGACCAGATCATGACATAAAGCAGAAGCCCGTAAACGAATGCGACGGGTATCGCGACGGCCAGTCTTTCCGATGAATCGGGCGATGCTGTTTCGGGAGATTTCATCAAGATGCGCAAATGGTTGGAGTTTTGCGCCTGTTTACGAACAAATTGTCCGCAAGATCAAGCCTATAGCGAACAAGCTACAAGCCGGGAAAAGAAAGCGGCGACCACGACGACCGATGGTAGTGATTGATCCCGGGAACCTACAAAGTAGGTGGGCGCCATATGCGAAAGCCCGCAAGCCTTCACAGGAACAGCTCCCTTAGAGATCAATAAGGCCCCGGGGATGCTGTTACACCTGTCGGGAAGCGCAGTTCGCCAGCGACCAATATAGTATCTGCCGGACGGGAACGCCAGTGGCTTGCGCCAGCTCAACAGGAAATCTTTTCAGAAAATCTGAACTGCGATGTGGGCAGGACCACGGGTCCTGACCCTAGAGCGGTTCCTGTTCTGACAGAATCGCCGGAACCGCTCTAACTATTTGTTTTATCGCATTATCCAACGCATCGAAGCGGGACAGGAAATCAGTCCAGTGAACTGATTTCCCCGCGTAGACGTTTCACACTTTTGCTGGAAATGCTCTAGCTGCTTCGCGGCGCGATGCGCGAGGCCACCTGCTCGATGCGTGATGCCACATCCGTCAGCAGGCCGGTCAGGGCGGCATCGTTGCTGTCGGCGCGTCCGAGCGCTTCATCGCGGGCACGGCGCAGCGTGTCGACTTCGCTCTCCAGACCGTTGATGCGCTTCTGCATCTCCGCCATCTCGTCCATCACCATGATCCCGGCCATGACGGTCAGGCGCAGATCGCCAATCTCCCCGAAGGACGACTTCAGATGGGTCACATACTGGTCGAAACGGTCGGCGAGCCCGGAGAGGTGTTCTTCCTGCCCCTCGTCGCAGGCCATCCGGTAGGCCTTGCCATCAATGGTAACGGTTACGGTCGCTATGGTAGCCTCCTATCGGTCCAGAACGGCGCGGATTGTCTCCATCGCAGTCACGAGGCGGCGTGAAACCTCGCGGTTGGCGGCTTCAAGCCGCTCCGCGCGCGCTTCGGACTGGTCGAGTTCCTGGGCGAGACGGCTGCGATCCGCATTCATGCGCTGCACCTCTTCCTCGGCTTCGGCGAAATCGCCTTCCTTGTCCAGCCGCAGATCGACCGCTTGTTCAAGCGCGTTGAGTGCCTTTTCGAGCCGTTCCAAGACTTGCCTGAGGGTCGTATCGGGTGCCATCCATGTCCTTTCCAATGCCAATCGCAAGCCCAATTCAGGGACATCGAATCGCGCCTGCGGGACGGGCATCTTTGAAAAGATTGTAATAATCGACTGCCCGATAAGCAACAAATGAGGGGCATATACGAGCGTTCATACACCGTTATCGGTGCAAAAACGGCTTTTCAGTGGTTGCATATAAGCTGTCAGCGCTACTCAATCGATTAGTCGCGGACAGTTTATTACCCAAAACTCATCGGTTTATTGACTCCTTATGTGCAGGTGCTATGTGTCCCGGTGCCTTCTGGAGCGTGATCCTAAAACGCATGAAACCGTTTTCGATACGGATCGTGCTCAGGCAAAAGGCATCGCCGCAACCCCGTTAACCCCTCCCAAGGAAAGACGGCTGAGACCATGACCAATTCCGACAAACAAAACCAGATGGCCAACGCAATCCGCTTCCTCTCCATGGACGCGGTCGAGAAAGCCAATTCGGGCCATCCCGGCCTGCCGATGGGCGCAGCCGATATAGCGACGACGCTTTACACCCGTTTCCTCTCGCACGACCCGCAGAACCCGCACTGGCCGGATCGCGACCGTTTCGTGCTTTCCGCGGGCCACGGCTCGATGCTGCTTTATTCGCTGCTCTATCTTTCGGGCTACGAAGACATCACCATCGACGAGATCAAGAATTTCCGCCAGCTCGGCTCGCGCACCGCTGGCCATCCGGAATATGGCCACGCCGCCGGTATCGAAACGACGACAGGCCCGCTCGGTCAGGGCATCGCCAATGCCGTCGGCATGGCGCTTTCCGAACGCATCCTCAATGCGCAGTTCGGTGACAGCCTCGTCAACCACTACACCTATGTGATCGCCGGTGACGGCTGCCTCATGGAAGGCATCAGCCAGGAAGCAATCGCGCTTGCCGGTCATCTGAAGCTGAACAAGCTGATCGTGTTCTGGGACGACAACAACATTTCGATCGACGGCCCTGTCACGCTGTCCGACAATACCGACCAGCCTGCCCGTTTCGCCGCTTCCGGCTGGAACACCATGGCTGTCGACGGTCATGACCAGGACGCAATCGCCAAGGCCATCGAACTGGCCAAGGTTTCCGACAAGCCGACGCTCATCGCCTGCAAGACCACCATCGGTTTCGGCGCGCCGAACAAGGCTGGCACCAACAAGGTGCATGGCTCGCCGCTCGGTGCTGAAGAAATTGCCGCCACCCGCAAGGCACTGGGCTGGAGTGCAGAACCTTTCGTCGTTCCGGCTGAAGTGCTGGACGCATGGCGTGTGGCTGGCCTCAATGCGGCCAAGAAGCGTCAGGAATGGGAAAAACGCCTTGCTGCAGCCGACGCGGAAACCCGCGCCGAATTCGAGCGCCGGATGCGTGGCGACCTGCCTGCAAACTTCGATGCGACCATCATCGAATACAAGAAGAAGCTTTCCGCCGACAAGCCGAAGGTCGCGACCCGCAAGTCTTCGGAAATGGCTCTTGAAGTCATCAATGGCGTTGTGCCGGAAACCGTGGGCGGCTCTGCCGACCTCACCGGTTCCAACAACACCAAGACGAGCCAGACCAAGGCCGTAACGCCGGAAGATTACGGCCAGCGTTATGTCCATTACGGCATCCGTGAACACGGCATGGCTGCCGCCATGAACGGCATGACGCTGCACGGCGGCCTCATCCCTTACGGCGGCACCTTCCTGACCTTCTCGGACTATTGCCGCCCGGCCATGCGTCTTTCCTCGCTGATGGGCATCCGCACCATCTATGTCATGACCCATGATTCCATCGGTCTTGGCGAAGATGGCCCGACCCACCAGCCGGTCGAACATCTGGCTGCGCTGCGCGCCATTCCGAACCACAATGTGTTCCGTCCTGCCGATGCGGTGGAAACCGCCGAATGCTGGCAGATCGCCCTGCAATCGAAGAAGACCCCTTCGACGCTGGCGCTCACTCGCCAGAACCTGCCGACGGTCCGCACCGAGCATCGCGACGAAAACCTGTCGGCTTACGGCGCCTATGAGCTTGCTGCCGCAAGCAAGGACGCCAGGGTGACGATCTTCGCAACCGGCTCGGAAGTGGAAATCGCGCTCAAGACCCGCGACCTTCTGGAAGGCAAGGGCATCGCGACCCGCGTCGTTTCCGTTCCATGCTTCGAGCTTTTCGAACAGCAGAGCGACGCCTACAAGACGGCAACCATCGGCGACGCGCCGGTGAAAGTAGCCATTGAAGCGGCAATCTCGCTCGGTTGGGAACGCTTCATCGGCGAAAACGGCATCTTCATCGGCATGAAGGGCTTCGGCGCTTCGGGTGAGATCAACGATCTCTACAAGCATTTCGGCATCACGGCAGAACATGCCGCCGAAGCCGCGGAGAAGAAGCTCAACGCCGCATGATTTAAGGAAACGCCGGCGTCACACAAACGTCGGCGTTTCAATGTTTGAACCTACCAGTTCTAATGAGACGCATCGCAAGATGCAGAACCCAATCGGGAGAATAAGAGAAAATGGCAGTTCGCGTCGCAATCAATGGCTTTGGCCGCATCGGTCGTAACATCCTCCGCGCCATCGTCGAATCCGGCCGCACCGATATCCAGGTCGTCGCCATCAACGATCTCGGCCCGGTGGAAACCAACGCGCATCTTCTGCGTTATGACAGCGTTCATGGCCGTTTCCCCAAGGAAGTGAAGGTCGCCGGCGATACCATCGATGTCGGTTATGGCCCGATCAAGGTTCATGCCGTCCGCAACCCGGCTGAACTGCCGTGGAAGGAAGAAGGCGTCGATATCGCTCTGGAATGCACCGGCATCTTCACCTCGCGTGACAAGGCCGCCATGCATCTGGAAGCAGGCGCCAAGCGCGTCATCGTTTCGGCTCCTGCCGATGGCGCCGACCTGACCGTCGTCTATGGCGTCAACCACGACAAGCTGACCAAGGACCATCTGGTCATTTCCAACGCTTCGTGCACCACCAACTGCCTTGCGCCGGTGGCTCAGGTCCTCAACGATGCCATCGGCATCGAAAAGGGCTTCATGACCACGATCCATTCCTATACGGGCGACCAGCCGACGCTGGACACCATGCATAAGGATCTCTACCGCGCCCGTGCAGCCGCTCTTTCCATGATCCCGACCTCGACGGGCGCAGCCAAGGCCGTCGGCCTCGTCCTGCCGGAACTGAAGGGCAAGCTCGATGGCGTCGCCATCCGCGTTCCGACCCCGAACGTCTCGGTCGTGGACCTCACCTTCATCGCCAAGCGCGAAACGACTGTCGACGAAGTCAACAATGCAATCCGTGCAGCCGCCAATGGCCGCCTGAAGGGCATCCTCGGCTATACCGACGAACCGCTCGTCTCGCACGACTTCAACCATGACTCCCATTCCTCGGTCTTCCACACGGACCAGACCAAGGTCATGGAAGGCACCATGGTGCGTATCCTGTCGTGGTACGACAATGAGTGGGGCTTCTCCAGCCGCATGGGCGATACTGCTGTCGCCTTCGGCAAGCTGATCTAAGCGCCGATCATGTTCCGCGCCCTTCTCCCCACCGCTGCGCGCTGGCGTCCGCTGGAAGGAGAAGGGCTCGAACATCTCAATCTCGGCCCTACCGGCCGCACGATCCGTGCCGAAAGCGTCGTGATTGGCGATCGCGGTGGCGTCCCCTACGGCGTGCGCTATAGCATCGACTGCAACAGCGCCTGGCATGTCCTTCATTTCCTGATCGAAACCATGTCCGGCCACCGGCTGGAGCTGGTTTCCGATGGCGCCGGCCACTGGAACACGATGGCTGGCGATGCACTGCCCGAATTTGACGGCTGCATCGATATCGATCTGGCGGGAACCCCCTTCACCAACACGCTGCCCATCCGCCGCCTTGGCCTGACGCCGGAAAGCGGCACCGTACAGCTCGACATGCTTTACGTGCCCTTCGACAGCTTCCGCCCGCTGCGCGACCAGCAGCGCTATACCTGTATCGAGGAAGGACGGCGCTATCGATACGAGGCAGCCGACCGCACCTTCACCGCTGAATTGCCCGTCGACGAGGACGGGCTTGTCACCGACTATCCAACCCTTTTCCGGCGCCTGCCTGTTTGAGCACACTGCTCCATCGGCACCCGAAAGACAGTTCTGGGAGAAAGATCATGAGTTTCCGCACTCTCGACGATGCCGACGTCAAGTCCAAGCGCGTACTGGTCCGCGTTGATCTCAACGTGCCAATGGCGAATGGCGAAGTCACCGACCTGACCCGTATCGAGCGCATCGTTCCGACCATTGCCGAACTTTCCAGGAAAGGCGCAAAGGTTATTCTGCTCGCCCATTTCGGTCGTCCCAAGGGCGTTGCTTCGGATGAAAACTCTTTGAAGCATGTCGTGAAGCCTCTGGCCAAGGTGCTTGGACATGGGGTTCATTTTGCCGAAGACTGCATCGGTGACAAGGCAAAGGCCGCGGTCGATGCCTTGAAGGACGGCGATGTCCTGCTTCTGGAAAACACCCGTTTCCACAAGGGCGAGGAAAAGAACGATCCGGAGTTCGTCGCAGCTCTGGCAGCCAACGGCGATCTTTATGTGAATGACGCGTTTTCGGCTGCCCACCGCGCGCACGCCTCGACGGAAGGGCTTGCCCATGTCCTGCCCGCCTGTGCGGGCCGCGGCATGCAGGCTGAGCTTGAAGCACTGGAGAAGGGCCTTGGCAATCCGGCTCGCCCGGTTGTGGCCATCGTCGGCGGCGCAAAGGTCTCGACCAAGCTCGACCTCCTGTCCAACCTGATCGAGAAGGTCGATGCGCTCGTCATCGGTGGCGGGATGGCAAACACCTTCCTTGCCGCCAAGGGCTATGATGTCGGCAAGTCGCTCTGCGAGCACGAACTTGCTTCCACCGCCCGCGAAATCATGGCCAAGGCCGAAACCACAAAGTGCGCGATCATCCTGCCGGTCGATGCCGTCGTGGGCTGGCACTTTGCAGCCGACACGCCGAACCAGACCTATGGCGTCGATGCCGTGCCAAGCGATGGCATGATTCTCGATGCAGGCGCACTTTCGACCGATCTGATCGCCTCGGCTATCGATGACGCCGCAACGCTCGTCTGGAACGGCCCGCTCGGTGCCTTCGAGCTGCGCCCCTTCGACGCCGCCACGGTCAAGACTGCAAAGCATGTCGCAGCCCGCACCAAGGCAGGCAAGCTGGTTTCGGTTGGCGGCGGCGGCGATACGGTCGCAGCCCTCAATCATGCGGGCGTTGCCGACGACTTCACCTATATCTCGACCGCAGGCGGCGCCTTCCTTGAATGGATGGAAGGCAAGCCTCTCCCCGGCGTCGATGTCTTGAAGAAATAACGCCCCACACCAGGTTTCAGTAAGCCCGGCCAATGCCGGGCTTATTTTTTTGGTGTCAGTTTCAGCAACCGGCCCGGATTGTCGTCTTCGATCAGCCAGATGGCGCCATCCGGCCCCACCGCCACATCACGGATACGGTTTTCCATTTCAAAGCGTTCCGCTTCGTCCGCCTTGCCGTTCTTGTCGATCACGACACGCACCAGCGACATGACCGAAAGTCCGCCGATGAGCGCCGAACCGCGCCATTCGGGGAACATGTCCCCCTCGTAGAAGGCAAGCCCGGCCGGAGCGATAACCGGCGTCCAGTACACCAATGGCGGCTCGAATTCCGGGCGTGTGCTATGGCGCGGGATGGGCCGGCCACTATAATTGTCGCCGTTCGAGACAAGCGGCCAGCCGTAATTGAGACCGGGCTTGATGAGGTTGAATTCGTCGCCGCCGCGCGGCCCCATCTCATGTTCCCAAAGCTTTCCATCGGGACCGAAGGCCAGCCCGTAAGGGTTACGATGGCCGGTAGACCAGGTCAGTACTCGCACACCATCCGCATCGGCATGCGGATTATCCCTCGGAGCGGACCCGTCAAGATTCATGCGGAGGATTTTTCCCATCGGCGCTGCATCGTCCTGCGCGGTTGCAGGCAACATGCGATCACCGACGGAGAAGAACAGATGCTTGCCGTCCGGCGCAAATGCGATAATGCCGCCCGGCTGTCCGCCACGCGCCGCCGCATCCTGCTTCCAGATGGTGGTCCTGTTCTTCAGCGCTGCCTTGCCGTCACCTTCATCCAGAACAGCGCGTGCCAGCACCACACTGCTGCCGCTCTGCGCCGGTTCGTTATAGGAAAAATAGACTGCCTTGCTCTTCTCGAAGTCGGGTGCAGGCGCGATATCAAGCAGACCGTTCTGGCCGCCGAAGGCGACTTCCGGCACCCCATCGACGGCAATTTTGTCACCCGTTTGCGTGACAATGAAAATCTTGCCGCCCTTCTCCGTGAGAAGCAGCCTGCCATCGGGCAGAAAGGCGATCGCCCATGGCGTATCGAATTCGGCCACCGGCGTCACCGCAAACGGAGCATTTGCTGCGGCCTGCCTGCCGCCAGCGTTGATACTCTCAGCCGAAGCGTTCGCCGCCGGCAGGGCGACCATCGATGCAGCCAGAACAAACGGCAGGCTAAAAAGGACGCGTCGCATATTTCCTCCTCAAATCTCATCGACGGAAACAGGCGGGGTTTCCTCACTAGTTTCTTACATGGGGTTCGCAACCCGGATATAAAACCAGTTCCGGCAAAAACATGCGATGCCCGGATGAAAAATCTAAACCGTTTGAAAAATATTTCAAACGTTTCAATGACTTGCGCTCGCCATAGTTTTAACCAACACTCCCTCATCGCCTTGATAGAAGGAGCGTTGCATATGACCGAACGTCTTGAAGATATTGCGATTGCACTGGTAGCGGCAGGAAAAGGCATTCTCGCCGCCGATGAAAGTTCAGGCACCATCAAGAAGCGTTTTGACGCGATCGATCTCGGATCCACCGAAGACACGCGCCGCGACTATCGCGAAATGCTCTTCCGCGCGGACGAAGCGATGAAGAACTATATTTCAGGTGTCATTCTGTATGATGAAACCATAAGGCAGAAGGCCAAGGACGGCACGCCGCTTGTCGAAATCATCCGCAGCGCTGGCGCGGTCCCGGGCATCAAGGTCGATGCGGGTGCAAAGCCCCTCGCGGGTTTTGAAGGCGAAACTATCACCGAGGGGCTGGATGGCCTGCGCGAGCGGCTCAATGAATATCATGGGCTTGGCGCACGTTTCGCCAAATGGCGCGCGGTGATCTCGATTTCCGACGGCCTGCCCACATGGGGCGCGGTGAAGCAGAATGCGCAGGCTCTCGCCCGCTACGCCGCCCTCTGTCAGGAAGCAAACATCGTACCGATTGTCGAACCCGAAGTGCTGATGGACGGCAAGCCGGGCAATCACACCATCGACCGTTGTTATGACGTGACGGAATGGGTGCTCAAGACGGTGTTTACGGAACTATACGATGCCCGCGTCCGGCTCGAAGGCATGATCCTGAAGCCGAACATGGTCATCGACGGCAAGAATGCCCGCAAGGCTTCGGTGGAAGAAGTGGCGGAGAAGACCGTCCGCTGTTTCCGCAACACCGTTCCGGCAGCAGTGCCCGGCATCGCCTTCCTTTCCGGCGGCCAGACGGGCGAAGAAGCGACAGCCCATTTGTCCGCCATGAATGCTGGCTTCGACATGCCATGGAAAATGACCTTTTCCTATGGCCGGGCCTTGCAGGCGGCGGCACTGGAAGCCTGGGGCGGCAGGGATGAGAATATCGCAGCCGGTCAGCGCGCTTTCGCGCATCGGGCAAAGATGAACGGCCTTGCTGCCACCGGCGGCTGGAAAAAGGAACTGGAAAAGGCGGCCTGAGCCGCCTTTCATCCCTCATGCAGATGAAAGCCGACCGCCAGCGCCATTACCAGAATGGCGATGGCGGCGATTTTCCAGAAATCGCCGCGCCGCTTCAGGCCCGGCAAGCCGAGCGGTTTGATGATGTGCAGGCCCATCAGAAGAATGAGCAGCACAGGCAGGATTTTTGTCACAGATCACCTCTCTGCCTCCTTGTGACGCAGCAAGGTGATCGCCGCAAGACACGCGCAGCAGACACAACCGTTTTATCGGGATGCTTCGCCTTCATCTTAAGTTTCATGGACGAATTACCGTTGGGCGGCATAAACTGTACGCGGAGGTGATGAAAGGCGCATGGAGGAGATGGGCCGCAGGGGGCCGATCTTGCGCTTTCGTCAGCAGACTAATCATGCGCCCGCCCGCTGGCGTTGCGCGTGCTTCTGGGAGGAAGAGCATGACTTCGAAATATGCCGAAACCTATGCCGCATGGCAGGCCGATCCTGAACGCTTCTGGGCAGAAGCGGCGCAGGCAATCGACTGGTTCAAGCCATGGGATCAGGTTTTTGCGGGCGACGAAGGTGTCTATGGTCGCTGGTTCAAGGGTGCTGAGTGCAATACCTGTTATAATGCGCTCGACCGCCATGTCGCCAACGGGCGCGGCGAGCAGGTCGCGCTGATCTATGAAAGCCCTGTGACCGGCAAGGTCCGGAAATTCACCTATCGCGAACTGCTGGAGGAAGTGGAGGCGCTTTCCGCCGTCATGCTCGACAATGGTGTGACGAAAGGCGACCGCGTTCTCATCTATATGCCGATGGTTCCCGAAGCAGCCGTCGCCATGCTGGCTGCGGCCCGCATCGGCGCCGTCCATTCCGTGGTTTTCGGCGGATTTGCCGCCAATGAGCTTGCAACCCGCATCGACGACGCCAAGCCGGTGATGATCATCGCCGGGTCCTGCGGCATCGAACCGACGCGCGTGGTGCCATATCAGGCCATGCTGGATAAAGCGATTTCACTCGCGCACCATAAAGTCGATCATTGCATCATCTTGCAGCGCGAACAGCACCGGCACGAGCCGGTCGCGGGCCGCGACATCGACTATCGCGAAGCCGTCGATGCCGCGCGTGGCCGCCACGTCCCCTGCGTAGCCGTCGAGGCAACCGATCCGCTTTATGTGCTCTACACCTCCGGTACGACCGGCGAACCCAAAGGCGTCGTGCGCGACAATGGCGGGCATATGGTGGCGCTTGCCTGGTCCATGAAGCATGTTTTTGGCGTGGAGCCCGGTCAGGTATGGTGGGCGGCATCCGATGTTGGCTGGGTCGTCGGCCATTCCTATATCGTCTATGGGCCGTTGATCCATGGCGCCACCAGCATCCTGTTCGAGGGCAAGCCCATCGGCACGCCGGATGCGGGCACCTATTGGCGCATCATCGCGGAGCATGGCGTCGAGGTGATGTTCACCGCGCCGACGGCGCTGCGGGCCATCAAGAAGGACGACGCGGACGGCAATTTCGTGCGCCGCTACAACCTTTCGAAGTTCCGCGCCCTTTATCTTGCTGGCGAACGCGCCGATCCAGACACGATTCACTGGGCCGAAAACCTGCTGGGCTGTCCGGTGATCGATCATTGGTGGCAGACGGAAAGCGGCTGGCCCATGGTCGCCAATCCGCTTGGCCTCGGGCTTCTGGAAACGAGATATGGTTCGCCGGCTGTCTGCCTGCCGGGATATGATATCCGCGTGCTGGACGATGAAGGCCATGAACTCGAGCGCGGCCAGCTTGGCAATATCCTCATCAAGCTGCCGCTGCCGCCGGGTTGCCTGCCGACACTCTGGAATGCGGACGAGCGCTTCCGCAAGGCCTATCTGAACGAATTTCCAGGCTACTATAAAACCGCCGATGCTGGTTACATGGACGAGGACGGCTATCTCTACATCATGAGCCGCACTGACGACATCATCAATGTCGCCGGCCATCGCCTGTCGACGGGCGCGATGGAAGAAGTGCTTTCAAGCCATCCCGACGTTGCCGAATGCGCGGTGCTCGGCATTTCCGATCCCCTAAAGGGGCAGGTTCCCTGCGGTTTCCTGGTGTTGAAATCCAACATCGAACGTGATCCGCAGGAGGTCGAAAAGGAATGCGTCAGCATGGTGCGTGACATCATCGGCCCTGTTGCCGCCTTCCGGCTGGCGCTGACCGTCAAACGCCTGCCGAAGACGCGCTCCGGCAAGATTTTGCGTTCCACGATCCAGAAGATCGCTGACGGCGAAGAATGGAAGATGCCTGCCACAATTGACGACCCGGCTATTCTGGACGAAATCAGCACTGTTCTGCGCGAGCGTCACACCGGCCTCGCCTTCGCCTGATCCATTTCCGAACTATTGACCGGCGGTTTCCGCCGGTCCAATCTCCACGCAAACTGGAGATCGACCATGCAATTAGAAGGCAAGGTGGCCATCGTCACCGGCGCTGCCCGCGGTATTGGCTATGCCATAGCAAAACGCTTCCTGTTGGACGGTGCAAGCGTTGTCCTGTCCGACATCGACAATGCCGCAGCCATGCGCGCAGCCAGGGATCTGGAGCAGTTCGGCCCGGTGCATCCCATGGCTGCCGACGTGGGCGACAAGCTCGACATTCACAATCTCCTGACCTTCACCATAACCAATCTCGGCGAGATCGATATTCTCGTCAACAATGCCGGTATCGTGCATCAGGCGGATTTCCTCGATCTCAAGGAAGAAGATTTCGACCGCGTGATGCGGGTCAATCTCAAGGGTGCGTTTCTGTGCGGACAGGCCGTGGCCAAACGCATGGTGGAGCGCGTCGAATCGGGCGGCGATCCGGGCACAATCATCAACATGTCGTCGATCAACGCCATCTTCGGCTTGCCAGAGCAACTCGCCTATTCCGTTTCCAAGGGCGGATTGAACCAACTGACACGCTCCATGGCAGTAGCGCTCGCTCGCTGGGGGATTCGCGTCAATGCGATCGGCCCGGGATCCATAGAGACCGACATGCTTTCCGCCGTGAACACGGACGCCGATGCCCGCAACGCGATCCTGTCGCGAACGCCGCTCGGTCGTATCGGCCAAGCATCTGAAATTGCTTCGATAGCGTCATTTCTGGCATCGCGGGATGCGAGCTATGTGACAGGCCAGACCATCTATGCTGATGGCGGGCGCCTCCCTCTCAGCTATACGGCAGCACCGCGCTACAAGGCGTGACGTTGCGATCCCGTTCCATTGGGACGATAATAAAGGACGGATTTGCTCCTGACAGATAGCTGTCAGGAGGGGTGTGCGATACTGCGTATCCAAGGATGAGGGAGTTTTCACCATGGTACTCGCAATCGCACCATTGATCGCAGTCTTGAAGGAATACAAGCGCAGGCAGGACGAACGCCGCCGGTTTATCCGCACACAGCGCGTCATCGACGGTCTGCCAAAAGACCTGCGCAAGGATCTGGGCTGGCCGGATCGTTATCTGGAACAGCGCAAAACCAGATACTGCAACGGAGAATAAAACGGAATGCGCCGTGCAGACCGCCTTTTCCAGATCGTTCAGCACCTGCGCGGTGGCAGGCTTGTCACCGCGCGCCAGTTGGCCGAACGGCTGGAAGTCTCCGAACGCACCATCTACCGCGACATCTCCGACCTGCAATCGACCGGCGTCCCCATCGATGGCGAAGCAGGCGTCGGCTACATTTTGCGGCAAGGTTTCGAGCTGCCGCCGCTGATGTTCACGCGCGACGAAATCGTGGCGCTTGTTGCGGGCGCGCGCCTCATCCGCGCCTGGGGCGGTGTCTCCATGGCGCGGGGCGCGGAAGAGGCTCTCGTCAAGATCGAAGCCGTGCTGCCCAAGGAAGAGCGCGCCCGCATCACCAGCACGCAGATTCACGCGCCAACGGCGCGCATCAGCATGGATGAGCGCCGCATCATCGACGCGGTGGAACGCGCCGTCGATCAGGGCAATGTCCTCAACATCCGCTATCGCGATCTGGAATCGCGCGAAAGCGAGCGTGATATTCGTCCGCTCGGCCTCTGGTTCTGGGGCAAGGTCTGGACGGTTATCGGCTGGTGCGAATTGCGCAATGCTTTCCGCACATTCCGCACCGATCGCATCGTGGAGGCAAGCGACGCAGGCCGCCTCTTCCGGGCCGAACGCGGCAAGACGCTGGCAGATTTCTACCGCCTCATGGAATTGAGCGAATATAACGCCTTCAAGGACTGAATACTTCGGCTACTCCCAAGGCAACCGCCGCTTGAACCGGTTCGGCAGTCTGTTCACGACAGACCTGTCGAACCGATTCTCTTTTCCATCATGATCCTGACCAACTGCTCGATCACATATTGTACCCCGCGATCTTCCTGACGGCGCTTGTGCCAGGCGATATGCAACGGAAAACCTGCAACGGGAATCGGCGGCGGAAAAGCCGCGAGGGAAGACGTATCCTCGGGCATACAGCGCGAGGGCAGCATGGCGATCATATCGGTGTTGGCCAGCAATTCCGGCACCATGCCGAAATTCGGTACAACCACACCCACTCGGCGGCTTAATCCCCGCTCCGCGAGCGTGCGGTCGACCGGGCTGCTGTCGTCTCCGCGCCCGGAGACGAGGATATGCGGATATGCAAGCCAGCTCTCCAGCGAGAATGCGTTTGCTGCCGCATGATCCCGGCGCATTGCAATAATGTAGTTCTCCTCCAGCAGCAGGCGGCGCTGAAGCTCCTTATCCGCATCAGGAAAGACGGAGAGGGCAAGATCGCTTTCTCCTGTCACGAGCGCCACCCGCGCCGCCTCGGCACCATGCCACGGTTGGACAATGATATTGATCCCCGGTGCAATGTGCGCAAGCGTCTTCAATAGAGGCCCTATGACGAAGATGGCAGGATAATCCGCCATGCAGACGCGTATCGTCTGCTGCAGCGACACAAGCGGGACTTCGGGCGGATCAACCAGGTCGACCACCCCTGCCAGCAAAGTTTTCAGGGAAGCACGCAATGTTTCCGCTTTCGGAGTGCGCCGCATCGTGCCGCGCGCCCGTTCCAAAAGCTGGTCGTTGAACAAGGCGCGGCAGCGCTGCAAAGCATTCGATACAGCAGGCTGCGTCAGGTTAAGCCGATCAGCAGCCCGGCTCACATGCGCTTCATCGAGAAGGGCATCCAGTATCACCAGAAGATTGAGATCGAGCGAACGTAAATTCATAAAATCAATAATAGTATATATCTATTATAAATTGGAGCAATTTAGTTACTGGTGGCATCGTCTCCGTCAGCCCGAAGGAGACAACCATGTCCAAGACGCTGATCTTACTTTTTCATCCCGATCTGACACGATCCCGCACCAACGCAGCGCTTGCCGCCGCAGCTGCAAAATTGCCCGGCGCGGAGATCGTCGACATGCAGGCCGCTTATCCGCAGGGGATCGATTTCTTGAAGGATAGCGAGCGTGAAGCATTGCGACTTCTGTCGGCTGATCGCATTGTCCTGCAATTTCCGGTCCAATGGTATTCCACACCGCCCCTTCTCAAGGCATGGCAAGATGCCGTACTGACCCGCATGTTCTACATTGCCTATGAGCAGGAGGGCCGCAAGCTCGAAGGGACGCCGCTCCTGATCGCCGCGACAGCAGGAAATGTCCCCGAAGCCTATCGCGAAGGCGGGCGCAACATGTTCCCGATGATTGAACTTTTCGCCCCATTGCGGGCAACAGCGAACCGTTGCGGGCTCGGCTGGGCAACGCCGTTTGTGCTGTATGCCGCCGACAAGATATCAACCGAAGCGCTGGAGGATGCGGCCAACCGCTATGCGGACGCCCTCAAAGTCTGGATCTCCGCGACGTCCACTCCCAACAGCGAGGCGGCAGCTTGACCCAACAAAAAAGCCCGGCAGAACCGGGCTTCTTGCATTTCGGCAAGCGATGTCGCTTCCCGACTATTCTTCCTCGTCTTCGTCGTCAGTATTCGCGCCCTTGAGCGAAGAGAGCTTGGCGAAAACCTTGTCGGCATCGAGCTCGTCTTCCGCAGGCTGCTCGTCACGATAATCGAAATTCTCGGTCGCAGAAGCTGGCAGCAAGGTGCTGTCCGCTTCGGGCGCGGCCGGACGATTGCGCGACGCACGTTCGACTTCGATGTCGAGATCGATCTGAGAGCAGAGGCCGAGGGTAACCGGATCCATCGCCGTCAGATTTGCCGAGTTCCAGTGCGTGCGGTTGCGAATCTGCTCGATGGTCGACTTGGTCGTGCCGATCAGGCGGGAAATCTGCGCATCCTTCAATTCAGGATGATTGCGTACCAGCCAGAGAATCGCATTCGGGCGGTCCTGACGCTTGGAAAGCGGCGTATAACGCGGGCCCTTGCGCTTGGCTTCAGGAACACGAACCTTCGGTTCGGCAAGCTTCAGGCGATAATAAGGGTCCTTTTCGCCCTTCGCGATTTCTTCACGCGAAATCTGGCCGGTAATGACCGGGTCGAGACCCTTGATACCCTGCGAAGCTTCACCGTCGGCAATAGCCTTCACTTCCAGCGGGTGCAGCTTGCAGAAAGCGGCAATCTGGTCAAACGACAGGGCCGTATTATCGACAAGCCAAACGGCCGTTGCCTTCGGCATAAGAAGCTGGGTGGCCATTAGATATAATCCTTCTGTTCGTCCGCTCCGGTGGCGCGGGACGTGGGCAAAACCACAATTTCCGGGAAATCACGGCCTATATATCGTTTTTTTGTCGCCAGAGCAAGAATGGCTCTCAAGCTAAAGAGCCTGAACCACAAAGCGCCATTTGCCGCCACACAGGACGGCTTTGGAACGGCTCTAGGCAATATCGAGTACGATCTTGCCGATATGCCTCCCCTCCTCCATCCGTTCATGCGCGCGCCAGGCATCTTTCAGCGAAAAGATCATGTCCATCACTGGCGCGACGCGGCGCTGCGCCAGAAGCGGCCAGACCTTTGCCTCCAGTTCCCGCGCAATGCCAGCCTTGAACTCGACCGGCCGCGGACGAAGCGTGGAGCCGGTATGGGTCAGGCGCTTGGTCATCAACAGCGCGAAATTGGCCGTGGCTTTCGCACCATTGAGAAAGGCGATCTGCACGATGCGGCCATCTTCGGCCGCAGCCTTGTAATTGCGATCGACGTAGTCACCGCCGACCATATCGAGAATCACATCGGCACCTCTGCCTTTGGTCGTGTCCTTGACGACCTCGACAAAATCCTCGTCCCTATAATTGACGGCGCGATCAGCCCCGAGCTTTAGACAGGCGTCGCACTTTTCCTTAGAGCCAGCAGTCGCAATGACGGTCGCGCCGAATGCCTTGGCTAGCTGGATAGCCGTCGTGCCGATCCCCGACGAGCCCCCATGAACCAGAAACGTCTCGCCTTTCTTCAATCCTCCGCGCTCGAAAACATTGTGCCAGACGGTGAAGAAAGTCTCCGGGATAGCAGCCGCTTCGATGTAGCCATAGCCGGAAGGCAGGGGCAGAGCATTGGTTTCATGCACGACGGCATATTCGGCATAGCCACCGCCAGCCAGCAATGCGACGACCTGATCGCCGAGCTTGAAACGCTTGACGCCGCTGCCGACGGCTACAATGTCACCGGCAATTTCCAGGCCCGGAATATCGGACGCACCGGGCGGCGGCGCATATTGTCCCAGCCGCTGCAAGACATCCGGGCGGTTGACCCCGGCGGCACGCACCCGCACCAGAATTTCACTTTCCTTGGGTTCCGGCACCGAGCGCTGAACAGGGCGAAGCATATGGGGTCTGCCCGGTTCGGAAATTTCGATAGCGGTCATCTGGGAAGGAAGGTCGGTCATCATGCTCAAGACTCCATTCAGATTTCGTACCCTGCGCCGTGGTCAGGTGCCCCATCGGCACCGTCGCACAAATGCCGCATGACGGATGCAAGACACCGCGTTAGGGAAATCGTCATCGATTTTCCCAAATATATATGCGACGATTCAAGGTGTTAAATCTTTTCTGAGCCATCATTGACCACGGAGGACGGCTATGAGCGGTTTCGATGAGGATGTGGCGAAGCCCCGCTGCAGCGTGGCGCTGAGCCAGGAGGAACTGTCGCTGCTTTCGGTCACCGAGATCGACCAGCGCATTGCCCTGCTGCAATCCGAAATAGAGCGATTGAAGGCAGAACGCCTCAAAAAGGGCGACAGCCGCGCAGCGGCGGAAGCATTGTTTCGATAGGGGAACTCGTCAGCGGAAATGGATGCCGGAGCAAAATCGCCGGAACCATTTCCGGACGAAATGTTTAGGAACAATAGTCACTGATCGCAATGGCCGCTTGACATCGACGGCCCAGCTTCAAGTTGCGGGAATAGAATTTTGCGCATTTACATTCAGGTTCTGGCCCTCCTTTGCGGCACAGCCTTTCTCCTCATCGCCTCCGGACTTCATGGTCTCCTGCTGCCACTGCGCGGTGGCGCGGAAGGATTTTCGGTCACATCGCTGGGCATGCTCGGCACCACCTGGGCTGGCGGTTTCGTTGCGGGCTGTCTGTTCGCGCCGCGCCTTGTGCGCCGCGTCGGCCATGTACGGGCATTCGGATGTTTTGCTGCATCAGCCGCGATCATCGCTCTGCTTTCCGGCGTCTTCGTGGATGCAACCATCTGGGTGATCCTGCGCGCTTTCACCGGCTTTTCCATGGCCGGTGCCTTCATGGTCATCGAAAGCTGGCTGAATGAGCGGGCGACCAACGAATCACGCGGCAAGATTTTCGGCATGTACATGATGGTCAACTATGGGGCCACCATGTCCGGGCAGATGCTGGTGGCCGCAGGCGATGTGCGCTCCGATCACCTGTTCATGATAAGCGGCGTCTTCTTCTGCCTGGCCCTTATCCCGACCGCGATTTCCACGGCTGTCAGCCCCAAGCCGCTGACGGAAGTGCAGCTCGATCTCAAGGCGCTCTATAACAATTCCCCCGCAGCCTTTGTCGGCTGCATACTGATCGGCATCGCCAATGGCGCCTGGGGTACGCTTGGAGCGGTATTTGGCGCGAAATCCGGGATTTCAACCACCGAGATCGCCTTGATGGTCAGCGTCACCATCGCAGCCGGCGCCCTGATGCAGATTCCGATCGGTCGCATTTCCGATCTGGTGGACCGGCGTTTCGTACTCGCCAGCGTTGCGGCTCTGGCGGCACTGGTTGGCCTGATCGCCTTTCTCGTCGCGCCTACCAGCGGCCCCGTCATTATCGCGATGACCGGCTGTTACGGCGCGCTCGCCTATGCGCTCTATCCCGTTGCGGTCGCCCACGCGAACGACCATGCAACATCGGAAAGCTTCGTGAAAGTGTCGAGCGGACTTCTGCTGCTTTACGGGTTCGGCACGATGCTTGGGCCGCTTCTGGCGGCTGCGGCGATGGATATTTTCTGGCCCTCAGGCCTCTTTGCCATCACCATGCTCGCGCATATTTCCATCACCGGTTATGCGCTGTTCCGCTCCCGCAGGCGCGCTTCGGTTCCCAAAGAGAACAAGGACCAGTTCATGAGCATGCCGTCGGAACGCGGTGCTACGCCGGAAGCGTTGAACCTTGACCCGAGAGCGGAGACGGAAGGTTGACGGCGTTAAAAATCGCCATCGACAAACAGAACCAATCAAATAATTGAACCAATATGTTCGGCGGCTGTGGCACAGCCGCCAATGCAGCAGTACAGCGTCATGACCATGACATGGAAAAGCGCACTGCTGTGGTGCAACATTCCCTGTCCACGACAAGGCAATTCAGGCTCGCGAGAACCTTTCAACAGCCAAAGTCTTTGGTTTGATACGCCTTATCCAACCGCGATCAAAACGCGGCTTCCCTGTCAGTGACGCGTTACCTGGGATCTCAGTTTTTCGATCTGGTCCTTGAGCATAAGCTTCTTGCGCTTGAGAGATGCAACGTGCAGGTCATCCATTGCCGGTGACGCCAGGGCTTCGGAAATTTCCTGTTCCAGAGCGCCGTGCTTCTTTTCGAGCGTGGCAAGATGGGACTCGATAGCCATCATCAGATCTCCTTTGGTTGATTTCCCTGATTTACGGAACGGCGTGGACCTTGTTTGCCCGCCATCCCGCCATTCAACCTGCATGAGCGCCCGGCACATCTCCTGTATTTCCGGGCCAAACACGCAGTCCCGGCTGCCAAGGATGCGGTGGTGTTTGTCGCCTTCGACAGCCGCGTCCATGACAGAACCATGACAGTTTGGCATGAGTTTGATGCAAAGTCGATTTTGTCGTGGTAGCATTTTCCTGACGCGAAAAATGTGATAAGGGCTTCGCCGGAAACGGGCTGACGCCGCACCTTTTCATGGGTTGGCGCAGCCCGTAAAACTATTCAACAGAACGGGGCACCGCATGTCCGATCAGGAACAGGCCGAAATCAGATTGGCCGTCGCACGTCTGAAACAGGAACACGCGGACTTCGATGCTGCCATAAACGCCATGATAGCGGTTGGCTGCGACCAATTGCGCGTGCAGCGCATGAAAAAGAAAAAGCTCGCAATCAAGGACAAGTTGCAGGAAATGGAAGATCGGGTGATCCCCGACATCATCGCCTGAATGTCCACAACGATCCATAATTAGAGCCGGGGTTCGCCCGGCTTTATCTTTTCAGCATCATCCACCAACTACATGAAAGAAGCGGAGCAGGAAGATCAATGAGCGTTACTGCCGATGTCGCCATCATCATGGGAAGCCAGTCCGACTGGGAAACCATGCGCCATGCAGCGGACACACTCGAAGCACTCGGCATTTCCTTCGATGCCCGGATCGTTTCCGCGCATCGCACCCCTGATCGTCTCGTTGCCTTCGCCAAGGGCGCCAAGGCAGAAGGTTTCAAGGTCGTCATCGCGGGCGCAGGCGGCGCAGCCCATCTGCCAGGCATGGCGGCAGCCATGACGCCGCTTCCCGTCTTCGGCGTCCCGGTCCAGTCCAAGGCGCTTTCAGGCCAGGACTCGCTTCTCTCCATCGTCCAGATGCCGGCCGGCATCCCTGTCGGTACGCTGGCGATCGGCCGCGCCGGTGCGGTCAATGCCGCACTGCTCGCAGCAGCCGTCTTGGCGCTTTACGATGAGGCGCTCGCAGCCCGTCTTGACGAGTGGCGCGCGGCGCAGACGGAAAGCGTAGCGGAACGTCCTTCAAACGAGGCCTGATATGAACACTTCTGTACTGAAGCCCGGTGCAACCATCGGCATCATCGGCGGCGGGCAGCTCGGCAGGATGCTTGCCATGGCCGCAGCGCGGCTCGGCTTTCAAACCGTGATTCTGGAGCCGCAGGCCGATTGCCCGGCAGCACAGGTCGCCAATCACCAGATCGTCGCGGCCTATGACGATCCGAAGGCGCTTGCGGAGCTTGCCGCAGCTTCCGATGTCATTACCTACGAATTCGAGAACGTGCCGGTGAGCGCCGCCGACCGGCTGGCAGAAACCGCTCTGGTCCTGCCGCCGCCCGCAGCGCTTGAAGTCTCGCAGGATCGCTTTGCCGAAAAGCAGTTCCTCAATGAAAGCGGTATCGAGACGGCTCCCTGGCGCCTCGTGGACGATGAAGAATCCCTGATCGCGGCCCTGGGAGCGCTTGGCGAGCGCGGCATCCTCAAGACGCGACGTCTGGGCTATGACGGCAAGGGACAGGTCCGCCTGGCCTCGCTCGACGAGAGCGAAGCCCACAAGGCGATTCTTGCCATCAATCGCGCCCCGGCGATCCTCGAAGGTTTCGTCGATTTCGAACGTGAAGTCTCGGTGATTGCAGCACGCGACCGGTCTGGAAACGTCGCAATCTTCGATATTGCCGAAAACGTGCACAAGGACGGCATCCTTGCCACCTCGACCGTTCCGGCTGCGATTTCCGAGAACACAGCGGAAGCTGCCCGCAAAGCCGCTACAAAGCTTTTGAATGCGCTTGATTATGTCGGCGTGCTGGGGCTCGAATTCTTCGTCCTGAAGGACGGAACGCTGCTGGCGAACGAGTTTGCCCCGCGTGTCCATAATTCCGGCCACTGGACGGAAGCGGCCTGCGCCATTTCGCAGTTCGAACAGCATATCCGCGCCGTTGCCGGATTGCCTCTCGGCAGCACCGAACGCCATTCCGATTGCGTAATGGAAAACCTGATCGGCGACGACGTCGACAAGGTTCCAGCGATTCTCTCCGAAAAGGATGCCGTGCTGCACCTCTACGGTAAAAAGGAAGCACGTCCGGGCCGCAAAATGGGCCATGTGACGCGCATCCAGCCTCGCAGGAAATGATGTTCATCGGGAATCCCGTCGATTCCCGATGAATCTTTTGCCGCCTGCCAAGAATTTCAGCTCCTGCACCCTGAATCTGCGGCTCAGGAGTTGACATTTGCCTGAAACCTTGTGTATTTCGGCCAACCCTTCGGGCATCTAACAGTGCCTGTAACCAATTGGCGCCTCGGGCGCCTGTTTTTATGAAGCCCCGCGGCATCTGCACGTCAACGGGCCAACAAGACCGGTGATTGACATGAAGATCAAGAACTCGCTTAAAGCGCTTAAGGCCCGTCATCGCGACTGCCAGCTGGTCCGCCGCAAGGGCCGCGTATACATCATCAATAAGACCGCCCCGCGCTACAAGGCTCGCCAGGGCTAATCTTATTTCTGATTTTGCATTTGACGTTTCGCTGCGCATGATAAAATCTATGCGCATGCGGAACGTTTTTGCATGTCTGGTTTCTTTTTCTGTGGTCGCATCGCTGGGTGCAACTGTGCCGTCGGCTTATGCCGAAGTCGCGCCCGGCAAGGTGCCGCTTACCGCACCGCTGACGCCCGTTCAGACCGGCCCCGACAGCGAACAGAAACCGACCCCGGAAAAACCTGCGCCGGATGCAGCCCAAACGCCTGAAGAGCGCCTCGACAAGCTCTTTGCCGATCTTCGCCGTACAACGGATGAAGCCAAGGCACGGCGCATTGCTTCGCAGATCAACACGCTGTGGTCGCAGTCGGGCAGCGCAACAGTCGATCTCCTCATGCAATGGGCGAACGCGGCGATGCTGGAGCAGCGCTATCCTTCGGCCATCGACTTCCTGAACGAAGCGATCGCGCTCGACCCGGAATATGCGGAAGCATGGAACCGTCGCGCTACGGTCTATTTCCTTAAAAAAGATTATGCCCATGCCATGTACGACATCAATCGTACGTTGGAACTGGAACCGCGCCATTATGGCGCCCTGACCGGCATGGCGGCCATATTGCGCCTGCGCGGCCTCAAGGAACAGGCGCTGAAAGCCTATGAACAGGCCCTGATCGTTTATCCGATGATGCGCGACGCACAGAAGAACTTCAATGATCTGGCTGATGAACTGACCGACACTCGGACTTAGAGCGTCCCTGCCTCCTCCAATTCATCTCTGTTCAAAGAAAAACGCGCTCTCAAAGAGCGCGTTTTTTTGGATGGCGTCTGCCACGACTGGATGAGATTCCGGCTGTGGCGAGCCGAAAATGGTGGAGTTTGAGAACCGGTGCGGAATGTACTTCCACGCATAGTCCCGAAAAGTTGCAGACTTTTCGGATTAGACTTTGCGTCAAAGAACGCACATGAGCACCGGAAGCGCAAAACGACGCCATTTGCAGGCCGTCACGGCCGGAATATCGCCAGTCTAGATGCCCGATTTTCCATCTGGCCCTATATAGGCGATGCGCAGCATGTTGGTCGCGCCCGGCGTTCCGAACGGGACACCGGCGGTGATGATGACGCGGTCGCCTGCCTTGCCAAACTCTTCGTGGAAGACGATTTCGCAAGCATGGTTGACCATGTCTTCAAGGTCGTGCGCATCATCGGTAACAACGCAATGCAGGCCCCAGACGAGCGACAGCTTGCGGGCGGTATCGACAACCGGCGACAGAGCGATAATCGGCGTGCGCGGCCGTTCGCGGGCAGCGCGCAGGCCGGTCGTGCCGGACGCGGTATAGGTGACAATGGCCGAAAGCTTCAGCGTTTCCGCGATCTGGCGTGCAGCGAGCGAGATTGCGTCGGCACCAGTCGGCTCCGGTGCTGCGCGCTGCGCATCGATGATGGTCGAATAGGTCGGTTCCTTTTCCACCTGCTCCGCGATGCGGTTCATGGTGGCGACAGCTTCGACCGGGTACTGGCCGGAGGCGGATTCAGCCGAAAGCATGATCGCGTCAGCACCTTCAAACACCGCGGTCGCAACGTCGGAAACTTCGGCGCGGGTCGGAACCGGAGCAGTAATCATCGATTCCAGCATCTGCGTGGCGACCACGACCGGCTTGCCGGCGCGGCGTGCCTTGCGGGTGATCTGCTTCTGAATGCCCGGAACGCTTTCAAGCGGCATTTCAACGCCGAGATCACCGCGCGCAACCATCAATGCGTCAGAAAGCTCGATGATTTCATCAAGACGCGTCACGGCCTGCGGCTTCTCGATCTTCGACATCAGGCCGACCTTGCCGCGCGAAACCTTGCGCACCTCGGCCAGATCTTCCGGACGCTGGATGAAGGAAAGCGCAACCCAGTCGATTTCTTCCTTCAGAACGGCGTCGAGGTCCTTGCGGTCCTTTTCCGTCAGCGCGCCGACGCCAAGCGTCGTATCCGGGAGGCTGACGCCCTTGCGATCCGAAATGCGCGTTCCGGAGATCACCTTGCAGCGGATCGACTTGCCGTCGCTTGCCTCGGCTACGAGGTGCAGCTTGCCATCGTCGATCAGCAGGCGATGACCCGGCTCGACAGCTTCAAGAATTTCCGGGTGCGGAAGATAGACGCGGGTTTCATCGCCGGGCGCTTCGTTATTGTCGAGGGTGAAGGTCTGGCCGGGAACGAGATCGACCTTACCGTCCTTGAACTTGCCGACGCGCAGCTTCGGACCCTGAAGATCGGCCAGAATGCCGATCGGACGGCCCAGTTCCTTTTCCACATTGCGAATGCGCTTGACGAGGGTGCGCATCAGATCATGGTCGGCGTGACTCATGTTGATGCGGAACACATCCGCGCCTGCCTCAAACAGCTTGCGGATGACGGCTTCCTCGCCTGACGCCGGACCTAGCGTGGCGAGAATCTTGACCTTGCGGTTGCGCTTCATTGACTATTCGTTCCTGTAACAGTGGGGTTTTCTGTCGGCGTTTCATCGGTGAGCTGAACCATCCAGCTCGATTGTTCCCCGGTGTCGTATTCCTGGAAGCCGTTGCGCTGGAAACCGCGCGCGAAGCAATCCTGGACGCCAGTAATACGGAATTCTTTTTCGGCCACGCACATGTTGACCTTGCCCTCCCAGCGCCCGCCGCCCTGGGCGTCTTCGGCGTAGAGGTAGTAGTAGCGGGATGAAAGCGGGCCTTCGAGCAGCGTCTTGCAGGCAGCGCCTTCAATATGCCACCAGCCCTCGGTCACCCAGCCGGTCTTGGCGCGGTAGCCGATGGCAACGCCGACCAGGTTCTGGGTTGCGTTACATACGCGGAAATCCGCCCTGGCCTCTATGGATGTCATGCCCAGCGCAGTCATCAGCACACCGGCAAACAAAACTAGAGATCGTGGAAGTCGCATACGCAGAACCCCTTCAGCCCGCTATCGGTTTTATCGAACAATTTATATTGCACAAGGAAATCCATCTCGGGGACATCCCGTTTCGGGTCGCTCTCTTTTCGGCAGTTTCGCCTTTGATGTCAACGCAATCCCATTGATTACAGGTACTCTCGATCGAAGAATGATCGTTGCAATCCCGGCTTTCTCATGACAGACCTGAAACAGCTTCCCGCACAACACAGAAATAATCTCAAAGTTCAGCCTCGGATTCCGCCCTATGCCGCTTCAATCCGGATCAATCGCTTCGACACAATTCTCACCGGTATACACTGTCGATGGAGATTTCAGCCTCGGCCTGCTCCTGACCGCCGACCATGCACGGCGCGATGTTCCAGCCGAATATGGCACGCTTGGTTTGCAGAAAAGTGAATTCGACCGTCATATCGCCTATGATATCGGCGTCGAGAATTTGACGCGCGGGCTCGCCAGCCGTCTGAGCGCGCCGGCGGTCCTCGGTGGTTTTTCGCGCCTCCTGATCGATCCCAATCGCGGGGAGGACGATCCGACGCTGATCATGCAGCTGTCCGACGGGGCGGTCATCTCCGGCAACTATCCGATGTCCGCAGGCGAACGTGAAGAACGCCTCCAACGCTTCTACCGCCCCTATCACGACGCGGTTGCCCGGGCGAGCGAACGCGTGGCGGCCGAAAGCGGGGCTGCGCCCTTCATCGTTTCGATCCATTCCTTTACGCCGCGCTGGAAGCACAAGGCCCGTCCCTGGCAGATCGGCCTTCTCTGGGACAAGGACGACCGAGCCGTAAAGCCGCTTCTGTCGCTGCTGCGTGAAAACCCTGACCTGACGGTCGGCGATAACGAACCTTATGACGGCGCGCTCAAGAACGACGCCATGTACCGGCATGCGACCGCGAAGGGCTTCGCCCATGTCCTGATCGAAGTGCGGCAGGACCTGATTGCCGATGACAAGGGAGCGGCTGAATGGGCCCACCGGCTTGCCCCCATGATCGCGCATATCAATACACTTCCCGACATCCACACTGTCCGGCATTTCGGCTCGCGCGCCGATCGCATCGAATAACGGGCCTGTCAGGAGAGGCTTTGCCCGCTATCCACAGGGCTTGACCCGCCAAATCGGGTCGTGCATCGAAAAAGGCTCTTAATTTTGCCTGCGACTCGCGGGAAAAACGGTCCAGACTTTCGAGAAGCGGTTTCGCGCCGTGCGCGACCGCATCATCATTGAATTTGAATTGGAGAACTCCTCGTGAGCGACGACATTACCAGCGAAGCCCAAACGATTGCTGTCGGCCAGTTGCGTGCTTTCATCGAGCGCATCGAGCGCCTTGAAGAAGAAAAAAAGACCATCGGCGACGATATCAAGGAAGTTTACGCGGAATTGAAGGGTTCGGGGTTTGACAGCAAGGTCGTGAGGACCATTATTCGTCTGCGTAAAAAAGAAGACCATGAACGTCAGGAAGAAGAAGCCATGCTGCAGCTCTATATGGACGCACTTGGCATGAGCTGATTTCGGCTCTTCCCGGAGCCTCTCCTCTTCCTGAAATCGAAACCCGACGGATCATTCGCGGTCCGTATTCAGTGTCTGAGAAAAAGCGCCATTGCAGCAAGGCATGGTGGTTTGTGAATCGGACACTCAGAGGAAGGGGACAGGATCTATGGAGTTCAGAAAGCTCGGACGTACCGAACTTAGTGTTTCGCCGCTTTGCTTCGGCGGCAATGTATTTGGATGGACGGTCGACGAAGCGACATCGTTCTCGCTTCTCGACCGTTTTGTCGATGCCGGTTTCAATTTCATCGACACAGCCGATGTCTATTCCGCCTGGGCGCCCGGCAATGTGGGCGGCGAATCCGAAACCATTATCGGCAACTGGCTGAAATCCCGCGGCCTGCGCGACAAGGTGGTCATCGCCACCAAGGTCGGCGGCGAATTGGGGCCTGACGAAAAGGGCCTTTCCCCGGCCTATATCCGCAAGGCGGTCGATGCTTCCCTCAAGCGGCTGCAGACGGATTACATCGATCTCTATCAATCGCACTGGGATGACCCGGAAACACCGTTCGAAGATGTGCTCGGCACCTATAAGGAGTTGATGGAGGCCGGCAAGGTGCGGGCCATCGGTGCGTCCAATCTTACGCCGGAGCGACTGACCGAGGCGCTGAACGTCGCCCATTCACATGACCTGCCGCGCTACGAAAGCCTGCAACCGCTTTATAATCTTTATGATCGCGGGGATTTCGAAAACGGGCTGGCAAAAATCTGTCGTGACAACGAGATCGGCGTAATTTCCTATTATTCGCTGGCTGCGGGATTCCTGACCGGAAAATACCGTTCCGCTGACGATCTCGGACAAAGCGCGCGCGGAAAATCAGTCGAAAAATATCTGACGGATCGCGGGTCGCGGATCATTGCGGCACTTGATGACGTGGCCCGCAATCTCGATGTCACGCCTGCTCAGGTTGCGATCGCCTGGCTCATCGCCCAGCCGTCAGTCACAGCCCCCATTGCCAGCGCCACACGCTCGGCCCAGCTGGGCGAACTGATCGCCGCAGCCGAACTGGAACTCAGCGAGGATGAAATCACCTTGTTGAACGAGGCAAGCCGTTAAACTTCAGAGCATCCATCGAAGGGTAGTCCTACCCTTCGATTTCCTCTCGCAGCATTTCCAGCTCCAGCCATTCTTCTTCCATGGCTGCATTTTCGGAGCGCTTCTTCTCAAGCAGGTCGGCGGTCTTGGCGAAAAGCGTCGGGTCCTTGGCGTAAAGCTGCGGATCGGCGAGCTTGCCTTCCAGCACGGCGATTTCCTTCGCAAGAGCGTCCATCTTGCCCGGCAGCGTTTCCAGCGCAAATTTTTGCTTGTAGGAAAGCTTGCGCTTTTCCTCACGCTTGGGCTGCGGTGCGTCCTCTTCCGGCTTTTCGTCACTTCTGCCGCCAGACGCCTTGACCGAGCGCCGGTTCAAGGCCTGCTCCTTGCGCTGCGCCATCATGTCGGCATAGCCGCCCGCATATTCGAGCCAGCGCCCGTCACCTTCCGGCGCAATAACCGAAGTAACGGTGCGATCCAGAAAATCGCGGTCGTGGCTAACCAGAATGACCGTGCCGGGAAACCCTGCGACCAACTCCTGCAGCAGATCAAGGGTTTCCATGTCGAGATCGTTGGTCGGTTCGTCAAGGATAAGCAGGTTGGCAGGACGCGCCAGAACGCGAGCCAGCATCAGGCGGGCGCGTTCGCCGCCGGACAACTCGCGAATGGGCGTGCGTGCCTGTTCCGGCTGGAACAGAAAGTCCTTCATATAGGACACGACATGCCGCTGCTCGCCGTTGACGACGAGGCTTTCGCCGCGCCCATCCGTCAGATAATGGGCCAGCGTCTCGTCCAGATTGAGACTTTCGCGCTTCTGGTCCAGTTCCGCCATTTCAAGATTGACGCCAAGCCGCAAGGTTCCCGAATCCGGTTCAAGCTTGCTGGTCAGAAGCGACAGAAGCGTCGTCTTTCCCGCACCGTTGGGGCCGACAAGACCGATGCGGTCGCCGCGCTGCACGCGGATCGAAAAATCCTTGACCAGTACGCGCTCGCCATAGGCCTTGCTCAGCCCCTTGGCTTCGATCACCAGCTTCCCGGATTCCTTCGCATCGCTTGCCGCCAGCACCGCCGTCCCTTGCGCCTTGCGATGATTGCGAAAATCGGCGCGCATGGAATGCAATTCGCCAAGACGGCGCATGTTGCGCTTGCGGCGCGCCGTGACGCCGTAACGCAGCCAGTGTTCCTCACGCGCGATCTGGCGTCCGAGCTTGTGATGATCGCGCTCTTCTTCTTCGAGCACCTTGTCACGCCATTCCTCGAAATGGCCGAATCCCTGCTCCAGACGGCGCGTTATGCCACGATCGAGCCAGACGGTCGCCCGGCTGACATTTTCCAGAAAGCGCCGGTCATGCGAAATCAGGACGATGGCCGAGCGTATCTGGCGCAACTCGCCTTCCAGCCATTCGATGGTGGTCAGATCCAGATGGTTGGTCGGCTCGTCGAGCAGAAGCACATCGGGCTGCGGCGCGATCACACGCGCAAGGGCAGCACGCCGCGCCTCACCACCGGAAAGATGATCCGGCTTCTCTTCGCCGGTCAGCCCCAGATGTTCGAGAAGATAGGTGACGCGATGCGGGTCGTCGGTAGGCCCCAGCCCTGCTTCCACATAGGCGCGCGCATTGGCGAAGCCGTCCATATCCGGCACCTGTGGCAGATAGCGGACAGTTGCACCGGGATGTTTGAAAACCTCGCCCGATGTCGCTTCCACCATACCGGCAGCAATCTTGAGCAGGGTCGATTTACCCGAACCATTACGCCCGACCAGCGCGATGCGGTCGCCCTCGCTCACCGAAAGGCTTGCATCCTCCAGAAGCGGCGTGCCCCCGAAGGTGAGCTTGATCTGGTCGAGACGAAGGAGTGGTGGTGCCATGGTTCTCTACGATAAACAGGATTGAAAATTCCGCCCTGCTTGTCCGCGACAAAAGCCGTTCTGTCAAATGGAACGGCACCAAAAGGCCCGTGAAAAACAAACAGGCCGGGTTTCCCCGGCCTGTCCGCAAAACTTATTTATCCAGCAATTACTGGCAAGGCGCTTCGTACACGCGGCCATACGGATCGCGGTAACGGCAATACTGCACGCCATTGCGGGTCTGGGCTGCACCAAGCAGCGTACCGGCAACCGCACCGATCGCAGCACCCGTGAGTGCACCGCGGCCATTGCCGCCGATTGCGCCACCGGCGAGAGCACCGATTGCCGCGCCACCAACACCGTAACCGGCCGTGCGCTGTTCATTCGTCGTGCATGCAGCCGTCGAGAACGCGAGCACGCCAGCAACAGCAATCATCGTAAGACGTGACTTCATTGAAACATCTCCTACAAGAGTTGAACTAATCACCGACTTTGCGTCCCCAATTTCGGCGTAAAGCAGATGACACCCGCTTGACCCATTTACAATACGTTTCAATTGTCAGCGTCAAGCTCTTTCGATTGATAAGGTTAGCAGCCTCAGTGCGGTTGATCCTCCATCACCAGATTGGCGATAAGTATCGCTAGTCCAGAATGCGCAGTAACGCGAAGCGTTCCACGAACGACGTTGGAAACTGTCCAGGAAGAGCCGAAAGGCAGTGTAACATTATCTAACGGCCACTCCGCATTTGTGATCGAAAGACCTTCTACGGTGCTGAAATTGATAACACTGAACGGCGTCCCGTCCGGAAAATCATAAACATAATCGCCGGGTGGCAGGGGCCAGGCCTCCTCCGACCCGCTGGACAGAAGCACGTCGCGCCCTTTTGCAGCCTGCGCTGTCGCCATGGTCAGATGCAGAAGCGTGTGGTCGGTGCGCTGCCCGCCGAAGGCGCCACAAAGGATCACGCGATCCGCGCCCCGCGCATAAGCCTCCTCGACGGCCAGTTCACCGTCCGTCATATCCTTGGCGGACGGAAACGTCTTCTGCGGCACGTGACCATATTGCGCGCGCAGCTCGGCAGAGGTCGAATCGAAATCGCCAAGCCAGAGTTCCGGTTCAAAACCGAGAGCGGCAGCGTGGCGAATCCCGCTATCGGCAGCGAGAATACGCGCACCTGCAATTTGGCGTTTCAGGCGATCGGTCACGACCAGATCGCCGCCAAGAAGAATGACGAATGTGCTCATAAGCCGCTCATAACACGGGTAAATCCGGGCCGGAAGCCTGCATTCGCTGCCGTTGCCATTCCTCGCCTGAAAGATTATTGTCGCAATCGCTCTAACGGGGTGCCGTCTGCTTTCGCGGACGGCTGAGAGGTCCAAAGAGCATTTCCAGCAAAAGTGTAAAACGGTTTTGCGCCCGGAAATGCTGAATAAAACGGCCAACCCGCTGAACCTGATCCGGTTTGCACCGGCGGAGGGATTAGATGCTCCATAAACGGCGCTCAATCCTCTTGTATAGAAAGAAAGGAAGTGCCGTGATGCGGCTTTTGTCTTTGTTGGCTTTTTCATTTTCCGCAGCCGTCGCCTTTGCGCCTTCGGCGCAGGCGAAAGACAAGCTCACCGTCTATACCTATGACAGCTTTGTTTCCGAATGGGGTCCGGGGCCGAAGGTCAAGGAAAACTTCGAAAAGGAATGCGATTGCGAAGTCGACTGGATTGCTTCCGCCGACGGCGTTGCCCTGCTCAATCGCCTCAAGCTTGAGGGCAGCAATACCAAAGCCGACATCGTGCTTGGTCTCGATACCAACCTGACGACCGAAGCGCGGGCCACCGGTTTTTTTGCTCCAAGCGGCATCGACCAGAGCAATGTAAACGTTCCGGGCGGCTTCAAGGACGATATCTTCGTTCCCTATGATTATGGCTATTTCGCCGTGGTCTACGATTCCGAAAAGCTGCCCAATCCTCCAAAGAGCCTGAAGGAACTGGTCGAAGGCGATCCTTCCCAGAAGATCGTGCTGCAGGACCCGCGTACCTCGACGCCGGGGCTTGGCATGCTGCTTTGGATGAAATCGGTCTATGGAGTTGAAGCGGAAGCAGCCTGGCAGAAACTGCAAAAGCGCATTCTCACCGTCACGCCCGGCTGGTCGGAGGCCTATGGTCTCTTCACCAAGGGCGAGGCCCCGATGGTGCTGTCCTATACGACGTCTCCCGCCTATCACATGATCGCGGAAAAGACGGATCGCTATAAGGCCCTCGCCTATCCAGAGGGCAATTATCTCCAGATCGAACTGGCCGCCCAGACCACCACCGGCGCGAAGAACCCTCTGGCGCAAAAGTTTCTGGCTTTCATGACCGGTCCCGGCTTTCAGGACGCCATCCCCGAAACCAACTGGATGTACCCGGCAGGCAAGACCTCCGCTCCGCTTCCAGCGGCTTTCGATGCGATGCCGAAGCCGGAAAAAACGCTTCTCATCCCGTCGGACGAAGTGGCCGGGAACCGCAAGGCGTGGGTCGATGAATGGCTGGCCGCGACCAGCAAATGACGGCATTTCCGGCACAGCAACGCTCGAAAGACATATTCGCCGCCAGACCGGTCGCGGGCATGATGGCGCTTTGCTTTCTGGTTGTGCTTGCCGGTGGCGCGCTTGTGGCGCTTGCATTCGAAGCGGGCCGCGGCGGCTTCGATGCCGCGGCCAATTTCGACGCCTATCTTTGGCGGGTTGCGCGCTTCACGATCCTGCAGGCAATCGCTTCGAGCCTGCTATCCGTGCTGTTTGCGGTACCGGTCGCCCGTGCACTATATGCCGAAGCAAGTTTTCCGGGGCGCGGGCTGATCCTGCGCCTGTTTGCCCTGCCGCTTGCTCTGCCAGCCCTTGTCGCCGTGCTGGGCGTCACCAGCATCTATGGCCGCAACGGGTTCATTGCCCATCTGTCAGAAGCTGCGGGGCATCCGTTCCAGCCGGACATCTACGGCATCACCGGTATCCTCATCGCCCATATTTTCTTCAACATGCCGCTCGCAGTCCGTCTCATTCTGGCTGGTTACGAATCGATACCGACCGATTACTGGAAACTTGCCGCGCAGCTTGGCATGGGCAATCGGGCGCGCTTCCGGCTTATCGAATGGCCGGTGATCCGCCGCAACCTGCCGGGCATGATCGGCCTCATCTTCATGCTCTGCGTGACAAGCTTCACCACCGTGCTGACGCTCGGCGGCGGCCCCCGCGCCACCACGCTGGAAGTTGCGATCTATCAAAGCCTGCATTTCGATTTCGATCCGGGCCGCGCCGTCGCGCTCACCTTCACACAGCTTGCGCTGACATTGCTCGTGCTTCTGGCCCTCCGTTTCACCGGAAGCCCGTCCGAAGAAGGCTTTACCCATGCGGCAACGCCGCGACGCTACGGTAAGGCCCCTCCGGCTGAACGCGCCGTCAACATCATCGTCATCGGGATAGGCTTTCTCTATGTCGCGCTGCCGATCACGGGCGTTGTCGTCTCCGGCCTCGCCGCCGATCTGGTGCGGCTCTTGACCGAGAAAACAGTCTGGCGCGCCATCGGCACCAGCCTTGCCCTCGGTTTTTCAGCGGCACTGCTATCGGTCATTCTGTCGCTTGCGCTTGTGTCGGCACGGGAAGCGGTGAAAAAACGTAAACTCGCCAACATCTTCGATACCGGCGCGAGCCTGATCCTCGTCATGCCGCCCATCGTGATCGGCGCGGGCTGGTTCATCCTGCTTCGCCATTTCACCAATCCTTTCGCAATGGCGCCTTTCATGGTCGTCACCGTCAATGCCGCCATGGCCATGCCCTTCGCCGTGCGTCTCCTGCGCCCGGCATGGGACACGGCGGCAAGCCGCCACAACCGTCTTTGCGCACAGTTGGGCATTCATGGCCTCAATCGTTTCCGGCTCATCGACTGGCCTTCGATCCGCAAGCCCCTCGGCATGGCCTTTGCTTTCGCCATGGCGCTTTCCCTTGGCGACCTTGGCACGATTGCCCTGTTCGGCAGCGACGCGCTTTTGACCCTCCCCTATCTTCTCTTGCAGCGCATGGGCAGCTATCGCACATTCGATGCAGCGGGCCTGGCGCTCATTCTCGGCTTGCTGTGCCTCGCACTGATGATGATCGCGGATCGCGCATCCCGAAAGGAAACGCCTTCTCTATGAATGCCCCGATGGACGCGGCTACCGAAATCCGCCTCGATAACGTTCGGTTCAGCTATGGCGAAACCGCCATGCATTTCGATGCGACGATAAAAGGCGGCGTCATCGCCGCGATTGTCGGGCCAAGCGGTTCGGGCAAATCGACGCTTCTCAACCTGATTGCCGGTTTTGAATTTCCGCAATCCGGCCGCATCCTGATAGGCGGCAACGACGTCAGCGAATTCTCACCGGCGGACCGGCCCGTTTCGATGGTGTTCCAGGAAAACAACCTGTTCGCCCATCTGAGCGTCGAGCAGAATGTCGGTCTCGGGCGCTCGCCGAACCTGAAACTCTCTGCAAAGGATCGCGCCGACATCGCGGAAGCTCTCTCGCGTGTCGGCCTTGCGGGCAAGGAACAGCGCAAGCCTGAAGCGCTTTCCGGCGGCGAACGGCAGCGCGTGGCGATTGCCCGCGCGCTCATACGCCAGCGCCCTGTTCTACTCCTTGACGAAGCCTTTGCCTCGCTGGGCCCCGCGCTGCGGCATCAAATGCTGGATCTGGTCAGGGAGCTTCAGCTTGAAACCGGCATGACGGTGCTGATGGTCACCCACACGCCGGAAGATGCAATCTACCTCGACGCAGTGTTGCTTTTTCTCGACACTGGTCGCATTTCCGCGATGGGGCCTGCTGTTGAACTGCTTTCCCCGACTGGACCGGAGGCCCTGCGGCGCTATATCGGCGAAAAGCGGAATTCGGGCTGAACCTCAAATAGAGTTACGGCTGCGGACATATTTTGTTCGCAATCTGCCGGAAGAACCGCTGCAGATTTCTTGTACTGCTTGTATGCGTTCTGGTCTGTGACTAGATTTGGCCACGGATCAAGCAATCTGATTCAGAAGCGAGGATAAAATACTGTTCCGTCAATCGACCCGTTCCCGGGCCTTCCTGTGTCTACCCATCTCCCTGCCAGAATGGACGCAGCAAAATTGGCGGAAACCAGCCATCGGCCTTGGCTTGCTTGCGGTCGCCCTGATTTCCGGTTGCCAGTCGATCAATTCCAGCAAGGATCTGGGACTGCAGCCGTCCGACAATCCCGTGACGGTCGACAATGTGACGCGCAACGATCGGCTCGCGCAGCTCGGCGCCCAGCAGCATCCGCGCATTCTCGCGACCTATGGCGGCGAGTACAAGGACCAGAAGCTTGAGCGCATGGTGGCCAAGATCGTCGGCAAGCTGACGACGGTTACCGACAAGCCGGACCAGACCTATCGCATCACCATTCTCGACAGCCCCAATATCAACGCCTTCGCATTGCCGGGCGGCTATCTCTATGTCACGCGCGGCCTGCTCGCGCTCGCCAACGACTCCTCCGAAGTTGCGGCCGTGATCGCCCATGAAATGGGCCATGTCATCGCCAATCATGGTATTTTGCGCCAGGAGAAGGAGGCGGAGACGGCCATTGCCGGTCGTGTTGCCAGCGAAGTGCTGCATAATGAATCCGCCAGCCGTGAAGAAGAGCTGCGCGGCAAGCTGCGGCTTGCCCAGTTCTCGCGTAATCAGGAATTGCAGGCGGATGCCATCGGGATCAAGATGATCGGTGAAGCCGGTTACGATCCGTTCGCTTCGGCACGTTTCCTGCAGTCGATGGAAGCCTATCAGAGCTTCCGTTCGGTTTCCGGCGCAACCGATGCAAGCCTCGACTTTCTCGCAAGCCACCCGGCAACGCCACAGCGCATCCAGCTTGCGCTTGGTCATGCACGTCGCATCGGCGCACCGGGCGTCGGCACGACCGATCGTGATTCCTTCCTCGACGGCATTGATGGTCTTCTTTATGGCGACTCGCCCAGTGAGGGTTATGTCCGCGAACAGACCTTCATCCACCCGAAGCTCGGCGTCACCTTCCGCGCGCCGGATGGTTTCAGCATCGACAATTCGGCCAATGCGGTCATGGCCAGCGGCCCCGGCGAAGTGGCCATCCGTTTCGATGGCGCATCTCTTCCAGCGGGCTCGAACCTAGCCGATTATATCCGCTCCGGCTGGGTGACAGGTCTCGACGATAGTTCGATCCAGACCACCACCATCAATGGTTTGCCCGCCGCGACCGCGCGTGCCAGCGCCGATCGCTGGCAGTTCGACATTGTGGTCATCGGCGCCAATAACAAGGTCTATCGCTTCCTTACAGCGGCACCGAAAGGCAGCAATGCCCTTCTGCCCGCCTCACAAACTGTCACGCAATCGTTCCGCCTGCTGTCGCCTGCCGAACAGAACTCCATCAAGCCGCTTCGCATCCGTGTCGTAACGGTGAAGCCCGGCGACACGCTGGCCAGCCTGTCGGCCCGCATGCAGGGTACGACACGCAAGCTGGAACTATTCCGCCTTCTCAATGCCATGTCTGCGGGGGCGACAGTTTCGGTCGGCGACCGCGTGAAGCTGATAAGCGAGTAAGACAGAATGACGGAAACACTTGTCCACTCAGTGCTGGCCGGAAAAGTCGCCCCTCTCGGGAGCCGTGGCGTCCCAAGCGGCATCGACAAGCAGCCGGTATCCGGCAAGGTTCGTGTGACATTCGAAGGGCTGGACTGCGACGCGCAGGGCGACCGAAAGGTGCATGGCGGACCAGAAAAGGCGCTCCACCATTATCCGCATGACCATTACGCCCTCTGGCGCGAAGAAATCGGTGACAATCCGCGTCTCGGCGCAAGGGGCGCCTTTGGCGAAAACATCTCGACCTCCGGTCTCGATGAACGCAATGTCGCCGTGGGAGACCGGTTTCGCCTTGGCAGTGCGCTTGTGGAAGTATCGCAGGGACGCCAGCCTTGCTGGAAATTGAACGAGCGTTTTGCAACAGCGGATATGGCGGTCCGCGTCCAGAAGACGGGACGGACGGGCTGGTACTATCGCGTTCTGGAAGAAGGTCATGTGGAAGCCGGCGATTCGCTGACGCTTGTCGACCGCCCTTCACCGGAATGGACGCTGCATCGCGTCTGGCATCTGCTTTATGTCGATACGCTGAACTATGACGAACTGGCCTTGATGGCCGGGCTTTCGCACCTCGCCGACAGCTGGAAGCGCTATGCCGTGCGCCGCCTTGAAAATCGCAAGGTCGAGGATTGGTCCTCCCGGCTCGAAGGCAAGACAGCCGAACCACAAAACTAAGGAGGAGCCGCCTGGCCCCTCTTCTTGGTTTTCCGACCCTCGCGAACTATGCCTGGTAGGCCGCCAGTTCGTGCTGGCTCAACAAGGCGATCTTCAGCTTCTCCATCGCACGGCTTTCGATCTGCCGTACACGTTCCTTGGAAATACCGAGCTTTTCACCCAGAGCCTCCAGCGTCACCCCATCGTCATCGAGGCGGCGTTCACGGATAATGTGCAGTTCGCGCTCGTTCAGCGTGTCGAGCGCCACATTGAGCCACTGGTTACGGCGCTCCATATCGATGGAGCTTTCGGCGATTTCGTCCTGCAAGGGATGATCGTCCACCAGAAAATCCATGCGGCGCGACGCGCCCGATTCTTCACTGTTCACAGGTGCCGAAAGCGAACTATCCGGCCCGGACAGCCGGCTGTCCATGATCTCGACGTCGCTCGTAGAAACACCCAGCTGATCGGAAATTTCCCGGTAAATCTCGGCCTTGCTCATGGTATCGTCGGATTGGGCCAATTTCGAACGTAGACGGCGCAGGTTGAAGAACAGCGCCTTCTGTGCCGAACTGGTGCCTCCGCGCACGATGGACCAGTTGCGCAGGATATAATCCTGCATGGAGGCTCGAATCCACCAGGACGCATAGGTGGAGAAACGCACTTCCCGTTCGGGATCGAAGCGGGCTGCAGCTTCCAGAAGGCCGACATAACCCTCCTGGATGAGATCGTTCATTGGCAGCTTGAACTTGCGAAAGCGGCCCGCCATCGAAATAACCAGACGCATATGTGCGGATGTGATGCGGTGAAGGGCTTCCTGATCCTTCAGTTCCCGCCAGCGAATGGCGAGATCGCGTTCTTCTTCGCGCTCCAGATAGGGAGCCGACATCGCGCTGCGGATCATGGATTGGGAAGAGGCTGCTGTCGCCGGGAGACTGCGTGCAACCATAGGCGTGCGATTGGCCGGAACTGTGGAAGAACTGCTCATGGATGACTGCTTCATCTGGTTCTCCTGTTCTGAACTCACGCCCGTCGGGCGTTCAGTGGAAGGATATGCCAGTCCCACAAAGACTCATTGGACGAGCTAGCGAATTCGCCCAAAACTCCCCGCCAGGCCCATTCTTTGGCCAACATGATTACGCCGCAAAACAAACCCGTTTACGAACTGGTGTCTGGGAGAACGCACCAGCGTCGATCAGGTTCCCTATCGATCAGGATAATTCTCGGACCAAGCGGGATAATGTCCGGAAAGGTTAAGGAGAGGTTGCAAAGATCGATAGAATTTTAACCAGAACGATATTGCGGGCAGCCTCATGGGGAACGAGGCCGACCCGGCTTTTCTTGACTGAGGCAAATAAAAAGCCCGGCTAAAGCCGGGCCTTTTAAAAAAGAAGGGAAGTAAAGCTTATGCGGCTTCAACTTCATCGTCGTCAAGATCGGCCTCGGCATCGGCCTTGCCGCGCTTCGGTCCCTTGGCGAGATTGGCTTCGATAAGACGAACAGCTTCGGTTTCCGAAAGCTTGTTCACGGCAGCGATTTCGCGCGCCATGCGATCGAGGGCAGCTTCGTAAAGCTGACGTTCCGAATAGGACTGTTCCGGCTGGTTTTCAGCACGGAAAAGATCGCGAACGACTTCCGAGATCGAGATCAGATCGCCGGAATTGATCTTTGCATCATATTCCTGCGCGCGGCGCGACCACATGGTGCGCTTTACACGTGCGCGGCCCTGAACGACCTTCAATGCACGTTCAACATAATCGGTCTCCGACAGCTTGCGCATGCCGATGGAGGCGGCCTTGGCGACCGGCACCTTCAGGCGCATCTTGTCTTTTTCGAAATCGATCACGAAGAGTTCGAGCTTGTGACCTGCCACTTCCTGCTCTTCGATCGTTACGATCTGGCCGACGCCATGAGCCGGATATACGATGGCCTCACCGGCCTTGAAACCGCCACGCGCTACTGGAGACTTTTTCTGCTGGGATGACATACGCTTCATTACTCCCTGTTGTGCCCGGCGCGACCCGCCGGTTGACACATGATGGTCGACCGCGCTCCGGAGAAATGAAGCACGGACGTTGCTTGTCGGTTTGCAACTGAAAACGTGTCTGACGGCAAATCTAACCGACCGGGTGTACGGTGAGGGGGACGACGCCAGATCGCAATCATCTTCCCCGGTGCCATTCAGCCCGGTACTAAAGATCAGCCCTTTCAGAGATTAACGCATAGCGCCACGACTTGACGTCCAGTCACCGAAATTATTGTGACAACCTAACACAATTTCGCGCAAGAATCAACAAATTGCCGGATATGCCGTATCCGACAACGCAACACACCTAAAAGATGGGCGTTTTCCCGTGATTTCATTCGTCTTTTGCCGGCGCATCGCAGAAAATGCAAGTGATAAATCCTGCTTTTCCGTAATGCCGGTTACCCTGTCAGTCTTAACAGGATAACCTATGGTGTTCCAGAAGTGCGAAGTCTTCGGAAACAACGAGATACTTATATTATACCGTCATGCTTGCAGCAGCCTGAAAGCCGGGACTGCAATACCATGCCGGTATTAGTCACCGCTTCCCGGCTCGGCAGAGAAATACTTCTCCAGCTTGCCAGCCACGCCATCCATCTCCTTGGCTTCGGGAAGGGCGTCCTTCTTCGCGGTAATATTGGGCCATTTTGCCGCATATTCCGTATTCAGTTCCAGCCACTTGTCGAGGCCCGGCTCGGTGTCGGGGCTGATCGCCTCGGCAGGGCATTCCGGTTCACATACGCCGCAGTCGATGCACTCATCAGGATTGATGACGAGCATGTTTTCGCCTTCGTAGAAGCAATCGACTGGGCAGACCTCGACGCAGTCCGTATATTTGCAGCGAATGCAATTATCGGTCACGACATACGTCATCGTCGAACTCCTGTTGCCGCCCGAATTACTGAACAGGCAGCTTATCTATCCTAAAGCTTTGCGCCGATACTCCGACAAGCCGACAATCGGCCAGCGACCCGCCAGCAACCGGCCAGCAACCGGCTTGAGGCTTTGGAATATCTCGCCACGAAGTCACTGTGCACGGAAATGGTTGCGGGTATCAGCCCATGCCCTTTTATGACAATGCGTGAGGTAACGATTTTATCCCGCCATGACAAGGGTGCAAACGCCGCAATGTCACGAAGTCACTCACGTCTGAAACAGCATTTCGTTTGAGAGCTTTTGCTTGGAAAAGGCTTTCGCCGGAACGGTTCGGTGAGCAATTTCCATCACCGCCGCAAGAGGCCTGCGGCAACGCGTCCATGTCAGTTTCCGCGCAAACGATCCGTTTCACGCCGCTCCTTCTTGGTCGGCCTTCCCGCGCCGCTCTCGCGCTGCGGCGTTGCTGCCTCCGGCGCCACCGCCGATGCTGGCACCGGCGGCGGCGAAAGATCTTCATAGAGAAGCTGGGCTTCCGGCGCCGGGCCGCGACGCTCTCCGGGAGCCAGTATCTTGTAGACAAGGATGCGCCGGTCCAGCGTGATGGTCAACACGTCGCCAACCTTCACCTGATGGGCAGCCTGCTCGATCTTGTCGCGATTGACCCGGACCTTGCCGCCGACGGCGAGTTTCGCCGCCAGCGATCTTGATTTGACCACGCGCGCGAAGAACAGCCACTTGTCGATTCGCTGTCTTGCGCCCGCTTCTGCCGTCATCTTACTTCTTCATCTGCTCTTTCAGAGCCAGAAGCTTGGCGAAAGGCGAGTCGGGGTCGATGCGTGCAGGACGCTCCTGCTCGACGCGCTTTCCAGCCGGATGACCGTGATCGCGCTTCTGCTGACGCTGATTGCCGCCGCGGAAGTCACCCTTGTTGGAACCCTCGCGCTTGCCCTCGCCGTCATGACGCTTTGGCTTGTCGAAGCGCTTGCCGCCGCGATCATTGCGAGCCTGCTGCTCTGCGCCGTCGGACTTGCGTGCCTCGCCACCCTGGTCGCGGTTTTGATGACCGCGATTCTGGTTGCCGCGATTTTGGCGCTGACGGTTCTGGTCCTGGTTACGGTTACGACCCTCGAAGCGACCCTGACGCCAGAGAAGAACAGGCTTTGGCTCTTCAGCCACAGCTTCTGCCGTTTCAGCGGCCGGGGCCGATTCTTCCGCCGCAGGAGCAGCTTCGTCCGCCTTCGCTTCGACCTCTTCCTCGGCAACCACGACCGGTGCTGGCACGGGTTCAGCCGCCGGGACAGCAGGTTTTTCTGCTTCCGTAACCGGAGAAACGCCAGCTTCCTTGGCGGCGGCTTCGGCTGCGAAAGCGTCGAGCTCGGCAAGCTTCGCCGTCACGGCAGCAGCTTCCATCGCCTCGTGGCGATAACCAAGGCTGCGCAGGATTTCTTCCATGTCCTCGGTTGTCGCACCCAGAATGGACATCATGGCAGGCGTGACGATGAAGCGTCCGCCGTCATAAGCGCCATCCGGACGCGCACCGGAACCCGGACGCCAGGCAAGCGCCGGGCGAATGAGATCGGCAAGGCGTTCCAGAATATCGATGCGCACAGCACGACGGCCCAGCACGCGATAGCCTGCCAGACGATAGAACTGATGGTCGAAAGCCGGATCGACCACGACCGAGGTGCGGCCAGCGGCCAGCACATTCACGACGTCTCCGTAACCGGCGCGTTCGCGGCCATCATTCTTAAGCGCCCACAGCAGCGTGATGAGGCCAGCCGGGGCCGGCTTCAGCAGCATGGGCATGAAGACGTGATAGGCCCCGAAACGCACACCGAGACGGCGAAGCGCCGCGCGCGAATCTTGATCGAGACCGCGCACTTCCTCCGCCACATCGCGGCGTGGAAGAATGCCCAGGTTCTCGACGATCTGGAATGCGAGGCCGCGTGTCATGCCGGTCAGGGCATCGGCGGCGGCCAGGTCGGTAAGCGGCTTCAGAACCGTTTCGATATGATGCGCGACGAAACGGTCGATGCGCGCGGCAACCTTGTCACGCGCTGCTCCCGTAAGCTGTTCGTCGGCGAGGATCACCGCACGCGGCTTCAGCAGGTCATCGCCCGCAACCAGCGTTGCGACCGTTGCGCCAACCCAGCGCATGACGCCATCCGAGCCCAGTGCGAAATCGCCGTTCGGCGCAGCAGCAAAGCGCTCCGCACGACGTTCGAACTCGGCGGCCAGCGCCTTTTGTGCAGCCGACTTCACCGCCTTGGCGTCAGGCCCCTCGGCCTGAACGTCAGCGGTAAAACGGAATCCTTCCAGTTGCCCGACATTGTGGCCTTCGACAATCACGTCTCCGGCAGGGCTGATTTCTGCTTCAAGCATGGCATTCTCTCTCAGGCGCCTCATAAGCACGCTTGTCCTGCGGTCTACAAAGCGTTTCGTCAACCTTTCATGCAGCGCGTCGGACAATCTGTCCTCAATTTCGCGCGTCTTTTCCTGCCAGTGTGTCGGATCGGCAAGCCATCCCGGCCTGTGCGACACGAAAGTCCAGGTGCGGATTTGCGCCACGCGATGCGACAGGGTGTCGATTTCCCCCTCTGTGCTGTCGGCGCGGCGCACCTGTTCACTCATATAATCTTCATCGACGCTCCCTCGGCGGACAAGATCCTGGTAGATGGTTGCAATGATATCGGCATGCTGCGCCGGCGCGATCTTGCGATAGTCGGGCAGCGCGCAAGCGTCCCATAAAAGCTCGATCCGCGCCGGTGTCGTCGCAAGCCGCACAATCTCTTCGTCTTTCGACAAATTTTCAAGCGCTTGTTGATCGACCGCCGGCAAAGCCTTGGCTAGCCCCTCGACGGGCGCGGGTGTTTCCAGAGAATATCGCAGGGAATCGAGCGACGAAAAGTCGAAACGCGCCGTGCGCCATTGCAGGACTTTCACCGGATCGAAATTATGCGCCTCCACCCTTTCGACCAGTTCCTCGTCGAAAGGATGCACCTGCCCCGTCACACCGAATGTGCCGTCACGCAGATGCCGGCCCGCGCGTCCTGCGATCTGCCCCACTTCGGCGGGCGTCAGGTCGCGGAACTGATAGCCATCGAACTTGCGGTTCTGCGCGAAGGCGACATGATCCACATCCAGGTTGAGCCCCATGCCGATGGCATCGGTCGCCACCAGGAAATCCACGTCGCCGGACTGGTAAAGCTCCACCTGCGCATTGCGCGTGCGCGGGCTGAGCGCGCCCATGACCACTGCCGCCCCGCCGCGCTGGCGGCGGATCAGTTCGGCAATCGCGTAAACCTCGTCGGCGGAAAAGGCGACGATGGCGGAACGGTTCGGCAGGCGGGTAATCTTCTTGGAACCGGCATAGGCCAGATGCGACAGGCGCGGACGCGTCACCACATTGATGCCGCGCAGAAGCTTTTCCAGAATCCCGCGCATGGTTCCGGCACCGAGCAGCAGCGTCTCCTGCCGCCCCCGCAAATGCAGGATGCGGTCGGTGAAGATATGGCCGCGCTCAAGGTCGCCAGCAAGTTGCACTTCATCGATCGCCACGAAAGCGGCATCGGTACGGCGCGGCATGGCCTCGACCGTGCAGACGGAATAGCGCGCGCCGGGCGGCACGATCTTTTCCTCGCCCGTCACCAGCGCAACATTGGCCGCGCCTACCCGTTCCACGACACGGTTATAGACCTCGCGCGCCAGAAGGCGCAGCGGCAGGCCGATCATGCCGCTTCCATGCGACAACATGCGTTCAATGGCCAGATGCGTCTTGCCGGTGTTGGTCGGGCCAAGCACGGCGGTCACATCGCGGCCACTCAGGGTCAGCGGCAAATCATGGGCAGGGAGTTGGTTCATGCCAATAATCGGATTCCCGGTACAAGCGCCCTTCACGGGCTGGATGCTGGTTCTGCGATAGCACTATACGACCTGCACCGAAAGCGCTCCTGTTAAGTTTAAGTATGGGCCAATTGCCGATATGTCGACGACCGATCTGAAGCCGGTCAATAACTTGTCGATTAACAATTGGAACGACTCTGGAACGAATCGGCGACGAATCGCTGACTCCGACAGCTTCGCTATTTGTTCACGGCAACATATAGTAAGCCTAGCACAAATGCCCACAACATGATGAATCAAATGTTCCGCTTGTTGCTGCACTCCGGACGCAAGACGGCGGTGATCGTTAACCTTTGGCAAAACCTGTCAACAGACCGATCCACGGCAACACTGTTTCTCAGGAAATCTTAATGATTACTGATACTTCGTTAACGCCGGAACGCGTGAAAGCCCGTTTTTCATTAACCTTCAGGCCAAAGCCGGAACGAATCGGCGACGAATCGCTGATCCTCAAAGTTTCTTTGTTTGTTCTCACAACATCTGGTGGTCGATGCTCCCGGCAGGCGCTAGAAAACCCGACGTGAACCGGCATCAATGCCGCTTCCGCCGGTTTTCCGTTAACTTTTATGGCAATTCCATCAATACGAGGCACCGATTTCAAACGCCTCATTGCGGAAACAAAAAGGCGGCCGGAGCTAGTTCTCCGCCCGCCCCTGTTTCTATGACGCAGAAAGTCAGTCGCGCTCGACGCACAAGGCAACGCCCATGCCCCCACCGATGCAAAGCGTCGCCAGACCGCGCCTGACGTTGCGGCGCTGCATTTCATAGAGCAGCGTTGTGAGCACGCGCGCGCCCGAAGCACCGATCGGATGGCCGATCGCAATCGCCCCGCCATTGACGTTGACGATATTCGGATCAAGACCGAGATCGCGCACGACGGCGCATGACTGCGCTGCAAAGGCTTCATTGGCCTCGACCAGATCGAGATCGCCGACGCTCCAGCCTGCCTTTTCCAGCGCCTTCTTCGTGGCCGGAATTGGACCTGTTCCCATGATCGCCGGATCGACACCGGCCGTTGCCCATGAAACGATGCGCGCCAGCGGCTTCACACCGCGTTTGGCCGCTTCGTCCGCGTCCATCAGAACAACCGCTGCCGCGCCATCGTTGATGCCGGATGCGTTGCCTGCGGTAACCGTTCCTTCCTTGTCGAAGGCCGGTTTCAGCTTGGCCAAGGCCTCCATCGTCGTGCCGGGGCGGATATATTCATCTGCGGAGACAACCACATCACCCTTCCGGCCTTTCACGGTCACCGGAACGATTTCATCCTCGAACCTTCCGGCGTTCTGTGCGGCTTCGGCCTTCTGCTGCGAGGCCAAAGCGAATTCATCCTGATCGGCGCGGGTCAATTGCCACTGGCGGGCGATGTTTTCAGCGGTGATCCCCATGGGATAGCCATTGAAGGCATCGGTCAGGCCGTCTTTCAGCATGGTGTCGACCATCTTGAAGTCGCCCATCTTCACGCCCGAACGCAAATGCGCGCAATGCGGCGCCATCGACATGGACTCCTGACCGCCCGCCACGATGATTTTCGCATCGCCGGAAAGAATCTGCTGCATGCCGAGCGCAACCGCCCGCAAGCCGGAGCCGCAGAGCTGATTGATGGAAAACGCTGTCGTTTCCTTCGGGCAACCGGCATCCATCGCCGCCTGTCGTGCGGGGTTCTGCCCCTCGCCCGCCGTCAGCACCTGTCCGAGAATAACCTCGTCCACATCCGTCGCGTCGACACCGGCGCGTTCCAGCGCGCCCTTGATGACCGTCGCGCCCAGTTCATGCGCCGGGATAGTGGCAAACGCACCGTTGAAAGCGCCCACCGCAGTACGGGCCGCGCTGGCGATGACGATGGCTTTCGGTTCGGACATTCTTTCCTCCATAAAATGTTGCGCAACACAAAGACCAAATTTTTGCCCTTGGCAAGCTTTGCTGCATCGCTCCAGCCGTCTTCATGAAAATCGATAAAGTGTTTTGCCCACCGATAGCAGCATTGGAGTGTGCATCCGCAGTCATGATCGCTAGACTACATTCAGCTATATATCAGGAGATACCCATGCCTTCACTGTCGCTCGAACGAGCCAATACGATCATCGCCGGGGCCTTTGCCAAGGCAGCAGAACTGAAACTGAAGCCGCTGGCCGTCTCGGTCTTTGACGCGGGCGGAAACCTGAAAGCGTTCCAGCGGCAGGACGGAACCTCGATCCTGCGCTTCGAGATTGCCTCGGGCAAGGCTTTCGGTGCGCTGGCGGTCGGGACAGGTTCGCGCTGGCTGCATAATCAGGCGAAGGACCGTCCGCATTTCCTGGAAGGACTGTCAGGCGTGTCGGGCGGCAAGATCGTGCCCGTTCCGGGCGGTGTCCTGATCAAGGACGCAACCGGCGAGATTCTCGGCGCAGTTGGCATTTCCGGCGACACATCGGACAATGACGAAATTGCAGCCATCGCCGGTATCGAAGGTGCAGGCTTTGCCTCGGACGCAGGCTGACCTTGAACCAACCACGCGATCAAGGCTGCTTCATGCAGCCTTTTTCATGTGCCTTACACAGGACCGATAAAGAAAACGCCGCTCCCGACAGGCGGGAACGGCGTTTTTGAAAACCATCTTTCGGCTGCAATGCAGCGTCAGACTTATTCCTTGGCTTCGAGGACCTGACGGCCGCGATACATACCGCTCTTCAGATCGATATGATGCGGACGACGAAGTTCGCCCGAGTTCTTGTCCTCGACATAGGTCGGGGCCTTGAGAGCGTCAGCCGAACGGCGCATGCCGCGCTTCGACGGAGACGTTTTTCGTTTTGGTACTGCCATGGATCCAGCTCCACTGATCGGTCAATAAACGTCCGGCACGGCCCCGAAGAGCCTGTCACATCGGACAAAATTCCGGAAAGTCACGTGCCTATACACGCTCTCACGGCGTTTGACCAGCGGGAGTCTTATCTTTTTTTCGTATCATCGATTTATTGCACGCAAACCACATAGGGCCCCGACCGCGCCGCGCGTCCGGCCACGACGCGGGCAATGCGCTGCATGTTGCGTGTCGGTTTGGCGGGATTGCGCAGTGCCGGGTTGGGCAGAGCGACGGCAAGCAACGCGGCTTGCTGGGCGTTGAGCTTTGCCGCCGGTCGATTGAAATAATGCTGGGCGGCGGCCTCGATCCCGTAAATGCCCGGCCCCCACTCGGCGATGTTGAGATAAATCTCCATTATGCGTTTTTTGGACAGAAGCCCATCGGCTGCCAGCGCTAGCGGGAATTCAAGCCCCTTGCGAACATAGGAACGCCCGTTCCAGAGGAAGAGATTCTTCATCGTCTGCATGGTTATGGTGGAGGCCCCGCGGCTCGGACCGCCCTCGCCCGCATCGTCCAGGACCAGCCCCAGCTGGTGCCAGTCCACGCCGCCATGGCTGCAGAACTGGCCGTCCTCGGCCATCATCACAGAGTTGACCAGAACCGGCGCGATATCATCGATACTGACCCACTGGCGATCGACGTCCTGCAGCAGAACATAGTCCTTGACCATCAGGGTCGAGATCGGGCGGACGAACGGCAGCGAATAGACCAGCAGCAGGAAAATCGGCAGCACGGCCAGAATCACCAGAATCTTGAGCGCCAGAGCAACCCGGGCACCCCAGACGGGATCTGCCAGATAATTGCGTCCATCCTTGCTCTTGATGATGATTTTTGCCACTGCCACCGCCTGCTACCTTCCTCAAGCGACATAAACCATTCCTTAATAAGTTTGAACCGGATTCCATAATCGGACCGGGGAAACAAGTCGAAACGCGCCGTTTCATGACGTTCAAATGAAAAAGCCTGTGCTGATCGACGTGGCCAGTTGACCAATCCGGCGCTTTCGTCCATCCCCTTTACCATGGAAAAGCTGTCGACCGATTTCACCGCCGCTCTCAACCTTCGCGCCATGGAAGTGGAAATGGCACTGACGGGCCTTCTGGACCAGCGCCTGCGGACAGGAGAAATCGCCCGGCCGGAAAGACTGCTCGCCGCCATGCGCCATGGTGTCCTGAACGGCGGAAAGCGCCTCCGGCCATTTCTGGTCGTCGAAAGTGCCGCTCTCTTCGGCAAGGGCGGGGATGCCGTTCTGCGCGTTGCCGCTGCACTCGAATGCATTCACTGCTATTCGCTTGTCCATGACGATCTGCCGGCCATGGACGACGACGACCTGCGGCGCGGCCAGCCGACCGTGCACAAGGCATTCGATGAAGCAGCCGCCATTCTGGCTGGCGACAGCCTGCTGACATACGCTTTCGATATCGTCTCGTCGGATGAAACCGATCTCGATCCGGCAATCCGCGTGCGGCTGGTTTCTGCACTTGCCCGCGCATCGGGCCTCGGTGGCATGGCAGGCGGACAGGCGCTCGATCTGATGGCCGAAACCAGCAAGCCCGACGAAGCCGGTATCATCACGCTGCAGGCGATGAAGACCGGAGCGCTGATCCGCTTTGCCTGCGAGGCGGGAGCCATCATCGCCAACGCCTCCACCGAAGATCGCGAACGCATGGCCGAATTCGGCTCGGCCATCGGCCTCGCGTTCCAGCTGGCGGACGATCTTCTGGACGTGACCGCAGATGCCGAGGCAATGGGCAAGGCGACCGGCAAGGATGCCGCCGCCGGAAAAGCCACGCTTGTTTCACTTCATGGCGTCGACTGGACGCGCAAGCAGTTGTCCGGCCTCGTTGCCCAGGCGGAAAGCCTGCTGGCGCCTTTCGGCAAGGACGCCGATATTCTGAAGCAGGCCGCCCGCTTCATTGCCGAACGCCAGAGCTAGACGAAGTCGCCCGAAAGCGGAAACCGGTTCGGGATAAGACATGCGGAAAACAATCCGCTAAAGATCGTCCTCGCGAACCTTGATGATGACGACATCATCCGAGGAAAGCCTGCGCCCATCCCGGGCGCGCACCTCAAGCAGAGCCACATCCTCGCCCGAAACGCTATCCACAAGGCGTGAATGCGTCTCGCCCGGCGCAAAAAGGTGCTTTTCGCCCCATTGCCGGAGCGACACGACGACAGGCAGCAGATCGCGTCCCTTTGCCGTCAGCCGATATTCCTGATGCGCGCCTCCGTTGGGGTCCGGCACGGATTCCATGATTTCCTCGCCTGTGAGCTTGCGCAGACGGTCCGAAAGAATATTGCGGGCGATTCCCAGATTCTTCTGAAAGGCGCTGAAACGGGTCACGCCATCAAAAGCCTCGCGAACGATCAGCAGCGACCACCAGTCGCCGATGACGTCAAGCGCCCGGGCACTGGGGCAATAGTCGCCTTTCAGGCTTTTCTTTCGAACCATATTGACTCCATAAATTGCAATCTGGTTGCAATATAAAACCTTTTTCGCTACAAACAAAATGGTTTCATTTTAAAACCATTTTGCAGGAGCACAACCATGCACCCCTCAACCGACGCGGCAGCAGCGCTGTCCGCGAACCCTGATGCACGTCCGCTTTCTTCGGCTACCCTTCTTTTGTTCGCCGCCGCAAGCGGGCTGGCGGTGGCCAATGTCTATTTCGCTCACCCGCTTCTCGATGTGATGGCAGACGATCTCGGCCTCAAGCGATCGACAGCGGGCCTTATCGTCGCCGCCAGCCAGATCGGTTATGCGCTTGGCCTGATCTTCCTGGTTCCGCTCGGCGACCTGTTCAACCGGCGCAAGCTCATCATCGTCCATTTCCTGCTCTCGGTCCTGTCGCTGATCGCAATCGGCTTTGCGGCCGATGCCACGGTGCTTCTGGTTGCCATGGCCATCATGGGCCTGCTCGCCGTCGTCACACAGGCGCTCGTCGCCTATGCAGCCAGTCTGGCGGAACCTGCGCGGCGCGGCCATGTCGTCGGCATCGTAACGAGCGGCATCGTGCTGGGCATTTTGCTGGCGCGCGCCATCGCAGGCGCCCTTACCGATATTGGCGGCTGGCGCAGCGTCTATTTCGTTTCCGCCGTTCTCACCCTTTCGATCGCGCTCCTGCTCTGGCGCAGCCTGCCCGACCAGAAGCGGCAGCCGACAAGCGTCCGCTATCCCGCACTCATTCTGTCGCTCGTGACGCTGTTTCGCTCCGAGCCGGTGCTGCGCATTCGCGCCATCATAGCCATGCTGATCTTCGCCAATATCACCACTTTGCTCGCACCACTGGTCATGCCGCTCAGCGCCCCGCCGTTTGAACTGAGCCATGCCCAGATCGGGCTGTTCGGTCTTGCGGGTGCAGCAGGAGCACTCGCCGCCTCCCGCGCCGGAAGCGCCGCCGATCGCGGCCATGCCCAGCGCATGACGGGCTTCGCCCTGATGCTGATGCTCGTCTCGTGGGGATTGATAGCCCTGCTTGGACACTCGCTGCTCTGGTTGATCGCGGGCGTGCTTGTAATCGACTTCGGCCTTCAGGCCGTGCACGTGACCAATCAGGCGATGATCTACCGCGTGCGGCCGGATGCGCAGAACAGGCTCACCGCCGCCTATATGGTCTTCTATTCCATCGGCAGCGCCAGCGGTTCGGCGATTTCAACCTGGGTCTATGCGCATACAGGCTGGAACGGTGTCTGCCTGCTTGGCGCAGGGATCAGCCTCGTCACGCTCATCTTCTGGGCGGCGACACTGAAAACCACGCCGGAAGCCGCGACACGCGCGGTCATCCGTACGGCTTAGTTCTGGCCGGACGCCACCTTCTGCTCAAGCCCGAAGCGGTTTTCGATGTAATCGGCAACCATCTTCTGGAATTCTTCGGCGATGGCAGGACCGCGTAGCGTCGTGACCTTCTTGCCATCGACAAAGACCGGTGCGGACGGCGTTTCGCCCGTGCCGGGAAGCGAAATACCGATATCGGCATGCTTGGATTCGCCCGGCCCGTTGACGATGCAGCCCATGACCGCAACCGAGAGCGCTTCCACACCGGGATATTTCTCGCGCCAGACCGGCATGTTGCGGCGGATGTCGTCCTGAATGGTCTGCGCCAGTTCCTGAAACACGGTCGAGGTCGTGCGGCCGCAACCAGGGCAGGCTGCAACGATAGGGATGAACTGGCGGAAACCCATGGTCTGCAGCAATTCCTGCGCCACTTGCACCTCGCGGGTGCGGTCGCCGCCCGGCTCCGGGGTCAGCGAAATGCGGATCGTGTCGCCAATGCCCTGCTGCAGCAGAATGCCCATGGCAGCGGAGGAGGCAACGATACCCTTGGTGCCCATGCCGGCTTCGGTAAGTCCGAGATGCAGCGCATGGTCGCAACGCTGCGCCAGCATCGTATAGACGGCAATCAGGTCCTGAACCTGACTGACCTTGGCCGACAGGATGATCTTGTCGCGGCCAAGCCCGATCTCTTCGGCAAGATTGGCAGATATGAGCGCCGACTGCACGATTGCTTCGCGCATGACTTCCTGCGCGGAAAGCGGTGCGCCTTCGGCCTGATTGCGATCCATCAGCGTGGTCAGGAGTTCCTGATCGAGCGAACCCCAGTTGACGCCGATGCGCACCGGCTTGTCATAGCGGATAGCCATTTCGACGATATCCGCGAACTGCTTGTCCTTCTTGTCCTTGAAGCCGACATTGCCCGGATTGATGCGGTATTTTGCAAGCGCCTCCGCACAGGCCGGATGATCGGCGAGCAGCTTGTGGCCGATATAATGGAAATCGCCGACCAGCGGCACGTCATGACCAAGACGCTCCAGCCGTTCGCGGATTTTTGGCACGGCGGCAGCCGATTCATCGCGATCCACCGTAATGCGCACGATTTCCGAACCGGCGCGATGCAGTGCCGCCACCTGCGCCACCGTGGAGTCCACATCCGCCGTGTCCGTATTGGTCATGGACTGCACGACAACGGGTGCACTGCCACCGACGATAACGCCACCGACACTGACACCAACCGACTGGCGGCGGGGAAATGGATGCGAAAAATAGCTGACGGTCTCGGAAGACATTTTGCTCTGTTCTTAACTGTACCTGTTTTCAGGTGGCGCAGCGCGACGCGAATGTCAACGTCTGCATTTCCACGGGCCTGCGTATATCCGGCTTTCGATTTATATAATCGCTTGCCGAGGCAATGTCGCCCTCTCATTATGTCGTGACGACAAGGAGGAGTCTGCCAATGACCGATGCATCTGCCCGCAAGACCGCAATCATCACCGGATCGAATTCCGGGATCGGCCTCGGTATAGCCCATGCGCTGGCGGCGGCGGGACACAACGTCGTGATCAACTCCTTCACCGACCGTGACGAGGATCACGCGCTTGCGCGGAAACTCGGTGAAGAGCATGGCGTGAGCGTGGTCTACATCGCAGCCGACATGTCGAAGGCCGGCCAATGTCGTGAACTCATCACGGCAACCGTGAAACAGTTCGGCAACGTGGACATTCTCGTCAACAATGCCGGTATCCAGCATGTATCACCGGTGGAAGAGTTCCCGCCCGAGCAATGGGACCGCATCATCGCGATCAATCTGACTTCGGCCTTCCACACATCCGCTGCCGCGATCCCGCATATGCGCAATTCGGGCTGGGGCCGCATCATCAACATCGCCTCCGCGCACGGCCTCGTGGCATCGCCGTTCAAATCGGCTTATGTCGCCGCCAAGCACGGCATTGTCGGCTTCACCAAGACCCTGGCGCTGGAGCTTGCGACCGCAAAGATCACCGCCAATTCAATCTGCCCGGGCTATGTGCTGACCCCGCTCGTCGAGGCGCAGATCCCGGACCAGATGAAGGCCTATCATATGGATCGCGAAACCGTGATCCGCGAAGTGATGCTCGACAAGCAGCCGACCAAGGAATTCGTCACCACTGCGCAGATCGGCGCCATCGCCGCTTTCCTCGCAAGCGATGCGGCAGCGCAGATCAACGGCGCCGCCATTCCTGTCGATGGCGGCTGGACGGCCGGATAGCGCATCCCGAAAAGTGGGAACCGGTTTTCGAACAAGATGCGCGGCATAAGAAGCTTAATGCTTTTGGTCGGCGTATCGGGCCAGGCTTGAGAAGGCCAGCACGACCAGAAGCAAAACCGGAAGCGCCAGGAACACCACGCCGAAACCACTATGCTTGGCGACAAAACCGATCAGTGACGGCGCCACCAGCATTCCCGAATAGCCAAGCGTCGTCGCGATGGAGAGGCCGACGCTCGGGTTGACGCCCGGCATGTTGCCTGCCATCGAAAAGGCTATCGGCACCATGTTGGAAATGCCGATCCCACAGATAGCGAAGCCTATGATCGCCGTTGTGGAACTGTTTCCGAGACCGACGATCAACATGCCGATAATGGCGATAGTCGTACAGGCGCGCAGGGTTTTGACCGCGCCGAACCGGTCGCGGACCAGATCGCCCGCGAAGCGCATGATGGCCATGGCCCCCGAAAACGCCGCGAAGCCGAAGCCCGCCACCGTGACCGAAGCGCCCAGATCCTGACGCATATGGTAAGCGCCCCAATCGATAATCGCGCCTTCCGGCACCATGGAAAACAGCGCCATGACGCCGACAAGCCATGGCAGGGGATTGCGCGGCAGGGTGAGCTTCTGCTTTTCAGCTCCCGAATGATGATGCACCGTGTCCGCGATGATCGAAGGCCATGCAACCGCGATCAGGATGGCGGCGACAACGGTCGTCACCAGCGCATGAACGGTCGATCCGAATTGCGCAATGAGAAAGCCCCCGCTTGCAGCGCCAATCAGGCCGCCAAGGCTCCAGAAGGCGTGGCAGGACGACATGATCGCCCGGCGCATCTTTTTCTCGACCGCGACCGCATTGGCATTCATCGACACGTCCATCGCGGCCATGGTCCCGCCGAAATAGAACATCACGATCACAGCCGTGACCACATTGGGAACCACTGCGATGATGAGCAGCGCCGGAATGAAGGCGAGCGCAAACATGCGCACCACAATGCCCGAGCCGCGATGCGCCGAAAGAGCGCCCGCGACCGGCATCATCGCCAGGGAACCGAGACCGAAGACAAGGATCATCAGCCCCATACCGGCGCTGTCGAGACCCAGACGCGCGGCAAATTCCGGGATTTTCGGAGCCCACCCGCCGAAAACATACCCGTTCATCAGGAAGAGGAGCGCCACGGCGATCCGCTCTCTGGTTACAATCGGCGTACGCGTGGGCGCCGCATCTTCGCGTCCGGAAACCTGTTCCATCTGTCCCTCAGTTGCGGTCCGCTGCCGCACGTAAAATCTTCATACCCGATGCCGCATAGGGCGCAAGCGCCGCTTCATCCGCATCGTATTCGACAGCCATGACGCCGACATCGTTCAAGGGAACAACATCATGGGCGGCAACCGTGCCGAGCTTGTCGCTCGTAATGGCAAGCGCCACCAACCGGCTGCGTCCGGCAATCACCCGTTTGAATTCCGCATCGTCGAGATGAAGCGCGGTCACGCCGATTTCGGCAGCGATCCCGCATGCCCCCAGCACGCAAAGATCGGGTCGCAGCAATTCTGCGTCGCGCAAGGCGCGCGCGCCCACTGCGGCACTCACGCGCCGGTCGATGGGCCCGCCGATCATGATCAGCTCGATCTCCGGCGAACCCATGAGAATCGCAGCGATGGACGGCGTATTGGTGACGACGGTAATGGCTTCGCCATGCTCGACCATAAGCCGCGCCAGCGCCGTATTGACCGAAGAAGCGTCGAGAAACACCGTCATGCCGGGTTCCACCAGCCGCGCCAGCGCCGCGGCGAGCGCGGCTTTCGCCTGCGGTCGTTCGCAATCCCGTTCGGCAAGCGGCGAAGGTTCCGGCACGGCCCGCAGCGCACCGCCATAGACGCGCTTGCAAAGCCCGGCTGCCGCCATCTCACGCAGATCGCGCCGGATCGTATCCTCCGACACGCCGAAACTTTCCGCCAGTTCAGCCGCCAGCACGCGCCCCGACTGCTGCAGCAACTGCTGGATGCGTACCTGTCTTTCGTGAAGCAGAAGCTCTGTCGCCATTACCCCTCAACATGCACAATCATGCACAAATAGGCATAAACATGCATATCAGGTTTTGCCTCCCGCGCAAGCGCAAAGAAATGCCGTGGCGTTTGACAGCCGCGGCGTTTGCGTTTCTGACGCTTTTAAAGCGACAGTTTCGGTCTGATGGGCCGCTACGCTTCTCCCTCATCCTGAGCTTGTCAAAGGATGAGGGAAAGGGAGACCTGGAGCGCGATCCGAAGATCGATCAGCCTCGGCTGAAGCCCATAACTGTTACGAGTAGACGACCAGCAAATCCTTGGCATCGATCTGCTCGCCCGGACGCACCAGCACTTCCGCGATAGTGCCATCGCGTTCGGCATGGATGGCGGTTTCCATCTTCATCGCTTCGATGGAGAGCAGCACATCACCCTGAGAAACCGTCTGTCCGGCAGCGACGGCAACGGTGGAAACGACACCCGGCATCGGCGCACCGACCTGCTTGTCATTCCCCGCTTCCACCTTGCGGCGGACACCACCAGAAGCGCCCTTGGCGCGGTTCGGCACCTTGATGCGGCGCGGCTGGCCGTTCAGTTCGAAGAACACCGTCACCATGCCCTTCTCGTCCGTCTCGCTCATCGCCTGATTAACGATCACCAGCGTCTTGCCGCGTTCCAGATCGACAAACACCTCTTCTTCCGGCTTGAGGCCGTAGAAATAGACCGGTGTCGGCAGAACGCTCGTCGGGCCATAGGTTTCCTGCGCCGCTGCATAATCGGTGAACACCTTCGGATACATCAGCGCCGATGCAAATTCCTGATCGGAAATCTTGTGTCCGACCGCCTGCTCGAACCCTTCACGCTCGGCATTGAGATCGGCAGGCTCCAGAAGAGCGCCGGGACGCACGGTAAACGGCTCCTCGCCCTTGAGGATTTTCTTCTGCAGCGCCTTCGGCCAACCCGATGGCGGCTGGCCAAGATCACCCCGCATCATCGACACAACCGAATCCGGGAAAGCAATGTCCTTGGCCGGATTTTCGACATCGGCAACGGTCAGGTCCTGACTGACCATCATCAGCGCCATGTCGCCGACAACCTTCGAGGACGGCGTCACCTTGACGATATCGCCGAACATGCGGTTCACGTCTGCATAGGCCTGCGCCACTTCGTGCCAGCGGGTTTCAAGTCCGAGCGAACGCGCCTGCTCCTTCAGGTTCGTGAACTGGCCGCCCGGCATTTCATGCAGGTAGACTTCCGAAGCCGGTCCCTTGAGGTCGCTTTCAAAGGCCGCATACTGGTTGCGCACCGCTTCCCAATAGAAGGAAATGCGACGGATCGAATCCGGGTCGAGCCCCGGATCACGCTCGGAACCGTGCAGGGCTTCGACGATGGAACCAAGGCAAGGCTGCGATGTGTTGCCGGACAGCGCATCCATCGCAGCATCAACGACATCGACGCCCGCATCGATTGCGGCAAGCACGGTCGCCGCCGAAATGCCCGACGTATCATGCGTATGGAAATGGATCGGCAGGTCGGTTTCGTCGCGCAGCGCCTTGAACAGAACGCGGGCGGCGGCAGGCTTCAAAAGGCCCGCCATATCCTTCACCGCGATGATATGCGCGCCAGCCTTTTCAACTTCCTTCGCCAGATCGACATAATATTTAAGATCGTACTTGGCGCGTTCCGGATTGAGAATATCGCCGGTGTAGCAGATCGCCGCTTCACAGAGCTTGTTTTCCTCCAGCACCGCATCCATGGACACGCGCATGTTCTCGACCCAGTTGAGACTGTCGAAAACACGGAACAGATCGATGCCGCCTCTGGCTGCCTCGCGCACGAAATATTTCACGACATTGTCGGGATAGGATTTGTAGCCAACCCCGTTCGCACCGCGCAGAAGCATCTGCAGAAGAAGGTTCGGGGCGCCTTCACGCACCAGCGCCAGACGCTCCCACGGGTCTTCCGTGAGGAAGCGCATCGAGACGTCGAACGTCGCGCCGCCCCAGCATTCCAGAGAGAACAGGTTCGGCAGCGCCTGCGCATAGGAATTGGCAATGCGGGCAATGTCATAGGTTCGCACGCGGGTGGCAAGCAGTGACTGGTGCCCGTCGCGCATGGTGGTATCGGTAATCAGCGCCCGCTTTTCATTGCGTACCCATTCGGCGAATTTCTTGGGTCCAAGCTGGTCCAGACGCTGCTTGGTGCCATCCGCCACTGGCTTATCGCCGAACCACGGCACGCGCGGCCTGGCGGCATCCTTGGCTGGCTTCGCCCGGCCTTTGGTCTCGGGGTGACCGTTGACCGTCACATCGGCTATATAGGTCAGAAGCTTGGTGGCGCGATCCTGACGCTTCACCTGCTCGAACAGTTCCGGCGTGGTGTCGATGAAGCGCGTGGTATAGTCGTTCGCCTGAAACTTCGGATGATTGATGATCGCTTCGAGGAAGGTCAGGTTCGTCGCCACGCCGCGAATGCGGAATTCGCGGAGCGCCCGATCCATGCGGCGAATGGCTTCAAGAGGCGTAGAGCCTGAAGCCGTCACCTTGACGAGCAGCGGATCGTAATAGCGGGTGATGAACGCGCCCGAATAGGCCGTGCCGCCATCGAGGCGAATGCCAAAGCCCGAGGCCGAGCGATAAGCCTGAATGCGCCCGTAATCGGGGATGAAATTCTGTTCCGGGTCTTCCGTGGTGATACGGCACTGAAGCGCATGGCCGTTGAGACGAATATCCTGCTGGCGCGGCACGCCCGATTCCGGCGTTCCGATGGCAAAGCCTTCGAGGATATGGATCTGAGCCTTGACGATATCGATGCCAGTCACCTGCTCGGTGACGGTATGCTCCACCTGAATACGCGGGTTGACCTCGATGAAATAGAACTTGCCCGTATCGGCATCCATCAGAAACTCGACCGTACCGGCACCGATATAATCGGTGGCATGGGCAATCTTCAGGCCATAGCTTGCCAGTTCCTGGCGTTGCGCGTCATTGAGATACGGTGCTGGCGCCCGCTCCACGACCTTCTGGTTGCGGCGCTGGATCGAGCAGTCGCGCTCGAAAAGATGGACCGCATTGCCATGGGTATCGCCCAATATCTGCACTTCGACATGGCGCGCGCGTTCGATCAGCTTTTCGAGATAGACCTCATCCTTGCCGAAAGCCGCCTTGGCCTCGCGCTTGGCTTCCGTCACCTCGCGCGCGAGATCGGCTTCGGCGCGGATGGCGCGCATGCCGCGACCGCCGCCGCCCCAGCTCGCCTTTAGCATCAGCGGATAGCCGATCTGGCTCGCCAGCTTCTTCACTTCCTCCATGTCGTCGGGAAGCGGATCGGTGGCCGGAACCACCGGCACGCCGATTTCGATGGCGAGATTGCGCGCGGCAACCTTATTGCCGAGGCGGCGCATGGTCTCCGGCTTCGGACCTATGAAGATGATGCCGTTTTCGGCGCAGGCTTCAGCAAATTCCGGGCTTTCGGACAACAGGCCGTAGCCCGGATGGATCGCATCGGCACCCGAAAGCCGGGCAACGCGGATGATTTCATCAATGGAAAGATAGCTTTCAATCGGACCGAGATCGCGACCCAGATGCGGCCCGCGACCGACCTGATAGCTTTCATCGGCCTTGAAGCGATGCAGGGAAAGTTTGTCTTCCTCGGCCCATATGGCCACCGTTTTGAGCCCCAGCTCATTGGCGGCGCGGAATACGCGGATTGCTATTTCAGATCGGTTGGCGACCAGAATTTTCCGGATAGGCTTTTGGGCGAAAGACAAGGCAGATCTCCCTAACTGCAATGACAAAGGCGCCATTGCTTAACCTGCAATAGACACGAGCGCAAACAAACTGTGCAACCGGGAGATAAAAACAAAATGCCCGACCAAAAGCCGGGCAGATTGATGAATTTTGCAGCATATTATGCTAATATATCAGGCACAAGAGCGGCTCCTATATGAAGCAATCATCAGAACCGCTCTAAGCATCTGTGTTCTTCCGACGCAAAACCGCTTCGCGCTTTTGCTGGAAATGCTCCATTACTTCTGGAAGTAATTATACTTGCCGTCTTCGCCCTTGCGCCATTCAAACATCACATAGGGCGAAAGGCTCGGATCGCCCTTTGCATCGAAGGTGATGTCGCCGAGCACTGTCTTGAACGGTCCCTTTTCCTTCATCGCGGTCGCAACTTCCTGCGGATCGTTGCTTCCGGCTGCATTGGCGGCATTGACCAGCGACTGCACGCCCGCATAGGCGTAGAAGGTATAGGCTTCCGGCTCGAAGCCCTTGTCGCGGAAAGCCTTGATCAGATCGGCATTCGACTTGTCGTCGCGCGGATCGGGACCGAAGGTGTTCATCACGCCAGCCACCGCATCACCGGCAATCGAGGCGAGTTCGTTGGACACGATGCCGTCGCCGGAAATGAACTGGGCCTTGAGGCCCTGGTCAGCCATCTGGCGAATGAGCAGGCCGGCTTCCGGGTGCATGCCACCCCAGTAAACTGCGGTGATTCCGGCAGCCTTCATCTTGGAGATGAGCGCCGAGAAATCCTTGTCGCCCTGGTTCACGCCTTCATAGAGCGTTTCCTTCATGCCGCTTTCGTTAAGCGACTTCTTGGTCTCGTCGGCAAGGCCCTGACCATAAGGCGTCTTGTCGTGAAGGATCGCGACTTTGCCGTCCTTGTAATTGTCGGCCATGTACTTGCCGGCAACAATTCCCTGCTTGTCATCGCGACGGCAGGTGCGGAACGTGTTCCACAATTCGCGCTCGGTGAAGGTCGGGTTGGTGGTGCCGGGTGCAATCATCAGCACGCCATTTTCGGCATAGATGTCCGAAGTCGGAATGCTGACGCCCGAATTGAAGTGACCGATAACGAACTGGACGCCGTCACCGACGAACTTGTTGGCAACCGAAATGCCCTGCTTCGGATCGGCAGCGTCGTCGCCGTAGACGATCGTGATCTGCTCGCCATTCATGCCGCCCTTGGCATTGGCTTCTGCGACTGCCGCTTCGACACCGCGCTTGATCTGCTCGCCGAAAGCCGCCTGGCTGCCGGTCAGCGGTGCGCCGACACCAAGCTGGATGTCGGCAAACGATACGCCGCCCATTGCAACCAGTGCCGAGAGGCAGACGCCGCAGAATAAGGATTTCTTCATTTCAGTTGCTCCCACTAAACGCATCCCGGAAATTTGACCGTTCCCGGAACGCGCATCAAAATAGTCATTCAGAGCGGCGTTCCGATCCGATCGGACGACCGCCGTTTTTGCACGCCTGCGCAGCCACAGCGAAGCACCGCGCACAACCCGATATTCGAATGGGAGACCGACATCAGCCTTTGGAACGCTATCTGGGCTTCGAACTGCCCGCGTCGAAACTGGTCCTCCCACCAGATTGCAAGACCAGACATAGAGAATCGCCCTACATCTGGATGCAATTGTAGATAGATTCCCTTTCCGACTGAAAGTAAAGTAATGATTTCGTCTATATTCTGCGTTTCACGCATGACTTTATGCGGAACAGAGCGCCGCAAACGAAAATGCCCGGCATAAAGCCGGGCATTTCCTCTGATCGGGAAAGAATATAAGCGTAACTTACTGCTGAACGTAAGTATATTTTCCGTCAGCGCCCTTTTCCCACTTGTACATGACGTAACCTGGGAGCTTCGGATCGCCCTTTTCGTCATAGGACAGGTCGCCGAGCACGGTCTTGAACGGGCCCTTTTCCTTCAGCGCCTTGGCGATTTCCTGCGGGTCGTTGCTGCCCGCAGCCTTTGCGGCCTGCGCCAGCGACTGAACAGCCGCATAGGAATAGAGCGTATAGGCTTCAGGCTCGAAACCGGCGTCGCGGAACTTCTTCACCAGATCGGCATTGTTCGGATTGTTGCGCGGATCGGGACCGAAGGTGTTGAGCGTGCCTTCGACAGCCGGACCGGCAATCGAAGCCAGTTCGTTGGAAACGATACCGTCGCCCGAGATGAACTGGGCCTTCACGCCCTGATCGGCCATCTGGCGGATGATGAGACCGGCTTCCGGATGCAGGCCGCCCCAGTAAACCACCGTCACGCCTGCCTGCTTGAGCTTGGCGATCAGAGCGGAGAAGTCCTTCTCACCAACGTTGACGCCTTCATAGAGGGCTTCCTTGGTGCCAAGCTCGTTGAGCTTCTTCTTGGTTTCGTCGGCAAGGCCCTGACCGTATGGGGTCTTGTCGTGAATGACGGCGATCTTCGCATCCTTGAAATGGTCGAAGATGTACTGGCCAGCCACGATGCCCTGCTGGTCGTCACGGCCGCAGGTGCGGAACGTGTTCCACAGCTGGCGCTCGGTATAGACCGGATTGGTCGCGGCAGGCGAGATTTCGAGAATGCCGTTTTCGGCATAGACTTCCGAAGCCGGGATCGAAACGCCCGAGTTGAAGTGACCGATGACATATTTTACGCCGTCGGCTGCGAATTTGTTGGCAACCGAAATGCCCTGCTTCGGATCCGAAACGTCATCGCCGAGCGAGATCGTTATTTTCTCGCCATTGATGCCGCCCGCATCGTTGACTTCCTTGATGGCGGCTTCCGCCCCCTTCTGGATCTGTGCGCCATAAACGGCGTTCGGGCCGGTCAAGGGTGCACCGATACCCAGAATTACATCAGCCCAAGCCGAGCCCCCGAAAGACATTACTGCTGCAAGAGCAACACCTGCCGAAAGTGATTTCTTCATTGTTGGAACTCCCATCATTGTATTTACCCCGAACGATGTTTTGCATCGCCTTATTTTCTTGCTGATTACTCAGCAATATCTACGCTGAATCTTATTACTGTCAACGTGATCTTGTAAAAAAGCTTCGCCGCATGACGGCGAAGCTTTGAAATTATTTTGCCTTCCAGCTCAGTGGCGAAGCTTTCTCATAAAGCCAGCCATACTGCCGCACCATTTGCTTGGTGCGGGTGTAGCGAAAGCCGACCGTGCCGATAATCATCAGGACGATCGTGTCCACCAGATAGTAGTGGAACGAAAGAAGCGTTCCCTCGAACAGTGCGAAGTGGATGAAACGCACCGCAGCGCCGAGCGGGATCAGGTAGATCAGCAGCTGCGGATAGGTGCGCCAGGTCGAAGCACAGGCACGCCCCGTCATCCAGGCAGCCCAGCCGCCAAGCAGACAGGTGATGAGGAAAAACAACCAGAATGACGGTTCTTCGTAGAGAATACCTTGCATGATTTCCTCCTAGTGCCTTCCGCCTTCGAGATAGGCGGCACGGACTTCCGGATCGGCCAGCAGTTCGCGGCCAGCGCCGCTCATGGTGATCGAGCCGTTGACCATCACATAACCGCGGTCTGCGAGCTTCAGTGCACCGAATGCGTTCTGCTCGACGAGGAATACCGTCAGCCCTTGCGTGCGGTTCAGTTCCTTGATCGCCTCGAAAATCTGCTTCACGATCAGCGGCGCCAGACCGAGCGACGGTTCGTCCAGAAGCAGGAGCTTCGGACGCGCCATCAGTGCGCGGGCGATCGCCAGCATCTGCTGTTCACCGCCTGAAAGCGTGCCGCCACGCTGATTGATACGCTCCTTTAGCCGTGGGAACAGGTCGAACATCAGCTTTACGTCTTCATCGAAATATTGCTGATTGTCGAGGCTTGCGCCCATCTGGAGATTTTCCAGAACAGTCATGCGCGGGAAGATGCGACGGCCTTCCGGCGACTGCGCGATGCGCAGCTTGGCGATCTCGTGCGGCGGCATGGACGTGATATCCTTGCCATTGAACAGGATGCGGCCGGTACGCGCCTTCGGCGAGCCGAAGATCGTCATCATCAGCGTCGATTTGCCGGCGCCGTTTGCGCCGATCAGCGCCACGATCTCGCCCTCGTCGACAGTCAGGTCGATGCCCTTCAAGGCGCAAATATTGCCGTAATAGGTTTCAACCTTCTCGACGGCCAGAAGCGGTTGCTTTTTCTGCATGGTTTCAGCCTGCATCATTCGCCTCCCTTCCTGGGCTTGCCCGGAGTTTTTGTTGAGGCTTTTGCCGGGGCTTTGGCGCGTTTCGCACCACCCTTGGCAGCCTCACCCTGAGCAGCCTTCACGGGAGCAGTCTTGTCGCCGGTCGGATCATCGGTTGCGTCAACGCCTGCGGAAGGCGTTTCGCCCTTCTCTTCGGCAATTTCCTCCTCGATGGCTTCCTCGGCAAGCTGGGCGGCGACCAGATGCGCCGGATCGACCACACCGGGCTTGTCCGCCTCTTCGATGAGTTCGGCGATTTCCTCGTCATCGACGCCGAGATAGGCGGCAATAACACGCGGATCGTTCTTGACCTCTTCCGGCGCGCCATCGGAAATCTTGGTGCCGTATTCCAGCACGATCACATGATCGGAGATTTCCATGACGACCGACATGTCATGCTCGATCAGCAGGATCGACGTGCCGGTTTCCTTGCGGATATCGAGGAGAAGCTTGTTGAGCTCCGCCGATTCGCGCGGATTGAGACCGGCGGCAGGTTCATCGAGGCAGAGGATTTCCGGCTCGGTGCACATGGCGCGGGCGATTTCCAGACGGCGCTGATCGCCATAGGGCAGATCGCCTGCCGGATCGTCCGCACGGTCGATCAGGTTGATCTTTTCCAGCCAGTAACGCGCCTTTTCAACCGCTTCCTTCGCCGCCGACTTGTAGCCCGGCAGCCCCAGCAGGCCGAGGATCGTATAGCCGGAAGAGCGCATCAGCGTGTTGTGCTGCGCAACGAGCAGGTTTTCCAGAACGGTGAGGCCCGAGAACAGGCGGATGTTCTGGAACGTACGCGCGACCTTGGCTTGCTTGGTGATCTGGAAGTCGGGCAGGCGTTCCAGCAGGAACTTGTCGCCCGTCTTCCGGTTCATCGTCAGCATCCCGCCCGTGGGCTTGTAGAAGCCGGTGATGCAGTTGAAGACCGTGGTCTTGCCTGCACCGTTGGGGCCGATGATCGCAGTGATATCCCCGCGCGTCACATTGAAGCTCAGATCGTTGATGGCGACGAGGCCGCCGAAGCGCATCGAGAGATGCTCGACCTGAAGGATGGTGTCTTTCCGAGTGTTGCCGGACATAGTGCCAGACATAGTGCTAATCTCCGCCATCAGCCGTGCCCTTCCTTGGTAAAGGCACCCGACACCATCTTCTTCTCATGCAGGAATGCACTCGGTTCTCGACTTCCGACGAAACCGCGCGGCTTCCAGACCATGACTACGACCATGGCAAGACCGAAGATGAGCATGCGGTAGAGTTCCGGCGTGAAATCCGGTCCGAAGACAGCTTTCAGGAAGCCCATTTCACGCAGGATTTCCGTGCCGCCGATCATGACGATCGCCGCAATGGCAATACCGACCAGCGAGCCCATGCCGCCGAGAACGACAATGGCCAGAATGACGGCGGATTCAAGGAACACGAAGGATTCCGGGCTGACGAAGCCCTGGCGCGCCGCAAAGAAGGAACCGGCGAAACCACCGAACATCGCGCCCGTGGCAAAGGCCGTGAGCTTGGTCGTGGTGGTGTTGATGCCGAGCGAACGGCAGGCGATTTCGTCTTCGCGCAGCGCTTCCCATGCACGGCCAACCGGCATGCGGCGCAGGCGGATGGTGACCCAGGCCGTCAGGAGCGCCAGCAGAAGGATGACGTAATAGAGGAAGAACTTGTAGTGCGCGGCCGAGAAGGTAAGGCCGAAATAGGCTGCAAAACCGTCCTTGCTGGCATTGAAAGGCAGGCCGAAGAAGGTTGCCTTGGCAATGCCGGAAACGCCGAAGGTGCCGCGAGTAACATCCGTCCAGTTGATGAGCACCAGACGGATGATTTCACCGAATGCCAGCGTCACGATGGCGAGATAGTCACCGCGCAGACGCAGAACCGGGAAGCCAAGGATGACGCCCCATGTCGCCGCCAGAATGCCCGCTATCGGCAGCAGCATCCAGAAGGACAGGCCGAAATAGGATGACAGCAGAGCGTAGGAATAAGCGCCCACTGCATAGAAGGCCACGTAACCCAGATCGAGAAGACCGGCGAGGCCCACCACGATGTTGAGGCCCCAGGCCAGCATCACATAGATGAGGATCTGGACGCCGAAATTGTCGACCCATTTGAGCGATCCCTGCCAGCCGAGGAAGGCCACGATCAGGATCGGATAGACAAAAAGGAAGGCGACGCCGAGGCGCGAGAAGTGGCGGCGCACGAAAGACGGGCTTTCGACCGCAACGGCAGGCTGCTTGCTCTTGGCAAGCTTGCGCGCCTCCAGCCAGGGCTGAGTAAAGGCAACGAACAGGAAACGGCCAATGGCGGCCAGCACGACGATGACGGCCAGCGCACCCCAGCGCTGTTGCAGCACCAGTTCATTGTTGATGTTCTGATCGGTCTTGAAACCGATGATGAGGCAGAAGAGGCCCAGCGCCAGAAGACCGGCGAAGAACCCTTCACGAATGGCCCGGCCAAAAAGGGAATCCGGGCGTGAACTCGACTGTGCAGCCATGATTAAACCTTTTCGACTTCAGGACGGCCAAGAATGCCGGACGGCATGAAGATCAGCACGATGGCGAGGATCGAGAACGCGGCAACGTCCTTGTAATCGATCGAGAAATAGGCCGACCACAACGCTTCGATGAGACCGATGAGCAGGCCACCGACCACAGCGCCAGGAAGCGATCCGATACCGCCCAGAACCGCTGCCGTGAACGCCTTGACGCCGGGGATGAAGCCGTCGGCAAAGGAAATCACGCCATAGAAGGAGAGGTAGAGCGTACCGGCCACCGCCGCGAGCATGGCACCCATCACGAAGGTGAGCGAAATGACGCGATCGACATTGATGCCGAGAAGCGCCGCCATCTTTCGATCCTGCTCGCAGGCGCGCTGCGCACGGCCGAGCGAGGTGCGGTTGACGATATACCAGAAGATCGTCAGCAGCACCGCGGTTACCACGATGACAACGATCTGCTTCAGCGAAATCGTCACATTCGTACCGAAGAGATTGAAGGAGCCGTTCAGAAGCTGAGGCACCGGCTTGTTACGCGGGCCTTGCGTAACCTGAACGAAATTCGACAAGGCAATCGACATGCCGATAGCCGTGATCAACGGCGCGAGGCGGAACGAACCGCGCAACGGCCTGTAGGCCACGCGTTCGATCGTCCAGCTCCACAAGCCTGTCAGCAGCATGGCGACGATCATCATCAGAAGAAGCATCAGCGCAATCGGCAAGGCACCGATGAATGTTGTGATGATGAGAAAAACAATCAGCGCCATGAAGGCGCCGAGCATGAAGACATCGCCATGAGCAAAGTTGATCATGCCGATAATGCCATAGACCATCGTATAGCCGATGGCGATCAGGCCATAGATCGAGCCGAGCGCGAGCCCGTTGATCACCTGCTGGAAGAAATATTCCATCGAGAAGCCACCCATTTTACCGTCCGGGGTTTTTTTGACGCATCTTTATTTCGTGCGCCTTCATTTTATTCCCGGCTATTTACACCTAACGGCTGTATAGAGGAATGCAAGCCCCTTTTGTCTCCGACAAAAGACTAAGGGCATCATCCTTCCACAAACTAGTTATGTCCCCTAACAAACGTCCTGTATATGTTTTTTTCTCCTACCCTGGGCGCCTTATTCCACATTTTTTGCACGACCGGAAAGCCAAAAAATAGGGAGGTCGTTAAGAAAATTACCGACCGTACCCACTTTATGGTCTTTGGGGCGCCAGCCTGCAAGCGCGGCTGAGCTGGATTTGGTTCCCGAACCGGAGAATTTTCACCCATACCAAGCGCCAAACCTGTTTCCCCAATAGACCCTACGCGACTGTGAACCCGTGTGCAAAGGGATCGCGATCGTCGATGAAGATCGTGTTGTAGCCAGTCATGCGCGCCCAACCGGCGATTGACGGCACGATTGCAGGACGCCCGGCGACTTCCGCAGCGCGCTCCACGCGGCCATGGAAAAGCGATCCGATGATGGATTCATGCACGAACTCGTCGCCCGGCTTGAGCTTGCCCTTGGCAGCCAGCTGCGCCATGCGCGCAGACGTACCGGTTCCGCAGGGCGAACGGTCGATTGCCTTGTCGCCATAAAAGACTGCATTGCGGGCATGCGCTTCCGGATGCTTGGCCTTACCGGTCCATAGAATATGGCTCAGACGGTTGATGTCAGGCAGCAGCGGATGCTGGAACTTGTACTTCTCGTTCAGCCGCTGGCGCAGGACGGGACTCCAGGCGATCAGCTGCAACGCGGAATAATCTTCCATGTCCGTGTAATTTTCTTGCGGCTCGACAATGGCGTAGAAATTGCCGCCATAGGCCACGTCGACCTTGAGGCTTCCAAGGTCGGGACATTCGACTTCAAGCCCTTCGGCATAAAGGAAGGCCGGGACATTGGTGAGACGAACACGCTCGACATACTGGCCGTTCTGCTCATACTCGATGGCCACCAGACCGGCAGGCGTATCGAGATTGAGCTTGCCCGGCGTCTTCGGCGTTACCAGCCCCTGCTCTATCGCCATCGTGACGGTGCCGATGGTGCCGTGGCCGCACATCGGCAGGCAGCCGGACGTTTCGATGAAAAGCACCGCCACATCGCAATCAGGCCGCGTGGGCGGGTAGAGAATGGAGCCGGACATCATGTCGTGGCCGCGCGGCTCGAACATAAGCCCCGTGCGAATCCAGTCATATTCCGCCAGAAAATGCGCGCGCTTTTCCATCATGGTCGAACCTTCGAGGTTCGGCCCACCGCCGGCCACCAGACGCACCGGATTGCCGCAGGTATGTCCGTCGACGCAGAAGAAGGAATGTCTTGCCATGATGGTCAGTTCCGAAAACGTTGTGGCTTGAAAGGTTCGATGTCGATTGCCGGCGCGGCACCCGTGACGAGATCGCGGATAAGCCGCCCGGTCGCCGCCGACTGCGTGAGGCCAAGATGGCCATGGCCGAAGCCGTAATAGATGTTGCCGCCCCCCGAGGCCCGGCCGATGACCGGAACGGAGTCCGGCATGGATGGCCGATAGCCCATCCATTGCCGCCCGCCTTCCGTGCGCAGGCCCGGCAGAAACATGGAAGCCTTCTTTAGCATGGCTTCGGACCGCGCGAAATTGGGCGGCAGGTCGAGCCCGCCGAATTCCACGGCCCCGCCGACACGCAGGCCCGTTTCCATCGGCGTGATGACGAAACCGTGGCCGGGGAAAGTCAGCTGACGCTTCACATCGAAACTGCCGACCGGCAGGGTCGTATTGTAACCGCGTTCCGTGTCGAGCGGCACTGCATCGCCAAAGCCTTTGGCGAGATCACGTGACCAGGCACCGGCCATCAGGACAAGGTGCGCCGCCCAAATTTCTCTCCCGTCGACGAGACGGACGCTCGCCCCACCATTGCCCGGCCTTGCATCCGCGACCTTTGCCTGAAGGAAGCGTGCGCCCCTGCTTTCCGCATACGCCCAGATCGCCTTGCCGAACAGCTTCGGATCGCTGACATTCTTCCAGCCCGGAACGAAAGTTCCAGCTACGAAACGCGGGCTCAGGCCCGGCTGCAATTCGGCTAGCCGATCACCCCGCACGTGTTCATAGGCGATTCCGGCATTTTCGCGAACATCCCAGCCGGGCTGCGAGGCCGCAAGCTCGGCTTCGCTCTCATAAAGTTCCAGGTTGCCGTTTTCGCGCAAGCGATCGCGCAGGCCCGCCCTGTCGATCAGGCCCATCATCTCGCTGCCGGCAAGCCGCATGATGTCGGCCTGCGCAATCGCGGTTCTTGCCAAAGCATCCGCGCTGCTGGCGCGCCAGAACCGATAAAGCCAGGGCACCATTTTTGGAAAATAGGAGGGACGGATCGTAAACGGCCCGAGCGGGTCCATCAGCCAGCCCGGCACCTTGCGCATGACACCCTTGGAGGCGAGCGGAAGAATATCGGAGAAAGCAAGCGCCGCGGCATTGCCCGAGCTGGTTTCCTCGCAAATGCCGGTTCTGTCGATAACCAGAACCTGACGCCCCGCCTCGGCAAGCAAGGCCGCAGTGGCGACGCCGACAATACCGCCGCCAATAATCAGAACATCGTGCTGACCCTGCGGATCAGATTTCATCGTATACAGCTCCCCACCGGATTCAACTTTGCCTTGTGTCTTGCCGAAAAACCGGCAGAGACCGTCGCTTCGGCCAATCGGCAATCGCCATGTTCAACGCCAGCACGCGATTTCTGTCCATCGATTTTTTGGAATGACGGTGTGCTGAAAGTTTGCCATCGCTTGAAAAAGCCACAAAGGCCAAGTTAGGGATCGACAATGCAAATCGCCTCTTATTGATATATCAGAGATATATCTATAGGATTGAACTATGTCAATCGTCGTAACCACAAGGCATGAACGGCATGGAAGAAACGAACGTTCGAGACAGGCTGACGCGGAGCCCGGCAAACATGCCGCTGGCCACCATGGACAGCTGGGGTAGCGAAAGCCTCGCCGAGCAGGCCTATCGCATTCTGGAACGGTCTATCGTCACGCTGGAACTGGAACCGGGGACGGTCGTCAACGAGCGCACGCTGATTGAGCTGACCGGCATGGGCCGCACGCCCATGCGCGAGGCCATTCAACGGCTCGCCTGGGAGGGCCTTGTGGAAGTGCGCCCGCGTTCAGGCATTGCCATCGCGGCAATCGACCCGAAGGATTTCATCAAGGTGCTGGATGCGCGCGAAGGCGTCGAGCGCGTTTTGGCGCGCGATGCGGCGCGCTTTGGCAGCCCGCGCGACTATGAACGGCTCGAAGCGGCGGCAGCAGCCATGCGGCAGGCAATTCCCGATGAAGATGTCGCACTGTTTCTGGATGCCGACAAGGCATTCGACATCGTTCTGGGTGCGGCTGCGAGCAACCCCTACGCCGCCCGTATCGCCGCTCCCTTGCAGAGCCACAGCCGCCGCTTCTGGTACCGGCTCCGCCCATCGAGCGGCATAGCTGGTTCGGCCAATGCCCACGCAACATTGATTGAAGCGATCGTTTCACGCCAACCGGAACGGGCGAGCGACACGGCCAGCGAACTCATGGCCTATCTGCGGACGCTCGCCCCCTGATTTCCGGCACCCGGGGTTCAGCGCGCCCGCGAAGACCGACGAGACCGCTCATTGCTCCGCACATCCACGGCAGCAGCTGAAGCTGTATCAAAGATCAGCCCGTCATCGGTATTCACGTCATTCAAGGCCTGGGCATAGGCATGCCGTGTCCCGCGCGCCATATCCTTTGCCTGCACCGCCGCGACCGCAAGCACCGCGCACAACCCCACGACAGCCTGAGATGGATGACGCATCTCGAACGCTCCCATCACACTTTCCGCGCCCACCACAATTTCCACGATGACCGCGTCCAGCGGATCATTCGGCTGCGACGGAAAGATGGCGCGGCAGGTTCAATTTCGAGACGCCAGCTCACGAAACCGTAATCAGCCAAAGAAAAAGCCGAAGCTGTCGCTTCGGCTTCCGGTCATTGTTGAGACTGGCAACATTAATGGGATTTGTTCATCGAATCCGACATCTTGCGAAGCACGTTGAGCGCGATGTTCAGCTCCTCGTCGCTAACGCCCTCGAGAAGGTCTTCGCGCACGTCTCCGGCGAGCTTCACGACCTGCTCGGCCAGAATCTTGCCTTCTGCCGTCATGACGACGCGCTTGGCGCGACGGTCGCCCTGGACCGTCTGCCGTTCGATGAAGGATTGCCGCTCCAGCCCATCGAGCAGGCGAACCATGGTCGCATTCTCGATTTCCAGCGCTTCCGCCAGTTCCTTCTGGTAAAGACCTTCCTGTTCCATCAGCGCAAGCAGGGTGCGCGCACGGGCCAATGTCAGGCCCCGCTCCTTCACCCGGGCGTCGAAGACAGTGCGAAGCCTGCGATTAACCTTCGCCATGGCATCAATCATTTCAGCTCTGAGGTCCGCCGTATCCATGCCAATCGCCTTATATATTAGTAAACTAATGATTGCGAACTTGGATAGATCGCTGCCGAACCATTTTCAAGCGAACTTCCTGAACTCACGCAAGCGTGATGGGATTTAACGCCAATATGACAGTTCTGCGAACAAATTCACTGCCGGGCCGGTGATCTGAAAAAGAAAAAGCGGGCACAAGCCCGCTTTCCCGAAAACGACAGGATTGCAGCCGATCACGCCGGCATGATCGTTCCCTGCAGCGTCATCAGCTGGTGCAGGAAGATTTCCGCCTTGGTGCGATGCTCGTTGGTCGAGGCATCTTCCAGATGCTTGCGGGCTTCCTCGATGCGGCGCTGGATGTCTGCCGGATTGATATCGTCCACATGGGTGGCCGATTCAGCCAGAACGGTGCAGCTCTGCGGGGTGATATCAGCGAAACCGCCGAAGACCACGTAGGAGTCGGACTTGCCGTCGGCAAGCTTCACCGAAACGACACCCGGCATGATCGTCGTCATCAGCGGCGAATGACCGGCGAGAGCCGTCAGATAGCCTTCGCTACCCGGAATGACGACTTCCGTCACCTGCGCGGAAAGCAGGAGCCGTTCAGGCGACACGAGTTCGAATTGGAAAGCTTGAGCCATGGTTCTCACTTGAATTCAAAAGCACGGTTCCGAAAATTAAACCGGTTTTCGGAAAGGTCATGCTTAAACAAAATGATTGGCTTTCACGGCGGGCCTTGCGGCCCACCGGGAAATTCAATTCATCAAGCAGCTTCTGCTGCCAGCTTCTTGGCCTTCTCGAGTGCTTCCTCGATGCTGCCGACCATGTAGAAGGCAGCTTCCGGAAGATGATCGTAATCGCCAGCGCAAAGGCCCTTGAAGCCCTTGATGGTGTCGGCGAGATCGACCAGCTTGCCCGGCGAACCGGTGAAGACTTCGGCCACGAAGAACGGCTGCGAGAGGAAGCGTTCGATCTTGCGGGCGCGGGCGACGGTGAGCTTGTCTTCTTCAGACAGTTCGTCCATGCCCAGGATCGCGATGATGTCCTGAAGGGCCTTGTAGCGCTGCAGGATCGACTGAACCTGACGGGCGACGGCGTAGTGTTCGTCACCAACGACTTTCGGGTCGAGCATGCGCGACGTGGAGTCGAGCGGGTCAACAGCCGGGTAGATACCCTTTTCAGCGATCGAGCGCGACAGAACGGTCGTTGCGTCCAGGTGGGCGAACGAGGTGGCTGGCGCCGGGTCGGTCAAGTCGTCGGCAGGGACGTAAATCGCCTGAACCGAGGTGATCGAACCCTTGGTCGTGGTGGTGATGCGTTCCTGCATGGCGCCCATGTCGGTTGCCAGCGTCGGCTGATAGCCCACAGCGGAAGGAATACGACCGAGAAGAGCCGACACTTCCGAACCTGCCTGCGTGAAGCGGAAGATGTTGTCCACGAAGAACAGAACGTCCTGACCCTGGTCGCGGAAGTTTTCAGCAACCGTCAGACCGGAAAGGGCAACGCGAGCGCGGGCACCCGGGGGTTCGTTCATCTGACCGTAAACGAGGGCTGCCTTGGAGCCTTCGCCGCCGCCAAGCTTGTTAACGCCCGACTCGATCATTTCATGGTAAAGGTCGTTACCTTCACGGGTACGCTCACCGACGCCTGCGAACACGGAGTAACCGCCGTGCGCCTTGGCGACGTTGTTGATGAGTTCCATGATGAGAACGGTCTTGCCAACGCCTGCACCGCCGAAGAGGCCAATCTTGCCGCCCTTGGCGTAAGGAGCCAGAAGGTCAACGACCTTGATGCCCGTGACCAGAATTTCGGCTTCGGTCGACTGTTCGATATATTCCGGAGCGCTTTGGTGGATGGCGCGGGTTGCCGTGGTCTTGATCGGACCGGCTTCGTCGACCGGCTCACCGATGACGTTCATGATGCGGCCAAGCGTTTCAACGCCAACCGGAACCATGATCGGCTCGCCGGTGTCGCGTGCTTCCTGACCGCGAACCAGACCTTCGGTCGCATCCATGGCGATGGTGCGCACGGTGTCTTCGCCGAGGTGCTGGGCGACTTCGAGAACCAGGCGGTTGCCCTGGTTGTCGACTTCAAGCGCGTTCAGGATCAGCGGCAGCTGGCCTTCCGGGAACTTGACGTCGACGACAGCGCCGATGACCTGCGTAATGTGGCCGACTGTGCCAGTGGCCGCAGTCTTGGGAGCGGCAGACTTGGCTGCTGCGGTGGTCTTGGGCGCCGCTTTCTTGGCAGGCGCCTTCGCCGCTGGCTTTGCTTCGGCCGCGGCGGTAGTTTTCGGGGTCGCTGCTTTTGCCATCGATCCTTACCTTCCGTTAGCATGATCCCGAAAAGTTGCAGACTTTCCGGGAAATCATGCGGTAAACCAAACTCTAGAGCGCTTCCGCGCCCGAAATGATTTCGATCAGTTCCTTGGTGATCTGCGCCTGACGCTGGCGGTTGTACGTGATCGACAGCTTGTTGATCATGTCGCCCGCATTGCGCGTCGCATTGTCCATCGCGCTCATCTTCGCGCCCATCTCGCCCGCGACATTTTCCAGCAGAGCACGGAAAATCTGGACCGAGATATTGCGCGGGATCAGCGTCGACAGGATCGCCGCGGGATCAGGTTCGTATTCGTAGATCGCATCGCCTGCGGTCTCGCCGCCCGCACTGTCGCCAGCCGAAGCCGGGATCAGCTGCTGTGCGGTCGGAACCTGGGAGATCACCGACTTGAATTCGGAATAGAACAGCGTGCAGACGTCGAAAGCGCCTTCCTCGAACAGCTTGATGATCTTGTGGCCGATCTGGTCGGCATGCACAAAAGCGAGCTGCTTGACTTCGCGCAGATCGACATGATCGACCAGCAGGCTGGCAAATTCGCGACGCAGAATATCCGCGCCCTTCTTGCCGACCGTGATGATCTTGACCGTCTTGCCTTCAGCGAGGAGCTTGCGGGCATGATCGCGCGCAAGACGCGCGATCTGGCTGTTGAAACCGCCGCAAAGGCCACGTTCTGCGGTGCAGACGACGAGCAGATGCACGTCGTCCTTGCCCGTACCGGCCATCAGGGCCGGCGCATCTTCGCCGGTGACGTTCTGCGCGATATTCGCGAGAACGGCGCCCATGCGCTGCGAGTAAGGCCTTGCGGCTTCCGCAGCTTCCTGGGCACGGCGCAGCTTCGCCGCGGCGACCATTTGCATCGCCTTGGTGATTTTCTGCGTCGCCTTGACCGAGGCGATACGGTTTCTCAGATCCTTTAGTGAAGGCATCCGTTCATCCCGTCACAAGTTTCAGGCAAAGGACTTGGCGAAAGCGTCGATCGCTGCCTTGAGCTTGGCCTTGAGGTCATCGGTAATGGCTTTCTCGTTGCGGATGCCATCGAGCACATCCTTGTGCTCGGTGCGCAGCGAAGCGAGAAGACCTTCTTCAAACTTGCCAACCTGGCTGACGGCAAGCTTGTCGAGATAGCCGTTAACACCGGCGAAAATCACGGCAACCTGCTCTTCCGTCTTCAGCGGCGAGAACTGCGGCTGCTTCAGGAGTTCGGTCAGGCGAGCACCGCGGTTCAGAAGGCGCTGCGTCGCAGCGTCAAGGTCGGAACCGAACTGTGCGAAGGCAGCCATTTCACGATACTGGGCGAGCTCGCCCTTGATCGAACCGGCAACCTGCTTCATGGCCTTGATCTGGGCCGAGGAACCAACACGCGAAACCGACAGACCGACGTTAACAGCCGGACGGATACCCTGATAGAACAGGTTGGTTTCGAGGAAGATCTGGCCGTCGGTGATCGAGATCACGTTGGTCGGAATGAAGGCGGAAACGTCGTTGCCCTGCGTTTCGATGACCGGCAGAGCCGTCAGCGAGCCAGCGCCGTTTTCGTCGTTGAGCTTTGCAGCGCGTTCGAGAAGACGGGAGTGCAGGTAGAAAACGTCGCCCGGATAAGCTTCGCGGCCCGGAGGACGACGCAGCAGAAGCGACATCTGACGATAAGCAACGGCCTGCTTGGACAGATCGTCATAGCCGATGAGGGCGTGCTGGCCGTTGTCACGGAAATATTCGCCCATCGCGCAGCCCGCAAACGGTGCGAGGTACTGCATCGGAGCCGGATCGGAAGCGGTAGCCGCGATAACGATCGAATATTCCAGAGCGCCGCGCTCTTCGAGAACCTTGACGAACTGGGCAACGGTCGAACGCTTCTGGCCGACAGCGACGTAGACGCAGTACAGCTTGTCCTTGTCCGGGCCGTTATCGTGAATCGGCTTCTGGTTCAGGAAGGTGTCGAGGATGATGGCGGTCTTGCCGGTCTGACGGTCACCGATGACCAGCTCGCGCTGGCCGCGGCCAACCGGGATCAGGGCGTCGATGGCCTTGAGGCCGGTCGACATCGGCTCGTGAACCGACTTGCGCGGGATGATGCCAGGCGCCTTGACGTCGACGCGGCGACGTTCCTTGGCCTTGATCGGGCCCTTGCCGTCGATCGGATTGCCGAGAGCATCGACAACGCGGCCGAGCAGTTCCGGACCGACCGGAACGTCAACGATTGCGCCGGTACGCTTGACGACGTCGCCTTCCTTGATGTCGCGGTCGGCACCGAAGATAACGACGCCGACATTGTCGCTTTCAAGGTTCAGCGCCATGCCGCGAATGCCACCGGGGAATTCGACCATTTCACCGGCCTGAACATTGTCCAGACCATAGACGCGGGCGATACCGTCGCCAACGGACAGAACCTGACCGACCTCGGAGACCTCAGCCTCCTTGCCGAAGTTCTTGATTTGCTCTTTCAGGATAGCGGAAATTTCCGCGGCGCGGATGTCCATCAGCCGACCTCTTTCAGTGCAAGCTTGAGAGAAGAAAGTTTAGTGCGAAGGGACGTGTCGATCTGACGCGAACCCATCTTGACGATAAGACCGCCGAGGATCGACGGATCGACGGTGACATTGATCGTCACGTCCTTGCCGGCCACGCCCTTAAGCGTTGCCTTCAATTCGTTCTGCTGCGCCGCACTCAGTTCGTGCGCGGAGACGACATCGGCGGAGATTTCGCCACGATGCTCGGCAGCAATCTTGCGGAAAGCGGCAATGATGCCCGGCAGGGCGAAAAGACGGCGGTTCCGCGCGACGACGCGCAGGAAATTTCCGACCAGACCCTTGATGCCCGCCTTGTCGGCGAGAGCGCCGATGGCGTGAAGCTGATCTTCCGAGGAAAATACCGGACTGGAGATCAGTCGCTTGAGGTCTTCGCTTCCGCTCAGAAGCGCCTCGAAACGGTCAAGATCTTTTTCCACAGCTGCAACGGATTTCGCGTCGAGCGCGAGCTCGAAAAGAGATCCGGCGTAACGCTGTGCGACACCTGAAATGAGCGAAGACGTTTCAGCCACGAACAACCTGCTCTCTACGTTGAAACCATCCTTTTGGGGTCCAATCTTGCTCAGGACGCCAAGCCGATGATTTTATTGAATGTTTCCGGAAAACCACTGACGCGCGAGCACATCAACACCGAAATGTGATTGCCGTCTAGCATAGACGAACAGGACTCGCAACACGCGAATCCGGCACATTTGTGTAAGATTTGCCGCCTTTCGCGGTCAAAAAAGTCGCATCTGCTTGGGCGATGCACTCTTCCCTCATACAGCCTGCACGCCTGACGTGCAAAACCCGTCCGGTTCCGCTCAGGAAATGAAGCCGAATGCGTAGAGCAGCGGACCGGCGGCCAGCACGAATTCGACCAGTGCCGCCAGGCTGCCATAGAAGCGCCCGCCGGTCGGTCCGCCCCTGCGCCCGCCCGCATCGGACATCATCGAAATGAAGCGTCCGAACAGCGCGAATCCCCACACGGCGCCCAGAACGACCCAAAGAAAGGGCTGCGCGAAGATGAGGCATCCGAGCCCCACGCCCAAATAGGGACCGGCGAGCGTCGCGCGGATGGAGCCGTAACCTTCGGGACGGCCATTGATCGGCTGAAGCCGCAGCAGCTTCATGGTTATGCCGGGCGCAAAAAGCATGACAAGACCGGCCAGCGCCGTCAGGGCCGCAGAGCCCCAGGCGAGCCATTCTCCGGTCGTGGCAGGAAGATAGAATTCCATCGCATTTCCCCTTTCGGCACCCTCGTCGTTTCAGGCCATATAACGGAATTTGGCGTCACGTTCCATCCTGTGCAGGCTGTTCGGATTCTGGTTAGAGCTTGTCCTGTTTTTCATGCCTCGTTGGAAATGCTCTATCTGTTTGTTATCGCGCATCCTATCCGAAAACCGGTTCCCACTTTTCCGGATGCGCTCTACAGGAAGCTTTGCGGATCGATATCCACCTGCACCCTGATCGAGCCTTTTTCCTTCGGCCCGTTGGCAAGCAAGGCACGGATAAACCCTTGAATATCGGCGCGTTTTGTCCCGTGCACCAGAATGCGGAAACGATGCCTTCCGCGCACCAGCGCAAGCGGCGCTTCGGCAGGCCCAAGCACTGAAACCTCCGGGGAGGAAGGTGCGGCGCGGCGCAGCGCCCGCGCATGGTTTTCAGCGTCGGGCCGGTTGTCGGCGGAAATGATCAGCGCCGCAAGCCGTCCGTAGGGCGGCAGCGCGCTACGCTCGCGTTCCTCGATTTCGCGGGCGTAGAACGCCTCCGCGTCGCCGCTGACTATGGCCCGCATCACCGGGTGGTCAGGTTGATAGGTCTGGAGAAGGCCGAGGCTCTTGCGCCCGGTTCGCCCGGCGCGGCCCGTCACCTGATTGAGCAGCTGGAAGGTACGCTCTGCGGCGCGCGGGTCGCCATTGGCGAGCCCCAGATCGGCATCCACCACTCCTACCAGCGTCATGTTGGGAAAATTGTGCCCCTTGGCGACAAGCTGGGTGCCGATCACGATATCCGCCTCGCCTTTTGCGATAGCGTCGAGTTCCAGCCTGAGCCGCTTCACGCCTCCCGCCATATCAGACGAAAGAACGATGATTCGCGCCTTGTCGAAGGTCGCCGCCACTTCCTCGGCAATGCGTTCCACGCCGGGACCGCAGGCGACCAGATGATCCAGCGTGCCGCATTCGGGACAGGCCTGCGGAACCGGCTCGTGATAGCCGCACTGGTGACACATGAGCTGCCCGCGAAAGCGGTGCTCCACCAGCCAGCTCGAGCATTGCGGGCACTGGAAGCGGTGGCCGCAGACCCGGCACAGCGTCAGGGGCGCATAGCCGCGCCGGTTGAGGAACAAAAGCGCCTGTTCGCCGCGCTCCACCGTCTTGCCGACAGCTTCGGTCAGTGCGGGCGACAGAAACCGGCCCGGCGGCGGCGGAGAACGCCGCATGTCAATGGTCTTCAGGTCGGGCAGCGCCGCTTCCGCATAGCGCCCGTAGAGCTTGATTCGCTTGTAGCGGCCCTGCTCCGCATTGACCTGGCTTTCGATGGAGGGCGTGGCCGACGCCAGAACCACCGGAAAGCCGCTGATATGGCCGCGCACCACCGCCATGTCGCGGGCATTGTAGAAAACCCGGTCCTCCTGCTTGTAGGCCGGATCATGTTCTTCATCGACGACGATCAGCCCCAGTTCCTTGAAGGGCAGGAAAAGCGCCGACCGTGCGCCCGCCACAACCCGGACGGTCCCTTCCGCGATCTGCCGCCAGACGCGCTCGCGGGTGCGCGGCGCAAGGTCGGAATGCCATTCGGCGGGCTTTGCCCCGAACCGGTCATGGAAACGGTCGAGAAACTGCTGGGTCAGCGCGATTTCGGGCAGGAGAATCAGCACCTGCCTGCCCTGCTCGATCGCCTTGGCGACCGCTTCGAAATAAACTTCCGTTTTGCCCGAACCGGTTACGCCGTCGAGAAGCGAAACCGAGAAACCGCCTGCTTCAACCGCTTCCGACAGCATTTCAGCCGCCGCCTGCTGGTCTTCCGAAAGCGTGGCGCGCGCATAGTCGATATCCGGCCTTGCCACCACGGCTGGCGGCGGCAGCATGACTTCCTCGAAAACGCCTTGCGCCTTCAGCCCATCCACGACCGTCATCGAGACACCCGCCGCATGGGCAAGCCCGGATCTGGTCCAGGCAAGCCCGTCGCGGGCAAGCTCCATCACCCGCGACCGGGCGTCGGTCATGCGCTCCGGCTCGCTGCCGGAATAACGAAGGCCCGGCACCGATGGCTCGGGATCGAATGCAGCCGGCACGCGCAGGACCATGCGCGCCACCATGCCGGGCGGCGACAGCGTATAGTCCGCTGCCCAGCGCATGAAGCGCAGCATGTCGGCGCCCACCGGCGGACAATCGAAGACCTCGGAAATTTCCCGCAATTTTCTGGCATCGACCGCATCGGTTTCACCCTCGCAGACGATCCCCGCCACCTCACGCGGTCCAAGCGGCACGCGCACGATCGATCCGGGCTGGACGTTCATACCCGCCGGAACCATATATGAGTAAGGCCGCTCCGCGGGCATGGGCACGAGCACGGGAACCACCCGTGGCGCGAGCTCCGGAAACAGACCAGAAATCGGGTTTGCAATATCGTGCGAATCTTTCGACATGATCGCGTGACCTTGGCGCGGCTTTGCGCTAAAGAAAAGCCACCTTCCGGGAATTAAATGGTTTTAAATTCCTCAAATCCACCCGCGCTCATTATGGAGGAACGCTGTTATGAAGTTTTTCGTGGACACTGCGGACGTCAAGGAAATCCGCGAGCTCAATGACCTTGGGCTGGTCGATGGCGTGACCACCAACCCGTCCCTCATCCTGAAGTCGGGTCGGGACATTATCGAAGTGACCAAGGAAATCTGCAACATCGTCAAGGGCCCGGTTTCCGCCGAGGTTGCCGCGACGGAATATGAGCAGATGATGAAGGAAGCAGCCGTCATCTCCAAGATCGCCGACAATATCTGCATCAAGCTGCCTGTAACGCTGGACGGACTGAAAGCCTGCAAGGCCTTGTCTTCCGAAGGTCACAAGGTCAACATGACGCTGTGCTTCTCGGCCAATCAGGCGCTTCTGGCGGCAAAGGCCGGCGCGACCTTCATTTCGCCGTTCATTGGCCGCCTCGACGATACCGGCATCAACGGCATGGAACTGATTGCCGAAATCCGCACGATTTATGACAATTACGATTTCCGCACCGAAATTCTTGCCGCTTCGGTTCGTACCGTCAATCACGTCAAGGAAGCAGCCCTCATCGGCGCCGATGTCGTGACCGCACCACCGGCAACGCTCAAGGCACTGGTCAAGCATCCGCTGACCGACAAGGGCCTCGAAACCTTCCTCGCCGATTGGGCGAAAACCGGCCAGAAGATCGCCTGATCGGCGAACTTTTCAGACGCGTGAAAGGCGGGCCATCGGCCCGCTTTTTTATTCCAGCACGGTTTCCCCGTCCTGCTTGCTCACCCGGATCGGCCGCGCGCCGCATTGCTCTGCAATGGCGCTTGCAAGTGTGGCGGAATGCGTCACCACCCATATCTGGCTGCGCTCCGATGCCTGGGCGATCATGCGGGCAAGCGAGGGAAGCATATCGGGATGCAGGCTCGCCTCCGGTTCGTTGAGCGCGATCAGCGGCGGCAGGCGATAGGAAAGCAGCGCACCGGCCAGCGCCAGCATGCGGATCTGCCCATCGGACAATTCTCCGGCCCGGAACATGCGATGTGGAAAGGCCGGAAAATTCAGGCCGAACGTCGCCGTCTCGCCCGGAAAGGGAATATCCAGCGCCGCACCATCCAGCGCATCGGCCACCAGTCGATCCAGATCGACCGTATCCTGCCGGATATGGGCCAGCGTCGCGAAGACCGAGGCAAGATTGCCGCCGTCCTCGTCCAGCATGGCAGCGGTCGCGGCGATGGAGGGCTGACGCGCCGGTGCATCGCGGTCGCTTCGAAAGCCATGATAAAAGCGCCAGCTTCGCATCTGCGCGGCCAAATCACCGATCTCCGGATAATGGCCGGATTGTCCCAGCACCGCCAGCCCGCTTTCGGAAGTCAGCAAGCGTGCGGGATGTTCCATGCGCCGCCCTTCCCCGTCCCGTGCGAAGACAACGGGCCCGCGCCGGTCCATCAGGTCGACGGGGCGGCGCCCCGTATCAAGGCTGAGATTTTCTTCCTTGATCTGCGGCTCGAAGGGAAAGGCGCCCGAAACCGGCGGCGGCAATCCCGCCTCGACGCTATAGGCAAGTCGCGATGCCAGTCTTTCATCCTCGAAATGGGCTTCCAGAATGATGCGCGCCGGTTCGTGCTTGCGGCGGTTTCCGCCCCACATCGCCGATTGCATCCCGCCCTCACGCACGATTTCGGTTGAGAAATTGCCCTCGGCGGCCGCCTTCACCAGTTGCAGTGCGCGGTAGAGATTGGATTTTCCGGCCCCGTTCTCGCCCACAAAAACCGCTACCTGCCCGAGATCGACACGGACGGAACGCAGCGAGCGATAGCCTTTGGCGGAGAATGAAACGAGCCGCATAATTCTTCCCTGGAGCGTTCTCCGCGAAATAATTCACACTGGACAGCAATGCCCCTGAAAAAACAAAAGGCGGCACCGAGAGTACCGCCTTGTGTCATGTCACGCCATCGCAACAATCAGAGCTTCGACAATTTCTGCGCAAGAGCGAGGAAGACCTGTTCGGCCAGTTCTTCCGCGGCACGCTTGCGCGCGTCGCGTTCGGCGCGCAGGTTCGCAAATTCCTGGCGCGGACGGTCGAAGGAAGCGCCGACCGTGCGGGTGCCTGCGGCAAGCGGCTTGCCGTCCTTGTCACGCAGCACGAAGTTCGACGTCGCCTTGACGATACCGGACGATGGACGGCCGGTACGGTCGGTCTGGTCGCCAATGTCCACGCTCACCGCGGCAAGCGTAGAACTGCTCAGGCCAAGGCGAAGCCGATAGACCGGATTGGCCGGCTCACCGGCACCGCCGCCGAGCAGGAAGATGAGGCGATTGCGGACCTGCTGGCTGAAGACGTCGCCAGCCGGGTCGATCGCCACCGAAGCAAGCTTGGTGCGCATGTCCGGCGTCACGCTGCCGCCCATGGTTCCACCAGCGCCAGCGCCGGAGGAGTAAAGCGGCTGCACGGTGCATCCAGCCATGAGAACCGCGGCCCCGAGTGCGAAAATCGCAACGCGGAAAGCTTTGATTGCGGAGAAAAAGCGGTCAGGCAACGACATTGACGATCCTTTGCGGCACCACGATAACCTTCTTCGGCGAGCCCCCGTTGAGCGCAGCCTTGACGAAGTCAAGTTCGAGCACCGCCTGCTGGATGCTAGCTTGATCAGCGTCGCGTGCGATTGTCAAATCCCCACGCTTCTTGCCGTTGATCTGCACCGGCAGAACGATCTCGTTTTCCACCACCAATGCCGGATCGAACACCGGCCAGGCGCTGCGGGCGACCAGCGTTTCACGACCGGCAACCTTGCCACCCAGCGCTGCAAGGCACTGTTCGGCCAGATGCGGCATCATCGGCGCCAGCATCAGGATGAGCTTTTCCGTGGCGTCGCGGACAGCGCCCTTCAACGTGTCATCCGCATTGCCCGAAGCAACCTGCTGCAACGGTCCTGCAACCGTGTTGACCAGTTCGTAAAGACGGGCAACACCACGGTTGAAGGCCAGCTTCTCGATATCGTCGCCGACAGCCTTGACCGCCTTGTGCGCAGCCTTGGAAACGACAAGGGCTTCGCCCTCGGTACCGGTCTTGGGCGCAATGTCCTTCAACTGTTCGGCAGCTTCGGAGATCAGACGCCAGACGCGCTGCACGAAGCGGTGAGCGCCTTCGGCTCCGGCCTCTGTCCAGATCACGTCACGCTCGGGCGGCGAATCAGACAGCATGAACCAGCGCGCCGTATCGGCGCCGTAGGAAGCGATGATGTCATCCGGATCGACGACATTCTTCTTCGACTTCGACATCTTCTCGATAGAGCCGATTTCCACCGGCTCGCCCGTGGAGAGCAGGCTCGCCACGCGCTTGCCGTCGGTTTCCTCGATCCGGATATCGGCAGGCGCCACCCACTGGCCATTGGCCTTGTAGGTTTCATGCACGACCATGCCCTGCGTGAACAGGCCCTTGAACGGCTCGTCGATGCCGACATGACCGGCGACCTTCATCGCGCGGGTGAAGAAACGCGAATAGAGCAGATGCAGGATCGCGTGTTCGATGCCGCCGATATACTGGTCGACCGGCAGCCAGCGGTCGGCAACCGCGCGATCCGTCGGCTCGTTTTCCCATGGCGCGGTGAAGCGTGCATAGTACCAGGACGAATCGACGAACGTGTCCATCGTATCGGTCTCACGACGCGCATCGCCGCCGCATTTCGGGCACTTCACATGACGCCAGGTCGCATGACGGTCGAGCGGATTGCCCGGACGGTCGAACTCGACATCATCCGGCAACTTGACCGGCAGATCGGCGCGCGGCACCGGATTGACGCCGCAAGCCTCGCAATGGATCATCGGGATCGGGCAGCCCCAATAGCGCTGGCGGGAAATGCCCCAGTCGCGCAGGCGGAACTGTACCTTGCGGCTTGCCTGCGGACGATTGCCGAGCGTGGTGTTTTCCAGACGGTTCGCCACTTCATTGAAGGCGGCTTCCGGCGAAAGCCCGTCGAGGAAGCGCGAATTGATCATCACGCCATCGTCGGTATAGGCCGTCTCGCCAATGCTGAAGCTTGCCGCATCCTCGCCCTTCGGCAGAACGACAGGCGTGACCTTCAATTTGTACTTGTTGGCGAAATCCAGATCGCGCTGATCGTGCGCCGGACAGCCGAAAACGGCGCCCGTGCCATATTCCATCAGGACGAAATTGGCGACATAGACCGGCAGTTCCCAGTTCTCGTCGAACGGGTGCCTGACCTTCACGCCAGTATCAAAGCCCTTCTTCTCGGCCGTTTCGAGCGCCGCCAGCGATGTGCCCTGATGATGGCATTCATCGATGAAGCCGGTGAGCGGTGCATTGTTTTCGGCCAGCTTCTTCGCCAGAGGGTGATCGGCGGAGATCGCAACGAATGCCGCACCAAACAGCGTATCCGGGCGGGTCGTATAGACTTCGATTTCCGAGAAACCTTCCGGCGCGGTCTTGTCGTCCAGCCCGAAGCGGACCTGCAGGCCTTCCGACTTGCCGATCCAGTTGCGCTGCATCAGGCGGACCTTTTCCGGCCACTGGTCGAGCGTATCGAGACCGGCCAGCAATTCCTCGCTGAAATCGGTGATCTTGAAGAACCATTGCGTCAGTTCGCGCTGTTCGACCAGCGCGCCCGAACGCCAGCCGCGACCGTCCACCACCTGCTCGTTGGCAAGCACGGTGTTGTCGACCGGGTCCCAGTTGACCTTGGAAGTCTTGCGCGTCACCAGGCCCTTTTCAAAAAGGTCGATGAACAGCATCTGCTGGCGATGATAATATTCCACGTCGCAGGTCGCGAATTCACGCGCCCAGTCGAGCGAAAGCCCCATCGATTTGAGCTGGCCGCGCATGGTGGCGATGTTCTGGTAGGTCCATTCCTTGGGATGAACCTTGTTCTGCATCGCAGCATTTTCCGCAGGCATGCCGAATGCATCCCATCCCATCGGATGGAGCACGTTGAAACCCTTGGCGCGCTTGTAACGGGCGACAACATCACCCATCGCATAGTTGCGCACATGGCCCATATGGATGCGCCCCGACGGATAGGGGAACATCTCGAGCACATAATATTTCTCGCGGCTGTCGCTATTGTCGGTTTCGAAAGTCCGGTCTTCTTCCCAGACTTTCTGCCAATGAGCTTCCGCCACGCGCGGATTATAACGTTCGGCTGCCATGACCGTATTTACTCGCACGAAGGTGATGCAATAAGGAGAGTCGATATTTAATGGCGACCTTCACCACGTATTGGCGAAAGCGTCAACCTTTTGCGGATGAAAAGCCTGAAAGCGAGAGTTTCATGTCGGATATCGTAGCGAACCTGAACGCGGTCAAGGCCGCAATCGCCAGTGCCGAAAAGGAAGCACGGCGCGAAAAAGGCTCTGTGACACTCGTCGCGGTATCGAAAACCTTCGACGCCGACGAGATCCGCCCGGTGCTCGACGCGGGCCAGCGCGTCTTCGGCGAAAACCGCGTGCAGGAAGCGCAAGGCAAATGGCCGCAGCTGCGCGGGGATTATTCCGGCATCGAACTGCATCTCATCGGCCCGCTGCAATCCAACAAGGCCGCCGATGCCGTCGCTCTCTTCGACGTCATCGAAACCGTCGACCGCGAGAAGATCGCCGCCGCCCTGGCCGCCGAGATCAAAAAGCAGAACAAGACGCCGAAGCTCTACGTTCAGGTGAATACCGGGCTGGAAGAACAAAAGGCCGGGATTGCCCCGAAGGAAGCGGTCGCCTTCGTCGAACGCTGCCGCAAGGAACATGGCCTCGCAATCGAAGGGCTGATGTGCATCCCGCCTGCGGATGAAAATCCCGGCCCGCATTTCGCACTCCTGGAAAAGCTTGCCCGTGAGGCTGGCGTTGAAAAACTCTCCATGGGCATGTCGGGCGATTATGAAACCGCCATCGGCTTTGGCGCGACATCGGTGCGTGTCGGCTCGGCCATCTTCGGTGGGCGGAGCTATGCGAACCCCGCCTGAATTGTGACCCCTACTGCTTGTTTTTGTCGCATGATCCTGCGCAAAACCGCATCACACTTTTGCTGGAAATGCTCCTAATGCAGGACGATCTCGCCCTGCACATTCCTCCAGTCCGAAGGGCCAAGCAGCCGGAAATGCGTGTAGCTGACCGAATGCAACGGCCCGTCGATTTCCCGATTCCAGAATTCGATGAAATGATTGAGCACCGGAAAATCCGGCGCGAGGTCATAATCCTGCCAGACGAAAAGCTGCAGCAGATGCGGATGATCGGGCAGGTGATAGAAGACTTTCGCCGTCGTCAGGCCGTAGCCGGCGAGTTGCAGTTCAAAGGCTGATTTCGCGTTCAAAGCGGACGTCGTCATGGCGATTTCCCCTTTTTGTGAAGAGCCATATTGCATGGCTCCTGATTAGAAGATAATCACTCCAAATGGTTTTTAAACTGTAAAAACAATATATTAGCAACAGTCGGCGGCGAGTGCTGCCAGTTGCCGTTTCTGACGATGCGTCATTGTGGATCATGGACGCGCCGATTGTCTAATTTACCTTGCCCGCAATGGAAGGTAGACAGGCACCCGATGGTCTCGCCATTCACGGCAGGCCGTCTCATCCGGCGGGAGGTGCCGGGCAGTTTTGGGTGCATTATGCGTGCGGGACATGTCTGTCCGGTTCGCACAATGCTGAAGGAGGACATCATGTCGGAAAAGCTTTACCCGGTTCTTGCCGAGGCAAAGAGAAACACGCTCATCGACAACGCAACCTATCTCGACTGGTATCAGGAAAGCGTGAGCGACCCGGACGGCTTCTGGGCAAAGCACGGACGGCGCATCGACTGGTTCAAGCCCTTCACCAAGGTCAAGAACACCGATTTCAACGGCGACGTGTCCATCAAATGGTATGAGGACGGCGTCACCAATGTTTCCTACAACTGCATCGACCGCCACCTGAAGAGCCGTGGCGACGAGGTCGCCATAATCTGGGAAGGCGACAATCCCTATATCGACAAGAAGATCACCTATCGCGAACTCTATGAAAACGTCTGCCGTCTGGCGAATGTGCTGAAGAAGCACGGCGTGAAGAAGGGCGACCGCGTCACGATCTACCTGCCGATGATCCCGGAAGCCGCCTATGCGATGCTGGCCTGCGCGCGCATCGGCGCGGTGCACTCGGTCGTCTTCGCCGGCTTCTCGCCAGAAGCGCTGGCCGGCCGTATCGTCGACTGCGAATCCACCTTCGTCATCACCGCCGATGAGGGCGTGCGCGGCGGCAAGCCGGTTCCGCTCAAGGAAAACACCGATACCGCCATCGACATTGCCGCCAAGCAGTATGTGATGGTCAACAAGGTTCTCACCGTGCGCCGTACCGGCGGCAAGGTGAGCTGGGGTCCGGGCCGCGATCTCTGGTATCATCAGGAAGTGGCAAGCGTCGAACCGACCTGCGATCCGGAACCGATGAACGCGGAAGACCCGCTCTTCATCCTTTACACCTCCGGCTCGACCGGCAAGCCGAAGGGCGTGCTGCACACCACCGGCGGCTATCTCGTCTATGCATCGATGACGCACCAATATGTCTTCGACTATCACGATGGCGACATCTACTGGTGCACGGCGGATGTGGGCTGGGTGACGGGCCACTCCTATATCGTCTATGGCCCGCTGGCCAATGGCGCGACGACGCTGATGTTCGAGGGCGTGCCCAACTTCCCCGATCAGGGACGTTTCTGGGAAGTCGTCGACAAGCACCATGTCAACATCTTCTACACGGCGCCGACCGCCATCCGCGCGCTGATGGGTGCGGGCGATGAATTCGTCACTCGCTCGTCGCGCTCATCACTGCGCCTGCTCGGTTCGGTCGGCGAGCCGATCAATCCGGAAGCCTGGGAATGGTATTACAACGTGGTTGGCGACCAGCGCTCCCCGATTGTCGATACATGGTGGCAGACGGAAACCGGCGGCATCCTCATCACGCCGCTGCCCGGCGCAACGGACCTGAAGCCGGGTTCTGCGACGCGCCCGTTCTTCGGCATCAAGCCGGAACTGGTGGACAATGAGGGCGCCGTTGTCGAGGGTGCCGCAGACGGCAATCTGTGCATCATCGACTCCTGGCCGGGCCAGATGCGCACGCTTTACGGCGACCACAAGCGCTTCGTCGAAGCCTACTTCTCGACCTATAAGGGCAAGTACTTCACCGGCGACGGCTGCCGTCGCGACGAGGACGGTTACTACTGGATCACGGGCCGTGTCGACGACGTGCTCAACATTTCCGGCCACCGCCTCGGCACGGCGGAAATCGAATCGGCGCTCGTCTCGCATCACTCGGTTTCGGAAGCCGCTGTCGTTGGCTATCCGCATCCGATCAAGGGACAGGGCATCTATTGCTACGTCACGCTGATGACCGGTGAAGCAGTTCAGGATGAGGACGCCCTGCGCAAGGAGCTGACCCTGCACGTGCGCAAGGAAATCGGTCCCATCGCCACGCCGGACAAGATCCAGTTCTCGCCGGGCCTGCCGAAAACCCGCTCGGGCAAGATCATGCGCCGCATCCTGCGCAAGATCGCCGAAGACGAGTTTGGTGCACTGGGCGATACCTCGACGCTGGCCGATCCGGGCGTCGTGGACGACCTGATCGAAAATCGGCAGAACAAGAAATGACAAACGAAAGGCCGGGGATTTCCCGGCCTTTTCACACTCCCCAATTCTTTGACTTGCCTGAGAATTGAAGGGCCTTACACTTGCTCCCAGTCAATCAATTCCTGGAACTGGTATGGACTCCATCTTCAAAGATACATGGTTTCTACATTGGTTGACTGCGTCGGGTGGACTCGAAGAATTTGAGCAACCTATCTTCATCGAAATTACCGCAGCCTTCAGGACCTTGGAGCACTTCGTTTCGCCGCCCAAGCTCGATATTCTTCTCAATCGTTCAAAACATATAATTCCAGAGATCGGAATTCTGGGTCGGTCCCACAACAGTACGTTATTTTCGTTGAACTTCGATCCAGACAATCCCAACCTTAAACCAAGCCTTACGAACGGAACGCTTCAGCGCCAATTGCTGCATGAAATCCATCACTGCATGCGCATGGCGGGACCGGGCTATGGATGGACACTTGGTGAGGCGTTAGTGAGCGAAGGCATGGCAGGCCATTTCGTTCAACATCTCATGAACACTCCACCGGAACTATGGGAACGTGCAGTCCCCATCGACCGGCTGAAGGTGCATTGCCCGACAGTCGCAGAATTGCAGTCTACCGATTACGATCACGCCGAATGGTTTTTTGGTAGAGGAGAAATTCCTCGTTGGCTTGGTTATTCAATGGGATTCGAACTCGTGCGGCTCTGGCGTGAAACCGTTCGGCCGGAAACCCAAGATCAATGGATCAACACGCCTTCAAGTGAAATTCTTGCCATTGGTGAAAAAGCCGGACTGATCAAAGATTAAAAATCTATCGTCCGCCCCTTGATCTCCCAGTCACCATAACGGGCGGGATCCTTGCCGCCGCGACCGCCGATTTCGCGAGGCGCCTGAGCTTCCTTTTCGGCGGCACGGCGCGCCTCGGCTTCCTTCAGCGCGCGCTGGGCAGCGGGCGGCAGATCGTCAAACGGGCGCTTGTCCACGTTTTCCGGGCTTTCGGTTGCTTCGGTTTTCTCGCTCATCGGTCACATTCCTGTTGGCTGCGTCAGCTCCCATTATTGAAGCGAAGCCTGTTCATACCCATCATATAGGCAGAAAGGCACCCGCTGCAAAACCCTTGCAGGCCATGCAGCTTCAGATTTTGGAGACCGCCACGGATGAATATGACGAAAACTGCCATGCTGATCGCCCTCATGACGGTCATGTTCATGAGCATCGGCTATTTGTTAGGCGGCGGGGGCGGCATGATGATCGCGCTTGTGATCGCCGTCGCCATGAACCTGTTCGGTTACTGGAACTCCGACAAGATGGTGCTGCGCATGTACAATGCGCAGCAAGTGGATGAGCGCAGCGCACCGGACTATTACCGCATGGTGAGCGGCCTTGCCGCCAATGCGGGCCTTCCCATGCCGAAGGTCTACATCATCCATGAGGACCAGCCGAACGCTTTCGCCACGGGCCGCAATCCCGAAAATGCCGCCGTTGCCGCCACGACCGGCCTTCTCAACCGGCTTTCACCCGAAGAAGTGGCGGGCGTGATGGCGCATGAGCTGGCCCACGTCCAGAACCGCGACACGCTGACCATGACCATCGTCGCAACGCTTGCCGGTGCCATATCCATGCTCGGCAATTTTGCCTTCTTCCTTGGCGGCAACCGTGAAAACGGCAACGGCATCATGGGTGTGGTCGGCACCATCCTCGCCATGATCGTCGCACCCTTCGCCGCAATGATCGTGCAGATGGCCGTCAGCCGCACACGCGAATATGCCGCCGACAAGCGCGGCGCGGAAATCTGCGGCAACCCGCTTTGGCTGTCCTCGGCACTGGGCAAGATCGCGCGGGGCGCAAAAGCCATCCCGAACGAGGAAGCCGAACACAACCCGGCAACCGCGCATATGTTCATCATCAACCCGTTGAGCGGACGCGGTGCAGACAATCTTTTCTCGACCCACCCGGATACTGATAACCGCATTGCAGCGCTTGAACAGATGGCCGCCGAAATGGGCATCCGCTCTGCCGGAATGGCTCCTCGTGCCGCGGCCCCTTCCCAAAGCAGTGGTCCATGGGGTAATGCAGGCGGTAACAGCAATGGCGGTTCCGGTTTTCGAGGGCCGTGGTCATAAGGCATGATCCCGAAAAGTGGGAACCGGTTTTCGGACAAGATCATGCTTAAACAAAAAGTAGCAGAACAGCGTGAACGATAAAAAGCCTGCGCCGAAGCGCGGAAACAAAAAGCCGCTAACCAACAACAGCGCCGCAGACCTGCGCCCCGGTCTGGCGGCGCGTTTGTGTGCGGCGCGCCTTCTCGGCGCGGTGATCGAAAAGAACACCTCGCTTGACGGCCTGACCGACAATACCCACGGTCATCCGCAATATCTGGCGCTGGAGCCGCGCGACCGCGCACTGGTTCGCGCCATTCTTGGCTCTGCGCTGCGCAATCGCGGCAGCATCGAGCGCGCCATCAACAAGCGGCTCGACCGGCCATTGCCGGAAAATGCGGTGGCGCTGAAACATCTTCTGCATGTCGCCATCGCCCAGATTTTCTATCTCGACCTCCCCGACCATTCGGCGGTTGATCTGGCCGTGGAGGCGGCGAACAGCGACCCGCGCAACCGCAAATATGCCGGTCTGGTCAATGCGCTGCTGCGCAGGCTGTCGCGCAACAAGGAACGTGCGCTCGCCCACACGCTTGAGCCTGAAACGAACGTGCCGGAATGGTTTGCAAAGAGCATCACCGAGGCCTATGGCGCGGAAAAGGCAGCAGCCATTCTCGCCATGCACGCCTATGAGCCGCCAATCGATTTCACGGTCAAGGGCGACGCGGAAGCGTGGGCCGAAAGGCTGGGTGGCGTGGCGCTCCCCAACGGCTCGGTGCGCCTGCAGACTGTCGAAGGCAATCTCACCGATCTGCCCGGATTTGCCGAAGGCGACTGGTGGGTGCAGGATGTGGCGGCAAGCCTGCCTGCGCGCCTGATGGGTGACATCAAGGGCAAACGGGTTGCCGACCTGTGCGCCGCCCCCGGCGGCAAGACGGCGCAGCTTTTGCTCCAGGGTGCGGATGTGACCGCGCTCGACCTTTCCGAAAACCGGCTGAAGCGCCTGCGCGGCAATCTGGAACGGCTCGGTTTCGAGGCGAAGACCGTCGCCACCAATCTTATGGATTTCCAGCCGGACGAACTGTTCGATGCCGTGCTTCTGGATGCGCCCTGCTCGTCCACCGGTACGGTGCGCCGTCACCCCGACGTGCCATGGACCAAGACGCCGCAGGATATTGCCAAGCTTGCCGAACTTCAGGGCAAGCTTCTGGCGCATGCGGCCACCCTGGTCAAACCCGGCGGTGTAATCGTATTTTCCAACTGTTCCCTGCACCCGCTCGAAGGCGAGGAAATGGCGCGCAAGGCGGCGGAAAATCCGCTGCTGGAGCCTTTCCCGATCACGGAGCAGGATTGTTCCGGTCTGGAGGGGCTGGTAACGGCGGAAGGCTTTTTGCGGTCCACGCCGGCAGACCTGCCGCCGGAGCGTTTTGACGGCAATCCGCAGATGGCCGGCATGGACGGTTTCTTCGCCGCCCGCTTCAAGCGTCGGGCCTGAGACCGGATATAAGCAGACAAGTCGGATAATTTGCCATAACGGGCCGGGATGCCCGTTATGGTTAACGCTCGATTCACCATTTCTGTACAATTGTATCAAGGGAAACCGGCCTTTCGATCTGGCCGCAGCATGATGACAAACAATACGGAGAAAGACCGGGTGGCAGTCGCCCTCAGCGAAACCCCACATCTTTGGGGACTGGCCGTTGCACAGGCGTGGCGCAAGTTCAGCCGCCGTCTGCGTATGGGGCCGCTTTATCGCTGGCGCTTCACCGGCTTTACCCCGGACCGAATCCTGATCGCCCCGCCTGACCTGCGCGTCGCCGACCCCCAACTGGCGCAGGAGTTTTACCACGGCCGCTTTGCGCTTGCCGGTCGACTGGTCGAGACCGGCGGGTTGTCGCCTTTCGCCGTCGAGCCGCCGACACCGGAGTGGGAAGCGGCACTTCAGAGTTTCGGCTGGCTGCGCCATCTGAAAAGCGCCAACAGCGAACTGGCAACCGCCAATGCGCGCGCGCTCGTCGATGACTGGATGCGCATGTTCGGCAAGCGCATCGGCGGTCTTGCCTGGTCGCCGGAAGTCACCGCGCAGCGCATCATCGCCTGGCTGCAGCATTCCAATCTCATTCTGTCGGGCGCGGAACTTCCCGCCTATCGCAAGTTCATGCGCTCGCTCGCCATGCAGGTGCGTTACCTGCGCACCGTCGCTGCCGCCATGGATGATGGCGAGGAGCGCTTGCGCGCCCGCATCGCATTGGCTTTCGCCGCTCTGGCGCTGCCGGTTTCGCCGCCGACGGCACGTGCCGCGCGGCGCAATCTGGAATATGAGCTGAAGCGCCAGATCCTGCCCGATGGCGGACATATTTCGCGCAATCCCGTTACGGTTCTGGAGCTGCTGGCCGATCTTCTGCCGCTGCGCCAGACCTATGCCAATGGCACGGAATCCCCGCCCAAGGCGCTGATCGAAGCCGTCGAGCGCATGCTGCCGGCCCTGCGTTTCTTCCGTCATCAGGATGGCAGCCTTGCGCTTTTCAACGGCGTTGGCCCCACCATGCCGGAACGCATCATTTCGGTTCTGCGGCACGATGAAACTGCCGGATCGCCGCTGACCCACGCGCCCTATTCGGGCTATGAACGGCTTTCCATGGGTTCGACCACCATCATCGCCGATACCGGACTGCCGCCGCCGGTCACCGCATCGCGGGACGCCCATGCCGGCTGTCTCGCCTTTGAAATGTCCTCCGGACGCCAGCGTTATATCGTCAATTCCGGCGTCGACCGTTTCGGCCCGCCGGAATTTCGTCCATTGGGCCGTTCGACGGCAGCGCATTCCACCGCCACCATCAATGACACGTCCTCGTGCCGTTTCAGTCTGAATGCGGGCCTCTCCAACATGATCGGCACGCCGATTATTGCAGGCCCGACGCGCGTACAACGCGACCGGATCGAGGAGATGGGACGGCAGGGTTTTGTCGCCAGCCATGACGGCTATGCGCGCCTGTTCGGCATCTATCACGAACGCCGTCTCGTGCTGTCGCATAATGGCAGCGTCATCCAGGGCGCCGACCGCTTCTATCGCGGCGATGGCCGTCCGTTGAAGGCAAATGGACGCGACAATATTGCCGTCCGTTTCCACCTTCATCCCTCGGTCGATATTTCCTTCGATGAGAACGGATTGATCGTCCTTTCGGCCGACCGCGACGACACCTGGGTCTTTTCCTGCTTCGAGGTTGCGCCGCAGCTGGAAGATTCGATCTTCTTCGCGGGCTTCCGCGGTCCTGTGACATCGAAGCAGATCGTGCTCTCCTTCCCGGCTTCCGAATTGCCGGAAGTGAACTGGCAGTTCAGCCGCGTCGCACTCGGCAGTTACGTGTAATTCGCTCTCCCGCTCCTCCCCTTCGAGACGGCGCTGCACCCCTCCTCAGGATGAGGGTGGAGCGTAATTAATCAGCCTCGACGAACGGCACGCTGCGTTTGCGAGTCGACAGCGACATATCCATTCTGGAACGCTCTTCAAGCACCACCGCCCTCACCCTGAGGAGGCGTCCTGAGCTTGTCGAAGGGCGCCGTCTCGAAGGGTCGAGGATCAATGGGATCGAATGCGGGGCAAGAAATACCTCTTCACCGTTCATTTCCGGCCTTTTGCGGTAGGATTCTCGGCGCGCCTGTGTTAGGGCGAGCCGTCCACTTTCCTGAACGCATCCGTTTCAGCAACGAAGAGACCAACTCCCTATGGCTGTCAGCTCCAAGCATATTCCCGCTCCCGATCTTCATCGGGTGCGCCGCGCCCTCCTTTCCGTTTCCGACAAGACCGGTCTGATCGATTTCGCCAAGGCGCTTCACGCGCAGGGCGTCGAAATCCTTTCGACCGGCGGCACCGCCAAATCGATTGCCGCCGAGGGCATTCCGGTGAAGGACGTGTCCGAAGTAACCGGCTTCCCGGAAATCATGGACGGGCGCGTCAAGACGCTGCATCCGGCAGTCCATGGCGGCCTGCTCGCCGTGCGCAATGATCCGGAACACGTCGCGGCCATGGAAGCACACGGCATTGGCGGCATTGATCTCGCCGTCATCAATCTCTATCCGTTCGAGGAAGTCCGCTTCAAGGGCGGCGACTACGACACGACCGTCGAGAATATCGACATTGGCGGCCCGGCCATGATCCGCGCTTCCGCCAAGAACCATGCCTATGTCGCAACGGTCGTCGACCCCGCCGACTATGCCGACGTGGTGGCCGAACTGGAAAAGCATGCAGGCTCCCTGCCGCTCGCCTTCCGCAAGAAGCTTGCAGCCAAGGCCTTTTCGCGCACCGCTGCCTATGATGCGGCTATTTCCAACTGGTTTGCCGAAGCGATCGAGGAAGAAACCCCGGTGTATCGTTCGGTCGCAGGCAAGCTGCATTCCGTCATGCGTTACGGTGAAAACCCGCACCAGACGGCCGGTTTCTATCTCACCGGCGAAAAGCGCCCCGGCGTCGCCACCGCGACCCAGGTTCAGGGCAAGCAGCTTTCCTACAACAACATCAACGACACCGATGCGGCTTTCGAGCTGGTGGCCGAATTCGATCCGGCCCGCACCGCAGCCGTCGCCATCATCAAGCACGCCAATCCTTGCGGCGTGGCGGAAGCTTCCACCATCAGGGAAGCCTATCTCAAGGCGCTCGCCTGCGATCCGGTTTCGGCCTTTGGCGGCATCGTCGCGCTCAACAAGACGCTCGATGAGGAAGCAGCCGAAGAGATCGTGAAAATCTTCACCGAAGTCATTATCGCGCCGGACGCCACCGAAGGCGCACAGGCCATCGTGGCGGCAAAGAAGAACCTGCGCCTGCTCGTGACCGGCGGCCTGCCGGACCCGCGCGCCAAGGGCATTGCCGCCAAGACCGTTGCCGGTGGCCTGCTGGTCCAGTCGCGCGACAATGGCGTGGTGGACGATCTCGATCTCAAGGTCGTCACCAAGCGTGCGCCGACCGAAGCCGAACTCAACGATCTGAAATTCGCCTTCCGCGTCGGCAAGCACGTGAAGTCGAACGCCATCGTCTATGTGAAGGACGGCGCTACGGTGGGCATCGGCGCAGGCCAGATGAGCCGCGTGGATTCAGCCCGTATCGCAGCCCGCAAGGCGGAAGATGCAGCAGAAGCCGCCGGTCTTGCAGAGCCGCTCACCAAGGGCTGCGTGGTCGCTTCCGACGCGTTCTTCCCGTTTGCAGACGGTCTTCTGTCAGCCGTTCAGGCCGGTGCAACCGCCGTCATCCAGCCGGGCGGCTCCATGCGCGACGACGAGGTGATCGACGCTGCCGACGAACATGGCATCGCCATGGTCATGACCGGCATGCGCCACTTCCGTCACTAACCCCTATGGAATACGCATCTATCGAAGCCCCGGAACCAACAGTTCCGGGGCTTTCGTTTACGTTGAGTTTCGCATTGTTTCGTTTAAATTCGTTTCAACATTGAAGCGCGTCCCGAAACTATGAATGGTTTTCGGACGGGATGCGCTCAAAACAAACAGTTCGAGAAGCAGGAGGAGCCCGCCCCATGACGCAGTTTATCGGTTCCATCGACCAGGGAACCACGAGTTCGCGTTTCATCATTTTCGACCGGCAGGGCGATATCGTCGCCAGCGACCAGCGCGAACACGAGCAGATTTATCCGAAGGCGGGCTGGGTCGAACACAATCCAACGGAAATCTGGCGCAATACGCAGCACGTCATTGCCGCCGCGCTGAAGAAGGCAAACCTGAAGGCAGCCGACATAGCTTCCGTCGGCATTACCAACCAGCGCGAAACCACTCTGCTCTGGGACCTGAAGACCGGCGTGCCGCTCCATAATGCGGTCGTCTGGATGGATACGCGCACGGACGAGCTGGTCGCCCGATACACGAAAGACGGCGGCGCGGACCGTCTGCGCGAAAAAACCGGCCTGCCCATCTCGACCTATTTCTCCGGCCTCAAGCTGCGCTGGATACTCGATCAAGTTCCCGGTGCCCGTGAAAAGGCCGAAGCTGGCGACGCGCTTTTCGGCACCATCGACACATGGCTGGTCTGGAACCTCACCGGCGGCACCGATGGCGGCATTCACATCACCGATGTGACCAACGCCTCCCGAACCCAGCTGATGGATCTTTCGACGCTGAAATGGGATGAAGACATACTTCGTCTTTTCGATATTCCGTCAGCCTGCCTGCCGGAAATCCGTTCCTCGAGCGAGGTCTATGGCGAGATCGCCCTGCCCTCGCTTTCCGGCGTCAAGCTGGCGGGCATTCTGGGTGACCAGCAGGCAGCGCTCTTCGGCCAGGCCTGTCTGGAACCGGGCGAGGCCAAGAACACCTATGGCACCGGGTGCTTCATGCTGATGAACACCGGCGAGAAACTGGTGCCCTCCAATTTTGGACTGCTGACCACGGTTGCCTACAAGCTGGACGGCGCGAAGCCGGTCTATGCGCTGGAAGGGTCAATTGCGATCACCGGTGCTCTGGTGCAATGGCTGCGCGACAATCTCGGCATCATCAGGCACAGCAGCGACATCGAAACGCTGGCCCGCACCGTAGAAGACAATGGCGACGTCTATTTCGTCCCGGCCTTCTCCGGCCTCTATGCGCCGCACTGGCAGGATTCCGCGCGCGGCATCATCGCTGGCCTCACCCGCTTCGCCAACAAGGGGCACATCGCCCGCGCGGCGCTGGAGGCGAGCGCCTATCAGGTGCGCGAAGTGCTGGATGCGATGGTGAAGGATTCCGGCGTCGAGATCACGGAGTTGCGCGCCGATGGCGGCATGACCGTCAACGAGCTGCTCATGCAGTTCCAGTCCGACATTCTGGACGTGCCGGTCGTGCGCCCGAAAATCATCGAGACGACGGCGCTGGGTGCTGCCTATGCGGCGGGACTTGCCGTCGGCTACTGGAAATCGACGCGGGACATCGTGGAAAACTGGCAGGTGGGCCAGCGCTGGCATCCGCGAATGCCGGTCGAGGAAAGCACGCGCCTGTTCCGCTCGTGGGAAAAGGCCGTGCAGCGTTCCATGGGCTGGATCGAATAGAGCCCTCTCCACAAAGCCGGAACCGCCTCCGGCCCGTCAATGCGGGCCGGATGCAAGCGGCCTGTCGGCCGGATAAGGCGTAATGGCAGCCAGATAGAGCCCCACGACAAAAAACAGCAGCAGCACCGACATGCCAATCGCCGCGCAGCCAGTGAGAGCGGTGATCGTCGCGACCAGGAACGGCCCGAGAAATCCCGTCGCCCGGCCCGCCAGCGCATAGATGCCGAAATAGCGGCCCGATTCCTCCGGCCTGATGCTGCGCGCAAACCACGAACGGGCGGACGCCTGCACCGGCCCCAGAGCGGCGCCGATCATCAGCCCGTAGACGAGAAATGCCTGTTCCGCAGCCGTGGAGAACAACCCATTTCCCTCGGAATAGCCAACCGGCAAAAGCCCGAGCAGGAAATAATCCGTTCCGGTGGAAACGATACCGAACGAGGCGATGAGCAGAAGCACCAGCGATCCGAGCACGATGGCTTTTGAGCCGAGCCTTGCATCAAGACGAGCCGCGACGAGGCAGCTCAGGATCGCCGACACATTGGTGATCATGCCGAAGAGGCCGATTTCGTTGATGCTCCAGTGAAACAGTGAAGCGGCATAGCCCGCGCCCAGCGCGACAATGGCATTGAGCCCGTCCTGATAGACAAGGCGGGCGGCAAGGAAGCGGACTATTCCCGGACGCTTCCGCACTTCCCTCAGCGTCGACTTCAGTTCCGTCAGACCGCTGCCGACCGCCTGGCGCAGCGGCTGGCCGCGCGCCTGATCCGGCGTGAACAGGAACATCGGCATGATGAAAACGAGATACCACAGCGCCGCGATGGGGCCGGTGATGCGGGCATCTTCGCCGCTGGCAGGGTCAAGCCCGAAGAGCGGCGGAAGCCCGATCAGGGTCTTGCCCGTCTGCGGCGACGACGCCAGAAAGACCACGACGAAGATCAGCACCAGCACGCCGCCCAGATAGCCGAGCCCCCAGGCCAGATTGGATACTTTGCCGATCTCCCTGGCCGGGACGAGCCGCGGCATCATGGAATCGTTGAAGACGATGGAAAACTCCGCCGAGATCATCGCGATGCTGAAAGCCAGAAGCACCCAGAACAGGTTTGCGCCCGGCACCGCGAACCACAGCGTCATCAGGCCCGCGATCTTCAGGACGGCAAAGAAGCCGATCCACGGTTTGCGCGCGCCGGTCTTGTCGGCAATCGATCCCAGAACGGGCGACAGCACTGCGATCACGAGGCCCGCGGCGGCAAAGCCGTACCCCCAGGCGATCTGTCCCGCTTCCGGCGTGTCGGCCATGCGCGAGATGAAATATGGACCAAAGATGAAGGTTACGATGACGGTGAAGAACGGCTGCGCCGCCCAGTCGAAGAATATCCAGCCCCATACACCACGCCGCGAGGCATGGCTGCGGGCAGCCATAAGCTGATCGCTCAATTACTCTTTCCTTCCCCCCACGCCCGAAGCGGCTTCCGACGATAGAGCACCATGCGCCTTTTGGCGTATAAAGACCACTCCAGCCCGATACATCTGCACACTATGCTTTGCGAAAACCGGTTCCGGTTTTCATGCAGATGCACGCAGGCCAGCCGAGCCGTTCGGCTGCATGGTTCCTTCAATGTGTCGGAATGAATTTCAGGCCCAAATCATATTAGCGGGAGCTTATACCCCGAAATGTGCACTGGAAAGAAATAAAAAGGGCGGCCAAAGCCGCCCTTCTGCAATAGAATTTCCCGACCTGCCTACTGGGCGAGATCGGACATCAGGCCCGCCGCAACCGCCAGTCGCGAAACGGTCAGGTCGCCACCTTCCGTCAGGGCGACCATGCGGTTCTGCACCTGCTCGATGCGGGCGCCATCGGCTGCAAACCAGGCTGCCGCCGGGTCCTTGTCCTTGGCGAAACGCTTGAGCGCCGCAATGGTGATGCCGCGTGCAGCCTGCGTGATCGTATCGCTTGCCCGTGACAGCGCCAGCCCGTCATAATAGTCCGTGACGGGGATGGAGCGCGCGGCTTCCTCGATGCGGCCGATGCGGAAGGCTTCCGAAACACCGAAATAGGTCTTGGCGGTAACCACCCGGTCGGCGCCCGCCAGATGCGCGATCAGCGCAATGTCCGGCATGATGCCTGCAAGCTGCAGATTGGCAAGACGCTGTGCCAGCTTTTCCGGCGCACCCATTTCCACGAAAGCGGCCTTGTCGGCCTGAAGCGTGGTTTTGAGATATTCCGGCATCAGGCCGTCGAAACGCGGTTCAAGTTCGGCGCGCGCCCTGGTGATCGTATCCACCAGTTCCGTCAGGTTGGCGCGCGTCGTGTCGTTGCGTAGCACCCATGCCGTCGTCGCCTGCAGCATTTCGCCGACGAGATGGTAGAACTGGTTCTGCACATCGCCCGGAACGCGATTGTCCAGCGCATCGATGGCGTCATAGATCGTGTCGATGTCGAAGCCGTCACGCACCGCCACATAAGCGCGGACGATATCGGCAGGCGACTTGCCCGTCGTATCGGCCAGGCGGCTGATGAAGGTGATGCCCCCGCGATTGATGACATCGTTCGCCAGCAAGGTAGCGACGATTTCACGGCGCAGGCGATGACCCGAGATTTCCTCGGCATAGGTCTTCACCATGCGCTTGGGGAAATAGCCCATCAGTAGCGACTGGAAGTACGGCTCGTCCGGAAGCTGGCTCGCCACCAGATCGTCACAGAGCGAAAGCTTCGCATAGGCCAGCAGAACCGCCAGTTCCGGGCGGGTGAGCGGCTGGCCAGCTTTCTGGCGCTCGGCGAGCAACGCGTCCGACGGCAGGTTCTCCACCTTGCGGTCGAGCAGCTTGCGGGCTTCCAGTTCCGCCATGAAGCGCGCCTGATAGGGCAGCTCCGCCAGTCCCTGACGTTCGCTCAGCGAAAGCGCCAGCGGCTGCAGATAGTTGTTGCGCAGCACCAGTGCCGAAACATCGTCGGTCATGCTGACCAGAAGCTTGTCGCGCGCCGGGCGCTTGAGCTTGCCCGAACGCATGGCCGCAGCCAGCGCGATCTTGATGTTGACCTCGACGTCAGAACAGTTGACGCCCGCCGAATTGTCGATGGCGTCCGTGTTACCGCGACCGCCCGACAAGGCATATTCGATGCGCCCGCGCTGGGTCACGCCAAGGTTTGCGCCTTCGCCGATCACCCGCGCGCCGACTTCCGAGCCGGTGATGCGGATCGCATCATTGGCGCGGTCGCCAACCTGCGCATCCGTTTCAGCGGAGGAGCGGATATAGGTGCCGATGCCGCCGAACCAGAGCAGATCGACCTTCGACTTCAGGATCGCCGTCATGATTTCCTGCGGCGTTCCGGAGGTCTTGCCGAGGCCGATGGCATTGGCTGCTTCCGGCGAGAGCGTGATCGTCTTCTGACTGCGGCTGTAGATGCCGCCGCCAGCCGAAAGCTTGGAGCGGTCATAGTCCTGCCAGCTCGAACGCGGCAGCTCGAACAGGCGCTTGCGCTCGGCAAAGCCGTCCGCCGGAACCGGGTTCGGGTCGATGAAGATATCGCGATGGTCGAACGCCGCCACGAGGCGAATCTGTTCGGAAAGCAGCATGCCGTTGCCGAAGACGTCGCCCGACATGTCGCCCACGCCCGCAACCGTGAAAGGCTCGTTCTGGATATCCATGTCGAGTTCGCGGAAATGGCGCTTCACGGCTTCCCACGCGCCGCGCGCGGTAATGCCCATGCCCTTGTGGTCGTAACCGGCGGAACCGCCCGATGCGAAGGCATCGTCCAGCCAGAAATCATGCGCCTGGCTGATGGCATTGGCCGTATCGGAGAAAGTGGCCGTGCCCTTGTCGGCGGCAACGACGAAATAAGGATCGTCATTGTCATGGCGCACGACTTCCGCTGGCGGCACGACATGGCTGTCCTCGATATTGTCGGTGACGGACAGGAGCGTGGAGATGAAGACCTTGTAGGCATCGCGGCCGGCTTCGAACACCGCATTGCGATCGCCGCCGACCGGCAGACGCTTCGGATAGAAGCCGCCCTTGGCGCCGACCGGCACGATAACCGCGTTCTTGACCTGCTGCGCCTTTACCAGCCCCAGCACTTCGGTGCGATAATCCTGCGCGCGGTCCGACCAGCGCAGGCCGCCGCGGGCGACCGCGCCGAAACGCAGGTGCACGCCTTCCACTTCCGGCCCGTAGACGAAGATTTCGCGGTACGGGCGCGGGTCAGGCAGGCCGTCGACCAGACGCGGATTGAGCTTGAAGGCGAAGGTGACGCGCGGCTTGCCCTCGGCATCCGGCTGATAGGCGTTGGTGCGCAGCGTCGCTTCGATCAGATTGCGGAAACGGCGCAAGATCTGGTCGTCATCAATGCTCGGCACGCCCAACAGCGCGGTTTCGATGCCATCGACCAGCTTCTTTTCAGCCGAATCCCGGCGCTTGGCCGACGGGTTGAAACGCAGGTCGAACAGCGAATAGAGGTCGCTGGCGATTTCAGGATAACGGTTCAGCGCTGCCGCGATGAATCCCTGCGAATAGGCGATGCCCGCCTGCTGCAGATAGCGCCCATAGGAACGCAGGATCATGATCTGGCGTGCCGTCAGGCGCGCGGTCTGCACCAGCGCATTATAGCCGTCATTATCGGCCTGACCGTCCCAGACATTGCGGAACACGTCTTCCAGCATCTCGCCATCGTCGGAAAGATCGACCGGTGCCCCATAGGCGTTCACGAGCTGCATGTCGTGCAGGTAGACGGTTGCGCCGTCTTCGCCTGCCTGCGGCAGGTCGATGGTCTGCTCGCTGACGACACGGAAACCCATGTTTTCCAGAAGCGGCACGCGCTGCGACAGCACGACCGGCGCACCGTGATGATAGATCTTCAGCGAAACCGCATCGGGACCATCGGTGCGATAACGATAGAAATCCACGAAAAGCGGAGCCTCGGCGCTGAGGCTGGCAATGCGTTCCGCATCGACCAGCGCTTCCGGCGCCGTGAAGATTTCGCGGTAGGACGGCGGAAAGCTTGCGGCGAGCGCAACGGTCTTCGCATCGGCGCTGTCGGAGCTTTCACGCACCGCATCGTCCCAGGTGCGGACGATGGCGCGCACTTGCGCTTCCAGCGCTTCCCGGTCCACATGCGGCGTGGAACGCTCGTGACGGCGGATGACGAACTGGACGCGCGTCAGGCCGTTCTGCAGGAAGACCGGATGGAATTCAAAACTGTCGCCGCCATAGACGTCGACCAGATAATGCCCGATCTTCTCGCGCACGACCGAGTCGTAACGGTCGCGCGGGATATAGACCAGCACGGTGGCAAAACGGCCAAACCGGTCGAGACGCGGAACAGCGCGCACCCGGGGACGCTCGCCCAGCGCCAGGATCAGTTCGGCATTGGCCGTCAGGCTTTCCACATCGATCTGGAAAAGCTCGTCGCGCGGATATTCCTCCAGCACGTTGATGAGCGCCTTGCCCGAATGGTCCTCGCGGTTGAAGCCGAGATGCTTGATGACCGCATCGGCCTTGGAACGGATGAAGGGAATGCCCGCAACCGAACTCGTATAGGCGACCGAGGTAAAGAGGCCGACCAGGCGCAGTTCGCCGATGGCCTCGCCCTTCTCGCCGAATATCTTCACGCCGACATAATCGAGATAGGAACGGCGATGCACCAGCGAAAGCGAGTTCGCCTTGGTGACGATCAGCGGCTCGTTGCTGTCGAGGAATTCGGTCACTTCGCGCGGCGTCACCGTGTCGTCGTCATCCTTGCGCAGGACGCGGACCTCGTGATCGTTGAGAATGCCGAGCGTTTCCTTGACCGGCACGAGTTCGCGCTTGTCGCCCTTGCCCTTGAAGGTCAGCTCGCGAAGTCCGAGGAAGATGAAACGGTCGTCGCGCAGCCATTCGAGAAAGGCGATCGCTTCCGGCATGGCCGGATCGCCCGTCATGTCGTGCACGCGCTTGTAATCGGCGATCGCGCCATCGAGGCGCTTCAGCATCGGCTTCCAGTCGCTGACGGCGGCGCGAACCTGCCCCAGCACGCGCTTGATGGCGGCGGTCAGGTCGGCCTTGGTCTGCTTGTCGAGAGCCGGGAGATGGATCTGCACCAGGCTGACGCGCTCGACGCCCTTGGCAGGCGCAAGCTGCGATGCCTCACCCAGAATGACGAGCTCGTCCTTCTCGCGCGCAATGTCCAGAACCGGATGCACGACCATGAAAATCTGGTTGGCATGGTCGTTCAGCTCACCCATGATGGAGTCGAGCAGGAACGGCATATTGTCGTTGACGATGGTGATGACGCTCACCGGGCGACCATGGCGTTCGATACCGTTATCGACGCTGATGATGCTCTTGCCCTTGCGATAGGATTCCAGAGCGGCATAGCCGTGACGGGCTGAACTGTCGAGAGCGGCGGCATCGTAAGCGGCCAGATCTTCCGGCGGCGCCCATTCGAAGAGAAGCTGCGAGAAGGCTGTAAGCGCCTTCGACTTTCCTCCCTTCTTCTCCTCCTTGCCTGCCTTTGAACCCTTAACCTTGCTCGACCGATCCTGCTTTGCAGTCACGTCGGATACTCCTGTCATGATGGCAATGCGCGCCAAACTAGCAGATTAGGCACCGGATTCGATGGCAATTCGTTGAAAATAACGAAAAATTTCCCGGAAAGTCAGAAAAACCGCATTTAATCCATTTAATTTGGAACAAAACTTCGAAAACTTCCCGCGAAATTTCGGATTATGCCAGTGGATTTCTCCACGGCGCGCAGAAATGGTGCCGGAAGGGCAAAGCCGCAGGCCGGTTTTGCCATGTTTCAGACTAAAGTTGCAGATGATTCTGACGGAACCGAACGGCTCTCATAACTCGATCAGGTGATCGTCGAGTTCGTTAACATTGTCCGCCCCTGCCGGGAAATGCGTCTCCAGCAAAAGGCCCGCCTGACCGATCGCCAGCACGAAACCCTCGGCCACCTGCGCCCGCGATGCATGATGGACGAGCGTCGCCACGATCGCATTCCACTCGTCCTGTCCGACCCGCGCATTGATGCCCGCATCGGCGATCACCTCGGCATAATGTTCGGCCATGGAGACGAAGAGCAGGATGCCGGTGCGATGCTCGGTGATGTGCACATTGCGCGCCAGAAACTGTTGCAACGCATTGAGATGCGCGCGCTTGTAACGGATGCGGCGCGGCACCAGCAGCATGCGGATGGCCGGAAAGACCCACAGCACCAGCATCGCGGTCAGGAAGGCCGCCAGCACCGCAAGCCCGAACATGGGCAGGCGGACATCGAACCAGTACCAGTGCGCCAGAAACGCCACGACGACCGATGCCAGCAGGATGCCGCAGGTGGCGACAAAGCCCGCCGCAAAGAAATAATCGTCGCTGGAACGGGCCAGAACCGCATAGATTTCGCCGCTGGTCTCGGCTTCCGCCTTGCGGATCGCCTCGGCAATGCGGGCATGGTCCTCGGCGCCAATCAGCGTGTGATGCTTCATCCCTGCGTCTCCCTACCAGCTGCCCGAGGCGCCGCCGCCACCCGATGAACCACCGCCGCCGGAGAAACCGCCGCCGCCCCCACCGGACGACCAGCCACCGCCGCCGCCCCAGCTTCCGCCACCCCTGCCGCCAGACCCGCCGCCGCGATTGTTATAATCCACCACCATGCCGAGCCACTGATACCGGCCCGGCCCGATCTTGCGCCCGAAAACCGGCGTCAGGATCGCCATGCCGAAACCGCCGAAGAAGATCAGGCACCAGAAGGCAATGAAGACGACGAACACCCAGTCGACATCATCGGAACTCGACTGCACATTGCGCCTGGCGCGCGCTTCAAGCTCGGCGGCATCGCCGGAAAGCACCGAAAGAATGCCGTCAACGCCCTGCACGATGCCTTTCGAATAATCGCCCGTGCGGAATTCGGGAATGATGGTGCCATTGATGATGACGCTTGAAAGCGCATCGGTCATCACGCCTTCGAGGCCGTAGCCGACCTCGATGCGCACCTTGCGGTCATTGGGCGCCACCACCAGCAATATGCCGTTGTTTTCCTGTTTCTGGCCAAGCGCCCAGGCGCGGAACAGACGGTTGGAATAGGTTTCGATGTCTTCGCCATTGAGGCTCGGGACTGTCACCACGACCACCTGATCCGACGATTTGGCTTCGAAATCGGCAAGCTTCTGCGTGAGGCTCTGGCGCTCTGCCGGATCGATGATCCCCGCCGCATCCACCACGCGGCCAGTCAGGGTCTGTGCGGGTTTCGATGCATCCTGTGCCAAGGCTGCCGTATGCAGCATCAAGGCTGCGGAAAACAGCAGAAAGACAAGCGCAATAAGATGCCGCGGCCAATAAAAGCTGCGACGATCACGCATGGGTGCTGCACCCGCCTCCAGACGCATCATGAGACGCGCCGTCAGTTGAAGTTGACTTTGGGCGCGGTCTGGCTGCCTGCATCGGCGCTGAAGCTCTGCATGGGCTGCGCATCGCGATACCAGATCCACGTCCAGATCATCGTCGGCATGGTGCGCAGCGACGTATTGTAGACGCGAACCGCCTCGATATAGTCACGGCGGGCGACGGCGATGCGGTTTTCAGTGCCTTCGAGCTGCGATTGCAATGCAAGGAAGTTCTGGTTGGCTTTCAGGTCCGGATAACGCTCGACCACCACCATCAGGCGCGACAGCGCGCTCGTCAGGTTGGCCTGATTATCCTGAAACTGCTTGAAGAGTTCGGGATTGTTGAGCGTTTCGGGCGTGATCTGCACCTGCGTCGCCTTGGCGCGCGCCTCGATCACGGCCTGCAGCGTCTCCTGTTCGTGAGCGGCATAGCCCTTCACGGTCTCGACCAGATTGGGCACGAGATCGGCGCGCCGCTGATACTGGTTCTGCACCTCGCCCCAGGCGGCCTTCGCCCGTTCCTCATTGGTCGGGATAGTGTTGAAACCGCAGGCGGAGAGCAGCGGAACCAGAACAGCCAGACCAAGAGCGATGAAAATACGGCGGCCCAGGGCTGCAAGCGAGAAAGAAGTGGCAACCGTCGTACCCGACATGGATTTCTCCTGAAAAGGGCGCTTTGCCAAGCGCCGGGGAAACAAATTCAACACCCGCATGAGTGCGTTCACGCAAATGCGAGCCGTCAAATCAGCAAGATAGTCGAAATTCACTCGTTTTCCAGTCGGTTTGGACAACAAGGTAAAACCGCGACCGCCTGTTTCAGGGATGCAGGCGGAAAGCGCCGCTTTCGACCGCAGCGCGAACAGCGGCAAGCGTCTGACTGCGAGACCACCCTTCGGCAGCCAGCACGTGCGGCTCTAGCGGCCCCAGCGCGGACAATTGCCCGTGCAGTTCCGCAATCGGACCCGGATCGGCAAGCGTATTGCCGCCACGCTCGCGGCAGCGCCGGATCGCCTCATCGAGAGATGGACGCAGAACCACATAGTGAAGCGGCGTGGCAAGGTTTCGGAATGGCTCGAGGAACCATGGCCCGATTATGCCGTCGACGATGACGAAATAGCCGCCGTCGGCATAGGCCTTGGCCGCCTTGGTCAGCGCATCCATCACAATGACATTTTGCGCATGGGCTTCCGGCAGATAGGGCTGGATCGCACCATTCTTGATGAAGTGCCAGAAATCGTCCGAATGAAGATGAACCTTCGGCGAACCCGGCTGGTTCGCAAGCCTCTCGGCGGTCGTGGTTTTACCGGCGCCCGGCGTGCCGGTCAGGATAAGAATTTCACCAGAATGTTCCATGATCCGACCTTATCATGGAATGCCATCAGGTCAGTCCCGATATCTCAATCCATATCGGGATCATCGCCACAAGCACCCGTGAAATAGCATCTGGACCCAATCCTCGCCTTGTGGGCGGGCAGCGCGTTGACGTTCTCGCATATGTGGATCAGGGTTGCATAGGTACTATCGATCTCACTCCCTTCGATCATGACAATACCATTCCTGACAACCGGTTCAGCTCCGCCGTTCGAAATGAGAAGCACAATGATCCTGAGAGCGATGTTCGCCTGATGACAGGGGCCCAGGGCGCTCGCCAAGCGTGCCAGTTCGCTGCCGGGAGCAGGCTTCGCCTCACCTGCCGGCGCTTGATTCTGTTCCGCAAGTGCTGTCAATGCATCGAGAAAGGGGCCGTCCTCCCTCGAGATTTGCGAGGCCAGTGCCTCCAGCCCAGCCTTGTCACCCGCTTCGATGAGGTCGGCAATCCGGTCTTCCAATTGTTGCGCTGCCGCTCCGTCTCGATAAGAGGCGGCCGCCGCAGCCAGTAGCTGCGCGTCGATCGCGCGCGCCGGACTGGCAAGTACGGCGACAATAAGCGCGGGCAGCACGGCGGCGAGTTTCAATGTAATCCCCATTTGCCCTCCAGGAAAGCGGTCAACAAAAAAGCGGCGGATTGCTCCGCCGCCTTTTTATAACGCAAACTGCGCGAAAGATTATTCGCTTGCAGCTTCTTCAGCCGGGGCAGCAGCGGCTTCTGCGGCGGCCGCAGCAGCTTCAGCAGCCTTTGCAGCGGCTTCTTCTTCAGCCTGCTTGGCCATGGCCAGACGTTCCTGGGCCTTCTTGCCCGGCTCGCCCTTGGTCGGGTTGCTGCGGGCCGGACGCTTGGCAAGGCCAGCCTGGTCGAGGAAGCGCAGAACGCGGTCGGTCGGCTGTGCGCCCTGTGCAATCCAATGCTGGATGCGGTCGGCGTCGAGCTTCACGCGTTCAGCGTCCTTGGCCAGCATCGGGTTCCATGCGCCAACGGTTTCGATGAAGCGGCCGTCACGCGGGCTGCGGACGTCGGCAACGACGATGTGGTAGTAAGGACGCTTCTTGGAGCCAGCGCGGGCCAGACGAATCTTCAGAGACATTTTTTCTTTCCTTTAGACAATTGCTTCGCCCGGGGAATGGCCGTGGCAAAACGGGTTAAGCTATCGATATAGCTATTGTTTTCCGCCGTGATTGGCGGCGGCATGCTCATGATGCCGAATGACTTCCTTCACGATGAAGTTCAGGAATTTTTCGGCGAAATCGGGATCGAGATGGGCATCGACTGCCAGCGCGCGCAGACGCTCCACCTGACGCTTTTCGCGGGCGGGATCAGCCGGTGCGAGGCCGCGTTCGGCCTTGAGTACGCCAACGGCCTTTGTGCAGCGAAAACGTTCGGCCAGCATATGGATCAGCGCCGCATCGATATTGTCGATGGAGGCGCGCAGTGCCAGAAGTTCAGCCGGTGCAGTGTTCTGTTCGTCGCTCATGATTCTCACTTCTTCTTCGGCAGGCCCGGAAGACCGCCACCGAGACCGGGAAGCTTGGGTCCGCCCAGACCGGGCAGACCGCCCGGAAGACCGCCGCCGGGCAGGCCCGGCAGACCGCCGCCTTTCGTCAGGCCCGCTGCTTCCGCCTGCTTGGCAAGCGCCTCAAGCTGCTTGGGGTCCATCTTGGAGAGGTCAGGCATGCCCATTCCTCCACCCAGACCGCCCAGCCCCATCTTGTTGGCAAGGCCGCCCATCATCTGCTTCATCATTCCGCCCTTGCCCTTGCCCATGACTTTCATCATGTCGGCCATCTGGCGATGCATCTTGAGAAGCTTGTTGATGTCGGCGGCGCTGGTGCCGGAACCCTTGGCGATGCGCTGCTTGCGGCTGTGCTTGAGAATGTCGGGATTGGCGCGCTCGGCCTTGGTCATCGAGCCGATGATGGCGAGCTGGCGGTCGAACACCTTGTCGTCGAGACCGGCAGCGGCCACCTTGTCCTTCATCCCGCTCATGCCCGGCATCATGCCCATGATGCCGCCCATGCCGCCGAGCTTCTTCATCTGCTTGAGCTGTTCGGCAAGATCGTTGAGATCGAACTTGCCCGACTGCATCTTCTTGGCCATCGCCGCGGCTTTTTCCGCGTCGATGTTTTCGGCGGCTTTTTCGACCAGCGAAACAATGTCGCCCATGCCGAGAATGCGGTCGGCAATGCGCTTCGGATAGAACTCCTCGAGCGCATCCATCTTTTCGCCGGTGGCGATCAGCTTGATCGGCTTGCCGGTGATGGCGCGCATCGAAAGTGCCGCGCCGCCACGGCCATCGCCGTCCATGCGGGTGAGCACGATGCCGGTAATGCCGACGCGCTCATCGAAATTGCGCGCCAGATTGACGGCGTCCTGACCGGTCAGGCTATCGGCGACGAGCAGGATTTCATGCGGATTGGCGGCCTTGCGGATATCCGCCATTTCCACCATCAGCGGCTCGTCGATATGCGTGCGGCCTGCCGTATCGAGAATGACGACATCATGCGCGCCAAGCTTTGCAGCCTGAACGGCGCGCTTGGCGATTTCCACCGGCGACTGTCCGGCAATGATCGGCAGCGTGTCGACGCCGGTCTGTATGCCAAGCTGGCGAAGCTGTTCCTGCGCAGCCGGACGGCGCGTATCGAGCGAGGCCATCAGCACTTTCTTGCGCTGGCGCTCGGTCAGGCGCTTGGCGATCTTGCCCGTCGTCGTCGTCTTGCCCGAACCCTGCAAGCCCACCATCATGATCACGACCGGGGCCGGCGCATTCAGATCGATGGAGACGCCTTCGGTGCCAAGCATTTCGACAAGTTCGTCATGGACGATCTTGACGACCATCTGGCCGGGCTTGATGCTTTTCAGGATTTCCGCGCCGACAGCCTTCTCGCGAACGCGGTCGGTGAAGGAGCGAACCACTTCCAGCGAAACGTCGGCCTCGATCAGCGCGCGGCGCACTTCGCGCAGCGCCGCCGTCACGTCGGCTTCTGAAAGAGCGCCGCGTCCGGTAAGGCCGTTCAGGATGGAGCCAAGACGCTCCTGAAGTGATTCAAACATCGAATTTCCTTTTAATCCGAGAAGAGGCTTATGCTTCGTCAGGGATAAATCGTCCCGTGTGTCTGCCAGTTCAAGAAGCAACCAAAGCGGTACAGCACCCGAGGGCGCATCGCGCTGTCGGATGTGGACCTCCGGGATCGCTTTATACCATGATGGGTCCCGGTCGGTGGCTCGCGTTCTGAAGATCGCGGATAGATTGGAGCAGGCTTTAAGGCGATCAGCCCGCAATGTCAAGCAAAAGGCCCGAAACGGGCTGAAACCCGCACCGGAAGTATCCTCCAGCGCATTCTCCCGCTTGCCGCCCCCAAGAGGTAGCCTGAAGAGGCAGATCGTGGGACCTGCCGGCGGGCTGCATTTCTTCTGCGACCAAAGAAACACTTGCCGATCCGGTGCAAAAATGCTTGAAACCGCGCCGCTCGACCACTCTTCAGCTGCCATTCCGACATGACATTTGGTGTAAGGAATGGCAAGTTCGCGTTGAAGTCGAATCAATTCCAAAGGAGAAACGAATGGCGTTGGTTGCCAAGGGCCGGACTTGGACGGCAGCAGCAGTTCTTGCAATGGGCATGATGACGGGAACAGGCATTGCCGAGGCGGCCCAGTGCGGCAACAACGCCGCAGGCTATAATGCCTGGCTCCAGCAGACCCTGAAGGAAGCGCCGTCGCGCGGCGTTGGCAAGGCGGGCCTCAATGCGCTGGCCGGCACCAAATATGCGCAGGCCACCATCAATGCCGACCGCAATCAGAAGAGCTTCAAGCTCTCCTTTGAAGACTTCATGAAGAAGCGCGGCGCCGACACCATCATCAAGCGCGGCCGCGCGCAGAAGCAGCAGAACGCCGCTCTCTTCGCCGCAATCGAGAAGCGCTATGGCGTTCCGGCCGGCCCGCTGATCGCGATCTGGGGCATGGAAACCGGCTTCGGTTCCTATCTCGGCAAGCAGCACACCCTGTCGGCCGTCGCAACGCTGGCCTATGACTGCCGCCGTTCCGATTACTTCACCGGCCAGCTCTATGCCGCTCTCAAGCTCATCGATCAGGGCGACCTCAGCCCGCAGGCCGTTGGCGCGATGCATGGCGAAGTCGGCCAGACCCAGTTCATGCCCGCAAACGTCCTGAAATACGGCGTCAGCGGCTCGGGCGGCTCCCATTTCGACCTGCGCAACAAGGCGGACGCGCTCCATTCGACCGCGAACTTCCTCGTCGGCCACGGCTGGCAGCGCGGCGCAGGCTATCAGCCGGGCGAACCGAACTATGGCGCGATCCAGGGCTGGAATGCCGCACAGGTCTACCAGCGCGCCATCGCCGTCATGGGCAAGGCCATCGACGGCAACTAGAGCATGATTCCGAAAAGTCGGAACCCGGTTTTCGGATAAATTATGCTCTACAAAATTCGGAGCGGGACGAGGGCTCAGTTTATAAACACCCCGCTCTGAAGCCCAAATCCGCAATTTCGCTTTGAAATTGCCACAGAAAAGCCACACGCGACACAAAATAGCCCCAAGATTTGGGGCTATTTTTGCATGTTCTGGTGCGGTTTTTCGCGTTTTGGCAACGAAAAACACCGATTTTCGGTATTTCAGAAAAAACAAAACGGCCCCTCTCGATCAGAGAGGAACCGTTTCGGAAGGCATTTTCGGGGAGCCGGATCAGGCAGGGTCAGGACGTTTGAAATCGCCCGTCTGATGATCCATCACCCACAGCTCGCCGGTCGAAATATCGAACCATGCGCCATGCAGGGTGAGCTTACCCTTCTTCTCCAGAATATCGACGCAGGGGAATGTGCGCAGATTGTTGATGGAGTAGCGGATCGATATCCGTTCCAGCGCTGTCTGGCGTTCGCTCTGCGTCATGAGCTGGTTGCCGCTGACGGCTTCGGCGGCGGGGGCGATCAGGCTCATCCACTTGCCGATGAAGTCACCCGGCGAAAGCGGTGCGCTTTCGGTGTCGAGCGCCGCCTTGATGCCGCCGCAGCGGCCATGGCCCATGACGACAATGTTCTTCACCTTGAGGCTCTGCACCGCAAATTCCAGCGCTGCGGAAGCCGCATGATATTCGCCATCGGGTTCGTAGGGCGGGATGAGATTGGCAACATTGCGCAGGACGAAGATTTCGCCGGGTGCCGCGTTGAAGATGGTTTCGGGGGCCGCACGGGAATCACAACAAGCGATAACCAGCGTTTCCGGTGATTGTCCCTTGTCGGCCAGATGGCGATATCGTGCAGTTTCGTGGGCAAAATGCTCGCGCATGAAGGTTCGATAACCGGCGAGAAGTGTGTCTGGAAGATCAACCATATTTTTCCAATATCCCTATCGAAAACCGAGATCAATCGAAATGCATTGAACGGGCTGCGTCGAATTGGACGCATGTTTCCGTTCGCATTCACGCATGTTTCTCAAGCCCAAATCGCCATGCGGAGACCGAAATCGTCGCGTTCCACATGATCAGGATACGGACGCGCCTCACCACGTGCATGGCGACGGGCCACGAGATACATGGCGCAGGCATCGAGAAAGTCATCCTCCTTCGCGCCGCGCGGAACGGGACTTTTTAAAAAATCCTCCGGCAGTCCGCAGCGCTGCAACAAGGCCCGGCGCTCCGCCAGCCCTTCCGGGTTTACGCGCCCCTTGATCTTCTTCGGCAGGGACATGGAATTCATGCCGTTCAGCGCGGCAAAAGCCAGTTCCGGATGCGATTCAATGATGCGCGCCGCCAATGCGGCATCGCTTCGCAACAGAGTGTCCAGCTCGCAGATCTTAGGGAAAAGCCCGAATGCCTGCCTTGAAACCTTGCGCGGCGGATCGGTCCGTTCGAGCGACAGGGAACAGCTTTCGCGGTAATCCCCGGCATAGACGGCGGCGCGCGGCGGAATGGAGAAAAGGCTCGACTGCCTTTCGCCAAGATGGGCGCGCGCTGCCCGTTCCGCCGAACGCACACCCCTTTCCGGCAGGCCGATCGGCATGTCCACGGCAATGATCGCCTCGCCGGGAAGCGAAGCCGTCAAGGCGGCAAAACTGCCGAACACTTCGGCCCGCAAACTCCCGCCCTCACCGGCCACCGCGATCCAGCCGCCGGGGCAACCGTCGACACCGGCAAGCACGGCTTGCGTCAAGCGCGGAACCCCTTGGTCGGATGCATCAGCCGCCGCGTCTGCACCATGGCCATCGGCGTGGCGAGGCTCGACGCATCGGCCTCCAGCATCAGTTCGTCCGCCCCGCGCTTTGCCGAGCGCGCCATGATCTCGAACACCGCCGCCGTGGTGCTTTGCAGCATTTTCTCCTCTGTCATGCCGGAAAGACGCCGCGCCAGAAACACGGCGGAGGTCAGATCGCCAAGCCCGTTGGTCGGGCCTTCCACGCGGCGATGTTCGGCCATCAGCGCCATGGTCGGCGTCAGCAGAATATTGCCGATGCTGCCGCTCATCAGCGGAAAGGCCGATGTGACCAGCATGGTTGCCGGACCAGCCTCCAGCGCGGCTTCCATCAGGGCTGTATTGTCTTCGAGCGGCACGCCGGTCAGCCAGGAAAGCTCGAATCGGTTGGGCGTTGCGATATCGGCGAGCGGCAGGAGCTTGTCGCGAATGCCGGTCGCCGTCGCCTCGGGCACGTAAAGCCCCTTCTCGTCGCCGATGACCGGGTCGCACAGATAGACCGCGTCGGGGTTTTTCGCCTTCACGGTCTTCACCAGTTCGGCGACGGCTGCCGCCTGTTCGGGATGGCCGAGATAGCCGGTCAGGATGGCGCCCACTTCGCCAAGCCACGGCGCGCGCTGAAGATCCTGCATCAGGCGCGAAAACTCTTCCGCCGGCGGCACGATGCGGCCCGCCGGAGCGCCTGGAACCCCGTGTCCCGGATGCCATGGCAGCACCACGGTCGGCACGGCCCAGACGGGAAAGCCCAGTGTTTCCAATGCGAAAACGGCGGCCCGATTGCCGACCGAACCGCGCACGACATGGCTTGAGATGACAATAACGGTTGTCGCATCCGAAGGCGCAGAAAGCGTCATTGGGTACCTAGCTTTGCATGAGATAGAAAATGAGCCAGACGATGATGGCCAGCGTGATGAGGAAGCCGAGCCCGCGTCCGACACGTGTGGCCCACAGTTCGACAGCGTCGTTTTCAGGAGCGTCGGCGGCTGAAAGATGCTGTGCCGTGCGGGTAAATCCACGCCGCACGATGCCTTCTGCGCCGGTCTGCTCGCGCTCAAGCCGGTCGAGAATGCGCCGGGCCTCTTCCTGGCGCTCACGTCCCGGCCCGCCGCCTTCCCCTATGCCCGCCTGCTGGCGCTCGCCCATGCTCTGCCTGCCCTTGGAGCGCATCCTGAAACGTGTGAAACGGCTTTCAGAACAGATGCGCGTTAAAACAAATGACCGGAGCGCCGATCCGATTCAGGAGATCGAAACGCGCTTCAGTTTGAATTGACGGGCACAGCATCACGCTCAAAAGGCCGTTCTGCAAGCAGAATATTGCGAGCTCAAGAGAGCTTTATGATAAGCTTTCCGAAATTGCCGCCTTCGAGCAGGGAAATGAAGGCTTTCGGCGCGTTCTCCAGACCTTTGACAATGTCTTCGCGGTAGCGCAGCTGGCCGTCGGCAATCCACTTCACCATGTCGTGATAGAAGGCTGGCCGCTGATCGGCGAAATCGCGCTGGATGAAGCCGCGAATGGTCAGGCTTTTCGACAGGATGTCCCGCATCACCAATGGCAGCCGGTCCGGCCCGTCGAAAGGCCCGCTCTGATTATACTGTGCGATCAACCCGCAGACCGGCACGCGCGCAAACTGGTTCAGCAGCGGAAACACCGCATCGAAGACCTTGCCGCCGACATTCTCGAAATAGACGTCGATGCCCTTCGGGCAGGCCTGCGCCAGTTCCTGCGCGAAATTCTGGCTGTGGTGGTCGATGGCTGCATCGAAGCCGAATTCATCGATCAGCGCCTTGCACTTGTCTGCCCCGCCCGCGATGCCCACGGCGCGCGCGCCCTTCATCCGGGCAATCTGCCCGACGGCAGACCCGACCGGGCCGGTCGCCGCCGCAACCGCCACGGTTTCGCCGGATTTCGGCTGGCCGATGGTCAGAAGGCCGGAATAGGCGGTAAAGCCCGGCATGCCGAGAACGCCGAGCGCCGTCGTCACCGGTGCCTGTTTCGGGTCGAGCTTGCGCAGGGTGGAAGCATCGGCCACCGCATAATCCTGCCAGCCCGAATGGGACAGCACGAAATCGCCCGGTGCAAAGCCCGCGCTCCTGCTTTCAACGACTTCGCCGACCGTGCCGCCCTCCATCACATCGCCGATGGCCACCGGCGCGGCATAGGATTTCGCCGCGCTCATGCGCCCGCGCATATAGGGATCGAGCGACAGATAGCGCAGGCGCAGCAGAACCTCGCCATCACCGGGAGCGGGGAGCGCCGCCTGCTCCAGCCGGAAATTTTCCGCGGTCGGGCGACCTTCGGGGCGGGACGCCAGCACGATACGGCGATTGATCTTTTGGCTCATGGACGGAACTCCTGATGATCGGCTTCGAGCGTTCCGATCTTATTGAAAGGGATCGGCGCTCCAAGCATTTGTTTTAAGCCGGGATCGAAAAAACTGACCGCCCGCAGCCGAACCAAGCTATACATCGGTTGTGAACGCCTGGCTTGGAAAGCTGTTCCAAATCGCATTCCGAAAAGTGCGAAGCGGTTTACGGAATGCGCGCTCCGAAGCCTGGGATTTTGCGCCACGCATCGCCCTTTTGCAGCAACCCTTGGATGACAGCATGAATCAGGACAAGCTTTTTCTCTTGAAACCGGGTTTTGAAGATCCGGCCTATCCCGGCCAGAAATTTTATTGCTGGCACTGCGCGCTCATCGAGGGCGTGCTGGCTTCGTTTCCAGCATTGGGAAGCGATCTGGACATCGAGCGCGTGGAATGGCAGCGCCCGCGCAAGGCCGTAATCGCGCTGGCTGGCGAGGACAACCAGAGCCTGCCTTTGCTGATTGTGAAGGATGGCGACCGCTCCGCATTCGAGACCGGCGTGCATGAAGGACGTTCGCTGATTGCCGACCCGCACAAGATATTGGCCGCCCTAACGGAACGGCACGGATTTCCACCCCTGCATCCCTGAAAGCCAGCCTCACAGTCATCCCCCGACCCTTGACAGGCTCAGGATGACGTTGGGCATTGGCGGTGGGGGGCCCTCACCTCGTCCTTCGAGACGGCGCTTTGCGCCTCCTCAGGATGAGGTGACAGACGCCATGCCGCCTGCTTCGTTGTCGATGATGACCAACTCTGCGCCCTTATTGATGCCCGGATACAAACAAAAACCCCGCCACAAGGGCGGGGTTTCGCTTGGGGGCAGTAAAGATTGCCAACCACCTCATCCTGAGGAGGCGCAAAGCGCCGTCTCGAAGGACGAGGTGTTTAGCGCAATGCTTACTTCATCGTCGGGATGACGAATTCCGCACCGTCCTTCACGCCTAGCCGCGCGCCCGCAGCCAAGGCGAGGACGCGCAAGCAAAGAAGCGTCTGGTGTTACTTCATCGTCGGGATGACGAATTCCGCACCGTCCTTAACACCAGACGGCCAGCGCGAGGTGACAGTCTTGGTCTTGGTGTAGAAGCGGAACGCATCCGGGCCGTGCTGGTTGAGATCGCCGAAGCCGGAAGCTTTCCAGCCGCCGAAGGTGTAATAGGCGATCGGAACCGGGATCGGCACGTTGATGCCGACCATGCCGACCTGCACGCGGCTGGCGAAATCGCGGGCCGCATCACCATCACGGGTGAAGATCGCAACGCCGTTGCCATATTCATGGTCGTTCGGCAGGGCCAGCGCTTCCTCGTAATTCTTGGCACGCACGACCGAGAGAACCGGGCCGAAGATTTCTTCCTTGTAGATGCGCATGTCCGGCGTCACATGATCGAACAGGCAGCCACCCATGTAGAAGCCATCTTCATAGCCCTGCATCTTGAAGTTACGGCCATCGACGACCAGCTTCGCGCCTTCCTCGACACCGAGATCGACATAGCCGCGCACGCGGTCGAGCGCTGCCTTGGTGACCAGCGGGCCGTAATCGGCGGAATTGTCGGTGGAGGTGCCGATCTTCAGCGATTCAACGCGCGGGATGAGCTTTTCCATCAGGCGGTTGGCGGTGTCTTCACCGACCGGCACCGCGACCGAGATCGCCATGCAGCGTTCGCCAGCCGAACCATAGCCTGCGCCGATCAGCGCATCGACGGTCTGGTCCATGTCGGCATCCGGCATGATGAGAAGATGGTTCTTCGCACCGCCGAAGCACTGCACGCGCTTGCCGTTCGAGCAGCCGCGACCATAGATATATTGCGCGATCGGCGTCGAGCCGACAAAGCCGATGGCCTGCACATCCGGATCATCGAGCAGCGCATCGACCGATTCCTTGTCGCCGTTGACGACGTTGAAGATGCCTGCCGGAAGACCGGCTTCCATGAACAGTTCGGCAAGGCGCATCGGCACGCCCGGATCGCGTTCGGACGGCTTCAGCACGAAGGCATTGCCGCAGGCAATCGCCGGACCGGCCTTCCACAGCGGGATCATGGCCGGGAAGTTGAACGGCGTGATGCCTGCAACGACGCCGAGCGGCTGGCGCATGGAATAGGTGTCGATGCCGGTACCGGCATTGTCGGTGAACTCGCCTTTCAGCATATGCGCCGCGCCGAGGCAGACTTCCACCACTTCGAGGCCGCGCTGGATATCGCCCTTGGCGTCGGCAACGGTCTTGCCGTGTTCGCGCGCCAGCAGTTCGGCAAGGCTGTCATATTCGGCTTCGACCAGTTCGATGAACTTGCGCAGGATGCGGACCCGGCGCTGCGGGTTGGTCGCAGCCCAAGCGGGCTGCGCGGCCTTGGCGTTTTCGACAGCGGCGCGCACTTCGTCCTTGGTGGCCAGCGCCACCTTGGCCTGCACCGAGCCGTCGAGCGGCTGGAAGACGTCCGCCGTGCGGCCGCTCTTGCCTGCCACATGCTTGCCGCCGATGAAATGTCCGATATTGCGCATCGAAGAACCTCCCTGATGATCGCTTTGGAGGGCGCAGGCGCCCCCATCGTTGCCCTCATCTTGACTCTGCAAATTCGTGATTGCAAGGCGCTGAAAAGCGTATCTGTTGTGCAAATTTTATAGTAACAAAGACGCATCCTCATGCAGGGAACATCATGAACTGGGACGATATCCGCATTTTTCTCGCCGTTGCCCGCTCGGGCCAGATTCTGGGCGCGGCCAGGAGGCTCGGCCTCAACCACACCACCGTCGCGCGGCGGCTCACCGCGCTTGAAACAGCGCTTTCCACCACGCTTTTGACGCGCCGCACCAACGGTTCGACGCTGACGCAGGCGGGCGAGGAGTTTCTGCTGGCGGCTGAACGCATGGAAGCCGAAATGCTCGCCGCCCGCTCGCAGGTCGGCAATGCCGATATTGCCGTGTCGGGCACGGTGCGCATCGGCGCGCCGGATGGTTTCGGCGTCAATTTCCTGGCGCCCCGGCTGGCGCGGCTGACGCAGAAATACCCGGACCTAACCATCCAGCTTGTGCCGGTGCCGCGCTCCTTTTCGCTGTCGCGTCGCGAGGCCGATATCGCCATCACCGTCGAACGCCCGGAGCAAGGCAGGCTGATTGCCCGCAGGCTCGTCGATTATACGCTGGGTCTCTATGCGCATCGCCGCTATCTGGAAGAAAACGGCACGCCGGAAAGCCCGGAAGACCTCGCCCGGCACCGGCTCATCGGCTATGTGGAGGATCTCGTCATCAATCCGTCGCTCGCCTATGCGCCGGAAATCAGCCGCGACTGGAAACCGGCCTTTGAAGTGTCGAGCGCTCTGGGACAGGTCGAGGCCGTGCGGGCCGGTGCGGGCATCGGCATTCTTCACGCCTTCATCGCACGCGCCGATCCCGACCTTGTGCCCGTGCTGCTGGACCGGGTGATCCGCCGCGCCTACTGGCTCGCCTATCACGAATCCGCCCGCACATTGCGGCGCGTGACGGCGGTTTCGGCGCTCATTTCCGAACTGGTGGAAAGCGAGAAATCGCTGTTCAGTTGAGCATGACCCCGAAAAGCGTGAAGCGGCTTTCGGGTCAGATCATGCTGAATCAATCGAGCCGCATATAGGCGATCATCACGCCGACAATCATCGCAGCCGGAACGAACAGGGCGTCGAGGCCGATGAAATAATGTCCAAGCCCGCCGCCGACAGCGCCCAGCATCAGGGAAAGCCATACGGCCACATGCTGGAGCCAGCGCCATTTCGGCGTTTCCCCGCGCAGCGAACAGGCGAGATCTGCGGCAGCGTTGAAGAGCGTGCCGGTCACATAGGTCACGCCGAGACGTGCGGCACCAATCGGCTGCACCGCCGCGTTCTGCGCGCCCATGGCTGCGGCAAGCAGCAGCACCGGCTGGACAAGCAGCGCGCCCTCGCGTCGCAGCACACCGACCAGCAGCAATATAACCACCACGCTTGCCATCACATAGAGACTGCCGCGACGCCCGCACGCCCGCACCGTCAGCGTGCCGAAAAAGGCTCCGGCAAAGAACAACACGATCAGGATGGCCGGAAACCAGACCAGCACGGTGCCCTGCACGCCCGGCTGTCCCGCCAGCCCGACGCCAAGCTGGGTCGTGTTGCCGCTCATGAAGGATGCGAAGAACCCGCCAAGCTGCAGGAAGGCAATCGCATCGACGAAACCAGCCGATGCGGTGAGAACCAGCCCGAGCGACAGTTTGGAATTCGGTGTCATCTGATAGAACTTCGCAATGAAGAAACCCGGCTTGCGGGAAGCCGGGCCTGTTCAGAAAAATATTTGCAGATCAGGCGCGTTTGACGATGCGCAGGATGATAAGCAGGATGGCCGCGCCGATAAAGGCATTGACGATTGCGGCGATGATCCCTCCGCCGATGGAAAACCCAAGGCGCGGCAGCAACCAGCCCGCAAAGAAAGCGCCGATCACGCCGACGATAATATTGCCGATCAGGCCGAAACCGCCGCCTTGCACGACCTTGCCAGCCAGCCAGCCGGCGATGAGACCCACAAAAAGAAATACGAGAAGACTTCCAACATCCATGCGTTTTTCTCCCTCTCAGAACGCGCCGTCCGGCGCGCCTGACGCGAGTTGACTATATGTTGGCGGAAGGCACAAGGGGGGCGCGAACACCTCCCCCGTTAAATCAGTCCACGAGATGCCGGAAAGCAGCCACCACATCCTCGTAAACCTTGCGCTTGAAGGGAACGATCAGGCCCGGCAACTCGGCCATCGGCTTCCATTCCCAGCGGTCGAACTCGGCGGTATGGCCGCCCGGCGGCGGGTTGATGGCGATTTCGCTCTCGTCGCCCTCGAAACGATAGGCAAACCACTTCTGCGTCTGCCCGCGATACTTGCCCTTGAGCGCGATGCCGACCAGATGCGGCGGCAGATCGTAATTGATCCAGTCCGAAGCTTCATCGAGCAGCGAGACCGACTTCATGCCGGTTTCCTCATAAAGCTCGCGCACCGCGGCTTCGACCGGGTCTTCGCCCTTGTCGATGCCGCCCTGCGGCATCTGCCAGAGCTGCGTCGCGCCATCCATCTCGTCGCCCGGAATGACGATACGACGGCCAGCCCAGACCAGACCGGACTTGTTCAGCACCATCAGCCCGACACAGGGGCGGTAAGGCAGGCTTTCAGGATCGACCGGATGACGGGCTGAAGCTTTATGCTTCGACATGACATTCTCCATGATATGCAGACTCAGAGCATTTCCAGCTTAAATTGAACCATTGGAAATGCTCTATCTTTTTGTTTTGCGCATTATCCGACGCAAGACCGCTTCGCACTTTTGCTGAAAGTGCTTTACTGCCGTTCGGGATCGCGGACCAGCGCCGAAACCGGCACGATTTCAATGCCGCGCTTCTTGACCTCATTGGCCCATGCGGCAACCGCATCGACGGTGACGGCAAAGGCCGAACCGGTGCCGATGGCGCTGCCATTGGCCCGCGCTATCCGTTCCAGCTCATCAAGACGGTCGAGGATCGCGCCGCGCTCCTGCGCCGCATCGATCAGCACATCCGCCGCCGCGAAAGGCACGGCATCGCTGGAAGCAATCCGGTCGGCCTCGCTGCGCGCCGAGGTGCCGTCATCCAGATAATAGAGGCCGCGCCTGCCGATCTCGCCCAGCACCGGCGAGAAAACTTCCGTCTCGGATGTGAAACGCGCGCCCATATAGTTCATCACTCCGGCATAGTTGGTCATGCGCGACAGCGCCCACAGCAAGGAAGCCTCATTCTTCTTCGCCCCGTCACCGACCGTCAGCGTATTGCGACCGGGATTGACGCGCGGATAATCGAACGGCTCCATCGGCAATTGCAGCACAAGTTCATGACCGTTTTGCCGTGCTGCCTGCATCCAGCGCTGCAAACTGTTGCCCTGCGGCGCAAAACCGAGCGTGACTTCCTGCGGCAGCTTGTCGATTGCTTCCATGCTGCCGGTCTGGGAAAGCCCGAGACCGCCAATCACAAGCGCAATCCGCGCGCCGCGCGCGCCGGACCAGCCGACCGCATAGGCATCCATCGGGCGCAGGCCGTCCGCACTGCGCACCGGAAGCGGCCCGGTCGGGCTCTGCTCGACCAGCGCCGGTTCCGGCAGATGCGCGACGCGCTGATCCTGTCCGGACTGATGCGTGTTCTGCACCACGACCACATTGCCATCCGCCGTACCCGCAGCAACATTTGGCATGCCGGTTGGCATGTCCGGCGTGACCTTGATGATGGCCGGTCCCGGCTGTCCGCCTACCCCGCGCAGCGCGCTGCCGGGCGGCGGCGTGTTGCCGGTCGCGGGTTTCATGACGGGCTTGACGACGGGGGCTTCGGGTTGCGCCGGTTCCACGGCGGCGGTTTCCGTCTTGCGGAAACCTGCCTGATTGGTCTGCCAGATGGCGAACACCGCGCCCCCGGCAAGGCAAAGCCCGGCCACCAAGGCCAAGGCTTTCATGGAAGAACGAAAAGCGCGGGAGCGTAAGCCCCCGCGCTTTTGCGGTTTCTTGTCCAGTCCTAACGGGCTGTTCAGATCCAGCATGGAGCGATCAGTTCAACACGCCCTTCTTCGGGTCCGGCGGGAAGGCGGCATTGGCAACCTCGCCACGCAGGAGCTTAATGGCTTCGTTGAGCTGGATGTCGTCTTTCGGATCGGCCGGGACATAAGCCGACGAACCGGAGCCGTTATCATCCTCGGCATTGCCCTTGATGTGGCCCTTGAGTTCGGATTCGCCGCGAACGACGTCCTCACCCTTCAGTTCCGGCGGCAAAGGCTGGTCCACCTTGATGTCAGGCGTGATGCCCTTGCCCTGGATCGACTTGCCCGACGGCGTGTAATAAAGCGCCGTCGTCAGACGCAGCGAGCCGTTTTCACCCAGCGGGATGATCGTCTGCACCGAACCCTTGCCGAAGGACTGCGTGCCGAGCACGGTGGCCCGGCGATGATCCTGCAGGGCACCGGCAACGATTTCCGAAGCGCTGGCCGAACCGCCATTGATCAGGACGATAACCGGCTTGCCGTCGGTCAGGTCGCCCTTGCGCGCATCGAAACGGGTCACGTCCTGCGGATCGCGGCCACGGGTCGAGACGACCTCGCCCTTGTCGAGGAAGGCATCGGAGACAGCGACCGCCTGGTCGAGCAGGCCACCCGGATTGAGGCGCAGGTCCAGCACGAAGCCCTTGAGCTTGTCGCCCGGAATCTTGTCCTGAATATCCTTGATCGCCTTTTTCAGGTCGTCGGACGTCTGTTCGGTAAACGAGATGACGCGCAGATAACCGACATCGTTCTCGACGCGATAGCGAACGGCCTTCACCTTGATGACGGCGCGGGCGATCTTCAGCGTGATCGGCTTGTCGGCGCCTTCGCGCTGGATCGTCAGTTCGATCTGCGACCCCACTTCACCGCGCATCTTGTCCACGGCGTCGTTCAGCGAAAGCCCGCGAACTTCCTGCCCGTCGATCTTGGTGATGAGATCGCCTGCCAGCACACCGGCCTTGGAAGCGGGCGTATCGTCGATCGGCGCGATGACCTTGACGAGATCGTTGTCCATCGTCACTTCGATGCCGAGACCGCCGAACTCACCCTTGGTCTGCGCACGCATGTCCTGCGCGGCTTCCGGGTTGAGATAGGACGAATGGGGATCGAGCGAGGTCAACATGCCGTTGATCGCGCTTTCGGTCAGCTTCTTGTCGTCGGGCGGCGTCACATATTGTGCGCGCACACGCTCGAAAATATCGCCGAAAAGGGCCAGTTCCTTGTAGACATCGCTATCTTTCCCTGCCGCAAAAGCAGTGGAAGCCGGCGCGCCCTGGACCATCACCATGGCTGACGCCCCCAGAAGGGCCCCGGCGAACAGCAGCGACAGTTTACGCATCATTTTCACGTCCTTCCAGAAAGCCGTTCGGTCCACCACGGTGCGGGATCGACGGGTTTTCCATCCTTTCGAAATTCAATGTAAAGCAATGGCGCGCCATTGCCCACCTCTATCGGTGCAACACTTGCGAGAAGTTTTTCTCCCATTGCGCCGACCGGCTCTCCCGCAAGTACAAATTGGCCTTGCGACACGTCGATTCGACCCATGCCAGCCATTACGACATGATATCCATTGCCCGCGTCGAGTATCAAGAGCTGCCCGTAGGAACGGAATGTGCCCGCGTAAAGTATCACGCCATCGGAAGGTGACGTAATCGTGGCAGAGGGCAAGGTTTCGACCACCTGCCCCATCATGGAACCGCCGACGCCGTCCTTTTCGCCGTAGCGGCGCACCGTCTTGCCCGCAGCAGGCAATGCGAGCTTGCCCTGCAAGGAGGCAAAATCGACCTGCGCGCGCAGATGATTGTCGTCGGGCGCGGTTTCCCCGGCCTTTTCCCTTGCTGCGGCAAGGCGATCCGCCTCGGCTTTGCGGGCTGCTTCGGCCGCATCGCGCACGCCCGCCATCTGCTTGTCGAGCCCGTCGATAAGGTCTTTCAGGCTGCCTGCCCTGGCCGCCAGTTCTTCCGAACGCTTGCGCTGCGCCTCGATTTCCTGTTCCGACTGCGCCTGCAATTTCTTCTTCTCCTCAAGAAGAAGTGATTGCCGTTTCTGTTCTTCGGCCTGGTCGGTGCGCGTCGTCTTCAGCTTTTCCTGCTCTTCCGCAATGGAAGCGGTGACCCGCTGCATGTCTTTCAGATCGCCGGTCAGCTCCTCCACCTGCTCGCGCATTTCGGGCACCACGGCGCCCAGAAGCACGGCGCTGCGCACCGAGGCGAGCGCGTCGTCGGGCCGTACCAGAATTGCGGGCGGCGGATTGAGGCCCATGCGCTGCAATGCGGCCAGCACTTCGGCCAGAACGCCACGCCTTGCGCGCAGGGAGGCGCGGATGCCGTCTTCCTGCTCGCGCAGCGCGGTCAGCTTGTCGGCGATATCGGCAATATCCTGCTGCAGCTTCTTGTCGGTCTTGGCCGACTGGATCAGCGCAGCGGTAATGGTCGTCTGGTCCTTCTTCAGCCCGGCCACCTCGTCCTCGAGCTGTTTCAGCCTGTCGCCGGTGACGGTAAGTTCGTTGCTGAGCTTTTCATATTCGCTCGCCGCCTGATCGCGCTGCTGCTGCAAGGCTTCCTGCGCAAGAGCGGACGGCGCACACACAGACAGTCCGGCCAACCCGGCAACGACAAGGCCGGCGTGCACAGATGCAAGCAATCTTGGTTTTTTGAAAAGGCGTACAGGGTACATGCTGTTCTATCGGGACGAAACAAGGCGAAATTCAGGGCTGAAACCGCAACCTAGACCGATACCGTTAACGAACCATCAACCATAACAGCCAGCATCAGGTTGGAAGGCGCTCCATCAGCTCGATGCGGTTTCCGAAAGGATCGGAAACATAGCAGCGCTTGTAGCCTGCCAGCGGCTCATCCTCGCTCACCGGATGACCGGCTTCGGACAGGATACCGATCAGATCATCAAGATCATCGATCAGAAATGCCGGATGCGCCTTGCGCGCAGCCACGAAGGCCGGATCGACGCCCAGATGAATTTTCAGAGCCCCGCGCTCGAACCAGCAGCCGCCGCGGGCCGCAAGGTTCGACGGCTTCGGAACCTCCGGCAGCCCCAGAAGGTCTCCATAAAAGGCGCGTGCCTGCTCTTCTCCGCCTTCCGGCATGGCAAGCTGTACATGATCCAGTTGCTCGACGCGCATAATGCCCTCCCGCTGCTTGCGATCAAGCCTACAAAGCGGGGCATGACCGTACAACAGAAATCAGGACGGTGTCGCCGCCTCCAGCCACTCCGTGAGGGCACGGCCGATTGCGGTCTCCGCTGGCTCGCAACGCGTGAAAGCCCACCAGATATGCGCGCCCTGCCAGATGCTGGCCATCTGCCAGCCGAGACGTTCGGCTTTTTCCGCATCGCTGGAAAGACGTCGCCCGAGCGCACCGGCCAGATAGACGCCCCATGCCGCGCCCCGCGCCCGCAGCACCGGATTGCGAATATCCTCGCGCAAAAGCAGAAGCCCGTCGGTGGCATTATATTCAGCGGCGTCCGATGGCATCAGCGCCATCAGCAGGTCGATCGCGCCCTGCGGGCCGGGCTCTGCATCTTCATCGGCCGCGCGCGTTGCCGCATCGAGCTTGTCCCACGCCCGCAGCAGCACCGCCTCAAGCATGGATTGGCTGTTGCCGTAACGCTGGACCAGCGTGGCGGCAGAAAGCCCCGCCGCCTTTGCAGCCCGCGCGAAGGTCAGTCCATCGGGACCGGCTTTCGCCACGACAGCCAACAATCGGTCGAGCACTGCCTCATCGGGCACGGATTTGGTTCTTGCCATGGTGAATATATAAACGTATATTCATTTATAAATCAACCGGAGAAATCACAATGGCGAAAATTGTCGGCTACATCGCCGCCAGTCTCGACGGCTTCATCGCGGACGAGAACGGCAGGCTCGACTGGCTGTTCAAATATGATGGCGCTGATCTGGGCGAGCACGATTACCGCACCTTCATCCAGTCGGTCCGCACTGTTGTCATGGGTCGCGCCACCTATGACTTCGTGGCTGAAAGCGATGCGCCCTGGGCCTATGGCGACCAAAGATGCATCGTGGTCACGTCACGGCCTGTCGAAAACCCCAGGGGGCCGCTTGAAACCCGCCACGACGTCGATGCGCTGATCGCGGAACTGCGCGCGCTCGATGACGGCGATGTGTGGATGCTCGGCGGCGGCCAGTTGCAAATGGCATTTCTGGAACGCGGCGCGCTGGATGAAATCGAGATTTACGTCATCCCCGAACTCATCGGCGGCGGCATGCCGCTGTTTCCGCCGACCGGCTTCAAGGCGAGCCCTGTTCTCCTCAGCGCCAAGACGCTTGACCGCGGCTGCGTACGCCTGCATTACGCATTTCACGACTGATGATAGGGATGGCCACAGAACCAAAAGCGATTGAGATCAGCCTGATGATCATATAAGGAAAAACAGTGTTTAATGATTTTTTTAAAAAAGAACCAATTGGAATTGGTGGTTTTCTGCTAATTCCAATTGTAGCCGTAATATCCTCAGTAATATTCATTTCACTTGATATATTTTATACAATAGAGGCATTTCCTGAGGAAGTCATTATTGAAATATATCGCCAAAATATATTACTCGGATCATCCATAGTTTTTGTTATAATATTACAAGTATTTCTTGTTATTCTAGGCATATTATCTTTATACTTCATGATAAGGCGCGATACAAAAACAACAGGGTGCCTTATTGCATTCTTCATAATAAAAGTAATAACGCTCAATATCGCAAAAGCAAACTTGAATGAACTTTCATACGATTTCATCATTGATGGAATCGAGAAAACTGGCCAATCATTTCTTTCAAGTTCGGCGTCATTGATATTTGTACCATACCTTGTTCTATCAAGAAGAGTAAAAAATACCTTCACGAGAAATCAGAAATCTTCAATATGAAAAACCGTCACGACCGATGATAGGGATGGCCTGCCAGAATGGTGGCGGCGCGATAAAGCTGCTCGGCAATCAATATGCGGGCAATCTGGTGCGGCCATGTCAGTTCGCCCAGCGCCAGAACGAGATCGGCGCGTGATCGCAATGCCGGATCGTGACCGTCCGGCCCGCCAATGGCGACGATAAGCTGGCGCTTGCCGTCGTCGCGCATCCGTCCGACCGCTGCCGCAAAAGCTTCCGATCCGAGCGCCTTGCCGCGCTCGTCGAGCAGGATCAGGGCCGCGCCGCCAGAACTGGCATTATCGAGCGCGTCGTGGATGCGCTGGGCTTCCTCGGCCTTGCGCAGTTCCGCCGTCTGGCCACGGCTTTCCGGAATTTCGCTCACACCGGCGAATTCAAGCCCCAAAGGCGGCCCAGCCTTGGAAAACCGGTCGAAATAACGCTCAACCAGTTCCCGTTCGGGGCCGGCTTTCATTCGGCCCACGGCAAAAACACTCACACGCATGACGCTCTCAATTCATCGAATTAAAGCGTGTCACGCTTTAATCTTTTCCTTCACGCATTCTTCCGCGCAAAAGCGCTTCGCACTTTTGGCTCGAAAATGCCCTAATGCACCGTTTCCAGCGCCCGTTCGTCGTCGAAACCCTCGTCGAGCCAGATCTTCTCGATATTGTAGAAGTCACGGACTTCCGGTCGGAAGATATGGACGATGATATCGCCGGTATCGATGAGAACCCAGTCGCCACTCTCGAGACCTTCGACCCGCATGTCCTTGCAGCCTGTTTCACGCAGGGCCTGCAAAAGATGGTCGGCAACCGCCGTCACATGGCGATGCGAACGGCCCGACGCGACGATCATGAAATCGCCGATCGTTGATCTTCCGCGAATGTCGATGGGGATGATGGATTCCGCCTTGGAGTTTTCGAGACTGGCCAAGGCCGCGTCGAAGGTCTGGGACACGAGATTGGACTCGTCCATCCCGACCGTGGAAGGCACGTGATGAGCCTTCTTCTCAATTGCTGTTCTCAGTGTAATCCCTTTCTCAACAGAACAACGCAGTGTGGCAGTTGTAAGCACCACACTCCCTAAAATAGGCAGAGTCCCTGTTTTGTTTCAAGTGCACGAGCTTTTCCAGCCCGTTCACTTTTTCAGTTTCTTTGCCCGTTCTACCCATATCTTGCAGAAATTGTCATGAAACCATCAAGATGCGGTACGGTTTTTGCGGATAGCGGTGGAGGAAAGCGACGACCGCGGCCCATGGATGAAGGTCCAGGCCGGAGGCGTGCGCCGCGCCAGCATGGGCGCATATTGTTCGTCGATGCGGCTGTCGGAAAATGTCTGCGCCATGCGCGACGACAGATAGGCGAGCGTGGAGCCCGGCCGGTCGATGACCGCAATCGGGAAATTCTGCGCAATCTCGCGCCAGCGCTGCCAGCGATGGAACGAGGCGAGATTGTCGGCGCCCATCACCCAGACGAAGTGAACGCCGGGATTGGCGTCGCGGATGAGCGCCAGCGTATCCGCCGTGTAGCGGACGTTGAAGGCAGCTTCCAGCGCCGTCACCTTGATGCGCGGGTCTTCCGCCACTTCCTCGCTCAGCTTCAGCCGCTCGGCGAGCGGCGCCAGTTCGCGGCTGTCCTTCAGCGGATTGCCGGGCGTCACCACCCACCAGAGCTGGTCGAGCTTCAGCCGCCTGATCGCGATTTCCGCCACCAGCGCATGGCCTCCATGCGGCGGATTGAACGAGCCGCCGAACAGCCCCACCGCCATGCCCTTTTCGACATGCGGCATGCGCAGATAATGCGCACTGACACCCGGATATTTTTCCTTCAATGCGGAAAGCCCGAAGCCGAACTTCATCCGAAACTAACCACGAACCTGTCCGCTGCCGCGCACGCGATATTTGAACGAGGTCAGTTGCTCGACGCCAACAGGCCCGCGCGCATGCATCTTGCCGGTGGCGATGCCGATTTCGGCGCCCATGCCAAACTCGCCGCCATCGGCAAATTGCGTCGAGGCATTGTGCAGGAGAATGGCCGAGTCGATTTCGTTGAAGAAACGCGCAACCGCTGCCGCATCCTCCGCCACGATGGCTTCGGTGTGATGCGAGGAATAGCGGTTGATATGTTCGATTGCGCCCGAAATGCCATCGACCAGCGCAACGGAAATGATCGCATCGAGATATTCTGTCGACCAGTCCTCCTGCGTGGCGGGCTTCGCCGGATAGAGCGCCAGCACATCGGCGCTGCCGCGAATTTCGCAGCCCGCGGCGGCAAGGTCGTCAAGGATCGGCGCCAGATGTGTCACAGCCACCGCACGATCCACCAGAAGCGTTTCCGCTGCACCGCAAATGCCGGTGCGCCGCATCTTGGCGTCGAGCGCAATTCTGCGCGCCATGTCGAGACCGGCGGTTTTATCGATATAGAGATGGCAGATGCCTTCCAGATGCGCGAAGACCGGCACCCGCGCTTCCGACTGAACCCGCGCAACGAGGCTTTTGCCGCCACGCGGCACGATCACATCAATCGCGCCGTTGAGACCCTTCAGCATTTCGCCGACAGCGGCGCGGTCGGTCACCGGCACGATCTGGATCGCATCGGCAGGCAGTTCAGCCGCTTCCAGTCCTCTGACCAGCGCTTTGTGAATGGCAGCCGACGAATGCGCCGAATCCGAGCCGCCGCGCAGGATAACCGCATTGCCTGCCTTGAGGCAGAGCGCACCGGCATCGGCGGTAACATTGGGACGGCTTTCATAAATGACGCCAATCACACCAAGCGGCGTGCGCACGCGCTCGATGTGGAGGCCGTTCGGACGGTCCCATTCGGCAATCACCTCGCCCACCGGATCAGGGAGCGCCGCGATGGCGCGGATACCATCGGCGATAGCATCGATCCGGCTGTCATCGAGCGTCAGGCGGTCGACGAAAGAAGCCGCCATGCCGTTCTTTTCCGCATTGGCGAGATCGAGCCTGTTGGCTTCCAGAATCTCGGCCCGCGCTTCCAGCATCGCCTCGGCGGCGGCAATCAGCGCCTTGTTCTTCTGTTCGGTGGTGGCGATGGAAAGCGGGGCGGCGGCAGCGCGCGCCTTGCGCCCCACTTCCGCCATCACGGCAGCAATATCGTTTGCCGTATCTGCCTTGGTCAGCATGTCCTCTCCCCTTACACCGCTTCCGCATTGCTGGCCGCGCGCACGACCAGATCGTTGCGATGGATCATCGCCGCGCGCGCATCATAGCCAAGAATTTCGCTGATCTCATCGCTTTTATGGCCGGCGATCTTGCGCGCATCCTCGGCATCGTAAGCGATCAGTCCGCGCGCGATCTCGCGCCCGTCCTCATTGAGCACCGCGACCGTATCGCCGCGCTCGAATTGCCCGTCTATTTCCTTCACACCCGCAGGGAGAAGCGATTTTCCGGATTTGAGTGCCTTGGCCGCACCCGCATCCACCGTCAACCGGCCAGCCGGTTCCAGATTGCCGGAAATCCACGTCTTCCACGCATTGACAGGCGCACGCGCCGGTTCAAACAGCGTTGCGCGCTCGCCCCGATCGATGGCTGAAAGCGGGCCGAAACGCGTGCCCGATGTGATGATCATCGCGGTCCCTGCCGCATTGGCGATCTTGCCCGCATCGAGCTTGGTCTTCATGCCGCCGCGCGACAGTTCGGAAGCAGCTGCTCCCGCCATGGCTTCGATCTGCGGCGTGATGGTTTCGACCAGCGGCAGAAACTCCGCATCGGGGTTCTTGTGCGGCGGGGCCGTATAAAGCCCGTCAATGTCGGAGAGCAGAACCAGAAGATCCGCGCCCATCATCGTCGCCACACGCGCGGCGAGACGATCATTGTCGCCATAGCGGATTTCGGTGGTTGCCACGGTGTCGTTCTCGTTGATGACCGGCACGGCCTTCAGCTTCAAAAGCGTCTCGATGGTCGCGCGCGCATTGAGATAGCGGCGGCGCTCCTCGGTATCGGAAAGCGTGACCAGAATCTGTCCGGAACGGATGGAATGTCCGCCGAGCACATCCGCATAGGCCTTGGCGAGCGCGATCTGGCCGGCGGCGGCAGCGGCCTGGCTTTCCTCAAGCTTGAGCGCCTTTTTCGGCAGGCCGAGGACGGTGCGGCCAAGAGCGATCGCGCCGGAAGAAACCACCAGCACCTCGACGCCTGCGTGATGAAGCGCTGCAATATCCTGCCCCAGGCTTTCCAGCCAGTCGCGCTTGAGGCCGGTTGCGCGATCCACCAGAAGGGCGGACCCGATTTTGACAACGATGCGGCGATAGTCCTTCAGTTTCTTCAGCATGTCTCATCCCCTCGCCGCATCCAAAGCGCATCCCGAAAAGTGTGAAACGGTTTTCGGATAAGATGCGCGCCCAAATAAAATCCGACGCTTAGTCTTCGGCTTGCGCCGTACCGGCCTCTGCGGCGCGGCTCTGATCAATCACGGCAGCAAGCTGGCGCAACGCATCGTTCAGACCTTCATGGCTGACCGCCGAAAGCAGCAGCGGATCGCGTCCGCATGCCTTTTTCAGCGCCTTGACCTTGGCCTTGCGCGCTTCCGCATCCAGCGTATCCACCTGCGACAGCGCCACGATTTCCGGCTTGTCGGCAAGCCCATGCTCATAGGCTTCCAGCTCGCCGCGAATGACCCGATAGGCCTTGGCCACATCTTCTTCCTGCGCTGACACCAGATGGAGCAGGACCCGCGTGCGCTCGACATGGCCGAGGAAACGGTCGCCAAGGCCGACGCCTTCGCTCGCCCCTTCGATCAGGCCCGGAATATCGGCAATGACGAACTCGCGGCCATCCACACGTGCGACGCCCAGATTGGGATGCAGCGTGGTGAAAGGATAATCGGCAATCTTCGGCTTTGCCGCTGTCACGCTTGCGAGGAAAGTGGACTTTCCGGCATTGGGCAGGCCGACCAGACCGGCATCGGCAATCAACTTCAGGCGCAGCCAGATGGTGCGCTCGATGCCTTCCTGTCCGGGATTGGCGCGGCGCGGCGCGCGGTTGGTCGAGGTCGTGAAATGCAGGTTGCCGAAACCGCCATTGCCGCCCTTGGCGAGACGATAGCGCTGGCCGATCTCGGTGATGTCGCAGATCAGCGTTTCGTCGTCTTCCTCGAATATCTGCGTGCCGACCGGCACCTTGAGAACAACGTCGTCACCCTTGCCGCCGGTCATGTTGCGGCCCATGCCGTGCATGCCGGTCTTGGCCCGGAAGTGCTGCTGATAGCGGTAATCGATCAGAGTGTTGAGACCGTCCACAGCCTCCACCCACACATCGCCGCCGCGTCCGCCGTCGCCGCCGTCGGGGCCGCCGAATTCGAGAAATTTCTCGCGGCGGAACGAAACCGCCCCCGCCCCGCCATTGCCGGAGCGGATATAGATCTTTGCCTGATCGAGAAACTTCATCTGAACGTAACCTTCTTGATGCCCGCGCTGCGGCAGGCTTTTGGGCGGCGCGCGCCCTGAATAGGAATTACATGCGGGCGCGCCCGCATGTGGTGTGTTGCAATTACAGCAAAACCGGCTTCCTGCAAACAGTCGAGAAAGCCGGTTTCCGCCTATTTCGGGTTTCGTTCAGGATCGGTGAAATCGATATAGATCAATTCCTGATCCAGATACTGGCCCTGAACGTAAAGCGACTTGGGTTCGACGCCGTAAGTCTTGAAGCCAAGCGCATAATAGACGCGTTTTGCGGCTTCGTTCGTGGCGACCACCTTGGCGTCCAGAACGACGACCTGCGTTGCCGCATGGTCGATGACCTTGCCGACAAGCGACCTGCCGAGTTGCAACCCGCGCGCTTCGGGAGCCACATAGACGCCCCAGAGCGTGCCGCGATGGCGCTCGGACCTGCGATCATGACGGAACATGCCCGCCGTTCCCAGCAGGTTTTCGCCATCGAAGGCCCCGAAGACCACATTGCCGTTCACCTGTTCCAGGCGGCGTGCGAAGACGCTGTCCGAATAGGCGTTTTCTTCCTCGAAACTCGAACCGAAGGCCATCGGCGCGCGCTGCAAGGCGTTCAACCTTATGGCCCGGTAACGATGCAGGTCGCCCTTTTCGAGCGCGCGCACCACGATCCTGTCGCGTGCGATTGCGTGGGTATCCATCATGTCATTCCCCGATGATTATCGGTCCTGCGCCAGCCGGAAGGGCTTCACGCAGGACCATTTTGCAGCCACACAGGGCTAATTTTGGAACAGCCCTTACGACTGCCAGCTTCTCAGCCCGATCCAGGTACGCCGATCAAGGACATAACGCTCGACCGGCACATTGCCTGCGGCGAGCGAGTCGGCCATGCCCATGCTGCTGAACTGGAAGCCGCACTTGTGGATCACCCGGCGCGAGCCGCCATTGATGGCATGGCACGAGACATGCAGCCGTTCGATGGCGGTCGCACGAAAAGCCAGATCGATCAGGGCGTGCGCGGCCTCGGTGGCAAAGCCGTGTCCCCAATAGGGTTCGCCCAGCCAGTAGCCGATTTCAAGCCCGTCGCCACGATCGAGCGGATGGATGCCGCAGCAGCCCATGAAGATGCCGGTTTCCGCTTGCGTGATCGCGTAGATGCAATTGCCCATCTCGCCTTTTCGCACGCGCTCGACAAAGTCGACGGCGTTTTCACGCGTGTATGGATGCGGCATACGGGCAAGCATACTGGAGACGCGGGCGTTATTGGCAAGATAGGAAATCGCATCCACGTCTTCGACATGCGGCGGGCGCAGCACCAGCCTTTCGGTGACGAGGACGGGGCAGTCCAGCTCGTAGGCCAGGTCGGGAGCCTTTGCATCCTCCAGGCCGGGCGACAGATCTGCGTAACTGCCTCTTCTTTCGCTACTGCTTGCGTCGTAACAATCTTCTTCCAGAACTTCGACAACCATTTTTCGTTCCTCCAGAGCGTTTCATTTGAGGCGCACCTTGTTTGAAAACCGCTTCGCACTTTTCGAGATGCGCCCAAATGCAAAAAGGGAAGATGGGTGGCCCCATCTTCCCTTCGATCTTTTGGCTAGGCTGCCATTTACACCGGGTCCGATGGGACGCCGGTGCTTGTGAGAGTGCCCGGCTTACTCTGCTGCTTCCGCGATCGGGTTAACCGACACGTACGTGCGACCGTTGGCTTTCGTGCGGAAAGACACGGAGCCGTTTACGGTTGCAAAAATCGTGTGGTCCTTGCCGAGGCCGACATTGGCGCCCGGATGCCACTTCGTGCCGCGTTGGCGCACGATGATGTTGCCGGCGAGCACAGCTTCGCCGCCGAACTTCTTCACGCCAAGGCGTTTGGATTCTGAATCGCGACCGTTACGCGAGGAACCGCCAGCTTTTTTGTGTGCCATTGGTGTTCTCCTTTAATCTCTCTGTTTACTCAGCCGACTCGGCCTTGGCTGCGGCCTTCTTGGGCGCTGCCTTCTTCGGCTTTGCGGCTTCGCCTTCGGCGGCGTCTGCCTTCGGAGCCTTCTTCTCGGCGGCCTTCTTGGAAGGCTTCGCGCCGTCGGTGAGGATTTCCGAGATGCGGATGGTCGTCAGTTCCTGACGATGACCGCGGGTGCGCTTCGAGTTCTGACGGCGACGCTTCTTGAACGCGATGACCTTGCGGGCACGGCCCTGTTCAACGACTTCGGCGGTGACGAGAGCACCGGCGACGGTCGGGGCGCCAATGGTCGAGCCGACCATCAGGACTTCTGCGAATTCTACGATGTCACCGGCTTCGCCAGCAACTTTTTCGACCTTGATGAGGTCGTTTGCGGCAACGCGATACTGCTTGCCACCGGTCTTGATGACTGCGAACATTTGTTGTCCTTTCGGTTGTTCGGTCCGGCTCTCATTCTGCGACATTGGCGTCGAAGCGATGGGCCGTCTTTTTATCAGTCGGTTGATGAGCGGGCTTTTGCCCTTGATCGCACCCCCGGAAAAGCCCGAAATCTGCAATCAAAACAATAGGCGCGGATCACCCCACGCCTAAGGTCTGGTGCTTATAGGTGCGAAGCGGCAGAAAAGTCAAGAATTTTCACAAGGGAATGCAAATTAGCTCTTGTCTAATCGGCGCTGGCCCGTTATTGAGCCGCTGCACGCTCGGCATTCGTCATTGATGCTTGTTACTGTGCGATTCTTCAAGGGTCGTTTTACAGTGCTGCACAACGCGGAGAGGTGGCTGAGTGGTTGAAAGCACCGCACTCGAAATGCGGCATGGGGGCAACTCCATCGGGGGTTCGAATCCCTCCCTCTCCGCCATTTATTTCCTTGCAAGAACATCCAGCCATCCGGTGAACAGCGCATCATTTACCGCCGCCGGTATAAGCGCGTGCTTCTCCGCACGGCGCAAACCGTGCTAGAAGAGCCTCATGAGTGTGTTATCAGCCGTTGCTCCCATCTATCATCCCCCGCTGGAACCCTATGTCTCGATCCTTCATCGCGATGCGGGCTTTCTCGTGCTGGACAAACCGAGCGGTCTCCTGTCCGTACCCGGACGCCATCCTTCCCTGTATGACAGTCTCGCAACGCGCGTTCAGGAAACATTTCCGCAAGCGCAGATGATCAACCGTCTCGACAAGGATACGTCAGGCATCGTCCTGATGTCGCTCGATCGCAAGGCGCATGCCGCCATCGCCGCGCAGTTCGAGGCGCGCACGACGCAAAAATCCTATATAGCCATCGTCTGGGGGAACGTTGAAGAAGACGAAGGGCTCATCGACCTGCCGCTGGCGATTGATCCCGACAACAAGCCGCGTCATCGTGTCGATCACGAGCACGGCAAGCCCGCGCAGACACGCTGGCAGGTGCTCGATCGCAGCGAGCGCACGACCCGGCTGCGGCTCTTTCCCCTGACGGGCCGCACGCACCAGCTGCGCGTGCATATGAAAGCGATTGGCCATGTGATCCTCGGCGACGAGTTTTACGCCGAAGGCGAAGCGCTTGCTGCCGCAGACCGCCTGTTGCTGCATGCGGAAGAACTTTCCTTCCGGCACCCCGATGGCCGCGCTGTTACCTTCACCGCGCCCTGCCCTTTCTGAGAGCATCCATGTCGCAGAAAATCGATACATCGGAACTGGTCGTTGATTTCGTCGGCGGCGCTGTCGGCCACCGGTTCCGCTCCGGCGAAGGACGCGGTCAGGCTCTCGCCAGGGCCGCCGGACTGACGCGGGATGCCACGCCGGAAATCGTCGACGCAACGGCTGGCCTTGGGCGCGATGCCTTTCTGCTGGCTTCCCTCGGCGCGAAAGTGACCTTGATCGAGCGCTCCGAAAAGATGCACGGGCTTCTCGCCGAAGGGCTGGCGCGTGCAGCCGCGGAAGGAGGCCGCTATGCCGAGACTGTTGCCCGCATGACGCTTTTGCACGGCGATTCCTGCCTGCTCCTGCCCGAATTGAAGCCGCAAGTCGTGCTGGTTGACCCGATGCATCCGCCGCGCGGCAACAGTGCGCTCGTCAAAAAGGAAATGCGGCAGATTCGCGAAATCGTCGGCACCGATCCGGATGCCGAAAGGTTGATGCAGGTGGCGCTCGAGGCAGCGCAATACCGTGTGGTGCTCAAATGGCCGTTGCGCGCCGATCCCATGGCCGGATTGCGCAAGCCCTCCCATCAGTTCCTCGGCAAGAGCACGCGTTATGACGTGTTCGTCAAGGCGAAGATCGGTTGAACATCGCGCAAGAACTATGGCTGTCCGCTTCCATCTGATGCGAAGTCGCGCGGCATCTCGACAGAATAGATACAGACGCTGTTGCGGCCCTTCGCCTTGGCCTCATACATGGCAGCGTCCGCAGCCGCGAGCAGATCCCCTGCCGACCGGCCATGTCTGGGAAAACAGGCGACACCAATGCTGCACGTGACCTCCAGAGAGGTTCCACCCAGTTCCACCGGCTCGCTTACCCTGCGCCGTATCTCATCAAGCCGGGAACAGAAATCCCCTTCGTCTGCCTTCAGAACCAGAATGAATTCATCGCCGCCCATGCGACCGGCAAGTTCACCCTCGCCGAGCAGAAGCAAAATCCGCCCGGCAACCTGCTGCAAAAGCCTGTCTCCGGCAGCATGGCCGAGCGTATCGTTGACCGGCTTGAACTGGTCCAGATCGAGAAAGCCGACGGCCACCTTCCGTGAATGGCTAGACGCCTGATCGAGCATCTGTTCGAGTTGCCGTTCCAGAAAGGCCCGGTTCGCCAGCCCGGTCAGCGCGTCGTGCTCGGCCAGATAGCGGATGCGCTCGTCGGCGATGCGCCTGTCGATGGCAATTCCAGCCATCCCTGCGGCGGTGGCCAGAAACTCCCGCAAGCCGCGATCATCGGAAACCTCGCCATCGACCATGAAACCCAGAACGCCATGCCCCGTACCGTCCGCCGAAGGAATTTCGATGGAGAATATCGCTTCGTTTTCAGGAGCAAGCGCTGCCAGTGCAGCTTCAAGGCGCGCCGGGGAAAGCGGCGCCTGTCTCAGACCAGTCGCCAGCGAAGGCAGCGAGGGGGCCGAAATAATGACATCATCTGCGTTTTGACCGGTCACGACGGCGACGCATCGAACGCCCCCGGCAAGGCTTTCCAGCAACCTGGCCAGTTGATCTACGAATTCCGATATCGCAACGGCGCTCACCGTCATTTCCAGAATGCGGGCCTGCACCTGCATGAAGCGCTCGGCCTTCTTCTTGATGGAAATGTCGCGCGAGACGCCCACGACACCGATGATGTTGCCGCTCCTGTCGCGCAGTGGGACGCGCGAAATCATCAGCCAGCGATCCGCTCCGCCGCGCATGGCGCGCTCTTCATAGCCGAGGTCAGGCACGCCGCTTTCCATGACCCGCCTTTCGATCTCGGAAATGCGCGCCGTAATCGCTGCTTGGCCGTGAATATCGACGTCCGTCAGCCCGATGAGTTCATTGATGTCTGACAGGCCATTGTTGCGGACCACCGCATCGTTGGCAAACAGGAACCGCCCTTGCAGGTCCTTGGCATAGATGAAATCCGGCACGTGATTGATCATGGCGGCGAGCCAGTCGAGCTGGTCCGTGCCTGTCGGGGCATTGTCGCCCGGCCTTGGCTGTGACAACCGGTACAGCCCTTCGCCGGGGCGCGGATCGCCGACACCCTCGCTGGCATTCTCGCCGTTATCCTCGTTGACACCCAGCGTGGATGCGTCTGCCAGACCTTTCATGGATCGGGCCCCTCCATGCCCAAGTTCATATTAGCAATCTTTTGGGTGGTGGGAATGGCATAAAAGAGCCACACCTGCGCTTTGCATCCTATGCGGCATTCTTTTCCGTGACTTTACCCACGGCGCGCAAACTGCCAACATTAGAGCGCGTTTCGATCTGACTGAATCAGATCGACGCTCTAAGCTGTTCTATTTCTGGCATAATCCTTATCGATCCTCGTTCCACTCGGGTCGGATCATGCTTTAAACCGGAACAGAATAATGATGGCAGTCGTTCCAGGTTTGCGAAGTTTCCTGTCAATTGCTCCCGGCACATCGTTTCGATCACGAGGACTTATGAAACAGAGCATCGACCTGACGACAGCCCCGATCAACCAGGCTCTGCTGCTCTTTGCCCTGCCGACCCTTGGCTCGTCCATATTGCAATCGGCTAATGGTTCCATCGACACGATCTGGATCGGGCAGTTGCTGGGCGAATACGCACTTGCCGCAACGACGAACGGCAATCTGGTCATGTTTCTGCTGACCGCTTTCGTCTTCGGTTTCGGCATGGCATCGACGATCCTCATCGGACAGGCTTTCGGGCGACGGGATATAGAAACGGCGCGCACCATAGCGGGCACCACGGTCGGCACTTTCGTACCGCTCAGCATCGTGGTCGCGGTCATCGGCTGGCTGCTCGCCCCAAAAGTTCTGGCGCTGCTGGGAACTCCTGAAACCATAGAACCGCTGGCGCGTGCGTTCCTGCAGGTCACTTTTCTGGCCATGCCGGCGATCCTGATGCAGACAATCCTGATGATGGCACTGCGCGGCAGCGGCGACGCCGTGACCCCGCTGATATTCATGGGAATGGCGGTGCTCCTCGATATAGGGCTCAACCCCTTCTTCATCCTGGGTTGGGGTCCGCTGCCTGCGCTCGGTATTGCCGGGTCCGCACTGGCGACAGCTGTCGCCAATTACATAAGTCTGGCGGCGATGCTCTACTATATCTACCATCGCGATCTCCCGTTGCGTCTGCGCGGCAGGGAGTTGTGGCTTCTTGTTCCGGACCAGAAGTTGTTGAAGCTGATCTTTGTCAAGGGTCTGCCGATGGGCATCCAGATGATCGTTGTCTCAAGCTCGATGCTGACCATGATGCGGCTCGTCAATCGCGAGGGTGTGGACACGACAGCCGCCTTCGGCGCCACACAGCAGCTGTGGACCTATGTGCAGATGCCGGCAATGGCGTTGGGTGCTGCGGTCAGTGCGATGGCGGCCCAGAACATCGGCGCCGGAAAATGGGATCGCGTCAGCTCCATAACCCGCATCGGAACGATCTACGCAGTGCTGATGACCGGAGCCCTTGCCGGGCTGCTGCTGGTCGCCGACCGGCAGGCCCTGCAGATATTTCTCGGCGCTGAAAGCCCGGCCATCGCGATCGGCCAGCACATCGGTCAGATCGCCACCTGGGGTTTCATCGCTTTCGGC